>Ga0334882_1000008_pt1 | contig 428203 bp, 376 predicted proteins | sample GraSluR1_MG_5_FD_207226 | JGI IMG/M metagenome (GOLD analysis project Ga0334882, IMG submission 207226) | Sludge microbial communities from methane-producing bioreactor in Wageningen University, Netherlands - Granular Sludge_15_04-R1 | ecosystem: Engineered > Bioreactor > Anaerobic >...
TTAATCAGCATTGCCTTTCCTCTGAACGGGTTTGATAGTTTCGGCAAAAACCATCTTATCCGCCCATGAAGGGCAATGCTCTAATTTTTTCTGCTACCCTCTACCCACAGATTCTGCGGAAGAGGCATAATAGTATGTATAGAAGGAAAAAAGGGTTTTCTTTGGAGGGACGCATGGCAATCCTCCTTCGCAATCATGATTGGAAATTCGTCGAAAGAGATCAAACAGATGGCTGCCGGCGTAAACGTATCGACAGCCGCATCGTGGCCGCGCCTTTCAAGAATCGGGATTTCCGGACGGATGTATACCGAACGGGTCAGCCCATCTCAGAACATCATTACTTGACCACCACCCGCGGCTGGATGCTTTTCGGCAGTTTTTGGTGCATGGCCCGGGTCGGTACGAACGGGGGATCGAAGGGCGGTTGACCGTACTGGCGGAGAATCTTCTGGCCGCCCTCCGGATCCAGCAGATAGGCCAGAAAGGCTTCGGCCGCCTCGCGGTTGGGAGCGTTTTTGGGCATGGCGATGCCGTAAGCCACGAACTGCCCGATGCGATCAATGAAGGTGCCCGGTTTTTCTCCGGAAACGCGCACCCGGGCTTGGTGGTAGAAGGCGTCATGGGCAACGTTGGCCAGGTTGATGTTGTCGTCGAGGCTGATGAACTTGAGCTTGTGCTGCAGTGCCAGGGAACGATAGCTCCAGGCGTAATCCAGGTCGCCGTTCTGCACCATGAAGGTCAGGCTGGCGGCCTTGTCGCGCAGGTTGGCCATGGGGCGGTTGGCCAGGAGCTTTCGATAAAGGCCGGGGCGGCGGTAATATTTTTCCGCCAACTGAATCACCATCAGGCTGCGATAGCCGCCGGGATCGACGTTGGGGTCGGAGTGTCCCCAGGCCACGCCGGGCCGGCCGAGGATGTCGAACCAGTTGTCCCGGTTGATCTCGGCGGCGAATTTGCTGCGGTCGCTGTAGGTCAGCACGATTTCGTTGGTGGCAAAGCGGATATTGAAATCGGCCAAATGAGGCATCAGGCTCTGGTCGATGACCTGGAAATCGGCGGACGCCAGCAGGTCCGCCGGTTTGCCGACCTCGGAAATGAGACGGGCCATGCGGGTGCTGCCGCCCGCTTCCCGTTGCACATCCACGTCCGGATAGCGTGCCTCGAAATCCTTTTCCATGGCGGCGAAGGGCACCGTCAGGCTGCCGGCGTGAAAGATGATGAGTTTGCCCTTGGGGGCAGCCTGCACCTCTGCCGTGAGAGTCATGCAGCACAGCAGCAATCCGGCCATCCCCAAAATCCAACCTGCCCGTTTCAGCATGCCAAGCCATCCTTTCCGGCGATAGTGCCGACATCCTCGCCACCGACGGGCGGCGGGGCCGGCGAAAGTTAAAACAGTCGTGCCACTTTGGCTTCAAAACCCAGATAGACGCGGTCTCCTTCGCCGAAGCCCTGTTCCTGCAAGGTCCGGCGATCCAGCAGGGCCCTGAACCTGGCGTCAAGGCAACGCACGCCGATTTCATGCCCTAGTCCCGTCGGCATGATCTGCTCAATGACGCCGGGATAGTGAACGATGTTGCCGGCAAAACCGGGATCGCGGCGCAATATGATATCCTCCGGACGCACCGCCAGCACCGTCCATGGCTGTGCAGGCTGTTCGGGGAGGGGATAATGCAGGCCGCCGAAGACAAAAGCGCCGTCGGCGATGCAGCCGGAGAACATGTTTTTCATGCCGACGAATTCGGCGACGAAGGGATTGTCCGGGCGCAGGAAAATATCCTCGGCGCTGCCGATCTGCTCCATCGCTCCCTGCCGGATGATGCCGATGCGGTCGGCCAGGTACAGGGCCTCGTTGAAGTCGTGGGTCACCATCATGAAGGTGATGCCGAATTCGGCGTGCAGTTGTTTCAGGACGCGGCGAATGTCCTCACGGAAGTTGGGGTCCAGGGCCGACAGGGGTTCATCCAGAAGCAGTACCGAGGGGTGGATGCTCAGGGCCCGCGCCAGGCAGACCCGCTGTTTTTCGCCGCCGCTGAGATTCAGCGGTCGCCGCCGGACCAGATGCCGCAGGCCGAGGAGTTCGATCAGGTGCTCGACCCGTTCATCGGCCTGCTCCGGATCCTGGCTGACATAACGCAAACCGTAGCGGATGTTTTCCATGACCGTAAGATGGGGGAAAAGCGCGTTGTCCTGGTAGACGATGCCGATCTGCCGCTGCTCGGGAGGCAGGTGGGTAAGGTCTTGTCCGGCCACCCGGACCTGGCCGCCGCTGATGCGAACCAGGCCGGCAATGGATTCGAGGATCACGGTTTTTCCCGAACCGGTAGGCCCGAGCAGGACAAAGAACTCACCCTGCTCCACGGTCAGGGAGATGGGGTGCAATCGGAAGCCCGGCAGTTTGACGGACAACTGGTCAAGCTGGATCATGGTTCCCCCGGATCGGCAGCGAAACCAGTCGCAGCGCAAGGAATAGCGACAGGCAGACCAGGATCAGCCAGACGCCGACCGGCTGGGAATATTTGAGGCCGTAGGCGGTAAACCGCTCATACATCAGGACCGGAGCAATCATGGGATGATAGGCGACAATGACCACGGCGCCGAATTCGCTCACTGCCCGGGCAGCGCACATGATGACGCCGCTCAGCATGTGTCGCCAGCACAGGGGAAAGGTTACTCGACAAAAGGTGGCCGCAGGGCCTGCGCCGAGGCTGCGGGAAACCTTTTCCAATCGCAGCGGAACGCTCTCGAAGCCGGCCTTGGCGGCATTGAGGTAGAAGGGCAGGCCGACAAAGGTCAGCACGACGATGATACCGGTGGCGCTGCCCATGATGCGTACTCCGAGGCTGCTCAGGATCCGGCCGAGGGGCTGGCCCCGGCCCAGCAGGCTGAGAATGGCGATGCCCACCACCGGATGGGGAATGACAATGGGCAGATCGATGATGCTCTCCACCAGTTTCTTGCCGAAAAAATCCCTGCGGGCCAGCAGATATGCCAGGGGTGTGCCGACCAGAAAGGAGATCAGCGCGGCGATGGCCGCGGTGTACACGGACAGCCACAGGGAGGACAGCACCTCCCGATCTTTGAACGTCTCCCACAGATCGGCGGGGGCGGGGCCGGCCACCATCTGCAGCAGGGGCAGAATGATGAACAGCATGACCGCCGTACTGCAGGCAAAGGCCACGACATGGAAGGGACTGCCGAAAATCACTTTTCTTTTGCTGGCCATTTCAGAGGTCATTGCCGAAGGGCTTCCATTCACGGATGGGCCGCTGCCCATGGCTGTGGCCGGCGGCAGGGGTGGTCGGTGAAGTTGTCGGAGGACGATTGATGTTCCTTGACGCGATCCGGGGGAAAAGCGTTGTATAAATAGTGACTATAAAATGCCTTCGATATTTATTGATGGTAATAACGTATCCCGCAGAAGGAAGTCAAGCCTCCTCTGGTCTGCAGGCCAGGCAGGATCTTGCAGGGCAGGTCGGTATGCGGTCAATCCGATTCCGGATTTTGGCCTGTGCTTAATGGGGTTTCTGGACGGCACAGGTTTTGCTCATGGTCCGTCGATAATGGCCGAATGGACGACACACGGGGCAGATCGCACGGCCTTCCCTGTCTTGTCCGCTGAAGCGGCAGTCGAGGTACTGCAGCAGGTCATTGCGGCCCAGTGGCATACTTGATAAGCGTCAGGTATGTTGGTGCGACGATTATAGTCAATATGGTGGTACCTAAATCTGTCCATGCATTTGATTTTGGCGAATATGTATAAAAATGACTTGAACAATTCGAGTGTATTATATAAAATCTAATAACATTTTCTTTTTATTTTCTCGGGCTGAGCTGGATACATTTTGGAAAAAATTACTTTTTTGTGATGTATAATCTTACATTTCATGTTTTATTGCCCAAATTTTAAAAATTATGATTTTAGAGATTTAGCCAATGACAAAAAATACGACATATTTAGATAAAAGCGTAAAAGATGTAATACGTAAGGATTTTTCAAAGCTTCCATATAATATTACGGTTCAATGTGCGTTGGATCTTATCCGCCAGGGAGGTCTTGGTGAAAGAATTATTTACTTTTACGCTGTGGATGACGATGATCGTCTGGTAGGAGTGATTCCGACCCGGAGATTGCTCACCGCTCCCTTGGAGCGGAAAATTTCCGAATTGATGATTAGTCGTGTGGTAACGATTCCCCAGAATGCCACGTTGTTTAATGCCTATGAATTTTTCATGTTGTATAAGTTTTTGGCTTTTCCGGTGGTGGATGGGCATGGGCGCATTGTGGGTGTGATCGATATCGCCATGTTTACCGACGATACCTTCGACATCGCCGATCAGGAAAGCCTGGATCGGGTGTTCGAAATGATTGGTTTTAGCATCATGCAGGTGCGGGAGGCTTCGCCGCTCAGGGCCTTTCGATTCCGGTTTCCCTGGCTGCTTGCCACTATCACCAGCGGTACGGCCTGCGCATTGCTGGCCAGTGTTTATGAGGTCACATTGGGAAAAAGCCTGATATTGGCCTTTTTTCTCACCTTGGTGCTAGGTTTGGGCGAAAGTGTCAGTATTCAGTCGATGACACTGGCGATTCACAATCTGCGCTGGAAGCGGCCGGACTGGCAATGGTATGCGCGGACATTTTGCCGGGAAATCGGTGCAGCCATTCTGTTAGGTGTTGCGAGTGGGCTTGTTGTGGGCTTTGTGGCCTGGTTCTGGCGTGGCGAAGGGATTGCAGCTCTTACCATTGGCGCAAGCATAATGATGACGCTTTGTGCTGCAGTGTTTTTCGGTTTAAGCATTCCGTCGCTGTTGCATAAGCTGAAACTGGATATGAGAATTGCTTCTGGGCCACTCACTCTTGCATTGACGGATATGTCAACCATCCTGATCTATTTCAGTCTCGCAAGGGCACTGTTATGAAAATGAGTATTTTTAAAAATTTTATCCATAATGTGATTCGCTGCCTTGTTTTTGGAAAAGGTCGTTGTTTGTTAATTTTAACGGAAATTATATCTGAATGCATAGTAAAGAGCATAATCAACAATCATTTACGCACATACCCCGTTGTCTTGGAGGTGATGAATGATAGAATTTAAAAATATCCTTTATGTGGCTGAAGAGGCATCTGATCAAGTTTCGGCTATCGAGCGCGCTGTAGCCATAGCGGAAAACAATAGGTCAAGGCTCACAATTCTTGATGTGATCCCCCCGGTTGCTGAAAGTTATTTCGCAGAAACACTAATATACAGTAAGCAAAAATTACAATCCTTGCTCCAACCGTACTTGAATCGAGTGCCGATTGAAATAGAGATATCCACTGGCACGGTTTTTCTTGAGGTGATTCGCTCTGTGCTGAGGAATGAATATGATTTGGTGATTAAGGCTGCAGAAAATCCAGATTTCATGCAGAGATTATTTGGTAGCGTGGACATGCACCTGCTGCGTAAATGTCCTTGTCCGGTATGGCTTATGAAATTACCCGAAAAATCAAAATACGACTGTGTGGTAGCCGCCGTTGATTTTGATCCATTGCAAATAGCTGCGTCAGAACAGGCATTCAACAACGAAATCCTTGATCGGGCCTCTGTGCTCGCCTTAACCGATGGTGCTTCATTGCATCTTGTCCATGCCTGGGAAGCTTTTGCTGAAAGGGCCATGTTGGCTCATGGCGCCATCTCGAATGAGAACGTCACCGCTCATGTCCAAAAGCAGGCGTCAATGCGCCAAAAAGCCTTATATGGGCTTGGAGAGATGTTGCGCAGCCGGATCGGCACCGATTCATATGATAAGCTTTCACTAAACTTTCATCTAGTCAAGGGGCCTGCAAAAAAGGTCATCGCACCCTTTGCCGCGGAATTGCGGGCAGACCTTGTCGTGATGGGAACGGTCGCTCGAACCGGCATTTCAGGACTGATCATTGGCAATACCGCTGAAGCCATCCTCAACCAGCTGGACTGTTCGGTTCTCGCCATAAAGCCTGCCGGTTTCAAGTCACCGGTGACGCTAGAACCTTGAAAAAAGTCATGCCTGGGGGTTTTTTCAACAAATGATGGTGATTGTCAAAGCCTTCGCGAGGCGAGCAAGGATGCCGGGATTCTGGTAGAATTTTTCGGTAACGCAAGACTGACCGCAAAAAGGATCTCCATGGCAGATCCCGAAATTTGTACAGGAACCGTGGTCGCCGTGCGCGGCGGCGTGGTGGATGCCCGTTTCAGCGGCCGACTGCCGCGCCTCAATGCCCTGCTGGTGGCGGGCCCGGAGGATGAAGTGGTCATCGAGGTGGTCATGCACCTGGACGCGGCTCATGTCCGGGGCACGGCTCTGACCGCCACCCAGGGACTGGCCAGCGGCGCACCCATCCGGGATACGGGCGGCACCCTGCAGGCACCCGTCGGCGACGCCATCCTGGGACGGGTTTTCAATGTATTCGGCCGCCCCATCGATGAAAAGGGGGAGATCGTCGATTGCCGGTGGCGGCCCATCCAGGCCCGTCCGGCGGCCCTCATGGAGCGCTCCACCCAGTCCGAAATCTTCACCACCGGCATCAAGGCCATCGATGTGCTGGCCCCCCTGGAGCGCGGCGGCAAGGCCGGCCTGTTCGGGGGCGCCGGAGTCGGCAAGACGGTGCTCATCACCGAACTGATTCACAACATGGTCGGTCAGCACGAAGGGGTGTCCATTTTCTGCGGCATCGGCGAACGTTGCCGGGAAGGGGAGGAACTCTACCGGGAGATGGGCGAGGCCGGCGTGCTGGACAATACGGTGATGGTGTTCGGGCAGATGAACGAACCGCCCGGCGCCCGTTTCCGGGTCGGCCTCACCGCCCTGACCATGGCCGAATTCTTCCGCGACGATCAGGGTCGCGACGTGCTGCTGCTCATCGACAACATTTTCCGCTTCATTCAGGCCGGCATGGAAATCTCCGGCATGCTGGGCCTGATGCCCTCCCGTCTCGGTTACCAGCCGACCATGGCCACGGAACTGGCCGAACTGCAGGAGCGCATCGCCAACACCCGGCGCGGGGCCATCACCTCCATCCAGGCGGTTTACGTGCCGGCAGACGATTTTACCGATCCGGCGGCGGTGCACACCTTCTCCCACCTGTCGGCGACCATTGTCCTGTCGCGCAAGCGGGCCAGCGAAGGCCTCTATCCGGCCATCGATCCCCTGGCCTCCGCGTCCAAGATGCTGACGCCCATCATCGTCGGCGAGCGTCATTACCGCCTGGCCCAGGAAATTCGTCGCACCCTGGCCACCTATGAGGAGTTGAAGGACATCATTGCCATGCTCGGTCTGGAGGAATTGTCCCGGGACGATCGGCACACCGTCTTCCGGGCCCGACGTCTGGAGCGTTTTTTCACTCAGCCCTTTTTCACCACCGAGCAGTTCACCGGCATGCAGGGCCGGACCGTATCCCTGGCCGAGGCCCTCGACGGCTGCGAGGCCATCCTCAATGACGAATTTACCGAAGCCCCGGAAAAGGTTCTGTATATGATCGGCAACATCGACGAAGCCCGCCGCCGACTCAAGCAGGGCGCTGCCGGCGATGCGAACCGGGAGGAGGGCACATGAGGCTGACGGTCCAGACCCCGGTGGAAACGCTGCTCGACACGCCGGTGCAATCGGTGCTGGCGGAGGGGCTGGAAGGCACTTTCTGTCTGCGCCCGCGGCATATCGACTGTGTCGCCGCGCTGCTGCCCGGCCTGCTGTTCTATACCGCAGCGGAAGGTTCGGACCACTGCCTGGCGGTGGACCGCGGGGTGCTGGTGAAAAAAGGGGACCAGGTGGCGGTATCGGTGCGCAACGCCATTACCGGCGTGAACCTTGAGGAATTGATGGAAGTGGTGGAGAATCGGTTTCAGGCCGTGGATGAGCAGCAGCGGGTGGTGCGCAGTGCCATGGCCCGTCTCGAAACGGACTTTTTGCGCCGCTTTATGGAGTTGAAATGACCGCGGAGAACCATCGCCCCCAACGCCCGGGCCAGGAGGCGCGCGAAGAGTTCCGGCGCCGGCTCGCCGCCAAGCGGGCCCGCAAGCTGCGGGCCCAGCGCCTGGGTGAACACCAGGCCTGGTTCGGGCTCGGCATGTTCGGGGTGGTGGGCTGGTCCGTGGCGATCCCGGCGGTGGCCTGCATCGCCCTCGGCGTCTGGATCGATCGGGTCAAGCCGGGACGCTATTCCTGGACCCTGATGCTGCTGGTGGTCGGCATGGCATTGGGATGCTTGAACGGTTGGTTCTGGCTGGTCAGGGAACGACGCATCATCGAACAGGAACGAAACCGCGAGGAGGGTGAAACCCTTGAGAAACATTGACGGAGTCAAGCTGCTGGTCTCCCTGCTGGCCGGGCTGGGGCTCGGAGCCACCTATTTTGGCGCCCTGTGGTGGACGGTGCGGGAACTGCCCAAAATTCGCCGACCGCGAAGCTGGTTGGTGGGCAGTTTTCTGCTGAGGATGGCTCTCGCTCTGGTGGTTTTTTATTTTCTGTTGCGCTGGGGAATTCTGGCCATGGGCGCGGCCATGGGTGGTTTCCTCCTGGCGCGCATGGTCTGGCTGGGACTGAGCCTGCGCAACTCCCTGCGCGAGGACCTGCCCGACGATAGCCATGAAAATTCACAGGCCAATCATGGACATCAGCCCTGACAGCGTCGTTCTCTGGCAATGGCAAGGTCTCAAGCTGAATGCGACCATGCTACTGACCTGGCTCAACATGCTGCTGCTCACCGGTGGCGCCTGGCTGGTGACGCGCCGGGCGCGCAGCGATCACAGCCTGGAGCGGCGCCAGCATTTTCTGGAAGCCCTGGTGGTCGGCATGGAACGGCAGGTTCGGGCCATGGGATTGTCGCCGCCCCGGGAGTTCCTGCCCTTTATCGGCACCCTGTTCCTGTTTGTGCTGTGCGCCAATCTGCTGGCCATCATTCCCGGTTACGAAGCACCGACCGGTTCCCTTTCCACCACCACCGCCCTGGCCCTGTGCGTGTTCGTTGCGGTTCCCCTGTGGGGCATACAGCGGCGCGGGCTGCGCGGCTTCCTCAAGCTTTACCTGCAGCCGTCGCCCCTGATGCTGCCCTTCAATCTCATGGGCGAACTGTCCCGGACCTTGGCCCTGGCCGTGCGCCTGTTCGGCAACATCATGAGCGGGGCCATGATTGGCGGCATCCTGCTGGCCGTGGCGCCGTTGTTCTTTCCGGTCATCATGCAGCTGTTCGGACTGCTTACGGGAACCATACAGGCCTACATCTTTGCCGTGCTGGCCGCCGTGTACATCGCCGCCGCGGTCCAGGTGGAACAGCAGCGGGAAACCGGCGACACAACGAAAAAAGGAGATGCGCATGGATAACCTTGCTTGGGTGGCGGTTGCCTCCATCATGTCAGCCGGACTCTGCATCGGCATCGGCGCCATCGGTCCGGCCCTCGGCGAAGGGCGGGCTCTGGCCCAGGCCCTGGCGGCCCTGGCTCAGCAGCCGGACGAGGCCAACTCTATCACCCGGACCCTGTTCGTCGGCATGGCCATGGTCGAATCCACAGCCATATACTGCTTTGTGGTGACCATGATCCTGATCTTCGCCAACCCTTTCTGGCAGTTCTTCGTGGAACGGGCTGCAACGGGGGGGTAAATCGTGCTTATCGACTGGTTCACCGTCGGCGCCCAAGCGGTCAATTTCCTGATCCTGGTGGTGCTGCTGAAGCGGTTTCTGTACGGCCCGATCCTGCGTGCCATGGAGAGCCGCGAGGCCCGGCTGGCGGAGCGCTTCGCCGAAGCCGAACAGGCCTTGGAGCGGGCTCGGCAGGCCGAGGCCGAGTTCCGTCGTCAGCAGCAGTCCCTGGAGGAGGCGCGGGGCGAACGTCTCAGGGTCATTGAAGAGGAGGCGGAACAGCGCCGCAAGGAACTGGTGGCCGCGGCCCGTGCCGAAACTTCGTCCTTGCGGGCGGCCTGGCTGGGCGCCCTGCACAGCGAGCAGGAGCTGTTCGGACGAGAACTGAAAAGGCGGGTGGGGCGGGAAGTCCTGCATATCGCCCGCAAGTCCCTGGCGGATCTGAGCGATGTCGAACTGGAACAGCGACTCGTGGAACGTTTCACCACCGGACTCGCCGCCCTGGCAAGCAAGGAGCGCGAGCAGTTGGCCGCTACCGGTCGCAGCGACGGCCTGACGGTGCGCAGTTCCTTTGAACTGCCGGAGTCCCTGCGCAGCCGGTTAAGGAAAGGTTTGGAGGCGCTGCTGGAGCATGAGGTCAGGGTACATTTCCACACCGATTCGGAGTTGCCCCTGGGCATCGAACTGGCGGTGGGCGGCCTGAAGCTTTCCTGGGGGGTGGACAGCTACTTCGAAACCTTGCAGGAAGCCGTGGACGAGTTGTTCGAGAGCCAGATCGGCACCCCGCCCGAGGCGGCGCCAGAGGAACCGGCATGAAGACCACGGACCCCGGTTTGGACCATGTTCTGACAACGACCTTCGAGTGCCTGCGGGAATCCGTCGACGGTTTCAAGCCCGACCTGGAGCTGCAACGCATCGGTTGGGTGGAATCCGTCGGCAAAGGCATCGCGCGGGTCAGCGGCCTGCCGGGAGTGCAGTCCGAAGAACTTCTCATGTTCCCCGGCGGGCTGCCGGGACTGGTTTTCAACATCGCGCCGGAACGCGTCGGCGTGGTGTTGTTGGGTGATTATGCACACCTGGAGGCGGGGGACGAGGTGCGGCGCAGCGGCCGGGTGCTGGATGTGCCCGTCGGGGAAGGTCTCATCGGCCGGGTTGTGGATCCGACCGGGCGGCCCCTGGACGGCGGGCGCCCCCTGAGCGTGCCGCAGCGCTGGCCGGTGGAACGGGCGGCACCGGCCATCATGGACCGGCGGCCTGTCAATCAACCCTTGATGACGGGTATCAAGGCCATTGATGCTCTTATCCCCATCGGCCGCGGCCAGCGCGAACTGATTCTCGGCGACCGGCAGACCGGCAAGACCGCCATCGCCGTGGACACCATCATCAATCAGCGCCGGCAGGAGATGCTGTGCGTCTATTGTGCCATCGGCCAGCGGGCCGCCAGCGTGGCCGGCGTGGTGGCGCAACTGCGGGAACACGGGGCCATGGAGTACAGCATCGTGGTGGTTGCCGAGGGCGACGCGCCGCCGGGATTGCAGTACATCGCCCCCTATGCCGCCACCACCATCGCCGAATATTTCATGCGGCGGGGCCGCGATGTGCTCATCGTTTATGACGATCTGACCCGCCATGCCCGCGCCTACCGGGAGGTGTCCCTGCTGCTGCGGCGGCCGCCGGGGCGCGAAGCCTTTCCCGGTGATATCTTCTATGTGCATTCACGGCTGCTGGAGCGCGCCACCCGCCTCAACCAGAATCTTGGCGGCGGCAGTCTGACGGCTCTGCCCATCATTGAAACCGAGGCCCAGAACCTGGCCGCCTACATTCCCACCAATCTTATATCCATTACCGACGGCCAGATTTACCTGTCACCCGAGCTGTTCCAGAAGGGCCTGCTGCCGCCGGTGGATGTGGGCAAATCCGTATCACGGGTCGGCGGCAAGACCCAGTTGCCGGCCTACCGCGCCGTGGCCGGGGATCTGCGTCTGACCTACAGCCAGTTCGAGGAACTGGAAGCCTTCTCCCGCTTCGGCACCCGCCTGGACGAGGAGACCCGGCGTATTCTGGCGCGCGGTCGCCGCGTGCGGGGCATTCTGCGGCAGCCGCAATTTTCACCGCGCAGCGCCGCCGAACAGGTGCTGGTGCTGCATGCCGTCAACAGCGGGGTGTTCGATGAAGTCGAGGAAGCCGATCTGGTCGAGGCCGAGGCCGCGGTCTGCGGCGCCGTGGCCGAAGTGCCGGAGACGGCGGCACTTATCCAGGCCGGAGAAAAGCTCACCGATGAGGATCTGCGGGCTCTGCGGCAGGCCGCGCAGCATGCCGTAAAGCATCTGCACAACCAGCGGGAGAAAACCGATGCCGGCTCTGCAGGATCTGCAACGCCAGATCAAGAGCGCCGCTGATCTCTACACGGTGGTGCGCACCATGAAAAGCCTGGCGGCGGTCAGCATCCGCCAGTACGAAGAGGCGGTGCGCGCCCTGGAGGGCTACTTTGCGACGGTGGAACTCGGTCTGCACGCCGTATTGCGGCACAGCGCCCTGACCGGGACGGCGGAACGGCCCCAGGGTACCGTCGCCCTGGTGCTGGGTTCCGATCAGGGCATGGCCGGGCGTTTCAATGAAGCCATCATCGAGTATGCCGCCGACGCTTTGGCGCAGGAGGATTCCAGGCAGGGCGACAGGCATTACTGGGTGGCCGGAGAAAAGGCCGCCGGCGGCATGGAGGAGCGTTTCGGCGCCGTTGCCGAGTTCTTTCCCCTGCCGTCCTCCGCCCAGGCGATAACCGGGGTGGTGCAGGAGGTGCTGTTGCGGTTCGACGCCCGCCGTCGGGAGTACGGTCCCTGCCGTCTGGAACTGTATTATAATGCCCCGGAAAGCGCCGCCAGCTATGGTCAGCAGCGACTGCCGGTGTTGCCGCCCGATCCGGAGTGGTTGCGGCACATGGCCGGTCGCCCTTGGCCGGGGCGCAGCCTGCCCCTGTGCCGGGCCGCCTGGGGGCCGCTGTTCGCCGCGCTGGTGGGAGAATACCTGTTCGTCGCCCTGTTTCGCGCCTTCGCCGCCTCTCTCGCAGCGGAAAACGCCGCCCGCCTGGCCGCCATGCAGCGCGCCGAAAAGAATATCGAAGAGCTGCAGGAGCAGCTCGGCGCCCGATATCACGCCCTGCGCCAGAGCGTCATTACCGAGGAACTGTTCGATATCCTGGGCGGGTTTGAAGCTTTAAATCAGGCTGAAGACTGATAAAAAGCAGTCCGAAGGCTGAAGTCCGAAGACTGAAGTAAAAGCCTGACAAACGCTTCGCACGGCTTGCGAAAAAATTTCCTTGCTTCCGCATGCTTCGAACACAATCCCTTCAGCCTTCAGCCTTCAGCCTTCAGCCTTCAGCCTTCAGCCTTCAGCCTTCAGCCTTCAGCCTTCAGCCTTCAGCCTTCAGCCTGTCTTTCCTGCCTTTCAATACCTGAACTCCCGAAAACCAACCTTGAACAGCAACGCGTAGAGCACCGGCACCACGCCCAGGGTCAGGAGGGTGGCGAAGGCCAGCCCGAAGATGATGGCGATGGCCATGGGTTCCCAGAGGGGACCGCCGCCGAACCAGAGGGGCAGCAGGCCGCCGACGGTAGTGCCGGTGGTGAGCAGGATGGGCCGCATGCGGCGCTGGGCCGATTCGATGATGGCGCGCGCCGGGTCCAGGCCGTTTTCCTTGATCTCGATGTTGATCCGGTCGAGGAGCACGATGGCGTTGTTGACCACGATGCCGGCCAGGGCGACAACGCCGAGCAGGGTCATGAAGCCGAAATAACTGCCTGTCAGCAGCAGGCCGACGGTTACCCCGATAATGCCCAGGGGGATGGTCAGGAGGATGATCAGGGGCCGCCTCAGGGAATTGAACTGGCCCACCAGCAGCAGCACAATGATCAACCCGGCGATGGGCAGCTTGGCGTTGATGGAACGGTTGGCCTTGCCGGAGGTTTCCAACTCGCCGCCCATTGCATACTTGTAACCCAGCGGCCAGTGTTTGCTGCCGTTTTTCAGCCAGGCGTCCATCTGCTGGCCGACGGCGATGGCGTTGCTGGCCTGCTCCAGGCCGGCCTGCACCGTGACCGTGCGACTCCGGTCCCGGCGCAGGATCTTGGCCGGTTGCCAGGCGATTTCGATGTCCGCCACCTGTTTCAAGGGCACGGATTGACCGGTTCGCTGCACGTAGATGTTGTGGGTTTCCAGTTTGCCGATGTCCTGCCGATCGGCGGCGGTGGAGCGCAGGGTGACGGGAATCACTTCATCCCCTTCGCGGTATTCCGTGGTGGTGATGCCGCTGAGAATGGTCTGCAGGGAGACCGCCACATCCCGACTGGTCAGGCCGGCGCGCAGAGCCCGGGGTTGGTTCACCTTGACCACCAGTTTTTTGGTGCGTGCGCCCCAGTCATCGGTGATGTTGTTGACCCCCGGGATGGACGCCAGCTTTTCCTTGACCTGATCCACCAGAGCGAACAGGCGGTCATTGTCCTTGCCGGATAGACGGACCTCCACCGGACTGTCGATGGGCGGGCCGAGGCTCAGGGGCTGGATGCGCGGTGTCAGGTCCGGAAACCGGCTGCGGCAGAAGGCATCCAGGCGGGGAATCACTTCGGCCAGATTATGGGTGCGTGAGGTGCCGTTGAGAATCAGGTAGGCATACTCCGGACTGGGCGGTTCAGGTTTATAGGGCAGCATGTAGCGGGGCGCGCCTTCGCCGATAAAGGCCACCCAGTCGACCAATCCTTCGCCCTCTCCCTGGCGCAGCAGTTCCTTGGTCATAAACGCTTCGATTTCCTTGACCACTTGTTCGGTGCGCAGCAGAGGCGTGCCCATGGGCAACTTCAGCTCGGCATAGAAGACCGCTTTGTCGCTGGGCGGAAAAAACATTTTCGGCACCATCCGCATGCCGATCACGGCAGCGACAAACAGCAGGGCGATGGCGGTGACGGTGGCGCCGCGGTGCCGCAGCAGGGCCAGCAGTCCCTTTCGGTACCAGCGGTAAAAAGGAGAATCGTAACTGACCGCTTCCGGGCTCTGCTTGACCCGCAGAAAATGCACGCACAGCAGGGGCGTCATGGTCAGGGCCAACAGCCAGGAACATAGCAGGGTGATGGTCACCACTTTGAACAGGGGCTGGGTATACTCTCCGGTGGAGGATTGGGCCAGAAAGATGGGCAGAAAGGCCGCGGCCGTGGTCAGGCTGGAGGTCAACAGGGGGATTTTCAGCTCCTGCGCCGATTCGATGGCGGCCTGTCGTGCCGGGCGGCCGGCCGCCATGGCGACCATGATGGATTCGCTCATGACGATGGCATTATCCACCAGCATGCCCAGGGCGATGATCAGGGAGGCCAGGGACATCTGGTCGATGCCGATATCCAGCAGCCTCATGATCATCAGGGACATGATCATGGCCATGGGAATCAGGCTGGCCACCACCAGGCCGGTGCGCAGGCCGAGAAACACCAGCATTACCGCCAGGACAATGACCATGGCCTGCAACAGATTGCTGACGAACTCATCCACCTTGCGTTTGACGTGCTCCGGCTGAAAGGCCACTACGTCAAACTCGACACCCACCGGATAGGCCTGCCGAAAACGCGTCAGGGAGCTTTGCACCTCCGCGCCCAGTTGCAGAATATCCCCGCCCTCCCGCAGGTGGAGAGCCAGCGCCAGGGTCGGTTGACCGCGGTAGCGGGTCTTGGTCTTGGGCGGATCGATATAGTCGCGCTCTATCTGGACGATGTCTTCCAGAAAAACCAGGTCGCCGCTGGTCGGCAGGGTAATGACGGTGCGGCGCAGATCCTCGACGGAGTCGAAGTTGCCCGTCGGTTCAAGAACGATCTGTTCGCGGTCGGTAAAAATCTGGCCGCCGGGGATGATGATATTGCGGGCTTCGAGAATGCTTTTCAACTGCAGGGGAGACAACCCCAATTCCGCCAGGCGGGCATTGCTGTATTCGACGAAGATGCGTTCTTCCTGGACGCCGCGAATTTCGACTTTGGCGATGTTCTCGTTGAGCAGCAGTTCGTTGCGGCATTCGTCGGCGATCTTTTTCAACTCGGCATAGCTGAAATCCGGACCCGTGATGGCGATGATGGTGCCGAAGATATCCCCGAATTCGTCGTTGACGAAGGGACCGACAATTTCGTCGGGCAGTTCCTGCCGGGCGCGGTCGACCTTGCGGCGCAGGTTGTCCCAGATGGGCCGCATGTCCTTGTAACGTTCCAGGATGTTGACGAAGATGACCGACACGCCGGGCTTCGACTCGCTGTCGATATATTCGATTTCGGGGATTTCCTGGATGATCTTCTCCAGTTTGTCCGTCACCAGCTGTTCGACCCGTTCCGGGCTGGCGCCGGGGAAATAGGTGAGCACCTGGGCGGTGCGCACCACGAAACCGGGATCCTCGTCGCGCGGCAGGGTGCGGAAGGCGAACAGGCCCGCCAGAGCGATGACCAGCAGGGCTACGTAGGTGACACGGGTTTTCTCCAGGGCCGCCTGGGTCAGGTTCATGGCGCCTTCCCTTCGCTGCCGAGGAGTTTGACCTTCTGGCCGTCACCGAGCAGGCTGACGCCGGCGGTCACCACCAGGTTGCCATCTTTGAGGCCACTCATGATCTCCAGGCCGGCCGGGGTCAGTTCGCCCACGGTGACGGTCTGCCGGTGGATGACCCCCGTTTCCGTCTCGGCCGGAGAGAGCAGGAACACGAATCGTCCCTCCCGATCTTCGCCCACCGCTTCCGGTGGCACCAGGAAGCGTGCGCTGCTCTCGCCATTGCGGGGAAACCGGAACCGGACTTCGCCGGCCATGCCGGGGTGTATGCGAGGATTGGCTTCTTTGAGGCGTACCCGGACTGGAAAGGTGGTGGCTTGGCCGAGGGTGGCTACGCCGACCTCGGTGACGGTGGCGGGGAACAGCTGACGGTCGATGGCGTCAAAACGGACCTGCACCGTATCGCCGCGTCGGATCTGGTGGATCTGGGTTTCGGGAATGGCGACAGTGACCTCCGGCAACTCCCCTGAGGTCAGGATGACCACCACCTGGCCGGCGGCGACGTTTTCGTTGACCTCCACCGTAACGCTGGCGATGGCGCCGTCCGTTGGCGCCGTCAGTCGGGTGTAGCCGAGTTGCGAGCGGCTCAGGGCCAGGCCGGTGGCGCCGGCGCGCACCGCAGCGGCGGCCGATTCGCTGGCGGCACGGGCGGCGTCCAGGTCGCTGCGCGAAGCGTTGCGGTTTTCATACAGGGCGCGGACCCGCTCATAGGCGGCATCGGCGTTGCGTGCCTGGGCCTGGGTGCGGGCCAGGGCCGCGGCGGCTTCCTGGACCTGCAGTTGATAGTCCGTCGGATCCAGTCGGGCGATGAGCTGCCCGGCAGCAACCCGGTCTCCGACCTTGACCGGCAGTTCCAGGATGGCGCCGGGTACGCGAAAACTCAGGCGCGACTCCAGTCCCGCCTGAGCGGTGCCGGCGAAGGTTCGCTCCATCCATTCACCGGCCGCTTCGACGCGCTGAAAACGCACCGGGCGAAGTATTTCCGTAGAATCATCCTGACGGCTTCGACAACCGGAAAGAAGTCCGGCCAGCAACAACGTTATCCCAATCAATCTCAACAGCATAAAAAGCCCCCGGGCAAGGGTTCATGGTTCCGTGGTGGCAGTCGGCGCGGTGCCGAGAAACTCGGCCAGGCGGACAAACCAGGCTTCACGCTCCTCGGGCCCGATGAAGAAATCGAACTGGCCGGTGGCGCGTTGCACTGCCATCAAGTCGAGAAGAAAGTCGAAAACCGCGTTGGCCGCCGCCTGTTCCGCCGCCAGGGCGGCATTCTGGGCATCGAGCAGTTCCAGGATGGAGACCACCCCGCGCGAATAGGCATCCGTCACCAATTCCAGGTTCTGGGTGGCGGCGACCGCCGCCTGTCGCGACAACCGGATACCGGCGTGAGAGGCCCTGCTGGATTGCAGGGCGGTGCGAATCCGCTGTTCCAGGCGGTCGGCCAGGGCACGGCGTTCGAGGTGCAGCCGCCCCAGCTCGTGCCGGGTGCGGGCCAGTTCCGAACGTCGCGCGCCGCCGGTGAACAGGGGCAGGCTGAGTTGCAGGCCGACGTTCCAATTGGTGTCGTCGGCTTCGGGGATATCCACCGGCAACAGGCCCGAGAGCCGGCGGAAGGGCGACTCGGCACCGGCACCGCCCTCGTGCAGCAGCTGGCTGACACCGGCATGCAGGGACAGGTCCGGCACCCAGAAGGCGCGGGCGGCGGCGGTTTTGGCCCGTTCCGTCGCCGCCAGGGCGGCATCCAGCTGTTGCAGCTCCGGCGCCGCGGCCAGGCCCTCGCGCACCATGAACTCGCGGAAACGGGCGAATTCCCGGGGGGTGGCCAGGTTGCCGAGAAGGCGCGGATCGCTGGTGATCAACTGGGGGTCGTCGAGGCCGGTCTCGGCGGCGACCAGGGGCTCCTCCAACGGGCGATACAGCACCCGGTTGAGGGCCAGTTCCGCTTGGGAACGGGCCACATCGGCAGCGATGACCGCCCGCCGGTCCTGGGCCAGCTGGCTTTCCCAACGATAGACCTCGGCCGGCCCGGAAAAGCCCACTTCCCGCCGCATGCGGGCCAGCTCAAGGTTGGAGCGGGTCAGGCGCAGGTTGTTGCGCTGGACGGTTTGCAGGGTTTTGGCGCGCAGCACGTTGAGATAGGCGGTGGTGGCTTCCTGAACCACGTCCAGACGCAGCTGCCGGCGCTGTTCTTCCCGACCGCGTTGCTGTTGCTTCTGGATATCGAAATTGGCCCAGGCCGGCTCCGAGTAGAGGGATTGTCGCAGGGCCAATCCGGCACTGACCGTCTCTTCGGCCTGGGTGCCGAAGCTGGCCCGGGCCCGGTCGGCATCGATGAGGGTACCGGAGGCGCCCAGTTGCAGTTGTGGCAGCAGCCCGGCGCGGGCCTTGCCGACTTCGGCCTGCCCGGCGGCCAGTTTCTGGTCGGCAGCCGCCAGATCCAGGTTGATGCGGAGGGCCTCCTGCACGACCCCGGCCAGGGTCCAGCGCTGGGCGCCGGCGGGAGGCTCATCCTCGAGGAGTTCCGCTTCGGTAAGAATGTCCCAGGTCGGCGAATAGCCGATGGCCCGGGCGGTGGCCATGTTGAGGGTCAGGCGTTCCTGCTGATCGATGACGACCGGCAGCTGCGCGGCGGCTTCGCCGAGGAGCAGGCGTTGCAGGTTCAAAGCCGTGCGGCGGGCCAGGCGCGCCATTTCGGTGGCCGGCGTTACCGTGGCCAGCACCCCCTGCTCCACTTCGTCGCGCCCCAGATAGGAAAAGGATGGCAGGCGCCGGGCGGCCAGGCCGTCCAGCAGGGCCTGGAATTCTTCCTTGGGCAGCAGCAGGGGGGTCAGGTAGACGGCATCCACGGTTCCCGGCAGGGCGTCCAGGGCCGGTGCGGCCCGATCCTGTACGGGCACGAAGCTGACCTCCACGCCGGATGACCGCAGCTCGCGGCCCAGGGCTTGAGCCAGTTCCGGGATGTGGTCGTGGTAGGCGCGGTGACAGAGCACCGCCAGGTGGCGATAGGGAACCAGTTCGCGAAAGCGGCTCAGATCCCGGCTCATGGGACGATGGGGGGTGACATAGGTGAAGTTGCGCACGCCGCTGCTGCCGTTGCGGGACGGCAGGCCCTGTATGCGGTGATCGGCCACCAAGGCGGCGATGGCGGGCTTCGGCAGAGGGGCGCGGCGGGCCAGTTCCTGGCCCGACAGGAGGCCGAGGGCCAGGACCACCCGGATCCGGGGGTCGGCCATCAGGGCATCGATGTTGGCGTCGATACGGGACATTTGCCAGTTGCCGCCGAGGATGCGGTCGGCGGGGAAGCGAACGTCGAACTCCCGGGACAGAAGCTCGTCGATTTCGGCCCGAAACAGCTTGAGAAGATCGGCATTGCCTTCCCAAGGCCCGTCGAACAGAACCCCGACCTGGATGACGGGACGGGCGGCCAGGGCATTCGCCGGCCAGTAGAGCAGCAGAACCAGGCCGGCCATCGTACATGCGAGCAATGAACGCATCGTCCCTCCCGAACCAAGGCAAGAAATTTTGACCGGACGGAAATTTAGCACGTTCCCATTTGTCAGGCAAGAATGAAGGCCGATTTATCGTCACCGGCGTGTCTTGCCGACCGCCCCGTCAGGGCGGACAGCAGGCGCAGGTGGAGCGGAACAGGGTGGTGCTCAGATAACGGTCGCCGCGATCCGGCAAAAGGGTGACGATGGTGCCCGCCTCCATGCTGCGGGCGATTTCCATGGCCCCGGCCACCGCCGCGCCGCTCGACATGCCGGCAAAGATGCCCTCGCGGATCGCCAACCGGCGGGCGGCCTCGAAAGCCGCATCGTCATCGACGGTGAGTTTCTCGTCGAGGCGCGCCGGACAGTAGATGTCGGGCACGATGGCTTCCTGCATGTTCTTGAGGCCCTGAACCTTGTGGCCGAGGACCGGCTCCACCCCGACAATGCGGATGGCGGGATTCTGTTCCTTGAGATAGCGGCTGACCCCCATCAGGGTGCCGCCGGTGCCCATGCCGGCCACGAAAACATCCACGTCGCCGCTGGACTGGGCGTAGATCTCCGGGCCGGTGGTACAGTAGTGGGCCAGAGGATTGTTCTCGTTGGCATACTGGTTGGGCATGTAGTAGCGATCCGGTTGCTCGGCCAGAATGCGGTGGGCCATGCGGATGGCCCCATCCGTGGCTTCTCCCGGCGGCGACAGGATGACGTCGGCGCCATAGGCTTCCAGCACCGCCCGGCGTTCCATGCTGACACAGCCGGGCATGACCAGGGTCACACGATGACCGCGCGCGGCGCCGATCATGGCCAGGGCGATGCCGGTATTGCCGGAAGTCGGCTCGAGGATGATGCGGTCGCCGGAGAGGGCACCGGATTCCTCGGCTTTTTTGAGCATGAAGCTCGCCGGCCGATCCTTCACTGATCCGCCGGGATTGTTGCCTTCCAGCTTGGCCAGGATGCGCACCCGAGGATTGGGGCTGAGATGGTTCAGTTCCACCAGCGGCGTATTGCCGATGGCATCCAGGAGACTGTGGGAAAAGACTGTTTTCATGGAAGCAACCCGCCTGAATTGACAAGAATGAATGTTGCCGGAATAAAGCGTCGCCATCTTAGCGGAAGGTACCCGGGGATGGCAATAGAATTGGAAAAGCAGGCTGAAGGCTGAAGTCCGAAGACTGATGTGGCAGTCCGAAGGCTGAAGACTGAAGGCTGAAGTAAGGGCAAAAGCCAACCCGGTTTGTCCGGGAACGGCTCGGGACCTGGAGAAAAAGTCCATTTTGGCAGGAAGGCTTGGCGCATTTCCCTTCAGTCTTCGGACTTCAGCCTTCAGCCTGCTTCAAATCAGCCTGCTTAAAACACTCCCTGCAAGGGTCCGCCCTTGGCGGCCAGGGCTTCGACGCGGGCGACGACGGCCGGATCTTCCTCCAGGGGGGCGGGGTGATGGGGCTTGAGGCGGGCGTCCAGCACCAGGGGCCCGTGGCAGCCCCAGTGCTTGTGCAGCACGAAGGCATCCACGCCGTAGAGGTCGACGGCCGGGTCGGAGCGGGTGAAGGAGACCCAAAGGAAGTTGTCGAGGGTGCGGGAGCAGAAATCGCTGTCGTCCACCATGACGATCCAGGGAAACGCGCGCAGTCCGTGGCCCTCAGGGACCTGGCGGCAGAAAGCTTCCAGGGCCGGGTCGGTTTGGCCCCGGGGTTGGCCGGCCGACGGACCCTGGATGGCGAGCACCCCGGGCAGGGCCAGGCGCGGCCGACTGAAGCCGTCCGGCAGGGACAGGTCGCCGGGCACCTCCGTCGGCAGAGTTCGCAGAGGCGGACCGGCGGCGGCGATGATCAGCTTGGAGCCCTCGTGCAGGGCCGGCCCGTTGTAATCCAGGGTGTCGACGGTGGTGCGGGTCTGAAAATGCAGATCGCGGCGCCAATCGACCCGTTCCAGCAGATGCCGGAAGAAGGCCGCGACATGGTGGATACGGAGGCCCGGGGCATCCTCGCCGGCGACCAGCAGCAGGAATTTGGCCAGGGACAGCTGCCCGGTGCCGAGCAGGGCATGGGCCTGAGTCAACAACTCCCGTGGCTGGCGGCGCGGCTCATAGGGCAGGTAGCGTTCGCTGCCCACGGCCAGCAGCAGGGGATGGACCCCGGCCGCATCCACGGCATGCACGGCGCGGATGCCGGGCACCAGTTTCGGCAGCAGGGGGCCGGTCAGTTCGTGGATCAGGGCGCCGAAGTTGCTGTCCTCCTGGGGCGGCCGGCCGACGCTGGTGAAGGGCCAGACGGCGCCGGGCCGGTGGGTGACGCGCTCCACCTTGAGCACCGGAAAATCGTGCCGCAGGCTGTAATAGCCAAGGTGGTCGCCGAAGGGACCTTCCGGCAGCAGACGGTTGGGGATGATGCTGCCGCTGATGCAGAAGTCGGCCTGGGCCGCCACCGGCAGGCCTGTCGCGGTGGGACAGAGTTCCATCCTTCGACCGCCGAGCAGGCCGGCGAAGGCGATTTCCGGCAGGGCCTCGGGCAGCGGCATGACGGCGGACAGCATCAAAGCAGGGGGGCCGCCGACGAAGACATGCACCGGCAGGGGTCGGTCCAACTCCAGGGCTTCGGCGTGATGGATGCCGATGCCGCGGTGTAGCTGATAATGCAGGCCGATTTCGAGGCCGGGCTGATAGTCGTTGCCGGTCAGCTGTACCCGGTACATGCCGAGGTTGGAGTGGCGCCAGCCGGGGCGGCCGGGGCTTTCGGAATAGACCAGGGGCAGGGTGATGAAGGCGCCGCCGTCCCCGGGCCAGGATTTGAGCAGGGGCAATTGGGAGATATGGGTGGCGTGCTGCAGCACCGGTGCCCGGCGCACCCGGCGCGGCCGCAGATGCCAGGCCGCGCCCAGGGCTTGCGGCCAAATTCCGGGCCGGCGCAGCAGGGCGGCCGGATCGGCACCGCATTGCAGCAGGTGCTGGAGGGTGTCGAGGGTATCCCGGAACAGGAAACGGCTGCGTTCCAGGGTGCCGAACAGGTTGCCGAGCATGGGAAAGGTGCAACCCCGCACCCGGGTGAAGAGCAGGGCCGGGCCGCCGGCCCGGCAGACCCGGCGCTGGATGGCGGCCACCTCCAGGTCGGCGTCCACCTCCTGGTCGATGCGCAGCAGTTGCCCGGTGGATTCCAAATCCTTCAGGCATTCACCCAGGTTGCGATAGCCCATGATGACTCAGATGCCTCCAAGCTGTTGTTGGGGGCCCGAAACGCGGAAGGGGGGCCAGGCCCCCCTTCCATGGTTTGCATCAACGCTGCGGATTTACAGCGCCTCGAGGATCTCCTTGCGCTTGGCGCGGAATTCCTCTTCCGTCAGCAGGTTGCGATCGCGCAGGTACTGCAGGCGCCGCAGCCGGACCTCGAGGTCCTCGGCGCCGGGGACGACGGCCGGAGCGCGCGGTGCGGTCGGGGCGGGAGCCGGAGCCACAACCGGTGCGGCGGCCGGGGCCTGGCGCATGCGCTCCAGATCCTGCTTGACGGCTTCCAGTTCGCTGCGCAGGCGTTCCTGCTCGGCGCTGAGCTGGGCACTCTCTTCGCGCACCTGGCTGGCTTCCTGGAAGGCCGCCTTGGCCGCTTCGCCGGCTTCTTTCCGCACTGCGATGGCTGCTTTCCAGGTTTCCGGGTTCAGATCCAGGATCAGCCAATCATGGCGGACACGACCGTCGACGGTCGGCGTCTGCAGACCGGCCACGGGCACCGGCTGCCAGGCACGGGGGGCTTTTTCCCGGGAGGAGGGCGCCTTGTATTGACGGCTGCCCACTTCGAAGGGGAACATGCGTCGATCCAGGTTTTCTTCATAACCTTCATGCAGGGAGCCGATGATCAGGTTGAGCTTGCCGCCCTGAACGAAAACCCGCCCCGTGATGAAGGCGCGATCGTGGGAAAATCCGATAAGCCCGCGATGAACGCCGACGATGGCGAAGGTGACATCCTGGCGGGGTCCGGCCTGGGCCAGGCCCGCGCTGATGGCGTCGCCAAGAGTCTCGAGTTCCTGATTGGTGAACATGGGGGCCGGTTTCTCATCGCCCTGGATGCGGTCTGCCAGATTGCCAAGGATGGATCTCCCTTTGGGCTGGAACCGAACCTCTATGGAACCGAGCATGGTGCGCAGTTCGGCCGCATCGATTCGGGCGGGATGTTCATTGGGCGGCACGGTGCCGGCGGTCCGATCCTGGGCTTCGATGCGCACAAACTGGTCGCGGTGCTTCCAGATGTCGGTCTGGGTCTTGTCGTTACCGCCTCCCAAAAGGGCGGTGCCGCACCCGGTCAGGCTCACGGCGGCCAGAATTGTCAAAAACATCCGCCAGGCAGGTTTTCTGCCCAGGTCAAACAGGTGCTGCTGACCCATTGCGCTCTCCTTTGATGGAATGGAAAGGGTTTGAACAGGAATTATTGCAGGATAATAAAATCGAACCGGACAGAGGTCAAACGATTTTTGATTGCATCGCCGGCTCCGGGAACATGAAAAAAGCGGGTCGGCACCTTGCCGACCCGCTTCATTTCATGCCCGAACAGGTCTCCTAGGGAGCATGGTGCTGTTCGTAGGCTTTCAGCCCCTCCTCTACAGGGTATTCCATCCCGCAGTGGGGGCATCGCATCAGGGTCCTGTCGCCGGGCACCCGAGGTGCCGGCTTGGCGCAGCCGGAGACCGCGAAAACCAGCAGCAGGGTAACCAGAACCATCGCTCTAGGCATGGTGAAAATCCTTTCGAACGGCCGGCGCTCCCGTCAGGGCAGCGGAACAGGGTGCCCACGGTGGGTCAACATTCTTCCCGATGCTTACCAGAGGAAAAAGGTACCGACGCTGAACATTTCCACTTCCCAGTTTGCGCCGTTGTGCCACTCGTGGTTGATGTAGCTGACTTCGCCCACCAGTTTCAGGTTGGGGGTGATGTCGTGGGTGATCATGCCGGTAACCATGCCCTGCTTCTTGATGAAAGCATTGCCGCCAGCGCGAGCAGCTTCATCGGCGTCGGTTTCACCGAAGCGGTTTTCGCCATAGCTCAGGCCGAGTTTGGTCTTGCCTTCGTTGGGCATGGTGTAGGTGATCTGACCGATGTAACCGAAGGACTTGCGCTCTTTGCCGTTGGCATCAAGGGAATCGGCGTCAAGCATGGTGTTGGTGCCGAGAGCCTTGCCATAGAAACCGGAGCCGCTCAATTCGAATGCGCCCATGCCGAGCACGAAACCGCCAGCGGTACCCCAGGCAGTTACATCGCCGGCCGTGCCGCCCTTGGCATCCTGCCAGAGAGCGTTGAAATAGACTTTGTAGGGGTTGTCGCCAATCTTGCCGGCATTGGAGATCTGCCCTTCAAGGCGAGGCATGTTGGTGACGTCTGCCGTGGTGTCGCCATCGATCACGCTCGGGTCATAGATGCCGAACTGAATCTTGGTGCCGTTCATGAATTCCGGGGTGGTGTAACGGATCTGGGAGTTGAAGTTCGGGTACAGGTAGCCGTAACCGATGCGGCCCAGGGTTACGCCGAGACCGGCATTGAGAGCTCCTGCCAGACGGCCGGCGCCCATCAGGGTCTGCTCGGTGAGCAGGTTGTCGCCCAGGAACAGGCTCAGGCCCTTGCCGATCATGAACTGGCCGAAGCAGCCGTCGACGGTGAAGAACACTTCACGCAGGTCGATCTGGCTGTCGAAGCGGGCGTTCTTGCGGTTTTCATGGGCCGAGGAGGGGTAGAAGCCGATGCGGGCGCCCATGTCCAGGCCCTTCATGGTCGGGGCCTTGATGTTGAATGCGAGAATGTTGGGAAGGAAGCCGTTCTTGATGCGGAAGCCTTCCTGGTCGATGGCATAGGCGCTATTGACACCGTCGGGAATGTTGTCGCTGGTCTGATAAACCGCGAACAGGTTGACCATACCGTCGGTGCTGAAGGACCAGCCGTCGGAACCGCCGACGACGACGGCCGCATTAGCGGTGCCGGCCAGCAGGACCAGGGCCGCCAGTGCGGCCACAAAAGAGAATCTGCGAGATTTCATGGTGTTGCCTCCTGATTTCAATGTTGAAGACCATCGGTCGAACCGCCTCCGGCACGGCCGGAAGCGCGTGGGCGCCAATGCGCCCGGTACCAAAACCCATCCTTGCTTGCCGCCGGCGGAAACCCTTTTGCTTGGGGCCCCAAAGGCTCGTCGGTGTGGCCGCCGGACCTTTCCGGGTAAGAGGGCCGGAGTGGTAACCTGTCGGTTTCCGCTCCAGGGTTTTCATTCAGCGGCGGGGGTCGGTGTGCCGAACTCCCTGGATGTATGTTTCGGGGCGACTTGCCAGTTTTTACACCTCCTTTCCCGCCCCTCCGGGGTCTGAAGAAATAAACTGGCGTTTTACTCTAGGCAATTTCAGTGCCATGTGAGGGAGTATAGCAGATCAACAGCGTTTTGTACGCGAATGACGGATTTTTTCTGTGCGAATGCACAGTAGGGGAAAATATGCGGGATGGTGGGTGATCCAAAAAAAGACATAATGTAACAATTTTGACTGAATGTGTTACGCTTGGTGACAGTCTGACAGTTACCCCGCTCTCCGAGGACACCGGGAGATCCGGAATGGCGTCATGACCTGTCGGGCGGGAGAAGTTTACGGATGGCTCGGCGGCAAGTTCGGTATCAGAAAGGCGGGCCGGCTGAGAGCCGGCCCGCCTTCCGGCATTCGCTGTATCCTGGTTTTCTTAGGGTCCTGGTTCTTGGACCTGGATGTTTACCAGAGGAAGAAGGTGCCGATGCTGAACATTTCCACTTCCCAATGGGCGCCGTTGTGCCACTCGTGATTGATGTAGCTGACTTCCCCCACCAGTTTCAGGTTGGGGGTTATGTCGTGAGTCACCATGCCGGTCAGCATGCTTTGGGATTTGATGAAAGCGACGCCGCCAAGTTGACGGTCTTCGCGGTCGGCGTCGGTTTCACCGAAATGGTTGGCGCCGTAGCTCAGGCCGAGCTTTGTCTTGCCTTCATTGGGCATGGTGTAGGTAACTTGGCCGATGTAGCCCCAGGATTTGCGCTCTTTGCCGGTAAAGTCCAGGGAGTCGGCGTCCAGCATGGTGTTGGTGCCGAGGGCCTTGCCGTAGAAGCCGGAGCCGGTCAGTTCAAAGGCTCCCATGCCGAGGACGAAACCGCCGCCGGTCCCCCAGGCGGTAACCCGCCCAAAGGTGTCGATCAGGATGCCATCGCTGTCCAGATACTGGCCGTCCTTGGCCTCCTGCCACATGCCGTTCAGGTAGACTTTGTAGGAATTGTTGTTGCCCCAGGTGCCGGCATTGGAGATCTGGCCTTCGACGCGCGGCATATTGGTGGTCGCAGCCGAAATGCTTTCGCCAAAGGCGTCAAGCGCCGGAACTGTGGCAATGACACTCGGGTCAAAAATGCCAACCTGAATCTTGGTGCCGTTCATGAATTCCGGAGTGGTGTAACGGATCTGGGAGTTGAAGTTCGGGTACAGGTAGCCGTAACCGATGCGGCCCAGGGTCACGCCGAGACCGGCATTGAGAGCTCCGGCCAGGCGGCCGGCGCCCATCAGGGTCTGCTCGGTGAGCAGGTTGTCGCCCAGGAACAGGCTCAGGCCCTTACCGATCATGAACTGGCCGAAGCAGCCGTCGACGGTGAAGAACACTTCACGCAGGTCGATCTGGCTGTCGAAACGGGCGTTCTTGCGGTTTTCATGGGCGGAGGAAGGGTAGAAGCCGATGCGGGCGCCCACGTCCAGGCCCTTCATGGTCGGGGCCTTGATGTTGAATGCGAGAATGTTGGGAAGGAAGCCGTTCTTGATGCGGAAGCCTTCCTGGTCGATGGCATAGGCGCTATTGACACCGTCGGGAATGTTGTCGCTGGTCTGATAAACCGCGAACAGGTTGACCATACCGTCGGTGCTGAAGGACCAGCCGTCGGAACCGCCGACGACGACGGCCGCATTAGCGGTGCCGGCCAGCAGGACCAGGGCCGCCAGTGCAGCCATAAATGAAAATCTGCGAGAGTTCATGCCATTGCCTCCTGATTTCATAGGTGAAAAATATAGGGCCCATGGGCCGAAGCGGCAGAAAAAAACGATAGTTGATTTAAGGTATAGCACATGAGTAGAAAGTTGTACATAAGATACGGTTTATCGAATGTGCATGTGCACAGCGGGCCTTGGAGGGAATGAGATGCAGGAGGTAGAAAACTGATTGGCCAAAAATACGCAAAGAGTAGTGGCAACCTTGCCATGGGATTTGATTAGGAAAGGAGCCAACCCTTTTAGCTAAGTCCGAAAAGGGCAAGGGGGGCGGGAAAATTAACCGTTTTTCGAAGGAATGCCTGAAGTCATGCTATGGCAGCTCAATTTTTAAGGGCCAAAAGCATCAGTTTGAAGTTGCCAGCAGGCTGCGTAAAACCTCGCCGGCCATGGTCAGCCCAAATAGAGGAGGAATCCATGACGAACTGCCGAGGGTGACGCGCTGGCGACCGGGTCCTGATGGAGAGGTTTCGCAGGGCTCCCCGGTCAGGGGACGGAATTCCTCCAGGGAATAGACCACCCGCACCCCGCCGCGGATGCCGCGTCGCCCCAGTTCCTTGCGCATCACCCGGGCCATGCGGCATTTCTGGGTATGGGACAAATCGGCGATGCGGATCAGGGTGGGATCGAGCTTGTTGGCTGCGCCCATGGCGGAGATGACCGGAATATCGTGGGTTTTGCAGTATTCGATGAGATGCAGCTTGGCGGTGATGCTGTCGATGCAGTCCAGCAGGTAATCGAAGCCCCCGGCCAGCAGTTGGTCTGCGGTTTCGGCGCTGTAGAATACCGGGTGGGCCGTCACCCGGGCCTCGGGGTTGATGGCCAGGCAGCGTTCGGCCATGGCTTCGACCTTGGGCCGGCCGATGGTGGTTTCGAGGGCATGAATCTGGCGGTTGATGTTGGAGGGTACGATACGATCGAAGTCGATCAGGGTCAGGCTCCCGACACCACCCCGCACCAAGGCTTCGGTGGCATGGCTGCCAACCCCGCCAATTCCAACCACGGCCACGGACGCCCCGGCCAGCCGTTCCAGTCCGGAATCTCCCACCAGCAATTTCAGGCGATCAAAGCGATGTTCATGCATAGGGGCAGGCTGAAGTCATAAAACCAGGCTAAAGTCCGAAGGCTGAAGACTGAAGTAAGGCATCTAACCTCTCAGGTTTGACGACTCACCGCTAAAAAAGACAGGCCAATCCTAACCCATTCGAGGACAAAATAGAAAGGATTTCCTTCAGTCTTCGGACTTCGGACTTCAGCCTGCCTTTAAATGGATTTCCTTCAGCCTTCAGCCTGCCTTTAAATGGATTTCCTTCAGCCTTCAGCCTGCCTTATCAGCCTTCAGCCTGCCTTCGTAACACTCTCATCGCATTGGCGGTGGTGATGCGGGCGGTTTCCGCCAGGCTCCAGCCGCGCAGGTCGGCGACGCGGGCGGCGATCAGGGGCAGCCAGGCGGGATGGTTGGGCTGGCCGCGATGGGGATGGGGGGCGAGATCGGGGGCGTCGCTTTCCAGGACGATCCATTCTGCGGGCAGGGCCTGCAGGGTCTCGGGGCCGCGCCGTGCGCCGGGCCAGGTGAGGGGCCCGCCGAAGGCCAGGGCGAAGCCGAGGTCCATGGCGGCCCGTGCGGTTTCGAGGCTGCCGGAAAAGCCGTGCCAGATGCCGCCGCAGCGGTGGGCGCCTTCCTCTTTGAGCAGGGTCAGCAAGCGCCCGGTGGCTTTGCGGCAGTGCAGCACCACCGGTTTCCCGGTGGCGCGGGCCATTTGCAACTGCGCCCGCAGGGCCTTTTCCTGTCGTGGTGCGGCGGGCATGCCGGGCATGGCGTCCAGGCCAATCTCGCCGATGGCCGCGACCTTCTCATCGGCCAGCAGGCGTTCCAATTGGAGCGAGAGATCCCTGTCCCAGCAATCCGCCGCCAGGGGATGCACCCCCGGCGCCGCCCATGCTTCATTAATTTCCCGCGCCGTGGCCAGCAGCCGCGGCCAGCCGGACGGATGTACTCCCGGCAGGAGGAACCGGTACACTCCGGCCTGGCGGGCCAGGCCGACCTCTTCTTCCAGGGACCAGTCGTCCGGGAGCAGATCCAGGTGGCCATGGGTATCGAACAGGGACTCGATGGTCATGGTTGGAAGCATAGCATAAAAGGCCGGCTGAAGGATGGGAAAGACAGGCTGAAGGCTGGGAAAGAGAGTCTGAAGACTGAGGGCTGAAGGCTGAAGGAAAAAGCAACGATGCCTTGACCCGGGCGCATGGTTGACCTAAGATTCAACACCGTTTGATGTCGCATATTTCCTGTTTCCCCGGGCCAGGGAGGGAGCCATGATGAAGATCCGATTTAGTCTCTTGTTGCTGTCGTCCATGTTGTTGCTTTTCGGAGGCGTAGGTTGCCGCAAGGAGCAGGCGCCAGCGGAAAGCGCGCCCACTGAAGGAACCCAACAGGAGGCGCCCGCGGCGGACCCGCTGGCGGGCTGGCAGCCGCGTTTCGACCCGGCCGGAGCCGAGTTCACCTATATCCTTTCCAACGTCGACCATCCCGCCATCGAAGGCATCGCCGTCGGCTACCACATTCGCGACAAGGTCTGGGAACGTTCCAACGGTCGCCTTTACGTGGACTTCCGGCCCATGGCCCAGTTGGGGGGCGAACGGGACGTGCTCAACAAGCTGAAGCTGGGCGCCGTGCACGGCATGCTCTGTTCCTCGGTGGCCGCGGTCAACGTCACCGACCGCTTGGGGATCGTGAACCTGCCCTTTGTCATCGACAGTTTCGACAAGCTGGAAAAATTCCGTCGCACACCGGAGTTGTTCAAGCCCTTCAGCGAAGCCGCCCTGGACCAGGGCATCATGGTGGTGGATTTTACCGGTTACGGACCCTACGGCTGGGTCACCAAGACCCCGGTGCGCTCCCTGGCCGATGCCCGTCGGGTGAACTTCCGCGTCGCCCAGGCACCGGTCAATGTGGATATCTACCGAGCCTGGGGCCTGAAGTTTACCGTCCTGCCCTGGCCGGATGTGCCCCAGGCCCTGCAGACCGGGGTCATCGACGGTCTGGACCATACGCCGATTGTCTGCAGCATCACCCGAAAATTCGATTATGCCAAGTATTTCACGCGTCTCGACTATGCCCAGGGACTGTATATCCACCTCATGAACAAGCGCTGGCTGGATCGCCTGCCGGCGGATCTGCAAACCATTCTGCTGACCACCATCGAGGAGGAAAGCGCCAGGGCCCGCTCCCTGACCCGCGAGCAGCAGGAGCGGGAGATCGCCGCGGCCAAACAGCAGGGCATCGAATTCTTCGAGCTGGCGCCGGCGGACCGGCAGCAATTGATGGACCGCACCGCGCCCGTCTACCAGCAGTGGGGCGACAAAATCGGCCGCGAGTACCTGGAAAAGGTGCGGGCCGCTCTAGCGGACTGAGCTGCATCGAGGGGTTTGCCCTTGACCTCCCGGCCGGTGCCCGCTATTCTCACCGGGCTTGTCAAGTATTGAAGTTTCTTGAATTTTAACCCTGTTTTGACGGCAGTAAACGCTTGCCGTAAAACCCTGTCCGGGAGAGGCACGATGAGAAAGCTGGTACTGTTGGCAACCCTGGGATTGGTGTCCATGGCTCTGCTCGGATGCCGCAACGAGGAAAAGGAACTGAAGCCTGCCGTGGAAACGGCCGCTCCCGCCGCCCAGGATCCCCTGGCCGCCTGGAAGCCGGCTTTCGATCCCAGCGGTGCCGAATTCACCTACCTGCTGTCCAATGTTTCCCATCCCGCCATGGAAGGGGTGGCCGTCGGCTACCGGATTCGCGACAAGGTCTGGGAGCGCTCCAAGGGTCGCCTTTACGTGGACTTCCGGCCCCTGTCCCAACTCGGCGAAGAACGGGCGGTGCTCAGCAAATTGCGCCTGGGCGCCATTCAGGGCATGCTCTGCTCCTCCGTGGCGGCGGCCAACATGGCGGACAAGCTGGGCCTGGTCAATCTGCCCTTCGTCATCGATAGTTTCGACAAACTGGAAAAGTTTCGTAACGACCCGGAACTGTTCAACGAATACCGGGACAGTGCCCTCGGCCAGGGAGTGATGGTGGTCGATATTACCGGACACGGCTCCTACGGCTGGGCCACCAAGGCGCCGGTGCTCACCCTGCAGGATGCCCGCCGGGTCAATTTCCGCATCGCCGAAGCGCCGGTCAATGCCGATATCTACAAGAACTGGGGCCTCAAGTTTACCGTGCTGTCCTGGGGAGATGTGCCCCAGGCGTTGCAGACCGGGGTCATCGACGGTCTCGATCATACCCCCATCGTCTGCAACATCACCCGAAAGTTCGATACGGCGCGTTATTTCACCCGGGTCGATTACGCCCAGGGGTTGTTCGTGCACATGATGAACAAGCGCTGGTTTGAAGGCCTGCCCGGCGACCTGCAGCAGGTGCTGCTGGAGGTCATCGAGGAGGAGAGCCGCCACGCCCGGGAGCTGACCCGCCGGCAGGAAATGGAGCAGATTGCCGCCGCCGAAGCGGCCGGCGTCGAATTCATCACCCTGTCCGCCGAAGACCGCCGGCGCCTCGAGGAGCTGACGGCACCGGTCTATGACATCTGGGGTCGCAAGGTCGGCAAGGCTTACCTGGACAAGGTGCGCCGGCGGTTGGCCGCCGAGTAACCGCTCGGCCGCCGGGGGATGAGAATGATCAAGCGAACCGTCAAATGGGTCGATCGCGGGTTGGGCTGGCTGGAGGACTGGACCCTGTTTCTCGGGGTGCTTCTGGCCCTGCTGTCGGCCATGGCCAACATCGCCCTGCGCAAGCTGACCCATAGCAGCCTGTACTGGTCGGACGAAGTGGTCATGAAGGTCATCTTCGTCTCGACCTATATCGGCTGCAGCGCCGCTGTGCGGCGTCGCGCACTGATTCGCATCGACGCCCTGCCGCAGTTGCTGCCGGTCTTGAAAAAGCCCCTGACCCTCATCAGCCATCTGGCGGTGTTGGTCTTTGCCGGCATCATGCTGCGTTTAGGCGGCCGCATGATGCTGACCGCCTTCCGCGATCCCTTTGCCCGCACCACCACCCTGCAGATACCGGAATGGCTGTTTTACGCCGTGCTGCCGGTCATGGGCGGTCTGCTGGTGGTGCGCACCCTGCTGGTCATGGTCGATGACTGGCGCGGCCAACCGCCGGAACAGGGGTGCTGAGCATGGATATTCATCTGATTGCAGCCATGGCGTTGCTGGTCGGCTGTCTGGCGGCCACGGTACCCGTATTCATCAGCCTGTTCTTCACCGGATTGGTCGGCCTGACTCTGGCCGGCATCGATGCCCGCATCGTCATCGAAGTGCTGTACCGCAGCATGGACAAATTTGCCCTGGTGGTGGTGCTGTTCTTCGTGCTGTGCGGCAATATCATGACCAGCGGCAGCATCGTGCAGAAGCTGATCAAGGTCGCCGATGCCCTGGTGGGTTTCCTGCCCGGCGGCCTGGCCATGGCCGGCGTGCTGGCCTGCGGCTTTTTCGGGGCCATTTCCGGATCGACGGTGGCGACGGTGGTGGCCATCGGCGGATTCATGATCCCGGCCCTTATCGAGCATGGCTACGAAGAGCGGTTCAGCGTCGGCCTCATGACCACCGCACCGGTGCTGGGTGTGGTGATCCCGCCGTCCATTTCCATGATCCTCTATGCCATGATCTCCAACGATTCCCTGGAAGCCCTGTTTTTGACCGGCTTCGTTCCGGGATTGCTGATCATGGCGGCCATGTCCGTGTATGCCGGATTGTTCTGCCGCCGCCGCGGTCAGGTGCGCCGCGCCCGGCCCAGCTTGCGGGAACTGCTGGCGGTGCTGCGCGAGAGCATCTGGGCCCTGCTGTTGCCGGTGCTGATTTTCGGCGGCATCTATTCGGGCACCTTTACCGCCAACGAAGCGGCGGTGGTGGCCTGCTTCTATGCCTTTTTCGTGGAAATCGTGATACATCGCGACATGCCCCTGCGCGACGTGAAGAAGGTGATCGTCTCCTCGGCCATCACTTCCGCGACCCTGCTGGTCATTGTAGCCGGGGCCTCGGTGTTCGGCGAATACCTGACCTTCGAGCAGGTGCCCGATCAGATTGCCCGGACGGTGATGGCCAGCATCAACAGCCCCTGGATGTTTCTGCTGGCGGTCAATCTGGTGCTGCTGGTGGTCGGGATGTTCATGGACATCATCTCCGCGACCCTGATCCTGACGCCCATCTTTTTGCCCCTGCTGTCGCGGTTTGGCGTCGATTCCCTGCATTTTGGATTGCTCATGACCCTTAATCTGGGTATCGGCTACTGCACGCCGCCCCTGGGGGTCAGCCTGTATATTTCCGGCGCGGTGGTGGATCGGGATCTGCTGTATGTCGCCCGCGCTGTCATACCTTTTCTGCTGATCCAGATCGGACTGCTACTGCTGCTTACCTTCTGGCCCGGCCTGGTGCTTTGGCTGCCGCGATTGGTGTACGGGGGATGAGACCGGTTGCCGGCCGTTTCGCTTTCCGGAGAGGAGGCCCGCCATGAAAATTCTGCTGCCCATCGATCGCTCCGATACCTCGCGCCGGGTTCTGGACATGGTGGCCCGGCGCTCCGTCTGGCTGCCCGAAGGCACCCTGGTGCTGCTGCATGTGGTGGATGTGGACCGCCTGGCCTACCGGATGATTCCCGATTTTCAGGTAGAAATGGTGGCGCAGAAGGCGAAAGAGGTCGGCCGGCAGTTGCTGAGCGAGCAGGCCAATCTTTTGCGCCAGGCCGGACTGGAGGTCGAAACCCGTCTGGAATCGGGCGCGCCGCGCGCCGTCATCCCGCGCCTGGCCAACGAGGAGAACTTTAACCTGATTGTTCTCGGCCGGCGGTCCACGGGAGAAATCCGGGATGTCCTGTTCGGCACCGTTACCAATCACGCCCTGCACCGGGTTCGCTGTCCGGTTCTGTTATACTGAGCCCGGTTGACGAAAGTCGCCCATTTGTGCCAGGTCATTTCAAATCATTGCAGTAACTTCCATCTCCTGCTGCCGGGAACTTCGAGGAATGTCATGATCCGCTTCGGGCCTGGTCTGTTGCTGGCTTTCTTGCTGCTCTTGCCGACCCCGCTGGTTGCCGGGGAGCCCGGGGCGGCAGCGCCGTTTCTGCCCGCCGTCGGCGTGGGCCGTCTGACTTCGCCGGAACTGGCCGAAGCTTCAGGCCTGGCCCCGTCACGCTTGCGGGAAAAGGTCTTCTGGCTGGTCAATGACAGCGGGGCCGACCCGGTCCTGCATGCCATCAACCTGCAGGGCGCCGATCTCGGCTCGGTACGGGTGGCGGGAGTCGAGAATGTCGACTGGGAGGATCTCGCTTCCTTCGTCTGGCAGGGGCGGTCCTGGCTGCTGGTGGCCGATACCGGTGACAATCTGGCTCGGCGCGATGAGGTGGTAGTGCACCTGGTGCCGGAACCCGAGGCGCACAACGGCCGTTATGCGGGCTCCGTGCGGCCGCATTGGAGCCTGCGGTTCCGGTATCCGGAGGGTCCGCGCGATTGCGAAGCGGTGGCGGTGGATGTTTCCCGCGGAGAAATCCTTCTGCTGAGCAAGCGGAATCGGCCCGCGGTGCTCTACAGCCTGCCTCTGCAGGCCCCGACGCCGTCGGCAGGGCCGGTCACGGCCCGCAAGGTGACGGCGGTTGAATTGCTCCCGGTTGCCAGGGACAGCCAGCTGCTGGAACTGTTCGGGTCCTTTCAAACCCAGCCCACCGCCATGGATATCAGCGCGGACGGCCTGACGGCGGTGGTACTTACCTATCAGGATGCCTACCTTTTTCGTCGCCAGCCCCGGGAAAGCTGGGCAATGGCCATGCAGCGGCAACCGCAGCGCATCGTTCTGCCCGGTCTCGATTATCTGCCCCAACGCGAAGCCCTCTGTTTCACGGCCGACGGCAACGATTTGCTGGTTACTTCAGAAGGGGAGGGCGCCGCTTTGTTTCTGCTCGGCTCAAAAACAAAACCGAAGGAGCCTAAGCGTCGGGACTGAGAGTATTAGCGATACTACTGTGCATATGCACAGCATCAGGCTGTATTTCCGCACATCCTTCTGCACCCAGACTCACATTCACAGATTGAGCTCGATCCGGTACTGTCTCCGATACTCCACGAAACCCGGTAAGCGACCATGTGTTACGGTGGCCTTGGCCACCACAGGATTTCTGGAGGCCTGAGTGTACGCCGCTTCAAATATGCTGAACGAAAACCTGCTCAACGTTGCTCACCGCGCGGCGCAGTCGCTTGCCTGATCCGGCCCGACGCCGCCCACAATCACTTCGAGGATCGCTTTTGCCGGATCCTCGACCGTCACTCGCTCTGTTCAACTTATCACGGACCGTTCGCGGCCGGTCCGGGGCCTTCGTCATCAATTCAGACAGATTTATCTTTATTGAGGATGTGCTATGTTCAAGGAGACCCCTTCCCTGCGTCATTTCTGTCCCCGTAAATATCGATCCAGGCATTATGGACGCCGTATTTTGCTGTGTGCGCTGTTGCTCGGCGCCGGTCTTTGGGCAGCCCAGAACTGGTGGAACTCAAGCGCCGGCCGCAAGGCGGTCACGAAAGAAGGGGCGGCCGAGCCGGCGGGACCGCAGCGCAAGGTGGTGCAGGGAACGATCCAGTCCGGCGATACCCTCGGCTCCCTGCTGGGGCAGACATTGTCGCCCAGCCAGGTGCATGATCTGACCCTGCAGTGCCGGGAAGTGTTTCCGGTCACCCGCATCTGCACCGGGCGGCCCTACAAACTTTCCCTGCTGGATGATTCCTTCGAAAGTTTCGTGTATGAAATCAATCAGGATGATCAACTGCTGATTATCCAGGATCAAAACGGATTTTCCGTCAGCCGCGAACCCATCCCCTACACGGTGCATGTGTCCACCATGCGCGGCAGCATCGAAAGCAGCCTCTTCGAGTCGGTGGTCAAAGCTGGAGGCAGCGATGCCCTGGCCGTGCGTCTCGGCAATATCTTCGCCTACGACATCGACTTCATTCGCGACATCCAACCCGGCGACTCTTTCGAGATCGTGGTGGAAAAGCGTTTTCGGGAAGACCGGCCTGCGGGGCTGGGTCGATTGCTGGCGGCGCGCTTCAACAACAACGGCCAGGTGTATAATGCCTTTTACTTTGAAGATGGCGACAAGCCGGGCGCCTATTACGATCAGAACGGCCGCAGCCTCCGCAAGGCCTTCCTGAAAGCACCCTTGTCTTTTTCCCGCATTTCTTCCGGTTTCAATCTGCGCCGTCGCCATCCGATTCTCAATACCGTGCGGCCCCATCCGGCCATCGACTATGCGGCACCCACCGGGACGCCCATCATGACCATCGGCGAAGGGACGGTGATTGCCGCCACCTACAATCGATTCAATGGCAATTACGTTCGGGTCCGTCACCCCGGAGGTTGGGAAACCCTGTACAATCATATGAGTCGCTTTGGCAGCGGCATTCGCACCGGTTCCCGGGTGCGGCAGGGGCAGGTCATCGGCTATGTCGGCAGCACCGGGCTCTCCACCGGTCCGCACCTGGATTTCCGCATGTACAAGAACGGGTCGGCGGTCAATCCCCTGACCGTCAAGATGCCGCCGGCGGAACCGGTGTCCAAGGCCAACCTGGCCGCCTTCCGGGCCGTGGTGGCGGAGCAGGTCGCCAGGCTGGAGGGGAGGGAGGTGCCCCAGGTCGCCCAATTGCATACGGAGCGGGCCTCGCCACAGCGCTCCAGGGATGTCCTGAACTGATTCAGACCCCTGCCGGCTCCCGTTCCAAAGGATGGGGGCCGGTTCTGTATGGAGCATGGCAATTCACTTGAGGGCCTGGCGCCCCGAGACCCTTCTCCACGGTTGCTGAATAGTTTCCATGGAGCCAAGCAGCAGGAGTGGACATGGACTGGTATCGTATCCCCTCGGAAGAAGTGCTCACACAGCTGAAAACCGATGGTCATGGACTGTCCGCCGGCGAGGCCCGGGCCCGGTTGGCGGAATATGGCCGCAACCGCCTGGTCGGCGGGGAAGGCATTGGCTGGCTGCGGATTCTGCTGCACCAGTTTACCAGCCCGTTGATCTATATCCTGCTGGCGACGGCACTGGTGGCGTTTCTCCTCGGCGAGACCATCGATGGCGGCGTTATTGTCGCCGTGGTGCTGATCAACGCCCTGATCGGCTACATCCAGGAGTTCAAGGCGGAAAAAAGTGTCCGCGCATTACAGCGCCTGGCCGTGCCCATGGCCCGGGTGCTGCGGGATGGCAGCGAACAGGAAATTCCCAGCGAGGAACTGGTGCCCGGCGACGTGGTGCTGCTGGCCTCGGGGATGCGGGTGCCGGCCGATGTGCGTTTGCTGAACAGCATCGAATTGCGCATCGAGGAAGCCATGCTCACCGGGGAGTCGTTGCCGGCGGAGAAAACCCATGAGTGTCTTGACGCCGAGCATCTGACTCCCGGCGATCAGCGCAATATGGCCTTCATGGGCACGGTGGTGGTCGGCGGCCGCGCCAAAGGGGTCGTGGTGGCGACGGGTGCCGGCACCCAACTGGGCGGCATTGCCCGGCAGGTCCGGGACGTGCAGATGGTGAATGCTCCGCTGCAGGATAAAATCAGGCGGTTCGCCCACGGTATCGGTGTCCTGGTGTTGGCCGCAGCGACCGTTCTGTTCGGTGTCGGCCTGTGGCTCGGAGAAAGTGCCCGCGACATGTTCATGATTGCCGTGGCGGCGACCGTGGCCACCATTCCCGAAGGCTTGCCCATCGTGGTCACCATCACCCTGGCCATCGGCGTGGCGCGCATGGCCCAGCATCATGCCATCGTCCGCAACCTGCCGGCGGTGGAGACCCTGGGCAGCACCACCGTGATCTGTTCGGACAAGACCGGCACCCTGACCCGCAATGAGATGACCGTGACCCGCATCGATCACGGCGGACGCCTCTTCGAACTGACCGGTACCGGTTATCGGCCCGAGGGAGAGTTGCTGCATGAGGGGCAACCGGTAAGCCTCGGCGAGGATGACGACCTGGCCCGATTGCTGCGCATCGGTCTGTTGTGCAATGAGTCGGAAATATACCAGAAGGACGGCGAATTTCGGGTGGATGGCGATCCGACGGAGGGTGCCTTGATTGTCGCGGCCCTCAAGGCCGGCCTGGACCCCGAGGAGGAGCGGGAACGTTGGCCGCAATTGGGGCTGTTGCCCTTTGAATCGGAGCGGGGTTTCATGGCGACCTTGAACCGATCCGGCGAGCAGGCCCTGGTCCTGGTCAAGGGCGCGCCGGAGGTGGTCCTGACCAGGTGCGAGGTCCCGGATGCGGAGCGTGAAGAGGTTTTGGCTGCGGTACGCCGTCTGGCCGCGGAGGGGTTGCGGGTGTTGGCCATGGCCTGGAAGGAGATGCCGGCCGACTGTCGCTCCCTGTGTCATCGCGATGTGGAAACAGGTCTGAAATTCGCCGGATTGCAGGGCATGATGGACCCGCCGCGCCCCGATGCGGTGGAGGCGGTGGCCGATTGCCGAAGGGCCGGTATCCGGGTGGTGATGATCACCGGCGACCATGCGGCCACGGCGGAGGCCATCGCCAACCGCATCGGCATCGGCGGCGAGGACGCCAGGCTGCTGACGGGCAGTCAACTGGAAGCCCTCAGCGACGAGGAACTGTTCCACGAGGTCCCCTGCGTGGCCGTGTATGCCCGGGTGTCGCCGGAGCACAAACTGCGGGTGACGGAACAGCTTCGAAAACACGGTGAAATTGTTGCCATGACCGGAGACGGCGTCAACGACGCCCCGGCCCTCAAGGCCGCCCACATCGGCATCGCCATGGGCATCACCGGCACCGATGTGGCCCGGGAAGCCTCGGACATGGTGCTGACGGACGACAATTTCGCCAGTATTTTTGATGCGGTGCGGGAAGGCCGCATCGTTTTCGACAATATCCGCAAGGTGGTGTTTTTCCTCATCCCCATCGGCATCGCGGCGATTTTGACCCTCATTGGGACCATGCTGTTGGGATTGCCCATTCCCTTTGTTCCGGCCCAGTTGCTGTGGGTCAACCTGGTTACCAACGGCTTGCAGGACGTGGCTCTGGCCTTCGAACCCGGCGAAGCAGGGATCCTGCATCGTCCGCCGCGTCCCCCGGGCACCGGGATCATGTCCGCCGTGCTGCTGCAACGCACGGTACTGGTTGGCCTGATCATCGGCGGTGGAGTAATTTTCAACTATTACAGTACCCTCAGGGCCGGATTCGACCTGGCCAACGCCAGAACCGTGGCGGTGACCACCATGGTTTGTTTCCAGTTCTTCCAGGCCTGGAACAGTCGCTCGGAAACCCGTTCCATCCTCCAGGTTCCCCTGTTCAGCAATCCATTTTTGTTTTTCAGCACCCTGGCCTCTTTTCTGGCCCATCTGGCTTTTCTTTACATTCCGGCCATGCAATGGGTCTTCAGATCCACGCCCCTGACCGCCGGCGAGTGGCTGCGGGTGTTGGCCGTCAGCGTCACGGTGGTGATGATCGTGGAACTGGAAAAGTTGCTGCGCCGACTGTTGCGACGCGAAAAGTAATTGCCTGATCGGTGCCGTTGCAGGGATACTGCTCCTGTTCCGGTTCCCAATCAACCCTTGCCCACGACGAGATCATGAGCCTGACTTCCGCCAATTCCTTTTTTGAAATCGCCGCCATTCTGAGCCTGGCCACCCTGTTGAGCATGGTCGGCCAGAAGCTGCGCCAGCCCCTGATCATCATGTTTCTGGCTACCGGCATTCTGGCGGGGCCGGCGGTGCTGGGCATCATCGCCAGCCATGAACAGATCGCCCTGCTGGCCAACATGGGCATTGCCCTGCTGCTGTTCATCGTCGGCCTGAAACTGGATCTGCACCTGATTCGTACCACCGGCCCCGTCGCCATGGCCACGGGTGTGGGGCAGATTCTCTTTACCTCCGCCATCGGCCTGGTGCTGGCCTTGTGGCTGGGTCTGCCGTGGTTGCATGCCGCCTATGTGGCCGTGGCCCTGACCTTTTCCAGTACCATCATCATCGTCAAACTGCTCTCCGACAAGAAGGAGATCGATTCCCTGCACGGCCAGATCGCCGTCGGTTTTCTCATAGTGCAGGATATTGCCGCCATATTGGCTCTGGTCATACTGACCACCTTCGGCAGCCGCATGGCGGGGGATGTGTCGGTGCTGGAGTCGTCCCTGCTGATCTTCGTCAAAGGCGTGGGGATGCTGGTGCTGGTGGCCCTGCTCATGCGTTATGTGTTGCCGGCGCTGCTGCAGCGCCTGGCTCAGTCCCAGGAGTTGCTCATCCTGTTTGCCATCGCCTGGGCGGTGCTGCTCGGCGCCGGCGGCGAAGTGCTCGGGTTCAGCAAGGAGGTCGGGGCTTTTCTGGCCGGGATTTCCCTGGCTTCCACGTCTTTTCGGGATGCCATCGGCGCTCGCCTCACCACCCTGCGGGATTTTCTGCTGCTGTTTTTCTTCATCGACCTGGGTGCCCGCCTGGACTGGTCGACGGTCGGCGCCCAGGTTGGTCCGGCGGTCCTCTTCTCCGGATTCGTGCTGGTCGGCAACCCCATCATCGTGCTGATCATCATGGGCTTCATGGGCTATCGCCGCCGCACCGGGTTTCTGGCCGGCCTGACCGTGGCCCAGATATCGGAATTCTCCCTCATCGTGGCCGCTCTCGGCCTGAGCCTCGGACATATTTCACCGGAAGTCATGGGGCTGATCACCCTGGTCGGCGTGCTGACCATTTTTGCCTCCACCTACATGATCCTCTATTCCGGTCCCCTTTACCGGCTGCTGTCTGGTCCTCTGAAAATCTTCGAGCGGCAGCAACCGTTCCGCGAGGCGGCGGCCGACTCGGTGCGGGAGCTGCCTTCCGTGGATGTCATCCTGGTGGGTTTGGGCAATTACGGCAGCGGCCTGGCCGAGGATCTGCTGCGCCGCCGCAAGACCATCATCGGGGTCGACTTCGATCCCGTTGCCCTGGACAAATGGCGGGCACGGGGCATTTCCGTGCTGTACGGCGACATGTCGGACCCGGAACTCCTCGACCATCTGCCCCTCGACAAGGCCCGCTGGGTAGCCAGTACGGTGCGGGAAAAGAATCTCAACCTGGCGACGCTAAGCGTTCTCAAGGCGCGCGGCTATGAGGGCAAGGTAGCCCTGACGGCTGTCAATCAGGAGGAGGCGGCTCTGTACGAGAAGGCCGGCGCGCAAGTGGTGTTCCGGCCCTTCAGCGATGCCGCCGAGCAGGCCGCGGATGCCCTCAGTCATGCCATGGGCGCCCTGCCGTCGCATATCGACTGGCCGGTGGCCTTCAAGGAGGTGCGGCTGCGTTCCGGGTCCGCCTTCGCCGGGCAGAAGGTGCGGGCGATTCCCCTGCGCACGGCGGCGGGGGTGTCGATCCTGGCCGTCAGTCGTGCCGGCCAGGTGAAGTATGATCCGGGGCCCGATTATCGAGTCTATCCGGGGGATCGGTTGCTGCTTATGGGGCCGGTGGAGGAACTGCGTCAGGCCGAAAAGATTCTCGAAGAACTGGCCATGGCGGAGGAGGAGGTCGGGCAGGAGCGTTTTGCCGTCACGGAACTGGCGGTGGGCGGATTCTGCCAGTGTACCGGGCGCACCCTGGCGGAACTGCAATTTCGACAGCGCTACGGGGTGACGGTGGCCTTTATCCGCCGGGACGGCAATGAAGTCGCGGCGCCAGGTCCCGACGAAAGGCTGTTGCCCGGCGATCGGCTGATTGTCATCGGCGCGGCGGCGGCGGTGGAAAAAATCCGGCAACAGGAGAATTTATAGGTAAAACAAAGGGGCTCGCCGGTATCGGCGAGCCCCAAAGGTTTGCAACAACATCACTTTTTGGCATCTGTCAAGAAGGGTTTCGCGCCCGGAGACCCTTTGCCACACAGTTCAGCATGGGCATGCTGCATTTGCCCTCTCAGGCGCGGGTCGGATTTGCCTTCGGACTTCAGCCTTCACCCTTTTTTTCATGCCCGGGTCAGGGGGCGGTACTTGATGCGATGCGGCTGGTCGGCGGCGGCGCCGAGGCGCCTGCGGCGATCCTCTTCGTACTCGGACCAGTTGCCTTCGAACCAGACCGCCTGGCTGTCGCCCTCGAAAGCCAGGATGTGGGTGGCGATGCGGTCCAGGAACCAACGGTCGTGGCTGATGACCACGGCGCAGCCGGCGTAGTTTTCCAGGGCTTCTTCCAGGGCGCGCATGGTGTTGACGTCCAGGTCGTTGGTCGGTTCGTCCAGCAGCAGGACGTTGGATTCGCTGCGCAGCATTTTGGCCAGATGCACCCGGTTGCGTTCGCCACCGGACAGCACGCCGACCTTTTTCTGCTGTTGGTCGCCGCCGAAATTGAAGCGCGAGACGTAGGCGCGGCTGTTCATGGTGCGGTTGCCCAACTCGATGACTTCCTGGCCGCCGCTGATTTCCTCCCAGATGGTCTTCTCCGCATCGAGGGCTTCACGGCTCTGATCGACATAGGCCAGTTTGACTGTCTCGCCGACCCGGATGGTGCCCCCGTCAGGCTGCTCCTGGCCGGTGATGAGGCGGAACAGGGTGGTTTTACCGGCACCGTTGGGACCGATGATGCCGACGATGGCGCCCGGCGGCAGGCGGAAATTCAAGCTCTCGAACAGCAGGCGGTCGCCAAAGGCCTTACTGACGCCTTGGGCCTCGATGACGACGTCCCCCAGCCGCGGTCCGGGCGGGATGAACAGTTCCAGTTCCCGCTCCTGGTCCTGGCTCTGTCGGCCGAGCAGTTGCTCATAGGCGGTGATGCGGGCCTGGCCCTTGGCGTGGCGGCCCTTGGGCGACATGCGAATCCACTCCAGTTCCCGCTGCAGGGTCTTCTGCCGGGCGCTTTCCTGTTTTTCCTCTTGGCGCAGGCGTTCCTGTTTCTGATCCAGCCAGGAGGAATAGTTGCCCTTCCAGGGGATCCCCTGGCCGCGATCCAATTCCAGGATCCACCCGGCGACGTTGTCCAGGAAGTAGCGGTCATGGGTGACGGCGATGACGGTGCCGGCGTAACGTTGCAGGTGCTGTTCCAGCCAGGCCACGGTTTCGGCATCGAGGTGGTTGGTCGGTTCGTCCAGCAGCAGGATGTCGGGTTTCTGCAGCAGCAGGCGGCACAGGGCGACCCGGCGGCGTTCGCCGCCGGACAGCACATCCACCGGAGTGTCGCCGGGCGGGCAGCGCAGGGCGTCCATGGCCTGTTCCAGGCGGCTGTCCAGGTCCCAGGCCTCGAGATGGTCGAGTTTTTCCTGCACCTCGCCCTGGCGGGCGATGAGGTCGTTCATTTCGTCGTCGGACATGGGTTCGGCGAATTGCAGGTTGATACGGTTGAATTCTTCCAGCAGGTCGACGGTTTCCTGAACGCCCTCCTCGACAATCTGACGCACCGTACGACCGGTGGCCAGTTGCGGTTCCTGCTCCAGGAAACCGACAGTGTGGCCTGGTGAAAGAATGGTCTGCCCCTGGAACTCCTGATCGACTCCGGCCAGGATGCGGAGCAGGGAACTCTTGCCTGAACCGTTCAGTCCCAGTACGCCGATCTTGGCGCCGTAGAAATAGGACAGGGAAATGTCTTTCAGGACCGGTTTCTTATTGTGAAACTTGCTGACCCGGATCATCGAATAGATGACCTTGCGGCCTTCATCGCTCATGGATCTGTTCTCCTGATAAAATGGAAGCTGTTCGCGGTAAAAGCAGGGCGAAACATGGCGGAGGGGGTGGGGTGATGCCGGTACATGTCAAAAAAGCCCCGCGGCAGGCCGCGGGGCTTTTTGGGATCCGATTGTCGGGAGGATTAGATCTTCCGGACGTTGGCCGATTGCGGCCCTTTTTGACCCTGGATGACGTCAAAGGAGACGCGGTCCCCTTCGGCGAGAGACTTGAAGCCATCGCCCTGAATCGCCGAGAAGTGCACAAACACGTCCGGACCGTTGTCCTGCTCGATGAATCCAAAACCCTTCGCGTCGTTAAACCACTTAACCGTACCTTCTGCCATTTTTAACTCCGTGATTCCCTGCGGGAACGTTTGGTTGTGCAAATCCGGGCCGCGTCTGCATTGGAAAACACACAAAAGGAAAATTATGTGTGCTTTTTCGATTGACGTCGTGTCAATATCGGGCGACAAAAAACTTGCACAAACTTGTCGTGATGCTGGCGACCATATCATGAGGTGGATCTGAAATACAAGCATTTTTGTTGTGGATTATCGGGTTTTATGAAGGGGTTTTAGCCAACCCGGCATTTTCGGTCCGCGCCGCCGCAACCATGGTCTTTTCGGGGGGTATTTTAATGGGGCTTTTTAGCGGTTCACACTTGGATGACGGAGCCGATTGCGGTTCGAAGACTTGCTCCGCAGTTGCAACCTGGCCGATGGAGAATTGGCCATGATCGGCATCGTGTTTCGCCTGGCAGGCGGGATCGGGCTGTTTCTGCTCGGCATGTCGCTGCTTTCCGACGGTTTGAAAGCTTTTGCCGGTGATGCCTTGCGCCAGGCCCTGGTGCGTTTCACGGGGCGACCGGCCAAGGCCTTTGTGTCCGGAGCCCTTGCGACGGCCCTGGTGCAATCGTCCGGTGCGACCACTGTGGCGGTCATCGGTTTTGTCAGTGCCGGTTTGCTGACTTTTGCTCAGTCCGTCGGTCTGGTCATGGGCGCCAGCCTCGGCACCACCAGCACCGGCTGGATCGTGTCGATTCTCGGCTTGAGGGTCAGTTTCGGTTTCTATGCCCTGCCCTTGGTGGGCATCGGTGCCTTCATGAAATTGCTGGCGCGCGGTCGCTGGCGCTCTCTGGGTCTGGCCCTGGCCGGCTTCGGGCTGATTTTTGTCGGTATTGAGACCCTGCAGGCCGGCATGCAGGGCTTGGCGGGTTCATTTCAATTGCAGGCCCTGCCCGCTGACGGTTTGATGGGGCGTGCGCTCATGGTTCTGATCGGGCTGGTGCTGACGGTGATCATGCAGTCGTCCAGTGCCGCGGTGGCCACTACCATGACGGCCCTGCATGCCGGCTCGATTTTTTTCGAACAAGCGGCGCTGCTGGTCATCGGCGCGGCCATCGGTGCCACGGTCACCGGAGCGCTGGCCGCCATCGGCGCCAGCGTGCCGACCAAACGGACGGTACTGGCCCATGTCATTTTCAATCTGGGCACGGGACTCATCGCCCTGTTCCTGTTGCCCCTGTTTCTGCGCGGCCTTCAATGGGCCCAACTGCACTTGGGGCTGGATCCGGGAGCGGCCAGCCTGGCGGCCTTCCATACCGCCTTCATCACCCTTGGGGTGGCGGTTTTTCTGCCGGTAGTGGAGCGCTTTTCCGCCTGGATCGAGAGGGTTTTGCCCGACAAGGGCCCGAAATTGACCCATCATCTCGACCCGACCCTGATGAGCGTTCCGGCGGTAGCCTTGGAGGCGAGCCGACGGGCCCTGAGCGAAACGGCCTGTGAGCTGTTCAATGGGATACGGGATGGCCTGGTCAATTATCGCCAGGTTTCGGAGCCGGCCTGGACCCTGGAACTCCAGCAGGCCCTGGACCGGACCCAGCAGTTTCTGGCCGGCATTCCACCGGTGGCGAACGAAGCCCCCTTATCCCAGACCCGCATCGCGCAGATGCACGCCGTGGCGCATCTGGCGCGGCTCTGGTCCTATCTGCAGCCACCGGTGGTTCTGAGGCAAGCCATCATCCCTGAGCCTTTGTCGGACACGGTCGACCTGGTCCGGGAAATTCTGCATTTGGGAGAAGCGGGTCTGCACGGGCGGGCAGAGGCCGACTGGCTGTCGGGGATCGAGGGAAAATCCGCTGAGGTAACGCAGTTGCATCGTGAAGGCCGGCCCGTGGTGTTGAGTCGGGCAGCGGCCGGCGGGCGTGATGCCGCCATGGCCCTGTCCATGCTGGATGCCATGCGCTGGCTCGACCGGGTCGGCTACCATGCCTGGCGCATCAGCCATTATCTGGGTGGCGAAGGCCGAGCCGAAGCGATCATGGTCGAGGTCCGTCAGCCGGTTGACGAGTGACGCCGACCGGCCCGGAGTCTGCTCTTATTGTGTGAACAGGGCCGGCAGGGCCAGGGGGTCGACCCGACAATCATGCACCCGCAGGCCCCAGTGCAGGTGCGGCCCCGTGGAACGCCCGGTGGACCCCACTCGGCCGATGATTTGGCCGGCGGTGACGCTTTGGCCGTTTTCCACCAGGATCTCCGAGAGGTGAAAATACATGGTAATGAGTCCCATGCCGTGGTCGATATACACCGACCGACCGGAAAAGTAGTGATCGCCGGTAAGGATCACCACCCCGTCGCCGGCGGCGGCAACGGGATGTCCCGAAGGTGCCCGCAGGTCGACGCCGGAATGAGTGCTGCGCGGCTGGTCGTTGAACATTCTCTGCACGCCGAAGGGCGAACTGACCGCGCCCTGCAGGGGTTTTCTGAAGGGCTGTCGCCATAATTGCTCCGGCCGGGAACCGGCCAGGGCGGCACGCACCTCGGCCTGTTCCCGTTGGTGGCGGGCGAGGATTTCCGGATCCGGGGAGACATAGCTTTCCGGTACCTTAAGGCGCTGGACTGGAAATTCCCGGGGTTTGATGACCAGGGGCAGGGTATGTCGATGCTCCCGACCCTGGCGGTCGGTAACCGTGAGTTGGAGAATGACGGGGCCAGGCTTGGTGTCGCGGGGAATACCCAGAAAAGCGGCCAGCCGGTTTTCTGCCGTCAGCGGTACCAGCGGCACCCGAATTTCACCCCAGTCGATGTGCGCGGCAGCCTGGGAGGGATCGACATCGATCCGCAGCAGGCCGCCGGGCTGCAGCTGCGAATCGTCGAGGTGGATGTTCCACCCCGGGTCGCTTTCAGCCGTGGCTTGGTGGCAAAGCCCGGTCGCGCCGATGAGAGCCAGAAGGCACAGCAGGAGGAATTTTGCCATGGGGATTTCCCTGTCAAAAGTTAGGGTGACAGCCGTTCGGGGTGGCATCGGGTCAACGAGAATCGGCGCTGAGCAGGCGCTCCAGGCCGAGGCTCAAAACGAACAGCAGGGCGGCACTGACGACGATGGCCGGCCCGGCCGGAGCGTCCCAACGCAATGAAACCCAGAGACCACCGCCGACCGCCAGGGCGCCGACACCGACCGCCAGCAGCGCCATCTGTTCCGGCGAGCGGGCCAGTGAGCGCGCCGCCGCCGCCGGGATGATGAGCAGCGAAGTGACCAGCACCAGGCCGACAATCTTCATCATGATGGCCACCAGCAAGGCCATGAGCAGGACAAAGGCCAGCTGCACTCTCCGCACCGGCACCCCCTCCACCTCGGCCAGTTCAGGGCTGACGGTCACGGCCAGCAGCGGCCGCCACAGGCGCCACAACAGTGTCAGCATCAGCAGTCCGCCCCCCCAGATCCAGGCCAGGTCAAGACGGGTCACGGCCAGGATATCTCCGAACAGGTACGCCATCAGGTCGATGCGCAGGGTCTGCTGAAAGCCGACCACGACCAGGCCGACGGCCAGGGAGCTGTGGGCCAGGATGCCCAGCAGGGTGTCGCCGGCCAGGCCCTCACGCTGCTGCAGCAGAAACAGGAGCAGCGCCAGGAGCATGCAGATGGCGACCACCGCCAGGGTCAGATCCAACTCCAGGAGAAAACCCAGGGCTACGCCCAGCAGCGCTGAATGGGCCAGGGTGTCGCCGAAATAGGCCAGCCGTCGCCAAACGACGAAGCACCCGAAGGGGCCGGCGACGGCGGCGACACCGAGGCCGCCGAGCAGGGCTCGGAACAGAAAATCATCCATGAACTGTCCTTTCAGTCCTATTCCGGCGGCCGGACGGCCTGCGGGTGGTTGTGATTGTGTTCCTCGCGGTGCCGATATACCGCCAGGGATTCGCCCACCTGCGGACCGAACATCGCAATGAACTCGGGGCATCGCACGACCGCTTCCGGGGTGCCGGTGCAGCACAGGTGGCGGTTCAGGCACAGTACCCGGTCGGTGGCGGCCATGACCAGGTGCAGGTCATGTGAAACCAACAGGATGGTGCAGCCCCGCTCGTCGCGCAGGCGTCCCAGCAGCAGGTACAACTCAGCCTGACCATGGACATCCACGCCTTGGATGGGCTCGTCCAGGACCAGCAGATCGGGTTCGCGCAGCAGGGCCCGTGCCAGCAGGACCCGCTGCAACTCTCCCCCGGAGATGCGCTGCACCGGGTGATCGATGACCTGTGACGCACCGACCTCGGCCAAAGCTTGCTCCACTTGGTGACGGGGGAAAGGGGTGATCAGGGTGATGAAGCGGTTTACGCTGAGGGGGAAGGAAGGATCGATGGCCAGACGCTGCGGCATGTAGCCGATACGCAGCTCCGGGCGCAGCCAGAGGCGGCCGCTGAACCCGGGTTGCAATCCGAGCAGGACTCTCAGCAGGGTGGTTTTGCCGGCACCGTTGGGGCCGATTACGGTCAGGATCTGGCCGGCAGCAAGGTCGAAAGTAATGTCGTCCAGCAATCGTCGACCGTTGACTTCGAGGCTTAAATTCTGCGCCTGGACCAAAAGTTGACGCGGCTGCCGTGCGGAGGGTACGGAAATTTTTGGCATCGGTTGCTCGAGATCCAAGGGTTGCCGGAATTAATTGGTATAATGGGTGTGCTCTGGCCAAAAACACATATATAACATATAAACCGATGCCCATGGGAGGTGCTGATGCGGAAATTGTTTGTGCTGGTGGCGGTGGGGTTGCTGTTGATGATGACGGATGCGCTGGCGGCGCCCAAGGTGGTGGTGACCATCAAGCCGATTCATTCCCTGGTGGCCGGGGTCATGCAGGGGGTGGGTACACCGGAATTACTGCTGCAGGGTGCCGCCTCGCCTCATGGCTACAGTCTGCGGCCTTCCGACGTCCGCAGTCTTTCCCGGGCGGATCTCATCGTCTGGGTGGGGCGGGACCTCGAAACTTTCATGCTCAAACCCCTGGCGGCGCATGGCCGCCGGGCCCGCGTTCTGACTTTACTGGATACGCCGGGCATGAAACTGCTGCCGGCGCGAACCGGGGGTGGGTGGGAAAGCGAAGCTCATCACCATCATGGTCACGGCGACGGCCATCATCACCACGCCAAAGCCGATGCAGGTGAGGCGATGGACGCTCATCTGTGGCTGAGCCCGGCCAACGCGGCGACCATCGTGCGCCGAGTGGCTGCGGAGTTGGCAGAACTGCATCCCCAGAGTGCGGCCGCCTACCGGGCCAACGAACAGCGCCTGTTGCGCCGGATTCAGCAGTTGGAAAAGGAGCTGGCACTGCAGCTGAAACCGGTGCAGGGCGTGCCCTACCTGGTCTTTCACGATGCCTACCAATATTTTGAAGAAACCTTCGGGCTCAACGCCGTCGGCTCCATCACGGTCGATCCGGAACGCCGGCCGGGCGCCCGCCGGTTGCGGGAAATCCGCACCAAGGTGCGGGAATTGGGGGTGGCGGCCGTTTTTGCGGAACCCCAATTCGAACCCCGCCTGGTGGCAACGGTGGTGGAGGGCAGCAAGGCTCGGGTTGGCCTGCTCGATCCCCTTGGAGCGGACCTGCCTCCAGGCGAGGAGGCATGGTTTCAGCTGATGCGACATATGGCCGACAACCTGCGCGGCACCCTGGTATCTCGCTGAAACATGTCGACGACACCTGTTGAGGAGAAACTTGCCATGCGACCCCTTGAAACATCCTTTTCCCAAACTCTGCCCCTGGCTTCCGATTCGGCCCTGCGACGGCGTTTCATGGTCCTCGACGAGCCCATTGCCGGCAACCTGCGCTTCGGTCTGCTGCTGGAAGTGCTCGACAAGATTGCCGAAGAGACGGCCCTGAAGTACGTCAACCGCTTCTTTCCCGAGGCGCGGGTGGTGACGGCGGCCATCGACAATATCGTGGTGCGCCATGTGGCGGATGTAACCCGTGACGTGCGGTTTGCCGCGCGCATCAACCATGTCGGCCGCTCGTCCCTGGAAATCGGCATCCGGGTCGAGCAGCCGGGCGAACCCCAAAATCATATCGCTTCCTGCTATTTCACCATGGTCGCCCGCTCCGGAACCGGCGAGGACGCGGTCAGCGTCACCCTGCCGCCCCTGGAGTATGCGGAGGACATCGAGCGGCAACGGGCCGACAAGGCCCTGGAGCGACGGCAGGAGTACAAGCGTCAGCAGGCCGCGCTGCTGGAACCGCCGAGCCGGGAGGAATACCTGATGCTGGCCGACCTGCACCAGGCCCAGGAACAGCCCGGTTTCGACGGGTTGCTGGTGAGTAATCTGATCACCGACGCCTGGGAGCGCATGTATCCGGAGCAGGAGAACGTGCCACAGAAAATCTTCGGCGGCTACCTGATCCGGCGCGCCTTTGAACTGTCCTCCATCTGTTCGGAACTGGTGGCGCCGAACCGGCCCATGGCCGCCGCCGTCAACCGTATCAACTTTTTTCACCCGGTGCGCATGGGCGACACGCTGCATTACACCGCGCGGGTGGTATACACCGATGACAGTTTCGTCTGCGTGGAGGCCGGCATCGAGCGCATCAGCCGCGACCGGACCACCAAGGCCCTGTCCAATTCCTGTTTTTTCACCTTCGTCAACGTGGACCACCAGATGGTGCATCGACCGGTGCCGCGGGTTTACCCCAATACCTACGCCGAAGATGCCCGCTATCTTGCCGCGGCCCGCAGCTCCCGGGTTCTCATGCAGGACGGCCTGACCCTGTGAGGGCCAGGCCGTTTGGGAGTTCTCCCGCCGAGGAGTGCCTGACAGATCAAGCCTGAGCCTTGCTACTGAATGGAAAGCAGTTCCAGTTCGAAGATCAGGGTGGCGTTGGGGCCGATGCCGGGCATGTCCTTGTCGCGGTAGGCGAGATCCGAGGGGATGAACAGCTGCCATTTGGCACCCGGCCGCATCATCTGCAAGGCTTCGGTCCAGCCCGGAATCACGCCCTGCAAGGGAAAGGTCGCCGGCTGGCCGCGGCGATAGGAGCTGTCGAATTCCGTGCCGTCCAGCAATTGGCCGCGATAATGGACCGTCACCCGGTCCTGGGGACCGGGTTTTTTGCCGTTGCCCGGGGCGATGATGCGGTATTGCAGGCCGCTGATGCTGGTGCTGACGCCGGGCTGCTGACGGTTTTTGCTGAGGAACGCCCGTCCTTCGTAAAGATTGCGCTCGGCGGCCGACATGGCCTTGTTTTGCGACCGGGCGGAGAGGCTTTGCCGCAGGGTTTCCCGGGCTTCACGCATTTCCTCCTCGCTCATGGCGGGAGGCGCATCCTGCAGAGCATCCCGCAGTCCGCGCATCAGCATTTCCGTTTCGACCTCGATGCCCTGAGCACGAAAATCGCTGCCGATTTTATGGCCCAGGCTGTAGCCGGCTCGTTCCCGGTCGTTGGCCGGCGCGCCTTGCGCCCGCGTCGGGACAGCGGTCAAAAGCAGGGGCAGGGCGGCGGCCAGGGCGGCCAGAACCGACGGGATGGCGGGTCGGGACATGGGAAGTTCCTTTCAACTTCGACCGGGGCAGAAAGGCCCTGGCCGTGCAGGAAAAAGTGTCGATTATTTTCAATTGTTAATATTGCGACTGGTCCGGAAGCTGTGTCTGTGGTATAGCATGAAAAGTCCGTTTGTAACAGCCGGTCCGAATTTATTTTCAAATCCTGCTGCGGAGAAGCGTCATGCAGTGCCCCAAATGCGGCCATGAACAGGAGTCGACGGCCAGTTGCGAAGCCTGCGGCCTGGTGTTTGCCAAATTCGAACGCCGGCAGGAAATGTTGCACCATGCCGCTCCCCCGCCGGCGGAAATCCGGCCTGACGGACGCGGGTTGCGGATCTGGTGGCTGGTGGGCTTGGCCGTCTTGTTGGGCCTGGGTGCCGGACGCTGGCTGTGGCGGCCGGCGGGGCCGCCGCCGGTCATGGTGGCCGATAGCGCGGAACCGGCTTCCGTCGCCGATGCCGTTGCGCCTGGCGAGGGCCCGCGGAGCGTAGGATCGCCCGTTGAAAAGCCGGGCGCCGAACCGGCGGCTTCGGCCGCGTCGGCGGTGCTCGATAACCCCATCGAGCGGGCCCGGGATGCGACGGTGGTCATTCGCACCCCCTGGGGCAGCGGCGCCGGTTTTTTCGTGGACGGTCAAGGCCATATCATCACCAACCGCCATGTGGTGGAATTCGATGGGAGCAAACTGAACGCCTTGCGCGAGCATTTGAGCCGGCTGGAAAAGGCCCTGGCCGAAGAAAAACGAAGGATGGAGCAACTGCAGCGCGACCTGGCAGGCATCACCAATCAGGACTGGCGCCGCCAGGTCGAGAGCCGCATCGCCCATGGTCGGGAACAGATTCGCAAGTACCAGGAACTTCACGATCAAATGGAAAGCACCCGGCGCACGGTGGAATATTACACCCCTTTGTCGGATCTGCGCGTGATCCTGGTGGACGGTCGCGAACACCGCATCAACGCGGTGCACCTCAGCCGCAATCTCGATCTGGCACTGCTGTCCCTGCAGGGCGGCAGCGGCGGTATAGCGCCCCTGCGCCCCAATCCGCACCCCCTGCCTCAGGGAGCCCGGGTCTATACCATCGGCAACCCCTCCGGCCTGCGGCACACGGTGACATCCGGCATCGTCTCCGGCTATCGGCGCACCGAACGGGGTCTGCTGGTGCAGACCGACGCGCCCATCAATCCCGGCAACAGCGGCGGCCCGCTCATCGATGAAGAGGGCCGGGTGGTCGGTGTCAATACCCTGCTGTTGCAGGACGCCCAGGGGATCGGCTTTGCCATTGCCGCCCGGGAGGTCTGGCAGGAGTTTTCCGGACGGATAGCCCCCTGACGTCCGGAGCCGCGACCGCCGATTTTTGTTTGAGGTTACGGTCCCTTTTCGGCTAGACTGAACGCCGCCCCGGAAGATTCTTTCGAGGCGGCGTTTTGCATTGATTTCCGGAACCGGCGCGGTTCCCTTGTTGTGTATGGTTGTGTTACCGGGGTAGCTGATTGTTGGCAGGGTTTTTTTCAGGGAGGCGTGCATGCCCAAGCGTGAAGACATCAGGAAAATTCTCATCATCGGGTCCGGGCCGATCATCATCGGCCAGGCCTGCGAGTTCGATTATTCCGGCACTCAGGCCTGCAAAGCCCTGAAAAAGCTCGGTTATGAAATCGTACTGGTCAATTCCAATCCGGCCACCATCATGACCGATCCGGTCATGGCCGATGTCACCTACATCGAAGCCCTAAACGTACCGACCATTACGGAAATCATCGCCAAGGAACGGCCGGATGCCCTGCTGCCCAACCTGGGCGGCCAGTCGGCCCTGAACCTGGCCTCGGCACTGGCCAAGCAGGGGGTGTTGGAGCAGTACGGCGTCAAGGTCATCGGCGTCAATATCGATGCCATCGAGCGTGGCGAGGACCGTCAGGCCTTCAAGGACACCATGGCCCGTCTCGGCATCGAGGTGGCGCGCAGCGAAATCGCCACCAGTATCGAGGAAGCCGAACAGATTGCCGACCGCCTCGGCCTGCCGGTGGTGCTGCGGCCGGCCTACACCATGGGCGGTACCGGCGGCGGCATCGTCTACAACATGGAGGAACTGCGCACCGTCATGGCCCGCGGTCTGTCGGCCAGCCTGGTCGGCCAGGTGCTGGTCGAGGAATCGGTTATCGGCTGGGAAGAATTGGAACTGGAGGTGGTGCGCGACGCCAAGAACCAGAAGATCACGGTCTGCTTTATCGAAAACGTCGATGCCATGGGGGTACATACCGGCGATTCCTTCTGCACCGCGCCCATGCTGACCATCGGCGAGGCGTTGCAGCAGCGCCTGCAGAAATACGCCTACGACATTGTCGAGGCCATCGAGGTCATCGGCGGCACCAATGTCCAGTTCGCCCACGATCCGCAGACCGGCCGGGTGGTGGTCATCGAAATCAATCCCCGCACTTCGCGCTCCTCGGCTCTGGCCTCCAAGGCGACGGGCTTTCCCATCGCCCTGGTATCCGCCCTGCTGGCGGCCGGCCTGACTCTGGATGAAATCCCCTACTGGCGGGACGGGACCCTGGAAAAATACACGCCGAGCGGCGACTACGTGGTGGTCAAGTTCGCCCGCTGGGCCTTCGAGAAATTCCGCGGCGTGCAGGACAAGCTGGGGACCCAGATGCGTGCCGTGGGCGAGGTCATGAGCATCGGCAAGAACTACAAGGAAGCCCTGCAGAAAGCCATCCGTTCCCTGGAATCGGGCCGCTACGGTCTGGGCTTTGCCAAGGATTACAACGCCCGCGGCCTGCCGGAGTTGCTCGATCTGCTGGTCGAACCGACCAGCGAGCGGCAGTTCATCCTCTACGAGGCCCTGCGCAAAGGGGCCGATACGGAAACGCTGCAGCGGCTGACCCATATCAAGGCCTGGTTCATCGAGCAGATGCGGGAACTGGTCGAACTCGAGGAGCGGCTGCTGGCCGCCAAGGGCACAATGCCGGCGGATGAGCTGCTCATCGCCGCCAAGCGCGATGGTTTCGCCGATCGCTACCTGGCGAAAATCCTCGGCCTGGCGGAAGCCGACCTGCGTCGCCGTCGCCTGGAACTGGGCGTTGCCGAGGCTTGGGAACCGGTGCCGGTCAGCGGCGTGGAGGATGCCGCCTATTACTATTCCACCTACAATGCCGAGGACCGGACCTCCGCCGGGCCGGGCCGCAAGATCATGGTGCTCGGCGGCGGTCCCAACCGCATCGGTCAGGGCATCGAGTTCGACTACTGCTGCGTGCATGCCGCCTTCGCTCTGCGCGATCTGGGCTACGAATCCATCATGGTCAACTGCAACCCGGAGACGGTGTCCACCGACTACGACACCTCCAACAAGCTCTACTTCGAGCCCCTGACCGTCGAGGATGTACTGGCCATCTACGAAAAGGAGCAGCCGGAAGGGGTCATCGTCCAGTTCGGCGGCCAGACGCCCCTGAACGTGGCGGCCGAACTGGCGGCCAACGGCGTGCGCATCATCGGCACCTCGCCGCAGACCATCGACCTGGCCGAGGATCGGGACCAGTTCAACCGGGTCATGCAGCAACTCGGCATCCCCCAGCCGCGCTCCGGCATGGCCAGCACCGTCGATCAAGCCCTGACCATCGCCGCCGATATCGGCTATCCCCTCATCGTCCGGCCCTCCTACGTGCTCGGCGGTCGGGCCATGGAAGTGGTGCATGACGAGGCCATGCTGCGGGAATACATGGACAAGGCGGTGGACGTGTCGCCCGAGCGGCCGATTCTCATCGACCAGTTTCTCGAAGACGCCATCGAGGCCGAGGCCGACGCCATCGCCGACGGCCAGGACGCCTTCGTGCCGGCGGTCATGGAGCACATCGAGCTGGCCGGCATCCATTCCGGGGACTCGGCCTGCGTCATTCCGCCGGTCAGCATCCCCCAGAAGCACCTGGAAACCATCGAGGAATATACCCGCAAGATCGCCGTGGCCATGGGCGTGGTCGGGCTGATGAACATCCAGTATGCCATCGCCGGCGATACGGTCTACATTCTTGAGGCCAACCCCCGCGCCAGCCGCACCGTACCCTTGGTCAGCAAGGTCTGCAACATTCCCATGGCGCGCCTGGCCACCCAGGTGATGTTGGGCGCCCGGTTGGCCGATCTCCATCTGCAGCGCCGGCCGGTGCCCCATTTCGGGGTCAAGGAAGCGGTTTTCCCCTTCAACATGTTCCCCGAGGTGGATCCGGTGTTGGGCCCGGAAATGCGTTCCACGGGCGAGGTGCTGGGGCTGGCGGACAACCCCGGCCTGGCCTTCTTCAAAGCCCAGGAGGCGGCAAATTCGCCTTTGCCGCTGGCTGGAGCGGTGCTCATCAGCGTTTCGGAGCGGGAGCGGGCCGGCGGACTGGAAGCGGCGCGGCGCTTCGCCGAACTGGGCTTCAGCCTGCGCGCCACGCGCGGCACCTGCCAGTATCTGCAGGAGCACGGTATCGCCGCTGAGGTGATTCTCAAGGAACACGAAGGTCGGCCCAATATCAGCGATGCCATCAAGAACGGCGAAATCCAGCTGGTGGTCAACACGCCCAGCGGCAAGCTCAGTGCGCATGACGACAGCTATATCCGCAAAACGGCGATTCGCTACAAGGTGGCCTACATGACCACTACGGCGGCGGCCATTGCGGCGGCCAAGGGCATTGCCGCCAAACTGGCCGGCAAGGGCGAGGTGCGCAGCCTGCAGGACTATCATGGTGACATTATCTGACACGGGCGATTTCCGTCGCGCCAGGGGGAAGGGGACTGCAGGAAATACCCCATGTCGAGCCTCTTACTCCAGATTTTGACCGAGCGCCTGTTCGCCGCCATCCCCATGGCGCGGGCCATGGGGGTTGAAGTCGTCGCCTGGGATGGGCGGGCCCTGCTCCTGGGCGCGCCCCTGGCGCCCAACCACAACGACAAGGGGACCGGTTTCGCCGGTTCCCTGGCAACCCTGGCGACTTTGGCCGGCTGGGCCCTGGCCACCCTGCTGGCCGAAAAATTGGCCGGTCCTTGCCAAGTGGCGATCTTCGAAAGCGAACTGCGCTATCTGCGTCCCGTCACCGGGGACTTCACGGCGCGCTGCACGGTGCCGGACGAGGTGGCGTGCGAAAGGTTATCCACAACCTTGAGAGCGCGCGGACGGGGCCGGGTGGCCCTGACCGTGGAGGTGCTGCAGGGGGATGAGGTCAAGGTGAATTTTCGCGGTCGTTATGCGGTGTGGAAGGCTGATCAAAGGCAGGCTGAAGACTGATGACTGAAGGTTAACCTCCGATGGCTGCCATGTTTTTACAGGTCTATCTCAAACTGTTCGTCATCCTGACGCCGTTTTTCGTCAGCTCGGCCTTTCTGTCCCTGACCCGGGGCATGTCGCCGGGGGAGCGGCAGCGCATCGCCGGCAAGGTGACGGTGGCCATCATTGCCGCCCTGTTCGTTCTTTACCTGTTCGGCCAGCGGATTTTCGCCCTGTTCGGCATCACCCTTGATGCCTTTCGCATCGGCGCCGGGGCGGTGCTGTTTCTGTCCGCAGTGGGCATGGTGCGCGGACCGGCCTCGGTGACGCCGCCCGGTCCGGGCGAGGATGTGGCCGTGGTGCCCCTGGCCATCCCCATCGCCGTCGGTCCCGGCACCATCGGCGCCCTGCTGGTCATGGCGGCCGAGCCCCTGACACTGGCCGAGCGCCTGGTTTCGGCCGGCGCCATGCTGGCGGCGGTGCTGACCGTCGGCCTGCTGCTGGTTATGGCCGGACGTCTGGAGCGTCTCATCGGGCAGCAGGGGTTGAACATCCTGACCAAGCTCACCGGCCTGTTCGTGTCGGCCATCGCCGCGCAGATCTTCTTTACCGGCCTGAAAAATTTTCTGGCTTGATGCGGCTTTGTCGCTGCCTATTAAGAACGGCAATGGTTTACAAAGGGTCTCGGTGTGGGGGGCGCGAGACCCTTCTCCACCGCTGCTGAACGGTTAAAAAAAATATCGACATCCAGGTTTGAGGAGAACGCATGCGCCTGCAACCCCAGCGGGAAGCCATCGTCCGTTTTGGACGCAAACTCATCACCTCGCAGCTGACCACCGGCGCCGGCGGCAATTTGAGCGTTTGCGACCGGGCCGCCGGCCTTATCGCCATCAGCCCGAGCGGCATCGACTATTTCGATCTGCAGGCCAAGGACGTGGTGGTAGTCGACGGCGACGGCTATGTGGTGGAGGGACGTTGCAAGCCGTCCAGCGAACTGGATTTTCACCTGGCCCTGTACCGCAGCCGGCCCGAGATCGCGGCCGTGGTGCATACCCATTCCGTCTATGCCACCACCATGGCCTGTCTGGGCTGGGAGATCCCGGCGGTGCATTACCTGGTGGGATTTTCCGGGCACAAGGTGCCCCTGGCGCCCTATGCCACCTTCGGTACCCCGCAACTTGCGGAGCATGTGGTGCGCGGCATCGGCAGCTTCAATGCCGTGCTGCTGGCCAACCATGGCTTGGTGTCGGTGGGGACGGACCTGGCGCGGGCCTTCAACGTCGCCGAGGAGATCGAACTGGTGGCGCGCATCTATTATCAGGCTCGCTCCGTGGGCGAGCCGGTGATTCTGCCCGAAGCGGAGATGGAGCGGGTGCTGGCCAAGTTCGCCAGCTACGGCCAGCCGCAGCGAGGTTTCGGTGACAACCAGATTTGATTTCAACCGCCTCGTCGACCGTCGGGGCACCGGTTCCCTCAAGTGGGATCGCTATGCCGGCCGCGACGTGCTGCCCCTGTGGGTGGCGGACATGGATTTCGCCTCGCCGCCGGCGGTTATCGAGGCCTTGCAGGAGCGGGCCGCCCATGGCGTTTTCGGCTACAGCCATGCTCCCGCCGCCTTGGTGGAAGCGGTTCAGGCCTGGCTCCTGGAGCGCTACGGCTGGCGGGTTGCGGCCGAGGAACTGGTCTGGTTGCCCGGTTTGGTGGTGGGGCTGAACGTGGCCTGCCGGGCGGTGGGCGGCGAGGGCGCCGAGGTACTGACCCTGACCCCCATCTACCCGCCCTTTCTCTCCGCTCCGGAATTGTCCGGGCGCCGCTTGGTTACGGTGCCCATGGTGCGTGAGGCAGAACGCTGGGGCATCGATTTCGTCGCCCTGGAAAGGGCCCTGACGCCGGCCAGTCGGCTGTTGCTCTGGTGCAGCCCGCACAATCCCACCGGCCGGGTCTGGTCTCGGGACGAATTGGAACGCCTGGCCGATTTATGCCTGCGCCACGACCTGGTGCTGTGCTCCGACGAAATTCACGCCGATCTGGTCCTGGAGCCGGGCTGCAGGCACTTGCCGACGGCCACCCTCGATGCGGCCGTGGCGAAACGGACCATCACCCTCATGGCACCCAGCAAGTCTTTCAATCTGCCGGGCCTCAACTGCGCCTTCGCCCTAATTCCCGACCCCGCCTTGCGGGCCCGGTTCCGGCGGGCCATGGCCGGCATCGTCCCCCACGTCAACCTGTTCGGGTACGCCGCCGCCCTGGCCGCCTACCGCGACAGCGCCGACTGGCTCGCCGCCCTGCTCGACTATCTGCGCGGCAACCGCGATCTGGTGGAAGCGGCCGTGGCAACCATGCCTGGCTTGCGCACCACGCCCGTAGAGGCCACCTACCTGACCTGGATCGACGCCCGGGATACGGGCTGGGAAAACCCGGCACAGGTTTTTGAAGAAGGCGGCGTGGGGCTTTCCGATGGCCGCGAGTTCGGCGCTCCCGGTTTCGTACGCCTCAATTTCGGCTGTCCCCGTCCGGTTCTGCAGGAAGCTTTGGAGCGGATGGCAAGAAGGTTAAGGGCAGGCTGAAGGCGGAAGGCGGAAGGGCGCAGAGGTTATGGCGAATTCAAGAGGAGTAGAAATGAGTACAGGTCGTCCACCAATTGAAATCAAGCGGCATGTAGCCTGTCTTTACTTCAGCCTTCGGACTTCAGCCTTCAGTCTGATTATGCCCTTCAGCCTTCGGACTTCGGTCTGACCCATGCCCCTATACCGTGACGTTATCAGCGATCTGACCGTGGACCTGCCGCGTCGGGATTTGCGCACCATGCTGCGCACCGTGCGAACCCTGTTCCGCCTTAGCGGGCTGCCGGCCTACCGGGCGACGGTGCTCCCCCTGGTGCCGGAATCGGCCCGTTTCGACCCCGGTCACGACGCAGTCATGATGGGCTACGATTTTCACCTGACCGCCGACGGACCGCGGCTCATCGAGGTCAATACCAATGCCGGCGGCGGCCTGCTGGCCGCCCTCGCCCATTTCCCCTCGCTGCAGGACGCGCGACGGGCCACCGGTCGGTTGCGGCGAGCCTTTCTGGAACCCTTCGCTGCCGAGATGGCCCGTTTCAGTGGCGGGGCGCTGGCGCGTCCGCGCCGCGTCGTCATCCTCGACGAGGATCCGGCAGCGCAGTTCCTGTTCGCCGAAATGCAGGCCTTTGCCGAACTGTTTCAGGAATGGGGCACGGCGGCCCACGTGGTCGATCCGGTTCGGCTGCGCGCCGATGCCGGGGGCGTCTGGCTGGACGGCGACCGCATCGACCTGATCTACAACCGGCATTGCGATTTTTACCTGGATAGCGCGGAGATGGCGGGCATTCGAGCCGCCTATCTGGCGGGCGCCGTGTGTCTGTCGCCCAACCCCTTTGTCTACGGCCTGCTGGGGGACAAGCGGCGTATGGTCCTGTGGTCCGACGTGGAAATTTTGGCGCAGTTGGGCTTGAGTCAGACGGAACAGGAGTTGTTGCTTCAGGTGGTGCCGCGCAGTCGCCTGCTGGCCGATCTGGCGGCGAACGAGCTGTGGCCGCAGAGAAAGTCGCTGGTATTCAAGCCAGTCGATCGCTACGGCAGCCGCGGCGTGCTGGTGGGCGACAAGCTGACCCGGAGTCGTTTCGAGGCCCTGCCGACGGATCAGACCCTGGTGCAGGATCTGGTACCGCCCTCCCTGACCCCCGGCGGTGCCCACGGTGAGCCGATGAAAACCGATCTCCGCCTTTATGCCTATCGCGACCAGGTGCTGGGATTGGGCGCTCGACTTTATCGGGGACAGGTGACCAACCTGCGCACCCCCGGCGGCGGGTTCGCACGGGTGCGGGTGGTTTGAAGGGCTGCCGAAAGGCAGCCCTTCTGCGTTTTACAGGAACATTACTGCTGCCCGGCGGCTTGGCCCATGGCCTGGTCCCACTTGGCGGTGAAGTTGTTGGTCACCCAGCCGGCATCCCACCATTCCCGGGGATGTACCGACAGGCCGCCCAGCAGCATTTCGTAATGGAGGTGATCGCCGGCGGCCATGCCGGTGGCTCCGGTGTTGCCGATAATCTGGCCCTTTTCCACCTGGTCGCCGACTTTCACCGCCATGCTGCTAAGGTGGGCATACAGGCTCTGCAGACCCAGTCCGTGATCGATGACGATGCATTGGCCGTAGATGCCCAGGTCCTCGGCCATGACCACCACGCCGCTGTTGGCGGCCGGCACCGGGGAGTTGGCCAGGGAGGCCAGGTCGATACCCATATGGGTCTGTTCATCGATCAGCTGGCCATCCAGGTAATAGGTGCGCCGGTCGGCGAAATCGGCCCTTTGGGCGGAATTGGGCAGGCGCAGAAACGGGCCCTGCCAGAGGGGGCGCGGCGCGGTCTGGGCCGCCAACTTGTTGAGTCGGGCCCGGTTGCTGTCGCGCATTTCCCGGTTGACGCGCAGGAAGAGTTCCAGAGAATCGGTGGTTCCCGGGAAATAGTGCTGGAATTCCGGCATCTTGTTGTCCAGGAACTGGCGGCTGATGTTGATCCGGTCGGCGCGCGCCGGACGCCCCAGGGTATTGTAGAAAAAGCCGCCGGTGCGTTCGTTGCCGGCCAGGTCCGTTGCCACCAGGCGGGGGACGAAATCGCCGCGCTCCAGGTCATGGGGAAAGGGGAACAGGCAGGCCCAGACCCCGTTTTCCTGCTGGAAGGCGGGGAAAAAATGCTTGCCGATCTGCACGCCGGTGCGTTCGACCTCCTTGGAAACACGATACAGGACCAGCCCGCTGCCGCCCTGATAGACATTGTGGGCGGTGGACAGCACCGAAATGCTGGGCGGGCGCAAATCGCTCTTCAAATCGAGGCGCTGGCTGGTTTTGTTCCTCCAGAAAGCATGATCCCGAGCCTCCACCTGCAGGCTGAAGGGTCCTTCCTGGATGCCGGATTTGGCCAGGTCCAGGGTAACCTGATGGCGCTCCGTGCCCTTGGCAAAAGATTCATTCACCAATTCGGTGACCTTGCCGTTCTGGGACAGGGTGATGGCCAGGCTTTTCAGTCCGGTACCCGGGTCCTCGAGGGTCAGCACCGGCGGGCGGCGAACCGAAACCAGACCGTTCTCGGGCTGCAGGGTGAGAGCGGGGGCGTGCTTGTCGCGCAGGAACAGAAAGCCGGTCCCCAGACCGATAGCCATCAGGATCAGGATCGACAGAGCTTTTTGTTTCACTTTTACCTCCAGGTGTTGGGCTCAATAAGTGGGCGCCAGGTCGGGTTCGGCGCCTTTCGAAAGTTATAAGGTTTGAAGTATTGACTCCAACGAGGGCATCAACGCACCGCCTGCCGGTTCCAGACGGCGGCCACCAGGCCCCACAGCAGGCTGATGGCCAGCAGCACAAACGGGGTCATGCGGCCGTACCCGGTGCCGCCGAGGCCGCGGCCATGGCGCGGCAGATAATACAGCAGCAGCCAGGCGGCCAGGGTGCCGCCGGCCAGCAGGCCGCGCCAAACCGGCCGATTTTTCCAGTAGGGCGGCGCCAGCATCAGACCCCAGAGACCGCCGACGATCAGCCGCTGACTGAGGGAGGCGAAACCGAGGGGCAGCCGCAGGCTGATGCCCAGCCAGGCCGTGACCCCGTCCCGGACCAGTTCCCAGTACAGCAGGGAAACCGTCAGGGCGCCGAGGATGCCGCCGGTAAAGGCGGCGCTGAGGGAACGAAACATGACGAATCCTTGCTTACCGGCAGGTGGGCTTGGAGTTGGGGACCGGCGTGGGGCCAATCATTGCCAGCGTCCCCGACGGTTGCGCAGCACGATGACCTCGATGCGACCCTGGTCGTTGATCAGGGTGGACAGCAGCCAGCTGACCGCGCTGATAATCAGGGAGCCGAACACCGCCCACCAGAAACCGGCGACATGAAAGCCGCCGATGACCCCCGAGGCCATGAGCAGCATCAGGGCATTGATGACGAAGGTAAACAGCCCCAGGGTCAGGATGTTCAGGGGCAGGGTCACCAGCAGCAGAAAGGGCCTAAGCAGCGCATTGAGGATGCCAAGGATGGCTGCGGCGAAGAAGGCCGAGAAAAAGCCCGCTACGGATATGCCTTCCACCAGGTAAGCCGCCGCCAGAATGGCCAGGGTCAGAACCAGCCAGCGGATGAGCAGACCGCGCATGGATTACCTCCGATCCTTGCTGTAAAGAAATAAAGTCGCATGCCGGGCATAATGCCCTGCTGCCAAGGGAATGTGAAGGATAGCCTAAAACGATGGGGGAGGGAAGGGGGTAGGGGGACGGTAGCGGCGACGAACAGCGTTGGCCAAGGAACTGTGGTACTCTTGTATTCCATGAGGGTACTGCTGATTTCCATTAATATGGAACCGATTGCCATGGCGCCCCTGCCGCTGGGGCTCAACTGCGTGGCCGTGGCGACCCGGAATGCCGGGCATGCCGTGCGGATGCTCGATCTGATGGGGGGTGACGACTGCCCGTCCCTTATCAGGGAGGCCGTTGCTGCAAGCGCTCCCCAGGTGATCGGCATTTCCGTTCGCAACATCGACGACCAGAACCGGGCACAGCCGCGCTTCCTCCTGGAAACGGCCCGCACCACCATCGCCACCTGCCGAGCCCTGTCCGCGGCGACCATTGTCGTCGGCGGTGCCGGCTACAGCATCTTTCCCGAGGCGGCGCTGCGCTATCTGCGGGCCGACTTTGGAATCTGCGGCGACGGGGAAGAGGCGTTTCCGGCCCTGCTTCGGGCCCTGGAGCGGGGCGAACCCCCAGGCGGCATCGCCGGTCTCTGGCGCCCCGGGGCGCTACCCCAAAACGGCGCCGCCGCGCGTTCGGAGCTTGCCGCCCAGCCGCTGCCCGATCCGGCGCTCTGGACCGTACCCGCCGGTCTGCGGCCGGAGATCTGGCTGCCGTTCCAGACCCGGCGCGGCTGTCCCATGGACTGCAGCTACTGCAGCACCCCGGCCATCGAAGGGGCGGTCATCAGGCAGCGTCCCATTGCCGGGGTCCTGCAGGGGATTGCCGCGCATGTGGCCGCCGGTTTCCAGCACTTCTACTTTGTCGACAGCACCTTCAATTTGCCCCCAGCCTACGCCCGTGAACTCTGCGCGGCTCTTGGCGCCGCCGGGCTTGGCATCCGCTGGCGTTGCATTCTCTATCCGGGCTCGGTGGATGCAGATCTGGTGACAAAGATGGCGGCGGCAGGCTGCGTCGAGGCGAGCCTGGGCTTCGAAAGCGGCTGCCCCGCCATGCTGAGAAATTTCCACAAACAGTTTGACCTGGACCAGGTACGGACGGCCGCGGCCCTGCTCAGGGACCATGGTATCCGCCGGACCGGCTTTCTTTTGCTGGGCGGACCCGGCGAGACCAGGGAGTCCATAGAGGAAAGCCTGGTTTTCGCCGATTCCCTGGCCCTCGACCAGCTAAAGCTGACGACGGGAATCCGCATCTATCCGGGAACGGCCCTGGAGCGGACGGCTCGGAAAGAAGGCGTGATAACCCCCGGTGACGACCTGCTCCTGCCCCGTTTCTACCTGGCTCGGGGGCTTGAGGGTTGGATTGAGCCGATGTTGCGCGATTGGATGCAAGAACGACCCTGGTGCACGACCTGACGGCACGGCACCTGGAGTTGCTTCCCGTGATTCGGTGCCGGGGTCATGAAGTCAGCCACCTGGCATTCTTGCCGGGTGGCTGTTTTGCGTTTCCGGGTAGCAATTCTAATGGGGGTGGAAAATTGTTATCGGAATTATTAGAAATATTGACTTAACTTTTCATCGGCGCAATATAACGCTTCAGAGTTTTGGCGGCGCTCTGCCGCCGCCAAAACTCTGAAACGTGAGCGCATTATCGCGCATGGCGGCTTTCTTCCACATCTTCTGCGAGCCAAGCCTTGATAAGCGACTGATAAGGCATATCACGTTTGTTCGCTTCGATTTTGATGCGATCAAGCAGAGCTTCCGGTAAGCGGAGCGATATTGTTTTGGTTGAGGGCTTCAGGTTTGGAAAAGAAGCGGGCCGAGCCTGGCTCCAATCCACGTAGTCGGTGGAATCATGGCTTTCCCAGAATGCTCTTTCCTCTGCTTCAGATTTAAACTCGGGCATCTTTTTTAATTTGCTCATAAATTGCTCTCTCTTTACGGTGCATATCACGAGCGGAAATCACTCGGACCAGAGTGCCGTTACCTCGCAATGTGAAGGTAATATGCAGCATGCGTGCATCGTCGGTTTCACCGAGGGCGTGATAGCGAGTCTCTCTTTGACTATGCTTGCTATCTTCTAGTACCAGCAGTGGTTCATTGAAGAAAATTTGCTCAGTTTCGGATTGGATAACACCATGTTTTTTCGCGTTCTTACGCGAATTTCCTTGGTCCCAGTCAAAGCCCGTTATCTGCGCCCAGTCGATCATGGTTGTATATTATCAAAATATACACAGTTGTCAATCGGCGCTAAACACGGCATTGAACAGGACGCGCAGAAAGCCGCGCGCCTCTCATGCCAAACGTTCGGTAAAGGAAGTCCTCCATGATTCATAACGTGCTTTTTGATCTGGATGGTACTTTAACTGACCCCAGGGAAGGGATAACTCGTTGTATTCAATTCTCTCTTGCGCGGCTTGGCAGGGTACCGCCATCTGAAGATGATCTTTTATGGTGTATTGGTCCGCCTCTGAAAAATTCCTTCGCCCGATTGCTCGAAAGCAATGATGGTGCATTGTTGGATTTGGCTTTGAGCCACTATCGGGAAAGATACACGGAATCTGGAATTTACGAAAACCAGGTATATCCAGATATTGATCAGACTCTTCAAAAAATACGAGAATCAGATTGCCGGTTGTTTTTGGCCACCTCCAAGCCGACAATTTTTGCCACCCGAATTCTTGAACATTTTGGTCTGACGCAGTTTTTTCATGGAATTCACGGCAGTGAACTGGATGGTCGCTTATGTGACAAAGGCGATCTGGTGGCGCATATTATCCAAGTATGGAATTTAGTTCCCAGCTTGACTCTTATGGTGGGCGACCGGATACATGATGTGATTGGAGGAAAAAGAAACGGTATAATGACCGCAATCGTGAAATACGGTTATGGAAGCCCGCGCGAGCTCGAAGCGGCAGAGTCCGATTTTGTTTTTGAATCTCCATCTGAGATTGCGAATTTTATTCAGACAAGACGAGACCTGAATTAGGCGCTTAACCAGACGAGTATCCCTGGCGCCTTTTTGAACGCCTACGTTGATGGTTCTTGCTACGTTATCCGGATGCCCTAATGCTTATGCGGGTACGGACATGGATGAAAAATTGGTTGTCATAGCTGAATATCGCGACCTTCCTCAGGCGGGTTTAGCCCAATCCACCCTCGAGGCAAATGGCGTCCCGTGTTTCCTGGAAAATCAGTATATGGTGGGCGTTAATTGGCTGTACTCAGCAGCTCTCGGCGGCCTAAAATTGAAGGTTCTAGAGGGTGATGCGCCGCGGGCCAACGAAATTCTGCAAACTTTCGAGGCTGGTGGCTCTGAAGGATCGAACAAGGAGGCATTCACTCCTGATACAACCTGCCCCTGTTGTGGTTCATCAAAAATTATCACCAGAAACTATACTCGAAAATTTGCCGCGATTAGCCTTTTGCTTTCATTGCCACTGTTTTTCTTTTTGAAGAGGAATAGCTGCCAAGAGTGCGGTCACAAGTGGAAATGAGTCGCGCATATCCATTCCAGCGGATCGTTGACGCGCCCGCTTAAGCCCCCCAGTTCGGCAAGTGAGAGATGAAACAATCTTTGAGCATAATCCTTCTGTGCGTGATGCTGGTGCCGGCGTTGTTGGCCTCGTGTCGCACCGCTCAGTTCTCGGAATCCCTGCATGAAGAAATCTTTGGCGGGCTCGACGGCGCCTTGGTGGTGATTGACTGTTCGTCCGGCCATACTAAGACGTACCGGCCCGAGGTTGCCGACACACCTCTTCCGCCGTGCTCCACTTTCAAGATAGTCAACGCGCTCATAGGGCTTGAAACTGGCATCATCGGTGCTCCGGACGAGCGGTTCTACCAGTGGGACAGCGTTGAGAGGTCGATCCCCGCATGGAATCGGGATCTTTCCCTTCGGGATGCGTTTCAGGTTTCCTGTGTCCCTGCGTTCCAGAACCTGGCGCGCCAGATCGGGGCAGAGCAAATGCGGAACTGGATTGCCAGGATTGGCTACGGTAATCAAGACATCTCGGCGGGGATTGATGTCTTCTGGCTTCCGTCGAAGGGAAGGCGAACCATCCTGATCTCGCCGACGGAACAAGCCAGAATGGTTCAGAGGATCCTCAAAGATGACGTGCCATTTTCCAGGCAATCCCTTGCCGTGCTGAAAACCCTCATGTTCATCAAGGAGACCGATTACGGGCGTCTCTATGGCAAAACCGGGTCGGGTACGGATGAATACGGAACCTTCGTTCTGGGCTGGTTCGTTGGTTACGTCGAGAGCAAAGGCAAGACCTATGCCTTCGCCTGTGCCGCATCGGGCGACCATGTCATGGGCAAGGACGCCGGCGCGATAGTCGAGCGTTTTTTCCGGCAGGCAGGGCTCCTTTAAGCGATGAATGGCTGCCCTCGACCTGCTGGTCCGCTGCATCATGGCAGGTCCCAGCGGTTTTTGCAGAATAACCGCCAGCAGTTCTCGCCGTCTTTCCCCCAATATCGGTCCCGGACAATGACCTGTCCCCGTGCTTGCCGAGGGCTTTCCAATAATCTCCCGTGGGAAGGCGGATCGCCTTGGTCAAAAGGGAATTTGCCGCCGTACCCCATGCAATTTTGTCTTGGCCCTCCCCACAAGCACCATAAGGTATTTGACTTGTTGAATTATCGATTCCTGCTGCTACACTGAGCTGCATGTCAATGCCTGCCCGAACCGACCTTCCGATCCCTTCGGCAATTCGTTCCGGATTGCGATGGAAAACCTGGCTTCCTTTCCGTTTACAGCCATGCGCTTGCTGTCCGCGTTTAGGTTTCTCGATTTTACCTGGCCGGGATTTGCGAAGCCCTGCGCTGGTGCAATTTCCATGAATGATTTGTCGCTGGCGAGGCGCGGGTGGTTGGCAAACGGATACACGGGCGGACATGGGCGCAGTTAACGCTTTTCACCTATCACTGGGAGGAGTTGTATGAAAATTATTGTCGTTGGCATCAATCATGCGGGGACGTCGGCCATCCGGACCCTGCTTACGCAAAATCCGGAACTGAAGGTTACCGCCTATGACCGGAATACCAATATTTCCTTTCTGGGGTGCGGTATCGCTCTAGCTGTCGGAGGAATGGTAAAAAATATGCAGGATCTGTTTTATTGCGATCAGATCCGACTGGAAGACATGGGTGCCGAAGTACATATGGAGCATGATGTCACATCCATCGATTATCGAAACAAAACGGTCACGGTTGTGGATTTGAAGACCGGAGCGGCCAAGCAGGACTCCTATGACAAGCTGGTCTACGCCGCCGGTTCGTGGCCCATGGATATCCCCGGTATCCCGGAAAAAAATGCCCATCTGGAAAATGTGATGTTGTGCAAGCTCTATCAGCACGCGGCGGAGTTGGTTAAAAAGGCCGATGAACCGGAAATTCGCAGTGTCGCGGTTATCGGTGCCGGGTATATCGGAATCGAACTGGCTGAAGCTTACCGCCAGAAAGGCAAAAAGGTCACTCTCATCGACTTTGAAAACCGGGTCACCGCCCGCTATTATGACCCGGAGTTTACGGACCGCCTGGAGGAAGATATCCGGGCGTCGGGTGTGACCTTGGCCTTGGGTGAACGGGTGGTTGATTTTCGGGGCGAAGGGGGCCGGGTTGCGGCCGTTGTCACCGACAAAGGGGAGTATCCGGCCGACCTGGTGGTCAAAGCCATCGGCTTCAAACCCAATACGGAACTGCTCCCCGATGCTGAAAAAGTGTCCAACGGGGCCATCAAAGTCAATGGCCGCATGGAAACCAGCCTGCCTGATATCTATGCCATCGGCGACGCGGCGGCCATGTACCATGCGGCCCTGCGGCAGCCCATGCAGGTTGCCCTGGCAACCAATGCGGTAAAATCCGGCCTGGCCGCGGCCTGTGCCGTCAACGGCGTTGCGGGCGTGCAGATTGAAAGCGTTGCCGGAACCAATGCGCTCTGTGTTTTTGGTAACAACCTGGCCAGTACGGGTTTGTGCGAAACGGTGGCGAAAGCCATGGGAATGGATGTGGGCTCCAGTTTTATCGAAGATGCCGACCGGCCGGAATTCATGCAGGATTATGGCGTAACCTGGATCAAGCTGGTCTATGAAAAATCCACCCTGCGGCTGGTAGGCGCCCAAATCGGCTCCCGTGGCGAGGTGAATCACACGGAGGTCATTTACTTTCTGGCGCTGGCTATTCAGAAAAGCATGGGCCTTTTGGACATCGCCTTTACGGATGTCTACTTCCTGCCGCACTTCAACAAGCCCTTCAATTTTATCCTGACCGCCATCCTGAAGGTGGTCGGCCTGGATTATGAGGCGGTGAAGAAAAGGGTTTAGGGTGATTCGTTGTCGGACGATCACCATCAGCTCAAAAACCGGGACGGCGGACCGCTCAAGCGGTCCGCCGTTTTAGCCTCAGCAGCAGGCACAATACCAGCCGGAGAACTGCGTCAGCGCGCCCCGGATTAAAGTCGCGGGTGCGGGGCAACGTTGGCACGGCATGAAAATTTTCCTCCAAAATACCCTTGCTTGAACAATCAAAGCCCGCTTGGCAAACCGAGCGGGCTTTTTTCAATGACCAGGAAAAAGGTGATAGCTCAAATTCCCGTAGCTGCCAACCGAAGAGCCTCCTGACCGTTGGCGATGAGCAGCACATGCCGGGTGCCTACCTGTTGGTCGTGAATCAGCGGCAAGGCAGCAGCATCGGGGATGAAGGGAAGCAGCCATTGCCAATCTTATTATGATCGAAAAATGTCGAAATTTTCAATTCATGCCAGGCCACCCGGATTACAGGCTCGCGGCTGGTTCTCGTCAAGGGCGATAGTCCAAGGTTTTCTTTCGCAGATCCGGAACAGTTAACCGGCCGAACGACGGACCAGGGCCAATCCCAGCAGCGCCAGCAGACAGAACCCCGCTCCGGCGTAAAAGGTGAAGGAAGCACCGAGCCGATTCCAGAGCAGGCCGGCTATGACGCTGGCAAGCAGCATGGCGATCCCGCTGAGCAGATTGAAAAACCCGTAGGCGGTGCCCCGCAAATCCGCTGGTGCGTTATCGGCAATCATTCTTGCCAGCAGGCCCTGGGTGATTCCCATGTGAACGCCCCAGAGGACGACGCCGACCAGTATCACGCCCCAGTGATTGTTGACGGCCAGGACCAGATCCGCGCCGATCAGGATAACGAGCCCGAGCCGCAGGAGGCAGGTATGGCTCATTCGGTCGGATAGCCGCCCGAAGGGGTAGGCCGTCGCAGCGTAGACCAGGTTCATCGCCACCATGACGAGCGGCACCAGGGCCAGGGGAATTCCCGCTTGACGGGCGCGCAGGACCAGAAAGGCCTCACTGAATCGGGCCAGGGTAAATACCGCACCGATGCCGACCACCCACCAATATGAGGCGCCGAGCCGCTTCAGGTTTTCCCGGCGGATCGGATTGATGCGCCGGCCAGCCTCTTGCCGTTGCGGTTCGCGTACGCCGACCAGCAGCAGGCCGACGGCGGCCAGCCCGGGGAGCACGGACACCCAGAAGACGGCCCGAAAATTGTCGGACCACAACAGCATCAGGCCGACCGCCACCAGTGGCCCGAGAAAGGCGCCCACGGTATCGAGGGATTGGCGCAGGCCGAAGGCGGCACCACGAAGATGCTGCGGGGCGATATCCGCAACCAAGGCGTCTCGCGGTGCCCCGCGTATCCCTTTGCCGATCCGATCGAACAATCGGGCCGTCAGTACGACCCCGGTGGAGTTAGCCAGGGCGAAAAGCGGTTTCGTCAGCGCCCCCAGGGCATAGCCGAACACTGCCAACGTTTTGCGCCGGCCGATGTAATCGCTGAAAGCCCCGGAAAATACTCTGACGATCAAGGCCGTGGCCTCGGCCATCCCCTCAATTAGGCCGACGGTGAGGGCACTCGCCCCCAGGGTGGTAACCAGAAAGAGGGGGAGTAGACTGTGGATCATCTCCGATGAGATGTCCATCAGGGCACTGACGAAGCCGAGCACCCACACGCCGGCAGGGATTTGGCCAAGTGTGATTTTAGACGTTGCGCTGCTCAATGCCTTGTACCAGGTGGGAAAGGGTTGCCATGGATGACCTCGCGGTTAACCCCCGTCCAGGAATGCATTGAGGTATCCTGAGGAATCAACAGAGGGGAAATACCGTGTCCGTCGATCAATAAGGTCAATGAGGAGAGACGAACCTATTCAAGCCAGTTTGTCAAGGACGGGTTCGCAGAGGAAAAAGCTTAGCCAGGGGTGCGGCAGGCAGAAAAAATATCCAGATCCTGGCGATAAATTTTGCTATCGATGTCGAACAGCCCGAAAATGCTGTGGAATATGGTGTCATGGCTGTAGAACGCAGCGCGATGGGCATTGAGCTCCGCAATATTGAGGGATTTTTGGGCCACAAAACTGTCGGAGGCCCAGAAGATCATCGGCACCTGTTTCTGCTCGTCGGGGGCCAGTGCGTAAGGGAGGCCGTGCAGGTACAACCCGTTTTCTCCCAGTGATTCGCCATGGTCGGATACGTAGAGCATCGCGGTGGCGAAATTCTGCGATCGCAGCAGATCAATGAGTTTCGCCAGAACCTGGTCGGTGTAGACGATCGTGTTGTCGTAGGCGTTGACGATCGTCTGCTGCGGACAATCCTGAATGTTGTCTTGGGTGCACTCGGGGGAAAAGATCTTGAAGGCAGCCGGGGTCCGCTTGTAATAAGAGGGGCCGTGACTTCCTTTCATGTGCAATACGATGAGCATGTCCCCCGTGGTTTCCGTCAGTCGCCGGTCAAGGTCCTGCAGCAGGATTTCGTCGAAACAGTTGTCGCTGCTGCAGAACTCGGCGTCGGTCTGCCGGGACAGATCCTCGTAGGCGATGCGGTCGGCGATGCCTTTACTTCCCGAGTTGTTGTCCCGCCATAAGACCTTGACTCCAACCCGTTGGAGGATATCGAGGAGGTTTTCCTGCCGGGCCGCCTTTTCCCTGCTGAAGTTTTTCCGCTCAAGGGCTGAAAAGATGCAGGGAAGAGATTCGGCGGTGGAGGTGCCGCACGCCTGTACCTGGGAAAAATTGATGATGCCACGGTTAGCGAGTTGCGGGTTGGTATTGCGCTCATATCCGTTGAAGGCGAATTGCCGAGCCCGGGCGGTTTCTCCCAGCGCCAGAACCACAACCGTTCTGGGGCCCTCTTGGCTTTTGACCGCATCGGGCGCAACAGCGTGCAGCGGTTCTTGGGCTAAGACAAAATTTTTCTCGCAAAGGACCTTTTGCAGGGAATAAATGGGATAGGAGGGGTTCAGGTACACCCTGAGGTCTAGGTTTTCCCGGCCGAAAAGGACGAACTTCTTGTATTGCGCCATGCCGACGCCCAATAGAATGACCAGGCTGCCGAGAACAACACCGCTTCGGATCAGAAATTCCCTTTTTCCGGAGCGGATCCGTATTCTCGTCAGGCCGACCAGGGCGGCCGGTAGGACGCCGAACCACAGCATGTGCCTGAACAGCGGCCAGGTCAGAAGCTCGGAGGCTTCGTTGGGGTCGGTTTCTAGGACATTGTGAATCATCGATTTGTCGATGACCACGCCGTAAGTCGCGGCGAAATAGCTGATGGCGGCCGTGAGCACCAACAGGGTGATCAGGAATGGCTTGAAGACCGGACGGAAAGCGAACAAGGAGATGAGAACGTTCAGCAGCAGAATGAAAACCGTGGCCACGGCGAGCAAGAAAGTCCAGTTTTCGAAGGAATCCAGGCCGAGCCGGGAGATGAACAGGTTCCAGAAAAGACGATTGTCCGCCAGGGCAATGAACAGGGCGGCGGTGAACGATACCGTGCTCGTGCTGAGCGATGGACGCTGAAATTTGCCTGCGAGGAAAGGATGCATGCCTGCGACTCCCTATGCTGGAAATGCAGGCATCTTAGAAATTCCGGCGTCGCGGAAAAGTGAAGAAAAGATCAAAAAAACGTCAAAAGTTGCAGTTTATGCGAGATTGACCCTGAAACAACACCCTCGCGGCTGATTTTGCTCAAGAGCAACCGTCCAATGTTCCCGTTCGCAGATGCGCTGCACCAAGGATAACCCCAGGCCCAGACCTTCGCGTGGGGAATCCGGGCCGCGGTAATAGGGTTGAAAGACCTTTTGCATTTCATCTGCCGCAATTCCCGACCCGGTGTCCCGGACCTCAAAGCCCCCGGTTTTCAAGGCCAGGAAGATGTCACCTCCGGCCGTGTGATAGACGGCGTTGCGAACCAGGTTGTCCATGACCGTGCGCAGCAATACGGCAGGATACAAGGGTTCCCTTTGCGCCGGACTTCCTGTCTCCTCAAGAAGCAGCAGGCGATTGCCCTTGCGCATCGCCATCCGTTCCCAGTTTGGAAATTCTTCTTGAACGACGGCCTTCAGGGTGGCCGTTTCCGTTTGATTGTCCTTGCCTCGGGCGAGGGCCAAAAACGCCTCGATGAGCGACTTTATATCCTTCACTGCGCGCCGAATAGCTTCGATTTTCTGCCGGGAGTGATCGTCCAGTTCCTTTCCGGCAGCCAGGACCTCGCAGGTGCTTTGAATGACCATGAGGGGCGTGCGCAATTCATGACTGACATCGCTGGTAAACAGCGCTTCCCGGACCAGGGCCTGGTGCAGTCCGATGAAGGTTGCATCGAAAGCTTTGGCCAGGGCGCCCACCTCGTCATCGGCATACTCCGAAGCCAGAGAAGGCGGCACGGACTGCAGATCTTCCCGAAGGGCCACTTGTTCCGTCAATTTTCGCATCGGAGCGATAACCTGCCTGACCATGACCACGCCGATCACCAGCGAGGCGACTACAGATAGAACGAACCCCCCGCCAACTACTCTTTTCAGAAGAATTTCCGCCTTTTCGAAGTCCGTCTGGTCCTTGACCAAAAAATAGGATGTAGTTCCCTCCACTTGGTGAAAGACGTGATAGGCGCTGTCGCTTTCCTTCAGAACAATTTCTGTGTAACCCTCCGGGATGGCACACAGATATTCCGGCAGGTCTGGGCCGGCAGGGAAAAAGGCTTCTCCCTCATCCAGGCGCAGTTCCCGACCCTTCCTGTAATCCTCAAGGAGCCGTGAGAAATCCTTCTGTAATTCGTTCGTGACGAGGTTTTCTTCGACAAAGTCAATGGTGGTTATGAGGCCGACAGCGAAGAGGCCGCTCACGATGCCGGTGAGCAGGACAAAAGACAGGATGATGCGTTGCGAAAGCCGAAGATTAAACTTCATCGGCGTCTTCTTTGAAGGCTTTGAGGCAGTAGCCGATGCCATGAACCGTGTGGAGCAGCGGCGTGTCGAAATGCTTGTCGATGGTGTGGCGCAACAGGTGGATATGACTGCGCAGGCTGTCGCTGTCCGGGACATCGTCGCCCCAAAGGATGTCTTGGAGAACCTCGCGCCGAACAACATGAGGGCTGCTTTTCATCAGCCTCTCGAGCAGTTTCAGTCCGATGGGACTTAGTTTCAGGTTCCTTCCCTGCCGGGTGACCTGCAGGGTATCGAGGTCGTAAAGCAAATCGGCGACCTGCAGTCGGTTGCCCTGGAACGGCTGGCTGCGACGCAGCACTGCTTCCACCCGGGCGTGAAGTTCGGGTAACGAAAATGGCTTGACCAGATAGTCGTCCGATCCGGCCTTGAAGCCGGCCAATTTGTCTTCAAGACTGTCACGCGCCGTCAGAAAGATTACCGGGGTGTGAATTCCTGCTTCCTGGCGCAGTTTTCGGCAGAGAGTCAAACCGTCCATACCTGGAAGCATGATGTCAAGGATGATCAGGTCGAATTCGAGAGTGACCGCTAAATGCAGGCCGCCTAGCCCATTTTGGGCGCAGTCCACCGTAAAGCCTTGCAGTTGAAGATAATCTGCAATATTTTGGAGGATTTCTTCCTGATCCTCAATGACCAAAATTCGCATGGCGTTATCAGGAATGATGGAGGTAAATACAAGTATATTCTCGGGGCATGATATCACCCTTCGGTCTGCAAGGCGAATATTTAGTCCAGGGCGGGGTTATTGAACCCTTGGCCCGGCCCAACCAGTTCGACTTGAAAAGCACGGTCCTTTTGGACCTCGCCTTTACGGATGTCTACTTCCTGCCGCACTTCAACAAGCCCTTCAATTTTATCCTGACCGCCATCCTGAAGGTGGTCGGCCTGGATTATGAGGCGGTGAAGAAAAGGGTTTAGGGTGATTTGTTGTCGGACGATCACCATCAGCTCAAAAACCGGGACGGCGGACCGCCTAAGCGGTCCGCCGTTTTAGCCTCAGCAGCAGGCACAATACCAGCCGGAGAACTGCGGCAGGAAGACGTTGTCGATGACGTGAATGATGCCGTTGCTGCATTGGATATCCTTGCGGGTGACGCCGGCATTGTCAATGCGGTTGACGCCGTTTTCCATGTGGACGGTCAGGTGTTTGCCGTTGAGGGTGTCGATATTTTCCGTTTTATCCACATCGGCCCAGGCCAGGTTGCCCGTCACCACATGGTAGGTAAGGATTCCGGAGAGTTTGTCCCGGTCGGCCAGGATTTCTTCGACGTTAATCTTGGTGCAGGCCTGGTCGTCGGGGGCGAACAGGGTCAGGGATTCCGACCCCGCCAGTTTCTCCAGCAGGCCGGCCTGGTTCAGGCAGTGCAGCAGGGTTTCGAAATTTCCGTCCTCGCGTAGGGTGGTCAGAATGTCTTTCATGGGTATCTCCTGCGGTTGGCAAATGATGACCTTGTTTGTCAACTATTATACCACATCGCAGGAATCGGAAAAGGAGGGTCAGGTTGCCAGCTTGGCGCGCATTTTGGCAAAAAAGTCTTCCGCCATGCGATCCTGAGCCTGGTCGTCGGCCGCCGGCAGGGCGTCGCTGTCATGGCGCTTTAACACCTCGGCGGGAATCTCCTCCAGGAAGCGACTGCCCGTGCGAGGCTGCATGACCCCGTATTTGCGGCGGCGGGCCGCTCCCAGCAGGGTGAGTTTGCGTTGCGCCCGGGTGATGCCGACGTAGCACAGGCGCCGCTCCTCCTCGAGATCGAAGCCTTCGCTCAAGGTCTTTTTGTGGGGCAACAGATCCTCTTCCATGCCGACCAGAAACACCTGCTTGAATTCCAGGCCCTTGCTGGAGTGCAGGCTCATGAGCACCACCGCATCCCGCTGCAGCTTGCTTTCCTTGTCCTGACGCGGCGGCTCGTCCTGATCGAGCAGGGAAACCTTGTCAAGGAAACCTTCCAGGCTGGCCTGGGCCTCGCGGTCTTCATAGGAAGCCATGGCGTTGACGACTTCGGCGACGTAGGACAGGCGTCGTCTCGCCCGGTCCGGATCCTGGGCGGTGCGCAGCAATTCATCCTCGTATTTCAGCTCTTCGATGAGTTCCCGCCCGGTGGCGCTCAGGCTGCCGACCCGGAAGCGGTGGCGGAAGGAGTCCAGCAACTGCACGAACCCGGTGATGGCCGCCTGGGCCTTGTCCCCCAGTTCCGGCACCTCGGCGGGATTTTTCAGGACCTCCCAGAGGGGCAGCCGGAGTTCCGCCGAATGACGGATCAGGCGATCGGCGGTGGTGTCGCCGATGCCCCGGCGGGGCACGTTGAGGATGCGCAACAGGTTGACCTCGTCGCTCGGGTTGAGCAGCACCCGCAGGTAGGCAAGGATGTCCTTGACCTCCTTGCGGTCGAAAAACTGCTGACCGCCGATGAGCACGTAGGGGATGTTCTGATAGCGCAGCTGTTCCTCGAAGGGTCGCGACTGGGCATTGGTGCGAAACAGGATGGCGAAATCCCGATAGCCGAGGCCGTCGCGGAAGCAATCGGTCAGGATCCGGTCCACCACGGTGCGGGCCTCGTCTTCATCGTCGGCGCAGAGGATGTAGTCGATGGCAACTCCGGGACCGTCGGCGGTCCACAGGGCCTTGGCCTTGCGCTTGCGGTTATGGCGGATGACGGCGTTGGCCGCCGTCAGGATGTTGCCGCTGGAGCGGTAGTTTTGTTCCAGTCGGATCACCCGGGTACCGGGGAAATCCTTTTCGAAATTAAGGATATTGCCGAGATCGGCGCCGCGCCAGCCGTAGATGGACTGGTCGTCGTCGCCGACCACGCAGAGGTTGCGGTGGCCGTCGGCGAGCAGGCGCAGCAGGGTGTATTGGGCGGTGTTGGTGTCCTGGTATTCATCCACCATCAGGTAACGGAAGCGCTGCCGGTATTTTTCCAGCACTGCGGGATGCTCTCGCAGCAGGCGCACGCCCAGCAGGATGAGATCGTCGAAATCAAGGGCGTTGAAGGCCTTGAGGGCCCGCTGGTAGCGGGCATAAATACCGGCCAGGGCCGCCACCGCCGGATCCCCCTGGCCGGGGGTGATCTGATCGGCGGCAAGCAGCCGGTTTTTGGCGTCGGAGATGAGCCACAACATGCGCTCCGCATCGAGCCGCTGCTCGCCGCCCAGTTCCTGGATCAGATCGCGCATCAGGCGCAGTTGATCGGCGCTGCCGTAAATGGAGAAGTTTTTCTTGTAGCCGAGACGTTCGATATCTTCCTTGAGCATGCGGACGCACAGGGCGTGGAAGGTGGCGATGGTCAGGCCTTTGGTTCGGCGTCGGCCGGCCATGTCCTCCACGCGCTGGCGCATTTCGCGGGCGGCCTTGTTGGTGAAGGTCACCGCTAGAATCTGCTCCGGGGCGACTTGGCAGGTCTCCAGCAGAAAGACGATGCGGGTGGTGATGACGCGGGTCTTGCCCGAGCCGGCGCCGGCCAGCAGCAGCAGCGGTCCGTCCGTGTGTCGCACCGCTTCGATCTGTTGGGGGTTGAGCGAGGCAAGGTCCATGGTGCCGAGATAATGGCTGGTTGGGTCAATGGGCAACGGAGATAGGGCCGAGGGGGGAACATAGCACAGTGCATTGACCGGGACAAGGGGGCGCCGGACGGCTTCAGCCAGAATTTTGACCAATTTTCCCTCTTGATTTCTGTGACGGGTTCGGTTATGTTCCGCGGATGTTTAAAACCGCCGTTATCCTTTTCAGTATTCTTTGGGCTTCACTGTTGCTGGTCTCCTGGAGTGGTGGGGATCAGACCGTCGTGGCGCCCAAGGCCGAGTTTGTGGACCGCTAGGGCGTCTTCGCCCTGCTTGTTCCCTTCTCCCAGTCTTACCCGCCGGCAGAGCCTTGGCGAGTGCCGGGTACGTGTCTGCTTTGTAATCTTTAAAAATTTTTTATCCTCATTAAAAACGGCAGCCCTGATGGCTGTTGCGGAGCGCCATTTCGTTTTCGATGGCGTTGAGCACCTCCCATTTATCCAGGGACCAGAGGGGTGCCAGCAGCCGTTGGCGTGGCCCGTCGCCGGTGAGCCGGTGGATCAGGGTGGTCGCCGGCAGGCGTTCCAAGACATCCGCCACCAGTTGGATGTATGCGTCTCGCTGCAGAACGGGGACCTCCCCCCGGCGATACAGATCGCCTAAAGCCGTTCCTTCCAATATGTGCAGCAGGTGCAGTTTGACACCGTCCACCTGCAGGCGGGCCATTTCCGCAACCGTGTCCAGCATGTCGGCATGGCTCTCCCCTGGGAGGCCGAGAATCAGGTGCACGCAGACCCGCAGGCCGCGCTCCTTGGCCGCCTGGTAGGCTGCCAGGAAGGCGGCGTAGTCGTGCCCGCGCCGCAGGCGGGCCAGAGTGCGATCGTGGCAGCTCTGCAGGCCCAATTCCAGCCAGAAATAGGTGCGCCGGTGATACTCGGCCAGCAGGTCGAGGACCGGCGGCGGCAGGCAGTCGGGGCGCGTGCCGACCGCCAGGCCGACCATCCCGGTGACGTCGAGGGCTTCGTCGTACCGGGCGCGCAGCAGTTCCGGTGCTCCCCAAGTGTTGGAAAAGGGTTGAAAATAGGCCAGAAAGTGCTTGGCCTTATATTTGCGGGTCATGATCTCCTTGCCGGCCTCAAGCTGCTCCGCAATCGACAGGTGGCGTTCGATGCCGACCGCTCCGGAGCCGTCCGGATCGCAGAACAGGCAGCCCGCTTCGTGGCGGGTGCCGCCGCGATTGGGGCAGGAAAAGCCCGCATCCACGGAAATCTTGTGTACCCGTCCGCCGAAGCGTTGTTTGAGATGTGCGGAAAAGGAATGGTAAGGTTTTTCACTCATGGACCGACTATGCCACGTTCCACCGGCGGTGACAAGCAGCCGGTCCTGGTCGCCGCGGTCCGGCATTGAAATCACCTTGGGGCCTGCTATAATCTGCAGGCATTTCCGCATCAGACAACCTTGCCCTCCTGGGGCGTGACGGCGACACCGCCCGGGGCTGGTTTTCCACACTGCACGTCGGCTGGACTGAAAGGAATCTGCCTACATATAATTCGAATTGGATGGGGAGCAGGCCTGGCCGCTGGTGCGGGCAGTCCTTTTTTGCGCACTTTTCGAGGGAGATGTCCCATGGCAAAATTGCTGATTGTCGATGATGAGCAGGATATCCGCTATCTGTATTCCTGTGAGCTGGAAGAGGCCGGTTATGAAGTCCGTACCGCCGGCTCCGGCAGCGAGGTGGCCGCCCGGCTGCAGGAGGAACAGTTCGATCTGGTTTTGCTGGACGTGCAGATCGGCGGCGAGAACGGCCTCGAAATCCTGCAGAACATCATCGGCCGGCAGAAGGATCTGCCGGTTATTTTATGTACGGCCTTCAGTTGCTACAAGGAGGATTTTTCCTCTTGGCTGGCCGATGGCTATGTAGTCAAAAGCTCCGATCTGACGGAATTAAAACAGGAGGTGGCACGGGTGCTGGCCAAGAAAGCGCAGACGGGTAAAACCGCCGAGGGGGCCCAATGAAGGCTGTCATCATGGCCGGCGGGTTCGGCACCCGCATGCAACCGTTGACCATCAATCTGCCCAAGCCCATGGTGCCGCTGCTCAATCGGCCCATCATGGCCCACATCACCGGTCTTTTGAAGCGCCACGGCATCTCCGAACTGGTGCTGTTGCTGTATCACCAGCCGGAGATTATCAAGAACTATTTCGGTGACGGCAGTGAATTCGGCGTGCGTATCACCTATGTCACCCCGTTGGAGGATTTCGGTACGGCCGGGGCCGTCAAGGCGGCGGCGGAATATCTGCAGGAGCGCTTCCTGGTCATCAGCGGCGACCTGCTGACCGATTTCGATCTCTCCGCCGTGGTGCGGTTCCATGAACAGCAAAACGCTCTGGCGACCATTACCCTGACCACGGTGACGGATCCCCTGCAATTCGGCGTGGTCATCACCGATCGCGAAGGACGCATCACCAAGTTCCTGGAAAAACCGGGTTGGGGCGAGGTGTTTTCCGATACCATCAATACCGGCATTTATGTGCTCGAACCCGAGGTGCTGGATAGAATTCCAGAGGATACCAACCGTGACTGGTCGAAGGACATCTTTCCCGGCCTGCTGGCCGAAGGCGCCGCCCTCTACGGTTGCCGGCAAAGTGGCTATTGGGCGGATATCGGCAACACCGAGGCCTATCTCGAAACCTGCCGGGACATCTTTGCCGGTCGGGTAGCCGTCGAACTGGGGGAGCCGGTTGCCGGGCGCGGCGGTGCCCGCGTCTTTCTCGGTGCCGACACCCTGGTGGCGGAGGAGCAGCTGGCGCGCATGGAAGGCATGGTGGTGGTGGGCGACAACACCCAGGTGGTCGGCGGCGCCCGGCTGAAGAACTGCATTATCGGCCGTAACTGCGTCATCGAGGATGACGCCGAGTTGGTGGACTGCGTCCTGTGGGATAACGTCTATGTCAAGCCCGGCTGTCGACTGACCGGGGCCGTAGTGGGAAGCCGGGTGCGGCTGGGGCGGGGAGTCACGGCGGAAGAAGGTACCGTCATCGGGGATGAAACAAACGTCGGCGACGAGGTGCTGCTGCGCCAGCATGTCAAGATCTGGCCGGGCAAATCCATCGAAAGCGGCTCTATTGTTTCCGCCAATCTCATCTGGGGCGACAAATGGCGCAAGACCCTTTTCGAAGGGGCGGCGGTGCGAGGCCTGACCAATGTCGAGCTGTCGCCGGAATTCTGCGCCAAGCTCGGCGCGGCCTACGGCTCGACGCTGCCGCGCGGCTCCTTTATTCTGTCGGCGCGCGATGGCGTTCGGTCCTCGCGGATGCTGAAGCGCTCCTTTATCGGCGGTCTGCTGTCGGCCGGCATCAACGTGCGCGATCTGAAGCAGTCCGCGCTGCCCATGATGCGCTACAAGCTGAGCACCTTCGGCGAGGTTGGCGGGGTGCATTTCCGCCAGGCCGAGGACGACCCGGTGGCGACGGAAATCATTTTCTACGATGCCGACGGTCTGGAATTGTCTTCCTCCATGGCCAAGGGTATCGAGCGATTGTTTTTCAAGGAAAATTTTCGGCGGGTCCATTACGCCGAGCCGGGTGAGATCCGTGAATTGCCGCAACTGGCGGACTTTTACCGGGAGGGTTTCCTGCGGGCCCTGGATGTCGACCGGTTGCGTCGTCAGGCACCCAAGGTGGTGGTGGACCTGAATCATTCCCCGGCCGGCGAGTTGCTGCCGGGTTTGCTCAACAGCCTGGGCTGCGAGGCCATCGAGCTCAATTCCAACGTCGATACCGGCACCATCGGTCAGTCTCCCGAACGGGCGGCCCGGGCCATGGAGCAATTGGCCCGGATTGTCCCGACCCTGGAGATGACGGCGGGCTTCTGGCTGGGCCCCTCGGGTGAAGAACTGCGTATCGTCGACGAAACCGGCGTGGTGCTGTCCCGGGTCGAAGCCCTTGCCGTGGTGGCGGCGCTGGCCTGCCGGAATGCCGGCGGCGGCAGCCTGGCCTTGCCGGTGGCGGCGCCGCGGGTAGTGGAAAGGGTGGCCCGTGAGTGGGGCGTTACCGTCAGGGTCACCAAGAACGATCCGCGAGCCTTGCTCGAAGTCGCCGCGGAGCGGCAGGTGCTGTTGGCGGCCACCTTGGACGGTCGGTTTGCCTTTCCCGCTTTCCAGGCCCATTTCGATGGATTGTTTACGGCGGCGAAAATTCTGGAAATGCTGGCCGGCAGCGGCCAGACCCTGTCCGGCCTGCGTCGCAATCTGCCGGCGCGGGCCTATCGCCAGCAGCAGTTGCCCTGCCCCTGGGACCTGAAGGGCGGCCTGATGCGTAAGATGAGCGAACATTCCGTCGACCTCGAAGCCTCCTTCATCGATGGGGTGAAGGTTCATTTCGATGAAGACTGGGTACTGCTGTTGCCCGATCAATTCCGCCCCGTGGTGCATATCGTAGCCGACTGTACGGATGCCGCGCGGGCCGACCGCCTGCTCGAAGAATACCGCGAGCGGGTGGATGGCTGGAAAAAGGAGTTGTTGCAGGCTTGATGGGCGACGAGAGCAGAACGATGCAGCCTCTTAAGGTAGCCATTATTTGGCACATGCACCAGCCCGACTACCGGGATCCCGCGACCGGGCAAGCCCTGCTGCCCTGGGTTTACCTGCATGCCGTCAAGGATTACGGAGAGATGCTGGCCACGGCCCGGGAAATTCCCGGCGTCCGCCTGACTTTCAACCTGGTGCCGATTCTGCTGGACCAGCTCGCTGCCTATGGCCGGGGCGAGTTGTCCGATCGCTGGCTGGACACGGCGCGCCGGGATCCGAAGGACATGGATGTCCAGGAACGGACCTTTCTCGTCGACTCTTTTTTTTCGGTGCATGGCGAGCGCCACATTCAGCCCTATGCCCGTTTTCGCGAACTGGCCGCCCTCAAGGAAGCCGGCGGCCGTCGGGCGGCCGAAGGTTTCGGCATTCAGGACCTGCGCGACCTGCAGGTTTGGTTTCTGCTGTCCTGGGCGGGGCATCACGCCCGCCGGGAGCATCGGCTCATCGAGCGCCTGCAGGCCAAGGGCAGGGGCTTCACCGAAGCGGACAAGGGCGCCTTGCTGAAGCTTTACGATCGACTGGTGGCCGAGGTCCTGGCCGCCTATCGGGCGGCGGAAGCCAGCGGCAAGGTGGAACTGTCCATTACCCCTTACGCGCACCCCATCCTGCCGCTGCTGTGCGACACGGCCGTCGCCGCCCGGGCGCGCAGCGGCGTCCAGCTTCCGCAAATCCCCTTTGTGCATCCCGAGGATGCCCGCACCCATCTGCGTTTTTCCGCACGCTGCGCCGAACAGCATCTCGGCGTCGGCCGGCGTGGGGTCTGGCCGGCGGAAGGCGCCGTCAGTGAAGTCGCGGTTCGCCTGATGGCCGAAGAGGGTGCCCTGTGGGCCGCCTCCGATGAGGAAATCCTGGCCCGCAGCCTGACCGATGGTCTGCAGGATCGTCGCCGTCTCTACCGCCCCTATGAATACGCCGGTCTGCCGCTGTTGTTTCGGGACCGGGCTCTGTCGGACCGCATCGGTTTTGCCTATGCCCGGTGGCCGGCCGCCGAAGCCGCCGCCGATCTCCTGGATCGCCTGCAGGCTATTGCCCGCCAGGCTCCGGGCGGGATGGTGACCCTGATCCTGGATGGGGAAAACTGCTGGGAGCGCTACGAAGACAACGGCTATCCGTTTCTGAAAGCCTTGTATCAGGGTCTGTTGGATGCGCCCGAGTTGGCCATGGTGACGGTCAGTGAGGGACTTGCCGACCTGCCGTTGGAGCCGCTGTCGCGATTGAGCCCCGGCTCCTGGATTAACGGCGATTTCGATATCTGGATCGGCCACGACGAAGAAAATCGGGCCTGGGAACTGCTGGCCGCCGCCCGGCAGGCGGCCCTCGAAGCCGGCGGCCTGGATGGCAATCCGTCGGCGGCTCTGGAACACTTGCTGCATGCTGAAGGCAGCGACTGGTTCTGGTGGTTCGGCGAGCACCACCGAACGGAACAGGCGGACACCTTTGACCGCCTGTTTCGGCATCATCTCCAGGCGGTTTACCAGGCCAGCGGGCAGCCGGTGCCGGCCGAACTGCTGGTGCCGATCAAGGCACCGCAGCGCCGCAGCCGCGTGGTGGAGCCGGCCGCCCTGATTTCCCCGGAGATCGATGGGCGTATCACGGACTATTTTGAATGGCTGCTGGCCGGATCCGTGGAATTGGCCGGCGGCAGCGCCATGCATGATGCCAGTTGCGAGATGACCGGACTTTGGTTCGGCTACGATGAGTACTATTTTTATCTGCGGTTCGATTTTCGCCGTTGCCTGGTCAAGCTCGCCGGAACCTCCGGTCAGTTGGAAGTACGCCTGGACGCCGGCGAGGAGTGGCTGGCAACCCTGCCGATAGGCGGTCAACCGTTGATCCTCCAGCGGCCCTCCGACGGGTTCCGGGCCGATGGCGGGTTGGGGGCGGTTGCCGCGATAGCCGAATTGGCCGTGCCCCTGCAATTGCTCGGGCTGCAGCCAGGCGCGCAGTTGGAACTGTCCTGGCGGCTGCTGGATGAAGGTCGCCAACTGGCCAGCTGGCCGGTGGATGGAGCAATATTGCTGAATTATCTGGGCGCCGGGCTGGAAGATCTGCAATGGCCGGTTTGACGCCGATGCGTTGCCTCCGTCGCGAAAAGGAGTAAAGGGGAATGTCGCAGTTGCGCTGGGATCCTTTGAAACTGCACTGGGTGATAATGGCCGATGAGCAGAGCCGCAAACCCCGTGATTTTTTTACTGAGTGGCGCACCGTTACGACAACGTTGTGTCCTTTCTGCTATGGCCAGGAAGGCCGCACCCCGGCCGAGGTGTATGCCCTTCGTCCGGATGGCAGTCCGCCCAACCAGCCGGGCTGGCGGGTCCGGGTCATTCCCAACAAATATCCGTTGCTGCGCATCGAGGGCGAGTTGGCGCCGCGCGGTGTGGGTCTTTATGATGTGCTCAACGGCATCGGCGCCCACGAGGTGATCATCGAAACCCCGGATCATCAGCGCCACCCGGCGGATTTTCGAGCCATGGAACTGGCCGATGTGTTTCGGGCCTTTCGGGCGCGGATCATGGATCTGCGCCGGGACGGACGGTTTCGCTACATCATGCCCTTCAAGAATCACGGGCTGGAAGCCGGCGCGACCATCCCCCATGCTCATTCCCAACTGCTGGCCCTGCCCGTCATTCCCCCTCGCATGCGCCAGACCCTGCATGCCTGCCGGGAGTTTTTTCATCGCAAAGAGCGCTGTCTGCTCTGTGATTTGCTGGAGCAGGAACTCGCCGATGGCCGGCGCATCATTCATGCCGACCGCGACTTTGTCGCTCTGGCCCCTTTCGCCAGCCGCCATCCCTTCGAAGTGCTGATTGCACCGCGTCGCCACGGCCATGACTTTTGCCAGGCCACGGACGCGGTGTTGCTGGCCCTCGGCGAGGTCCTGCGGGAGGTACTGCGCCGGCAGCGGTCGGTGCTGCGCGATCCGCCTTTCAACCTGGTTTTGCATACCTCCCCGACCGCCGTGCCGCGCCCGGGGCGACCGGATCTTTGGCACTCCCTGGCCCAGGACTTTCACTGGCACCTGGAACTGGTGCCATGTCTGGCCCGGCCGGCCGGATTTGAATGGAGCAGCGACTTTTTCATCAATCCCACGCCCCCCGAAGACGCCGCCCGCTTTTTGCGCGAGGCGGAGATCTCGGCGGGCGTCTGAACGGGAAACGGAACCTCAGGCATGGCCGGCGTAATGACTCCTGATTTAAGCTCGAGAAGCGGAATGGAACCTTATTTCACCCTCTCGGTCCAGTTTTCGGCTCGCTCGCGGCAGATCCTGGAACTGCCCGGACCCGGCAGCGGGCCGCAACCCGCCCCGCGGCTCTTTCGTTTGCGCCAGGTTGCGTCGCGGTTGCAGGCCGCACGGCCCGAACTGCCCGACTGTGCGGTGGATCTGGAGCTGCTGGCCCTGCTGAACGAGGCTCTGCGGGCGGTTGCCGACCGGTTTCTGGCTGCCCGGCACTGCCGTGTGGAGGCCTCCGGTCTGGCTCTCGACGGTGGTACCGTGACCCTGCCCGGTTTCGACGCGGTGCTGTCTTCCTTCGTCCGGCTTTTTCCGGCCGATGCCGTCCTGCGGGGACTGGCGCCCGAAATCCTGCTCGCCATGCCGCGCGGGCGCCGGCTGGCCTTGCTGGAATTGCCCCTGCTGTTGCTGCAGAACGGCAATCCGGCGGCCCGCCGCCTGCGGCCCTTGTTCGACGATGCCGAACTGCAGGAAAAAGTCGGTTATCGAAGTCTGGTGACCGAGCTGGATCGGGTGCTGCTGCCCCCGACCGGCACGGACTGGCCGTCGGCCTCGCTGCTGGAACTGCTCGGACGGCCCCTGGCGGCCGCACCCGACAGCCTGGCGCAACAGCTGGCCTACGTGCGTCGCCACTGGCGGCAATGGCTGCCGCCCGAACTGCTGGATGCCATCGCCGTCGGCATGGCTGTGCTGGCCGAACAGAACCGGCCGCGCGGTTTCGGACCGGGGCCGTCCCTGGCGCCCCATCTGGGATACGGCCCCGGGGATGCGCCGCGATTTTCGGCGGATCAGGCCTGGATGCCCAACGTGGTCCTCATTGCCAAATCGATTTACGTCTGGCTCGATCAGTTGACCCGCATCTACCGGCGCCCGGTTCGCAGCCTGGCGGCGATTCCCGAAGCGGAGCTCGACCTGCTGGCCCGGCGGGGTTTTACCGCCCTCTGGCCCATCGGAATCTGGGAACGTTCCCCGGCTTCCCGACGCGTCAAACAGTTGCGCGGCAATCCCGATGCCATGGCCTCGGCCTATGCCCTGTTCGATTACCAGGTGGCCGAGGATCTCGGCGGGTGGGCGGAACTGGAACAGTTGTGCGAACGCTGCCGGCAGCGGGGCATCCGCCTGGCCTGCGACGTGGTGCCCAACCATACGGGCATCGATTCCCGTTGGATGCAGGAGCATCCCGACTGGTTCGTGCAATTGTCCTATCCGCCTTATCCCGGCTATTGCTTCAGCGGACCGGATCTTTCCCCGAATCCGGATCTCGGCCTGTTTCTCGAGGACGGCTATTGGGATCACAGCGATGCCGCCGTGGTTTTCAAGCATCTGGATCGACGTACCGGCCAGGAGCGCTACATCTACCACGGCAACGACGGCACCCACCTGCCCTGGAACGACACCGCGCAGCTCAATTTTCTGCTGCCTGAAGTGCGCGAAGCCATGATCCAGACCATTCTCCGGGTTGCACGCAGCATGCCCATCATCCGCTTCGATGCCGCCATGACCCTGGTGCGCAAGCACTTTCAAAGGCTCTGGTTCCCTCTTCCCGGTGGCGGCGCCGGTGTGCCTTCCCGGGCCGAGCATTGGATGAGTCGGGAGGAATTCGAACGTCTGCTGCCCAGGGAATTCTGGCGCGAGGTGGTGGACCGGGTCGCGGCGGAAGCGCCGGATACCCTGTTGCTGGCGGAGGCCTTTTGGCTCATGGAGGGGTTTTTCGTCGGCACCCTGGGCATGCACCGGGTCTACAACAGCGCCTTCATGAACATGCTGAAGCGGGAAGAAAATGAAAAATACCGCCAGCTGTTGAAAAGCACCCTGGCCGCCAGCCCGGAAACCCTCAAGCGCTTCGTCAATTTCATGAGCAATCCCGACGAGGCGACGGCAGTCGAGCAGTTCGGCAAGGGGGACAAATATTTTGCCGCTGCGGTGCTGTTGGCAACCATGCCGGGTCTGCCCATGTTCGGCCACGGCCAGATCGAAGGCTTCGAGGAAAAATACGGCATGGAATTTTCCCGCGCCCAGCGGGAGGAGGCCCTCGATGAAGGTTTTGCGGCCTACCATGAACATTTGATATGTCCCCTGCTGCACCAGCGCTATCTGTTCAGCGGTGTGGAGAATTTCGCCCTGTACGATTTCGTGGTCGAAGGCGGGGTGGATGAAGATGTGTTCTGCTACAGCAACCGGGTCGGCAGCGAGCGGGCCCTGGTCATCGTCCGCAATCGCTCCGGCCGCGGGTTCGGCCGCATTCACCAGGCTTGTCCCAAGGCCGGAGTCCTGACGGGCGCGGCGGAACCGACCGTTGCCCGCACCCTGGGCGAGGCCTTGGCCCTGAGCGGAGCGGACGGCGTCTTCTACCGCTTTCGTGATCTTGGCAGCGGCCTGGAGTACCTGCGCAGCGGGCAGGAATTGTGCACCGGGGGAATCACCCTGGCGGTCGGCGATTACCAGTACCTGGTCTTGCGCGACTTCGCGGAATTGCATGATGAGGACGGCACCTGGCGGCAACTCTGGCAGCATCTCGCCGGGCAGCCCGTTGCCGACCTGGAGCGGGAAGTGCAGCGACAGCGCCTGCGGCCCCTGTTGGTCCTGTTTCGGGACCTGCTGCGCCGCGGCCTGCCCCCGCGCGAAATAGAGGGCGAAGAGCAGGTTGCGCTGGCGGCTGGTCTCGCCGATTGGGCGCAATTGTTGGGTCAGGTCCGCGGTCCGGCCAATGCCTGGCGCGGTCTGTCCGCTGAGATCCTGGCGCAGTGGTCTATGGTGGAACCATGGATGGCCGCGGCCGAAACCGCTGAGCCGGACGAGACGCAGGTTGATGCGCTGTTGCCGGAGGCGCGTCTGGCCTCTTTGCTCTGGCCCCTGTTGCTGATACGGCAGGTGGCTTTGCGCGGCAACGTGCCGTCGGCCAGCCGGGCCCTCGACGGACTTCTGGATATGTTGCTGGAGGAAGGGCTTCGGCCCGGCTTGCCGCCGGCTACGGCTGAGGAGGATGCGGTCTGGCTGAAGCTGCTGTTGCGCTACGGTGGTGAGGGACAGGGCTGGCGCCAGGCTGCGCTGCACCTGACGGCCGACGAGGAACTGCGAACCTATCTGCAGATCCACCTCTATCAGAACCATGAATGGTTCAACCTGGAACGGTTGGCCTGGCTGGCAGCCGGGCTGGCCTGGTGCGAAATATTTGACGCTGCGCGACCGTCGGCGCAGCGTTCCGCCGTCCGTGTCGAAGACCTGCCGGCCATTCGCAAGCGGGTGGCATCGATCCTGGCCAAGGCGGAACAGGCCGGTTACCGGCTGGATAAATTTATGGCCCTCCAGTAATCTGGTCGGCCTGCAGCGGCAGGCCGTTGCAAACCCCTTTGGCACCCATTGCCGGGCGACCAAAAGCCGAGGGAGGAACCATCCATGAAGATTCTGCTGGTCGCATCCGAAGTGGTGCCCTTCGCCAAAACCGGCGGCCTTGCCGACGTGGCGGGCTCCCTGCCCCATGCCGTGGCCGAACTGGGGCACGAAGTGCGGGTTCTGATGCCGTTGTATCGTATCGTTCGACAGCGTGCCACCCACCTGCAGCCGCTGGCGGCGGAGGTTTCCGTAGCCATGGCGGGCCGCGTCTACACCGGGCGGATTTGGCAGGGCGAATTGGAGGGCCTGCCGGTCTATTTTCTCGACGCGCCGGAATTTTTCGATCGGCATGGTCTGTACGGCAACGAACATGGCGATTACGCCGACAATGCCCTGCGTTTCGGATTTCTGTGCCGGGCGGCCTTGGCGGCCCTGAAGGTCCTAGACTACCAGCCCGAAGTACTGCATCTCAACGATTGGCAGACCGGCTTGATTCCGGTGCTGTTGCGCACCGAATTGGCTGAAGATCCCTTCTATCGGGGGATGGCGACCCTGCTGACCATTCACAACCTCGGCTACCAGGGGTTGTTTCCGCCCGCAGCCCTGGCGGAGCTCGGTCTCGACCCGGCCCTGTTTTCCATGCATGCCATGGAGTACTACGGGAAGATCTCCTTTCTCAAAGGCGGTATCGTGTTTGCCGATCTGGTCAGCACCGTTTCGGAAACCTACTGCCAGGAAATCCAGACTCCGGCGCACGGCCACGGTTTCGATGGGATCCTGCGGCAACGGGCCGGGCATCTGCTGGGGATCGTCAACGGCATCGATACCCGACTCTGGGACCCCGGGCACGACAGCGTGCTGCCGGCGCACTACACGGCCACCGATCCGACGGGGAAGGGCAGCAACAAGCGGGCCTTGCAGCGCGGACTGGGTTTGACCTGCGATCCCGATGTGCCGATCCTGGCCATGGTTACCCGGTTGGCCACCCAGAAAGGGTTGGATCTGCTGGAAGCGGCCTGGAGCGGGCTGCTGGATCGCCATCTGCAGTTCGTGCTGCTGGGCAGCGGCGAGAAGATCCACGAGGAGTTTTTCACCGGCCAGCGCGGCCGCCATCCGGGCCGGGTGGCTATCTGTCTGGGCTTTGACGACGCCCTGTCGCGCCATATCTACGCCGGCAGCGATCTGTTTCTGATGCCCAGCCACTACGAGCCCTGTGGCCTGGGGCAACTTATCGCCCTGCGTTACGGTACCATCCCGGTGGTGCGTCGCACCGGCGGATTGGCCGATACGGTCCACGATCCCCTGGATAACGGGGAGCAGGCCAATGGTTTCTGTTTTCGGGAGCCGACCGGCCAGGCTCTGCTGGCGGCCCTGGATCGGGCCCTGGCCCATTTCGGCGATACTTCGGCCTGGCGGCAGATGGTGCGCCGCGCCATGAGCCAGGACTTTTCCTGGCGCCAGTCGGCCCGGCGCTACCTGGAGGTTTACCAGCTGGCCCGGCAGGTGCGAAATGGATGAGTCGTCTCCGGCGCCCGGCCGGGAGGAGCAGACCGCGGCCGTCGACCGGCTGACGGAGCAGTTTCCGGAATTGGAACAGTTGCGCCGGGATATAGCGCGTCAGATCCGGGACAATCAGCGTTTCCTGGCCGGATTGCTGGAAGAGGATGACGGGGCCGACGGCGAGGTCGACCCCGCAGAAGAGGAGTGCTTCGAAGAACTCTGACGGATATTTTCTTCCTCAACATCGGATTTGCGACTGGGCTAGTCTTCTTCCTTGACGCCCAGGCGGGACAGGTAAGCCTCCCATTCCACGGGCAGCAGGTGCTTTTTCTGGTTGTTGCATTCCTTGCAGGCCGGTACGCAGTTGCCGCGGGTACTGCGGCCGCCGCGAGCGATGGGCACCATGTGGTCCAAGGTCAGCTCGCGGGGCGGAACCCGATTGCCGCAGTAATGGCAGATTCCGGCGGCGATGCGGTTTTTCCACCATTGGCTGCGGCGCAACTCCCGTGCTTTCTCCCGTTCCTGTCGTTCCTGCTGCTCCGAGACTTCCGGCCATTCCATCATGTCGACCCCGCTGCTCAGGCCGCCTTGGACGGTGGTCCGAGGATCACGAAGCCCATCTGTCGGCCGGTGACGCCGCCATCGCGCCGGTAGGAGAAAAACAGTTCGCGGTGTTCGAAGGTGCACTCCTCGACCACGGCCGTCCGGCGCGGTTCGACCCCGGCCTTTTGCAGTTGCAGCTGGCAGCTGCGACCCAGATCCAGGCGCCAGCGGCCGAGGCTCTGTTCGCTGGCGATCTGTTCCCAGAAGCCGCTGCCCTGCCGGAAAGCATCCCGAACCGGTCGATCGACCTCATAATGCTGCGGGCCGATGCCCGGCCCCAGGGCGGCCTGGAGGGCTTCGGGCCGGGAACCGAAGGTCGCCTGCATGGCCTGCACCGTTTTTCCCAACAATCCTCCCGCCGCACCGCGCCAGCCCACGTGTATCACCGCCGCGACGTTCTGCACCGGATCGTGCAGCAGAACCGGGTAGCAGTCCGCTACCAGAATGCCGATCATGATGCCGGGTTGGTTGGTGATGATGGCATCGCATTCCACCGATTGAAAATGGGACAGGTCGTAGTTGGGCTGATCGACCACCAAAATATCAAGGCCATGGACCTGGCGCACGGTGAGTAACTGGTGGGGTTGCAACCCGAAGGCCCGCGCCAGGGTGGAGCGGTTGCCTTCCACGTTGTGCCGCGCATCATCCGTATGATAAGCCAGGTTGAGGGAATTGTAGGGCGGCCGACTGACGCCGCCGTTGCGGGTGGTGAATCCGGCCCGCAAGGTGTCGCCGGTGGCCCAGTCGGGCGCGAAATAGCTGATTTTTGCCTGACGAACGAGTTTCATAAAGTCTGTGCTTTCCGCGCGGACGGCCGACGATGGCGGCGGGCGCTTGCAGGGTCATTTCGACCAGACGACGGGCGCCTGGTGATATTTGGTGGTCAGATAGTCGAGCAGCACGGTCAAGTCCCGGGGCGGCGGTGAGCTGAATTCCAGGTAGCGGCCGGTCTCGGGATGGACAAATCCCAGCAGGCGGGCATGCAGGGCCTGGCGCCCCAGGTCCTGTACCAAGCGGCGCAATTGGTCATCGACCAGATTCTTGCAACGGCCGGCGCCGCCATAGACCGGATCGCCCACCAACGGATGCTGCTGTTCCGACAGATGGACCCGAATCTGGTGGGTGCGCCCGGTCTCCAAGGCCAGTTCGGCCAGAGTGAGCCGGTCGTCAACGAAACTGCGCAATACCTGCCAGTGGGTGACGGCGCGACGCCCGCTGCGGCAGGTGGTGCTCATTTTTTGGCGGTGCCGGGGGTGCCGGCCGATGGCCTGGTCGATAGTGCCGCGTTCCGTCGTCAGCAGGCCGTACAGCAGGGCCACGTAGCGCCGGTGAACGCTGTGATCCTTGAATTGTTGTGCCAGATGGCCATGGGCCAGGTCGGTTTTGGTGGCCACCATGACCCCGGATGTGTCCTTGTCCAGACGATGAACGATGCCCGGCCGCAGTGCGCCGCCGATGCCGGACAGATCCCGGCAGTGAAACAACAGGGCATTGACCAGGGTGTCCTGCTGATGCCCCGGCGCCGGATGCACCACCATCCCGGCCGGTTTGTCCACCACGATGAGATGGCGGTCCTCGTAAAGAATGCGGAGGGGGATGTCCTGGGAAACCGTAGCGACGGGGATGGGGTCCGGTACCGTGACCTGCAGGCTTTCTCCGCCGCGCAGTTTGACCCCGGCTTTGGCCGGTATGCCCTGCAGCAGCACGCCACCCTCGTCGATAAGCTTTTTCAGTTGCGAGCGGCTCAAATCGGGCAGTTGGTCGGCCAGAAACCGGTCCAACCGCTCCGGTGCCCGGCCGCGGTCGAAGGTGATGTGACGGACCGGCTCCATTTACCAGATGGGGCTTTTGATACGGCCGGCCTGCTTGATCATGACATCGACGATGGCCCGGTTGAAAAGCGTCTCGCGGTTGGCGATATCGGTGGAAACCCGCGCCAGAAAGTGATCCAGCCCCTCCTGAAGCTCATCGTTCAGCAGATCGAAGATGTTGTCGTGTTCGATGCCCTCCTGAACCTTGTTCTGATTGTATAGGGCGATATCTGAGACAATGGCGCGCGCCAGGCGAAAGGCGAGCTGCGGGTTGTCGACGATTCGTGCCATGAGAACCTCCCGAATTACTGCTGTCTGGAGCTCGGCCGGCGGCCGTATGGATGCTCCTGTAAGGGCCTCCCCGGTGCCAAACCGTCAGGAGGCGGGAAACGCCAGATAAAGAATGGAGTCGCCGCGCCGCAGCAGCAGGCGAACGTACCGAGCCTGGTTGACGGCTTCCAGCGCCACTTCAAAGCTGGTCGCATCGGTGATGTCGACATCATTGATGGCCAGCAACAGGTCGCCGCGTCGCACCCCTGCCGCGGCTGCCATGGATTTGGGCGCCACCGCCGTAACCAGCACCCCGGCACCGGACTCCACCGGCGCCATGGTCAGGCCCAGGGCCTGCCGTTCCTCTCCCGAAGCGATGGCTGCGCGGGGACCCTTTTTCTCCTGGGCGGCGATGGTGACCGGCAGAGTCAGCCGGCGGTTGTTGCGCAGGACCTCCAGTTGTGACTGCTCGCCGGCCGGTGCACTGGCGACCAACAGTTGCAAATCGCGCACGTTACGAAGAGCCTTGCCGTTGAAGGACAGCAGGATATCGCCGCGCTGCAGGCCGGCCCGCGCCGCCGGAGACTCGGGTGCAACCTGGATGACCAGGGCGCCGGTGGCCCGATCCAGGCCGAAGGAGCGGGCCAGATCCGGGGTCAGGTTCTGCAGGGTGACGCCCAGCCAGCCGCGAATCACTTCGCCCCGCTCAATCAGCTGGTTGGCAATGACCCGGGCCAGGTTGATGGGAATGGCGAAGCCGATGCCCTGGCCGGCGGCGACGATGGCCGTATTGATGCCGATGACTTCGCCAAAGATATTGAGCAGCGGGCCGCCCGAGTTGCCGGGGTTGATGGAGGCATCGGTCTGGATGAAGTCCTCGAAATCCTTGATGTTGATGTCATTGCGGCCGGTTGCGGAAATAACACCGACGGTCAGGGTGCGGTCGAGACCGAAGGGGTTGCCGATGGCCAGGGCCCATTGCCCGACCTTGAGATTGTCGGAATCGCCGAGCACGGTCACCGGCAGCGGATCCTCGCTTTCAATTTTCAGCACCGCCACGTCGGTGCGCGGATCGGCGCCTACCAGTCGGCCGACATATTCGCGATTGTCGGACAGTTTGACCTTGATCTCCTCGGCGCCCTTGACCACATGTTCGTTGGTCAGGATGTAGCCGTCGGTGGTGATGAGGAATCCGGACCCCATGCTCTGGGCGCGGCGTCGAGGTTGGACTTCTTCGGCAAACAGTTCACCGAAGGGGGAGCCGGACATGGGCATGAAGCCGGGTAACTGGCCGCTGCGCGCGGCCTGGATGTGGACCACGGCCGGCGTCACCTTTTCCGAGACCTCGATAAAGGCTTCCTGGGTGGCCACCAACTCCTTGGCCGGCTTTTCCACCGGTGGCCGCACCCGGGCGTCGCGCACCGAGATGGGGATGCGCGTCTCGGTCTGCCGCTCGCGGCAGCCGCTCAGCAGCAGGGCCAGGCAGAGCGCCGCGGCCGGCAGGCTGCGGCCAAGATGCGATAGGGGAATCATAGAGCTGCGTCCTTCGTCGATATGCACGGTTCGTACCTGGCCATCCAGCAAGCCTGGTGCCGTCAAAAAAAGTAACTATTCAGGGCCTGTAGCGAAGGGTCTGGCGCCCTCCACGCCGAGGTTTGCATGAAACCACCCTTGGCGCTTGACGGTCGCCATCCGGGCAGGCCACCGGACGCGGGCGCCACAAATCAGGCTAAGCCAGCGGAAGAATAGCGGAAATCGGCAGGGCTGTCAATCGCCTCCCGGGCCCTTCAGTTGTCGGATAAAATGCAGTAGATCCCGGTGTCCGCCGCGAAAATCCGCCTCCTTGGCGCGTTGTTCCTGGTCGATCAGGCAGGTGTCCACCAGGTAGGTCAAGATCCCGAGTTGCCCGGCAGCCAGGTCGTAGTGGGTATCGTTGCCCACCATCAGGGTTTTTTCGGGGGTGAGACCGAGGTCTTCAAGGATGTCTGCAAAAAACCGGGGATGAGGTTTGCAGAAGCGGCAGGATTCATAGCTGGCCACCAGGTGGAAGGGAAAGCGGTCGATGCCGGCCCAGCGCAGGCGGGCCTCGATCACCTGCAGGGGAAATACCGGATTGGTGGCCAGGGCGACCTTCATGCCTTGCTGGAAACAGTGCTGCAGGATCTCGTTGGCTTCCGGAAAGGGCTCGATGAGGGGCTCCAGGACATGCAGGCCGTTGCGGCAGAAATGCTCCAGGCGCCGTCGCAGTTCCGGAGTGGCTATGCCTAGCTGGCGCGCCACCAATTCCAGGAAAAATTGCTCGTTGGTCTGGTGTTCGTCTTCCACCGACAGCATGGCGTAGGCGGAGCTGACCAACACTTCGGCGAACACCATGCGGTCGACCAGATCCTCGAAACAACGGGACAGGCCATCGATGTACCCATCGATATAGGGCTGCATCTGGATGTTCAGCAGGGTCCCATCCAGGTCGAACAAAATGCCATCAAGGCGCGAGGAGTCGGTTTTGTCGGTCATCTTCATTCAAGCTTTCCGGCAGGTAATTACCGGCAACATAGCATATCGGCCCGGGGGAGGAAAGCTCTGCCTGGTGTTGCCACAGACCCTGCCTGGTACTGCTGTTGAAAAAAGATCTGCGTAAAGTGGAGAGAATATTTGGAGTTGCGGTGGAGGGCTTGGGGGCGTATAGTTTCCTATTTGGTATTTCTGTGAATAGCCTGCCGGAATTGCCCATTCCGGCGTGGAGGTGGGGGCGGCTTGGCTGCGGGTCGGCCCGTGCAGGCCCGGCCAGGGGGTTGCAGCCAAGGGTTGTGATCTTTTTTGATCCGAGTTTTTATTTTGTCTGCCGTGCTTGGGTTTTGCGGGCTGTTTTTTCAATCTGTTACGGCTCTTTGGTTGACATTGCTGATTTGTTGTACTAAATGTAAAAGATTACTTTGCTTTGCAAGAACAGGTCTTTAAGTCTATGGCGCCAGACCGGATCAGTATGACACAGCGGCGGGAAAGCCTGATTCTGGAGGTGACCCGGGAGTTGTTCGTCCAGCGGGGCTATCTCGGCACCAACATGGACCTGATTGCCCGGGCCGCGCGCTGCTCGAAGCCGACGGTCTATCGGCATTTCGCTTGCAAGGAAGAGATCGTCCTGGCACTGGCCATCGAGGGTGTGCGCAAGCGGGTCGAGTTGTTTCGGCGGGCCCTCATGCTGCCGGGTCTGGCGCGCGAGCGGATCATCGGTCTGGCGGTGGCGGATATGCTGTTCGGGGTTCTTTTTCCGCGTCATTGCAAGATGGAGCGGATTATCGGGGCCGCGTCCATTCGGGAGAAAACTTCCCTGGCACGGCGCCAGGAGTACGACGGCCTGCTGTTTCGGTGCCTTGAATTGGCGGCTGCGCCGGTGCGCGAAGCCTTGGCGGGTGGCGATCTGGTGTTGTCCGGGGACCGGACCATCGGCTGGGTCACGCACGGTTTCAGTGCCTTGGCCTATGGGGTGCGGATGCCGGTTTCCGGCCAGGCGCTGGACGAGGCGGCAATGGGCGGAATCATGGCCCGTTTGCAGGATTATTATCACGCGTTCATGGATGGCCTGGGCTGGCAGCCCCTCAGCGGTCAGTGGGATTACGCGGCAACCATCCGGCGAATTCGCGTTGATCTGTTCGCCGATGAATTCCATCGGCTGCAGGCCCATGGCGCGGACGCCGGGGTCGTAGCCGACTGGCTCCTGGTTTCAGGCATGGAGGGGTAGGCCGACCAAGCGGATGGTTGGTGGAATGCTATTTATGATGCGGATATTGATGATTGATTGGATACGGGAGGCATAGTTGAACGTCATTCGGCAGCTCAAATCGGAAATTTCCACGGCAAGTGGGCTGGATGATGGTATTGCGAGCGCCATCGACTGGTTGGCCCGCCATCAGGAAGAGGCGGGTTTCTGGGTCGGCAAGTTGGAATCCAATTCCTGCATTGAAGCAGAATGGATTCTGCTCATGCATATCCTGGGCATCAAGGATGATCCCAAGTATTCCGGGGTGTTGCGTGCCATTCTCAATGAGCAGCGGGCCGACGGATCTTGGGAAGTGTACCACGATGCTCCGGCCGGTGACATCAATGCCACGGTGGAATGCTATGCCGCTTTGCGAGCGGCCGGTTTCAGCCGGGACGATGAGCGGCTGGTACGTGCCCGGGAGTGGATTTTCGCCCACGGAGGATTGCGCCAGGTGCGGGTGTTTACCCGCTATTGGCTGGCTTTGATTGGCGAATGGCCGTGGGATGAAACACCGGCTCTGGCCCCGGAAATCATCTATCTGCCGGCTTGGTGTCCCCTGAATATCTACGACTTCGCCAGTTGGGCCCGTGCCACTCTGGTCCCCCTGTGCATCCTCTCGGTACGCCAGCCGGTGCGGGCGCTGCCCGCCGAGCGGCGGCTGGACGAACTGTTCCCGGCCGGTCGCGAAAATGCCGATTACAGCCTTCCCGAGGTGGAAAAGGGCTTGATGGAGCGGTTTTTCCTGGTGGTGGACTGGCTCCTGAAGCGCTACAACCGTTTGCCGGTTCAGTTTGGGCGGGAAAAAGCCATTCATCTGTGTCTTGAGTGGATCCTGCGGCATCAGGACTATGATGGCGGTTGGGGCGGCATCCAGCCTCCCCTTATCTACTCCCTGATGGCGCTGCACGGCGAAGGCTATGCCTTGGATCACCCGGTGATGGTCAAGGGCCTGGACGCGTTCAATCCGCCCTGGGCTTATGAAAAGAACGGGGGCACCTATCTGCAGTGCAGCGAATCCCCCATCTGGGACACCCTGTTCACCCTGTTGGCCATGTTCGAGTGTGGCCACACCCTGACCGACCAGCCCATGCTGGGCCCGGCCCTGGACTGGGTGCTGAGCAAGCAGATCACCACCTGGGGGGACTGGCAGGTCAAGGTCCGCGGCGTGCCTTCCGGCGGCTGGGCCTTCGAACGGGCCAACACCCGCTATCCCGATGTCGATGACACGGCCCTGGCGCTGATTGTGTTGTCCATGGCCCGCGAGCAGGTGGCCGATCCGGGTCCCATCGATGAGGCCATCGGCCGGGCCGAGGATTGGCTGTTGGGCATGCAGTGCCGCAATGGCGGCTGGGCCGCCTTCGACCGTGACAACTGTAGCGCCATCGTCACCAAGATCCCCTTCTGCGATTTCGGCGAGGTTCTGGATCCGCCCAGTGTCGATGTCACGGCGCACGTCATTGAAGCCCTGGCAGCCCGCGGGCGCGGGATGGACGATCCGGCCGTGGCGCGGGCCCTGGCTTATGTGCGTCGTGAGCAGGAGCCTGAAGGCAGCTGGTTCGGGCGCTGGGGGGTCAATCATATCTATGGCACGGCCGCAGTGCTGCCGGCCTTGGCCGCTGTCGGTGAAGATATGTCGGCGCCCTATGTGCGGCGAGCCGCCCAATGGCTGGTCGAACACCAGAACGCCGATGGCGGCTGGGGGGAGAGCTGCGCTTCCTACATGGATGATGCCATGCGGGGACGGGGTGCCAGCACCGCTTCCCAGACCGGTTGGGCGATGATGGCCCTGCTGGCCACGGGCAGCCACGACTATGATCCGGCTCTGCGGCGTGGCATGGAATTCCTGCTTGCCCGCCAGTCCGATGGCTCCTGGGCGGAGCCCGAATATACCGGCACCGGCTTTCCCGGTTACGGCGTCGGCGAGCGGACCAATCTGAAACAGGTCGGGTCCACCCTCGATCAGGGCGCCGAACTGGCCCGCGGATTTATGATCAACTACAATATGTACCGGCACTACTTTCCGCTCATCGCCCTCGGCCGGGCTCGGAGCCATTTCGGCTTGGCGCCGCAAGGGCGGACTGAGCCGATTCCGATGGAGCACGCCTGGGTCAAGGGAGCGGTCGGCGGCGAGTGCTAGGTCTCATGCCGTGCTTGTCGTTGCCGGGCCGCCGGTGAAGAGAAGGTTTTGGGAAAAGCCGTCTGCCAGGGTGCCGGACGGCTTTTTTCGTGGCAAGGCCAGGCCTTGGGGTCTGCTGGGGCGGGCCGATTATGGGAAAGGATAGGCAGTGACGGCAAGGCTGCGTAGCGCAGATGACTCACATCTTCCGGTTCCCGCTCCGGATTTGTTGGCGATTGAGGATCCGGGTGGGACGTGGCGGGTGCGCAGCGTCTCGCCACGGCTGGCTGAGGCCTTGGGCCTCGATCCGCTTGCCGCTCGCGGCAATTTCTTGTCCCGGCTGCTGCCCCGCAGCGTGCCGTCGTTGGTCGAACTGGCGACGGAAGTGGCGCAGACCGGACAGGCTCTGTCCGATATTCGCACCTATCTGACGGATGGCGCGGCGCTCTGGTCGCTGGAAGTCCGGCCGGCCGGCAGGCAGGAGGACGGGAAACGGTTGGTTGCCTTTTTTCTGAACCGGCCTCCTGCCGACGAACAGCTCAGGCCGCGGACCTTGCACGGTCTGGTCGGGGACAGCCCGGCCATGCGCGAGGTTTTTCGCAAGATTGCCCTCTATGCGCCGTCCCCGGCGGCGGTGGTCGTTACGGGAGAAACCGGAACCGGCAAGGAGTTGGTGGCGCGCGCCCTACACGATCAGAGCCTGCGCAGTGACGGACCCTTCATAGCCGTGAATTGCGCGGCCATTTCCGAAGAATTGCTGGAGTCGGAACTGTTCGGCCACGAACGGGGCGCCTTCACCGGAGCGGTGCGCAGCCATCATGGACGCTTTGAAAGGGCCGATGGCGGGACCCTGTTCCTGGATGAGATCGGCGACATGCCTTTAGCCACCCAGGCCAAGTTGCTGCGGGTGCTGGAGGAAGGCGTGGTCGAGCGCCTCGGCAGCGAGCGGGGGGTTCGCGTCGATGTGCGCATCGTGGCGGCCACCAATATTCCCCTGGAGCAGGCCGTCGGAACGGGGCGGTTTCGGGCCGACCTCTACCACCGTCTGTCGGTGCTGCGCATTCATCTGCCGCCCCTGCGCGAACGGCCCGAGGATATTCCCCTCCTAATTGAGCATTTCCTGCGGCTTTTCAGTCGCAAATATCAGCGGCGCATTCAGCGTCTGACTCCGGAGGCGGTCGGTCTGCTGCAGGCTTATCTGTGGCCCGGCAACATTCGTGAGTTGCGTAACGTTCTGGAGCGGGTGTTCATTGAAACCCAGGGCGAGGTCATCGGCAGCCGAGCCTTCCTGGAATGGGTCCGGGAGCGCCAGGATTTTGTCGGCAGTTCCTGGTCCTCCGAGGAGTCCCAACCCCGTCCGGCAACGGTAGTGCTGCCCTATGATCCGGCCCTGGCCGGCAGGTCGTCACCCATGGATGCCGCCGAATTTTCGCGGCTGTCGGAACCCTTTCCGCCGGACCGCTCGCGACGGGGCCGGACGTCTCCGGTGCGTCTCGATGTCGCTGCCATCCGCGCCGCCATGCACCGCGCCAACGGCAATCTGACGGAAGCGGCCCGCTATCTCGGGGTGCATCGCGCCACCCTGTACCGCTATCTTTCCAAGCTCGGTCTGTCTCGCGCCGATTTCTGAAATTTTTCCCCATTTCCCACGTGGATGACTGGCGCCGCGAATGTTGCAAGTGAGTCAACTTGCAACGTCGCAAACTTGTTTGCGACGCATTTGCGACGTTGCAAGTTTTTTCAGCGCACCGGCCTTTTTCTGCTAACCTGTTAATACCACAAGAAAAACTTCTCAAAGCCGAATTTGGCACGAAGGTTGTTATGACAAACAGTCGAAAAGACAAAAACCTCAGTCATCACCACCATTCAAGGAGGAGCATATGGCCAACTGGGATCTGTTCAGGGAAATGGATAATCTGCGCCGTGAAATCGATGAAGCGTTTCGTGGTTTTGGCGGGCGCGGCCTGCGGGGCGCCAGGCTGCTGCCGGCTGCCGGGCTGCGCCGGCAGGTGCGCCTGAACCTCTATGGCGACGCGGATAAACTCTATGTTGAAGCGCTGGTGCCGGGTGTGGCTCCGGAAAAACTGGACGTGACCGTGGAAGGCAACGTGCTGACCATATCCGGCGAACGCCAGGCCGTGGAAGAGCAGGGCCAGACGTGGCACCGTCGGGAGCGTGAAACAGGTCGCTTCATGCGGACCCTGGAATTGCCCGTCGAAGTTGATGCGGATCAGGTCAAGGCCAACTATCGGGACGGCGTGCTCACCGTGACCTTGCCGAAGTCCATGGCGGCGCGGCCGAAACGCATTAGCATTCAGGCCGAGTAAGGACCGTTCACGCGTCACGTTGCACCAGAACCATAAAGGAGAATGACCATGGCCGAAAAAACCTATGTTGCCAACCATAAGAATGAATCGGAAACCACCTCCCGCGAAGAAACCCGGGCTCCGGAACGCTATGCCGTGCCGGCCGTCGATATTCTCGAAGGGGCCCACGGTCTGACCTTGGTGGCGGATTTGCCGGGGGTCGCCAGGGAGGCCTTGACCATCGATGTGGATCAGGGCGTGCTGACCATCGAAGGGCCTGCCAATGGGGCGCCGCCGGCGGAGGAAGTGTACCGGGAGTTCAATTGGCCCCATTTCTATCGCCAGTTCCGGATTCCCGAGGGGATTGACGTGGAAAAGGTCAGCGCCGCTTTCAGCAACGGCGTCCTGACTTTGACCCTGCCCCGCATGGAGGCGGCCAAGCCGCGGCGAATCGAGGTCACTCCGGGGGAATGAGGGGCGCGGCGGGCCTGCCGTGCAGGCCCGCCAGAACCAACGGCCGCGGCTAACCGGGATCTGCCGGGAAGGAGCATCGAACCATTATGGATATGAATAAAATGACCCAGAAAACCCAGGAAGCCCTGCAGGCCGCTCAGAACCTGGCGCTGAAGAGGGGCCATATCGAAGTCGACGGGGAACACCTGCTGGCCGCCTTGCTGGAACAGGAAGGCGGCCTGGTGCCGCGCTTGCTGGAGAAGATGGAGGTTTCCGTCTCCGGCCTGACCGCAGGCCTGCGGCAGGAACTGGACCGTCGGCCGAGCGTTTCCGGCCCGGGAGTCGAGGGGGGAAAAATCTATGTGACCCAGCGACTCAACCGGTTGCTGCTGAAAGCCGAGGAAGAGGCCAGGCACCTGCGGGATGATTACGTCAGCGTCGAGCACCTGTTGCTGGCCCTGGTCGAGGAGGGCGACGGCAGTCCGGCCGGGCGTCTGTTCCGTCAGTTCCATATCAGTCGTGATCGTCTGTTGCAGGCTCTCACCGCCATTCGGGGTCATCAGCGGGTCACCAGCCAGGACCCGGAAGGTACCTATGAGGCCCTGGAAAAATACGGTCGCGACCTGGTTCAGGAGGTACGCAAGGGCAAGCTGGATCCGGTCATCGGCCGCGACGCCGAGATCCGCCGGGTGATTCGCATCCTGTCGCGCAAGACCAAGAACAATCCGGTGCTCATCGGCGAACCCGGGGTCGGCAAAACCGCCATCGTTGAAGGGTTGGCGCACCGCATCGTGCGCGGGGACGTGCCCGAAGGCTTGAAGAACAAGACCGTCTTCGCCCTCGATATGGGGGCGCTGGTGGCCGGCGCCAAGTATCGCGGCGAGTTCGAAGAACGTCTCAAGGCGGTGCTCAACGAGATTCGGGCCAGCGAAGGCCGCATCCTGCTGTTCATCGATGAATTGCATACCATCGTTGGCGCCGGCAAGGCCGAAGGGGCCATGGATGCCGGCAACATGCTCAAACCCATGCTGGCTCGAGGCGAGTTGCACTGCATCGGTGCCACGACCCTGGACGAATATCGCAAATACATCGAAAAGGATGCCGCCCTGGAGCGGCGCTTCCAGCCGGTGCTGGTCGATCAGCCGACGGTGGAGGATACCGTCAGCATCCTGCGCGGTCTCAAGGAACGCTTCGAGGTCTATCATGGCGTGCGCATCCAGGACAATGCCCTGGTGGCGGCGGCGACCCTCAGCCACCGCTACATATCGGACCGATTTCTGCCGGACAAGGCCATCGACCTGGTGGACGAGGCCTGTGCCACCATCCGCACGGAAATCGATTCCCTGCCGGCGGAACTGGACGAGGTGACCCGACGGGTGATGCAACTGGAAATCGAGGAGGCCGCCCTCAAGAAGGAAAAAGATCCGGCCAGCAAGGCCCGTCTGGAGGCCCTGCGCAAGGAGTTGGCCGAGCACAAGCACCAGGCCGACGTGCTGCGCGCCCAGTGGGACAAGGAAAAGAGCGCCATCAAGGACGTGCAGGCCCTGCGCGAGCAGATCGAGCAGGTCCGTCAGCAGATCGAGGTGGCGGAACGCAATTACGACCTCAACCGTGCCGCCGAACTCAAGCACGGCCAACTGCCCGAACTGGAGCGGCGCCTGCGCGACCAGGAGGAAGCCTCCGCCGGCGAAGGTGCCGGAGCGCGCCTGCTGCGCGAGGAGGTTACCGAGGAGGAGATCGCCGAGATCATCTCACGCTGGACCGGCATCCCCGTGACCCGGCTGGTGGAGGGCGAACGGGAGAAGCTGCTCAAGCTGGATCAGGTTCTGCACCGGCGCGTAATCGGCCAGGATGAGGCGGTGCAACTGGTGGCGGACGCCGTGATTCGGGCCCGTTCCGGCATCAAGGATCCGCGTCGGCCCATCGGCTCCTTTATCTTCCTCGGACCGACCGGGGTCGGCAAGACCGAACTGGCCCGCGCCCTGGCTGAATCCTTGTTCGACAGTGAGGACAACATGGTGCGCATCGACATGTCGGAGTACATGGAGAAGCACACCGTGAGTCGGCTCATCGGCGCGCCGCCGGGCTACGTCGGCTACGAGGAAGGCGGCCAATTGACCGAAGCGGTGCGCCGCAAGCCCTATGCGGTGATCCTGTTCGACGAAATCGAGAAGGCCCATCACGATGTCTTCAACGTGCTGCTGCAGATTCTCGACGACGGCCGGGTGACCGATGCCCAGGGCCGTACGGTGGATTTCAAGAACACCGTCATCATCCTGACCTCCAACATCGGCTCCCAGTATTTGCTGGAGGGTTTGGGCGAAGACGGCAGCATTCGGGAGTCGGCCGCCAAGGCGGTCATGGGCGAATTGCGCCACCATTTCCGGCCCGAATTCCTCAACCGGGTCGATGACGTGGTGTTGTTCAAGCCTTTGACCCGCGAGGAAATCAAGCGCATCGTCGATCTGCTGGTGCAGGATCTGCGCAAACGGCTCGCCGGGCGGCGCATCACTCTCGAATTGACCGATGCGGCCCGCGATTTCGTGGCCCAAGAGGCCTTCGATCCGGTCTATGGCGCCCGACCTCTGAAACGTTATCTCCAGCACCATCTGGAAACCCGTCTCGGCCGGGCCCTCATCGGGGGCGATATTCGCGATGGCGCGACCATTACCGTCGATGCCCAGGGGGGAGAGTTGGTCGTCATCCCCCGCAGCGCCGAGGAGCAGGAGGGCCGCTCCTGAGCCTGTCCCGGGGACCGGGGCCTGGTTTGCGGGACCCGAAAAGTTTTGCAAGAAAAACGAAAATGCTTGGCATTTTCCGGGGACCGGATATAATATAACCGTTAAGGTCATAATTAGCCGTCAAGCAGCAGATGTTCACGGAAGGAGCGAGCCATGCGTATCGATATTCTTTGCAAGCCGGATTGTGGCGGACGGTGCAGCCAGACCCTCTCCAACGTGCGCGAGGCCCTGGACGAGATGGGGGTGAAGGCCGAAGTTCACCTGTACCGAGATGGCCGCAAGCTCATCGACCATCGGGTGTATGTCACGCCGGCGCTGTTGCTGGACGATGATCTGCGGGTGGCGGGCCGGGTTCCGGATGTGTCGGAAATCAAATCCCTGGTGTTTGAAAAGTCCAGGTACCGGCGGCGTTATAAAGAGGCGGTATAGCGAGGACGGCAGATCCGGGAGCGGATCTGCCGTTGCTTTTTTGAGAGTTCAGGCCTTGGTCCGCGCCTTGATTTTCGGCCTGCCATCTTCGATAACCACCCTGAATTCCACCTCCGTGACGCCATAACGGCTGCGAATGGCCTCCTTCTGTTTGGTCAGAAATGCTGCGAAACGTTCCAGATCGGGAGGAGCGCCCCCCGAGGCGCAATGGCGATGAGCGTCGAGCAGGTCGGCATAGAGTTTTTCCTCCGGAGCGGCCGATTCCGCCGCCTTGGGAGAAGAGGTGTTGAGGCGGACCAACTGTCGCTGGTAGCGGCCCTCGTCAATGAGGCGGGTAATGCGGTTCCAGTAGGTGGCGTAGGAATGGTAGCGGGCGGCCAGGGTCTCGTAACGAAACCGCAGGTCGGTCTGGATGATGCGCCGGTTGGCCAATTGCCGCAGGGACTGCTCGAGGGCGGCACGCTGAGGCAGGGGTTCCCGTTTTTCCTCCCCGGAGAAATACCGTTCGTAGAGGACTTCCAGGTCGCGCAGGGCTTTGGCCAAACCATCCATTTTCGCCAAAAAGATTTTTTTTTCTTGCATTTTGCCACTCCATTGAAGAACACTCATCATCATACGTCAGAGTCGTTGCAATGAAAAGCAAAAACCCTGACTTCGGGCCGGGGACGGCTCTTGACTGCCCCGTTTCTTTACAGGATACTGTGCCCCAATCAAGCCCGGTTCCGGGCGGTTTCTAGGAGTGACGATGGACGGAACACAACTTGCGGCGGTAATTCTGGCGGCCGGAAAGGGTACCCGCATGCGCTCGGAGCAGCCGAAAGTGCTGCATCCGGTTGCCGGTTGGCCGATGGTCGCCTACCCGACCCGACTGGCCGGTCAACTGGGCTGCCGACCGACGGTGCTGGTCGTCGGCCATGGTGCGGATCGCGTACGCGAGACCCTGGCGGACCAGGAGGTTCGTTTTGCCTTGCAGGCCGAGCAGCTTGGAACCGGTCATGCGCTGCTCTGCGCGCAGTCGGCACTGACGGGATTTGCCGGCACCCTGCTGCTGCTGTGCGGAGACGTGCCGTTGCTGCGCCGGGAGACTCTGGCACAGTTGGTGGCGCGCCATCAGGCCTGCGGGGCCGCCGCTACGGTGCTGACCGCGGAACTGGCCGATCCCTTCGGCTACGGCCGGGTCCTGCGGCAGGGGGAGGAGGTGCTCGGCATTGTCGAGCAGAAGGACGCCACCCCGGAGCAGCAGGCCATACGCGAGATCAATACCGGCATTTACGCCTTCGAGGCGCCCTTGGTCTTTAACCTGCTCGAAGGCTTGAACTGCGACAATGCCCAGGGTGAGTACTACCTGACGGATGTGCTGGCCGCGGCCCGCGCCGCCGGTCGCAAGGTGGCCGCCGTGACCCTCGCGGAGGCTACCGAGGCCATGGGTATCAACGACCGGGTGCAACTGGCCGAGGCGTCGGCCATCATGCGGCGTCGCATCAACGAGGCGCACATGCGGGACGGCGTCACGCTCATGGATCCGGCCTGCACCTACATCGATCCGCAGGTGGAGATCGGACCCGATACCGTGCTCCATGCCGGGGTGCACCTGTGCGGCGCCACCCGCATCGGCCGCGATTGCACTATCGAGCCTCACGCTGTGGTGCGGGACTGCCAAATCGGCGACGGGGTACGCATCAAGGCCGCCTCGGTGCTGGAAGGATCCCAGGTCGGGGAGGCCACCGATATCGGCCCCATGGCGCATCTGCGCCCCGGAACCGTGCTGGCCGGCCACAACAAGATCGGCAACTTCGTCGAGACCAAAAAAGCTCTCATCGGTGTGGGCACCAAGGCCAGCCATCTGACCTACATCGGCGATGCCGAGCTGGGTGCCAACGTCAATGTCGGCTGCGGCACCATCACCTGCAACTATGACGGTGTCAACAAGCACAAGACCGTCATCGAGGACGACGTGTTTGTCGGCAGCGACACCCAGTTTGTGGCACCGGTGCGCATCGGCCGCAACAGCCTGGTGGCCGCCGGCACCACGGTGACCAAGGATGTGCCGGCCGACTCTCTGGTCCTGTCCCGCGTGCCGCAGAAGATCATCGAAGGCTGGCGCCTGCGTGCGGGTAAAAAAGAGCAAAAATGTTCCGAGTAGGCGTGCCCGGCGCGCCTGTTCTTTCATGAACCGAAGCGGGAGATTCCGCGGGAACCACCCGACAGAGAAGGAAATCGACCTATGTGCGGCATTGTTGGTTATATCGGCCCCCAGGAGGCCACGCCCATCATCCTTGAAGGTTTGCGCAAGCTCGAATATCGCGGCTACGATTCGGCGGGGATCGCCGTGTTCAACGGCCGCTGCATTGATGTGCGCCGCGCCAAGGGCAAGCTTTCCGAACTGGAGGCCCGGTTGCGCCAGGAACCGCTCAGCGGCGGGCGCGGCATCGGTCATACCCGTTGGGCGACCCATGGGCGGCCGTCGGAGAACAATGCCCATCCCCATTGCAACGGCAAGATCGCCGTGGTGCACAACGGCATCATCGAAAACTACCTGGACCTGAAACAGCGCCTGACCGCTCAGGGGCATGTATTCCGTTCCGAAACGGATACCGAGATCATCGCCCATCTGGTGGATCACCATCTGGGCCAGTGCGGGGATTTCGAGGCAGCAGTGCGACTGGCCCTGGCCGAGGTGCGCGGTGCCTATGCGGTTGCCATCCTCTGCGAAGACGAACCGGATAAACTCATCGCCGCCAAACTCGGCTCGCCCCTGGTGGTCGGGGCCGGCAAGGATGAATTTTTCGTCGCCTCCGACATCCCGGCCATGCTGGCCCATACCCGCGAGATGTATTTTCTCGAGGAAGGGGAAATGGTGATTTTTTCCGGCGGCGGCATGCGGTTCACCGATCTGCAGGGTGCCGCCGTGACAAAGACCGCCAAGACCATCACCTGGAGTCCGCTGATGGCGGAAAAGGGCGGCTACAAGCACTTCATGCTCAAGGAAATCTTCGAACAGCCGCGCGCCGTGGCCGACACCCTGGCCGGGCGCGTCTTTCCCGAACGGGGCGAGGTGCATCTGGACGGCATCGGTCTCAGCGACGAGCAGTTGCGCTCCCTGGAGCGCATTACCATCGTCGCCTGCGGCACCTCCTGGCATGCCGGGCTGACCGGCAAGTTTCTCATTGAAAGCTTTGCCCGGTTACCCGTCGAAGTGGATATCGCCAGCGAATTCCGCTACCGCGATCCTCTCGTCAACGACCGCACCCTCACCGTGCTCATCAGCCAAAGCGGTGAAACCGCCGATACCCTGGCCGCCCTGCGCGAGGCCCGGGGCAAGGGCGGCCTGGCCCTGGCAGTCTGCAACGTGGTCGAGTCCTCCATTGCCCGGGAAAGCGACGGGGTCATCTATACCCATGCCGGACCGGAAATCGGCGTCGCCTCCACCAAGGCTTTCACCACCCAACTGGTGGCCCTGTACCTGTTGGCGCTGCATCTCGGGCGGGTGCGCGGGACCCTGGATATGGAGCAATGTCGCTGCCGCATGGAGGCCCTGATGGCACTGCCCCGCCTGATGGAAACGACCCTGGAAGCGGACGGACAGATTCAGCAGGTGGCGCGCGAGTTCATGGCGGCCCGGGATTTTCTCTACCTGGGCCGCGGCATCCATTATCCCATCGCCCTGGAAGGGGCGCTGAAACTTAAGGAAATCTCCTATATCCACGCCGAGGGCTATCCCGCCGGGGAAATGAAGCACGGTCCCATCGCCCTCATCGACGAGGACATGCCGGTGGTGTTTCTGTGCCCGCGCAATGAAACCTTCGAGAAGGTGGTCTCCAACATGGAGGAAGTCCGGGCCCGCTCCGGCCGCATCATCGCCGTGACCAGCGACCCGCCCTCGGCCGCCATCGGCCCCGTCGACGCGCTCCTCACCGTGCCTGAATGCCCGGACGAAATCGCCCCCGTGCTGACCGCCATCCCCCTGCAGTTGCTGGCCTACCACATCGCCGTACTCAAAGGCACCGATGTCGACCAGCCCCGCAATCTGGCCAAGAGCGTTACGGTGGAATAGGGGCGCGCACGACGGCTTGTGAATATTGGAACAGCAAGGCCCGCCTGGCGACAGGGCGGGCCTTGTTTTTTGAATGAGCACCACCGCTTGTCGCTGAGTCTTCCCCTCAAAGCCGATTGCCGGCCCGACCATTGACCTTTGCCACGGTAACGGTTACTATAGGGCGATTTTAATTTTAAATATTCTTACGGCCAGATAATTTTGACAGCAACTGGCCACAGCATGGGTCTCCTACTCAACGAGGCGCCTGATGACCATGCCGGACTTCGAACACCTGGTCGACCTGGAGCGAATGCGGCTACTTTTGGAGGCCCAGTCGCGAATTACCGGATTGCGTGCCGCGATCCTCGATGCACGCAACAACCCTCTGGTAGCCCTGCCGGGACCGGAGCTCTGTGAACGCTTTCATCGCCCGCAGGCCGTTGCCGGAACCGACTGCTGCGAAATAGAATCCGTGATAAGGCAGGGCCCGGCAAGTCATGCCGGTGAGGAATGTCAGGTTTTTCGCTGCCGCCATGGCCTGCGGGCCTTTGTAGTGCCCATCGTGGTCGACGACCGGCGGTTGGCCACCTACTGCAGCGGCAGGTACTACCAGGCCAATGATAAACCGGATGCCGCCTGCCTGCGCGAGCAGGCGCGGACCTGGGGGCTGGATGAGAATGCTTTCCTGGCGGCGGTGGATGGCGTTCCTGTCATAACCCCTGAACAGGTCCGCGATCATATGGACTTTGCACGCCATCTGATGCAATCGCTGGTGGAAGCCGGGATGGAAAATCTCGGCCTCCGGCATGAAACTCTTCGGCGCCGGGACTTTGAGCTGGTAGCGTCCTTTTTTCGAACCCTGGTGGAAAAATCCGGAGATCCCATTTTCGTCCTGGATCCGGCCGACGGCTATCGGATGGTCTATGTCAACCCCGCGGCCTGCAAGCATTTCGGCATGGAGACGGAGACCATTCTACGCATGCGTCTGCCCGACTGGGATCCCTTGTTCGACGAGGAGCGGATTGCGGAGATGGTACGAGATGAGACCTATCGGCAGCCGATGATGTTTGAAACAGTACACCGGGTGGCATCGGGCAAACTGGTGCCCGTGGAGGTCACTTCCAGCCCGCTGGAATATGGGGGCAGGCTTTTGCGGGCCGGTTTCTTTCATGATATCAGCGAACGCAAGGCCATCGAGGCGACTTTGCGGGAGAAGGATTTACTGCTCCTGCAACAGAGCCGTATGGCCGCCATGGGAGAGATGATCAGTTACATCGTTCATCAATGGCGACAGCCCCTGAATATTATCGGGCTCTTTGCCCAGACCCTGGAAATCGCCTGCGGCAAGCCGACCATTGATCGGGCCTATGTCACGACGGCGGTGGAAAAAATCACGGAAGTGGTGCAGCACATGTCGGCCACCATCGATGATTTCCGTAACTTTTTTCGGACGGACCAGGATCCGCAGCTGTTCGACCTCAAGGATATATGCGGGAGGATCATCGCCTTTATCGCCGAGGCTCTGAAACTGGAAAACATCGAAATAGTCTGCAGTGCGCCCCAGGCCGTGGTGGCCATGGGCTATCCCAACGAGTTCTGGCATGTTTTGCTGAACCTGCTCAATAATGCCAAGGAAGCCTTGATCGAACGCGGTGTTGCCGTGCCCAGAATCGCCCTGGAAATAGGCCGGGAGGAGAATCGGGCCGTCGTCAGGGTGCGGGATAATTCCGGCGGTATTCCGCCCGATTGCATCGGCCGGATTTTTGACCGTTATTTCAGTACCAAGGGGGACGGCACCGGTCTGGGTTTGTACATCTCGAAAATCATCATTGAAAAGCGTATGGCCGGTTGCCTGACGGTCTGCAATGTGGAGGGTGGCGCCGAGTTCCGCATTGAACTGCCGGTCGCTTGAAACACCCTCAGGGCATCGGGGCGGGTCGGTGCCAGTCACGGGAGCGTTAGCATGGAGCACAACCCTGACTGTCGGACGATTCTGGTTGCCGGTGCCACCGGATATGTCGGCTCGCGTCTGACCCGCCGGCTGCTGGCGGCGGGCTACCGGGTGCGGGCCCTGGCCCGGACTCCCGCAAAGATCATGGGACGCCCCTGGGCGGAGCACGAGCGACTGGAAGTGGTGCAGGGCGATGTTCTGGATCTGCCCTCTTTGTCCCGGGCCTGCCGGGGTTGCCAGGCGGCCTACTATCTGGTGCACTCCATGAATCCGGCCAACGCCGACTTTGCCGCCGCTGACCGCTGCGCCGCGCACAACATGGCCGCTGCGGCGGCCGAAGCAGGGCTGCAGCGGATCATCTATCTGGGCGGACTCGGCGAAGCCGGGGACGCTCTCAGCCCCCATCTGCGTTCGCGGGCTGAAGTGGCGGCCATCCTGCGTGCCGGGCCGGTGCCTGTTACCGTCCTGCGGGCCGCCATGATCATCGGTTCGGGCAGTGCTTCCTTTGAAATTCTTCGCTATCTGGTCGAGCGTTTGCCGGTCATTTTCACCCCTCGCTGGGTCGATACTCCCTGCCAGCCCATCGGTATTCGCAATGTGCTTTTTTACCTGAAGGGTTGCCTGGAATGCGAAGCCACGGTCGGTGAAACCTTCGATATCGGCCAACCGGAGGTTGTGACCTACCGGCGACTGATGGAACTGTTTGCCGAAGCGGCCGGCTTGCGCCGCCGTGTGATTATTCCCCTGCCCTGGTTGTCAACCCGGGTCAGCGCTTATCTGATCCATCTCATCACCCCGGTGCCGGCGGCATTGGCGCGCCCTCTGGCGGAAGGACTGCGCAACCGGGTAGTCTGCCGGGACATGCGGCTTCACGAACTGTTGCCGCAGCCCCTGCTCGATTGTCGCGAGGCCATTCGCAGGGCTTTACAGAGGATGCGCGAACACGATGTGGAAAGTTCCTGGCGGGATGCCGGGCGCATTCCCCCGGCGGAATGGGCCACTCCCGACGATCCGGCCTGGGCCGGCGGGACCCGCTACGATGATTGCCGGCGCATCGATCTGGCGGCAAATGTGGATGAAGTCTGGAAGGCGGTCATCCGCATCGGCGGGACGGCGGGCTGGTACCATGCCGACCTGCTTTGGTCCCTGCGCGGAGGGCTGGATCGCCTGGCGGGCGGGGTTGGGCTGCAGCGGGGGCGGCGCTGTCCGGTCGAACTGTACCCCGGGGATGCCCTGGACTGCTGGCGGGCCGGCCGGGTGGAACGGCCGTATTTTCTGCAACTGGTCGCCGAAATGAAAATGCCCGGGCAGGCGATCCTCGAATTTCGCCTCAGCGAACTGGCACAGGGGAGGACCCGGATTGAATTGGCGGCCCGTTTCATCCCCCGGGGCATGGGCGGCATGCTCTATTGGCATGCCGTATCGCCTCTGCACCACCTGGTTTTCAACGGCTTGTTGCGCGGGCTTGGCCGGCGCCTGCAGTGCCCGGTGCTGCGCGGCCCGGAAGCTGTGCCGCGTTGCAGGCCATCCTGAGCTTGCCCACGGGCTTCAGGGTTCGGTGTGGCTGACGGCGAGGGCGGCCTGCTCTTGGAGAAAGCGGGCCACGCGCTCCTTTTTCAGAGTGGCCAGACGCCGCCAGAGTTCCAGGGGCAGGTCGCTGATGCCCAAGGTGGAGCGAAGTTCCCGGGCCATGCACAGCCACAGGTGAGCGGTCATTTCCGCGTCGGCCAGGGCGCGATGGAAACGATCCGCGGCCGGCAATCCTTTGTAGTCGACCAGGGTGGCCAGCTTGTGGTTGGGAGCCTGCGGATAGAGCCGCCTTGCCACCAGCATGGAGCAGATCATGCCCGACTGCCGTCGCCGGCCGATGTGGGTCAGTTCGGCTTCCAGAAAACGGCTATCGAAGGCGGCGTTGTGGGCGACCAGGGGGCTCTCGCCGATGAACCGGCTGAAGGCGGTCATCACTTCGGCCGCCGGCGGCGCCTGGGCAATCATGTGGTTGCTGATGCCGGTGAGGTTTTCGATGAAGGCATCGATGCGCCGCCCCGGATTCATCAGGCTTTGAAAGCGCTCGACAATGGCGTCGCCGACGATGCGCACGGCGCCGATCTCGATGGCCCGGTCGCCCCGCAGGGGCGACATGCCGCTGGTTTCGAAGTCCAGCACCACCACTTCCTGGTCGCCGCCGCAACCCCGTGTTTCCATGCAGTGCAACCCTGGCACCCCGCTTCAGAAAACCGGCAGCAGGCCGGGATGGTCACCGGTGATGCAGCGGCCGCCATCCCTGGTAACCACAAAGGTGTTTTCGATGCCGACCATGCCGATGCCCTGGATGCCTTTTTTGGGCTCGATGGCCAGTACCATGTTCTCCTCCAGGGGTTCCTCGAAGCCGTCGGCAATGACCGGCCATTCATCGATGAGCAGACCGATGCCGTGACCGAGGAAGCGCGCCTGGCGCGAACCGAAGCCCATGAAATGCTGCAGGAAATCCGGTGTCAAATCCTCCATGATGGATGCATAGATCCGGGCCGGGACAGCTCCCGGGCGCAGTTGCGCCGCCACCCGGTGCTGGATTTCCACGCAACGCCCATGTACCGCCAAAACCTCGTCGCTCAGGGTTGCGCCGAACATGTAGGTCATGGTCTTGTCCGTGTGGTAGCCGTTGACGCCGCAGCCGATATCGACGAACACCAGATCGCCCCGGTGCAAAAGGTTTTCGCGACTGCCCAGCAGGGGCACCGCCGGACCCAGGCCGTAATTGCCGCCCGGGCCGTCGAAGGCGGTGGGATAGATGCTGCTTTCACCAAAGCAGATGTGGCCGAGGGCGATTTCGGTCTGGAACATGCCGAAACGCGCTACCCCGTGATGGCCCTCCTCGATCATCACCGGATAGAGTTCCGCCGCCAGATCCGCCTCGCTCATGCCCTCGCGCAGCATGGTCGGCACCCGTTCTTCGAGGATGCGGCGGTGAATTTCTCCCGACTGCTCCATCAAGGCCAGCTCATAAGGACTTTTGACCGCCCGCACCACGGCCAGGTGCGGATCCGCCGCCCGGATGTCGCGGCACGGAAAGTGTTTTTGAAACCGCTGCAGCAGAGCCAGGGGAACCAGCTCCGTTTCCAGGTGGATGCGATCCGGCATGGCACCCAGGGCGGAGGCGGCATCGCGGTAGCTGTGCATGGGGCGGATATCCGCAAACCGGGATTCGTCCAGGGCCCGCTCATAGCTGCGCCGCACCCAGAAGGTGGCTTCCGCCTGGCGCGGGATCAGCAGCACGCCGTCCTGCAGAGTGCCGGTAAAGTAAAACTGGTTGATGCGACCGAACAGCGCCACCAGTTGCCAGTCCGGTTCACATTGGTCCATGCGAGCGCGGAAACGGGCCAGACGTTGGTTCAGTTCGGATGCGGGAACGCGATGGGGCACAAACTCCTCCTCAGGCTCGGGATGACGGGGAAGGGGGGCGAGACCGGCCGCTGCAGAATGAACAGATTGCTGCCAGAGAGAGAAAAATATCTCAAAACGGCCGGCGGTGCACGCAGCTTTTTCGCGATGGGCCAAAAAAAAAGGGCGTACAGTCCTGGAGGGGAGGCTGTACGCCAAAAGATGGAGGCTTTGTACCGTGTTCGTGTGTTTATGCTTGATGCTCTGTGGAGCGTGTTTGCTATGGTGTAACTCTACCTTCGAACCGGGCTGCGCACCACGTGCCTTTTCGCAAAATCCTCGGGATGAGATCCCCTCTATCAACTGCGCAAATGCACAGCCGAGCCGGCGGGGCCGTGGCTGATGTCGACTCAGATTCCCGGATCAGAGCGGGGGAATCCCCGGCCGGATTGCGTGAGGAAAGATGGCCCTGGATGGGGAGCTTTTGCGCCATTTCCTGCAGGATTGTTTTTTGATAAGGTAGCCGCGTTAACCTCGGCGCGGAGGCCGGAACGGGGGCGATTTTTAGAGGGGTTTCGAATGTTTTCAATGAATAGGGGGAAAAGGGCCATGGTTTTTTCTGTTGGCAGGAAAGTGATGGTGCTGGTGGCAGCCGTGTTGTTGGCCGCTCCGGTCCAGGGGCAAGCCGGCGGCATCGCGGGCAATCAGTTCACCAATGGCGGTGATGGCATCAAAACCGCCACGGCGCCGCCGCCGGGGACCTATTACCGGTTCTACAATTTTTTCTACACCGCTGACCGGATGCGCGATGGCAGCGGCGACAAAATGGATATCGATTTCGATGTTTTCGTCTATGCCAATGTCCACCGCCTGATTCATTTTCCGGGTTGGACCATTCTGGGTGGCGATTTTTTTTCCAATATAGTCATTCCCGTGGTTTATACGGATTTGAAAATCGGCGCAGCCGGCATCAAGGAGGATGATTTCAGCCTCGGGGACATCTTTGTGGAGCCGGTGGCTCTGGCCTGGCACGGTGAACGCTGGGACGCGGCGGTCGGCATCGGGGTCTGGGTCCCCACCGGCTATTTCGATAAAGATAAACCGTCTTCCCCCGGCAAGGATTACTGGTCCGGCATGTTCAGCGCCGGTGCCACGCTTTACCTGGATGCGGCCAAAACCTGGTCGGTGTCGGCCCTCGGCCGCTATGAGGTTCACGGCAAACGCCGTGGCGTCGATTTGACGCCCGGAGATGATTTCCACTTTGAATGGGGCATCGGCAAGGCATTGCCGAAGGACTGGAAGATGGGACCGCTGCAGTTCTGGGAGGTGGGGGTGGCGGGCTACGCCCAGTGGCAGGTCACGGACGATCGGGGCCGGGATTTCGATTGGGACAAATCCGTCCATGATCGGGTGTTCGCCGCGGGGCCCGAGATCCGCTGCATGATTCCGGCCTGGAAGACAGTGGTGGAACTGCGCAGCCTGAAGGAATTCGGCGCCGTGGATCGGTCGGAGGGGATCCTGACGGCCCTGGTTCTGACCAAGGCCTTTTAGCGGGAAACCTTTTTAGCAAGGGCGTGAGGCCCTTATGCACGACTCCGAAACAGCTGCCATAGGGGTTCATTTTCGGCAATCTGTTGAAGTTTTTCCAGGTGCCCCGGCCTTGGGGGCCGGACGGACAAAAAGACAAGGAGCGGTAAGTGAAAAAGGCGGATGTGATGTTTGTTCTGTTGCTTTTGGGTGTTTTGCTGCCTTTTGGGGTTTCGGACAGCGTCCGGAAATATTACACCGAGGCCGTCGTTCGGCATGCTTTGGTGACGAGTTTTCTGAAATTTTCCTTTCTGGCCACCCTCGGCGAAGTGATCGGTCTGCGGCTTTCCCGGGGCATTTACCGCCGCCCCGGGTTCGGCCTGCTGCCGCGGGCCCTGTTTTGGGGCTGCACCGGCATACTGATCAAGATCGCCTTCACCATTTTTGCCGGCGGCGCGCCTATTTTCGTGGATCGCCATATTCTGGCCTTGCCGCCAGATGTGTTGGCCGGGGCTTTGTCCGCCGAGAAGTTTATCGCGGCACTGGCCATCAGCGTCAGCATGAATTTGATGTTTGCCCCCCTGTTCATGATTCTGCACAAGGTATCGGACCTGCATATCCAGACCACCGGCGGCACCCTGCGCGGCTATCTCGGTGGAATCGATTTTTCGGGGGTTCTGAGCCGTATCGATTGGTCGGTGATGTGGGGATTTGTATTCAAGAAGACCCTCCCCCTGTTCTGGATCCCGGCCCATACCATCACCTTCTTGCTGCCGTCGCACCACCAGGTGCTGTTCGCCGCCCTGCTCGGCGTTGTGCTGGGCGTCATCCTGGCGCTGGCGGGCAGCCGCGATGTTCAGACTGTGGAGTAGGCCGGATCGAGGGGATGGCGGTCCATGAAAAAGCAAAGGCCCTGAATTTTCAGGGCCTTTTTATCCGAACGGAGATTTCCGGCGTCATCATTGGTGGAGCTGAACGGGATCGAACCGTCGACCTACGCGTTGCGAACGCGTCGCTCTCCCAGCTGAGCTACAGCCCCGAAACGGCCTAACCTTACCCGAAGCTTCCGGGCTTGTCAATGCTCAGGTAGGGGGGCGGCGCGATGGGCAGGCGGATGATGAACAGGGCGCCGTGGATGAGGTTCCGGACTTCGATCTCGCCCCGGTGGTGTTCGACGATGCGGTGCACGATGGACAATCCCAGGCCCGTTCCCGACTGCCGGGTGGTGAAAAAGGGATTGAAAATGTTGCGCAGGATGTTGGCCGGAATGCCGCCTCCGGTGTCCTCCACCTCGATGGCCACCGCGACTTCGCCGCGCAGGGAGGTGGTACGGCAGCGCAGGGTCAGGCAACCGCCGCCGGCCATGGATTGGCGGGCGTTGCTGATGAGGTTGATCATCACCTGGCGCAGTTGCTGTTCGTCGCCCTGAATCGCCGGCAACTGGTCGTCGATAAAGCGCTCCAGGCGGATTCCGGCCGCCGCCAGGGCCGGTTCTTCGAGGGCCAGGGCTTCATCGATGATGCCGGGCACGGTGCAGGGGGCGAAGCACAGCAGTTGTTTTTTGGAGAAGGCCAGGATGCTGGAAAGTTGGGCTTCCATGCGCAGGACTTCGCGGACAATGATGGCGCTGTATTCCTGCTCGCGGCTGTTCGGCGGCAGGCGTTCGGCCAGGCGCCGGGCAAAGCCGCCGATGGAAACCAAGGGGTTGCGCAGTTCGTGGGTGACAGAGGCCGCCGTCTCGCCGAGGGCCGCCATTTTTTCCTTCTGGATGAGGGCTTCCTGGGTTTCCCGAAGATCTTGATGAGAAACCTCGAGGCGATGCAAGAGCATGGAGTTTTCCATGGCCTGGGCGGATTGCGCGGCAAACAGTTCGAGAAAGCGGCGCAGGTCCGAGGAAACGGCATGGGAAGCGCCGGGATTATCCAGCACCATGACGCCGAGGGGCCGAGTGTGGCCGTGCAGGGGCACCAGGGCGCAGTTGCCGAGTTCGACGTTGCGGGCCAATTCGCCGAAAGAACCGCTCATCTGGCGGACCTCATTCAAAAACAGGATGCGCTCCTGAAGCAGGGCCCGGGCCAGGGGGTTGTCGTCGGCCTCCAGGGGCAGGCGCTGTTTCAGTACCAGACGGAAAAAAGGTGTCTGGCGCTGGCTCTGGCAGATGTCTTCGCTGAACCGCAGTTGCTGCCAGGCGCGGTCGTCGGTCAGATCGGGCAGGATGCGACAGGCCGTATCCCGAGTCACACCGACCATGCCTTGCAGGATGCCGCTGCGTTCGTTGGCCAGAAACAGCATGGCCCGCTCGAAGCCGCCGCTCCAGGGCAGGGTGGCGGCGGACAGGACCAGGTGCATGAGTTCGTCCAGCTTGGGGGTGCCGTGCATGGCTTGGGAGATGCCGCACAACAGGCGCGCCTCTTCCAGTTTGCGCCGATTCTCCGTGATCAGCAGGGCCAGGTCCTGGCGGCCGGCTTCAAGGGCCAGGGATTGCCCGAGTTGCGCCGCCAGGCTCGGCCAGGAAACGGGACAGGACACCGGCAAGGTCGGTGTTGCATGAACACCGGTCAGGACCGTCATGGTGCCGAGCAGCCGCTTGCGGGATTGGATGGGCCAGGCGGTGCAGGAAAGCTGCATGGCCTGATTCCCCTTGACGGTCTGCAGTTGTCCGGTTTGCTGGCGGCCGGTGGCAATCGCCTGCCGGGTTAATTGTTGTTCCAGTTCCAGGAAGACCTGACGCTGTCGGCGACTGCGGGTCTGCCAGGCCACCGACGGTTGGGCGAGGACCGTTTCGCCGTGCAGGGGTCGCAAGGCGATGCCCAGGGCGCCGGTGGCCCCTAAAATGGTCCTGGCAGCAGTGGCCAGCAGGGAGTCCAAGGTGCCGTTGCGCTCGACGATCTGGCTCAGATCCGCCAGCAGGCAGATGCTGTCGAGGGGGGCCGGCGGGGTGTCGGTGAGGAGGTGAACCAGGTGCCAGCCGACGCTGGTCGCGGCCGGCAGGGGATCCTGGCCGGCGGGCAACGGATGGGAAAATTGCAGCAGCAACGCCGCCCGCAGGTGGCCGCGATCCAGCAAAGGCAGAAGCAGCCGGTCCTCCTCCAGGGAGGGCCGGTGGTCCGGAGAAAGGGAGGCGATGAACGAAGGATGGTCCGGGCAGGGTAGCGGCTGCTGCTCCGCTGCCGGCAGCGACAGGCAAAAGCCCCCATCCGGATGGTTCGGAGCCGGCCACCAGAAAACCGCCTGCTCGGCATGCAGGCCCTCAGCCAGCAGGGTCAGCATCTGCCGGCCACGCTGCAGCGGCGGAGACGTGACATCGTGCGCGACACGAATTACCTCGCGCAGCAGATTCTGGCAATCATGCAGCATGACGACTCCCCGGGCGCGCCGCTGGGCGCAGGGCTCAGCCGATCTTTTCCTTGCGTTCCTGCTCGGTTTTGCAGTCGATGCACAGGGTCGTGACCGGCCGGGCCTTGAGGCGCTCCTCGCCGATGAGTTCTTCGCAACATTCGCAGATGCCGAAGTTACCCGTTTCGATGCGTTCGAGGGCCTGGCGGATCTTGCCGATCAGCCGGCGTTCGCGATCCCGGATACGCAGTTCGAAGTTACGGTCGGATTCCAGGGAGGCCCGATCCGTCGGGTCGGGAAAGTTGCTCTGGTCGTCGGTCATTTCCGAAACCGTTCGGCCGGCATCCCGCAGCAGCGTTTCCAACTGCTCCTCGAGAATTTTTTTAAATTCTGTCATTTTTTCCTGGTTCATGCAGGGCTCCTTGCAGGAATTCAACAGCTAAATCTATTGGAAAAGTCGTTTAAAGTCAACGGTTCGCAACGCCCCGCTCAAAAGCTGCTGTGCATTTGATGCCAGAGGATGGCGGCGACCACCGCCACGGCGATCCAGCAGGACAGGATATCCCGGTTGCTCTGCGGTGCGGCGGCCAGCTGGCGCAGCCGTTCCGTGACCAGGTGCGCCGGCATGCGAAGAATCAGGTTCTGTACCAAATGGCTGAACTGCCCGTAGGCATTGGACAGGATGACAACCTGTTCACCGGCACACAGGGTCAGAAATATTCGCTTGCGGACCTGCACCGAGTCCGCGGCGGTCAGTTGTCCCAGTTCCAGGCTTTTGCATCGGCCCAGGCGGCAGACCAGCAGCCGATCCGACTCCAGAACCAGCCGGCGACCCAGGCTGCTCACGAAAAGCGTGCCGACCAGTATCAGCATTAGGGCCAGCAGTCCTGATTTGACGGGCGGTTGGCCCTGCCGAAGACCCACCAGCAGCAGCGTCAGCAGTAGAGTCGCAAGAATGCCGAGGGGCCAGAGAAAGGCGCGCCGAATGGTGAAGGTCTGTCCCGCCGGTGCCGACATGCCTGGCTCAGCCACGGACGAAGGAGCCGCTTTTGCCGCCATGTTTTTCCATCAGGCGGATGTCGGAAAGGACCATTTCCTTGTCCACGGCCTTGCACATGTCGTAAATGGTCAGGGCGGCGGTGGCCACGGCGGTGAGGGCTTCCATTTCCACCCCGGTCTGACCGGAAACCTTGACCCGGGCCTCGATCTCCAAGCGGCCTTCGCCCGGATGGGGGATGAATTCCACCTTGACGGAGCTCAACAGCAGGGGATGGCAGAGGGGAATCAGGTCGGGGGTTTTCTTGGCGGCCATGATGCCGGCCACCCGGGCCACGGCCAGGACATCGCCCTTGGCCATGTCGCCTTCGATGATCCGCTGCAGGGTGGTTTCGCGCATGCGCACTTCGCCGCGGGCGATGGCCAGGCGATGGGTATCCGATTTGGCGCCGACATCCACCATGATGGCTTTGCCGTTTTCATCGAGATGGGTAAACTGGTCGTTCATCGATTCTCCTCCTTGGAGATTTCAGGTAGGGCAGGCAGCGCCGCCGGTGCTGTCAGATAGGGGAAAAAGGCCAGGCTGACCGGGCCGGCTTCGAGGGCGGAGCGGGCCGCCTGCTGCAGTTCGGTGCCTTCCAGAGGTTGATGGTCATCGAAATCCAGGGTCTGCAGCTTGATCAGCAGCGGCGCCGCGGTCGTCAACTTCTGTCGGCCTTTGGCAGTCATTTGCGCCACCATTTCCAAGGCCTGGGACACCGGGATGCCCATCTCCTTGGCTATTTGGCGGTGGTAGGCCATGACCGACAGATAATCGAAGCCGGCCTGAGCGGCAGACTGGAAATCCAGGGCAAACCAGGCCAGGCCCATGTCAGGTTTGGTCAGGACCTCGTAAGGCATATTGAAGGCGACGGTAATTTCCGGATTTTGCTGACGGGCCACCTCGCGCAGTTCCATGCCCAGTCGATACAGATGCCGGCCCCGCCAGCGCGACCATTCCCAAAACTCGGCTCCGTAGCGCCGGACCCGCACCGGTTTGCCCGGCGCCTGGAAACGTTCCGGGTAAAAGGCCGCGGGATCGGGCAACCGGCCGTATTCCCGCAGGTAGGCACCCATGGCCGCCGCCGAGAAACCTTCCGTGTGGCGCAGCACCAAATCGTCCTGCAGCAGAATGCCGTCGATGGGATAGCGGGACAGGTCCTGGAAAAGGTCCTTCAGGCGCTGTCGCACTTCCGGCCGAAAGGGATCGAGGGCGTTCACCGGAACGATGCCGCCGTTGTCCAGGTCGTAGCGGCGGCCGCTCCACTGCGGCGCTTCCTGCAGGGGCGTGGTCAGGGTCGTCATCCAGGCGAACACCCGCAGGCCGGCGGCCCGGGCCTGGGTCACCAGGGGGCCGAAGGCGTCCGCCACCACCGGAGCGGCCTTGGTCGGAAAGTAGACGCCGGCCTTGGCGCGGGGCTCGACAAAAGCATAATAGCGGTCATTGGGACGGTGAAAGGCCCGAATGATGACCGTGTCGATGCCCTGGCGACGCATACGGGCGAACTCCTGGGCCACCTCGGCATAGTTGCGGCAGGGCAGATAGCCGACTTGGGCGGCGCGCAGGGGAGGGGGGGCGGCCTTGACCTGCAACGGGGCCAGCATCAAAGCCAGCAACAGGGCCAGTCCTATGCGTCGAATCATGCGAACACCTGGTCCAGGGTTTCGGCGACGCTGCGAATGCCGTGCAGGGTCATGCCGGGCGGTGCCTCGAGGTTTTTCAGGCAGCTGGCCGGCAGATAGCAGTGGCTGAAGCCGAGACGGGCCGCTTCGCCGATGCGCAGTTCGGGACGGGAAACGGCCCGTATCTCGCCGGCCAGCCCCACCTCCCCGAACAGGATCAAACGTTCCGACAGAGGTCGGTTGAGATGGCTGGAAGCCAGGGCCGCCACCACGCCGAGGTCGACGGCCGGTTCATCCAGCCGCACCCCGCCGGCAACGTTGAAGAAGATGTCCTGGCTGAGCAGGGACAGGCCGGCTTTTTTCTCCAGCACCGCGACCAGCAGCGCCACCCGGTTGTGGTCGATGCCGATGGCGGTGCGGCGCGGCTGGCCAAAGGAGCTGCTCGAAACCAGGGCCTGCAGTTCCACCAGGATCGGCCGGCTGCCTTCCAGGGTCGGGACCACCACGCTGCCGGCGGCGCCGGCCGGCCGTTCCGCCAGGAACAGTTCCGAGGGGTTGCTGACCTGGGCCAGGCCTGAATCCTTCATTTCGAAAACGCCGATTTCGTTGGTGGAACCGAAGCGGTTCTTGACCGCCCGCAGGATGCGATAGGGATGGCCGGCCTGGCCCTCGAAATAAAGTACCGTGTCGACCATGTGCTCCAGCATGCGCGGACCGGCGATGGCGCCGTCCTTGGTGACGTGCCCGGTGATGAAGGTCGAGACGCCCGTGCCCTTGGCTTGCTGCATGAGCCGCCCGGCACATTCCCGGACCTGGCTGACGCTGCCGGGGGCCGATTCCAGGGCGGAGGAGAAGATGGTCTGGATGGAGTCGATGACGAGAAAGTCGGGTTGCAATTCACGAACCCGCTCAAGGACGGTTTCGAGGGAGGTCTCCGCGAGGATGTAGAGGTCCGTGGCGGAAACCCGCAGACGTTCACCGCGCAGTTTCACCTGCCGCGCCGATTCCTCGGCGGTGACATACAGCACCGAACCGCTGGCCGCCAGGCGATCCATGGCCTGGAGCAGCAAGGTCGATTTACCGATGCCGGGATCGCCGCCGATGAGAATCAGGGAGCCTGGCACGACGCCGCCGCCGAGGACCCGATCGAATTCCGCCAAGCCACAGCAGGTCCGCGCTTCGGCGGTAGCCGCCACTTCCTCCAAGCGGACCGCCTGGCTGTTTGGCGGTGCGGTGCGGCCCGTGGCGCCGGCCGGTCGCAACTCTTCCACCAGGGTGTTCCACTGCCCGCAATCGGGACAACGGCCGAGCCATTTGGGGCTGCCGAAGCCGCACTGCTGACAGGTGTAGAGGGTTTTAGCCTTCAAAACGCTGTCTCCTAGAGTAATGGGCCATTTTAGGTACTTTGCCCTATCCTGTCAATCGGCTGCGCAGTCTTCATTGGCCAGGGGCACTGGACGGGAGAGGGGGATTTTTGCTATATTCTTCGTTTAACGTTCTGGCCGGCCATTTCCGGTCATCCCAAAGCAAAGAGAAGGATCGTACCAGCCCATGCTCGACACCAAACTTCTTCGCATTCTGCAGGACATCGTCGGTCCCGAACATGTTTCCTCGGCGCCGGCCGACCGCATCTGTTATTCCTACGACGCCACCCAGCAGCAGCATCAACCGGACGTGGTGGTCTACCCCGCCGATGCCGGTCAGGTCAGCCGCATCCTGCAGTTGGCCAACCGAGAGGGGATTCCCGTCTATCCGCGCGGCGCCGGCAGCGGTTTTACCGGCGGCAGTCTGCCGGTTCGCGGCGGCATCTCCCTGGTGCTGACGCGGCTCAACCGGATTTTGCGCATCGACCAGGACAACCTGGTGGCGGAGGTGGAGCCGGGCGTGGTCACCGCCCACCTGCAGGAGGCGGTGGAGGCCGTCGGCCTGTTCTATCCGCCCGATCCGGCCTCCCTGAAATTCAGCACCATCGGCGGCAATGTCGCCGAATGCGCCGGCGGACCGCGCTGCGTCAAATACGGCGTCACCAAGGATTATGTCCTTGGGTTGGAAGTGGTCACCCCCCAGGGGGACATCATCCGCACCGGCGGCGAGACCATGAAGGGCGTGGTGGGTTACGATCTGACCAAGCTGCTGGTCGGCAGCGAGGGCACCCTGGGCGTCATCACCCGCATCACCCTCAAGCTGCTGCCCAAGCCGGCGGCGAAAAAGACCATGCTGGTGCTGTTCGATTCCATCGACGGCGCCGCCCAGGCGGTGTCCGCCATCATTCGCGGCAAGATCATTCCCACCACCCTGGAATTCATGGATGCCACGGCCATCGACTGCGTGCGCCAGAATGCCAATCTCGACTTGCCGGAGGCGGCCCGCGCGTTGCTGATCATCGAGGTCGACGGCGATGCGGAGATGCTGGAAAAGCAGTCTTCCCGCATTCTCGACATTGTCACGCCCCTCGGCGTGGTGGCAACGCAGGTGGCGGTTACGGCCGAGGAAAGCGAAGCCATCTGGCGGGTACGGCGCAGTGTGTCGCCGAGCCTGCGCCGGGTCAACCCGGACAAGTACAACGAGGACATCTGTGTGCCGCGCAGCCGTCTGCCGGACATGATCCGCGCCATCGAGGCCATTGCCAGGCGGTTGGAGATCCCTATCGTTAACTTCGGCCATGCCGGCGACGGCAACATCCACGTCAACATCATGGTCAACCGCGCCCTGCCGGGCCAGGAGGAGAAGGCGGAGGAAGCGATTCGCGACATTTTCGCCGAAACCATCCGCCTCGGCGGTACCATGAGCGGGGAACACGGTGTCGGGGTGACCAAGGCGCCCTATCTGCCCATGGAACTGGACCCGGCGGCGGTGCTCTACATGAAGGCCATCAAGCGCGCCCTGGATCCCAACAATATCCTCAATCCGGGCAAAATCTTTCCCGAAGAACCGGGCCGGGCGGTGAACCAAGCATGAGCCAGCACAAGGAACTGGAAGCCTACCGGGAGCAGATGCGGCAATGTGTCAAGTGCGGTACCTGCCGGGCCCACTGTCCCGTGTTCGCCGAATTGGGCAAGGAGGCGGCCGTGGCCCGCGGGAAGGTATCCCTGGCGCAGGCCCTGCTCGACGGCGACATCGATATGGACCGCCGGCTGGTGGCGGATATCTCCCGCTGCCTGGCCTGCGGCCGTTGCGTCAAGGAGTGCCCCAACCTGGTGCCGACGGACGCCATCGTCCTGGCGGCGCGGCGGCAGATTGTCCGCCGCAAGGGTCTGAGCTGGTTCGGCCGGGGGGTGTCGACGGTGCTGCGTCGGCCCCGCCTGATGCAGTGGCTGGCCCGCCTGGGCAGTGCCATGTCATTTCTGGCCTTCCGCCGGGTGCCGCGGGGCAGCGGCCTGCGCCTGCGCTTTCCGGCGCCTTTCATTGACCCCGAGCGGACCCTGCCGGCTCCGGCCAAGCGGCCGTTTCGCAGTCGTCATCCTGAACTTCTGCCCGGAACGCCGGGCAAGCCCACGGTGGCATTTTTCACCGGCTGCATGATCAACCATGTCTATCCAGAAATCGGCGAGGCGGTGCTGGCCTGCCTGCGGGCCCTGGGATTCACCGTTGTGATTCCGAAAGGCCAGGGTTGCTGCGGTCTGCCGGCCCTGTGTGCCGGGGATGGCGCTACCGCGGCTCAGCTTGCGGATCGGAACCTGGCGGCCCTAAGCCGGCCGGCGCCGGATTTCATCGTCACTGCCTGCGCCTCCTGTCACAGCGGTCTGACCCAATATTTCGCCGAACTGGGCCCGGAACATGAAGGGCTGGCAGAGAAGGTGCTGGACATCCACACCCTGCTGGTGGAGCAGGGCCTGGCGGAGCGGTTGGAAAAATTGCCACGCCGTGAAACCTGCCGCACCGTCACCTACCACATACCCTGCCATCTGCGGCAGCCGCGCTGGGTCAAGGCCCCGCAGCAACTGCTGGCGGCCCTGCCCGGGGTGCATTTCGTGCCCATGGCCAACGCCGATGCCTGCTGCGGCCTCGGCGGCACCTTTTCCGTGTACCATTACGATACCAGCCGCCAAATCGGAGCCAGGAAGGCGGCCGGCATCCAAGCCAGCGGCGCGGACCTGGTGGCCACAGCCTGTCCCGGCTGTATCGTGCAGTTGCAGGATAGTCTGAACCATGCCGGCTTGCCCCAGCAAGCGGTCCATGTGCTGGAACTGGTAGCCGAAGCGCTGCCCGGGTTGACGGCCCCGAGTCCCGGGGCCCGGGGGTGAACCGCCAGGTCGTGGGAAAGAATGGTGCAAATGGAAACGCCGGCATGATTGCCGGCGTTTCGGTGTGCGGGATAAAAGTCGGACAGGAGTGGGCGCCTCAGCCGCCGATGCCGTGCATGCGGCGATGCCCTTGGCGAAAATCCTTCTCGCCGATATGATGGCGCTCCGGTTTGGCGCAGGCGGCGTTGCGCATGATGGCTTCCAGTTCGGCATCGGATGCCCGGCGCCGCAGAGCGCTGCGCAGGTCGATCTCCTCGGTGGAAAACAGGCAGGGCCGGATACGGCCGTCGGCGGTAATGCGCATGCGGTTGCATTCGCCGCAGAAATGCTCCGAAACGGCCGGGATGACGCCGATGCGGCCCGGTGCATCGGGGAAGTGGAACATGCGGGCCGGACCGGCGGGACCCTGGCGCAGTTCCGGAAGCAGTTTGCCGACCTTTTCCAGTTCGGCCAGGATGGCGGCGGCGGGAAACATGTTTTCAGGGGTGAAGTCCAGCCCGCCGCTGACCGGCATGAACTCGATGAAACGGATTTCCCAGGGATGATCGATGGTCAGGCGAGCGAAATCGGCCACCTCGTCGTCATTGACGCCGCGAATCGGCACCATGTTGATTTTCAGGGGCGTCAGTCCGGCGGCGTCTGCGGCATGCAGGCCGTCCAATACCCGTTGCAGTCCGGGCCGGCGGGTGATCTGCTCGAAACGGTCCTCCCGCAGGGTGTCGAGGCTGACATTGACGCGGCTCAAGCCGGCCTTGCGCAAATCGGCGGCCATGTCGGCCAACAGGATGCCGTTGGTGGTCAGGGTGATCTCGACCTCGCTGGAAATGCCGGACATGTCGCGGATGAAACCGACCAGGCCCTTGCGCACCAGCGGTTCGCCGCCGGTCACGCGGATCTTGTGCACCCCGCAGCGGACCGCGATGGCCACCACGCGCAGCAGCTCCTCATAGCTGAGGACATCCTTGTGCTTGATGGGATCGATGCCCTCCGCCGGCATGCAGTAGCGGCAGCGCAGGTTGCAGCGGTCGGTCACGGAAAGGCGCAGGTACTCGATGGTGCGACCGAAGTTGTCTTGCAGGCCGGCGTTGGATTTTTTCACGGCCACCTCGTTCTCCAAGAAGGGACAATTCGGAAATAAAAATGCGTTTTACAAGCTTTAAGAACCAACTCTACCATCAAATAATCGCCCAGAGCAAGAGGAATGGCAGGCGAACCCGGGCCGGGAGATGTATACAGGTCGAGGCACGCTTGCAGTGTGCGTCCGTTTCGGAACCGGCTCTGTCCCCGCTGTGCCAGGGGCGATGACAAAGGAGTGCAAAAAATGAGCAAAGCATTGGGCCTTCTTTCCGGAGGATTGGACAGTACCCTGGCGGCCATGGTTCTCAAGCGCCAGGGGGTCGAGGTTTCGGGCATCGTGTTCGTGACACCTTTTTTCGGCGCCGAAAGGGCGCGCAAGGCGGCCCGTCAGATCGATATTCCGCTGCTGGTGGAGAATATCGGCGAAGAGCATCTGGCGATGCTGAAAAATCCCCGCTACGGCTACGGCAAGAACCTCAATCCCTGCATCGATTGCCATGCCATGATGTTCGCCCTGGCCGGCCGGAGGGTTTTGGCCGGCGAGTTCGATTTCCTTTTTTCCGGGGAGGTGCTCGGTCAGCGACCCATGAGCCAGAATTTCAATGCCCTGCAGGCGGTGGCCAAGCATTCCGGTTGTCCGCAGCTGATCCTGCGGCCCCTCTCCGCCCGCTTGCTGCCGGTGACCGGCATGGAAGAACAGGGGTTGGTGGATCGGGAACGACTCCTGGACATCCAGGGCCGCAGTCGCCGCCGTCAGGAAGATTTAGCCCGGGAATGGGGCCTTGGCGAGTATCCGGCTTCCGGCGGCGGCTGCCTGCTCACGGAAAAATCCTTTACCCCCCGGTTGCGGGATCTGTTGACTCATCAGCCGGAGTGCACCGTCACCGATGTGGAATTACTCAAGCTGGGCCGCCAGTACCGGCTCTCGCCGCGGGCCAAACTGACCCTGGGGCGCAACAAGGTCAATAATGACGCCTTGCAGGCCCTGGGCGGAGGCGAGCGGGTGCTGGTGCGGGCCGGCAGCTTTGCCGGACCGACGGGGGTGGTCAGCGGGGCGCCGACGGCCGAGGATCTGGAGTTGGCGGCAGCGCTGGTCGCCGCCTTCGGCAAGGGGCGGGAGCAGGCCCAGGTCATGGTGCGTCTTACCCGGGGGGAGGATACTTGGGAACTTGATGTGACGCCGCTGGCCGAGGAGGTCAGCCAAAGGCTGATCATCCCCTGATGCCAGTCAGACTGATCGGCATGCAAAAAGCCCCCCGGAGAACCGGGGGGCTTTTTGCATGCTTCAGGGATGAAGGGTGGACGTTACATCATGCCGCCCATGCCACCCATACCGCCCATGCCGCCCATACCGCCCATGCCACCCGGCATCGGCTCGTCTTTCTTGGGCAGTTCGGCGATGCAGGCCTCGGTGGTCAGCATCAGGCCGGCCACGGAAGAGGCGTTCTGCAGGGCGCTGCGCACCACTTTGGTCGGGTCGATGATGCCGGCCTCGATCATGTCGCAGTATTCATCCGTCGCCGCGTCGAAACCGAAGGAATCTTTTTCAGTAGCTACGCGGTTGACCACGATGGAGCCTTCAGCGCCGGCGTTGGCGGCAATCTGGCGCAGGGGTTCTTCCAGGGCCCGCTTGACGATGGCCAGGCCGAACTTCTGCTCGCCGACCACCGTCATGTCTTCCAGCGCCGCGATGCAGCGGATCAGGGCCACGCCGCCGCCAGGCACGATGCCTTCTTCCACGGCTGCGCGGGTGGCATGCAGGGCGTCTTCAACGCGGGCTTTCTTTTCCTTCATTTCGGTTTCGGTGGCCGCGCCGACCTTGACTACCGCCACGCCGCCGACCAGCTTGGCCAGGCGCTCCTGCAGCTTCTCGCGGTCGTAATCGCTCTTGGTATCATCAATCTGGGTGCGGATCTGCTTGACCCGGCCCTGGATGTCGGCTTCGCTGCCGGCGCCGTCGATGATGGTGGTGTTTTCCTTGTCGACGACGATGCGCTTGGCATGACCGAGCATGTCGATGGTGGCGTTTTCCAGTTTGAAACCGACTTCTTCGGAGATCACCTTGCCGCCGGTCAGCACGGCGATGTCTTCCAGCATGGCTTTGCGGCGGTCGCCGAAGCCGGGCGCCTTGACGGCGCAAACGTTGAGGGTGCCGCGCAGCTTGTTGACCACCAGGGTGGCCAGGGCTTCGCCTTCCACGTCCTCAGCGATGATCAGCAGCGGCCGGCCTTGCTTGGCCACCGCTTCCAGCACGTTGATCATGTCGCGCATGCTGCTGATTTTCTTGTCGTGGATGAGGATCAGGGCGTCTTCCTGGATCGCTTCCATGCGCTCGGCATCGGTCACGAAGTAGGGGGACAGGTAGCCGCGGTCGAACTGCATCCCTTCCACGGTTTCCAGGGTGGTTTCCATGGCCTTGGCTTCTTCGACGGTGATGACGCCTTCCTTGCCGACCTTTTCCATGGCCTCGGCAATGATGTTGCCGATGGTTTTGTCGCTGTTGGCCGAGATGGTGCCGACCTGGGCGATTTCCTTGTGGTCCTTGATGGGCTTGGACAGACCCTTCAGATGCTGCACGGCCACTTCGACGGCCTGGTCGATGCCGCGCTTGATTTCCATGGGGTTGTGGCCGGCGGTGACCAGCTTGACGCCTTCACGGTAGATGGCCTGAGCCAGCACGGTGGCGGTGGTGGTGCCGTCGCCGGCGACGTCGGAAGTCTTGGAGGCGACTTCCTTGACCAGCTGGGCACCCATGTTTTCAAATTTGTTTTCCAGCTCGATTTCCTTGGCGACGCTGACGCCGTCCTTGGTGATCAGGGGGGCGCCGAAAGAGCGGTCGATGACCACGTTGCGGCCCTTGGGACCGAGGGTGACCTTGACGGCATCCGCCAGTTGGTTGACACCGCACAGAATTTTGCTGCGCGCATCCTGTCCGAATTTGATTTCCTTTGCAGACATATTGTCTATCCTCCTTGGGAGAAGAGTTTCAGAACGTGAATCGAACGATTAGGCTTCCAGGACGCCGAGGATGTCGTCCTCGCGCATGATCTGGTATTCACGGCCGTCGATCTTGATCTCGGTGCCGGCATATTTGCCGAACAGCACCTTGTCGCCGACCTTGATGTCCATGGGCAGCACTTTGCCGTCTTCGGTCACCTTGCCCTTGCCAACGGCCTTGACGACGCCCTGCTGGGGTTTTTCCTTGGCGGTGTCGGGGATGATGAGGCCGCCGGCGGTTTTGGCTTCCTCTTCCAGCCTTTCGACGATGATGCGGTCACGCAACGGTCTGATGTTCATGTGCATTCTCCTTTCCGCTATATGTCCCTGAGTGTTGGCGGGAAAATCCCGTAATGGATGCGGCCGGTGCTCCGGCAACAAAAAAAGCTCGAGTCCGAAGGGAAAACGAACCAAAGCTGTCGAATCAGGCCCTGCTTTAGCACTCGTTTTGGGGGAGTGCTAACAAGCAAGGGTAAATATAGTCAGCCTCCATGGAATGTCAAGAGGTTTCTGGAAAATTTCTTCGGAGGCGGGATCGGTATACGATTTTCCTGTCACAAAGGCTCTTGACTTCGTCGAAGCCGCCATGTTACTTGGTTGCCAATCCCGCGTGGGATGCGACAATTCGAAGGTCTCCTGTAACTGGCGTCTCGAGGTGGAACACCACCGGGGAGCAGGATGAAAGACCCGTAAAGCCGTACGCCTGGGCCCCTTTTACCAAAAGGGCCAGGCGTTTTTCTTTTTCTAGGTTTCAAGGAGTTGCGAGCCATGACCAAAAAATTGTACATCCCCGGACCCGTAGAAGTGAGCGCTGATGTCCTGGAAGCCATGGCCACCCCCATGATTGGCCATCGCACCAAGGATTACGCCGAACTGCATCGTTCCGTAAGCGAGGGGCTGCAGAAGCTGCTCAATTCCAGTGAGCCGGTGTTCCTTTCCACCTCCAGCGCCTTCGGCGTCATGGAAGGGGCGGTCCGCAACCTGGTGCAGAAGCGTTGTGCGTGCTTCGCCAACGGCGCTTTCAGCAAGAAGTGGCACGATGTGGCGCAACGCTGCGGACTGGAGGCCGATCTGTTCAGCGCCGAATGGGGGCAGCCGGTTACGGCTGAGATGGTCGATCAGGCTTTGGCCGGCGGCAAATACGATGCCATGACCGTGGTGCACAACGAAACCTCCACCGGCGTCATGTCGCCCCTGGAGGACATTGCCGAAGTGATGAAGAAATATCCGGAGGTGTCCTTCATCGTCGATACGGTTTCTTCCATGAGCGCCGTGCCCATCGACGTCACCGCCCTGGAGGTGGATGTTTGCCTGGCCGGGGTGCAGAAGGCCTTCGGCCTGCCGCCGGGACTGGCCGTGTTCTCCGTCAGCCGCCGGGCGCTCGACAAGGCGCGCACCACCCCCGGGCGCGGCTACTATTTCGACTTCGAGGAATTCGAAAAGAACGCCGAGAAGCACAACACCCCCAGCACCCCCTGCATCAGCCAGATTTACGCTCTGCAGCACCAGTTGCGGAAGATGTTCGCCGAGGGACTGGAAAACCGCTACGCGCGGCATCGCCAGATGGCTGAAGCGACCCAGGCCTGGCTGATGGGCCAGGGCTTCGGTCTCTATGCCGCCGAGGGCGCCCGGTCCATGACCCTGACCACGGGCGTCAATGACGGCCGCACGGATCTCGAGCAGCTCAAGAAACTCGCCGGCGAGCGCGGCTATGCCATGGACAACGGCTACGGCAAAATCAAAAACCAGACGTTCCGCATTCCCCACATGGCGGATTTTACCATGGCCGACATGACCGAATATTTCACCCTGCTGGAAGAGCTGTTGCCGCAGGTGCGCAAATAATATTCTGCTGACTTTCTTTCCTCAACCCACCACATCTGCGTGCCATATCCTCCTTAACGGCCCCCTTTTTTGGGGGCCGATTTTTTTTGAGGGCTGGCAAGGCATAGCTTGGCAGGCCCCGCGGCCGCTTCCTGGATATTGGCTCTTGGTGATCCGGCTGAATGGGAAGCAGGCTTTTTGCTATACTGGCACCATGACCCACTGTGATCGCTTGCGTCAGCTTATCGCCCGGGAAGCGGCGCGCCTCATGTACGAGGAGGAGATCAAGGAGTATCTCACCGCCAAGCGCAAAGCGGCTCGCCGCTTCGGCCCGGAGAAGCGTCTTGCTCTGGGCAACCATCTGCCTTCCAACCGTGAAATCAATGACGAACTGCAGCGGCTCATCACTCTGAACGAGCCGGAGGTGCTGCCCGAGCGGCTGTTGCGGTTGCGACTGCTGGCCCTCAAGTACCTGGAACTGCTGGCGCCATTTCGGCCCTATTTGGTCGGTTCGGTGCTGTCGGGTTGTGTCACGGAGCGCAGCGATATCGACCTGCACCTGTTTGCCGACGATGTGGAAGAGGTGGAGCGCTTTTTGGAAGCAAGGCAGATGCCCTTTGTCTCCGAAACGGTCACGGTGCGCAAGGGCGGCCGCTTTTGCGATTTTCCCCATATTTATCTCGAAGAAAACGGCGCCGAACTGGAGCTGTCCATCTATCCGCCGCCGGATCGGCAACGGGTGCCGCGCAGCAGCATCACCGGCCGGCCCATGGACCGGGCCGATGAGAAACGGCTGCGCCGGTTGATTGCCGCCGCCCTGCAAGGCGGCGACCAGGCGTGGGAATAATCAGGCGGGGTTTGAGGCAAGAAGTGCTCAGGCGGAAGTCGCGATTTTCTGCAGGGCGGCGATGATTTCCGGAAGGTCCTTGTCGGCCAGGGTACGGACGTCGAGGAGCAACAAGCCCTGGGAGATCCGGCCGATGATGGGCAAGGCTCCGGACCGCAGTTGCTGCTCCAGTTGCTGGGCCGACAATCCGTCCACCGCTACGGAGATGAGGGTGGTCGGGAGTTCCAGCAGGGGAAAGGTGCCGCCGCCGACCTGGGAGTGGCCCGGCAGGGCTTTCACGGTGACGGTTGCGGGAAGGCCCCGGCGCAGGCGTCGCACGGCGCTGCGGGCGCGGGTCGCCAGTTCCTCTGCGGAAACGGTCATCATCCGCAGGGACGGTATCTGTTGCAGCGCCTCGCGTTCATCCCGATACAGATGCAAGGTACCTTCCAGGGTGGCGAGGGTGACCTTGTCGACCCGCAGGGCTCGCATCAAGGGGTGTTTTTTCATGGGCTCGAGAAACCGCCGTTTGCCGACAATAATGCCCGCCTGAGGTCCGCCAAGCAGTTTGTCGCCGCTGAAGGTAACCAGATCGGCCCCCGCCTGAAGATATTCCTGCACCATGGTTTCTCCTGCAAGACCGTAGGCGGACAGATCCACCAAAGTGCCGCTGCCTGCATCCACCATGACCGGCAGGGCACTTTCGCGTCCGATGGCCACCAGTTCCTCGGTAGAGACCTGGGTGATGAAGCCGACCTGGGCAAAATTGCTGGTGTGAACCTTGAGCAATAGGGCCGTCTCCGCACCGATGGCGGCGCGATAGTCGCGGGCGTGGGTACGGTTGGTGGCGCCGACTTCCCGCAGGGTGGCGCCGCTCTGCTCCATAACTTCGGGAATGCGGAAGGAGCCGCCGATCTCGACCAGTTCGCCACGGGAAACGATGACCTCTTTGCCCTTGGCGAGGGCCGAAAGGGCCAGCAGGACCGCGGCGGCATTGTTATTGACCACGACGGCGGCTTCGGCGCCGGTCAGGTCGCTGAGCAGTTTTTCCACATGCACGGCGCGACTGCCGCGGGTGCCCGTTTCCAGATTGAACTCGAGGGTACTATATTCGAAGGCGGCATCCAGCATGGAATTCCGCAGGGCCGGTGCCAGGGGCGCACGGCCTAGATTGGTGTGCAGCACCACGCCGGTGCCGTTGATGACCCGCCGTAACCCGGGAGTGCTGGCTCTTTCCAGGGCTTTTCGCACTTTGCAGGCAATGGATGTCTCATCCAGCCCGTCCGCCGGCATCCGCCCGGTTAAAATTTCGGAACGGATGGTATCCAGGGAGGTGCGTACTGCGGCGAGCACCATCGGACGCGGGTATTCATTCAATAAGGTCTCGATGGCAGCCCAGCCCAGCACTTTGTCGACTTTTGGGATTTTGTTAAGCAAATTCAATGCCTTTCAGATGGTGCATAGGTGCTTGCGATGGCCGCGACGGTTTATTTTGGCGGTCCTCGTTGGCGACCGGTTTTTTCAAGGATCCATTGTCCTTGGGGGGCCCGATGACGGTGTCGGCAATTTTCATATTCCTGCAATGAATTGTCAAGTTTCGAAGCCAAGCACGGTTTTTAGTGTGGCTGGATTCCCTATCAAAAGCACCTCGGGAATGAATTTAACGAGACCATCAATTTTGCGTTGAAACCGTTCTGCGTTATATAGTTTCATATATGTCCGATCTGCCAGGGGGCGCGGAGCGGAGGAATGCCAACAACGGCCTGCAAGTCTTTGGCAACATTGAGGGTTTGTGTTCTGCCATTCGAAGTTGAGAGGAGAGAGTATGTCTTCAATTCCCATGGTGGTTCTCGTCGGTACCTCGGGAACCGGGAAAACCACGTTTTTGGAAAAATTGATCAAAGAGTTGAAAAGCCGGAAGATTATTGTCGGCACCATCAAGCATGATGTCCATGGATTCGAAATGGACCAGCCCGGGAAAGATACCTGGCGTCATGCCCGTGCGGGTTCCGATGCGGTAGCGATCTCGTCGCCGACCAAGGTTGCCTTGGTGCGCAGTGTAGAGCAGGAAATGGAGCTCGACAAGGTTGCGGAGTTGCTCGGCCCCGTGGCTATCATTCTTGTGGAAGGATACAAGCGCTCCGCCAAGCCGAAGATCGAGATTCATCGCAAGGCGCATGCGGCAGGGCTTTTGAGTGCCCCGGAAGAGTTGATTGCGCTGGTCAGTGATACTGAATGGGATTTCGGTGTGCCGACTTTCGACCTTGAGGATGCCAAAGGCGTGGCCGATCTTCTGGTGGCAAAATTTGGGTTGTCGTAATCCGCCCTTCGGCGGCATTGTCTCTGAGTCCATGGAATCTTGCCCCGGAAATTGCCGGGGCTTTTTTGTCGGCTGATATAGAACGAAGTTTTCTTCATGTTTTTTTTGGTTTGATAAGGTTATTTTTGCGGAGGATGCGAACGGTATTTTCGATAGCTTCTATCGTATTCCTTATATCATTGAAATAAGAGACTTTTTTTTGAAAAATTGCTTGCCCAGGGTTAAGCAGTGTGCTACATAACGGCAGTCCGAATATAATGAAATGAAAAATTATGGCGTTTCTCCGTTGTTGTCTCAAGGTGGCTTGGTTTCTGTCAAACAATGTTTTAGCGATTTTCTGCGTATCGTTTGAAGTATAAAATCGGTTTTTTAACATAACGCGTTTATTTCGTCCTCTGCCCGCGCAGACTCAACGAAACCCGCATGGATACTGAAAATTCTTCGGTATTGGTGCGGGTTTTTTTGTGCCCGGGCTTTCCGTATTCCCGGCATCAGGCGGTTGGTGGGCCTTCTGGGGACGGATGGCGGGTTCCACGCCTGGCCGTTGCCTGCAATTGTTGCGATGGCGTGGATCGATCTGCGTATAAAGCCAAAAATCAATCAGTTCAAGCTCGTTCGGGGATTTCTTCAGGCCCCGACCATTGGCTTTGCAGGCCGTTTTGCCAAAGCCTGCAATGTGTGCCGCCGGCATGGAAAATCAAACGAAAGGGAGGAAAGCAACATGGCAGGATGCGCGTGTACCGGCGAAAAAGTTGATTCGCCACAGGATTTACAGTTGATGGATTTGTTGGGGCACTATCGGGGTTACGATGGCTCGCTGATTCCAGTATTGCAGGGGGTGCAGGAGATCTACGGGTATCTGCCCGCGGAGGTTCTGGAGAAGGTTTCCCAGGAGTTGAAGATTCCTTTCAGCAAGGTGTTTGGCGTAGTCACCTTCTACGCTCAGTTTCATCTGAAGCCGAGAGGCCGGAACATCATCCGCGTCTGCCTGGGCACAGCCTGTCATGTGTTGGGCAATGCCAAGGTTTTTGATCGGCTCAAGGATATTCTCGGGGTCGACAATGGCGGCACCACGGACGACCTGCGTTTTACCCTGGAATCGGTGGCCTGTATCGGAGCGTGCGGCTTGGCGCCGTGCATCATGATCAACGACGATACTCATGGTCGGTTGACTGTAGATGGCCTGGAAGACATTCTGGCACAGTACGCGTAGGGGGGGATGATGAGCATATCAAAGGAAATGCGCTCCGACATCGAGGAGCGGTACAAGAAGAAGCTGGAGCGTCCCCGGATCGTGGTCGGTCTGGGCACCTGCGGCATCGCCGCCGGTGGCAACAAGGTCATGGACGCCATCAAGGCTGAAGTGGCAAAGAAGGGGCTGGACGTGGACGTAGATTTCACCAGCTGCATCGGCATGTGTTTCGCCGAGCCGGTGGTGGAGATGGCTCTGCCCGGCAGGGCCAGCGTGGTGTATGGCGGAGTTGGCCCCGAGAACGTGGTGCAGCTGATCGAAAGCCACATGGTTCAGAAAACGCCGGTGGCCGAACAGGCGCAGATCCAGATTCTTGGCGGAGCCGAGGCCTACGAGGGCATCCCCGCCATGGAGAAGTCCGAATACTACGAGCAGCAGGTGCGTTCGGTTACCTGGCGCCTGGGCCGGACCAATCCCGAGCGCATCGAGGACTACATCGCCACGGGCGGTTACGAGGGTATCCAGAAAGCCCTGACCATGGACCGGATCGCCATCATCGACGAAATCAAGAAATCCGGTTTGCGCGGGCGCGGCGGCGGGGGTTTCCCCACCGGCACCAAGTGGCAGTTCGTGCATGATGCGGTTGGCGACAAGAAATACATTGTCTGCAACGCCGACGAAGGCGATCCCGGGGCGTTCATGGACCGCAGCGTGCTGGAAGGCGATCCGCACGCAGTTTTGGAAGGGATGATGATCGCCGCGTACGCCATCGGCGCCGATGAAGGGGTCATCTACTGCCGCGCCGAGTATCCCTTGGCCATCCGCCGTCTCAACATGGCCATCAAAGTGGCCGAAGAGATGGGCATCATGGGCGAGAACATCATGGGCAGTGGCTTCAACTTCAAGGTGCGGATCAAGGCCGGTGCCGGTGCGTTTGTGTGCGGTGAGGAAACCGCCCTGCTCAACTCCATTGAAGGTCAGCGCGGCATGCCGAGGGTGCGTCCGCCGTTTCCGGCCCACAAGGGTCTGTGGCAGAAACCGACCTGTCTGAACAACGTGGAAACCTTTGCCAACGTGCCGAACATCATCCGCAAGGGCGGCGACTGGTTCTCAAGCATGGGCACCGAGAAAAGCAAGGGCAGCAAGGTGTTCTGCATCACCGGCAAGATCAACCACACCGGTCTGTGCGAAGTACCCATGGGCATGACGCTGCGCGATCTGGTCTACAACATCGCCGGCGGCATCAAGGACGGCAAAAAGTTCAAGGCGGTACAGAGCGGTGGGCCTTCGGGAGGCTGTCTGCCGACCGAGAAGCTGGATCTGTCCATTGACTACGAATCCCTCGGCCAGGCCGGAGCGATCATGGGTTCCGGGGGGCTGGTGTTCATGGACGAGGACAGCTGCATGCTGGATATCGCCAAGTACTTCCTGAACTTCACCCAGATGGAATCCTGCGGCAAGTGTACTCCCTGCCGCGAAGGGACCAAGCGGATGCTGGAGACCCTAGAGCGAATCTGCGAAGGCAATGGGGTACCGGAAGACATAGACAACCTGGAGCGACTGGCAAAGGTCATCAAGACTTCGGCTCTGTGCGCCCTTGGGCAGACGGCGCCGAATCCGGTGCTGACGACACTGAAATATTTTCGCGATGAATATGAGGCGCACATCAACGAAAAGCGCTGCCCGGCCGGGGTTTGCCCCGAGTTGTTGAACTACACCATTCTGGCGGACAAATGCATCGGTTGCGGTGTGTGTATCAAGGCCTGTCCGACCGGGGCCATCAGTGGCGAGAAAAAGGCCGTGCATGTCATCGACCCGACCAAGTGCGTCAAGTGCGGCGCCTGTGTGCCCAAATGTAAGTTCGATGCCATAGCCAAGGCGTGATGAGCCGTCATCATTTTAGCGAAGGAGGAAAAAGCAATGCCTAATGTTACTCTGACCGTGGACGGCACACAGGTTACCGTGCCGAAAGGAACAACGGTCGTTGAAGCCGCTTGGAAAGCCGGGGCGTTTGTCCCGACTCTTTGCCATGACCCGGAATTGAGCAAACCTGGTGCCTGCCGTATCTGTGTCGTGGAAGTCAAGGGTGCCCGCAATCTGGTTGCCTCCTGTGTGACCGAGGCCGTCGAGGGCATGGAGGTCCAAACCTCGACCCCGGCCGTTATCGAGGCCCGGAAAACCATTCTGGAACTGATGCTCGACAATCATCCCGAAGACTGCCTCACTTGTCACCAGGCCGGAGACTGCAAACTGCAGGATTACGCCTACTTCTATAATGTCAAGCCGGGAGCCTTTGGCGGCGAAAGCCATCAGTATGAACTTGAGGATGATAACCTGTTTATCGTCCGCAATATGAACAAATGCATCCTGTGCGGCAAATGTCTGCGGGCCTGCGAGGAAAAGCAGGGCCGGGCCGTCATCGACTTTGCCTATCGTGGATTCAAAACCAAGGTGACCACTGCCTTGGACCAGCCGCTGGCGGATTCGGTCTGCGTGTCCTGCGGCAGTTGCGTGGCCGTGTGTCCCACCGGTGCCCTGACCGAAAAGGCCATGCTCGGCAAGGCGCGCAAGTGGGAAATCGAAAAAATTCGCACCACCTGCCCCTTCTGCGGTGTCGGTTGCAATCTTGATCTGAATGTCAAGGGCGGCAAGATCCTTGGCGCCACATCCAACCCCGCCAGTCCGACCAACGGTCGGGATCTTTGTGTCAAGGGCCGGTTCGGCATCGATTATGTCCACAGTCCAAAACGCTTGACCAAACCCCTGATCAAGAAAAACGGAGCTTTCGTCGAATCCTCCTGGGACGAGGCTCTGGATCTGGTTGCAACAAAGCTCGGCGAAATCAAAAACAAATTCGGCAGCGATGCCATCGCGGCGCTTTCCTCCGCTCGTTGCACCAACGAAGACAACTATGTCATGCAGAAATTTGTGCGCGCAGGGATCGGCACCAACAATGTCGATCACTGCGCCCGAACTTGACACGCTCCCACTGTAGCCGGTCTGGCTACTTCATTTGGCAGCGGTGCAATGACCAACTCCTTCGCCGATTATCTGAACACCGATCTGTTCTTCGTTATCGGCTCCAATCCTACTGAAGCTCACCCCATGGCGGGTGCCAAGATCATGTCGTCGTTGATGAATGGCACCAAACTGATCGTGGCCGACCCGCGCCGGATTGAGCTTGCCGATAAAGCCGATATTTTCCTGCAGCTGCGGCCCGGCACCGACATTCCGCTTCTGAACGGCCTGATGCATATCATCATCAAGGAAAACCTGCACGACCAGAAATTTATCGAAGAACGAACGGAAGGCATTGAGGACCTCAAGGCGGCGGTGGAGAAATTTACTCCGGCCAGGGTTTCCGAAATGACCGGTGTTCCGGAAAACCTCCTGTATGATGCCGCCCGCCTGTATGCAACCACCTCTAAGGCGATGCTCTGCTACACCCTGGGCATTACCGAACATATCTGCGGTGTGGATAACGTCATGAGCGTGGCCAATCTGGCCATGTTGACGGGCCATCTCGGACGGGAGGGCACCGGCGTCAACCCGCAGCGCGGACAAAACAATGTCCAAGGTGCCTGCGACATGGGTGCGCTGCCCGGCGATTATCCCGGCTATCAGAAGGTGGTCAATCCGGAGGTCCAGGCCAAGTTTGAAAAGGCTTGGGGGGTAAAATTGTCCAACCAGCCGGGACTGACCATTCCGGATATGATGGATGCCGCGGTGGAAGGCAAGCTCAAAGCCATGTATATCCTGGGCGAGGATCCGGTGCTGACCGATCCGGATGCCAACCACATCAAAAAGGCCCTGCAGAGCATGGATTTTGTCGTGGTGCAGGAGCTTTTCATGTCGGAGACCGCTAAATTTGCCGATGTGATCCTGCCCGGGGCGAGCTTTGCCGAGAAGGATGGCACCTTTACCAGTTCCGAGCGACGCGTGCAGCGGGTGCGCAAGGCCATCGAGCCCATCGGCGATACCAGGCCGGACTGGTGGATTGTCTGTGAAGTCGCAAAACGGATGGGCTATCCCATGGCATACGCCCATCCGGAGGAAATCTTCAACGAACTGGCCTCCCTGACCCCGTCCTATGGCGGCATCACTTACGACCGGATCGAGCATTGCGGTTTGCAATGGCCTTGTCCGACGGTAGATCACCCGGGCACGCCGATTCTGCATACCAAGGCTTTTGCGCGCGGTAAAGGGCTTTTCAAGGCCATCGACCACACTCCCCCGGCCGAAATGCCGGATGAAGAGTATCCCTATCTGTTGTCCACGGGTCGGATCCTTTATCACTATAACGTGACGACTCGGTATTCCTCGGCACTGGATGCCCACCGGCCCGAAGAGGCGGCCATGATCCATCCGGCGGATGCCGTAATGCTCGGTGTAGGTACCGGCGATACGGTGCAGGTGACTTCCCGCCGCGGTAGTGTCAAAACGAAGGTGGCGGTGACGGATAAGGTTCAATCAGGCATGATCTGGATGAGCTTCCATTACCGGGAAACACCCACCAATGAGCTGACCGTGAATGCCTTTGACCCGATCAGTAAAACCGGTGAATACAAGGTTGCTGCGGTGAGAATCGAGAAAACCTCGCCGATGTGAGGATGGTGGAAAGCCGGGCGCTTGGTGCGCCCGGCTTTCGGCAAGGCTGTAACCTGTGTAAGGCTTGAATGCTATCAGGAGAAAAATAATGAGTAACGAGAATTTGATGTCGAAGAGATGGCTGATCGCCTCTGCCGGGATCGTCATCATGACCCTGCTGGGCACCGTGTATGCCTGGTCGGTGTTCAGCAATCCCATCGTTGACGCTACCGGTTGGGCCAAGCCCGACATCGCCAAGACCTTCATGATCATCATCGGTATGATCGGTCTGTCCGCAGCCTTCGGCGGCATGATGGTCGACAAGATGGGACCCAAAAAGGTTGCCCTGATCGGGGTCATCCTTTATGGCATTGGTACGGTCCTGGCCGGGATGGCCATTAAAAACGTCAGCCTGCCCATGCTGTATCTGGGCTACGGCGTCATCGGCGGTATCGGCAACGGTATGGCCTATGTGGTGCCCATCGCCACCCTGATCAAGTGGTTCCCGGACAAGCGCGGCCTCATCACCGGTCTTTCGGTCATGGGCTTCGGTCTCGGTTCCTTCTTCATCGGCAAACTGGTTCCCGGCCTGATCAACAGCATGGGCGTGGTTTCGGCCCTGATGCTTCTCGGTGTGGTCTACCTGGTATTGAATGCCCTGGCCGCCCTGATTCTGGCGGTTCCGCCGGCCGGCTGGCTGCCCGACGGCTTTACCCCTTCCGCCACCACCGTTTCCGCCGCCGACTCCTTCGCCTGGGCGGAAGCCAAGAAGACTCCCCAGTGGTACATGATCTGGACCATGCTGTTTTTGAACGTCAGCGCCGGCATGGGCCTGCTGTCCAAACTTTCCCCCATGGCCCAGGACGTGTTCCGCGTCGCCCGCGGCATTGAAGACCCGGCGCAGCTGGCCGTTCTCGGCGGCGGCGTGCTGGCCACGGCCTCCATCTTCAACGGTCTGGGCCGTCTGTTCTGGTCCGCCATGTCCGACAAGATCGGCCGTAAAAACGTTTTCCTGTGCCTGTTCGCCACCCAGGCGGCCCTGTATTTCTACCTGCCCGCGGTGACCAGCACCTTCGTGTTCACCGTCATCGCCTGCTACCTGCTGGCGGGTCTGGGCGGCGGCTTCGCCGTTATGCCGGCCTTTGCCGCCGACTCCTTCGGCCCGACCTACATCGGCAAGGTGTACGGCTTTGTGCTGACCGCCTGGGGCGCCGCCGGCGTGCTGGGTGGCTACGTGTTCGCCAAGTTCACCGTGCCGGGTCCGCCCCTGAAGATCGCCGCCGGTCTGCTCATCGCCGGTTTCGTGGTCACCCTGCTGTTCAAGCGCCCGCAGCACGTGTCCCATTACAGGGTCCCGGCAGTGAAGTCCGTGCCCGGATAAGCGGGAGTGGAGGACGCTCCCTTCCAGATGGCGGGGCATCCGCCCCGGTATGCCCCGCTTGTTAATTGATTGCCGGAAACTTTCGCAAGGGGATTGTTTTAGTCTTGTGCGATCCGGGCAAGCTTCCATGCTGACCAGGTATGAAACGAAAGAATGAATTTGATGAAACAAGCGATATCAATGGAAATGGCGCTGGAAACCCTGGCACGTTATGTTCCTGGGACGGGCAGTGAAGAAGTGTCGGTGGTCGATGCCTTCGAGAGGATTTTGGCAAAGGACATTGTGGCGGGGATCTCTCTGCCGCCCTTTCGCCGCTCGCCGCTGGATGGCTATGCGCTGCGTGCTGCCGATACCATTGATGCCAGCAGGGAAACTCCGGTTGTCATGCGGGTTGTCGATGCAGTTTTTGCGGGGCAGGTGGCGACCATGCCTATAGGGCTCGGCGAAGCCATGAGCATTACCACCGGCGCTCCCATGCCGGAAGGCAGCGATTGCGTCGTCAAATTCGAGGATATCGTCCGCGATGGAGAAACCATCGCTGTTTCATCCCCGTTTGCAACCGGAGAAAATGTCGTTCCGCAAGGGGAGGATGTCGCCGAAGGGGAAACGGTCATCAACCGGGGTTCCAATATCACTCCCGCCGTGGTCGGGCTTTTGGTTTCCCTGGGGTTGGACAGGGTTCAGGTTTTTAAAAAACCCAGGGTGGGCGTCCTCTCCATCGGCGATGAGTTGCTGGAGGTTGGACATCCCTTGAGGCCGGGGAAGATTTACAACAGCAATTTGTATGCGCTGTCCCTGCAAGTCAAGGAAGCCGGCGGTCTGGCATTTCCCAACGAAACCCTGTCGGACTCGACGGGTGACATTGCCCGGGCTTTGGAGCGGGCCATGGCGGACTACGATTTGGTTGTCACCACCGGAGGTGCCTCCGTGGGCAGCAAGGATTTGGTCAGGGATGCCATTCGACTCAGTGGCGCCGGTATCCTGTTCTGGAAAGTCGGCATGAAGCCGGGAACTCCTGCCGTATGCGGTGAAAAAGATGGCAAGCTGATCATCGGTTTGTCGGGCAATCCTTCAGCGGCGATGATCACTTTTCTCATGTTGGTGCGCCCCTTGATTCGGACCATGGCGGGAAAAGAGTCCGGAGCCCTGCCGGAAGTCAGCGCCGTTATGAAACGGCCCTTCCATAAGACAAGCAGTCAGCGCCGCCTGTTGCGGTCGTTGGTAGCCTGGGAAAATGGGCGCTATTTCGCCATACCAGCCGGGATACAGAGTCCCGGCGCATTAAAATCCATGGTGGAATGCAATGCGCTCATCGACATACCGGCAGGACATGGTCCCCTTGAGGTGGGTGCGGAAGTCAAGGCTCTGCTATTGCCGCCGCCTTATTGTTTGCAGGGGTGAGCTGCCATTGGCAAGGAGAGCGGGACTCAAAATGCCCTTATGGTCAGGGACCGGGGTAGCTTGGTCGGTTGCAACCCGTTGCTGCGGGAAAAATAATTATTAGACAAGTAAGCGGTCATCTTTACGTTTTCTCAAGGGATACAAATTCAAACCCGTTTCCAGCAGGCCTTGGAGTCTGGCATGGTGCGGGTTTTTGTATTTCATCCGGGATAGGCGCCAAAACCATGGGGGTGCATAGTGATGGATGAAACGGATAACTTCCTTGCTTGTTATCGATAGTGTCGATAATGGATAGCGTTTTTATGGATAATATCAATTAGACTTAGCCTAAGTCATTTGCTAGATTCAGCATTTAATGATCAACTCAAAAGTCTGAAATAATCTGTGTTTGCAGCCTAAATTGGATAACAATATCGATTGGGCAGGAATTGTGGCTTTTTCGAATTTCATGCAAAAAAAGGAGGAACGGATGGGGGGTATGAAAAACATTTTTGCCGGACGCTGGGGCATTATCGGTGCCGGCATCTTTATCGGCATTCTCGCCCCCTTGTTGCAGAAGTGGGGCAATCCCGGCAACATGGGCGTCTGCGTGGCCTGTTTTGAACGCGATATCGTCGGGGCCCTCGGCCTGCATCGGGCCGAGGTGGTGCAGTACCTTCGTCCCGAAATCATCGGTTTCGTTCTGGGCTCACTGGTAGCGGCCTGCCTGTTCCGGGAATTTCGGCCGCGCCTCGGTTCGGCGCCCATCGTCCGTTTCGTGCTGGGATTCTTCGCCATGATCGGGGCGCTGGTGTTTCTCGGCTGTCCCTGGCGGGCGGCCTTGCGGTTGGCCGGAGGCGATGGCAGCGCCATCGTCGGCCTGCTGGGACTCGGTGCCGGCATCTGGCTCGGTACCCTGTTTTTGAAGGGCGGCTACAATCTCGGCCGAACCCAGGAAACGCGGCCGGCCGCAGGTTTGCTGCTGCCCCTGTTCATGCTGGGCCTGCTGGCGTTGATGTTCGTTTTTCCCGCCATGCCCGGAGAAGGGCAGAGCGGGGTGCTGTTTTACAGCCTCAAGGGACCGGGTTCCATGTACGCCCCGGTGCTGGTCTCCCTGGCCGCCGGTCTGGGCATCGGCTTTATCGCCCAGCGCAGCCGTTTCTGCACCATGGGCGCCATTCGCGACTTCGTGCTGTTTCGGCAAACCCATCTGCTGGGTGGGTTTCTCGCTCTCATTGTGACCGCCCTGGTGGTCAATCTCGTGGTCGGTCAGTTTCATCCGGGCTTCGCAGGGCAACCCATCGCCCACACCATGCAGGTCTGGAATTTCGCCGGCATGCTGCTATCGGGTCTGGCCTTCTGTCTTGCCGGGGGTTGTCCCGGCCGTCAGCTGTTCATGGCCGGCGAAGGGGACGGGGATGCCGCCATTTTCGTGCTGGGCATGATGGCCGGCGCGGCCTTCAGTCATAATTTCAGTATGGCCAGCTCGCCTGCCGGTATCGGAAAATACGGTATGCAGGGAGTGGTGGTCGGACTTCTGGTGTGCCTGTTGCTGGGCTTCACCATGCGCAAAAAAGCGGCCTAGGGAGGATGTCATGACGAAAACCATCGATGCTCGCGGACTGTCCTGCCCGCAACCTGTAATGATGACCTTGGAGGCCATCAAAGCCGGCGGCGCGGCGGAACTTATTGTATTGGTGGACAATGAAACGTCCCGGGAGAACGTCTGCCGGGCCGCGGAAAACCGGGGCTGGTCCGTGGCGGGAGTTGCCGAGCGGGCCGGTGACCTGACCATCACACTGAAAAAGGGCTAGACAACATGGCGCTTTTCGGCTTCAAGAAGAATTCCAATGCCGAGGCGGACAACTCCTCCTCTGAAAATCAAGTTGAGCGGGGCATCCTGGTGTTCGAGAACACCAGCGAGGTCATTCAGGCGGAGAATCTTTTGAAAAAGGCGGGCTGGAGCATCCGGGTCATGGGGCCGCCGCCCGAAATTCGCCAGGGTTGCGACCTGGTCATCGAGTTCCCCCTCATCGAGCAACTGGACATCGTTCGCCTGCTGACGGAGAAGGGCCTTCCGCCCCTGAAGACCGTGCCCGTGACCAGCCCTCTGTTGCAGCCCGTCGATATCTTTCAGGTCAAGGATTTCGGCCGCTATCTCATGGTGCGGGCGGCCAACATGAAGCTGACCCTGGACAAGGAAACCCGCACCATCGTCAATATCTCGGGGGGCGGCTGCCCCGATGTGCCCTACCTGGCCGCTTCCATGGTCGGGAAGACCCTGGCCGAGGCGCCGAGCCCCCGTGAAGTCGGCCATACCCTATGCGGCTATGCGCTGCAGTTGGCCTATGAGGAGACCCTGCGCCAATGCTGTGCATAGTTGGAACGGTGCCTTGTGCCGACTTTCCCCTGGTGGAAGGAACGGTGAGCCTGCGGGGCGAGCAATTGCACATCGGCACCTCGCTGGTGGACATCAACCGGGGTACGCCGGCTCTGCTCGGCGCGGCCTTGAAGGCGGCCGAGGCGTTGGGCCGACCCGCGCCCTATGCCTATCTGGTCGGCGATACGGGCACCGGCGCGGGCAGTCGACGTCTGTACCGGCACTTGACCGAGGCTTTGCCCGCCGCTGATTTCAAGACCATAACTTTCCATTATTTGCAGCCCATCGTCTATTGGCACCAAAAGGTTTTGGCGGCCATCGGCAAGATGGCGTTCCGCCCGTGTCTAATCGCCGATGCCGGCTTCATGTATGTAGCGAAAATGAGCGGTGAAGCCGGCGCCTACGACCTGTTTACGCCCGATGTCGGTGAATTGGCCTTTCTGGCCGACGAAGAGGCGCCGCATCCGTTCTATACCCGCGGTTTCATGCTGCATGAAGACAACCGGGTGCCCGATCTGATTGCCCGGGCCTATCTACACGGCAATGCCGCCCGCTACCTGCTGGTCAAGGGTGAACGGGATTACCTGGCGGATGCCGGCGGGATCCTGGCCAGCGTCGACAGCCCTTCGGAGGAAGTTCTGGAAGCCATCGGCGGCACGGGCGATACCATTACCGGTTTGGTTTCGGTGTGCATCGACGCCGGCATGGATATCCAGGCGGCAGCCATCGCCGCCATGCGGGTCAACCGCCTCGCCGGCCGTCATTGTCGACCGACGCCGGCCACCCAGGTCGCTGACATCATAGCCCATATTCCTCAGGCTTTTCGGGAGATGCAGGCCGGATAGCCTGGCAGTGATAACTTGTCCAGATCGAATTTTTTTCCATGGAGTGGTCATGAAAAAACATCTCGCTTTTTTACCTTTATTGATCGCAGGTCTCCTGCTCGGAACCTTCTCGCCGGCCTTTTCCGGCAGCCTCGATTCCTTCAAAAATGAAAAGGGTGTCCTGAAAATATCCGGGGGCACCGCCCATATTCCGGTCATGAAGGATGCCGCCCAGAAGATCATGACTGCCAACCCGGATATCCAGATCAGCATCGCCGGGGGCGGATCGGGGGTCGGCATCAAACAGGTCGGAGAGGGCCTGGTGGACATCGGCAACAGCGGCCGCAAGCCGACAGCCGAGGAAATCGACCGCTATGGACTCAAAGTCCACCAGTGGGCCGTCGACGGGGTGGCCCCGGTGGTGAATCCCAAGAACAAGGTCAACAAGCTGACCAAAGCCCAGATGAGCGACATCTTTGCCGGCAAGATCGACAACTGGCGGCAACTGGGCGGGGAGAACCGCAAAATCAACCTTTATACCCGGGATGAAGCCAGCGGCACCCGCGAAGTATTCTGGGAAAAGGGCTTGGACAAAGGCAACGTAACCGCCGCGGCCCACGTGGTGGTGTCCAACGGCGCCATGAAGTCGGCCGTTGCCCAGGATCCGTACGGCATCGGCTACGTATCCGTGGGTCACATCGATCGGACCGTGGCGCCGGTGGCTCTGGACGGCGTCCTGCCCACCATCGAGACGGTGCGCAACGGCTCCTACAAGGTTGCGCGCGGCCTTTACAGCAACACCAAGGGAGAACCGACGAGCCTGGCCAAAAAATTCCTGGATTTCCTGTCCACCTCGGAGGGTAGCCGGATCATCGAGGAACACGGCTTTATCCCACTTCGATGAGAAAACTCCATGAGCTGGTCGCGGAGAGGTTGCTGTGCCTCTCCGCGCTGGCAAGTTCCGCCATCACCCTGGCGATTCTGGTTTTTCTGGTGGTCATGGGCCTGCCCTTGATGAGGGCCGGCGGCGTTCTGCCGCTGCTCTACAGTCCTTGGGCGCCTTTCCAGGGGAGTTTCGGCATTTTCCCGATGATCGTCGGGACTTGCGCCATCTCTCTGGCAAGCCTGATGCTGGCCTTTCCGTTGAGTCTCGGGTGTTCTTTTCTGATTGCCGCTGTCGCTCCGTCGGCCGTGAGTCGGGGCTTTCGGCGCCTCATCGAGTTGATGACCGGTATTCCCACGGTGGTCTACGGTTTTGTCGGCATCTTTTTGCTGGTGCCCATCCTGCGGGAACTGTTCCAGAGCGGCTCGGGTATGAGCCTACTGACGGCGTCCCTGGTCCTGGGCATCATGATTACGCCCACCATGACCCTGTTCTTTTGCGACAGCTTCGACCGGATTCCGAAGTCTTATCTGGACGCCGCCGAGGCCCTGGGCGCGAGCCGCACCCAGCAGTTGATCCATGTCATGCTGCCGCTGGCGAAAAAGGGCATGCTCAGCGGCGTATTGCTGGCCCTCGGCCGCGCCGTCGGTGACACTCTCATCGCCCTGATGCTGGCGGGCAACGCGGTCCAGGTGCCGACCTCGGCGTTGGAGCCGGCCCGGACCCTGACCGCCCATATCGCGCTGGTGATGGCGGCGGATTACGAAAGTCCTGAATTCCGGTCCATCTTTACCTGCGGCATCGTGCTCTATCTGTTCACCCTGACCGTGACCTTTGTGGTGCGCGCGATGGGGTCGGCCAAGGATGAAGCAGCGTGAAACCATGCCTGCTCGAAAGAACCACGGTGCTGTTCGCCTGGGCCGCCGGGCTGCTGTTGACGGCGGCCGTCGCGGTGCTGTTTGGCTACCTTTTCATGCATGGCTTGGAAGTTCTCAATCTGCCACTGATCTTCGGGAATACCCCTCCATGGCGGGCACTGCTGCTGCAGGAACGGGTTTTCGAAGGGTTGTTTCCGGCCTTGGCCGGCACTTTTATGCTGGTCCTGCTCGCCATCTGCTGGGCCATTCCGGTAGGGCTGGCCACGGGGGTCTATCTGTCCGAATATGCCGGGCCACGGGTCAGAAGGGTACTCGATGCCCTGTTCGACGTTCTCGCCGGGGTGCCGTCCATCGTGGTGGGCCTGTTCGGGTTTGCTCTGGCGGTTTTTCTGCACCGGCATTTTTCCGAGCGCATCGGTCCCTGCCTGCTGATTTCCAGCCTGGCGCTTTCCATCCTGGTTCTGCCCTACATCATCCGTACTACCCAGGCGTCGCTGGAGGGTTTGCCCAGGGAGATCCGCCTCACCGCCATTGCCCTGGGGGCGACCAAGCTGCAGAATATCATTCTGGTGCTCCTCCCCAAGTCCCTGGCAGGGGTCATGAGCGGGATCATTCTCGCCATCGGCCGCTGTGCCGAGGATACGGCGGTCATCATGCTGACCGGGGTGGTGGCTTCCGCGGGGCTGCCCAAATCGCTGCTTTCCCAGTACGAAGCCCTGCCTTTTTACATCTATTATATTTCATCCCAATACACGAGCCCCGAAGAGCTGCAACAAGGCTATGGTGCGGCCATTATCCTGTTGCTCCTGTGCGCGCTGCTGCTGCTGGCGGCCTGCGGCATCCGGAAAGGGCTGGCCCATTTGGTTTTTTACCGCCCATGAGTCCACAGTCGATGCCAAATACCAAGATACGAGTTGAGAACCTGTATTTTTCCTACCGGGGCCGCAGTGTGCTGCGGGATGTGAGTGTCGGTTTCGACCGCAATGCGATTACCGCACTCACCGGACCTTCCGGGGTCGGCAAATCGACCTTTCTCACGACCCTCAACCGCCTCTGGGAGAGCTCGCGGGATGCAACCATGCAGGGCAGGGTGGAAATCGAGCTGCAGGGACGCATGCGGGATGTCTATGATCGCGGCATGCCGCTGACGGAGTTGCGAAAAAAGGTGGCGATGGTGTTTCAGGCCCCCAATCCCTTGCCCATGAGCATCGCCAAAAATATCGCCTTCCCTTTGAAGCTGGCCGGAGAACGGCATCGGCCGGTCGTTGCCGGTAGGGTGGAGCAGGCTCTGCGAATGGCCAACCTGTGGCACGAAGTCAAGGACCGTCTGCAGGATGACGCCCGCACCCTGTCCGGGGGGCAGCAGCAGCGCCTGTGCATCGCCCGGGCCCTGGTGCTGGAACCGGAAGTGCTGCTGTTGGATGAACCGACGTCCTCCCTGGATCCGGCCGCCACCGACGCCGTCGAGGAACTTCTTTTAGGGCTCAAGGAGCGCCTGACAATCCTGGTTGTGTCCCATTATCTGGAGCAGGTGGTGCGCATTTCCGACCGGGTGGTCAGCTTTGCCGACGGGACCATCGTTGCCGGATGAGGGTTTGAAGCAGGCGGCATGATGGCCGGTTGCCCGGCTCAAGCCATGGTGCAGGCTAGTCGAAAAACAAGAAGGGAGCATCCATGACCAACCAGAAAATCAAGCTTACGCACATGGTGAAAGCGGCCGGTTGAGCGGCCAAGCTGGGCCCGGAGGGCCTGGAAGAGGCCTTGTCCGGATTGTTCGGTGAGCGGGATCCCAATCTGATCGTGGGGCCGGAGACCGCCGATGATGCCGGAGTCTACCGCATCGCCGACGATTGTGCCCTGGTGGAAACCACCGATATCATCACGCCGCTGGTCGACGATCCCTATCTGTTCGGCGCCATTGCCGCAACCAACGCCCTGTCCGATGTTTTCGCCATGGGCGGCCGGCCGGTGACCGCCATGAACCTGGCCTTCTTCCCGCAATGCGGGATCCCTCGCGAAATGCTGCGGCAGCTGCTGGCCGGCGGCGCAAGCAAGATCCGGGAAGCGGGGGCCTGTCTGGTGGGGGGGCATACGGTGACGGATGCCGAGCTCAAGTACGGCCTGGCGGTGACCGGGTTGGTGCATCCCTCCCGGGTGGTCAGAAACTCGACGGCCCGACCCGGCGATCGCCTGATCCTGACCAAGCCGATCGGCACCGGCATCATTTCCACCGGCATCAAGGCGGATATGATCGACGCAGAGTCGGTGACGGAAGCCTGCCGTTGGATGACCACCCTGAACGATGTGGCCGCGGCCGTCATGCTGGAGTGCGGCGCCCGGGCCTGCACCGACGTGACCGGCTTCGGCCTCATTGGCCATGCTTCGGAGATGGCCCGGGGCGCCGGTGTCACCCTGGCCCTTAGGCGGGATGATGTGCCGGTAATGGCCGGTGTTGCCGATTTGATCGGAGATGGCCTGGTGCCTGGCGGCTGCTATCGCAATCGGGACTATTATGCCCGGATGTTGCGGGATGTCCGTGCAGAAGGGGGAGAGAGTGTCTCGGCCATGCCCGCCGATGACCTGCTGCCCCTGTTCGATCCCCAGACTTCCGGCGGTCTGTTGATCGCCCTGGATGTCGAATCCGCTCGGGATTTTCTGCTTCGTGCCCGAGATCGGGGATGTTTCGCCGTGGTGGTTGGCGAGGTCGTGGATGCCCGCGGACATGCGGTGGAGATTTGCTGACAGTTCCCGTCGGGTACTGTCGGCTTAAAAGGAGGCACTTTCGTGCTGCATTTTACGGTTCCCAACCAGGTCGATTTTAAAATCGAACACCTGGTGCTTGACTTCAACGGTACCATCGCCGAGGACGGCACCCTCATTCCCGGAGTTGGGGATCTCATCCAGTCCTTGAGTTCCCGGGTTACGGTGCATGTCGTCACGGCCGATACCCATGGCACGGCCAGGGCGCAACTGGTCCATCTCCCCTGCACCGTGAAGATCATCGCAGAAGCCCACCAGGATCGGATCAAACTCGATTATGTTACCGATTTGGGCCGGCACCAAACCGTGACCATCGGCAACGGCGCCAATGATTGCCTGATGCTGCAACACGCCGCTTTCAGCATCTGCGTCATCCAGGCGGAGGGGGCTGCCACCGGGGCCCTGCAGGCGGCCACCATGGTCTGTACGAATATCAGACAGGCCCTCGAATTGCTTCTGAATCCACGCCGAGTCACCGCCACCCTGCGCAACGCCTGATCTTCTCCTTATCCCTTTCAAAACGGGTAATCACTTAAATCTACAGTGATATTCTACCTCTCTGGGTACGCCCATCTCTTTATTATTGATTTTTACGATAATCTCAATTCAATTTATTAATATTATCCATTTGACTTGCCCGGGATGCTCCTTGTATTTCTTTCTCCATGCTGACGGTAGTGGCCGACATTCGGGCACGCCGGAGACACCAAACTTTGTTATGGAGGAGAAGTCGAAAATGGTCAAGCTGACGATCAACGGTAAAACGACGGAAGTGCCTGCGGGCAGCTCGATTCTGGATGCCGCGAAAACGCTGGATATCCACATCCCGACCCTGTGCCACCTGGAAATGGAAAAGAAATTCAACGAACAGGCCGCCGCCTGCCGCGTCTGCGTGGTTGAGGTCGAAAACCGCCGCAACCTGGCACCGGCCTGCGCCACGCCGGTCATGGAAGGCATGGTGGTGACCACCGACACCCCCCGCACCATCGAAGCCCGCAAGACGGTCATCAACCTGATGCTTTCCGACCACCCCCTGGATTGCCTGACCTGTGGCCAGGCCGGGGCCTGCAAGTTGCAGGATCTCTGCCATGCCTACGACATCACCGAAACGGAATTCCCCGGGACGCGCAACGATTTCCCCAAAGATGAGACCAACGAATTCTACCTCCGGGATCTCAACAAATGCGTGGCCTGCCGTCGCTGCGTCATGGTCTGCAACAACTTCCAGAGCACCCAGGCCATCGGTTTTGGCGACCGCGGATTCACCACCCACCCGGTGGCGCCTTTCGACAAGGGCATGGACGCCTCCACCTGTGTTTCCTGCGGCAACTGCGTGTCCGTCTGCCCGACGGGCGCCCTGCAGCCGAAGAGCAAGGACAAGTTCCGCCATTGGGAAGTCAGCAAAACCAAGACTACCTGCTCCTACTGCGGGGTGGGCTGCGAAATGAACCTGCTGACCAAAGACAACAAGGTGGTCGGCGTGGAGCCGGTCAATGGCCCCGCCAACGAGGGTCTGCTGTGCGTCAAGGGCAAATTCGGCTACAACTTCATCAACCATCCGGATCGCCTGACGACCCCTCTGATCAAGAAAAACGGCGAGTTCGTTTCCGCCACCTGGGACGAGGCCTATGACCTCATCGCCGGCAAGTTGAAGGAAACCAAGGAAAAATACGGCGCCGATGCCTTGGCCGGTTTCGCCTCGGCCCGCGTCACCAACGAAGAGAACTACCTGTTCCAAAAAATGGTCCGGGCCTGCTTCGGCACCAACAACATCGACCATTGCGCCCGTCTGTGTCATGCCTCGACGGTAGCCGGCCTGGCCACCACCCTGGGCAGCGGTGCCATGACCAACAGTATCGCCGAGGTTCTGGACAGCGACCTGATTTTCGTCACCGGCTCCAACACCACTGAAACCCACCCGGTCATCGGCACCAAGATCCGCCAGGCCGTGGCCAAGGGAGCCAAACTCATCGTCGGCGAGCCGCGCCGCATCGACCTGGTGGAGCAGGCCGACGTGTTCATGCAGATCACCCCCGGCACCAACGTCGCTCTCTACAACGGAATGATGAACGTCATCATCTCCGAGGGGTTGCAGAACGAGGAATTCATCCAGGCCCGCACCGAGAACTACGACGAATTGGTCAAGGTGATCGATGCGTACACCCCGGAAAAAGTCGCCGAAATTTGCGGCATCAACGCCGAGGATCTGAAAAAAGCGGCCCGCATGTACGCCCAGGCCAAAAACGCCTCCATCTTCTACTCCATGGGCGTGACCCAGCACAGCACCGGCGTCAGCGGCGTCATGGGCACCTCCAATCTGGCCCTGCTGTGCGGCCAGATCGGCAAGGAAGCCTCCGGCGTCAATCCCCTGCGCGGCCAGAACAACGTGCAGGGCGCCTGCGACATGGGCTGCCTGCCCGGTGACCTGACCGGCTACCAGAAAATCGCCAACCCCGAAGCGGTGGCCAAGTTCGAGCAGGCCTGGGGCGTGAAACTGTCCACCAACCCCGGCCACACGGTCACGGAAGTCATCCCCATGGCCGGCAAGGGCGAGATCAAGTTCCTCTACATCATGGGTGAAAACCCCATGTTGTCCGACCCCGACCAGGCCCATGTCAAGGCCGGTCTGGAAAATCTCGACTTCCTGGTGGTGCAGGATATCTTCCTGACGGAAACCGCCGAACTGGCCGACGTGGTGCTGCCGGCCGCTTCCTTTGCCGAGAAGGACGGTACCTTCACCAACACCGAGCGGCGTGTCCAGCGAGTACGCAAAGCCATCAATCCGCCAGGCAAAGCCAAGGCCGACTGGGTCATCCTGCAGGAAATGATGGCCAGGCTGGGCTATGAAAAAACCTATGCCGGCGCCAAGGAAATCATGGAGGAAATCGCCGGCGTGACGCCTTCCTACGGCGGCATGAGCTATGCCCGTCTGGATGTCCAGGGGCTGCAGTGGCCCTGCCCGACGGCGGACCACCCGGGCACCAAGTTCCTGCACAAGGACAAATGCGCCCGCGGTCCGGGTCTGTTCAAGCCCTGGGAGTTCAAACCCAGCGCCGAGTTGCCGGATGCCGAGTATCCGCTGATCCTGACCACCGGTCGCATCCTTTACCACTATCACACCAAGACCATGACCGGCAAAGTCGAGGGCCTCAACAACCTGTTCCCCGGCTCCTTCGTGGAAATCAATCCCAAAGCGGCGCGCAAGCTGAACATCGTCGACGGCGACAAGGTCAAGGTCAGCACCCGTCGCGGCGCCGTTGCGGCCACGGCCAAAGTGACGGACAAGGTCAAGGAAACGGTCATCTTCATGCCGTTCCACTTTGCCGACGGTCCGGCCAACGCCCTGACCAACCCGGCTCTGGATCCCATCGCCAAGATTCCGGAGTTCAAATCCTGTGCCGCCAAAGTTGAAAAGGTGTCCTGGGACTGGTCCGAGGAGCAGGACAAGATTCGCTAACCTCTGACTGCCGGGGACGGAATTCGCCGTCCCCGGCATGCTCCAAACAGGTACAAGGCCTCTCGTCCTGCCTGGGCCGCGGGGCTAAAGCAACCTAACCACGGCTTTCCATCGAAAATATCGATGGAAAGCCGTGGTTTTTTCGAAATAATCCATTTGCTTTATGCCGGGCTCCGGGCTATTTTCTCGCCATGCCTCCTCATATCGCCCTCTGCAACATATTCGACCAGGACGCGGAACGGTTGGCCGGTTTTGCCACGGAACACGATTTCCGCGCCATCGACTGGTCCATGGATCCGTCGCTGCCGGAGCGGGAATTCCGCTCCCTGATGCAGGCCCTCGAAGGCTTCCAGGTGCGCTTCCATTGCCGTTTCCACGGCATCGATCCGGCTTTTACCGACAGTCGCGGGGAGGACTCCCTGGCGCTGCTGCTGCGGACCGTGGACCAGGTTGCCGCCGTCGGCGGACGGCACATGACGGTGCATTCCGGCCTTGGCAATCCTTCCGGAGCAGGTATCGATGCCCGCCGGGCCATCGACAATCTGGCCCGCTTGGCGGCCCATGGTCGCCGCCGGGGGGTCGCCGTCGCTCTGGAAAACCTGACCACTCCCCTGACCAACGATCCCGCCCTGTTCCGCCGTATCGTGATGGAAAGCGGCGCCTGGGTGACCGTCGACATCGGCCATGCCCATGCGGTAGGTCTGGTGCAGGGGCGGCAGGATATTTTCCGCGACTATGTGCTGCCCCATCGCCATCGCATCCGCAACGCCCATATCTACCACACCGAACTGGACGGCTATGGGCACGTACCGCCCGCCTGCCTGGCGGATTTCCACGACCGCCTGGACCTGCTCGGCCTGGCGGAATCCTGCGACTGGTGGGTCATCGAACTGATGCAACCGGCGGAGATTCTGCATACCCGCGACCTGCTCCGGAGCTATTTCCATCTCGCGGCGGTACGCACCGACACTGATCGGCACGAAAATCCCCTTCCTTTGAGCGCCATGTCGGCATAAACTCTCGACGGTGTACACCTTTTTCCCCGGGGAGGCCGACATGCGCTGCATCCTGCTTCTTCTCGACGGTCTTGGTGACCGCAGCCATCCGGCCCTGCATAACAGGACCCCGCTGCAGGCCGCCCATACCCCCAACCTGGATATCATTGCCGCGCGCGGCATGAACGGGCTGTTCCATGCCTATCTGCAGGGCACCGCATTGCCTAGCGAACTGGCCCATTTCCTCATGTTCGGTTACCGGATGGAGGAGTTCCCGGGAAGGGGGGCGGTGGAAGCCTTGGGGGAGGGGCTGGACATCCGGGACGGGGACGTGGCCCTGCTGGCGCGCATCTTTGGCGTCGTCAGGGAAGGCGATGGGCTGGTGTTGCGCCACGAGGATCCGGATGTGGACCCGGAACATTGCCGGGTGCTGCAGGAGGCCATCCGGCACTTTTGTCATGACGGTAGAGAGGCCGAATTTCTGCCGACGCGCGGCATCGGCGGCATCCTGCGCCTGCGGGGCGAGGTCTCCAAGGCGATCACGGATTCCAATCCCATCATCGAGGGCCGCTCCCTCATGGAGATTCTGCCCCTGCGCGCCATGGCCGGGGATCGGCAAACCCTCGCCACCGCCCGGTTTCTCAACGATTATCTGCGCTGGAGCCATCGGACCCTGACGGCACACCCCCTCAACGGCGAGCGCCTGGCGGCCGGATTGCCGGCCATCAACGCCGTCGGCACCCAGCGGGCCGGCATGTTGGCAAAGCTGCCCTCCTTTCAGGAACGGTGGGGCCTGCGGGGCCTGCTCATCGCCGCCGGCGCCATCTATCACGGCCTGGGGCGGGTCGTCGGCATGGAAACCCGCAAGGTGGGGGATACGGCAAGCCCAGGTCGGGATCTGCGCGAACGCCTGGAACTGGCGCACCGGGCGCGGGACTATGATTTCATACATGTTCACACCAAGGTCACGGACGAGGCCGGACACAAGGGGGACCCCCGGTTCAAGCAAAAGGTCATCGAGGAACTCGATACGGCCCTGGCCTATGCCGTCGACGAGATCCTGTCCGATGAGCAGGTGCTGTTCATCGTTACCGCCGATCACTCAACAGCCTGTTCGGGAACCATGATCCATACCGGGGAGACCGTGCCCCTGACCATGGCCGGCAAATATGTCCGCCGCGATGCCGTGGACAGGTTCGACGAGGTGAGTTGCGCCGCCGGTGGGTTAAGCTTGGTGCGCGGCCGGGAACTCATGTACCTGGTGCTGAATTTTCTGGATCGGGGCAAGCTGTGGGGGCTCATGGACGCGCCCGACGATCAGCCCTTTACGCCGGGCCCGGCCACGCCCCTGACGGAACCTTGAGGGGTCCATGGTGTGGACTGATGATGACCGGGGTCAAGGCATTGCCGCCCTTCGGAAAAGACCGAGGAAAATCGTATGACCGAGCCGTCGCAACAGGCCGAAATCGGGGTGATACACGGCCGTTTCCAGGTGCTTCACAACGATCATCTCAGCTATCTGCTGGCGGGCATGGCGCTTTGCCGACACCTGGTGGTAGGCATCACCAATCCCGATCCTTTCCTGACCCGGGATGAAGCCGCTGATCCGAAACGGAGCAGTCCGACCGGCAATCCCCTGACCTATTTCGAACGCTACCTGATGGTGCGGGCGGTCCTTGAAGAGGCCGGCATCCCGGCGGCCAATTTTTCCGTGGTGCCCTTTCCCATCAACCTGCCGGATCGCTACCGTTACTACGTGCCCCTCGATGCCCTGTTTTTTCTCTCCATCTACGACGAGTGGGGGCAGCGCAAGCTGGAATACTTCCGCTCCCTCAACCTGGCGACCCATCTGTTGCGCGAAGTGCCCAAGGAGCAGAAGGGCCTTAGTTCCACGGACATCCGCCGGCGCATGGCTCGGGATGAGGGGTGGGAAGAGCTGGTGCCGCCCGCCGTCGCACGATTGATGAAAGAGTGGGACATTCCCGCTCGCCTGCGGTCTATGGGCTGCCGATGATGATCCGGTCTGGTGACGAAAAAGCCTTGGTTTTTTCACGGGTTGCGTAGCAGCAAAGGGTGACGTTGGTCTGCCGGGCACAGTCAATGCCAGAACTGATGGGGGCCGCCTTGGAAATGATCAGGGGGATGCCGGCCCGGGCCGCCTTCATGACCATGCCGGCCGGTTGTCGGCCCGAGGAAATCAGAAACATACGTGAAAGATCGTCGCCATGGAGGACGGCCTGGCCGACCACCTTGTCGACGGCGTTATGCCGTCCGATATCCACCGCCTTGTAGCGCAAGGTTCCGTCGGCCCCGACCAGGGTTGCGGTGTGCGCGCCGCCGGTTTTTTTCTGCGTTTCGTCATCCAGATATTTCAGACTGGCCAGCAGAACCCCAATGGAAAAGTTCTGGGCGACCGGGACGAACACCTCCGCGTCGCAAATGCTGCGCCGCAATCCAAGGCCGCCGGAGGAACGCAGTTCATACTCCAGTTCGGAATCTTGGGCGATACCGGCGCGAAGCTCCACGCGATCGTCCATTTCCCGGATTTCCTCGAGGTCCTTCAGGCTGCGAATGAGACCCTCTGTAATCAAAAAGCCGACCGCAAGCTCCTTGCCAAATCCTGGTGTCGTGACGATGGAGGTGAGGCGGTTGCCGTTGAGATACAGAGTGATGGTTTTTTCCACCATGACTTCGTCAAAGGCCGGCTCTGATCCGGTGTCGGTAAATTTGGTAGAGGCATATTGGTGCATGGCAACATCCTGCAGGGTCATAATCGGCTCGCTTTTAATGGTGTTGTTGTAAAGCAATGTTGAAAAATTTAGCAACAAATGGTAACACACCCACAGGGGAATGAAAATGTTCATTACCAGCTTTCGGAGGAGCTTTCTTAAGAGTTCGGCCAGAGCAATCAAGTGATGTCGGGGATGTATCGATGAATCTGAAACAGCTGGAAGTGTTCATAGCTGTTGCCGAGAGCGGCAGCTTTTCCCGGGCTGCCGAATTGACCTTCCTGACCCAGTCGACCGTCAGCCAGCATATCCTGTCCCTGGAAAAAGAGTATGACCTGAAACTGCTCGACCGTACCGGCAAGGGTGCCCTTCTCACCGAGGCGGGGAAGTTGCTGCTGGTTCATGCCCGGCGGGTGGTGGAGGAAGCCCGGGACGTCGGCACCGCCCTCACTCGCTTCCGGGGCCTGTCGGAGGTGGAATTGAAGGTCGGGGGCAGCAACATCCCGGCTTGCTACATGATTCCGGAATGCATCCCGGCCTTTCGGGACAAGCATCCCGGCGTCATCATCACCCTGCTGCAGGGCGACAGCCGCGAAACCCTTGAGCGCCTGAAGCGGGAAGAGGTGGAATTCGCCCTGGTCGGCACCCGGTTCACGGAAAAGAAAATCGTCTACAAGCCCCTGGCGCTGGACAAGATCTCCCTGGTGGTTCCCGCCGGCCATCCCTGGAGCGGCAAGGAATTCATTCTTCCGGAAGAACTGATTACCGAACCGCTGATCTTTCGTGAGCCGGGGTCGGGCACGGACCGAACCCTGCGGGAGGAACTGGTCAAGGCCGGTTTTTCACCTCAACACCTGAAGATCGCCATGTGCCTCGGCAGCAACGAGGCCGTCAAGCAGGCCATCCTGAACGGTGGCGGCGTTTCTTTTCTGTCCGAGCTTTCGGTGAAGCGCGAATGCGAGCGGGGGGAAATGGCCGTCGTCCGGATTCGAGGGTTGGACGTCTGGCGTCATTTCTACCTGGTAACCCTCTGGGGCCGGGAGTTGGCGCCGGCGGCCAAGGCCTTTGTCGACACCATCCTACACTGGTTTCAGGCTGAATAAAGTCAATGGGAGCGGCAAGTTTGCTGCGGGGCAAGCTGCCGGCAAGGCAGGCATAAGTGGTTGCAATAATCGCCTGTATGGGCTAGTATCGCAATTCCTTTAGCAAATCACAAAAGGCCATTCATTTTATAAATATGTTGCCGGAAAGGGGATGGCACTCCATGGTCCCCTGGGCAAGGCACTCATGGAAGCGCGTCGGTCGCTGGTGGGCCGCCCGGTCTTCAAAACCGGTGTGGGGGGTGAGAAACTTCCCAGGTGGGTTCGATTCCCATGCGCTTCCGCCATTTTATGCTCTGATTGTAGTCAGGGTAGTGCGTCCGATCCATCTTCTGCTGCAACCGGGGGGCGCAGGAAGTACCGTGCCCCGCGACCGATGACCGCCCAGCCCCCCGCTACGTATCCTGTATTCGATTCCGTTGCATCCATCTTTTCCGAACCATGGTGGTTCTCCCTTTGGGATGCCTGCCATGGTGTCGGTGATGAAAAGGGTCTGCCATGAAGCATCTCATACTCGGTACCGCCGGCCATATCGATCACGGCAAGACCTCCTTGGTCAGGGCTTTGACCGGCATCGACACGGACCGCCTGAAGGAGGAAAAGGAGCGGGGCATCACCATCGAGCTCGGCTTCGCCCACCTGGAGCTGCCGGGCGATATCCAGTTCGGGATCGTCGATGTGCCCGGCCATGAACGCTTCGTCCGGGCCATGGTCGCCGGCGTCGGCGGCATGGACCTGGTCATGCTGGTGATTGCCGCCGACGAGGGGGTCATGCCCCAGACCCGCGAGCATCTGGAGATTTGCCAGTTGCTGGGGGTGCGCAAGGGCCTGGTCGCCCTCACCAAGTGCGATATGGTGGACGAAGATTGGCTGCACCTGGTCACCGAAGAGGTGCGCGACTACCTGGCCGGCAGTTTTCTGGAAGAGGCGCCGATTGTGCCCCTCTCTTCCAAAACCGGCGTCGGTCTTGAGGATCTCAAAACGACCCTCGGACAGTTGGCGGCGGAAGTGCACGAGAAATCCGTGGACGGTCCCTTTCGGCTGCCTGTCGACCGGGTTTTCACCGTTGCCGGCTTCGGCACGGTGGTCACCGGTACCCTGCTGTCCGGCGCGTTGCGGGTCGGCGATGAAGTCGAAGTGCTGCCTTCCGGCCTGACCTCGCGGGTACGCAGCATCCAGACCCACGGCCGCAAGTCGGAACAGGCCGAGGCCGGCCAGCGGGTGGCGGTCAACCTGCAGGGCATCGATTATGCCGACATGGCCCGCGGCGACGTCATCGTGCCGCGCGGCGTGTTTCGCACCACCCGTACCGTCGACGCCCGCCTGGACTTCCTCGCCTCGGCGCCGCGGGAGTTGAAGCATCGCGCCACCCTGCGCTTGCATTCGGCCACCTACGAAGTCTCGGCCCAGGCGATCCTGCTCGAGGGGGATACCCTGGCGCCCGGAGCGAGTGCCTTCGTCCAGCTGCGCCTGAAAAGCCCGGTGCTGCTGCTGCCTGGCGATTTCTTCATTCTGCGCAGCTACTCGCCCCAGATTACCGTCGGCGGCGGGGTGGTGCTCGATCCGGCGCCCCCGCGGCGCCGGCGCCGTTCCGCCCAGGCCCGGGAGTTGCTCGATGCCCTCGGTGAAGGCGCGGATGCGGACAAGTTGCTGCTGCTGACCCAACAGAGCCTGCTCTCCGGCTTGACCCTGGAGGAACTGATCATTCGCAGCGGTCTGCCGGCCAAACGGGCCGAGGCCGCCCTGGCCAATCTGCTCTCCCAAGGCCTGCTGGTGCAGGCGGCGCGGGAGCCGCGGACCTTTCTGGCCCAAGAGTCCTTCCATAGCCTCAAATCCCTGCTGCTGACCGGCCTGGAAGGCTATTTGCGGGACAATCTCCTCAAGGAAGGCATCGGCAAGGAAGAACTGAAGGCGCATATCCCCAAGCGCAGCGATCTGCGTTTCTTCCCTGCGGTACTCACTGCTCTGGAGAAGGAGGGGAAAGTCGTGGTCGATCGGGACCTGGTGAAGATACCGGGACACCGGGCCGCCGCCGGTGCCGGTCAGGCGGGGTTGTTGGCCGAATTGGAAAACGCTTTGCAGGCCGGCGGCGAGGAGCCGCCCGGCATCAAGGAATTGGCCGGGTTGGTGGGCAGCGACGAAAAACATGTGCTGGAAAACCTGAATCTCCTGGCCCGCGAGGGCCGGGTGATGAAAGTCAAGGCCGATGTCTTCTACGCTCCCCAGCCTTTGCAGGCCCTGCAGGAGAAGCTGGTGGCGTTCCTTCACGAAGCGGGCGAGATTACTCCGCCGCAGTTACGGGAACTGACAGGCCTGTCCCGCAAATTCATGATTCCTCTGTTAGAATATTTTGACCAGGTTAAGGTGACCCTCAGGGTTGGAGACAAGCGGGTATTGCGTAAGAGGTAGCGATTGCATGGGTCCGGATACGGCCAACGAAACGCGTGCGATGCCATTGGACACCAAGCTGCTGTCCAATCTGGTTTATCAGTTGAACATCGTGCGTCGACAAGTGGGTGCCTATCCGCCAGGCCACCAGGTGGTGCGGGCCTCGGCCGAGCGAACCATTAAAATCCTGGAAAATCTCAAAATCTCCGCCTCGCAGGTTACCATCGGCGTCGCCCGGGACCGCCTCATGCTGGGTGGGGCCCCGCTGGATCCGAAAAACCCGGTCTATCGCGAATATGCGCAGGCCTTGTTTGCCCACGGCATCATCTCCCAAACCCTCCAATACGGCCTGAGCGCCGAAGAATTGTGCCAATTCAGCAGTTTGCTGGCATGTAAGCCGGAAGAGTTGCTGACCCGCGGCGGCATTGCCGAAGCGATGCTTCAGGCCGGCCTGCAGCACCTCTCCATAACCCTTCTCGATGACAGCCGGTTTGCAACCCGCGCAGTCACGCCGACCGGCCATCCGGAAGAATCCGCAAAAACTAACGGCTGCCTTTGGGAGCAGTTCGTTCGCTCCATGCTGACAGGTTCCGATGCAGAGGGCTTCGCCCCCGGCGTATTGGCGGATTTGAATTCGCCCCGAGGGTTGGCGGGGCAGGTGAGTGAGGCCCAACCCGGCGACGAGGTCGCGAGTATGGCTGATTACGACCAGGCCATCATCACTTTTTTGCGCGGCCTCGACCGGGAACAGCTCTCCCGTGGCCAGCATGACGAAATGCTCGACAGGTTCAGGGATTTTATCGGTGCCCTGCATACGCCACTGCGGCGCCAGTTTCTTTCCAGCACCTTTTTTGCCCTGACCGTGCATGAAGAAAGTGCCGGCCGGCTACTCAGCCGTTTTCCCGGAGCCATGTTGATGGATGCCCTTGATGATCTCAACGCCCGGCAGGTCCCGGTCTCGTCCTTTATTCTGCAGGTTTTGAGCAAGTTGCCCGCCGATGGGGCAGGCTTCCCCCTGCCCGGTCAGGGCGGCGGGCACCTGTCGGATGCGGAAGCAGAGGAGCGGCTGAAACTGGTCTTTGCGGAACATCAGGCCGCCGACTTTGTTCCGGAAGATTACCAGATGGTTTTGGGCGGACTGCCGTCACCTGGTGCGCCGCCGGTCCTGCCCGCAGACACGGTTGCAGAACTTCTGGCCGAGATCCATGAACAAGCCCTGGAACACCGCCTGTGCGCCATAGTCAGTTACTTGCTGCAGCATGACCCCGATGGCACCGACTGCGAAGATCTGACGGTTCATCTACAGCCTTTTGTTCAGCATTTTATCGCCACCGGGGACTTTGCCGCCCTCATCGACCTGTACCGGCAATTGACGGATGGGGAGGAGGTCGCCCGCCACAAACAGGATGGCATTTTCGCCAGGCATGGATTTCTGCGAGAAATCATTGGCAGTATTCCTTTGTGGTTCAAGGAAAAACGTCAAGACATCTTGCATTTGATTCGCGTCATCGGGCCGCCTTTTGCGCCGCTGTTGCTGGACCAACTGGCCGAAGAACCGGATCGGGCCCTGCGACAGCAGTATCTGGCGCTGTTGGCCGAAATGGGACCGGAAATTCGTCAGGAAGTGGCCGCGCGATTGTCCGACGACCGCTGGCAACTCGTGCGTAACCTGGTGGTATTGCTGCGCGGCCTGCAGGATCCTCAGATCGTGACCCTTCTGGAGCCGCTGTTTCGCCACCCCCACGAGTCTGTTCGCCAGGAAGTCTTGAAAACCGCCTTTTTCTGCAAGGATCAACATGCCGATCCGGCTCTTCTCCAAGAGCTTGAGGGGAGTGGCGCCCTGCCGCCGCTTTGGGCCATCGGTTTGGCGCGCTATTCCCGGGATGTTCGGGTGCGGGAAAGGCTTTTACAACTGCTTCATCTCGCCCCCCTGACCAAAGAGGGTTTGTTGGTGCAACTGGCCGCGGTGACGGCTCTGGGCCAACTCGGCAGGCCGGAAGCCCTTCCGGAGTTGGAGCAGCTTCTCTGCGGCTTCAGTGTCCGCCACCCGCGCCGATACCGGATTCTGCAACGGAAGATTTTGGAAAGTCTCACCAGCTATCCACTAGATGAGGTTCTGCCCATTTATCGGCGCCTGGCCGGGCGTCTGCGGCCGGATCTGGCCGAGATGCGGCGGCGGGCGGCCCGGCATCTGGAGGCTGCAAGGGTATGAACGCGGAGACTCTGGCAGAATTGCACAATGCCATCCGGCATCTGGTGACAGCGGTCGCCAATGCCGGCCTGTACCGTCCTGACCATCCGCAAGTACAGCGGTTGTGCATTGCCGCCCGCAACTGCTTCGCGTATCTGCTGCGGGAACGGCAAATGCTATCCCTGATGATGGTTGAGGGCGAAATTCTGTTCGACAATTTCCCCTTGTCGCAGGGGTTGCACGAACAAAAACTGGCGCAACTTCTGGAAAGACGGCAGATCAACCGGCTCCTCGTCAGGCAAGGCGTGGATGCCGCTGAATTGGTGGAGTTGGTCGTTTTCCTGGCACGGAAAAACCTGCCTCAGACCCCTCTGCCGCAAGGACGGCACCTGGCTTTCGAAACCCTGGCAGAGTCCGCTGTGCCCCCGCAGGCAAGCGGCGTCAACTATGGGAACCCTGGGGAGGTTGATACACGGCTGGCAACCTTGAAGGAGATGAGCCGCCATCGCCTGGCGGAAATGTTTGCAGGGTTTGCCCGACAAAAAACCATTCGCGTGGCCGGTTTGACGGAAATCGTGGCCGGTTTCATTCAGGCTTTTTCTCGCGAAGTGCCTGCGCTGCTGTCCCTGATGCCGATTCGAGCCATGGATGAATATACCTTTACCCATGGCCTGAATGTCTGTTTGCTCAATTTGGCTCAGGCCATGAATCTCGGCATCCAGGGTCAGTTGCTGCACGACATCGGTATTGCCGCCCTGCTGCACGATATCGGCAAGCTGTCCGTGCCTCTGGATATTTTGTCCAAACCCGGCAAACTCGATGACAGGGAATGGGATATCATGCGACAGCATCCCGCCCAGGGGGCAAGACGTCTGCTAAACAGCCCCGGTGTCCCGCAACTGGCTGTAGTGGCCGCGTTTGAGCACCATATGCGTTATGATTTCAGCGGCTATCCGGTGGTGCACAATCGATGGCGTCAGCATCTGTGCAGTCAGATGACCACCATTGCCGATATTTATGATGCCCTGCGCACAAAACGTCCCTATCAGGCCGCGAAACCCGCCGCGCAATGTGCTGCGATGCTGCAAGGCATGGCGGGCAGCACGGTTCATCCGCAGCTGACGGCGAATTTCCTCCAGCTGCTCGATGCCGCCATGGGAGCGCCGCCGCAAGCGGTTTGAAAGGCATGGCGGGGGTCATTCCATCAGGGCATCGGTCTTGGCGGCCATGATCAGGTCGTTGCGGTGCAGGCCCTTGATTTTATGGGTCCACCACTGCACCGTCACTTTGCCCCACTCGGTGATCAGCAGGGGATGATGTCCCTCGGCTTCGGCCAGGGTGCCAACCCGGTTGGTAAAGGCCAGGGCCTCGGCGAAGTTGCGCCAGATAAAGGTACGGCTCAAACGTTGTACGCCATCGACGGTCACTACCTGCCATTCCGGGATCTGCGGCTTGAAACCCGCGATTTCCTCCGCTGTCGCCAGCGGGGCCCCGATCCGGCAGACCTCGCATTGCTGTTCCGTTAATTGTTCCACCTTGAACTCCTTCTGCCGAAGCCCGGCTTGCCAAATTCCCTTGCCTGCAAAGGTGCCTGCCATGGTTCATCCCAAAACTCCGGATGAAAACCAACTATATGCAAGATCCGGCGCTTTGCAACCGACCGCGGACGAGGTGCGGGTCGCCGGCGGTGATTTGATCCTTGCGGATGTGTCGGAAATAATGGGAGAATGTTCCCAAAAACCCAAGAGACGCCGTCCGGGCGTGACGTGATGAAAAGGAGGACCGCATGAACGCTTCCCGGGTTGCCGACGGAATTTTCCGTCTTTCCGCCAACATCGGATCGGAAATCCTGTTCGAGGGGATGTGGCTTCTACCCCATGGTGCTTCCATGAATTCCTATCTGGTCAAGGGCGAGCAGGCGGCCATCATCGATGGCGTCTGCGATTGGGACGGGGTGCCTGAAACCCTATATGCGCAGCTGGACGAGGTCGGAATGAATGTTTCCGATATCCGCTATGTCATCATCAACCACACCGAACCGGACCACACCGGCTGGCTGCGCTCCTTCTCGGCCCTGACCGGCGATTTCGAAGTGCTGATCACGGCCCGCGGGCTGGAACTGGCCAAGGCTTTTTATGATCTGGAGGTACCGTTCCGGGTGGTGAAATCGGGCGACAGCGTCGATTTGGGCGGCGGTCGGCAACTGGTCTTCGAGGAGATTCCCAATGTCCACTGGCCGGATACCATGGTGACCTTCGAGCCCGCCACCGGTACCCTGTTCAGCTGTGATGCCTTTGGCACTTTCGGCGCCATCAACGGCGCCCCCTACGACGAACAGCTCGATGAAATGCAGTTGCGGTTTTTCGAGAATGAGGCGCTGCGCTACTATGCCAACATTGTCGCCCGCTTTTCCCAACCGACGCTGGCCGCCATCGACAAGGTGCGGAATCTGCCGGTGCGCATCATAGCGCCGGGCCACGGTCCGGTCTGGCGGCGCAATCCCGAATTCATCATCGACCTCTACGAGCGCTTGGCGGGCTACGGCAAGGGGCCGGCGAAACCCAAGGTTACGCTGCTGTGGGGCAGCATGTACGGCAATACGGAAAAAACGGTGGCGCCCCTGCTGGAGGGTCTGGCCGCCGAAGGGGTGGAGTCTGCCGTCCACCAGGTACCTCAGACCCACATCGGCACCATCCTGGCCTCGGCCTGGGAGTCGACGGGCATCGCTCTGGCCATGCCCACCTACGAGTACCAGATGTTTCCGCCCATGGCGGCGGTGCTCGACGAACTGGGTCGCAAGCAGGTCAGGAACAAGCTGGCCTTGCGGGTCGGCAGTTTCGGCTGGTCCGGCGGCGCCCAGCGGGAACTGGAAGAAATCGTCGCGCGCCAAAAAATGCACTGGCAGTTTCTGGAACCGGTGGAGTTTCGCGGCGCGCCGGCTGCGGAGGAGTTGGAGCTGATCCGCCGTCGCGCCCGGGAATTGGCGCGGCAGGTCAAGGCGGCGGCCTTGGCATGATTTGCAGGCGTGAGATTGGGTATGCATTGTCAGGGCTCGGCATCTGTTTTCTGACAAGTCTTGCGTTGACATGGCGAAAAAAGGGCAGGTCCTGAATTTTCCGTTCAGGGCCTGCCCTTTTGACTTGATAAAAAAACAAAACAGTTTATGCGGCCGTTTTCCAATGGGCCGTCACGAGGGCCTGGACATCGTCGGGGCGATCCAGCAATGCCTGTTCCCAAGTGAGGCCGGACTCAGTGCTGAAGGAGGCCATGGCCTGAATCAACTGTTCCACTTGGCTGTTCAGCAGTTGCATGCCATCTACTGCCTCCAGGATTTCTGTCTGATATTGCCATCCTGAATACCATCTTTGCACGGTAATCTGATCCTCGCTGCCATTTCGGCGGATGATTAGATCGTTGCCCGAGCGGGAGAAGATGAGATCGTCCGGAGCGATGCCCTCGCCAAAGACCAGTGTGTCCATGTTTCCCGTGGTGGTGTCGTAATCGTAGACGGTGTCCTGTCCCCAGCCCTTGTCGAACAGATAGCGATCATTACCGCGTCCGCCGTTGAGGACATCGTTGCCGGTGCCGCCCACCAGGATGTCGTCGCCGTCCTCGCCATAGAGTTTGTCGTCGCCATCGCCGCCGTAAAGGACATCGTTGCCGGCGCCGCCATACAGCGTATCATTGCCGGCTTCGCCGTACAGGGTGTCGTCGCCGCCGTAGCCGTACAGGGTGTCGTTGCCGGCGCCTCCAAAGAGGGTGTCGGGGGTTGCGCTGAGTTGGGAGCCGTAGAGCTTGTCGTCCTGGTCACCGCCCAGCAGGGTGATGCCTCGGTTTTCCATTTGGGTCGCAGTCAGGATGGTACCATCGGCGAACTCGAATTTTTCGATGGCGTAAACACGAGAATCGAACCAGCGCTGAATGGTCAGGGAGTCGCTGCCGCCGTTGATGCGGATGAAGAGGTCGCTGCCCTGTTTGAAAAGCTGCAGGTCGTCGACGCTGATACCCGGGCCGAACACGACGCTGTCCGTGTTGCCGGCGGTAGTGTCGTAGTCGTAGATCACATCGTGGCCATCGCCCTTGTCGAAGAGATAGCGATCATTGCCGCGCCCGCCGTAGAGGACATCGTTGCCGGCTCCGCCGACCAGGATGTCGTCGCCGTCCTCGCCATAGAGTTTGTCGTCGCCATCGCCGCCGTAAAGGACATCGTTGCCGGCGCCGCCATACAGCGTATCATTGCCGGCTTCGCCGTACAGGGTGTCGTCGCCGCCGTAGCCGTACAGGGTGTCGTTGCCGGCGCCTCCAAAGAGGGTGTCGGGGGTTGCGCTGAGTTGGGAGCCGTAGAGCTTGTCGTCCTGGTCACCGCCCAGCAGGGTGATGCCTCGGTTTTCCATTTGGGTCGCAGTCAGGATGGTACCATCGGCGAACTCGAATTTTTCGATGGCGTAAACACGAGAATCGAACCAGCGCTGAATGGTCAGGGAGTCGCTGCCGCCGTTGATGCGGATGAAGAGGTCGCTGCCCTGTTTGAAAAGCTGCAGGTCGTCGACGCTGATACCCGGGCCGAACACGACGCTGTCCGTGTTGCCGGCGGTAGTGTCGTAGTCGTAGATTACATCGTGGCCATCGCCCTTGTCGAAGAGATAGCGATCATTGCCGCGCCCGCCGTAGAGGACATCGTTGCCGGCTCCGCCGACCAGGATGTCGTCGCCATTGTTGCCATAGAGCTTGTCGTCGCCATCGCCCCCGACCAGAATGTCGGCTCCGGAACTGCCCTTAATCGTATCATTGCCCGCACCACCAAAAACCGGGATGATAGCAGGCTTGGAAAGGGTCAAAACGTCATTTCCATCGGTCGTGCCCAAATAATAGCGACTCAGTGTCTCACCAAGGTTTTGTGCCCATTCGCTGGTGATATTCGGCGTGAGCAAATCAGCGAAGGCTTGTTTGGCATTTTCTTCATTGTGGAGGGTATAGGGATTCAGGCCGCGCACGCTACGCATGAAATCATCCACCAATTGAGATGTTTTTTCCGGTTCAATTGTGGACTGAAAGGCAATGGTTGCCGCCGCCAGCCAGAAATCGCCCGTCCAGGCATTTCGGGTTTCGTCGAAGGTGAAGGGAACCAGCTCAAAGATTTCCTGCAGGTGGGTTTGGGCCATCAGTTGGTAAAATACCATGTCTTCCAACTGCTGATAGCGCTCGGCCAGCTGGTTGGCATGGTTGGGCCCGCCGATGCGGGTGAAGGTCCGGTCGCCCCAGAAGGCTTCTAGAACCCCCATCTGCTGCGGATTGATGATGTCCTTATAGGCGTTGCTTCCATAGCTTACGTTTGATTCCTGTCCGCCGGCCCACAAAAACAGGATTTGCGGCAGCAGGGCATTGCGTGACGCGGCATCGGTTTCGGCTTGAAACTGTTCGACCAGGTTCTGCAATTGGCCGCTGTCGTCCATGGCCATGGCCTGATGCAGGGAGCGTACCTTGCCGTAACCGGCGGCGTCGGGGAGCAGTTGGATGTTTTCAGGAACATCGATGTCGTCCACAGGTCTGGACACGGTGGGATTGGTCTGAAACCAGACATCGACCATCTCCCGGATGTTGCCCTCCGTATCCTCATAGCTGCCAATCTGGCGGAAGGCGTTGCCGTGCTCATCTTTGAGATTGCTGTTGACGTAGTTCAGGTTGAGGCGGGCAACGCCGAGATCGTCCAGGGTGAACAGCTCGCCCTCTTCGCTGTCGCCGTTCTGGTTGATATCCCTCCAGATACGCAGGTCGCCCCAGATATCATCATTGGCGTCGATCCAACCATCGTTGTTGCTGTCGAAATCGGCCAGGGCGAGAAAGCCGTTGGCGGCGGTTTTGCCATTCTGCAAAGAGGTATGATTGCCGAACAGCTCGAACCCCCCGGTGATGCGCCCGTCACCATCCCGATCCAAGGCCAGCAGGCCGTCGTCGGCACCGGCCCAGGCAACGGTTTGCCGGAATCCGTCGTTGTTCAGATCGAACTGAATGCCGGCATCCAGCCCTACCGTTTCGATGCCGTCGCCGTCGAGGTCGAGGATCAACGGGCTGCTGGGGATGGTATCGTTGAGGCCGGCGGGGGCTGGAATAAGGGAAAGAAAATCTTTTAGAGGCTCTAAATCTATGGGGTATTTTTGAGCCAAGGTTGGTTCATTGATTGCATCAATATATTGTTTTAACAGTTCATTGCGTTCCAGTGCAGTTTTGAATGCGTCAAGGTATTCAGCTCCATAATTAGGGTCCCCTCCTCCATAACATTGTTGGTAATATACAGCATCAAGGAATAGATCTCTAATAGTAGAATCATAAATTTTGTTTAAAAAGGATTCGAGTCTTTTCTCGGGTGGCTCTTCAATGGTATCAAGATAAGCATTCCTTATAGGTGTTTCCATCCTCATTTCACTTATGGCATCAAAGAGGCCTGTTTCTTTTGGGTCATATTCAAAATTCCAGCTATTTTGCCATTTGCCAATTAGTAACAAGGTATTGTCTCTTGGATTATCCTTGAAATCGCTCCAAGCATTAGAAACGATCTCTTTAAGTGTATCCCAGACACTGATTTTATCGTTGCTTTCCGTGTTTATGGATTCATCAGACATTATTTTCTCCTATTCATGTAGATGAGAGGCTAATTTTTTTGCGTATTATTGGATTTTATTGTGTTGTCTGACCATGTTTTTACTATTATAATTGACATGAAGATCAAAATTGCAAAATATGGTTGCATAAATCCAAATATTGGCCAAAGTAATTTGTTGAAACTTATCTTCTTTGTTTGGAAAAAAAGCCATATGCCAACCACAATATTGTCGAGAAATTTAAAAATTCCGAATATTAAAATAGCATTTTCATAATTTTCAATTGGTGATCGTAGATTTTGCATATTATTTGCCAACATTGCTACTGTTTTAATTGATAAGAAAGAAGATATTTGTGACAAAAAAAATAGAGGGATAAACCATATTAACAATTTTTCGAACTTATTTTTCAACTCCAATGCATATTCTGTTATCGACATTTTTGCCCCGCCTCTTGGTTTTGTTGGTTTTAACCTATAAATTTGGAAATGGTAGAATTGTTTGAGTTAAAAAGCGTCACCTCTCCCTCGCACTCTCCCGAACAGCTTTGAGAATCGGGCTCAGCAGAAACTCGATCAGCCGTCTTTGGCCGATCCGGATTTCCACCGCCACGTCCATGCCCGGCGACAACCGCACTTTCCGCCCGTTTTCCACCTGCATTTCCGCCTTCGCCATTTTCACGCGCGCCGTATAGACATAGCCCACCTCCTCGATCAGCATGGAATCCTTGGCCAGGGTAACCAGTTCGCCGTCAATGATGCCGTAACGGGTAAAGGGAAAAGCGTCGACCTTAATCTCCGCGGCCTGGCCGACAGCGACAAATCCGATATCCTTGTTTTCCACCCAGGCTTCCACCTCGAGTTGGTCTTCGTCAGGGACGATGACCATGAGTGGTTGCGCCGGGGTGACCACGCCGCCGATGGTATGCACGGCGAGCTGCTGCACGGTGCCATCTACCGGTGCGGTCAGGCGTTGGCGCCGGTCGGCGTGGGTAGCCTTGACCAGTTCCTCGGCCAGGGCTTTGGCGCGATTCTCCGTATCGGCCAGTTGGCTCTGAATGCTTTTGCGAAACTCGGAGCCGATGGCGGCCAGGTTTTGCCGGGCTTCTACCAGGGCGGATCGTTCCAGATCATGGCGCCGGCGACTGGCGGCCAGCTCCTGCACCCGCTCGATGCGTTCCCGCTCGGTTTCATCGGCTTCGAGGCGTGAGCCGAAACCCTGGGTGTAAAGGGCGAGGAAGGACTCGGCGCGATGGGTGACCATGGGCAGAATCTGTTCAAGGCGCAGGATGTCCGCTTCGATGGCGCCGATGGCCGCCTGGCGCTGCGCCACAACCTCGCGGGCGGCGGCGATGCGCGCCAGATATTCTTCCATCTGATCCTTTAGAAGGCGTTGCTGCAACGCCATATAGGCGGGATCGGCGTCCATGGACGGCTGGATGGTTGAACGATTCTGCAGAAGGGCCTGCAGGCGCGCCATATCCACCCTGGCGGCATCGTATTCCTGCTGGATACGGACGCGGTCGGCGCCGCTGATGGTCGGGTCGAGATCGATCAGGGCCTGGCCCGAGGTGACCCGTTGCCCGTTGCGCACGTGAATGGCGGTGACCAGGCCGCTTTCAAGGGGCTGGATGGTTTTGGTGTAGCCGCCGGGAACGATGCGGCCGCGGGCGACGGAGACAATGTCGATTTTGCCGATGCAGGCCCAGACCGCGCCCAGGGCGAACAGGGCCATGATGGTCCAGAGCACGGCGCGGCCGATGGGCGAGGGCGGCGCCTGCTGCACTTCGAGCACCGCGGGCAGAAATTCCACCTCGCCCCCGGGGATGTTCGATTCCGGCTTGCGGCGGCTCTCTTCACGCCAGGCGCAGCGCCACGCCTCCAGGTGCCGCCGGGCGAGGCGAAGAACGGTGCCCAGACCAAACAGGATGTCAGGCAAAGGCATGGGTGCCCTCCTGATGCTGATGAAGCTGGGTGAAGATGCCGCCCTGCCGTAGCAGTTCCTGGTATGTGCCGCTCTCGATGATCCGGCCTTTTTCAATGACAAAGATGAAGTCTGCCCCCCGTACCGTGGAAAGGCGATGGGCGATGAGGAACACCGTTCGTCCCCGGCAGATGTGGGTCATGTTTTTCTGGATGATGGCTTCCGATTCATAATCCAGGGCACTGGTCGCCTCGTCGAAGATGAGAATGCGCGGGTTGCTGACCAGGGCGCGCGCGATGGCGATGCGCTGGCGCTGCCCGCCGGACAGGGAGCAACCGTGCTCGCCGACCAGGGTATCGTAGCCCTCGGCCATTTCGACGATGAATTCGTGGGCGCCGGCGAGTTTGGCCGCCTGGACGACATGTTCCATGGGGATGCCCGGGTCGGAGAGGGCAATGTTGGCTCTGACGGAGCGGTTGAAGAGGAAATTTTCCTGCAGTACCACGCCGATCTGGCGCCGCAGCCAGGTGGGATCGATCTGGGCCAGGTCGATGCCGTCGATGAGCACCCGGCCGCTCTCGGGAACATAAAGACGCTGAATGAGTTTGGTGATGGTGCTTTTGCCGGAACCGGATCGACCTACCAGGCCGATGATCTTGCCCGTCGGCACCTCCAGGGACAGCCGCCGCAGGATTTCGGGGCCGTCGGGACGGTAGCGGAAGGTGACCTGGTCGAACACTACATGTCCGGTAAGGCTCGGCAGGGTAGCGCGATTGGGGTTGAAGGCGGGTTCCGGGCGGGTGTTGAGGATATCGCCGATGCGTTGTACCGAGATCCCCGCCTGTTGGAATTCCTGCCATAGCTGCACCAAGCGCAAAACCGGCCCGCTGACCCGCCCGGCCAGCATGTTGAAGGCGACCAGTTGGCCGATGGTCAGCTTGCCGTCCATGACCAGGTAGGCGCCGACCCAGATGATGGCGATGGTGGTCAGTTTGTTGATCAGGGACGCGCTTTGGCCGGCGAGGTTGCTGACATGGTGGGCCCTGAATCCGGCGCGTACGTAGCCGGCCAGCTGTTCTTCCCATAGGCGCTGCATGGCCGGTTCCACCGCCATGGCCTTGACGGTCTGGATGCCGTTGACGGACTCGACCAAAAAAGCCTGGTTTTCGGCGCCCCGATTGAACTTCTCGTTCAGGCGGGCGCGAATGACCGGGGTGACGAAAACCGAGAGCAGGATATAAAAGGGCAGGGTGCCCAGAACGATCCAGGTCAGCAGGGGGCTGTAGTAGAACATGACGGCAATGAAGACGAAGGTGAAAAACAGGTCGATGACCACCGTGACGCTGGAACTGGTGAGAAAATTGCGGATATTTTCCAGCTCCCGGACCCTTGCCACCGAGTCCCCGACGCGTCGTGCTTCAAAATAGGCCAAGGGCAGGCGCAGCAGGTGACGGAACATGCGGGCGCCGAGGCCGACGTCAATGCGGCAGCAGGTGTGGGTGAACAGGTAGGTGCGCAGGCCGCCGAGGAGGATTTCGAACAGTGCCAGGGCGAGCATGCCGATGCCCAGGACCTGCAGGGTGGTCAGCCCTTTGTGTACCAATACCTTGTCCACCACCACCTGAAAAAACAGCGGCGTCAGAAGGGCGAAAAGCTGAATGAAAAAGGAGGCGACGAGAACGTCGCCCAGCAGTCGACGATATTTGACCAGGGCAGGAATGAACCAGGTGAAATCAAAGGTGCGGTCTTCAGGGCGCAGGCCGGCACGGCGGGTCACCAGAATGAGAGCGCCGCTCCAGGTTTGTTCGAGTTCGGCTCGCGAAAGGACGCGCGGCTTTGCCTGCTCGGGATCGTGAATCAGCACCTGCTCCTGGTCAACCTTGGCCAGCAGGAAAAACCGGCCATCGCCAGTAGCGGCAATGCAGGGCAGAGGCGTTTGGGCGAGGCGTTCCCAGGAAGATAGGATCTGTCCGGTTTTAAGGCCAAGGTGGCGCGCCGCGAGCAGGATTTCCTGGCTGCCAAAACTGCTGCCGGAGCGGCCGAATTCGTGGCGCAACTGGGCAGCATCGGCGGGAAGGCCGAAAAAGCGGCATAACAGCACCAGGCAGGACAGGCCGGTATCGGACCGGTAATCAGGAAGGTTCAAGCGCGCCTCGGGTCTTTTTGTCGGCAGTGGGGTCAAAGGACCATGCAGGGTATTTTTGAAAAAAGGAGCGGGTAATAGTCGATTTCTGCATTCTGGCCAAACAGGCTTCCTAATAATTTATCTGAGTTGAACGGGGATAATGAAATTAACTTCTTTATTAGCAGTAGTCAAGGTGGTTTTTTAGGTATAGAAAATGAAATTTTTTGCATACGTGGCATGTTGCGGCATTGCCATGAAGGCATTGGGCGACGCATTGTTGCAATAATTGGTTGTGTCAGAGGCAGTGTTTGGGGGCGAGCTCAAAAGATGGGAGTGGATAATGACGGGAGAACTTCATGTAGAAAAAACGGGGAACGCCAAGGCGTTCCCCGTTTTGGGGTGTGTCGGTGGGAGGTGGCGGCCGGATGACTTGGCGGTGCAAGTCGTTTGTGGAACCTGAAAGCGAGAATTACTAGCCGGATGGAAAGGGCTTCTCAGCGAGGCATGGTTCCCCTGCCTGGCCGAGGGATAAGAAAATGCCCAACCGGATCATTCATGAATGCAATGATTCCTGCCGGCCTTCCCGATGTTACCATTGACGATTTTCTCTGGCATGCCAGAGCCGCAGCACATAAATAATCTCGTCCGCGACCTCGTAGCGCATCTCGTATTGATGCAGGCGTGCCAAATCGGACAACGCCTTGCTGGTCCACTTCAGTTCCATTAGCGAGGCAGCGGCAACGGTTCGTCGGTACTCAGGCTATCCGCCCAGGCCTGAACGGAATCGTGGTTGCTGACGCGACCGGCGTCCACGTCGGCCAACGCCTCATGGGTCAAACGGTCGCGTTCTTCCTCCTGGGCGATCCAGGCTGAGAGTGCCTGCTTCATAATCCAAGCGCGTGAACGCTCCAGGCGGTCGGCCAACTGGTCTACTTTTTCGGCCAGTGGAACGGGGATATGCGCGGTCACCACTCGAGTTTCGGTTTTGGCCATGGGCAGGCTCCTGCTTGAGTTTTTCGCAGAGTATTAGATTCAGAATCAATCAAAGCGATGAGCCATCAATCAAGCAAGCAGGATGTCCATGCCCCAGCTTCCCCGCCTCAGAAGCGCACCCGCACCCGGTAGGTCAGCACCGTCTGGCCTTCGGCCGGGACCGGGATGCGCCACAGGGCGGTGCGGGCCGATTCCTTTTGATGGGGGTGGCTTTGTTGGACGATCTGCCAGTCGCCGGGCATGGTTTCCTCCACCACCACCGTGACCGCTTCCTTGCGGGCGTTCTTCAGCACGATGCGGTAGGCGCTTTCGGTCACCGTCTCGTTGGGCCCTGAAGCGATTTTCTGGAAATCGGTCTGAGTACGGTCGGCGGTGACGTCGAAGGCGTCGCCGAGGCGCAGGCGGACCTTTTCGTTTTTCGGGGTATGATCGATGCGGTCTTCACCGACGAACTGGGCGGCGCCGCCGGAATCCTTTTTGTAGACCCGCATGATGCCCATGGGCAGGGGCAGGCCCAAGCCGCTCTTTTCGGTGTTGGCGAACTCCAGGAAGACGGCGGCCTTGATTTTTCGGCCGAGGTCGCCGTAGCGGCCGCGATAATAGTAATTGCCGCCCTGCAGCCGGTATTCCTTGACCACGGGGATGCCGGAACCGCTCAGCAGGGCGACCTGCTTGACCTGGTTTTCGCGGATGGTGGTCGGCCGTTCGAGGGTGTACAGGTGATAGTCGAGGAGGCTTTCCTGCGCCATCTGCGGGGCTTCGGCGGCGGCCTTCAGGGTGCGCACGGCGAAATCGGCGGTTTCCATCTGCGCCGGGGTGACGCGATGCACGTCGCCGGCCACCAGTTGCAGGCGGGCGTTCCGGTAGGCGCTGCCGCTCTGGTTGTTGAGGGTCACCCAGCCGGACAGGTCGAGGCGATCGTCAGCGGCATTGAGTTCCGCCACGTAATCGGCCTTCCAGGACAAGCCGCCGGTCAGGTAGCTCAGTTCCACCTGTCGGCTGCCGGCAGCGGCGTTGCTGAGCTGCACCACCAGGGTCGGGCGGTCCCGCAGGTTGGCCGGCACGTCAGGATAGACCAGGCGTCCGGGGATGCCGGTTTCGATGCGATTGCCCATGCCCAGCACCACGCCGCCGTTGGCGGCCAGCACCTGGGCCGGTTCCATGGTCTCGGCGCCGGTCTGCGGATGGGTGCGCACCACCTGGACGGTGCGGCCGACATATTTTTCCAGCAGTTTCTGGGGCGTCAGCAGGTCATAGTCGAAGCTCTGTTCCACCACCGTCAAAGGCGCCTGGCCGTCAAGGCTGCGCAGCAGGGCGGTTTCCGGCATCATCCGGGCGCTGACCTCGCGCAGGGCCAACAGGCTTTCTCCCTTGGGCAGGCGCACCTGCCGCTGATCCTTGACCAGGGCCAGGTTGTCGTTGTAGATGGTCACCGCCACTGCGCGCTGATCGTCCAGGGTGCTGCGCAATTCCTCCAACGCTGCGACCGGTGCGACCAGGGTCAGCAGAACCAGGCCGCCGAGCAGACTACGGCCGCAATGTTTCACCAGACTTCGCTTCATGATGGTCCTCCGTGGATATCGGCTTGTTCCGGAAAAGGCATTTTGAACAGTCTAGCCTGACCTGAATCCTTGGCAACATTTGAGTCATGAAAAGCAGAAAGGTTTACGCCGGTTCCAAGCCGGCGAACCGCACCAGCAGTTTTTTCAGTCCGACGGTGCGGAACTGGACCATGACCTTCTGGCTTTCGCCGCTGCCCTCCAGGCGGCGCACCACGCCGACCCCGAACTTGACGTGACGCACCTGGCAGCCCGGGCGCAGCCCGTACTCTGCTTCCGGGACCAGCCGCACCTCCTCGAAAAAATCGTCCGCATCCGCCAGGGGATCGGGCTGCAGCTGTTCGAACACCGAAGCCAGGTTGTGGGACGGCGGCTGCTGCAGGACGGGCTGCGCTTCAGCCAGCAGCCGGGGGGGGATCTCCTTGAGGAAGCGGCTCGGCGCATTGTACTGGAAATCGCCGTAAATGCGCCGCCGCCGGGCATGGCTCAGGAACAGCTTGCTCATGGCCCGGGTCATGCCGACGTAACACAGGCGGCGTTCTTCCTCCACGTCGTTGTCCTGCTCGGCGGCGCGGCCGTGGGGAAACAGGCCCTCTTCCATGCCGGTCATGAACACCACCGGGAATTCCAGACCCTTGGCGGCATGCAGGGTCATGAGGGTAACCCGGTCGAGGCGGGTGTCGTAGCTGTCCAAATCGGTGACCAGGGCGACCTGCTCCAGGTAGTCCTGCAGACTGCTTTCGTCGCTCTGGTGCTCCTCCATGCTGGACAGCAGTTCCTCCAGGTTCTGCAGGCGTTCGCGGGCTTCCTCGCTGCGCTCCTCGCGCAACGTCGGCCCGTAGCCGCTCTGTTCCATGAGTTCGGCGGTCAGCCGGGGATAGGGCCATTCCTGCAGGCGGGCGGCGAAGGCATCCATCAGTTCAACAAATTGGCGGACCTTGGCGGCTGCCGCGCCCTTCAGCAGGCCGCGCTCCAAGGCCAGCCGGCAGGCCGGCAGAAAACCGCCCGCCTCCTCGTCGAGAGTGGCGATGCGATCGACGGTGACGGCGCCGATGCCGCGCGCCGGGACATTGACGATGCGCCGGGCCGACAGGGAATCGGCCGGATTGACCAGCACCCGCAGGTAGGCCAGGATGTCCTTGATCTCCTTGCGGGAGAAGAATTTCAGACCGCCGACCATGACATAGGGCAGGCCTTCCCGCACCAGGGTTTCCTCCAGCACCCGCGACTGGGCGTTGGTGCGATAGAACACCGCCATGTCGCGCAGGTGGCGGCCAAAGCGGTGCAGGCGGGCGATCTCGCCGGCCACGAAGCGCGCCTCTTCGAGATCGTCTTCCAGGGTTTCCAGGGTGATTTTTTCCCCGGGCGGATTGTCGGTCCACAGGGTCTTGCCCTTGCGGCCGATATTGCAGGCCACCACCTGCCCCGCGGCTTCGAGAATGGTGGCCGAGGAGCGATAATGCTGCTCCAGGCGGATGACCCGGGTGCCGGGAAAATCCCGCTCGAAGTGCAGGATGTTGCCGATCTCGGCGCCGCGCCAGGCGTAGATGCTCTGGTCGTCGTCGCCGACCACACAGAGGTTTTGCGAGCCGGCGGCAAGCTGTTTCACCAACTGGTACTGGACCAGGTTGGTGTCCTGGAATTCGTCCACCAGCAGATGGGTGAAACGGGCCCGGTAGCGCTCCAGGACTTGTGGGTGCTCCCGGAACAGCCGCACGGTCTGCAGCAGCAGATCACCGAAATCGAAGGCATTGGCCCGCGCCAGGCGCTGCTGATAAAGTTGATAGACGCGGACCATCAGTTGCCCGGTATAGTCCCGGGCCTCGTAATCCTCCGGCAGTTGACCGCGATTCTTGGCGCTATCGATGGCCGCCGCCGCGGCCCGCGGCTTGAGGGTTTTTTCGGCGATGTCCAATTCATCCAGGCAATCCTTCACCAGTCGCTGCTGGTCCTGGTCGTCATAGATGCTGAAATCCGACCGGTAGCCGAGGGCTTCGGCCTCGCGGCGCAGGATGCGGACACAGGCCGAGTGGAAGGTGCTGATCCAGAGATCCTCCGTTGCCCCCAGCAGCGATGCCAGGCGCTCGCGCATCTCGGCTGCCGCCTTGTTGGTGAAGGTGACGGCCAGAATGCGCCAGGGAGCGATCTGTTGCTGTTGTACCAGGTAGGCGATGCGATGGGTCAGGGTACGGGTCTTGCCCGAGCCGGCGCCGGCCAGGATCAGCAGGGGCGCACCGTGGTGCAACACCGCCTGGCGCTGGTTTTCATTGAGGCCGCTCAGCAACTCAGCCATTCTGCTCCTCCTCGAGGGTACGGGTCATCAGGGCCCGGTTGTAAGCCGATACCATGTCGCGGCGACTGATGATGCCCAGCAGTTTGCGGCCGGTTTCACGATCCACCACCGGCAACCGTTCGATGTCGCGATAGCCGATCTTGCGCATGGCCTGGTCGAGATTGTCTTCCATGTGCACGGTAATGACCTCCAGGGTGGCGAGGTCCTTGACCACCACCAGATCGAACAGATCGCGCTCGAAGACCACACCGAGAAAATCCTGGGCCGACAGGATGCCGGTCAACTCTCCCTGGCTGTTGACCAGGGGGAAATGGGTGTGGCGGGTGGTGGCGAGAAATTGGTTGAACTGGCGCAGGGTCATGCTTTCCGGAATGGCTTGGGGATCCTTTTTCATGACGTCGCCGACCAACAGGGATTTCATGATGTTGCGTTCCTTGCCCGCCTCCAGATCGATGCCGGCCCGGGTCAACTCGACGGTATCCAGGCTGTCGGCCTTCAGCCGGCGGGCGACGGCGGTGCCGACCACGCAGGCCAGCATGATGGGGATAATCAACTCATAGGAACCGGTCAACTCGAAAAGCATGAAGATGGCCGTCATGGGGGCGTGAGTGGCGGCGGCCAGGAAGGCTCCCATGCCGACCAGGGCGTAGGGCCCCGTCGCGTTGACCATGTCCGGCAGCAGTTTCTGGAACACCTTGCCAAAGGCGCCGCCGGTGGTGGCGCCGATGAAGAGAGAGGGAGCGAACAGGCCGCCCGGCATGCCCGAACCGAGGGTGATGGAGGTCGCCAAAGCCTTGATGACCACCAGGCCGGCCAGCAGCATCAAGGTGCCGTCACCATGCAGGGTCCGTTCGATGAAGGCATAGCCGTTGCCGAAGATCTGCGGACAGACGATCCCCATCAGCCCGACCAGGCCGCCGCCCACCGCCGGCTTGATCAGGGGATGCAACTTCAGGTCGGTAAAGCGGTCCTTGATGCGGAAGTGGATGCTGATGAATGCCGCTGCCAGCATGCCGACCAGCAGACCCAGGGCGAGATAGCCGAGCAGTTCGACGGGTTGAAAGGAGCCGTAGGCCGGGGCCAGCAGTTCCGGGTGATCGCCCAGCAAGGCCCGTGAAACAACCGTTGCGATGCCGCTGGCGATGACGATGGAGGTGAAGCTGGTCAGTTCGAAGGAGGAGATCAGGACGATTTCATGGGCGAAAAATACCCCGGCAATGGGGGCGTTGAAGGTGGCGGCAATGCCGCCGGCCACGCCGCAGGCGACCAACAGCTTCAAGCGATGGCCGCTCATCTTGAACAGTTGCCCCCAATAGCTGCCGATGGCGCCGCCGATCTGGGCGATGGGTCCTTCCTGGCCGGCGGAACCGCCGGTGCCCAAGGTGATGGCGCTGGCCAGGCCGCGGGTAAAGATGGTACGGCCATGGATTTTGGCGCCTCGCAGGTTGACCCGCTGCAGAAAATCGGCGAAACCGGAGCGTAGATCCTGGCCGAAAAACAGCCAGAAAGGGATCAGCAGCAAACCCCCGGTTAGGGGAAAAAACACCGACCAGAGGCGGGCCGTGCTCCAGTGTTCGAAGGAGATCTGCCAATAGGCCTGGCCCTGCTCGATGACCAGCCAGTGGATCAGCTTGATGGTATGGCGAAAGGCATAGTTGGCCAGGCCCGCCACAATTCCGACACCTACGGCGATGAGGGCCAAAAAGGTATTTTCGCTGAAGCGCAACCGACCAAGCATGGCCGTGGCGTGCCGGACCAGCCCGTTGGTCAGGGCGGTGGAGCGAATCGTTGGTCGCATGGCTCGAAATGGGGGTTGGAGGCGCAAATCGGGGCGAAGGCAGAATCGTCGGACAGCTTCCGGGCCGCGGCATTTGGTCATGGTGGAGCGAAGCCGCAGCAGACGACGCGCCGATGGGGTCTGCCGCAATGCCGGCCGTCTGGGCAGGGCCGGACGTGCCTGACAATAAAAAATCCATTATAGTATAGAGACCCCTTGATGAAATCAACCCGCAAATCGCCCCGCGCCGGTTTGGTGGGTCACAGGCAACAGTTTGGAATGGAAAGTGAGACAGCCATGGAGGAACGACCCGTAGTATTGATTACCGGTGCCGCGCAGGGCATCGGCAAGGCTATGGCCGGCGAGTTTTTACAGGCCGGTTATCGGTTGGCTTTGCTGGATGTGGATCTGGAAGCCGGCCGTGAAACGGCGGCTGAACTGGCAGCCGGCGAAGATCTGCTGCTGGTGACGGCCGATGTAGGCCGCGAAGCCCAGGTGGCAGCGGCCGTAGCCGACGTGGAGAAGGGGTTCGGGCGGCTCGACGTGCTGATCAACAATGCCGGTTTTTGCCGGCGCAAACCCCTGGCCGAGTTGAGTCTGACGGAATGGCAGCAGGTGCTGGATGTCTGCCTGACGGGGGCGTTTCTGTGCTCCCGATACGCCCTGCCCCTGTTGCGCCGGTCCCGAGGCGCCATCGTCAATGTCGCCTCCACCCGGGCTCTCATGTCCGAGCCCGATACGGAAAGCTATGCCGCCGCCAAGGGCGGGCTGGTGGCCCTGACCCATGCCCTGGCCGTCAGTCTGGGGCCGGAGATTCGGGTCAACTGCATCAGCCCGGGCTGGATCGATGTCACCGCCTGGCAGTTGCAGAGCCGTCGGCGGCCGGCGGCGATTGCCTCCGAGGACCATGCCCAGCATCCCGTCGGCCGGGTCGGGAGGCCCGAGGATGTGGCGGCCCTGGCCCTGTTTCTGGCCGGTCCGCAGAGCGGTTTCATGACCGGCCAGAACCTGGTGCTGGACGGCGGCATGACGCGCAAGATGATTTATCTGGAGTAACCGCCGGCCCGCCGGTTAAACGCATGGCGGCCGCCTTCCGCAAGGAGGACGGCCGCCATGGCATTCGCGACACCCGTGCCGGTCAGGCCTGTTGCATGGTCTGACCGATGCGGCGACCGTATTCAAAGCAGGCTTCCAGGGCGGCTTCGTCGGGTACGAACAGCACTTTCAGGGGATCTTCCACCATCCGGCAGCCCATGGCGACCAGTTCGTCGTGAACCAGCTTGGGAGCTTCGCCGCTCCAGCCGTAGGAGCCGAAGGCCGCGCCGAGGCGGTTCTTCGGTTTGAGCCCCTTGAGATAGGTCAAGACATCGGCCAAGGTCGGGAACAGGCCGTTGTTCAGGGTCGGCGAGCCGACGATCAGGGCCTTGGCGTCAAAGGCGGCGGTGATGATATCGCTGCGATGGGTGTTGCGGGCGTTCATGGGCTCGGCGCGGATGCCTTCCGCCTGCAACCCGGCGACGATGGCCTCGGCCATGGCCTCGGTGCTGTGCCACATGGTGTCGTAGATGACCAAAGCCTGGTCGCCCGGCTCCTGGCGGCACCATTCCTGATAGGCCGCTACGATTTTCAGCGGATCCTGGCGCCACATGATGCCGTGATCCGGACAGATCATCTTGATGGGCAGGTTCATCTTGACGACCTTGTCGATGAGGTTTTTGATCAGCGGCGCATAGAGCCAGAGAATATTGGCGAAATATTTCTTCGCGAAGGGCATGATGGCATCGCCGATCTCATCGTCAAAACGTTCCGGCCCGGCATAGTGCTGGCCGAAACCGTCGCTCGAGAACAGAATCTGGTCTTCGACCAGATAGCTGAACATGCTGTCCGGCCAGTGCACCATGCGGGTTTCCATAAACTTGACGGTGCGCTGGCCGAGGCTCAGTTCTTCACCGTCCTCCACGGGGCAGTAATTGAGGCCCGGCGCAAAGTGCCGGCTCAAATCCTTCAGGCCCATCTTCGAGCAGTAGATGGGCTTGTCCTTGCCGATGGCTTCCATCACCGCCGGCAAACCGCCGGAGTGATCCATTTCCGTATGGTTGCTGATCACCAGGTCAATCTTTTTCGGATCGACGATTTTAGAAACTTTGCGCAGCAGTTCGCCGACAAATTCCTTCTTCACCGTATCGATGAGAGCGATCTTTTCGTCGACGATGAGAAAGGCATTGTAGGTCGAGCCCTTCTCGGTGGAATAGCCGTGGAAATCGCGGACATTCCAGTCCACGGCGCCGACTTCGTAAATCCCTTTGGCGATTTCTATGGGCCGCATTGTTTTGTCCTTTAGTGTTGAATACAGGCTGCATCAGCCGCAGCGACACACCTGTAAAGGCTGGTAATAGTCCGCCCCGCGCCGGAAGTCAGGGACCGCCGGCGCGGGGCGCAGGGTGAAACGTCGTTGTTTCAAAGATAGTCAGGCAACGGACGGTGTTGCCGGATCCTGCCATAAGCTGTTGCGGAATCAGGCCGGTTCGAACAGATCCTTACCGGCGCCGCAGATGGGGCAGGTCCAGTCTTCGGGCAGATCGTCGAAAGCGGTTCCGGCTGCGATGTCGTTGTCCGGATCGCCCACCTGCGGATCGTACTCATACCCACAGACCGTGCAGACATATTTACCCATTGTTTCCTCCTTGTGATAAGGGATTAAAAAACTGCTCTCAATATTACAACAGGTCGACCTCAATTTCAAAGAATCCTTGCGGATGGGCACAGACCACGCAGCTCTGAGGTGCCGCGGCATCGTTCAGCAAGTGCCCGCAGTTGCGGCATTTCCAGGTGACGGATGCCTGGCGCTGGAAAACCGTACCGTTTTCAATGGCCTGCAGGATGCGCTGATAGCGTTCCTGGTGGGCCTTTTCGATGCGCCCGATCTCCTCGAACATGACAGCCAGGTTTTCAAAGCCTTCCTCCCGGGCTTCGGCGGCCATGCGCGGATACATGTCGGTCCATTCATGGTTTTCGCCTGCCGCGGCGGCCCGCAGATTGTCCAGGGTGGAGCCGATACCCTGCAGGGCTTTCAGATGCAGTTTGGCGTGTTCCTTTTCGTTGTCCGCCGTTTCCTGAAAGATGGCCGCGATCTGCTGATAGCCCTCTTTCTTGGCCACGGAGGCGAAATAGCTGTATTTGTTGCGGGCCATGGATTCGCCGGCAAAAGCTTCCTGCAGGTTGCGTTCGGTTTTGGTACCTTTCAAATTCGCCATTTTTCCCTCTCTGTCACTGAATGTTTTGGGTTGAAGTCATGAGCGGCCGCGGTCCGGTTACGGGCGATTCTTGCCTGGCTCGGAGTGGTTAACCGGTGCCCATGACGGGTCCTATAGCTCGCGGCAGCGGGCACAGCGGCCAAGAAAAACGATGGAGCACTCTTCGATGGCAAAGCCATCATGGGTCAGCGCCGGGTAGGCCAGGGCCGGCAAGCTTACCTCATGACCATCCATGACCTGTTGGCAGCCAAGGCAAACCAAGTGGGCATGGGGACGGGTATTGGCGTCGAAATGACTGCGGGCATCGGGGCAGGCGATTTTTTTAACCAAGCCGTGATGCACGAAGGTGTCCAATACCCGGTAGACCGTGGTGCGCGACAAGCCGTCCTGCTGTTCCCGCAACGCATCGAAGATCTGGTCGGCCGTCGGATGGTCGACGCGTTCCGCCAAGTGGGCGAGAATCGCTTTGCGTTGCAAGGTCAGGCTCAGTCCCCGCGCTTGGCAGAGGGTCAGCAACTCACGGTATTTTTCGTTTTGAAAAGTTGTCTTGGCGTCCATGGATGCAACAATATTGCAAATGGTATTTTGTGTCAATAGAAAAAATGTAATTTTATGCAAAAGGGTGGAGAGAGTAATGCTCCCGGCTCGGATAACAGAAAAATAATCTTTATGGGCCTTGTAATTTTCCCGGGAACTGGAAAGATTAGGGGCTTAAATTCCGTCGGATTAACAATCCGGCGTCTGATGCATTGGCAACGGGATGGATCGGGGGATCCGCAAACAACCTGCACGGAGAAGGCTTATGATGTCTGACCTGCCGCAAGGGCCTGGTTCCTCCTTGACGACACCGGATTCCGCTCCCCGTCTTCCCTCCCATGTGGTGGCCATCGGGGCCTCGGCGGGGGGGTTGGCCGCCCTGGAGGATTTTTTCGACCACATGCCGGCGGACAGCGGGATGGCGTTTGTCATCATCCAGCATCTGTCACCGGACTTCAAAAGCCTGATGGATGATCTGCTGGCCCGGCATACCCGCATGAGCATACATCGGGTTACCGAAGGCATGCGGCTGGAAGCCGATTCCATCTACCTGATACCGCCGAAAACGGTCATGACCGTTACCGATGGACGGTTGCGCCTGCGTGCCGTGGCCGGGGGGCAACACAACGAACTGCCCATCGATGCCTTCTTCCGATCCCTGGCCGAGGATGCCGGGGCGAAGACCATCGCCGTCGTTTTGTCGGGGACCGGTACCGACGGTTCCCGGGGCATTGCCCCCATCAACCAGGCGGGCGGATTGGTGCTGGTGCAGAGCTTCGACAGCGCCCAGTTCGACGGCATGCCGCGCAGTGCCTTTGCCACGGGCCTCTGCCATCTGATGCTGAACCCGGAACAGATGCCGCGGGCCATCATGGCCTATCTGCAGACGCCCGAAGGCGAGCGGCCGGAGTTTTTCCAGCAATGGCAGCAGGACGAAGAGCATGGGGAATTTCACCAGATCTTCGCCATTCTGCGCAGCCACTATCATTTGGATTTTTCCAAGTACAAGCCGCCCACCGTCGGCCGACGCATCCAGCGCCGCATGGAGTTCATGCGCCTGGACAATCCGGTCAGTTATGCGGCGTTGTTGGCGACCAACAATGAGGAGCTCGATGCCCTGTATCGGGATCTGCTCATCGGGGTGACGGAGTTCTTCCGCGACATCAAAGTGTTTCGGCGCCTGGAGCAGACCGTTCTGCCGGATTTGTTCCGCAATCGCAAGGCGGAGGAGGAGGTGCGGGTCTGGTCGGCGGGCTGCGCCACCGGTGAGGAGCCCTACTCCTTGGCGATACTGCTGGCGGAACACGCCGCCCGCACGAATTTTCAGGGCACCATGACGGTATTCGCCACCGATGTTCACCGGGTCTCCCTGGATCTGGCTTCCCAGGGTATTTTTGAAAAAGCGCGGTTGAAGAACGTCTCGCCCGAGCGGTTGGAGCGCTATTTCATTCCTGAGTCCGGTGACCGATACCGCATCAGTCCGGCGATTCGCAAGATGATCGTATTCGCACCGCACAATCTGATCAGCGATCCGCCCTTCACCCGCATGGACCTCATCTGCTGTCGCAATCTCCTGATCTACCTGCAGCCGGAGATTCAGGACAAGGTGTTGGCCCTGTTTCATTTCGCCCTCAAGCGCAACGGCGTCCTGTTCCTGGGGACCAGCGAGGGGCTGGGCAAGCTGGCGGGGGAATTTGAAACGCTGGAACATTCCTGCAAGCTGTATCGCAAGGTCCGCGATCTGCGGATTGCCCTGGACATGAAAATGGAGCCTGCCGCCCCCCGGTTTTCCGTCTCGGGCATCAGCCCCCATCCCCATCGGCTGACGGTCAGTCTCGACCGCCAACTGGTGACCGACTATGATCGCCTGCTGGAACTGTATATGCCGGCCGGCGTTCTCATCGATGAAAACCGCCATATTCTGCACTGCTTCGGGGACGTTTCCAACCTGGTCCAACAACCCCAGGGACGTTTCGAAAACGATCTGCTGGCCTTGGTTTCAGAGGATCTTAAAATACCCCTTAGTACGGCCTTGCACCGGGCGGGAAAGACCCAGAGTCACGTTACGGTGCCGAATATTACCGTTCGGCGCGGAGATGCCTGCCAGAAGCGGGATCTTTTCGTGGAATACCTGCAGGACGCCAAAAGTCCGGCGGGCCATTTTTTCGTTACCATCCAGCCGGTGCCCGTAGGAGTTCCGGAGCCGCAGATGGAGCAGAACTGCCAGATCGACAGCAATCAGGTGCCCGTGCATCTGCATTCCCGCATCGGCGATCTTGAGCAGGAATTGCAGGTTACCAAGGAGAACCTGCAGGCCACCATCGAGGAGTTGCAGACCACCAACGAGGAACTGCAGACCACCAATGAAGAGCTGATGGCGGCCAATGAAGAACTGCAGAGCACCAACGAGGAACTGCATTCCGTCAACGAGGAACTGTATACGGTCAATGCCGAATTCGAACTGAAAAACAAGGAACTGAAGCAGCTCAACCAGGATCATGAAAACCTGCTCGGCAGCACCGATGTCGGCACCGTCTACCTTGACAAGCACCTTCGGATTCGCAAGTTCAATGCGGCCATCGAAAAGATTTTCAAATTGCTGCCCCAGGATATCGGCCGCCCCATCGACCACATTGCCTGTCATCTCAATCACCAGGACGAAATGCTGCACCATATCCGTCGGGTGCTGGAAAGCGGCCAGGTCGAGGAGCGCGAGGTGGTGACGCAGGAAGGGCAGTGCCTGTTGCAGCGGTTGCTGCCCTTTCGAACGGAAGCCGGCAAGGTCGAAGGGGTGGTGCTGACCTTTACCGACATTACCCGCATCAAGGAAACGGAGCGTGCCCTGGCCGAGGCCAACGAGCGGCTCGAGAGGGAGGTGGTGCAGCGCACCGCCCAACTACAGGAAGCCAAGGCCGCGGCGGATCGGGCCAACGCCGCCAAGAGTCTGTTTTTGGCCAATATGAGCCATGAGATACGCACTCCCATGACCGGCATTTTCGGCACCATTCAATTGCTGGAAAATACCGAACTGTCGCCCCGCCAGCAGGAATGCCTGCGGACCCTGCGCATCTCCGCCGGCAACCTTATGGAAATCCTCGACGATATTCTGGATTTTTCCAAAATCGAGGCCGGCAAGATGATTCTCAATCCGGAAGAATTCTGCCTGGCAACCCTCATCGAGGAATTGCGTCAATTGCATCGGCCGCGTCTGGAGGCCAAAGGGTTGGATCTGGAGCTGGACTTGGCGGATGGTCTGCCTGCCGCTTTGGTCGGAGATGCCCTGCGCCTGAAGCAGGTGCTGTCCAACCTGTTGGCCAACGCCATCAAGTTTACCGACCGAGGCAAGGTGGGATTGCTGGTGCAACAGGTTGGGGACGCAGAGGAACAGTTGCAGTTGCAGTTTACCGTCTGGGATACGGGCATCGGGTTGGCACCGGAGGTCTTCAAACTGATTTTCGAACCCTTCACCCAGGCCGATTCGTCCATTACCCGACGCTATGGCGGCACCGGACTTGGATTGGCCATCTGCAAGAAGCTGGTGACTTTGATGGGCGGCCGGATCTGGGCGGACAACCGACCGGATGGCGGGGCGGCGTTCCATTTTACGGTGCTGCTCCATGTCCCCATGAGCCGGCATCCCGAAATTCTGCGGGGTGGTATCACGGAGAACGCCGCCATGCTACGGGGGCAGCCGGGCCTGAAGGTGCTGGTAGCCGAAGACGATGCTCTCAATCGGGAGATGATCGTCGCCATACTGCAGCATCTGGGCTGCGTGACCGTAACCGCCCAGAATGGCGCCGAGGCCATCGAGGTGCTGGCGCGTGAGCCCATCGACATGGTCCTGATGGATGTTTCCATGCCGGAAATGGACGGCGTCTCGGCAACCCGACACATTCGTTCCCTGCCTGAAACTGTCCCGCAGCGCCTGGTGCCCATCATCGCCCTGACCGCTCATGCCCTGGAGGAAAATCGCCGGCAGTTCATGTCCGCCGGTTTCAACGAAGTGCTTACCAAACCCTTCACCATCGAAGCGCTGAAAAAAGCGCTACACCGTTGCCGTCGCCAGCCGGACGAGGGGACCTCCCCGCTGCCGCCGGTCTGACGGGGTTGGCGGCCCGCAGAGAAGCGGGCATGAAAAAAGGGGATTCGCCGGCCGGCGAATCCCCTTGAACATTTATTTGGTAGCGGGGGCAGGATTTGAACCTGCGACCTTCGGGTTATGAGCGAAAAGATACCGTTTTTCGTTCTACCCAAGAAATCGGCGACTTGCGAATTTTGTTGAATTATTTTGGCCAATAAGCCTTTACCATTTTGTCCAAAATATCCATCTTGTCAAGCCAAGAGGGTACAGGCCAGGGTACACAAGGCGACCCTAGCCGGCGCACATCATGTATCCCTTGGTCATTGTATTTGATTTTACTCTGACTTCTTATTGTACGTACTGTTTGATTTCCCGCGATTACAGTCAAAACAAAGGGTCTGCAAATTATTTTTATCATTGCCACCACCCTCAGATACAGGGACAATATGATCAACTTCCAATGTCACTTTATCTTTTTCTGCAGACCTTCCACATTGTTTGCACCGACCCCCATCACGTAACAACACTTCATTTCGTAGGGATAAAGGGATAGGTCTCCTGGCTTTTTTGCCCGATTGATATTTTTCAAGTAGTTGCTTTTCCGATATTTTTTCATCATGAAAATCAATTATTCTTTGTGCAAGCCTCCGCCAACTCCCAAAATGATGTTTGTACATATTGAGGGTATAACAAGAATCAATTTTTTTTAAATGGTTTAAAAAGATTTTTTCTGTTGGCATGTCATCTTGCTCTTGCCAACAATCCATATATATCTCTACCATTTCAGCTATATTCTTTTTCTTTCCCCAAGATGGTTCAAGACCAGCCTCCTGCATAATCTTGGCCCATCCCCCAAAGCGTTTTGAAATTTGAGAAGAACATAAAACACGTTTCTCCCATGTATTATATTGCTTTTGTGTAAATGATTTATTACCTCTTAGAGAGAAAAATTTCTTCATGGATTCGATGATTTCCAGCTTAGTATACTTTGATCCTCTGTTAATATCTTTTTTGAAATTATAATTACGTTTTTTCATTCAAAAAGTCCCGACATAAAATAGTTAGTTTTTTCAATATTCAAAATATATACCTATTTGGATCGGCATTAATTAATAGACAAATCGTCTTTTTATTTCATCTAAGTCTTGAACACTGACCATTTATAGTATTTTTAGGTTTACGTTTCCTTTAAATGACCCTTTGCCAATCTTAGCCTTGAATTATACTAATGTATCTTAGGAGACAATTTAGTCAAGAACCAGATAAAGGAAAAGGTAAATGATCTACTTGTGCCAAAGATGAGCAAATGCCTGCTGCGTCAGCCGCCGTCGGATAGAGCGGGCGGGCTGGTGCGCGAGGAGGCATATTTTTTCCTTGACACTTTATACGCGGGTATATATTGTCCTTTCGTATACCAATGTATAAGAGGGGCCTATGTCGGAATCTGAAAAAACCGTTTCAGTGAAACTCGGGGAACAGTGGATTACCCGGCTCGACAAGTTGGCCAAGGCCGCGGGGCTTTCCAGGCATCAGTTGATGCGCAACATGATTCAAGTCGGCGTAAATGGAATCAGCTTGGCTTCCAAAGTGGGGCTGTTTCAGATCGGCCTGGCGATTCGGGATCTCCTCGACCTGCGGAAAAAAGCCGAACCCGGAGAAGAGAAACCATTGCCGCTGAAAATTGATGAAAAGCTGCTAGACAAGGTTGACGCTTTTGCCGCTCGTGGTGGCCTCTCCCGTCACCAGTTGATGCGCAACCTCATTCATCTAGGCATTGATGAACTTGAAGGTGCCTCACGGGTCGGAGTGCTTCAGACTTCCGTCTGGCTCCGTGACTTGGAAGAGGCAATTAAAAAAGTGATTCGCAACGGCAGCAAAGCGGCACAAGCCGTTAAGCACGGGGATGATATTCCCGAACAGGATGGAGGTGAAAGCAGTGCATGACGGAAAAAAGCTCATCATCAAAAGCAAAGACCTGCCTTTGCCCCTGGAACTTCAGGGAGAAAATGGCGAGCGGGAAATATACATACTTAAACCGGCAGGCCGGAAGTTTGGCGCCTGTCTGAACAAGGTGCCGGATATGCTGCGCCGGTTGTTCCTGCAGGGGAGCAACCTTCCTTCGATGCCCAAGGCCCGGTGAATCATGCGCAGGCGCTGTTTGGGCCGGCGGCGCGGGCCGGCGACCCGGGGACCCGTCCGACCCACGGCTTTAGCCGGGGAGGACAGGGGTTGGGAGCGGACCGGCCCACGGTAAAACGCCACGAACAGGCAGCATAAAATTGATCGTTGTTTAGCAGGTTGGCTGCTTCAGGTAGCCACTTAAAATCCAAGACACGCCCCGTAGCCAGCCAAAGCGTAAGCGAGTAGCAAGCCATGGGCAACTTCGAAAGTGCTACAGGTGTACTTTCACGGAGGTTGTTTCATGGCTTTTTCATTTTCTGAGCAAGACCCTTTTGGTGATCTGGCCGAAAAAAGCATGGCGGAGTCTGTAACACGCCATGCGCTAATCCCAACAGAGGGAGGATGGCAACTTCTTCTCTGTGGAGTGGACACCCTGGACCTGGGGCTTTTCGTTGAATTCGGCAGCCATTGGCCGTTACTCCGAGAAGCGTTGGACCGTGGCAAAGAACAGGCACAGGGGAAAAATGGCCAGCTCGACCAGTCTGGCAAAGGACGGTGTTTTCTCCATCTCCCCTCTGGCAAGCCCCCTAATTACCGCTTTCACTTGCAGTTTCCAGAATATCACCTTTATCTAGCCAAAAACCCACCACGGCATTCTCCTAATGGCTATCTCTCTTTGGGTGCCGAAACTCTCTGGCAACTCGGAATCGAACATTCACTTGACCTGGTTCTTGCAGATCTCGCGCGTTTCAAGGGAAATGTGGTCCTCACTCTGCCAAGCCGGATCGATTTGTGTGCTGACTTCCATCTACCTGGTGGGCTCTCTCTCGAATTCCTACAAAGGTTGAAAGTTGCACGGAGCCGGGCAACGGCCCACTATGGCCATGCCGACCAGTTGGAAACTTTCTACTGTGGATCTCCAAGCGGAATGGTCCGGCTACGAATTTACGATAAAGGAAAGGAGGCTCAGAAAAAGGGCAAGGCCTGGTTTCCACATCTTTGGGGACGGGATACCTTTACGGATGTTTGGCGGGTGGAATTTCAACTGCGTAGACCGGCCCTCAAGCAGTTCGGAGTCAATACCGTGGATGAACTTAGGCAGAAAATGGGCGGCATTTGGGAATACCTAACCGGGGAATGGTTTTCGCTCCGATGGAAGGATGACGAACGTCAGGATCGCCGCAGTATTCATCCCTGGTGGCAGGATGTCCAGTCCTGCGCCGGAAAGCTCGGTCCTGCCACCCAGGTTCAACGCATTTTCGCTTCAGACTTGTTGGCCTCTGTGGACTGGTACGTATCCCACATTGCCGGATGTCTCCCCTCCTTTGCCGCTCGGCTCGGTATTCACGATTTCAACGATGCGCTGAATCGCTTGGGCAACGAAGTCACCCTTTACTGGTTTGACCGCAAATATAACGAAGAGTTTAAGAAACGGTCAATCAAGGTCGGGCGGCCCTTGGATGAGATTGGGGGTGCCGATGAGGAAGAGTAAAAAGCAGGAACAATGCCCCTCTCTTTACTTCTCCCCCAACGAGTTGGCTGAGCGGTGGCGATGTGCCCGGTCCAGCGTGGACCGAATTGCCAGGCGGGCAGGCTTTCAGCGGCTTTACCTGGGAGAAGGGAAAAACGGGATTGTGCGATTTCTGAGAGAGGAGGTGGAAGCCTATGAAACATCACGGCTCACCTAGGGGGGGCCGAAAAATTTAAAAATAAATCACCCCAAGGCCCCCGGTCCGCAAGTCCCCGGGGGCAGTATTGAATATTCAAATAGGAGAAAGTAAAAATAAAAATTTATATTATTAATTTTTTGACTATCTCATATTTATAGATAGGAGACTCCTTAACAATCCACACCTCCTGAAGTGGTTGCAATAAATGCTTACAGTCTGGATTTTGAATTTTATATTCTGATATTTTCTTTTGATCTAAAAAATCTCTATTCAGGTCATAAAACATACCATTTTCCCACTGAAAATTATTTTTAAGATGGAATTTATAGAAATCATACATATTTCCATCAATAATTATAACGGCAACTTGGATAAATTTATTATTAATTTTGAACTGCCTTGCAGCACTCAATATAATCAATAAAGTATAGTCAGAATATTTATATGAATCATAGAATCCACCATTTTTAAAAATATTTAAAACATTTTCTGCGCAAATGCATTTATTGCCATCGCTAAAAATATCAATATCAATGTGGATTCTCTTTATTTCGAATGCATAATTTTCGTTGCTTGGTGATTTTGCCAAAACATCATGTTCACATTTCTTGTCTTTGTAATTAAGTGCTTCTAGCTTATCAATTGACCATCCTTGGGTATCTAGCCAGTAAGCAAATAACAATTCGCTTATTTTCCCGAGATAAATGCCTGTATTTCTTGCAATATCTTTGACTGTTCTTTTTTTCATCCAATGTTCATTTGCATCTGATTTATATTGATTTTTTAAATCTTGGTGAAGTTGGCCGTTTGTTATTAAAAACTTATGAATTGGCAAGGTTAGGTTCTGTAGATAATTATCTTGGTATGCTAAATAAATAATAGAATCAAAATTTTTATTAGTCTGAATGCAGTTTCTTGTAGTTAAAAATTCACGTAGTTGGTGATCTGGGATAAAAAACTTATTTAATGCTAGGCAATTTTTTCTTAATTTAAGAAATCCATCAAAGCTTTTATCTTCATTGCCAACGTATTGGCACGGACAAGTCATGTCACGTTGCATGCCACCTCCAAACAAAATATTCAAAAATAGGCGGGATGAAATACTAAAACTCAACGCTATTTGTCAAACTCTCGGGAATGATGGCTGCATAGTGCTTTCTGCAGATTTCTGGCGAGTTTCCCATTAGATTAGAAATTTTATACAGACTTTCCCCCTTCATTGCAAGCTGAGAACCGAAGGTGTGCCGGAAATCCAGACATGACCAGTTCAGGCGCGAGGCGGCATTGATCTCCCGCAACGTGCTGGAAAAGTTGTCTGGATTCCAGCGCTTCCCCTTGGGGGAAGAAAAAAACCAGCTCCCTTCAACCGGGTCAGGTTGGTAACGATCCAGATATTGCCGCAGGGTACGACTGATAGGTACTACCCTGTTGACCTTGGTTTTGGGTTGCCAGTATTCGCCTTTGACGGTCTTGGCCCGAATCCGCAGCAGGCCATAGGTTCCTGCTTCCATGTCCACATCGTCAAGCGTAAGCCATAAGGCTTCTTCCCTCCGCAAGCCCGCATAGATATAAACGGCAACTAGGGCCTGCAGGCCGGGATAGTCCTCCAGGGCCTTAAGCTGCTCGGCGATCTGCTGCAGGGTCAGGAATGTAATCTCCTGGGCTTTCTCCTTGTAACGTTCCACCTTGGCAGCCGGATTGGCATTGTCCGGCATTCGAATTCCGTTTTGCTGCATCGCCCAATTGAATAGGCGGGTCAGCACTTCGCGGAAGCGGTTGGCGGTCTTGGGGGCGAGGCCTTTGGCCCTTACCTGGGCAGCGATATGCTGGGCGATGTCGGCAGTGGTAATTTGCTCGAAGTGGTAAGACTGGACAAGAGAGGGGCGGTTCCGACAGGGGCGCTTCTTCCCCCTCTCGCTGATTTTCTTGTTCTTGAGTTTCAGGGCTGGACAAATGGGGCCAAAGGTTTCGCGCAGATAGAAAACATCTCGCTGGGCATTGCGGGGCGTCTTGACGGTGTAAAGGTATTCGACATAGGCGGCAACCACCTCTGCCACGGGGGTTCGGGTCGGCAGAGGGATATCAGTCCCTCGGGCTAGGGCGGATTCGATCTGGCGAATCTTCTCCTTGGCGATCTGTAGGGAGTCGGTGCCTAGACTGACCCGCTTCTGCTGACCGCCAAGGTAGTACTGCGCATAGTAGGTTCTGCCGCGTTTCTTGAGACTTGCCATGTGTACCTCCGCTTAGGGTTGGGCAGGTCCCTTGCCAGGGTACATAACGGGGTACAAGGCAAATAAAAAAGGACCTGCATTTCTGCAAGTCCCTGATTTCTTTGGTAGCGGGGGCAGGATTTGAACCTGCGACCTTCGGGTTATGAGCCCGACGAGCTACCGAACTGCTCCACCCCGCGTCAACGAAGTCGAATCATACTCAAGCACGCCCGGATTGTCAACCCCCCTGCCATGCCTTGTCCTCCAAGGGTTACTGCTTGCAGGAGAGTTGCCGGGCTGTTAGAATCGGATCGTCTGCCATCAGGGAGAGTCGCTTGGTCAGAAAAACCCCCGTCGAAACCTGTAATGCGCTTTGCGCCCGCTGCATCCATGCCTGCCGGCAACCGGCCGGAACGGTACTGGTCTGTTGTCCCCGCTTTCAGCCCCGCCCCTTCAAAATCAAGGAATACCGCTTCGACCAATTGGAACTGTTCGATCATCGCAAGCCCTGACGACCTGCAAGGTGTTGGCGGATTAAGCCGCGGACCTGGCTCCCCTTACTCCGCCTGTTGCAGGCCATTCAGGAAGGCGGTGATGTACGGCGTGAACTTTTCCGGCTCGATGAGAAAGGAGTCGTGACCGTACTCCGACTCGACGAGGTGGTATTGTACCGGTTTGCCGAGGGTCTTCAGGCTGGTCACCAGCTCTTCCGTCTGGTAGGGCGGATACAGCCAGTCGGAAGAAAAGGCGAACCACAGGGACGGGCAGCAAAGACGCGCCAGGGCCTGTTCGCGACTGTCGAAATTCCAGGCCACGTCATAAAGATCGAGAGCTTTGGCCAAGTATAGAAAGGCGTTGGCGTCGAAACGGTCGACGAAGGCACGTCCGTTGTATTCCAGGTAGCGTTCCACTTCGAAGCGGCCGAAGAAATCGAACATGCCGTCGCGGGCTGAAAAGCGCCGTCCGAACTTGAGCTGCATGGAGGTGTCGGAGAGAAAGGAAATGTGCCCGACGGCTCGTCCCAGGGCCAGGCCGTCGGCCGGCGGCTGTTCCGGACGGTAATTGCCCTTTTTCCACATGGGGTCGTTGAAGATGGATTGGCGCGCCAGGGCGTTGAGGGCAATGGCCATGGGGGAGGTCTGCCCGGTGCCGGCGATGGGGATGATGGAGCGGGGCACCTCGGGGAACAGCACGCCCCATTCCAGAGCCTGCATGGCGCCCATGCTGCCGCCGATGACGCTCAGCAGGGAGTCCAGTTCCAAACGGTCGATGAGCAGTTTCTGGGCCCGCACCATGTCGCGCACCATGACGACCGGGAAGGCCAGATTATAGGGCCGGCCGGTGCGGGGGTTGATGCTGGTCGGGCCGGTGGAGCCGCGGCAGGAACCGATGACGTTGCTGCAGATGATGAAATAGCGCTCCGTGTCCAGGACCTTGCCGGGACCGATCATGTCGTCCCACCAGCCCGGTTTGCGGTCGTCGGGACTGTTTTTGCCGGCCGCATGGGCGTCGCCGGTCCAGGCGTGGGTTACCAGGATGGCGTTGGAGCGACGTGCGTTGAGGGTGCCGTAGGTTTCATAGGCCAGGGTCAGGGGCGCATCGAGCAGGCGACCGCTTTCCAACTGCAGTTCTACGTCAAAGGTCGCGTATTGGGTGGTGACGATGCCAACCGACTGGTCCAATGCCCTGAAGTCCTCCATGCGACGAAAAACGGCCCCTTCCCAAATGTGAGAAGGGGCCGCCAGTCATATATCCCTGCCAAGCGGGCTCCATCCTCATCTTTCTCCCCGGGGGAGAAGGAATTAGCACCTGACATCCGCCCTTGGCGAACCGGTTGCTGTGGCTTCACAGGGCCTGTCCCTCCACCACTCACGATAAAGACGTTGCGCTTTTTCAAGCTATGTTGCCAAGACTCTATAAGAGGGCGGTGAAAATGTCAATCCCCGCTGCAAAGGTTGCCCGTGGCCGTGCCTGCGACGTCTTCCGCCAGCCAGGCTTGGAGGGGGGCCGGAAGCGAGTCTCGATTGAGGTTTTCCATCTGTACTAGTTGGGCAAAGTTGTGTTGCTGCAGGGTGGCCAGCAGATTGACGCGGGCTTGATGCCAAACCTGGCTGACGGGGCAGAAATGCCGCCGTTCGCAATCGTCGTGTTCAAGGAGGCAGGTATTGAGAAAGGGCATGCCTTCCTCGGCGGCAATCACGTCCAGGAGGGATATGTCCTGCGGTTGTTTCTGTAACAGAAATCCTCCGCCGACCCCGCGCTGGGAGCCGACAATGCCGCATTTGATCAGGGGTTGCAGAATCTTGGTGAGAAAGGCCGGCGTTATTTTCATGGCACGGCAGATATCTTTTTTCAGCACGGTGACGCCGGGTTCCCGGGACGCCATGAACAGGACGGCGCGAATGGCATATTCCGTGGCACGGGTGATAATCAAGGGGCAGCCTCCATTATTGATTACTTGTCCGGTTATCATTACCCGGGGGGACGCCTTTTGTCAAGAACCCGTACGGCGGCAGCGTTGCCATCGGTGGGGCAGGGTGCCGGGCATTCCCTGCGGCATGCTTGACAGAGAGGGGCGGAGCGCCGCATTATCGTCAATCAGGCAAGGAGGAGGGTAACGTGGCAGAGGGCACATGCGCAGCCTTCCCGGTGGGACGCTTTGCTCCAAGTCCGACGGGGCCGTTGCATTTCGGTTCCCTGGTGGCGGCAGTGGGCAGTTTTTGCCTGGCGCGGTGTGCCGGAGGGCGCTGGCTGGTACGTATCGAGGACTTGGATACGCCCCGGGTGGTGGCCGGTGCGGCGGAGGATATTTTGCGCACCCTGGAGCGGTTCGGCCTCACCTGGGACGGGCCCGTCTGGAGGCAAAGTCGCCGCCGGGAGCACTACGAGGCGGCCCTGAACCGCCTGGCGGGGCAGGGCCGGCTGTTTGCCTGCGGTTGTTCGCGTAAAGAGGTCCTGGCCAGTGCCCCCCATGTCGGCGAGGAGGGGCCGGTTTATCCCGGCACCTGTCGCCAAGGGGTGCCGGGGGGGCGGCCGGCCCGAGCCTGGCGGCTCAGGGTGCCTGACCGACTGATCGAGTTCGACGATCCGGTCTGGGGAAGGCAGCGGCAAAACCTGGCCGTTGAAGTCGGGGATTTTGTGTTGCGCCGGGCGGATGGCTTGTTCGCCTACCAGTTGGCCGTGGTGGTGGATGATGCGGCAAGCGGCATCACCCAGGTCGTGCGCGGCCAGGACCTGCTGGCATCTACCCCTCGACAGCTGTATTTACAGCAATGTCTGGGCTATCCGGCGCCGCAATATCTGCATCTGCCCCTTGCTCTGGGCCCGGACGGCACCAAAGTCAGCAAGCGTCATGGCGCCCTGGCGGTGCCGGAGAGTCTGGAACCGGGAGAGTTGCTATGGCGCGCCCTGCACTTTCTGGGGCAGGGGGTGCCGGAGGAGTTGTACGGAGCGCCGGCCCCGGAACTGCTCGCATGGGCCTTGAGCTGCTTCAGGGCCGAACGCATACCGGCAAGGTCGGCGCCGGCCGGGTAAAGGCGCCTAGAGGCCTTTACCCGGCCCGCTGAATCCGCCTACCAGCCGCCGGGCAGGGAGAATCGGGTGGTCAGACCGGTGCGAACGCTCCAGTCCTCGCTCTTGCTCTTGTATCCGACCGAGCCGCCCAGATCCCAGATGAATCGGCCCAGGTAGGTTTGGACGCCGGCCCGCAAGGCACCACGACGATTGATGGATTCACCGCCTTCCATGCCTTCGATGGAGACCAGGGCATCGACGCGCTCGGCCGCCAGGGGCACACGCACGCCGAAGCCGAATTTGAACAGGTCGTCCTGGCCGCTGAAGCCGGGGCGGGGGTCGCCGAGAATGGCCACGCCGAGGTTGGCGTAGAGGGAAAAATTCTGGAAGTTGCGGGTGGTCAGCAGTTCGATATAGATATCCGCTTCATCGGTACCGAAATCTTTCTCCTCGTCGGCATTGGGCAGTTTGGTGGCCAGGCGCAGGGCCACCGCCGGCAGGTGCAGTCCTTCGCGCAGGAGGCGCACCTTAAGGCCGAGGGTCACGTCCCCGCTGCCCCATTTATCGCCTTGGCCGTCTTCGCGAAGGTGCAGGTAGCTGTAAAGGATTTGCCCCTCCACACGTTCGCCCAGGCCCAGGTTAAGAGTCAGAGAGGGCACCTCCATCAGGCGACGGTTGCGGTTTTCGCGTTGAAACTGGTTGTGCAGGCCATCCGCATAGGAAAAGCCGACGCGCAACTCGGCGCTGTTTTTGGGCAGCAACTGGCCATCCTGCAGTCCGGTCGGTTCCAGGATGGCGGCCTGGGCGGTTCCCGCCAGCAGTATGCCGGCCAAGATCAGGCAGGCCGTGAGGCCTTTGGCAGAGCGGAAATTCATGAAATTTACCTCCTTGAAAGAATGGACAAATCAATTGTGATAAAGGCGAAATGGGGGAAATTTGACTTTGAATGTTAAACCCTCAATAAGGGTCTGTCAACTCTGCAGGCACCATTGCCTGGCTGGTCGCCGACGGGTTGTCGAAAGTGGCTTTTAAAGAGAGCAAATGGCGCTTCTTTCTGATCTTGACCGGCGTCTATCTGCTGGCCTATTTTTATCGCGTATCAACGGCCGTTATCGCCCAGGAGTTGCGCGTCGATCTCGGTCTGAGCGCCTCGCAGTTGGGCAGTCTGTCAGCGGGCTTGTTCTATGCCTTTGCCTTGGCGCAATGGCCCTTGGGGCCATTGCTGGACCGCTTCGAAGGCGGGCGGGTCATCGGGGTTCTGGGTTTCGTCACCGCTGCGGGGGCGCTGCTGTTTGCCGGCGCGACGGAGCATGGCCCGGCCCTGGCGGGACGAATCCTCATCGGGGTCGGAACCGCCGGCGTTCTGATGGGCTCCCTGAAGGTCTACACCACCTGGTTCTCCGCCCGGACCTTCGCCACCCTGGTCGGGCTGCAGGTGGCTCTGGGCAACACCGGCAATCTGTTGGCCACCGCGCCCCTGGCCTGGCTTTCGGGTCACTTCGGATGGCGGACCGTGTTTGTCGGTTGCGCGCTGCTTTCGGCGGTCGGCGGGGCTCTCGTCCTGTGGGTGGTGCGTGACGGGCCGCTGGCACCCAAGCGTCCGCAATCCGACCTTGGCGCAATATGGCGCAATTGGCGTCGGCTTTACCGACGGGCGGATTTCTGGCGGGTCGCCGTGCTGGCTTTCTTCTGGTATGGCGGTTATATGGGCATGCAGGGGCTCTGGGGCGGTCCCTATCTGCGGACGGTCCTTGGCCTGGAACGCGATTCCGCAGCGCGACTGCTGTTGATGACCGCGGTCGGCTTTATCATCGGCAGCCCCCTGGCAGGGCGTCTTTCCGACCGGATTTGGCGGTCCCGCAAACGCTTGGTGATGCTCGGGCAGGGCGGTCTGACCCTGTGTCTGGCGCTGCTGCTGGGACCCTTGACGCACCTGCCGGACTTTTGCCGACCGTTGTTTTTCCTGGTTTTCGGTCTGTGTGTGGCGACGGGACCGGTGCTGTTCGCGCAGGTCAAAGAGCTGTTTCCGGCGGATATGGCGGCCACTGCCATGACGGCCATGAACTTTTTTGTGGTGCTGGGCGCTGCGCTGATGCAGCAGAGCATGGGCCTGATCCTGGCCTTCCGCCAGGCTTCCGGCGCCACACCGGCCGAGGCGTTCCGGGCCGCCTTCGCTATGCCCCTGGTGGGGCTCGGTTTGGCCTGGATCTGGTATTGGCGCTGCCGGGATACAAGCCCCGACTCGCCCCCTCACGCGGTAATGCACGAGGAATAGGAAACCGGAATTCGATGGGCGGCCGGGTCGAAACGGACCCGGTTTTCCCAACGTAACCCCAATCGGGAGGTTTTACCATGAAGCGATGGTTATCGGGTCTGCTGGCAATGGTTGTGCTGGTCGGTTGTGGCGGTGGAAGCTACAAGGTTACGCGACAGGAGTACCGGGAACGGGTCCGAACCCTGGCCGTGGTGCCGTTGATGGTCGACGGCGGCTCGGTGGTCAATCACCCGCAGCGGGCGCAGGTCATGGAACTGCTGCGCAACGCCAATGTCGGGCGTACCCCGGAGCTGGTCACGGCCTTGCAGGAAAAACGAGCCTATTTCGATGTGCGGGAAGTTGCCGGGCAGCCGGAGCGTTTGCTGGAACAGTTGGCTGCCGCACGGATTCCCCTGGCCGATACGGATGGCGGCTTTCGTTATCGCTTTCACCGGGAGGCGGTGGCCGAATTGACCCGCGTCAATATGGCCGACGGACTGCTGGTGGTGGTGCTCCACGGTGCGGTGCGCAACGAGCGGCAATGGGACCGGACCCGACTGAAATATCTGGATGACAGCTTCAATGTGATCATGGCCTACGCCGCCGTGCTGTTGCCTTCCGGAGAAACGGCCTGGGAATGGCGCAGCCCCGTGAACAAGGCCTTTTTGAACCTGCAATATGCCGATTTCGACGAGGCGGCCCACAACCGGACCGACAAGGTGTCCACCAAATTCCTGCTCCCGGAGGGACTGGAACGGACCCTGACCGAACCCGGGCGGAACCTGCTGGGGCGCAGCCGTCTGCCGGATCCCTATCATCGGTTGTTTTCCGATCTGTCCTCCGCGTTGCGGCCCGGCCTGCTCAATCCTTTCGCGCCCGCGCCCGCCGCGGCGCCCTAGCCCTCGACGGGGGGTGGCGCGAGTTGCTGTTTCAGGACGGCTTGAATAGCCGCCTTGTTTGACAGGCTTTGAACAGACGTGCACATTCCCCGGCCGGCCGGTTCACTATGGCCGCCGGCCAGGGATTGAAAAATGTCTAAAACCGGCTTAATGTTTTGTTGTGAGGCAAATTATTATTTGACATGGCCGACTAAAAAGGGTAGAAAAAATCGATATTCAAAATGCCTTCGGCCAGCAGTCCCAGAAAACTCCTTTCGGAAATTCATTCCATACCACAACGCGAAGCCATGGGCGATTGACGGACCGATCTGATACCCGCTGCCAATGCATGACGCGATGGCGCCATAAGGAAAATACCCTGCCAATTTCAACATATTATTAATTCTTCCAGGACCAGCGAAAATTCACATCCACAATATTCGTAAAGCATAACAGCGATCATCGGGCAGCGGTCCGGTTGCCCTCCATGGCAAGGCCTGCCGCGGTCGGGGAATGTCTGTTGCGGGCGGCAAATCCGGCCGAGGAGAAAGCATGAATCTGAAGGAACTCAAGGAAAAAAAGATTACTGATTTGGCGGGGATTGCCAAGGATTTGAAACTGGATGGCGCGGCAGGGATGCGCAAGCAGGACCTGATTTTCGCCATTCTGAATGCGACGGCGGAAAAAAACGGCGCCATTTTCGGTGAAGGGGTGCTGGAAATCCTGCCCGACGGCTTTGGCTTCCTGCGGGCGCCGGATGCCAACTATCTCCCCGGTCCGGACGATATCTACGTTTCGCCCTCGCAGATTCGGCGCTTCAATCTGCGTACCGGCGATACCGTTTCCGGACAGATTCGGCCGCCAAAGGAAGGGGAACGCTACTTCGCGCTGCTGAAGGTCTCCGAGGTCAATTTCGAAAATCCCGCCGTGGCGCGCGACAAGACCCTGTTCGACAACCTGACCCCCCTCTATCCCGAAGAACGACTCATTCTCGAAACCGCCCCGGACAACCTGCCCATGCGGGTCATGGATTTGGTCACTCCCCTCGGCAAGGGCCAACGCGGCCTGATCGTGGCGCCGCCGCGCACCGGCAAGACCCTGCTGCTGCAGAATATCGCCAACTCCATCGCCGTCAATCATCCCGAGGTCTATCTCATCGTGTTGCTCATCGACGAGCGACCGGAGGAAGTGACGGACATGCAGCGCTCCGTCAAGGGCGAGGTCATTTCCTCGACCTTCGACGAGCCGGCCACCCGTCACGTTCAGGTCGCCGAGATGGTTATCGAAAAGGCCCGCCGGCTGGTGGAGCACAAGCGGGACGTGGTCATTCTGCTCGATTCCATCACCCGCCTGGCCCGCGCCTACAACACCGTGGTTCCGCCCAGCGGCAAGATCCTCTCCGGTGGCGTCGACTCCAATGCCCTGCACAAGCCCAAGCGCTTTTTCGGTGCCGCCCGCAACATCGAGGAGGGGGGCAGCCTGACCATCATCGCCACCGCCCTGGTCGATACGGGCAGCAAGATGGACGAGGTGATTTTCGAGGAATTCAAGGGTACCGGCAACATGGAGGCATTGCTGGATCGGCGCCTGGTCGACAAACGCACTTTCCCGGCCATCGACATCAACAAGTCGGGTACCCGCCGCGAAGAGCTGTTGGTCACGCCGGTGCAACTGCAGCGACTCTGGCTGCTGCGCAAGGTTCTCTCGACCATGAACGTGGTGGACAGCATGGAATTCCTCCTCGAAAAACTGGGGGCCACCAAAACCAATCAGGAATTTTTCGATTCCATGAACCAGTAGCCGCCGATGGCCGACGGACGGTGAAAAATCCTTGTTTTCCGGTTCCGGAAATGTTACAAGGTACGCTTTGCCTGTGTTTGTGCAACCACCCTGTACCTGCCAGGGATCCAAGGAGATGCGCTCATGAAAGAAGGAATCCATCCCAAGTACGAGACGGTCACCGTCAAGTGTCACTGCGGCAACGAGTTTGAAACCCGCTCCACCCGGGGACAGGACATTCAGACCGAGGTCTGTTCCGAGTGCCATCCGTTCTTTACCGGCAAGCAGAAGCTGCTGGATACGGAAGGCCGCATCGAGCGGTTCCGGAAAAAATACGGTCAAGGCAAGTAACTGCCGGAGACGGCCCTCCGGGGCCGTTTTCTTTTTTCCGAACAAGGCAGAGTCGCCCGAGGCGTCTCTGCCTGCTCGCGTTCTAAGGGTGGGCGCTGTCCCAAGAGGCGGCGGGCACCCCCTGGCAGGATGCCGTCATGCTGGTGGAATTGTTGACATATACGCCCGATCCCGAGCGACTGGTGGCGGCCGCGGCGCGGCTGTGCTATTCGCCGGCGGCGATTCGCGAACTGCTCGACCAGGAACCGGCCCAAAGGCGTCGACTGCTGGATCGGATCCGGGAAATGGGACACCTGTCGGTTCTCGAGCACGTCGCATTCAGTTTTGGTATCGAGGGCATCAGTCGGGCCTGTTCCCACCAGCTGGTGCGCCATCGGCTGGCTTCCTATTCACAGCAGAGTCAGCGTTACGTGTCACACCAGGAGCCCTTTGCGGCGGTAACCCCCGACTCCATTGCCGCCATGCCGGTTCTGTTGCAGCGTTACCAGGGCCTGCTGGCTGAGATCCATGCGGTATACGGCGAGCTGCTGGCCGCCGGAATTCCCGCCGAAGATGCCCGCTTCGTGCTGCCCAATGCCGCCCAGACCAAGCTGGTCATGACCATGAACGCCAGAGAATTGCTGCATTTTTTTCAGCTGCGCTGCTGCCGGCGGGCCCAGTGGGAGATTCGCCGTCTGGCCACGGCCATGCTGCGTTTGGTCAAACCGGTGGCCCCCCTGCTGTTCGCCGGCGCCGGGCCCGCCTGTCTGGAAGGCGCCTGCCCCGAAGGCCAGCTGAGTTGCGGGGCCCTGGCCGAGGTGCGCCGGGAGTTCGAGGCGCAGTAACTGCGGCTGCAAGGCTGCCAGGAAATATATGTTCGACAAGCTGGAAGAAGTTGAAGATCGTTTTCGTGAGGTGGAAGGCCTGCTCTCGGATCCGACAGTCATGGGCCGCCAGGATCGCTTTCGGGAACTGACCCGCGAACACGCCGAGCTGTCCGCTCTGATGGAGGTCTACCGGGCCTACAAGCGGGTTTGCGAGGATCTGGAAGGCAACCGCGAGCTGCTGCAGGATGCCGATGCGGAGTTGCGCGACCTGGCGCGCCAGGAGCTGCCGGGGCTGGAGGAGCGCCGCGAGGCTCTGGCCCAGCAGCTTAAGGTCCTGCTGCTGCCCAAGGATCCCAACGACGAGCGCAATGTCATCCTGGAAGTGCGCGCCGGCACCGGTGGCGAGGAGGCGGCCCTGTTTGCCGCCGATCTGTTCCGCATGTACAGCCGCTACGCCGAAACCCAGGGCTGGAAGGTCGAAACCCTGAGCGTTTCCGAGGCGGATGCCGGTGGTGTCAAGGAAGCCATCGCCATGATCAGCGGCCAGCGCGTCTACTCCCGCCTCAAGTACGAAAGCGGCACCCATCGGGTCCAGCGGGTTCCGGAAACGGAAGCCCAGGGGCGGATTCACACCTCGGCCTGCACCGTGGCGGTGTTGCCGGAAGCCGACGATGTCGACCTCAATATCGATCCGACGGAGTTGCGCATCGATGTCTATCGCGCCTCCGGGGCCGGCGGTCAGCACGTCAACAAGACCGAATCGGCGGTGCGCATCACTCACATTCCCACCGGGGTGGTGGTGGCCTGCCAGGATGAAAAATCCCAGCACAAGAACAAGGCCAAAGCCATGAAGATTCTGCAGTCGCGGATTCTCGACAGCCTGGTGGCCGAACAGCAGGCACGCATGGCCGCCGACCGCAAAAGCCAGGTCGGCAGCGGCGATCGCAGCCAGCGCATTCGCACCTACAACTTTCCCCAAGGGCGTTGCACCGATCACCGCATTGGCCTGACCCTGTATCGGCTGGACGCCATCATGCAGGGCGACTTGACCGAATTGGTCGAATCCCTGACAACCTATTTCCAGAGCGAAGCCCTGGCCGCCCAGGAGGCGTGAGCTTGGCCGAAACCTGGACGGTGGTGAAAATTTTGCAATGGACCGCGGACTATTTCCTGTCCCGGGGTCTCGAGGGCGGTCGCCGGGATGCCGAACTGCTGCTCGGCGCCGTATTGGGCCTGGATCGCGTAGGTCTCTATCTGAATTACGACCGACCTCTGGAGGCCGCCGAGTTGACGGACTACAAAGCTCGGGTGGTGCGCCGCGCGCAGCACGAACCGGTGCAGTACATTCTCGGCGAAACGGAATTCTGGTCCCTGCCTTTTACCGTTAACCCGGCGGTGCTGGTGCCGCGCCCGGATACCGAGGTGCTGGTCGAAGAGGCGTTGCGTTGCGCTCCCGCGGCGGAACGTATTCTCGATGTCGGCACCGGCAGCGGCGCCATTGCCGTGACCCTGGCCCATGAATTGCCAAGGGCCCGCATCGAGGCCCTGGACATTTCGTCCGCCGCCATCGCCGTGGCCGGAGAAAACGCCCGGCGCAACGGTGTTGCCGAGCGGGTCTGTTTCCTCGAAGGAGATCTGGCCCATTTGCCGGCCGGTCCCTTTGATTTGATCGTGTCCAATCCGCCCTACATCCCGGCGGCCGACCTGGCCGGCCTGATGCCCGAGGTGCGGGATTTCGAGCCACGGCTGGCCCTGTGCGGCGGGGCCGACGGTCTCGATTGTTATCGCCTGCTGGCGGCCCAGGCTCCAAACTGCCTGGCTCCGGCCGGTTGGTTGTTGCTCGAGGTCGGTATCGGCCAGGCCGACGCGGTGCGGGATCTGCTCACAGCCGCCGGACTGACGGACCTCTTCTGCCGAAACGATTATGCCGGCGTGCCGCGGGTCGTCGGCGCCAGAAAAGCCGGCTGAACCGCATCATCAAACCCTGTTCCGCATCTTCAACCTTCTACTAGGTGGTTCTGGCATTGGAAAAGATCATCATTCACGGCGGCCGGCGACTCAAGGGTGAGGTCGCCATCAGTGGAGCCAAAAATGCGGCATTGCCGCTGCTCTTCGCCACCCTGCTGACCGGCGGCCGGCATTGCCTCGACAATGTGCCGGCGTTGCGCGACATCCATACCGCCGAGCAGTTGCTGACCACCCTGGGCGCCTCCGTCGAACGCCACGGGTCCCGATTCGAGGTCGAGGCCAGCCATCTCAATCACGTCGAAGCTCCCTACGATCTGGTCCGCACCATGCGCGCCTCGGTGTTGGTCCTCGGTCCGTTGCTGGCCCGTCTCGGCCATGCCCGGGTCAGCCTGCCCGGTGGTTGCGCCATCGGCGCCCGTCCCATCAATCTGCACCTCAAGGGTCTGGAGGCCATGGGGGCCCGCATCGAGTTGAGTCACGGCTATGTTGAAGCCCGCGCCCGACGTCTGCGTGGCGCCCGGATCTATTTCGACCTGCCGACGGTCGGCGGCACCGAGAACCTGATGATGGCCGCCAGCCTGGCGCGTGGCACGACCGTCCTGGAAAACGCCGCCTGCGAACCGGAAATCGTCGATTTGGCCCAGGCCCTGACGCGCATGGGGGCCCGCATCGAGGGCGCCGGCAGCGACCGCATCGTCATCGAAGGGGTGGATGAACTGCATCCGCTCCAGTATTCGGTCATGCCGGACCGCATCGAAGCCGGAACCTTCATGGTGGCGGCGGCCATGACCCGCGGCGATATCCGCCTGCGCGGCGCCCGTCCCGGAGACATGGAAGCCTTGATCAGCAAGTTGCGCGAAGCCGGCGCCGAAGTGACCGTCCTGGACGATGGCTTGCGGGTTCAGGGAAACCGCCACATCAGGCCGGTCAACATCAAGACTCTGCCTCATCCCGGCTTTCCGACCGACATGCAGGCCCAGTTCATGGCCCTGATGGCTCTGGCGGAGGGCACCAGCGTCATCACCGAGAGCGTTTTCGAGAACCGTTTCATGCACGTTTGCGAACTGCAGCGCTTGGGGGCGGATATTGCTATCGAAGGCAGTACCGCCACCGTCAAGGGGAGCAGGGGGCTGGTTGGGGCTCCGGTCATGGCCACCGATCTGCGGGCCAGCGCCTGCCTGGTGCTGGCCGGACTGGCGGCGGAAAACACCACCGAGGTGGCGCGCATCTATCACCTGGATCGCGGCTACGAGCGCATCGAGGAAAAATTCCGTCAACTTGGCGCGAGTATCGAGCGGGTCAAGGCGTAACGCAACATGGGTCACTGGTCATCAGTCATGGGTTGCCGTCCGTTAGACCATGACAAACGACAAATGACAGCTGACGGTTTTCCCGGCTGACAAAGGACCGTTGAATGAGCGATTATATAACCTTTGCCCTGCCCAAGGGGCGCATCATGCAGGATTCCATGGCGCTCTTCGAGCGCATCGGCATCACCTGCCCGGAAATGAACGGCGACAGCCGCAAGCTGGTGTTCGAAAACCGCGACAGTCGCTACCGGTTCATGGCGGTGCGGGCCACGGACGTGCCGACCTATGTCGAGTACGGCTGCGCCGACCTGGGCGTGGTGGGCAAGGATACCCTCCTCGAGCAGGGCAAGGACCTCTACGAGCCCCTGGATCTGAAATTCGGCTATTGCCGGATGGTGGTGGCGGAACCGGGGGAACTGCTGCGTGACGAGGACCCGTCCAGTTGGTCCAATATCCGGGTGGCGACGAAGTACCCCAATATTACCGAACGGTTTTTCGCCCGGCGCGGAGTGCAGGTGGAGATCATCAAACTCTACGGATCCATCGAATTGGCGCCCCTGGTCGGCCTGTCGGAACGTATCGTCGACCTGGTGTCGAGCGGCGCGACCCTGCGCGACAACGGCCTGGTGGAGGTGGAAACCATTTCCGAAATCACCAGCCGCCTGATCGTCAACCGTGCCAGCCTCAAGACCAAGCACCAGCGCATTACCCGTATCATCCAGGATCTGGAAGCGGTCCTGGCCGCCGGGGAGCAGGAGGAGGCCCGCCCATGATGCAACTGCTGTCCTTTGACGACGAGCGTTTCGAAAGTGCCCTCGACGCCATCGTCGGCCGGGCGGAAACGCCGCCGGCCGGCATCGAGGAGACCGTCGCCGCCATCATCGAAGCGGTGCGGCGCGACGGCGACCGGGCCCTGATGGAATATACCGCCCGCTTTGACGGCCTGCAGCTGAGGGCCGCCGATCTCGAAGTATCGCCGGCGGAAGTGGAACGGGCCATGGCGGAGGTCGCGGAGGAGGATCTCGCCTGCCTGCGGCTGGCGGCGGAGCGCATCCGCGCCTTTCACAGCCGCCAGAAGACCGAGAGCTGGATCACCAACGACGAGCCCGATGTGCTCCTCGGCCAGTTGGTGCGGCCCCTGGAGCGGGTCGGCATCTATGTGCCCGGCGGCAAGGCCAGCTATCCTTCGTCGGTGCTGATGAACGCCATCCCGGCCAAGGTGGCCGGTGTCGGCGAGGTGATCATGGTCGTCCCCATGCCCCGTGGCGAGGTCAATCCCCACGTGTTGGCCGCGGCGCGACTGGCCGGCGTCGATCGCATCTTCCGCATCGGCGGCGCCCAGGCGGTGGCGGCCCTGGCCTATGGCACAGCTACGGTGCCGCGGGTGGACAAGATCACCGGGCCTGGCAATATTTATGTGGCGACGGCCAAAAAGCAGGTTTTCGGTCAGGTGGACATCGATATGATCGCCGGGCCGAGCGAAATTCTGGTGGTCAACGACGGCAGCGGCAATGCGGCCCACATCGCCGCCGATCTGCTGTCCCAGGCCGAGCATGACGAACTGGCCGCCGCCATCCTGGTTACCACCGACGCCGATTTCGCCCGCCGGGTGCAGATCGAGGTGGAGACCCAGTTGGGCGGTCTGGGCCGGCAGGCCATCGCCCGGCGCTCCATCGATGCCTTCGGCGCCATTTTCGTCGCTCGGGACCTCGAGCAGGCGGTGGCCCTGAGCAACCGCATCGCTCCGGAGCATCTGGAACTGGCGGTGGCCGAGCCCTTCGCCCTGCTGCCGCGCATCCACCACGCCGGGGCCATTTTCCTCGGTCACTACTGCCCCGAGGCCCTCGGCGATTACCTGGCCGGGCCCAACCATACCCTGCCCACCGGGGGCACGGCGCGCTTCTTCTCGCCCTTGGGGGTGGACGACTTCGTCAAAAAGTCGAGCCTGATTTCCTGCAGCCCGCAGGGATTGGAGCGGCTCGGCGGTGCGGCCCTGCGCCTGGCCGGACTGGAAGGACTGGAAGCCCACGGCCGGTCGGTCGGCATCCGACTGGAGCCGTGACCGGTTGCTGAGAAGTTCGGCCATGGGTTAATCGGCGCCGCCCGTTGACGTTTTTCCGGTCGCCCGCCAATGTTTGTCATCCTTTTCACGTCAGGAGGTTCGTCATGTCCCGCAGCGCGACTATCGACCGTCAGACCGCGGAAACCCAGATTCACCTGACTCTGAGTCTGGACGGGTCCGGCAGCGGCCAGATCGCCACGCCGGTGCCCTTCATGAACCATATGCTGAACCTCATGGTCCGCCACGGTTTCTTCGACCTGGTGGTCCAGGCGGCCGGCGACGTCGAGGTGGACGACCACCACACCGTCGAGGATCTCGGCATCTGTCTCGGCCAGGCCTTCGCCCGGGCCCTGGGTGACAAGCAGGGGATTCGCCGCTACGGGGATGCCGTGGTGCCCATGGACGAGACCCTGGCGACGGTGGCGGTGGATTTTTCCGGGCGGGCCCGGCTGGTGTTCAACGTACCCCTGCCGAAAGCGCGGGTCGGCACCTTCGAGGTGGAACTGGTGGAAGAATTTTTCGCTGCCTTCTGCAATCATGCCGCGGCTAATGTGCACGTCAACCTGGCCTATGGCAGCAATCTGCACCACATCGTCGAGGCGGTCTTCAAGGCCTTTGGCCGGGCCTTGGACGCGGCGACGGGACTGGACCCCCGGGTCCGGGGGGTGCTGTCCACCAAGGGGAAACTGTAAACACATGATCGTCATCATCGATTACGGCATGGGCAATCTGCGCAGTGTGCAGAAGGGGTTCGAGAAAGTCGGTTTCGAGGCCCTGGTGAGCGACGATCCGCGCGTCATCGAAGGGGCCGACAAGCTGGTCTTGCCCGGGGTCGGGGCGTTTCGCGACTGCATGGACAATCTGCGACAGGGCGGCTTCATCGGGCCCATCGAGCGCCATATCGAGGCCGGTCGGCCGTTTCTGGGCATCTGTCTCGGCCTGCAACTGCTGTTCACCGAGAGCGAGGAATTCGGCTTGCATGCCGGCCTGAACATCATTCCCGGCCGGGTGCGGCGCTTTCCCGCCGATCTGCAGCAGGCCGGCCAGGCCCTCAAGGTGCCGCACATGGGCTGGAACCAGCTCGCCATCCAGCGTCCGGCGCCCCTCTTCGAAGGGGTGCCGAGCGGCGAGTCGGTCTATTTTGTCCATTCCTATTATGTCGAACCCGAGGACCCGTCGGTGGTGGCGGCCACGGCCGACTACGGCCTGAGCTTCTGTGCCGCAGTGTGGCGGGACAACGTCATGGCCACCCAGTTCCATCCGGAAAAAAGCCAGCAGGTCGGCCTGCGCATTCTGAAAAACTTCGGTGGGATGTAAACCGGCCGCGGCCGGTCCCGTCCCATACCCATAAGTCATCACGGAAAGGATATCCATGCTTGTCATTCCGGCCATCGATCTGAAGGAAGGACGCTGCGTCCGGCTCGAACAGGGCCTGATGGAGCGGGACACGGTGTACAGCGACGATCCCGCCGGCCAGGCCCGCATCTGGCAGGAACAGGGCGGCGAACTGCTGCACATCGTCGATCTGGACGGCGCTTTCGCCGGCGTGCCGCGCAACCGGGAGGCCATCCGCGCCATCGTCGAGGCGATTTCCATTCCCACGGAGTTGGGCGGCGGCATCCGCGATCTGGCGACCATCGAGGCTTATCTGGAACTGGGGGTCGGCCGCGTCATTCTGGGTACTGTGGCCAAGGAAAATCCGGCCCTGGTGGCCGAAGCCTGTCGCCTGTTTCCGAGCCGCATCGTGGTCGGTATCGACGCCCGCGACGGTCTGGTGGCGGTGCGCGGCTGGGCCGACGTGACGGAAAAGCTGGCCCTGGATCTGGCCCGGGAGATGGAGAACTTCGGCGTCGAGGCCATCATCTATACGGATATCGCCCGCGACGGCATGATGGGCGGTCCCAATCTCGAGGCCACCCGCGCCCTGGCGGAAGCCATCCGCATTCCGGTCATCGCCTCCGGCGGCGTTTCCTGCCTGGAGGATATCCGCCAATTGCTGACCATCGAAGCCAGCGGAGTGACCGGGGTCATCACCGGCAAGGCGCTCTACAACGGCTCCCTGGATCTGCGAGAGGCGGTAGCCCTGGCGAAACAGCCGCGTCAGGCGGCCGGCTGACCCATGGGATCGAGCCGGTCGTTGGCCAACGGCAACCGGGGCAGGCTGTCGGAAAATGACCGCCAGACCTTGCAATCTCATCCGGGCATACTTACTTTGGATATAAAACCATGCTGACCAAACGCATCATACCCTGTCTGGATGTCAAGGACGGCCGGGTGGTGAAAGGCATCCAGTTCCTGGAACTGCGCGATGCCGGTGATCCGGTGGAAGCGGCCGAAGCCTACGATGCCCAGGGCGCCGACGAGCTGACCTTTCTGGATATCACCGCCTCCAGCGACAAACGCAACATCATATTGGATGTGGTGGCGCGCACCGCCGAACGGGTGTTCATGCCTCTGACGGTGGGCGGCGGCATTCGCGAAATCACCGATATCCGCAACCTGCTCAATGCCGGGGCCGACAAGGTTTCCATCAACACCGCCGCCGTCTACCGGCCGGATTTCGTCCAGGAAGCGGCCGAGCGTTTCGGCTGCCAGTGCATCGTGGTGGCCATCGATGCCCGCCGGGTGCCCGGCAGCGATCCGCAGCGCTGGGAAGTCTACACCCACGGCGGCCGCACCCCGACGGGCATCGACGCCGTGGAATGGGCGGCGCGCATGGAAGCCTACGGCGCCGGCGAGATTCTGCTGACTTCCATGGACTGCGACGGCACCCGGGACGGTTACGATCTGGCCCTGACCCGCACCGTCAGCGACCGGGTCGGGATCCCGGTCATCGCTTCCGGCGGGGTCGGCAACCTGGAGCATATCCGTCAGGGATTGACCGAAGGCGGCGCCAGTGCCGCCCTGGCGGCCAGTATCTTTCATTTCCGCGAATACACCATTCGCGAGTGCAAGGAATATCTGCAGCAGCGCGGCGTGCCGGCGCGGCTGTGACGGGGGACAAGGTGGCGAATCCGGCAATGGAAGAGATCCGTTTCAACGCCGATGGCCTGGTGCCGGCCATCGTCCGCCGGGCCGTCGACGGCGAGGTGCTGACCCTTTGCCATCTCAATGCCGAGGCCGTGGAACGGACTCTGGCCACGGGCCGTCTGCACCGCTGGTCCCGCTCCCGCAAGGCCCTGGTGGTACCGGAGGCCGGCGAGGCGGTGCGCGAGGTGCGCCTGAGCTGTTCCGGCGACGCCCTGCTGGTGGCGGTCGAGGGCCTGGCGACCGGCGGCAACTGTTTTTCCCGATTGCTGCAGGGTGACGGGACCCTGTCCCCCGCTACGCCGACCGAGGATATTCTCGAGGCGGTCTATCGGGTCATTCTGGAGCGTCGCGCCAATTCGTCCCGGCAGTCCTATGTCGCCTCCCTGTTCGACAAGGGACTGGACAAGATTCTCGGCAAGATCGGCGAAGAAGCGACGGAAACCGCCGTGGCCGGCAAGGGTGGCGACCCCGAGGCGGTGGTTTACGAAACCGCCGATCTGTTTTTTCACGTTCTAGTGCTGCTTGGCTACTACGAGTTGCCGCCGGAGCGGATCTATGCCGAACTGCGGCGCCGTTTCGGGTTGTCGGGCATCGCCGAAAAGGCCGGCCGGGCAGGATGAGGCGGAAGGCCGGGTGAGGCCTTGAAAAACCATCGTTGAATGGTCGCCACAGGGTCTCGGGGCACCCTCACCGAGGGTGTCTGGCGCCCGGATGGCGCCAGTCAAGCCCCAGGGATGGGTTCATGCGGCCCTCGGTGTGGGGGTCGTGAGACCCTTATCCACGGCAAGTGAATAGTTTCGAACCATTTTTATCAGGTTGGAGCGGTCATGAATCTCAAGCAGCAGTTGACGGAAGCCATGAAAACGGCCATGAAGGCCAAGGACAGCCTGCGGTTGAGCGCGGTGCGCATGATTCTGGCGGCCGTCAAGAACCGGGAGATCGAGCAGCGTCAGGAACTGGACGACGAAGCGGTGCTCGGGGTGCTGACCACCCTCGCCAAGCAGCGCCGGGAAGCCGCCCAGGCCTACCGGGACGGCGGCCGCGAGGACTTGGCCGCCAAGGAAGAGGCGGAACTGGCCATGCTGCAGGATTTTCTGCCGGCGCCTCTGACCCGGGAAGAACTGGTCGCCCTCATTGAGCGGGCGGTGGTGGAGACCGGCGCCGCAAGCATGAAGGACATGGGCAAGGTGATGAAGATCGTCAGCGCCGAGACCCTCGGCCGGGCCGACGGCAAAACCGTCAGCGATCTGGTCAAAGCTCGTTTGAGCGCCACCTGACGGCGCGGAAAGGGGGACCGGCGTGAACTGGCTGGATATGGCCATCCTGGTAGTCCTGGCAGGTTTCCTGGCCAAGGGACTGTTCCGGGGGCTGCTGAAGGAATTGTGTTCACTGCTGGGACTGTTCGGCGGCATCTTCGTCGCCGTGCGCTTCAATCCCTGGCTGGCGGAAGGGCTGATCAAAGTTTTCCGGGTGCCGGAAACCCTCGGCAAGGTGCTGGCCTTCATCCTGCTGTTTCTGTTTACGGTGCTGCTGTTCGCGGTCCTGGGGTTTGTCTTGTCGCGGTTCGTCTCGCTGCTGTTTTTGGGCGGGTTCAACCGGGTGGCCGGCGGTCTGTTCGGCCTGTTGGAAGGCGGCCTGCTGCTGACCCTGGTGCTTTACGGATTGTCCCATTGTTCCCGTCCGGAGGCCTTGCGCCAGGCCTTGCGGGGGTCCGAACTGGCGCCGCCCCTGGTCGAGTTGGGCGAGCGTCTGCTGCACAAGGAAGGCCGTGGCAAGGATTCCGCGCCGATGCGGACCACGGCGGCAAGAATATAGGCGGTAATGAACGAAGCGACCCTGCGGGTTCTCGAATTCGACAAAATCCTGGCGCTGTTGGCTGGTTTTACGGTGACCGGGCCGGGCCATGCGGAACTGCGGCAACTGCAGCCTCTGGCCCAACCGGAGGAGGCCGCCGAGGCCCTGGCCGAGGTGACGGAGATGACCGGCCTGCTGGAACGCGACGGTCGCCCCCCCTTGGGCGGCTGCCGGGATCTGACGGAGTCGCTGCGGCAGCTCCACAGCGAAGGGGCCTGGCTGCCGAGCGAAGATCTGCTGGACGTGCTGTCGAGCCTCGAAGCGGCGGCCGACTGCCGTCGCTATTTCGCTGCGGCGCCCGACGCGATTCGGCTGGCGACCTGGGCCGCGGGTCTGTCCCCCTGTGCGGCACTGGCGCGCGAATTGCGGGACAGCATCGGGCCGCGCGGCGACATTCTCGACAGCGCCTCCTTCGAGTTGGGCGAACTGCGTTACGGCATCCAGCGGTTGCGGGCCCGGATTCGCCGTGCCCTGGAGGATCTGCTGCACAAGGATGGCCTCGACGGCGTCTTTCAGGATCGCATCGTCACCGAGCGCAACGGCCGGTACGTGGTGCCGGTGCGAGCCGATGCCAAGGGCCGAATCAAAGGCTTGGTGCATGACGAGTCGGCCAGCGGCCAGACCTTGTTCGTCGAGCCCAATTCGGTCCTCGCCTGGAATAACGAACTGCAGTCCCTGCAGCGCGAGGAGCAGCGCGAACAGGAGCGCATTTTGCGGCGCCTGTCCGCCAGTGTCCGCGACCAGCGGGACGCTTTGCGCCACAATCAGCGGGTATTGGCACGTCTCGACGTGCGCGCGGCCAGCGGCCATTTTGCCCGGATGACCGGTGCCGTGGCGCCGCAATTGGCCGCCGCGCCGGAAATCACCCTGCTCGGGGCCCGCCATCCGCTGCTCATGTGCCGCGCCGACGGCGGTCTGCATGCGGAGGATGCCCAGCCTGTCGATCTGTGCCTGGAGGCGGCAGACCAGTTGCTGGTCATCAGCGGTCCCAACACCGGCGGCAAGAGCGTGGCCCTCAAAACCTTCGGTCTGCTGGTGCTCATGGTGCGTGCCGGGCTGCCGGTTCCCTGCCGACCCGACAGCCGGGTGTTCCTGTTCCCCCAGGTGCATGCCGATATCGGCGACGAGCAGAGCATCGAGCAGCACCTGTCGACCTTTTCGGGGCATCTGACCCGGCTGCGGGAGATTTTGCAGCAGGCCGGGCCGGATGCCCTGGTGCTGCTGGACGAACTGGGCACCGGTACCGATCCGGCCGAAGGCGGCGCTCTGGCCATGGCGTTGCTCGATCGGCTGCGGGCGATTGGCGCGCGGACCGTGGTCACCACCCATCTCAACCTCATCAAGGGGTATGCCTGCCTGCGCACCGGGGTGCGGAACGCGGCGGTGGAATTCGATCCCGTGACCTTGGCGCCGACCTACCGGCTGCATTACGGCATTCCCGGCGCCAGCCAGGCCTTTGCCATCGCCCGGCGTCTCGGTCTGCCCGAAGATCTGCTGGCTGATGCTGAGCAGTACCTGGGGGAAGGCGAACGGGCCGGCCTGGAAATCATGGAGCGCATCAACGCCCAGCAGGCGGCCCTGGAGCGGGAGTTGGACGACGCCCGGCGCCTGCGGCAGGAAGCCGCCCAGGAGCGGGACCGGCGGAAAAAACTGTTGGCCGAACTCGAGAGCCAACGGCAGGCGCTGCTGGAAAAATCCCGCCGCCGCGGCGAGCAACTGGTGCGGGAGACGGAACGCCAACTCAAGGAGTTGCTGGCCCAAGGGGGCCAGAGCGCCGCGCCCCTGCCCGAACAGGCGCGCCTGGCGGGGGCGGTGCGCGAGGTGCGCGACGCCCTGCAGCAGCCGGAGGCGCCGCCGCGCGGCGCCGGTCGCACGCCCAGGGGGGTGCGAACCGGTGAACTGTTGCGCATTCCGGCCCTGCGCGCCGAAGGCGAGGTGGTGCGGGTGCAGGACAAGGAGGTGGAGTTGAGCGTGGCCGGCAAAAAGCTGCGCTTGCCCCTGGCGGACCTGGAACAGTTTGCACCGCGCCGTTTTGTCTCCGGCAAGCCGCGGCCCGGTGCCGTGCGCAGCCAGGTAACGCGGGAAACCTTCAGTTCCCGGCTGGTGCTGGTCGGCCGGCGGGTCGACGAGGCCCTGCCCCTGCTGGAACGCTTTCTGGATGATGCCCTGCTGCACAACCTTCTGGAGTTGGAGGTGGTACACGGCAGCGGCGAAGGGGTTCTGCGGCGGGCGGTGCGCGAATATCTGGCCGGGCACCGGGAGGTGGCCGGCTTTCATGCCGGCGCGGTGAGTCAGGGCGGCGACAACATTACGCTGGTGCAACTGAGGCGCACATGACCGGTCTGATCGCGGAACAGACCATCGAGGAAATCCGGACGCGGGCCGACATCGTCGAAGTGGTGGCCCGGTACGTGACGCTGAAGCATTCGGGCCGCAATCATCTCGGTCTGTGTCCGTTTCACAGCGAGAAGACGCCCTCCTTCAATGTCAACGCCGAGCGGCAGATTTTCCACTGCTTCGGTTGCGGGGCGGGGGGCGACGTGTTTGCCTTTCTGATGCGCATGGAGGGACTGGCCTTTCCTGAAGCCGTGCGCCGTCTGGCCGAACAGGTCGGAGTCGAGGTCGGCGATGCCGTCCTGTCCGCCGAGGAGGAACAGCGGCGGGCGGAACGGGAGCAACTGCGGCGCATCACCGAGGTGGCCTGCCAGTTTTACCAGCAGCAGTTGCTGGAGGCTTCCGCCGGGGCGGCCGGGCGACAATATCTGCGACAGCGCGGCTTTGACGGGGAACTGGCGCGGCAATTCCGCCTCGGCTGGGCGCCCGATTCCTGGGACGCCCTGGCTCGTCATTTGCATGATAAAGGCTTCGAGGCCCCTCCGGCGCGGGAGCGCCTGGGGTTGCTGCGGGCCGGTCAGGAAGGGCGGAGCGATTACGATCTGTTTCGCCGCCGACTGCTGTTTCCGATTCTGGACGAGCGCGGGCGGCCGGTGGCTTTTGGCGGCCGGGTACTGGACGACAGCCTGCCCAAATACATCAATTCGCCCGAATCGCCCATCTACCACAAGAGCCGGGTGCTGTACGGGCTCTACCAGGCGCGCGAAGCCATGCGGCGCAGCGGCGCAGCCATCGTGGTGGAAGGCTATTTCGATCAGTTGGCCCTGTACCGAGCCGGCTTTCACAACGCCGTGGCCACCTGCGGTACCGCCCTGACGACGGAGCAGGCCCATCTGCTGAAGCGCTTCGCGAACCGGGTGCTGATGCTGTTCGACCAGGATGCGGCGGGGCAGAAAGCCACTTTTCGCGCCATGGACGTGTTGCTGGCCGAAGGGTTGGGCGCCGCCGTCGTGGCGCTGGAACCGGGCGATGACCCCGATTCCTTTCTGCGCCGCCACAGTGCCGCGGATCTGCAGACACGTCTGGACGCCGCCCGGCCGGTACTGGAAGTCTACATGGATACGGTACTGACGGCCCATGGCCCCGCCATCGAAGGAAGGGCGCGGGCCGCGGAGGAGATCCTCGGCAAGTTGCGGCTGTTGGCCAGCGATATCGAACGCGATCTCTACCTGCGCGAATTGGCACAGCGTACCGGTCTCGACGAGGCGCTGCTGCGCGGCAAGACGGCGGCCCCGGCCCGCAAGGTCGAGGCGCCGCCACTGCCGCCGCCCGGTCCTGCGGTCCGTCGCACCGAGGGGGCGCTGGTCAAGGCGCAACGCTATTTGCTGCGTCTGCTGCTGGCGGATGCCCGGCTGCGCGGGGAACTGGCGGCGGGGGATGTGGCCGAGTTGTTCAGCGACCTGGATTTTCAGGTGGTGGCGGCGCGCATTCTGGCAGCGCCCGAGCCGTTGGAGACACGGGCTGCCGCGACCCTGTGCGAAGGTTTGAATGATCAGCAAAAAGGCTTGCTTTCCGGTATTCTTGTAGAAGACGAAAATCAATTTGCCGAAGACCCCGAGGCGATGTTTCACGCCTGCCGCGCAACGGTGCTCAGAGAGCGCAGAAAACTCCGTTTCAAGGAATTGGCGGAGTTGGTGCGCGATGCCTATCGAAGGGGCGACACCGCCCAAATGGCGCAATGGCAGCGGGAAATGAATGAATTATCGCGCAGCATCAAGGGATGAACGGTAAAATGGAGCATGAAAACCCGTAATCTTCCCGCGCTGGAAGATTCAGAGGAGACAATCAGGCATGGCCAAGAAACATGGCATGGAAGATTTTCAGCAACTTATCGATATGGGCAAGGAAAAAGGCTACCTCACCTATGACGAGGTAAACGATTTCCTGCCCGAAGGCATGGTGTCCTCCGAACAGCTCGACGATGTCATGAGCCTGTTCGGCGAGATGGATATCGAAGTCGTCGATGCCGAGCAAAAGGTTCCCCTGCGGCAGGGCCAGGGCGGCGACGAAGAGGCCGGCGAGGACGGCGGCGAGGACGAAACCGAATACGAAGCCGGCGTGCTGGGTCGCACCAGCGACCCGGTGCGCATGTATTTGCGTGAAATGGGGCAGGTTTCCCTGCTGACCCGGGAAGGCGAGGTGGAAATCGCCAAGCGCATCGAAGAGGGGGAAGCCCTGGTGACGCGGGTCATCATGCGCACCCCCATCGCCTTCCGGGAAGTCATCGGTTTGGGCGACAAACTGACCCGCGGCCTGATCAGCGTGGCGGAAATCACCAAGGAATTCGAGGAAGAGGAAGGCAGCGAAGTCGAAGAACGGCAGCGGCAGCGCATCATTGACCTCATCGAGCGCATCAACGCCCGCAATGAGGAGTACATGGGCCTGCGCCAGCAACTGGCGGATGCCGCCGGCCGCCAGGAACGCGGCGAACTGGAGCGCCAGATCAAGGAACTGCATGCCCAGATCGGCGAATTGATGCGGGAGATCCGCCTCAAGGATTTCCAGGTGGACAAGATCCTCGATCGCCTCAAGGAGATGGCCCAGCAGGTCAAAAAGGGCATGGCCGAAGTCCAGGCCTGCGAGGAGGAGCTCAAACAGCCCCACCGGGAAATCAAGCGCCTGCTGCGCCGCATGCGCAAGAGCGACGAGGAAGCCCATCACATTTCCCAGGAACTGGGCGTGCCCATGGACACCCTGCTGGCGGTGGAAAAACGCCTGAAAAGCGCTCAGCGCAAATTCAAGCGGGTCGAGGAGGAGTCCAGCTTCGCGCCCGAAGAGCTGCTCGAATCCCTCAAGGAGGTCCAGAAGGGAGAATGGCGCGCCAAGGCGGCCAAGAGCGAACTGGTCGAGGCCAACCTGCGCCTGGTGGTGTCCATCGCCAAGAAATACACCAACCGCGGTCTGCAGTTCCTGGATTTGATCCAGGAGGGCAACATCGGCCTGATGAAGGCCGTCGACAAGTTCGAATACCAGCGCGGCTACAAGTTCTCGACCTACGCCACCTGGTGGATCCGGCAGGCCATCACCCGCGCCATCGCCGATCAGGCCCGCACCATCCGCATCCCGGTGCACATGATCGAAACCATCAACAAGCTGATCCGCACCAGCCGGCAACTGGTACAGGAGATGGGCCGCGAGCCGACTCCGGAAGAGATCGCCGAGCGCATGGAGCTGCCCCTGGAAAAGGTGCGGCGGGTGCTCAAGATCGCCAAGGAGCCCATCAGCCTGGAAACGCCCATCGGCGAGGAGGAGGATTCCTCCCTGGGCGATTTTATCGAGGACAAGGGCGTGGTATCGCCCCTGGAGGCGGTCATCAAGGGTAACCTGGCCGATCAGACCTCGCGGGTGCTGTCGACCCTGACCCCGCGCGAGGAGAAGGTGCTGCGCATGCGCTTCGGCATCGGCGAGAAGTCGGACCATACCTTGGAGGAAGTCGGCCAGGATTTTGCCGTGACCCGCGAGCGCATCCGTCAGATCGAAGCCAAGGCCCTGCGCAAGCTGCGTCATCCCAGCCGGGCCAAGCGCTTGAAGAGCTTTGTGGAGAGCTGAGACCTGCCAGAAGGCCCGGAAAAATCTTGACAGCGATATGGTGAAAACCTAAACTGAAAGACTGTTTCGGGCCTATAGCTCAGTTGGTAGAGCCACCGGCTCATAACCGGTTGGTCCCAGGTTCGAATCCTGGTGGGCCCACCACTCGGACAGGTCATGGAGTTGGCATTTCCATCGTCATATCGGCATGAGTAGACTGGCAGTACCCGGGGAGTGCAACGAACGAGTTGCACTCTTCTTTTTTCCCATCGATTGGTTATGAAGGAACGCATCGCACGCATTCAGGACCTGCTTGGGCTGGTCAACGGTCTCTATCCTCCGGCGCTGGCGGAAAGCTGGGATAACGTCGGACTGCAGGTCGGCGACCCCGCCATGCCCGTCAGCACGGTCCTCATTGCTCTCGACCCCTCGGCCGCGGCTTTGAACGCGGCGGTCGAGTCCGGGGCCCAGGCCCTGCTCTGCCATCATCCGCTACTGTTGCAGCCTCTGAAACGCCTGACGCCGGCGGACGAAACCGGGCGCCTGGTGCTGCAGGCCGTGCAGCAGGGCATCGCCGTACTCGCCGCCCACACCAATCTGGACAGCGCCCGGGACGGCCTCAACGACTGGCTGGCCCGGCTGCTGAACCTGCGGGATGCCGTGCCATTGGCGCCGCCCGACGGACAACTGCTGAAGCTGGTGGTGTTCGTACCGGCCGGCTACGAAGAGCGGGTTGCCGGCGCCCTTTACCAGGCGGGCGCGGGCCACATCGGCAATTACGATTGTTGCTCGTTCCGCAGCGACGGCACCGGCACCTTTCGCCCGGGCGCCGACAGCCGGCCCTTCATCGGCGCCGCCGGGCAGAGCGAGCGGGTGCGCGAAATCCGCCTGGAGACCATTCTGCCCCGCGACTGCGTGGCGCGCGCGGTGGAGCGCATGAGCAAGGCTCATCCCTACGAAGAGGTGGCCTACGATCTCATTCCCCTGGCCAATCGTCGCGCCGATGTCGGTTTGGGGCGTATCGGGCGCCTGCCGGAGCCGATTCCCTTGGATAGCTTTGCCGCTCAGGTGAAGCAGGTCCTGGGCATCCCGGTTCTGCGACTGGTCGGCGATCCGCAGCGCCGCATCGCCAAGGTTGCGGTTTGCGGCGGCAGCGGTGCGAGTCTGTTGGCAGAGGCCCGGCGCCAGGGTGCCGATGTCCTGGTCACCGGTGATGTCAAGTATCACGAAGCACGCGGAGCCCAGGCGCGGGGGCTGGCTCTGCTGGATGCCGGTCATTTTGCCACCGAGCGGATCATGGTCCGCGAGATGGCGACGGCTTTGCGCAAGGCGGCGCAGCAGCGCGGCCTGGCCATGGAATTTGTTGAACTTCAAGGGGAGGAGGACCCGTTTCAGGTGGTCTGAATCCCCTTTCTTCTTTTCGGATTCTTATCCGGAAAAAGCCAAACGGAAACATGGGAGGCAAAAACGTGCAAGCAAAGATGCAACTACTCAAGGCATTGCAGGAACTGGATCAGGAACTGAGCCAGATTCGCCAGCAGCAATCCGGCCTGGAGCAGGAACAGGCAGCCATGGCCGCGGAAGAGGGCCGGGTGCAGGATATGGTGGACAGCCTGTTGCGGGACTTGGAGGGTCTGGAAAGCGAACGCAATGCGTTGCGGCAGTCGCTGGGGCAGGAGCAGGAGCAGGTGCAGCGCTCCGAAGGCCGGCTGTCGGAAATCAAGACCCAGAAAGAATACCTGGCCGTGCTCAAGGAAATCGACACGGCGAAAAAGGTCAACAAGGACCTGCTGGACAAGATCCAGGAGAAAGAGAGCCAGATGGCCGCGCTGCGCCAGGAAATGGACGAAAAACAGTCCGAACTGGACGGCTTGCGGGCCCAGTTGGCCGAGCGCGGCTCCGAAATCAGCGCCGCCCTGCAAGCTTTCGGCAAGGTTCTGGAAGAAAAGGATGCCGAGCGTCAGGCGCACCTGGAGCCGCTGCCCTCGACGCTGCGCAAACGTTATCAGCAGCTCATGGACCGGCGCGGCGGCATCGCCGTGGTTGAGGCCAAGGACGGCACCTGCACCGGTTGCCACATGCATTTGCCGCCGCAGTTGTTCAACAGCCTGTATCGCACTACCGACATCCAGAGCTGTCCGCACTGCAGCCGGCTGCTGTTTGTGGTGCCGATTTCGGAGTGACGGGCGCCCAACACACGTTTTGAGGATGGTCGGAGAGGGACAGATGATCGCCGGCCGCTCCCGGTTTCGACCGGGGGAGGCGGGAGGAAAGTCCGGGCTCCATAGGGCAGGATGGTTCCTAACGGGAACCGGGGGCGACCCCAGGGAAAGTGCCACAGAAAGCAGACCGCCTGCCGAGGCTTTGGCCAAGGCAGGTAAGGGTGAAACGGTGAGGTAAGAGCTCACCAGTTCCGGCGGTGACGTCGGAAGCTCGGTAAACCCCATCCGGAGCAAGGCCAAATAGGGGAGTGTTTGAGGACGGCCCGTCCGAGACTCCCGGGTTGGCTGCTGGAGGCCGTCGGCAACGGCGGTCGTAGAGGAATGATCATCACCCTGCGGCGGGTAACCGCCACGGGGAACAGAACCCGGCTTACGGCCCTCTCCGGCCATCCTTGGTTCTTTTGGCGAAACTTTCAGTAAGGTGGAGCAGGGTCTCGCGCCCTTTCACGCCGAGAATCGCATGGTTGAAGAACGATGGCAGCGCTGGCAACAGCTCAGCGAGGCCCTGCGGTCCGCCCTGGCGGCCATGGATGAGCCCGGTCGCAACTGGTTGCGGCCGCGGCTGGCACGCATCGCCGCGCTGCAGGAGCAGCTGGACGCCCTTTACCGGCAGGCGGGCGGACCGCGATGCTGTGCCGCTTGTCGCGGCGCCTGCTGCGCGGTGGGGGTTCACCACTTTACGCTGGTGAATTTTCTGGCCTTTGCCGAGGACGGACGGCAGCCGCCGGTCCCCGACTTCGCTCTGACCTGCCCCTTTCTCGGTCCGGCCGGATGCCGTCTGGATGCGGCCCACAGGCCTTTCAACTGCATCATTTTCTGGTGTGAAAAGGTGCTCGCCGGCCTGGATGGGGGGCAACAGGAGCAGGCCCGGCGGCTGGAAACCGAACTGCGCACCCTGTATCTCGAATTTGACGGACGGTTTGCCGGCTCCAGCCTGCGCGGCCTGTTTCTCGGCGCCGAACGGGTGCCGCCCGAACAATTATTGACGCCGAAAGCCATGGCCGGACCGATGCGATGACGAAAATGAGCTGACAACGGGAGGGGATGGGTATTCATGACCGAACAAGAGCCCTGTTTCGATGAAAGACTGCTGGCACTGGTCGATGAACTGGTGGCCCTGGGCCGGGTCCACCATCCTGAGATGATCCGGGAAATGGTCCTCAGTGCCCTGCAGACCGGTCGGCAAATCGATTATCTGGCCGATCTCAAGCTGATGCGCACCACCATGCAGGAGATGCGCTTTACCGGCCAGCTTTTCGGTCAGCACCGGGGCCGCAAGAAGGTGACCATCTTCGGCTCCGCCCGCACCGAGCCGGAGTCGCCCGTCTACCAGAAGTGCGTGGGTTTTGCCCGGCAGTTGGTGGCGCACGGCTACATGGTCATCACCGGGGGCGGCGGCGGCATCATGCAGGCCGGAAACGAGGGGGCCGGGGCCGAAAATTCCTTTGCCGTCAATATCCGCCTGCCCCACGAGCAGGAAACCAACCCGGTGATGTCGGAAAGCGCCAACGTCATCACCTATAAATATTTTTTCAATCGCAAGGTGGCGTTTCTCAAGGAAGCAGCGGCCGTGGCCCTGTTTCCCGGCGGGTTCGGCACCCTCGACGAGGCCATGGAAACCCTGACCCTGATGCAGACCGGCAAGAATCCGCCCATGCCCCTGGTGCTCATCGACGACGATGAGGGGGGCTACTGGGAGCGGCTGTTCAACTTCATGAAGGATCCGCTTCTCAAGCAGGGGCTCATTTCCGGCGAGGATTTCGGCCTGTTCAGCATCACCCGGGATCCGGCTGAGGCGGTGCGGATCATCGATGAATTTTACCGCGTCTATCATTCCATGCGCTTCGTCGGCAAGACCCTGGTCATCCGCCTCAACAAGCCTTTGACCCGGGAGCAGTTGGAGCTGTTGGAAAGGTCTTTTCCGGAGATCAAGGAACCGGACAGCCACCTGCAGTTGAGCGGCCCCCTGCCGGCGGAAAAGGACCAGCCCGATCTGCTGCCTCTGCCGCGCCTGATATTCCAGTTCAACCGGCGCAGCTACGGACTGCTGCACGCCTTCATTCGCCAGATCAACACCTTTTGACCCGGCACCGCGCAGGTGCCGAAAGGATGTCGACCATGACGAAAAACTCCCATTGTTCCTACTGCGGACACCCCTTTGCCGTCGATCAGCCCTGGCCGCGCACCTGCGGCAACTGCGGCCGGATCAGTTATGTCAATCCCCTGCCGGTGGTGGTCATGCTGCTGCCCGTGGCCGACGGCCTGCTGCAGATCCGCCGCGGCATCGAACCCGGGCGCGGCAAGTGGGCCTTCCCCGGCGGCTTCGTCAACCTCGGCGAAACCTGGCAGGAGGCGGGGGCGCGGGAGGTGTTGGAGGAGACCCACGTCCGCATCGATCCCGCCGAGATTCGCGAATTCCGGGTGCGCAGCGCGCCGGACGGCACCCTGCTGATCTTCGGGCTGGCGCGTCCCCGCCAAGTGGCGGAACTGCCGCCCTTCGCCGCGACGGACGAGACCACCGAGCGGGAGGTGCGTCGGGAGTTGACCGGCATGGCCTTTCAACTGCACGCCGAAACCGGCGAGGCTTTTTTCAACGGCTGTCGCTAAGTCTATTGGCGTTGGCGGGATCAATCAATCCGAGAATGAGGTTGTCATGGTGGATGAAAGGCACGACGAGGAAACGGGACAGGAAGAGGAAGATTTTGCCAAATTGCTCGAAGCGAGCCTGACGGAGACCGTGAAGCTGGAACCGGGCCGCAAGATCGAGGCCACGGTACTGCAGATCGGCCCGGAATGGATCTTCCTCGATGTCGGCCAGAAGGGCGAAGGAGTGCTCTCGGCCAAGGAGTTGTGCGACGATGAGGGCCGGCCGACGGTGGCGGTGGGTGATCGGATCAGTGCCTATTTTCTCTCCCGGGAAGGCGGTGAATTGCGTTTCACCACCCGCCTCGGCAGCGGGGCAGCCGGTCTGGCCCAGCTCGAGGAGGCCTGGCGCAGCGGCATTCCCGTCGAAGGCCGGCTGGAGAAGGAGATCAAGGGCGGCTACGAAGTGCGTCTGCCCGGCGGCGTGCGCGCCTTCTGCCCCTTTTCTCAACTCGGCCTGCGGCGTCTGGAGCATCCCGAGGAGGCCGTCGGCCAGAGCCGCGCCTTCAAGATCAGCCAGTTCAGTGAACAGGGCCGCAATATCGTCGTTTCCCATCGCGCCCTCCTGGAAGAGGAGCAGGCCCGCCAGCGTGAGCAGCTGCGGGAAACCCTCCAAGTCGGCCAGGTGGTGCGCGGCACCGTGACCTCCGTGCGCGACTTCGGCGCCTTCATCGACATCGGCGGTCTGGAAGGCCTGCTGCCCATCGCCGAGGTCAGCTATGGCCGGGTCGAGGATCTGCACAGCGTGCTGCAGGTGGGCCAGGAGCTGGAAGTGGCCATCAAGGCCCTGGACTGGGAAGGCAACCGCTTCTCCTTCAGCCTGAGGGACACCCTGGCCGATCCCTGGAGCAAGGTCGGTTCGGTCTACGTCGAGGGCATGACCTGCACCGGCACCGTGGCGCGCCTGGCCACCTTCGGCGCCTTTGTAACCCTGGAGGAAGGCATCGACGGCCTGGTGCACATCTCCAAGCTTGGCGCCGGGCGTCATCTCAAGCATGCCCAGGAAGCCCTCAAGGTCGGCGAACCCCTGACCGTGACCATCGACAAGATTGATCGCGACCAGCGGCGCATCTCCCTGGTGCCGGCCGCCGCCCATGTCGAGGCGGCGGCACCGACCTCCTATACGGAGCGGGCGCCGAGCGCCGGCCTGGGCACTTTCGGCGACCTGCTCAAGGCCGGAGGTCGCAAGCCCAAGAAAAAACGCTGACCGGCCATTGGGTTTGTCATGCTGAGGAACGCTCACGCAAAAAGGCTCCCGGAAGCATTTTCCCGGGAGCCTTTTTGCGTGTTGCGGTGCTATTCAAACAGCGATCAGAGGATGGCGACCAGTTCGAATTCGAAGGTCAGATCCTCGCCCGCCAAGGGGTGGTTGGCGTCCAGGGTCACGTCTTCGTCGGTGACTTCGATGACGGTCACCACTTCGCTTTCGCCGTCCTCGTCCGTTACTTCCAGTTCCAACCCTACTTCCGGGGCCAGATCTTCGGGCAGTTCGGAGCGGTTGACGGAATAGACGTTCTCCTCGTCATATTCGCCGAAGGCGTCGGCCGCCGCAACCACGACGGTCTTTTTCTCCCCCGGCGCCATGCCCACCAGAGCTTCCTCGATGGCGGGAAAGAAATCCTCCTCGCCGATGACCATTTCCATGGGCCCGTTGTCGCAGCCGCAATCGTCGCAACCGCAGGCATCGCCTGCTTCGGCCAGGGTGGTGTCGAAAACCGTGCCGTCCTTGAGGGTGCCGGTAAAATGAATCTGGACGCGATCGCCCTTTTTGGCCTGTGCCATGAATTGTTCCTTCCCTGTTGGGTTGTTGGTGGTTGAAGGTCCGGCCGCTGCGCCTGGTTTCTGCGCGAAGCCGGTTGGTGCCAGTGTAACACAGTCCGCCGCCGGCGGCGGACCGAGGTTGATACTATTTTGCCCGGCGATTGTCAAGATTAAATGAGGCCTCAGGATTTTTTCAGCCGGATGCCATCGCCGGTCAGTTCGATGCGGCCGGCCTTGTACAGTCCGCCGACGGCTTTTTTGAACAGTTTTTTACTCATGCCCAGGTTGCGCTGAATGATCTCCGCCGGGGTGTCGTCCTTCCAGGGCACAAAACCTTCCGGCTCCAGGGCCGCCAGCAAGGTTGCCACGGCCAGTTCCGTATCCTCCTTGCCACCGCGGCTGCGGGTGACGTCGACCTTGCCGTCAGGGCGTACGGCCTTGACAAAGCCCTTGAGACGGTCGCCGGGTTTCATGCCGGAACGCACCTCGGTCCGGTAGAGCAGGGCGCCATAGCGATGATTGACGATGACCTTGGCTCCCAGATCGGTGAACTGCCACAGGATCAGGTCCACAGGCTGGCCCTCCTGCAACTCGATGTTATCCGTTTCCAGCCATTTCTGGATGCGGCCGCTGGCGAAGCAGCGACCCTGGTCGTCGAGGCAGACCCGCACCAGATAGTGGCGGCCTTCCCGCATGCGATCCGGCTGCTCGCTGAAAGGCACCAGAAGTTCCTTCTCCAAGCCCCATTCCATAAAGGTACCCTGCTGGTCGGCCTTGTTGACTTTCAGCAGGGCGAATTCCCCGACCTGGGCCAGAGGCCGGCGGATGGTCGCCATGGGCTCGCCGGCATGCAGATACAAAAACACGCTGACGTCGCTGCCGGGACGGGAGCCTTCCGGCACCTGCCGCGCCGGCAGCAGCACCTGGGTGTCGCCGGCCCTCAGCCAGGCACCTCGGTGATCGATATGGTCGATGGTCAGGGTCTGAACCCGGCCGATGTCCAACATGATGAACCTCCGAAAAAGGGGTGGCGAAAGCAGCGCTGCCAAACTCAGCAGGGGTCGTCATCCACCGGGGTGAAGCGGGCCACCGTTCGGCCGTTGCGCTCCAGGATATCGCAGAACATGGCCAGCGGCCGGATCCAGATGCCGCCGTCGCCGTACAACTGGCGGTAGACCACAAACCATTCCTCGGTCTCGCTGTGCCGGGCTACCTCCAGCACTTCATAAAGCTGGCCCTTAAAATGGCGATAACGGCCTTTTGGGATGGGCATGGCGATGGGGCTCCCGGTTGGTGTGATATCAAATTTACCGCAGAGGGCGAACAGAACGCAAAAAAAGCTCAAAATAACTGAGTCTGGCCAGGCACAACGAGGATAAGGGCGACGACAAAGGGGCCGCGGCAGCGGCCCCCTGAACAACAAGTATCGGGCGCCTATGCCGTCAGTCCAGCAGATCGACGATGTTTGCCGCCATGCCGGTGTAGGAAGCCGGGGTCATATCCAGCAGGCGCTGCTTGTCCGCTTCGGCCAGTTCCAGGGTTTCCACGAAGGCACGAATGGTGTCCCGGTCGATGGCCTGGCCGCGGGTCAGTTCCTTGAGCTTCTCGTAGGGCTTCTCAATGCCGGCCTTGCGCATTACCGTCTGGATGGGCTCCGCCAGCACTTCCCAGGCGTGGTCCAGATCGGCGGCCAGCTTGTGCTCGTTCAACTTCAGCTTGCCAAGACCCTTGAGGGTGGCGCGGTAGGCGATCATGCTGTAGCCGAAGCCGACCCCCATGTTGCGCAGCACTGTCGAATCCGTCAGGTCGCGCTGCAAACGCGAAACGGGAAGCTTGGCCGACAGGTGGCCGAAGATGGCGTTGGCCAGGCCGCAGTTGCCCTCGGAGTTTTCGAAGTCGATGGGATTGACCTTGTGGGGCATGGTCGAGGAACCGACTTCGCCGGCGACGGTCTTCTGGCCGAAGTAGGCCATGGAGATGTAGGTCCAGATGTCCCGGTTGAGATCGATGAGAATGGTGTTCCAGCGCGCCAGGGCGTCGAACAGCTCCGCCATGTAGTCATGGGGCTCGATCTGGGTGGTGAACAGGTTCTGCTTCAGGCCCAGTTCTCCTTCGATGACCCCCTTGGCCAGGGCCGGCCAGTCCACCGCCGGGTAGGCGGAGAGATGGGCATTGAAGTTGCCCACCGCGCCGTTGAGCTTGCCGAGCAGTTCCACCTGCGCGATGTTGCGGCTCTGCTTCCGCAGGCGGGCGGCGAACACCGCCAGTTCCTTGCCGATGGTGGTCGGCGAGGCGGTCTGGCCGTGGGTGCGGGCCAGCATGGGCACGTCCCGGAACTCGACGGCCAGGCGATTGAGAAAGGCGACGATCTCCTCCTGCAGCGACGTCAGCGCCGTCAGGCCGTCCTTGAGCATCAAGGCGTGGGAGAGATTGTTGATGTCCTCCGAGGTGCAGGCGAAGTGCAGGAATTCGGACAGGTCCTCCAGGGAGGTGCCGGTCAGCTTCTCCTTGAGGTAGTATTCCACGGCCTTCACATCATGGTTGGTCACCGCCTCGATCTTCTTGATGCGCTGCGCCTCGTCCGGATTGAAATCGACGAAGATGGCCCGCAGGCGCCGTTCCTCCTCGGCGGTCACGGCGCGGCACTCGGCAATGCCGGGTTCGGCGCACAGCGCCAGCAGCCACAGCACCTCCACCTTCACCCGGTTGCGCAGCAGGGCGTATTCGGAAAAGCACTCCGTCAGTACCGAAACCTTCGATGCATAACGCCCGTCCAGCGGGCTGATGGCCGTGATCATGGCAAGCCTCCTTCGCGTTTTGAACAAACGCATACTATAGAGAGGATGGGGGAATTCTGCAACAGTATTATGGGGTTTTGGGCGATGGGTTGAGGAGGGGGAAAAAATTAAAATGATTGACGGAAGCGGGATTAAGAGTCATAAAAATAGAAAAATTTTCATCCTTCCGTGGCTCGGCGATTTGAGGGCGTTCGTGCCCTTGTTTTCAGCGACCGCAGTTGATGGAATCGTGTTAGAGCGTAAATTTCCCAGCGCACCTTACCCATAGCGGTGGCAATGGGTTTTTCCTCAGGAAAATCGTGGGAAGAATGTCCAAACCGGAGAGGAAGGGCGACATCATATTCATGAAACTCTGCTTCAGGGGGCCATAAAAGAAGCGGTTTCCAGAGCCGGGCTGGTAAAACGCATCGATTGCCATACCTTTCGGCATTCCTTTGCCATGCACCTGCTTGAGGATGGCTGCGATATTCGGACGATCCAGGAATTGCTCGGCTGCAGAAATGTCAAATAACTGCAATTAAATGCTTAAAAATTATATTGAAGGCAACATCTATGGATATGACACTGTGGCCGAGAGGGATGACAACGAAAAATACAGGAGAGAGGATAACATTGACAATTATTTTCAAAATAATGGTCATCATTATGGTGCTGATGGTTGTCAGTGGTTGCGGGACTACCTGGCATGTTGAGCCGAAAGTAGCCGAAATCGACTCTGGAGGTTTTTGTGTGGTTGGGCATGTGGAGTACGAAGGCAATGACAATTATCTCCCGAAAACCATCAAAAGGGGGCGCGAAGGTGAAAGCTTGCCGACCATCAAGTACGAATACAAGATAGGATATGGAAAAGACAATTTTCCAGAAATATTTCCACTCTTAAATCCTTTGTCTCTCGTAGGCTTCCCTGTTGGTTCTGACAGTATTGTGATTGTCGGGGAGCTTGTTATTCAGAAACATGATTTTTTGAGACAATACCGGTCTACATGCCTTATCAATAATAGACGAAGTCTGTTTTATCAAGGTAAAACACTTTCAGAATTACGAAAAAATGGACTTTTGATGATCAAAAAAAATATCGAATCACAAATGGTTAACGACAGGGAGTTCCTGTCTAATTTGATCCGATAATTGTTTTCTCCAAAAAGGAGGCAGTCAATGTGCGTTCAAGTTCGTAAGGCTGTTGTCGCGCTCACTCTGCTGGCGCTGGCGCTTCTTGCTGGCTGTGCCAACCTTGGCCATGTCTACCAGGAAGAGCTTGTCCCTCAGAACAAGGGGGTGGTGTACATCTACCGTCCGAGCAGATTTATCGGCGGTGGTGTATCGTATGACGTCAAAGTTGGCGAGACTCCTGTGACGACTTTGTACAATGGTGGATATTTTCCGTATTTCTCCGACCCCGGCGAAGTCGAGTTCTGGGCAAAGACGGAAAGCAGAAGCGCCGTGACTTTGGATATCAAGGCTGGCGAAACCTACTTTGTAAAAGGGACGGTGGGTGTTGGCCTGCTTGTCGGCCGTCCACACTTGACTGTGGTGCCGAATGAAGCTGCGGGTAAGGAAATCGCTGACTGCAAATTGATTCCGGACAAACAGCTTTCGGCTAAAGCCAAATAGATCTACGGTTAGGCTTCCGAGATCTGATCCGGCGACTCGTTGGCGGGTTCAATCTGTTTTCAACAATCGTAGTGACAGACGAGAAAAGTCTTGGTGGTTCTCGAAACTTGCAGTGGTGCGCGCCCACCTCATCGCGGTCGCGCATACACGCCTTGGCCTCATAAACTACTTTGGGATCAATACAATAGCTGTCAGAAAAGGAAAAGAATAGATGGCCAAATGTGCATTTTGTGATAGGACTATTTTGTTCGGCGGGAAAAAGGCAGAAGGTCTTGCTTTTTGTAACGATAAATGTTTGGCAAATGCCCGCTTCACTCTGGTTGCAGATCAGGTGCCGGAAGACATTGTTTTTGCGCAGGTACATGAAATTCACTCTGGTCCTTGTCCGGTTTGCGGAAAAAATCGCGGCCTTGTTGACGTGCATACCTCGCATAAAGTTGCTTCTTTCCTTGTCGTCACATCTTGGTCTAGTGCTCCGCGAATTTCTTGCAACACATGCGGCATCAAAGCAAAACTTGGGGCGACCGTTTACTCATTAGTGCTTGGATGGTGGGGAGTTCCATGGGGTTTTGTAATGACTCCCGTGCAGGTCCTGAGAAACTTGGTGGGCTTGTTAAGCATGGAAACATCCATGACTCCTTCAGCGAAACTTGAGCAACTTGTACGGATGAGTATTGCGTCACAAACTCTTGAGGAGAAAAATAAGAGCCATTGCGAATCTCAAGATTTTTCATTCTAGGGTGATCGTCTAAAGGTCAAGTGCTAGCCAATCATTTTCAGGGGTTAGTGAAGTAAGTCCAAGTCTTGGGGGTTGAAGAAAAAGTGGCTTCCATATTTCTGCTAGGATCGACGAACGCACTTCTCCGAATGGTTTGGTTGCCCTAAATTCTGGCAATTTTTCTCGCTCGCCGACTTTTTGCGACTGCATCAAAAAACGTCTTGCTTTAAAATCCCCGCTCCGGACCCATAGCCTCCTTCGCCCAATTCCTGACCGGAAGAGCTGCTCTGATCGGTGGGAACCAATGATTCATAGGATGCCAAGCGCCGCCCGCACCTTGTTGCTTAATTCGCCCAAGGTAAAGGGCTTCTGGATGAATTGCCCGTCTTTCTCGAACACGCCGTGGGGAGCAATGACGGTGGCGGTATAGCCGGACATGAACAGGCATCTGAGATGGGGATGCTTGGGGGCCAGGCGCTTGGCCAGATCGCTTCCGTTGATCTCCGGCATGATCACGTCGGTGATCAGCAGGCGGATTTCGTCGGCGTGCTGTTCAGCCAGGTCGATGGCTTCCGCAGGCGAACCGGCTTCCATTACCCGGTAGCCGAGGGTTTCCAGCATCATCGCAACGGTACCCCGGATCGACGGGTCGTCGTCGACCAGCAGTACGCATTCGGTGCCCTTCTGGGGATGAGCGACGGCTGGCTGGAGCTGGAGCGGCTCTTCGGCTCCCCCATGCCGGGGCAGGTAAATCTCGAAGGAAGTTCCTTGGCCCGGTTGGCTGTAAACTTTTATCAACCCTTCATTCTGTTGGACAATGCCGAAAACCGTCGACAGGCCCAGCCCGGTGCCCTTGCCCACGTCCTTGGTGGTGAAGAAGGGTTCGAAAATCCTGGCCTGCGTCGCTGCATCCATGCCGCAGCCGTTGTCGCTTACGGTGAGGGATACGTAATCGCCGGGAGTGCAGCCAGGATAAGCGGCGCAATCGGCTCTGTCGATGGTGAGGTTTGCCGTCTCGATGGTGAGGCGGCCACCGCCGCTGATGGCATCTCGGGCATTGACGCTCAGGTTGGCCAGTACCTGGTCCATCTGGGTGGGGTCCATCCTGACCGGCCAGAGATCCGCCCCCGGTCGCCAGACCAGCTCGATATCCACGCCGATCAAACGGTGCAGCATCTGCAGAAGGCCATGTATGTTTTTGTTCAGATCGAGCACCTTCGGCACGACCGGCTGCCGGCGGGCGAATGCGAGCAACTGCCGGGTGAGGCCGGCGGAACTTTCGGCGGCCTGTTGAATTTGCTGCAGAGGGTGAAAGAGGGGCTGAGCCTCGCTGGTCTGCATAAGGGCCAGCTCCGCATAACCCAGGATAACCGCCAGCTTGTTGTTGAAGTCGTGGGCGACTCCACCGGCCAGTTGCCCGATGGCCTCCATCTTCTGCGCTTGCATGAGTTGGGCCTTGAGCTGCTTGCGCTCGGTGATGTCTTCGTAGATGCCAAGCATGCCGATGATTTCCTGCTGGTCGTTGCGGAGGGGGACTTTGGAAGTGCGAATCCAGAGCAGTTCTCCATCCGGGCTGGCCAGTTGTTCCTCGTAGGCAAGCTTGGCTACGCCGGTATCGATAACCTGCTCATCGTCCCCTCGGAACTTTTCGGCTTGTTCCTTCCAGGGAAATTGGTAGTCGTCCTTGCCGATCAGTTCCTCGGGGTGCGACCGCCCGGCATCCCGAGCAAAAGCGAGGTTGCAGCCCAGATAGCGGGATTCCCGATCTTTCCAGAAGATCCTCATCGGCGCCGTATTGACAATGGTCTGCAGCAGTCTGTTGGCCCCGGCCAGCCTCTCTTCCGCCCGCTTGCGCTGCTTGATCTCTCGGGTAAGTTTCCGGATCCAGAAAATCAACCCCACCAGTGCTGCCACAAAGACGGCCAGCACCCGCCAGAACAGGCGATAGTCGAAGTCTGGCTCATAAAGGTTGGGGACCCATTGGCGGTAGATGGCGGTTCGTTCTTCCGGAGAGATGGAATCGATGGCTTTCTGCAGAATGCCGGCCAGGATGGGCCAGTCTTTTCGAACCGCCATGGATAAGGCGTATTCGTAGGGGCTGATTCCGGCAATCTTGAGATCGTTGGCTCTGAGCTTGGCCAGATAATGGCTGATGACCAGCAGGCTATCGATAAAACAGGAAACGTCACCCCTTCGCAGACTGTGCAGTCCTTCTTCCACAGTCTGCACTTTGACGAGGTGGATATCCGGAAAGTCCCGAGACAGCCACTCGACCAGGGCGTAGCCGTCGACGACGGCCACCTTGTGCCCCGAAAGTTCCCGCATGTCCCCGATATAGGTGATCGCTTCCCGGGCCAGGATCACGATGGGAATGTTGAGGTAGGGCTGGGTGAAGGAGAGAAATTTGCCGCGTTCGGGGGTTTTGGAGAGGCAGCTGGTCATGTCGAGGTCCCGCCGTTGCAGCCGGGCCATCCCTTCCTGCCAACTCAAATCGGGCACCCTCTCAAAGGTGATGCCCAATCGTTCCTCGACCAACTGCAGGTAGCTTTCGGCAAGACCGGATGGATTATCCTTCGGGTCGGTAAATTCAATGGGCGCCCAAGCCGGATCGTGCGTCACCCGAATCACCGAATGGCTGCGCAGCCAGGCCCGTTCTTCCTCTGTCAAGGACAGGCGGCCGGCGCCGGCAGGAGGAGGTTGTCCGTCCGTCTGGAGCGTGATCGTGCTGATACCGTTGGCTTCCGTCGGTTTGGCTGAATTCTGCCCGAAGGCAGAGCTGCCAAACAGCAGTGCCGTCGTTGCCGCCAGAGCCAAGACGGCAAGCCGGATCAGAATTTTTTGCGGCCCGTCAGGCTTGTTTGCCATGTCTTATTTCCTTCGCCCGACCTGCAGACGGGCTCCCCAAAACGCCAAGGCAAGCACAGCTTGAAATGGCGTGCCACGGGGGGTGTAGTAGAAGTCTTCAAGATCAATCAGATTAAGGATTAAAACAGCACAATTGTTGCGCTAAAACATTGTCAAGTCAAAGTATTTCTATCGCGAAGAGTTTGCAGGGTATTGCTAACATGGGGGCCTGTCAGTATTGGGGTGGACCAATCTAAGCCTTTGATATTTGGATAAATTCTCTGATAATGGCCCTTCTATAATCACCTGCAGGCCGATTTCTGGGGGCCAAATCAGGCTATAGCGTGTGTCCAGCCGGAGTTTCCGGATGGACACCAATTAGCGAAAACAACGCATGAGCGCCTGCTGGGAAGAGCGCTACCATGCTAAATCCATCGAATCCGGCGAGCATCTGCGCCATTGTCTGGTATAAATCAATCTGAACATGGTTCGGGCCGGCGTGGTTAAGCATTCGACAGAATGACCCTTTGACGGATGCCACGAAGTTCAGGGCAATTGCCTCCGCAACCGACTCCTTGATTTGGACCTCCTTCCCGGGGTGGCTGAGGCAGATGGTCACGAAACCTTGGCGAGGGGTTGTTGGGTATGGATCGAAGAAGCGTTGTGCCCGGAAAAACTGAAACGCATAACAAGCTGGATGCAGGCGACAACAAATAGCCGCGCCTGATTCACAATGTTGGGCAACGCAACCGACCCATATCGGGTCTCAACCCAAGGAGGGAGGGAATCATGACTAAATCGTTCAAGTACACGCGGCTTTCGAAGGACGACGCAGCCTGTCTGCTGGTGGACCACCAGTCCGGCCTGATCTCCCTGGTGCAGGACTTCTCTCCTGGTGAGTTCAAGAACAACGTATTGGCGCTGGCGGCCAGCGCCAAATATTTCCAGCTTCCCACTATTCTGACTACCAGCTTCGAGAATGGCCCGAACGGTCCATTGGTGCCGGAACTTAAGGAACTGTTCCGGGACGCACCGTACATCGCCCGCCCTGGCAACATCAATGCCTGGGACAATGACGAGTTTGTCGACGCGGTCCGCAAGACCGGACGCAAGCAGCTCATTATCGCTGGGGTAGTCACGGAGGTTTGTGTTGCCTTTCCGGCGCTTTCGGCCGTTGAGGCGGGTTACGACGTGTTCGTGGTCACCGATGCCTCTGGGACGTTCAATGAAGTCACTCGTCACGCAGCCTGGGCACGCATGAACTCGGCTGGCGTGCAACTGATGAACTGGTTTGGGGTGGCCTGTGAACTGCACCGCGACTGGCGCAACGACATCGAGGGGCTTGGTGCGTTGTTCTCTGAGCACATTCCGAACTATCGGAACCTCATCACGAGCTACCTGGCCATGAAGTAGCGAAATAGAACGTGTTGTCCCGAAACCGATTGCCGTGGACGGTCCGTTGCTCGGTCCGCCGCTGAAACGGAGCGTTGAGCGATAGGAAAAATAGATGAAGACCTTGACCTACTCGATCAGAATCAATGCGCCAAGGAAAAAGGTGTGGCAACATATGCTTGATCCACTGGACTACCGCCGATGGACTCAACCCTTTTCGCCAAATTCAGAATTCATCGGGGAATGGGAACAAGGTGCAACAATCAAATTCATAGATCCAAGCATGGGCGGCACCAAAGCAACGCTGGATGAGGTAGCACCCCATGAGCGACTCAAGGCCAGGCATATTGCGATAATCAACAAGGATGGCACTGAAGACGTGTCGAGCGAGCTGGCCCGCACTTGGATTGGATCCACCGAGATGTATATTTTCAACGACACGGATGGCTCGACAGAGTTGCACATCGAGATCTGCACCCATAAAGATTACGAAGAGATGTTCAATGCTGGCTGGCCTCAAGCATTGGAAATATTGAAGACCATTTGCGAAGAGGGATGATAATCAATGGTTTGCGAGAAGGCCCCCGAGCAGCCAATTCAGCGTACCCATGACTGGCGGGCGTGCTTTGTGGGTACGTTGTGTCAATGAGTGCGCGTCGTGGGTCCGCTCGTTGGTATAAGTATATCCGTCGGTTTCTGCAGCATGTCCTGCCGCCAGGCAAGCGGCTCGCCGCTTGCCTGGCGCCCGATTTCGACCTACGTTCGGTGAGGAGATGAGATGAACCTATTCAAGTCACTAAGGCTGCAGTTCCGGCCTCCCAAAATCGACGACCCCGACTTTGGGCAACTGACGTTCATGTACATCTCCAACCATCCCGAGCATTCTTACTGGGAGGCCGAGTGGATATTCCCTCCTACCGGCACACCTGTGAGTATCGGACTTGATGGTGATGAATCCGGCCCGAGGCCGGACACCCGAGAGTGGCATCTTGACCTGCCTTCCCGTTTCGACAGGATTCTGGAATTAGCAAGGCCGGGACTGGCGAAGGTATTCAAGTCGTGGCTGAGGCAAGACTTGCCGGAGGATATCTTTACTGCCATGAAGCTGTCTGGGTTTGGAGTTGAGGATCCACGGGCGCAGCCTATAACCTGGGATGTTTCCTTCGAAACAATCGGAGATACCTGGCTGGGAATCACCATTCCCTTCCAAGGTGAGGAACCAAAAGACGCAACTGTGGACACATGAGGGCACCGAACCATTCAACTCTGCTGCCGGAGATACAGCAGTGGTCCTCGAAAATTCCTGCCTGGGGCAAGGTCGCTACGCCGCCGCTAATTTTAATTATTTATCTTCAAAGAACTGCGTTCGGTAATATTGGCAAAATATCATCTTGTTTGAGCAACGTAAAAATTGAAGTAGTCCGATAGCACAGGGCGTTTATCTGACCCCTCTTAACCTTGTCTTGGTCCGTCATCCCCCCAACAGTGGCATTGGAAGATACCTATTCCCGGGCCAGGAATTTGAAACGATGGGGGTGGCCCTGCCTCCTATCCGACTTCAGGGGGCAAATGGAAAAATAAGCGGGATCAACACGAGACTCAGCAGCATGACGATCAGGGTGAACGGTACGCCCACTCGAACGAAGTCGAAGAAATTGTACTCGCCCGGTCCCAACACCAATGTGTTCACGGGTGACGACACAGGGGTCATAAAGGCGGCCGACGCCGCCAAGGCCACGGCCATGGCGAAGGGATACGGAGATAATCCCAGCTCATCGGCGACAGCCAAGGCAACCGGTGCGATCAAGACCGCCGTGGCCGTGTTGGAAATGAACAGTCCAAATGCCGCCGTGAGCATGAAAATGGCGGCCAGCATGGTGGTCGGTCCGGCGTTTCCCAGCGCTCTGAGAAGCACGTCGGCCATCATGTCCACGCCTCCGGTATTTTGCAGCGCCAGGGAGAACGGCAGCATGCCGACAATCAAGATGAGGGTCTGCCATTGGATGGAACGATACGCATCATACATGTCGATGCATTGGAACAGGCCAAGCAACAGACATCCGATGAGCGCCGCCTGCACGTTGGGCACGATTCCCGTTACCATCATGGCCACCATGACGACCAGAACGCCGATGGCGATGGGGGCCCGATTCGGTGCAGCGATGACATCTTCCACTTCGGCGGGCATATTCAACACGACCAGATCCTGAAAGTCGGTTTGATGGCGTTCGATCGCCCGCCATGGACCGGCCACCAGCAGGGTATCCCCGACGCGCAGCGACTCGTCGAGTATGTTGCCGGCGATGGGCGACTGCCCGCGTTTCAGGCCGACGACGTTCAAGTCGTGTTTGGAGCGAAAGTAAGCGGACAGGACCGTTTCGCCAATCAACTTGGAATCCGCCGTAATCATCAGTTCCGCCATGCCGATGGCTTGGGATTTATCCGTAAAGAAGTTGCCGGAAAGGGGGAGTTTCTCGAGATCGAACCGCTCACAAAGCGCCTCGATCTCTGCCGTATTGTTTTGTAAATCCATGAACAGGGCGTCCCCGGCCTGCAACTCCGTGTGCGCCGTCGGCTCGACAATGACGGTTGAGAAGAGTTTTTGACGTTCGATGGCGATGATGTTCACTCCCGACGCCGCGCGCAGATTGAGCTGGTCAAGGCGTTTGGCCACCCACGGCGATTGCGGGGTAAGCCGGAGGCGATACTCTCGTTCGGCAAGGCCGTAGGTATCGATCCACTCGGCAAGTCGGGGTCGAGCCGCTGCGATTTTGCCTGTTTTGTCTTTGCCGGCCAGCCATCGGCGCGCGAACAGCATGTAGGCGATGGCGCACAGGAGGATGGGAATTCCGAAGGGCGTGAAGGCGAAGAAATGAAATCCGGCGTGGCCCTTGCGCGCAAGCTGGCTGTTGACGACAAGGTTCGGGGCGGTCGCAATGAGCGTCATCATGCCGCTGATCAGAGCTGCCATGCTGAGCGGCATCATCAATCGGCCTGCCGCGATGCCGGCGTTACGGGCGATGCGAAGGACCGTCGGGATGAATATGGCCACAACACCGGTTGAACTCATGAAGGAGCCGACGCCGGCCACGATGGCCATGAGAAGGGCGACGAGACGGGTTTCGCTGCTCCCGGCCTTTTTGACCAGGAAATCACCCAGGCCCTGCGCCACGCCGGTACGCACCAGCCCTTCGCCGATGACGAAGAGCGCGGCGATCAGCACAATATTGGGATCGCTCAAGCCGGCGAGGGCATCGGACATGGTGATGACGCCGGTCAGGGGCAACACCGTCATCATGATCAGGGCGACGGCATCCATGCGCGGACGGTTCAGGGCAAACATGACCATGGTGGCAGCCAAGAGCAGGAGGACGAAGGCCAATTCCGTGTTCATGCATTTTCCTTTGGTATCGGATCAACCAAACAATTGAAATGTTGAATTGCTTCATAATCATTGATCCTCAAAGCCGGCCATGGACCGACTCGAGCGGGCCCAATCAGAGCTATCTGCAGGCGTTGAGAAGCCGTCTTTGGAGCCCAAGTCTAGCAGTGTTGCTAAAAATCATGAAATAACTTTTTCAGCAAGCTGTTAAGACGCCCCCCATAACTCCCAAAACGAACAACAGCCCCGGTCCGAGGATCTGACCGGGGCTGTTGTTCGTTGGGGGACATGGTTGCTGAATGGCAAGGTACCTTAATGGAACATTAATTTTGCAATGCGTTGTCTCTGCGAAGGCAGAAGGTGAGCCAATCCGATCCCGGTATGCCGGTAGGGATGAAGGCGACGCGATCGCCGGGCATGATGGTTCGATCGGGCGGATAGGCAAAATGATTGACGAACACGCCCTCGATTTTTTCGATGGGCAGCTTGAGCTCCCGGGCAATATCCAGCGCATGGCGCCCTTCGGGCGGCAGGTAAACTTGGGCGGTCGACGGCAGCCCTGACTGTTGTCGTACGGTATGCAGAACACCGAACATGCGGATGGTCGTGTTGGGGATGGTATTCATGATGGGACACCTCGCCACTTTCGGTCGGAGTGAATGAGCTGCGACAAAGCCGGTCCGCCGTTTCGGACATGGCAGGCCGGAACAGCATGGTTGTCGAAGAAAATCATGACGCACAGACTAGGCCAGCACGTTGACATCGGGATTTTCATCACCGAACTTCTCCCGGAGCAGAACCATTATTTCCTGGCGTGTCTTGCCTTTGTCTTCCAGATTTTTGATGGTCTGATAGGCCTCGAACAGGGTTGACGGTCCGATATCCGAAGCGAAGGTGCCGATGCCGCCGTTCCAGATAAGCAGGGAAAACAGTTCGTCCAGTTCGGCCACGGTAACGCCCAGGAAATAGGCTTTCACCAGTTCGCGGGTCGCCTGCCGCAGTCGGCCCGCCCCGACACCGTTGGCCAGAGACAGCAGTAACTTGGTTTTGGTGTCGATGGCGGGAGTTTCCTTGCCCCAGGTCAAATTCCAGAAATTGACCGCGATATCCGCCAATCCATTGTCGATTTTTTTGAAATTCAGCAGGGCGGTCGGTTTAAGGGGCGCGTCTCCGGTACCCGGAAAGGGCGCCTCCTTTTTCTCTTTCCGGAAAAAGTAAGCCCGATATTCCTCATCGGACACCTTGTCGGTGACATGTTCGAACCCAAGGGAGGCCATCGCCGGGTACAGGGGCACGGGATCAAATGTCTGAACCACGCAGATCCCGTCCCCCACCTCCACCTGGCCGGCCTTTTTGAGAAAACCCGGCAAAAAGTTGCTGGTCAATTTCCTCACGTCCACGATTCCGAAGCGGTCTTTCTGCTTGGTCCATTCCTTTTCCATGCGGGTTTCCTTTCATTGAATGCGGTCACGAACCTTCTCCTGGATGACCCCTTCGCAGCAGTTGGGTCTCGCGATGGATTAGGCAGAGGGCCATGCCCGTCGCAAAAGTTTTGCTATCGGTCATCATTTGCTGACAGCATAACAGCCGCGCTTTTTTGAGAAATTGATAACAATCAAGTTGCTGTTCAACCTTGGCGGAGCAGCACCTCATGCCGCACAAATCGCGGGCCGCATGAACCCATCCCTGGGATTGGTTGGCGCCATCCGGGTGCCGGGAACCCTCGGCGTAGGTGGCTCGCGACCCGGCATCCAACCGTTGCACCATAAATTTATTGAACAGCAGGGCGCAGGGTGATTTGGGGCCTTGTCAAAAAAAGATTCATCCCCTTTAGCCGAAGAAACTATTGAATTGTCATAAATTTATATTTAAAATAGGGTTTTAAAAATTGCCCATAGGCCGATTGAGGGAATAAAATCCGGGCAATAGGCATTTTCCCCGGGAAAAATTGGCAAATCAGGTTCCATTGCAGGAGATGTCGACCATGCCCACGCAAAAAATTCGCCTGGCGCATTCGTGTGCGACGGACGCTCGCCAGGCAGTAGGGGAATTTTATTCGGCGGTTGCACAACCGGACATGGAACTGGTGATCTTTTTCTGTTCCAGCCAGTACGACCTGCGGGTGTTGGCTGAGGAAATCAACCGACTGTTTGCCGGAATTCAGGTGGTGGGGTGTACTACCGCCGGGGAGATCGGGCCGGCCGGTTATCGTTCGCACAGCTTGTCCGGAGTGAGCTTTCCGGCAGGCAGTTGTGTGGCCGTCAATGGTCTGTTGGATCAGTTGAGCCGGTTCGACATCGCCACCGGGCATGACTTTGTTCAACGACTGTTGCAGCAATTGGAAAGCCGGGCCCCCGCAGCCGGAGCGGACAACACTTTGGCGTTTCTGCTCATCGACGCCATGTCCCGGCGCGAGGAGCCGGTCGCCCATGCCTTCCAGTATGCGCTGGGAGAGATACTGCTTTTCGGAGGTTCGGCGGGCGATGATATGAAATTTGTCAAGACCGACGTTTATGCCGATGGACGGTTTTTTTCGGATAGCGCCGTGCTGATCCTGCTCAACACCTCCTGGCCCTTTGAAATCTTCAAGACCCAGCACTTTGTGTCCACCGCACAACGCCTGGTGGTCACGGCGGCGGATCCGGCCAAGCGCGTCGTTTACGAGATCAACGGCCTGCCGGCCGCCGAAGAATACGCGCGCCTGGTGGGGGTGGACGTGCATGAGTTGAGTGCTCTCAGTTTCGCCGCGTCACCGGTGGTGGTGATGATCGACGGCACCGACTATGTGCGCTCCATCCAGAAAGTCAATGCCGACGGCAGTCTGTCTTTTTACTGCGCCATCGAGGAGGGGGTCGTGCTCCGCGTGGCCCATGGCGTGGACCTGGTGCATAATCTGGAACAGACTTTCGAGCACATCCGGGAAAAAATCGGCTCGCCGCAACTCGTGTTGGGGTGCGACTGTATCCTCCGCAACCTGGAAATTGTCCAAAACGATTTGCAGGAGAGTGTCGGCGAAATCTTCCGGCACTACAACACCGTCGGCTTCAGCAGTTACGGTGAACAGTATCGAGGTTTGCACGTCAACCAAACCTTCACCGGTTGTGCCATCGGCACGTTCCGGCAACCGGCAGGATAACCCGTGATGTCTGACCTGGCGAAGCAGGACGAACCAGCCATGCAGGCGGAAATCACTCGCCTGAACAAGATCATCCAGGCATTGATGAATCGTGCCGAACGCACTGCCAGCCTACAGGGGTCCGACTTCAACCTGTTCCAGGCGGCCATCACCCTGGAGGACCAGGTACGCCGCCGTACCGCGGAGCTTGAAGAAACACGGCAGGCCATGGAGAAAATCACTCGTACCTTGCGGGAAAGCGAAAACCGCTATCGCCTGTTGGTGGAAAATTCGCCGGTGAGCATTCATGAAATCGACATGGCCGGCAGGGTGACTGCCATGAACCGCGCGGGGCTTATCATGCGAGGGGGCAAAGAGGAATCGGAGGTGCAGGGCACCTTCTATCTGGATGCGGTCAGTGCCGAGGACCGGGGACGCATCGGGGCTCTGCTTGCCAGAGCCTATGTCGGTGAAAGAAGTGACTTCGAATTTAATGCCGAAGGTCCCGGCGGAAAAATCCTCAAATCGTGCTTTGTGCCCATCCGGAACAAACAGGGTGTCATCGAGAAACTGATGGGCATCACGGAGGATATCACCGAGCGCAAACGCGCCGAGGAGCAGGTTCGCAAACTGGCCTTCTACGACACCTTGACGCAGTTGCCCAATCGTCGCCTGCTCATCGACCGTCTGGGACAGGCGATGGCTGCCAGCAAGCGCAGCAGGTGCTATGGGGCGGTCATGTTTCTGGATCTGGACAATTTCAAGTCACTCAATGATTCGCACGGGCACGATGTGGGTGATCTGCTCCTCATCGAGGTGGCGCATCGCATCGCCCGCTGCCTGCGTGAGTCGGACACCGTGGCGCGATTCGGCGGCGATGAGTTCGTAACGATGCTCCTCGAGTTGCATGTGGATAAGCAGCAGGCGATGGAGAAGGCGGGCATAGTCGCGGAAAAAATTCGCGCCGTGATTGCCGAGCCCTTCCTGCTTGCGTGCAAGCAGGAAGGGGGGGCGGAGGTCATCGTGGAACATCATTGTACCTCGAGTATCGGTGTTGTGGTGTTTCGCGGTCAGGAGGAGGCCCGGGAGGACATTCTCAAGTGGGCCGACATGGCGATGTATCAGGCGAAGGCACAAGGGCGCAATGCAATCCGATTCTTCCATATGCAATCCGATCCGGCCCGGCATTGATGGGGAATTAAACACGGGGATGACCCCATGAACCTGTTGAAAATGCATGGTTTGGAGTGAGTTTTTGCCCAGAGAGCGGTTGCTGGACGATTTTTAGCAGAAAATTCAGGGCAACAGGTTTTTTCTACTGTAACTGTTCAGCACAGGGGCTCGGGATGGGAGGAACAAGCCCCTGCTCCACGATGCTGATTAGTTTCTTTCGGCTTAACTTTCTTGAAGAATCGCCAAGGCACATGAAAGGCCTCAAACTGACAATCGGGTTCTCGCCGAACAAGACCCGGAAAAAGGATTTGCTGGGACTCCGCGCCTTTCGGCAGCACATCGCCGATCTGCATTTTCCGCACTACAACCCGCATATAGCCGCCAGCGGCCGGCCTGCGGATCCGCGGATATCGCCGGGTGAGGCGCGCCGGCGCACCATGGACCTCATCGCCTGGAACGAGCAGCATACCGGTTTTAAATTCACCCTCCTGCTCAACTACCTGCTCCACGACAACTATGACGTGGTGGTCGACAATGTGCGCAAGGAGTTCTATCCCCGGGGGGTGCGGAGTTTCGTTGTCGCTGATCTGGAACTGATAAAACGCCTGAAGGACGCGCTGCCCGACTGTGAAGTTCAGGGCTCCTGCCTGTCGCACCGCATGACCGAAGCGGAACTCGAAGAGGAACGCAGGGTCGGGGTCGTGCTTCACAACCCTTCCGTCAACATCATTCGCAATCCCGCGCAATTGGCGCGCAACCATCGGGCAGGATTTGCCCAGAAGGTCATCGCCTTCGAGGGTTGTCTCCATAACTGCCCGGAAGAAAACTCCCTCTACGGACACCGCTGGCACCTGGCCCGCAGTCTTCACCAGGACCGGTTTTATTGTAGAAACCCGGAGGTCACCTTGGACCCGCGGGTCTTTTTCAAGGCCAATTGGGTCACCATTGCCCGCCTGAAAACGCTGCTGCCCTTCATCAGCGTTGTCAAGCTACCCCGAAGCGGCAATTCCATCCTTTCCGTAACCCGACAGTTCATGCACCTGTACAATACCAATGCTTCCTACAATGTCGCCGACTTCATCACGTCCGGATATATTAAGATTATTGAGAAATACATCGGCGCAATTCCTTCGCACGTGTTCACTGACGATTTTTTCGAAACCGTCGACCACTGCACAATGAACTGCCAAGAGAGAGGCTGCAGGCTTTGCTTTGACGTAATGGATGAAATCAGAGCAATAAACGGCGGGCCAAAACGGTACAGCGTCTTTACCCAGGCGCATCGGCGGGTGCGGAACTTGCTGCGCAGCACTCTGAATAAAGCGCCCTGGTTCGGGGTGGATTCTGCCGAATAAGAGAGGTCGCCGGAGTGCCTCTGAATTTGGGATGCACCGCTCGGGGCTTCATTGAAGTCTTCCAGGGGGGCGGGACCCCCGGAAACTGTAGGTTTTTTGCTGGATATTTGCAAGAGTGCCAGGTAATGAACAGGGCTGAGGCCGGCCGGCATTGGGTCGCCGAATAACCTGTTATGGAAAGGTGTCCGCCATGTCCCTCGTCCCTCCCCCCATCCGGACCCGCCTGTTCACATCGCAGCCCGCCGATAACCAGACAGCCGGCAAGCTCGGTACCTTCATCGGCGTCTTTACACCGACGATCCTGACCATCCTCGGCGTCATCATGTACCTGCGCTTCGGTTGGGTGGTGGGACAGGTCGGGCTGTGGCAGGCGCTGCTGATCGTGGTTCTGGCCAATGGCATCACCTTTATCACCGCGTTGAGCTTTTCCGCCATCGCCACCAACACACGGGTCGGCGTGGGCGGCGCCTATTTCATGATCTCGCGCAGTCTGGGACCGGAGATCGGCGGGGCCATCGGCATCCCGCTGTTTTTTTCCCAAGTGCTGTCGGTGACCCTCTATGCCTTCGGTCTGGCGGAATCCCTGCGCTTTGTCTGGCCGGCCATCCCCGTGCCGGCAGCGGCTTTCTGTATCATCCTGCTGGTAGGCGCCCTGGCCTTTCGCGGCGCCGGCACCGCCCTGCGCCTGCAGTTGCCGATTCTGCTGCTGATCGCCCTGTCGCTGCTGGCCCTGGCCGGCGGCGTTTATTGGAGCGACGGTGCCGGGCGGCAGATGGCGCACGGTGCCTTCGGCGAGTTCGGCTTCTGGGCTGTTTTTGCGGTCTTTTTCCCGGCGGTTACTGGCATTATGGCCGGCCTCAGCCTTTCCGGCGACCTGGCCGATCCGCGCCGCTCTATTCCCCGGGGCACGGTACTGGCCACCCTGACCGGCTTCGCCGTCTATCTGCTAATCCCGGTATTGCTCTATCTGGGCGCCGATGCCGAGGCCTTGCGGGACGATTCCCTGGTGTGGACCCGCATCGCCCTGTTCGGACCCTGGCTGGTGCTGCCCGGTCTATGGGGGGCGATCTTTTCCTCGGCCGTCGGCTCCATACTCGGTGCACCGCGCACCTTGCAGGCCCTGGCCATGGATCGCCTGGCGCCGCGCTGGCTGGCCACCGCCGAGCCGGCGGCGGAACCGGTTGCGGGTTTGCTGGCGGCTCTCGTCATTGCCCTGATCGCCGTGTTTCTGGGTGATCTCAACACCGTGGCCGAAGTGGTCACCATGTTTTTCCTCAGTGTCTATGGCACGGTGAACCTGGTGGCCGCCCTGGAACACCTGTCCGGCAATCCTTCCTGGCGACCCGAGGTCAAAACGCCGTGGTGGCTCTGTCTGGCCGGTGCGGCAAGCTGCCTGGGGGTGATGCTGCTGATCAATCCCCTGGCCAGTCTGGTGGCGGTGCTGGTGATTTTCGCCCTGTGGCTGCTGCTGCGCCGTCGCGAGCGCCGCGAAGCCTGGGGCGATGTACGCAGGGATTTATTCGAGGCCACCATTCGCTGGGCGCTGGTGCATCTTGCGCGCCGGCCGATGACCGCGCGCAACTGGCGGCCTCATGTTCTGGTTTTTGTCAGCAACATCGATCGGCGCCTGCCCCTGGTCCGCTATGGGGCCTGGTTCAGCCAGGGTCGCGGGGTGGTCACGGTTTGCGAGTTGGTGGTCGGCGATCTGCTGCGCCTGGAACTGGATATCCCCGAGCGGGCCCGCCATATGAATGAGGTGCTGCGCCAGGCCGGGATCACGGCCTTTGGCGAGGTCGACGTGGTCGACAACATCGAGCAGGGCCTGATGGCGGTGGCCCAGGCCAACGGTATCGGTGACATGGCCAGCAACACCATCCTCCTCGGCTGGCCCGACGATCCGCAACGGCTGATCCACTTTTTGCGGGTCATCCGCCCCCTGAGCCGTCTCAGTCGCTCCCTGCTGCTGGGTCGGGTGGAACCCTTGGCGCCATTGCACGAGGGCCGGCCCCGTACCATCCATGTCTGGTGGGGCGGCCTGCAGCGCAATGGCGATCTGATGCTGCTGCTGGCCTACCTGCTGTCGCGCAATCCCGAATGGCTCAATGCCCGCATCCGGATCATGAGCGTCGCTTCCAACCGGATGGCCGCGGATCAGACCGAACGCCTGCTCGCCAAACTGATTCCGGAGGTCCGCATTGCGGCCGAGGTTGAGGTCATGGTCAAGCCTGAAGACCAGAGCGTGACGCAGATGATTCACTCCCGAAGCGCCGACGCGGACCTGGTGATCCTTGGCCTGGCCATGCCTGCCGAGGGGCAGGAAGAGGATTATGCCGGCCGGATCACGGAACTGGCGGTGGGGCTGCGGTCCTTCTTCTTTGTCCACAACGGCAGCTTGTTCATCGGAGAGCTGGTTTCCCAGTGATGGCAGGTTGTGGCATCAGTAGTGCCCTCAGCTGACACAGAAAGGGATTCCCGAGCAGTGTTTGAAAGGGGAGACTGTCCTTGCCCGGAAGGGAATGATGAACAGCGTTCAGATGGTGCCGAAAAACCAAACCCTGGCGGTGCGGCATGCCCGACGCCCGCCAGGTCCCGATGGAGGCTGGATCAATAGCGCCAGTTGACGAATATCATGGCCGGGGCCACTTCCTGGGGCAGGCCGGTGAACCATCTTTGGGTTTGGTTCATGATGTTGAGCAGACCAATCTGGACGCCTTTGTCCGCGGTGTCCGCAAAGTTGATGAATCCGAGTTGCAGGCCGTGCAATTTCCCCGCGTAGTTGAACGCCCCCCATTGCAAACCCTTGAAACTCCCCGAAGCATAGTTGACGAAGGCCAACTGAGCGCCGCTGTAGCTCTCCGCATAGTTGGCCAGGAAACCGAGGGACAGGCCGGAGCTGGCGCCCGTGGAGCCGTTGACAATACCGAGGGCCAGCGCGCTTTGTGGATTTTCACTCCAGATGCCGAGGGAAATCCCGTCGATGCGGGTGGCCCTGGAATGGATGGCGATATCGGGGGTGACACTCAGCTGGAAGCTTCTGGTTTCGGCCCAGGCCGAGGAAGCAACGAGACAACTCAAGACCACCAAAACCCATTTTTTCATTTTCATCTCCTCCATTTCAAGGTGTGTGAATTCCACGAACCGGCCCGCTACCATAGTGGACCTGCCGCGACGGGCAAGCATGCGATTGCAAGACATGCGCCCTCATGGCCGTGTTACCTCCCACGGCATACCCCTTGTTGCCCGGACAGCATAAATTATAGGTGCGGTTCTAGGATATGCAAACAGGTCACAACCGCCGCGCATGGCAAAAAGGCTCGGTCCGTCCATGTCAATTGGCGGGTTTGCCCCAGGTTGACGGATTCGCGGGATCGCAACGGTTTTGCGCCCTGCCTCCCAAGTAGGCAGGAAAAACCCGGATTCGCCGGCGCCGGAGAGGTGGGGAACATTCAACGGGCGAGGTGCCTATCGACAGCCAGGAGCACTGCCACGCCGGGACCGTCCAGACTGAGCCTGGCCGATTCCAAGTGCGACTGCGGGTCGCTGCTCATCAGGATTCTGGACGGACCGGCGACGGATAACGGCACCGGTTGCCGCTGTTCGGCCAGATTGCAGGCGACGGTGGCCGCTCCCCGGGTCATGACCAGCCAACGCTGTTGCTCGTCGTAACGGATGGCCACCGCCTCCAAACGGCCGTCGTTGAGGCTCGGCAGGGCGCGGCGCAGGCGGATGAGTTGCCGGTGCCAGTCGAGCAGGTCGGTATGCAACGGTTGCCGGAGTTCCTGCCAGTCGAGGCGGCTGCGTTCGAAGGTGGTCGGATCCTGGGGATCGGCGATGAGTTCCGGAGGCCAGCCGAAAGCGGCAAATTCGTCCCGGCGGCCTTGGCTGACAGCGGCGGCAAGCTGCGGATCGCGGTGATCGGTGAAAAACAGGAAGGGTGTGGTTGCGGCCCATTCCTCCCCCTGAAACAGCAGCGGCACAAAGGGCGCCGTCAAAACCAGGGTCGCGCCGATCTTGAGCCGGGCCGGACACAGCAGGTGACTGCTGCGTTCGCCGCCGGCACGGTTGCCCACCTGGTCATGGTTCTGCAGGAAGGCCACCAACTGATGTCCCTTCAGGTCGTCGGCCGGACGCCCATGCCGGCGCTGCCGGTATGCGGAGTAGCGGCCATCGTACACCAGCCCTCGGCGCAGGGATTTGGCCAGGTCGGCCAGGTGCCCGAAGTCCCGGTAGTAGCCGCATTGCTCACCGGTCAAAACGGCATGCAAGGCATGATGAAAGTCTTCATGCCATTGGGCATCCATGCCGTAACCGCCGGCCTGCGGCGAGCGGATCAGCCGTGGATCGTTGAGATCGCTTTCGATAACGAGCACCAGGTGGCGGCCGAGTTCGGCCTCCAAGGCGCGCACCGCATCGCCGAGCTGTTCGAGGAAATGGCGCGCCGACAGGTCGACCATGGCATGCACCGCATCGATGCGCAGACCATCGAAGTGATAGTCGCGGAGCCACATGCAGGCGTTGTCGACGAAAAAGCGGCGGACTTCGTCACTATGGGGTCCGTCGAGGTTCACTGCCTTGCCCCAGGGGGTGCGGTAGCGGTCGGTGAAATAGGGGCCAAAGCACTCCAGGTAATTGCCCGCCGGACCCAGATGGTTGTAGACCACGTCGAGCAGTACCGCCAGTCCTCTCCGGTGGCAGGCGGCTACCAGTTCCTTGAGTCCCTCGGGGCCGCCGTAGGCATGGTGCGGCGCGTACAGGGCGGTACCGTCGTAGCCCCAGCCGCGACGGCCGGAAAATTCCGCTACCGGCATCAGTTCAACATGAGTGATGCCGAGATCGACCAGGTGATCGAGATGGTCCACGGCGGCGGCGAAGGTGCCGGTTCGGGTGAAGGTGCCGACATGCAGTTCGTAGATCACGGCGCTGGACAGGGGCCGGGGTTGCCAGCCGACATCAGGCCAAATGAACCGGCGGTGATCCAGGCGGCGAGAAAAACCGTGCACTCCATCGGGCTGCCAGAGCGAGCGCGGATCGGGATAAGGGCCTTCGTCATCCACCCAGAATGCATAATCCTCGCCGTGATCGAGCTCTGTTTCCGCCTGCCACCAACCGTATTCCGCCGGTCGCATGGGGTGGCGGCGACCGGCGGCGGCCAGTTCGACCCGCCGGCGATGCGGGGCCCAGAGCCGCACAGGTTTCATGATAGGGTCTCCCGTTCCAGCAGGGCGACGGGGAATTTGGCCAGCAGCCGGGCCAAGGAATTGCTGCCGCCGGCTACCTCCTCATTGGTCATCAGGTTGCACCAGCGACCGGTCGGCAAATCCAGGCTGGTATCCCGCCAGTCGCCGCCCAGTCCCATCACCAGGCGCGGTGCCAGGGCGACCACTGCGTCGGAGCGCAGCTGTGCAACCAGGTGCGCTGCCCGTTCGCCCCGGGCGTACAGCGGCCGATATTCGCTTTGAGGGCCGAAAAGGGCGGGTTGCCGCCGGCGCAGCCGCAACGCCTGACGCAACACCCACAGCTTCGGCAGCCCCTCGTCCGTCCGTTCCAGGATCTGTTCTGCCGAGAGCCGGGACAGCTCTTCGAGGAGCCCGCGACGCCGGTCGAAATCCACCGGCCGGCGGTTGTCCGGGTCCACCAGGCTCAGATCCCACAGTTCGGTACCCTGATAGATATCGGGGACCCCCGGGGAAGTCATTTTGAGCAGGGTCAGTGCCAGGCTGTTGAGTTGACCGAAGGGCTCCAGTCGGGCCACAAAGCTTCCCAATTCTCGGCGAAAGGCCTGATCGCTCAGCAGGTCCAGGGCAAAGGCAGACACCGCATCTTCATAGGCAGCGACGGGCCGCGTCCAGGAGGTATGGACCTTGGCTTCACGCAGAGCCTTGATCAGGTAGCCACAGAGGCGCTTGCCATCGATGGGCCAGGCGCCGACCAGGGTCTGGTAGATGAAATACTCGTCGTTGGGATCCAAGGCTTCCGGTTTCCGGTGTTGGTTGGCTGCCTGCCAGGCCCGCACCTGCTCCTGCCAAAAACGCGGGATTTCCGATAGCAGGGCCAGTCGGCAGCGCACATCTTCACTGCGCTTGGTGTCGTGGGTACTGCTGGCCAGCAGCGACCGGGGATGCCGGGCTCCAATTTGGCGGCAAAAAAGATGAAAGCTATCCACGGAAGTGCCGAAAGCGGCCGGATTGCCGCCGACTTCGTTGAGACACAGAAGGCGATGAAAACGGTACAAGGCGGTATCCTCGACGCCTTTGGCCATGGCTGATCCGGTCAACTGCTGGAAACGCATGGCCAGTTCCGTCTCGAGTTCGCCCGGATGTCGCAACAACAGTACCTCGCCGAGAAATCGCAGCAGTTCCGGGTCGAGTTCCGGTCGGCCGACCCGGGCTTCCTTGATGGCCGTTTTAATCGCTCGCGCATCGGCGTCGCCAACCGTGCTTTGGCAGGCCCGCAGGTAGGTTCGGTAGACCGGAAAGCAGGCTGCGGTCTCGAGCAGGGCCTCATGCAGTTCGTGGCGGGTGTAATCGCGGTGCCGACGATGCCGCTCGCAGATGCTGACGAACAGGGCGGTAAGGCGGTTGAGTTCGCTGCCGAGCAAGTCGTCCAGTACCAGACGTTTGCAGTTTTTGGCGAGCCGTGCATAATCGGTGGTAGCGCCGGTGAACTCGGCATAAAGCCGGGTCAGCCGACGTTCACCCGCCGCATCGACAAAGAGTCCGCCCGCCATATTGAGAAAATCATAGCCGGTGGTACCGGCGATAGGCCATTCCGAAGGCAGCTGTTCTCCCGGCTCGAGGATTTTTTCCGCCACCAGCCAGGCTTGGGGACAAGCCTTGTGCAGGCGGTGGAAATATTCGGAGGGATCACGCAGGCCGTCCGGGTGGTCGATGCGCAAGCCCTGGATCAGACCCTGTCGCAGCCAGGATAAGGGCAAGGCGTGGGTGGCTTGGAACACCTCTTCGTCCTCAACCCGCAGGCCTGCCAGGTCGTTGATATCGAAGAATCGTCGATAGCCCAGATCACGGCCGGCTGCGCGCCACAGGGCCAGACGATAGTTCTGGTTTTCGATGAGACCGTCCAGACGATCGACATCGGCGTTGATGGCGACCACCTGCCGATCGATGGCGGCCCGCACCCCCTTTTCCTGACATAATTGGACCAACAATTCCCGCAGCACCCCCAAATCGCGATGGCGGCGTTCCAGTGCCTTGCGGCTGCTGGAGGTAGGGCGCGGCAGGCGGGCAATGGCATCGGCGACAAACCCCAGGCGCGGCGAGTTGCAGGCCTCGGCGGCGGCGGCCAGCAATTCGGCCAGGGTGGAAGGATCGATGGGGAAAACCTGGTCGTGGTAGTGCAGGGTAAAAATGCCGCTTTGGTGGGTCAGTTGCAGTTGTTCCGCTTCCAGTACCCGGCCGTAATGATCGCCGAGCAGGGGCAGCAGCACCTTGTTGGGCCAGCGCGCCTCCGAAGACTCCCAGTCGACGTCGAAATAGGGCGCGTAGCGGCTGGCCGGACCGTTTTCCAAGACATCCCACCACCAGGGATTCTGGTCGCCGATGATGGCCATGTGGTTGGGCACCACGTCGAGCAGCAAGCCGAGACCGGCCTGTTTAAGCAAGCGGCAGAGACGATAAAATTCCTTTTCGGTACCCAGTTCGGCGTTGACGCGGGACGGGTCCACCACGTCATAGCCATGCGGGCTGCCGGCGGCGGCCTGCAGACAGGGGGAGGCATAAAGGTGGCTGACGCCCAAGGCTTCAAGATAGGGAACCAGGGCCGCCGCCGCGGCGAAGCCGAATCCGGGGCGCAATTGCAGGCGGTAGCTGCCGGTGGGCTCAGGTCGCATGGCGCAGCACCACCAGGGAGCGGCCTTCGACCCGCAGGGCGGCGCCGGCCATCAATGATTCCGCCTGGGCCAGCCAACCCTCGGCCGTGTCCAGTTCCTTCAGCCAGGCTTCGCCCCAAGCCGCCGGCGGCAGGGTAAAGGACAGGGGCTCATGATGGGCATTGAAAATGATGTAGAAATTATCGTCTTCGACCGGCTCGCCCTTGGGATTGGGGTTGGGAATGGTTTTGCCGTTGAGGAATACCCCGAGGGATTTGGCGAAGCCCTCACCCCAGTGCTCTTCGGACATTTGAAGTCCTTCCAGGGTAAACCAGGCGATGTCGGTGACTTTGCTCCCGTGAATGCGCCGCCCCTGGAACCAGCGGCGCCGGCGAAACACCGGGTGAGCATGATAATAGCGGATCAGTCGCCGGGTGAAATCGAGCCGTTCCCGGTCCAGGTTTTCCCAGTCGTACCAGGAAATTTCGTTGTCCTGGCAATAGGCGTTGTTGTTGCCCTGTTGAGTGCGGCCCGATTCGTCGCCGCCGAGCAGCATTGGTACCCCCTGGGAGAGGATCAGGGTGGCCAGAAAGTTGCGCTGCTGTCGGGCCCGCAGGGTCAATACCTCGGCATCGTCCGTGGGCCCTTCGGCCCCGCAGTTCCAGGATCCTTCATGGTCGCTGCCGTCGCGGTTGTTTTCGCCGTTGGCTTCATTGTGCTTGTGGTCGTAGGAGACCAGGTCGCGCAGGGTGAAGCCGTCATGGGCGGTAACGAAATTGATGCTGGCAAAGGGCAGACGGCAATCGTTCTGATACAGGTCGGAACTGCCGGTGAAGCGGTAGGCCAGTTCCGCCAGGGTAGCATCGCGGCCGGCCCAGAAATCGCGCACGCAGTCGCGGTATTTGCCATTCCACTCCGACCATACGGGCGGGAAATTGCCGACCTGGTAGCCTCCCTCGCCGATGTCCCAGGGTTCGGCGATGAGCTTGACCTGGCTGATGACCGGATCCTGCTGGATCAGGTCGAAAAAAGCCGAGAGTCGATCGACATCGTGGAGTTCGCGGGCCAGGGCGGCCGCCAGATCGAACCGGAAGCCGTCGACATGCATCTCCAGCACCCAATAGCGCAGAGAATCCATCAGCAATTGAAGCACGTGAGGATGGCGCATGTTCAGGCTGTTGCCGGTGCCGGTATAGTCCAGGTAGTGACGGCGGTCATGCTCTACGGTGCGGTAGTAATAGGCGTTGTCGATGCCCTTGAAACTCAGCATGGGGCCGAGGTGGTTGCCTTCCCCGGTGTGGTTGTAGACGACGTCCAGCAGCACCTCGATGCCGGCCTGATGCAGGGCCTTGACCATTTGCTTGAATTCCGCCACCACGGCAGCCGGGCGCCGGTCGGAGGCGTATTCATTGTGGGGCGCGAAATAGCCGATGCTGTTGTAGCCCCAATAGTTGCGCAGCCCCTTGTCCAGCAGGTGCCGGTCATGCACGAACTGATGCACCGGCAGGAGTTCGACGGCGGTTATGCCCAGGTCCCGGAGGTAACCGATGGCGGCGGGGTGGGCCAGGCCGGCATAGGTGCCGCGCAACTCGCGAGGTATTTCGGGATGAAGGATGGTAAAGCCCTTGACGTGGGTTTCATAGATGACCGTCTCATGCCAGGGGCGCTGCAAGCGGCGATCGCCGGTCCAATCGAAGGTGGGCTGGTGCACGACGCCGCGCTGCACAAAAGGCGCACTGTCGCTGCTGTCTGCCACGTCGGGCCCCTGATCGAATGAATAGGGAAACACGGCCTGATGCCACCGAACCTCTCCTTCAATGGCTTTGGCATAGGGGTCAAGGAGCAGTTTGGCCGGATTGCAGCGGCGGCCCGCTTCCGGTTGCCAGGGCCCGTGGACCCGGAAACCGTAACGTTGTCCGGGGCCTACGCCGGGCAGGTAGCCATGCCAGCAATGTCCGGTGACTTCGGGAAGATCATCCTTGGCCTCCCGGCCCTGGTCGTCGAACAGACACAATTCGACCCGTTCGGCGATTTCGGAAAAGAGGGAAAAATTGGTGCCCGCGCCATCGTAGGCGGCACCCAGCGGGTAAGGAGTGCCGGGACGAATTTCCATCGTTCTGACTCCTGAAGGTTGTCTGCCGGATTACTTGCGTCGTTTCAGCCGGTCAATCAGGCTGCCGAGAGCGGCTGAATCTGGTTTCTTCATGGGGCTACGTCGCAAACCGTCAACAGCACGTCAGGACCGGTCAGGGGCGGGGATGCGCGCGGGCCAACTTGCAGCTGGGTGAAGCGCAAGGAGCGGGCACGGCTTCCTATGACGTGCCCTGGCCGGCCATGGCGGAGCCGTTTGGAGCATTGCTGATGGAGATAGTATAGCCCGGTTTTGGCGGGGTGTTGAAAAAGCCATCTTCTGACTTTCGGCATGCATTGTGCCTGCTCCCGCAGGTTGGAAGTGTGGAAGGTTCGGTACTCTGCCTTTTCCGGTTCGATACCTCATCCTTGCAGTCCAGTTCCTTCGGAGGAGGCGAGGAGGTAGTATAATCGTCCGGATAGCGCTATGCTGCATTCGACTGTCGAATTAGGAAAAGGAGAGAGAAATGGTCCGTAAAGTATGGAGTCTGGTCCTGCTTGGCGTGATGTTGTCCTGCGCTACTGCATTGGCGGGAAATCCCGGGAAGGAGGCGGCCGCCATTGCCGCTGCCGAGCAATGGTTGGCCATGGTTGATGCGGGAAGGTATGCGGCAAGCTGGCAGGAGGCCGCCGGGCTCTTCAGGGATGCCGTGATTCAAGACCACTGGGTCCATTCTCTGAACGCAGTTCGAAAGCCTCTCGGCCGGCTCGTGTCGAGAAAAGTGCAGAGCAAAACCTACACGACAGCACTGCCAGGTGCTCCCGATGGTGAGTATGTGGTTATCCGGTTTGAGACCTCCTTCGCAAACAAGCAACGAGCGATCGAAACCGTAACGCCCATGATGGATAATGACGGCATATGGCGGGTTTCCGGATATTACATAAGGTAGCAGCAGGCGAAGAGAAAGACGGAGATTTTACCGGGGAAACATCCGCAATTGTCATTGACTTTTCGGTTTGGTGCATAGCATGATTTCATTACGTAACGCCAAAATTTAGCGTTGTCGCCAAGTCTGCCATTGGCCGGATGCCAAAACCTCAGCAGCGAAAATCGTGTTCCGGGAAACAGCTTAGGAGGGAATCGATGAATAAGTTAATTGTCCTTTTAATGGTTTTGGGTTTGTTTATCACTTCGTCCAGCAACTGTGTTTATGCTGAAATATCCGAAAACAAGGGTTTATTCCACCAGAATGTCAAGCTCTATACCGGCGACAGCAAGGATTCGTATCTGCTGCTGTTTCCCATCGAAGTCACCCAGCCGGGGCGTGTCCAGCTCGAATTCAAATTATTGAAACCCGACCAGGAAAGATATTTGAAAGCCGTTGAAAAGGCGCACCAAGGCAAGGTGAAAGATCCCGTATTTCGTTGGTCATTGGTCGATTCGCGGTTTTTTGACCAGAAAAAGCCGATGCAGCCCAGCAAATTCCAGCAATGGGTCAATGAGTTCAACAACTACAATCCGGTTGAATATGTAGCCGGCGATGGGATTCGCGGTTTGGTCAGGGCTGCGAAGCAGACCCTGGATTTTGTGTTTGGCAAGAACAATAAACAGAAAAAAGAGGCTCCCGTCTATCTCCATGCCTCGACGAATTCCGTCAGGTTTCCCGATACGCCTGAAAACCACATTACGGTCGGTCGCATGCGCCACGATATCGATTTTAAAGAGCTTTCCGAGACCCAGGGCATGTATTTCCTGGTTTTGGAAAATTTCACCCAGCTTGCCCCCGAACTGGAGGTCAAGGTTTCCTTCCCGGGAACCCAGTACCAGGTCGACAAGGTCTTTTTGCTGCCGCGCGATCTCGGCATCACCGCTTTGGATATCCGTGCCGAGAGCGTTTATGTTGAAGTGCAGAATCTGGGAGAAGGGCGGTTGACGGAAGATCTCTATGTTCGAAAAGGCCAGGATGCCTTGACCCTGATATTGGCCCTAAATGGCAAAAGCTGGGGCGGGGCGACCCTGGCCGGCCTGGATCCGGACCGAAAGCTGATGGAACCTGGAGCCAGGGTAGGCTATACGTTCAAGGTACCAGTGCCGGAAAATGCGGACGTGAAGGTGGGGCTTGTGTTGCCGAAGTTCGCAGATGCCAATGCCGCCAACAACGAAAAGCAAGCCAGGTTCATGGCACCCAAAATGATGATGACCCCGGCTGTTCAGCGCTGATGGGGTGTGGGGCGGTTGCGGTATCGGGAAATCTGGTGCGCACCGCTGCAACGTTCGTTCGAACGGCTGTTTTTTCGGGTGGTAAGCACGCCTGGCCTGACAAGGCTGGATTAGGTCGGTGCGTCAAGCCCTATGGTGAAAGGGAGAGCGTTTGATATTTTATTTAACCGAAGGCCGGCACGCCTATACCATGCGCGGCTATCTGGACAGTTTCGCCCCTGATCTGGCCGAGCGTATTTGCCTTCTTGCCTATCAGGATGATAATAAGCCTTTGCCCGGCACCTATATCTTTGCCGATGTGGAGCGCTTGCATGGACGGCAGACCCGGCGTGCCTTGCGCTTCTGGTCCGTGCTGCATCGTGAGGGTTGCCGACTGCTCAATCATCCCCAGCTTTCCATGCGCCGCTACCGCCTCCTGAAGACATTGCATCGCCAGGGAATTAATGAATTCAACGTTTTTCGACCGTGGGAGCGGATTTTCAATCGCTTTGCCTATCCGGTCTTTCTGCGCGGCGAAAATGACCATCGCGGGACCAGGAGCGATCTCATCCGTACTCCCCAAATGCTCCGCCGCGCCAGATTTCGCCGTCCCTTCTCCCTGATTACCGAGTTTTGCGATACGCGCGGCGAGGACGGATTGTATCGAAAATATTCGGCCATGCGAGTCGGAGGGCGAATCCTGCCTCGGCATGTTTTTTTCAGCAAGCATTGGATGATCAAGCACGCCGATCTCTGCGATGAGCGATTGCTCGCCGAAGAACTGCACTATTTGGCGGAGAACCCGCATGCCAACGATGTGATGGCAATCTTCGAATTGGCCGGCATCGATTACGGGCGCATTGATTACAGTCTTTGCCGGGGCCGTATCCAGGTGTGGGAAATCAACACCAACCCCTCGGTTCTGACTGCCGAAAGCCTGCTGCTCCCTCAACGTCGGCCGGTGGCCGAAGCCTTTGCCGGACCGTTCCGGGAGGCATTGCTGGCACTTGAGGCCTCTCCGGAAGATTCTGAAAGGATAATCGGATGACCTGCCGCATACGTAAAATGAATCCCCAGGATCTGCCCGAAGTCATGGAGTTATTGGAGCGCTGGTCCATGGCGCCGACCCCGGGCGTCGCCAATGCGGAACGCAGCGGCATCGAAATCGCGCATGCCTTTGTCGCCGAGAATGAGGATGGCTGTCTGGTGGGGGTGGGCAGTTATTTGCTGCTCGATGAAGACACGGCGGAAACGGCAAGCCTGGCCGTCGCCCCCCAAGTTCAGGGCATGGGGATAGGCGCCATGCTCCAGGAGGCCCGCCTCCAGGAGATGCTGGCGCGGGGTATTCGCCGCGTGCGCACGGAAACCGATCGTCCGGAAACCATCGCCTGGTACCAGCGCAAGTTCGGCTATCGGGTCGTCGGCAGCAATCCCAAGAAGCATGCCTTCAGCCTACCGGATATCGACACCTGGACGGTGCTGGAACTGGATCTGGAGCAATGGAGCCGCGCCAGGGGGAAACGATGATGGTGCGATTGCGGCGGCATCGGCTGCCTTGGTACCTCTGAGATGACGTCCATGCAGGACACCCCCATCCGTTCCCCGGACGGATTCATCGTCAACCTCTGCCCTACAGGCATGGTGCTCGATCGGACTCTGAATCCCCATGTGCCTCTCTCGCCCGAAGAGATCGCCGCAGATGTGCATCGCTGCGTCGCCCTGGGAGCTAACCTGGTGCATCTGCATGCCCGTGACGAAAACGGGCATCCGCACTATTCGCGAAAGATCTATGCCCGGATGATTGCCGCCATACGTGAGCGGCACCCTGACTTGACCCTGTGTGTTTCCCTCAGCGGACGCATCCATCAGGACTTCAGCCTGCGTACCGACCCTCTGCTGCTGACCGGAGACCTGCGGCCGGACATGGGCAGTCTGACCCTCAGTTCTCTCAACTTCAAGGGCCAGGCCAGTGTCAACGCCCCGGATATGATCCGCCGCAAGGCAGAAATCATGCTGGAGAAGGGTATCAAGCCCGAACTCGAGATCTTCGATCTCGGGATGGTGAACTACGCCAAATACCTCATCGAAAAACAACTTCTCTCGCCGCCTTATTATTTCAACATCCTGCTGGGCAATATCGCCGGAGCCCAGGCTGCCCCGGCCGAGGTTGCGGCCCTCATCGGCGCATTGCCGGCCGATTCCGTCTGGTGTGTGGGCGGCATCGGCCGGCAGCAACTGCCGGCCAACATGCTTGGTCTTCTTTTCGGCCACGGAGTACGGGTCGGACTTGAGGATAATCCCTGGTTCGATGGGGAACGGCGGATTCCGGCCCGGAACGCAACCCTCGTTGAACGCCTGGTTCAGGCGGCGGCATTGCTGGAGCTCGCCCCCGCTTCCCCAGCGGCGGTGCGGCGTCGATTGGGCATCACCCCCCTGTAAACTTTCCTGTCTCTCCTCTCTCCATTTTGCCTGTTTGCCTGCCCCCCCCTCACTATTCGTCTTTAAAAATTTTTGTTCAAAAAATTTATAAAAAGTAGTATCTAATTGTCTTCGGCAAATGCATTGGCCAGGTTCTCGCGGTCAACGCATCATGGGGGGCGCATTTTTCACAATCCGGCGCGCCGCCCCTCACCGGGAGATGGGCTCCCGGACGATGCGCCGACAGAGGAGGGTACGATGGAAAAAGTTTTGGGCAGAAAAATCACCGCAACACCGAGCCTCACCCAATTGGCAAAGGATCTCGAGAAGGTAACCTGTAATCATCTGGTCGGCAGGGAGGTGATCGAGCAGCAGATCATCGATTTGGCCAGGGGGAAACTGGATTCCAGCTATTGTCAGAATTGGGATCGATGCGACAACGGATGGGGGAAATGTACTCCGGACAAGAAAATGTGGCTGGAAAAGATTCATGAAATGCGCCTGGACAAGGTGCTTACCGTTGCGGAAAGGAAGGTTCTTGCCGATCTCAAGGTGGATGTGAAAATCAAATGAGCCTGCCTCTCAATCTGATCATCAAACTGACGCGTGCCTGTTCCTTGCAATGCCGCTATTGTCATGACCGGGCCGAACAGTCGGATTCGATGTCTTTTCAGGTGATGGCCCTGGCGATCGCCAGGGCCTTCGCCAGCGGACACCGGAATTTCCGCTTTATCTGGCACGGCGGGGAGCCTTTGCTCGGCGGCTTGGACCCGCTGCGCAAGGCCCTGGTGGTTCAGCAGGAGTTGGCGGGTGAGGGGCAACGCTTTCAGAACAATCTGCAGACCAATGGCTTGCATCTGGATGAGGAAACGGCGCGATTCCTGGGTGATTTCGGTTTCCGGGTCGGGGTCAGCATCGATGGGCCGGCAGCGGTCCACGACGCCCAGCGCGTCACCGTCGACGGTCGTTCCACCCACGGCCGCATTCTCCGGGGAATCGAGCGCTTGCGGAGCCAAGAGGTGTCTTTCGGGGTCATTTCGGTCGTGACGGAGCGCAGCCTGGCTCTGCCGCCAAGCGATTTTCTGCGCTTTTACCTCGATCACGAACTGTTCGATGTCTGCTTTCTTCCGGTACGCGGTAATGCCAGAGCCATGGGGGAAACCCTGGATCCGGGGCGCTATTATCCCTTCATGATGGAGCTGTTCGACGCCTGGCTGGAACTGGACGAACCGCGCCTGCGGATTCGGGAGTTCGGCGACTGGCTGTTGTTATCCATGGGGTTTCCCGGTTCCCTGTGCAGTTCGGCGGCAAGTTGTGTCGGTGGTACCTTGAGCGTCGAACCGGACGGCAGTGTCTATCACTGTGACAAGTATGCCGGCGAACCGGAGTATTTTTACGGGCACCTGCAGGACCTGGACTTCGCCCGTTTGCCCGAGTCCGCCACGGCCTGCAGGCTGCGGTGCAAGGATCTGGATCTTCCGCCCATCTGCCTTGCCTGTGATTGGCTGCAACATTGCGCCGGAGGCTGTAGTCACGATCGCCTGGTTGAGGGCAGGCATGGCAAGGAGGCGGGGATCTGTTATCGCAAAATGCTGTTGGACCATGTGCGCCTCCGAACCGAACATCATCCTGCCGTCGCCAGGTATGCGGCCACGGCCGCCGCGTCTTCTCCTGGGGAAGGTGTATTCTGAAATTCTGAACCTTTGACTTCCTGCCGCCCCGGTCATGGCCGGGACGGCAGGAAGAAACAGTCCTGAAATCATTCTGTGATTCGGCTTAATCCTGCCCCAACCCCTGCCGCTTCTCGCGGGTCAGTTTTTCCAGATCCTTCTGCACGATGTAGTCGTGAAGATCCATATCACCGGCCTCGGGATAGGCGTCACGGGTGAGTTCCCAACGGTTGAGTTCGTCGCCGCCTGAGGCAACAAAGGCGGTGGGGTTTTTCGTCTAGGTGTTGCAATTAGTGAACATGGTAGGTCATCAAGCAAAAGGCGTGCACCCGGAACCGAAATCGCTCGTGCGCTTTCTGGAGGATCGCTTGCTGCCTGAAGGCAGGAAAAGTTAGAGGTGGCAGAGGTTCAAGGCTTCGAGATAGGGCACCAGGGTCGGGGACGTGCGTGACAGGACAGCCTGCAGTATGGCGCAGAGCAAGGCGCGGGCATGGTTTGAAATGGCGTGCCCTGGCCGGTGCGGAGTATCCGATCGGCTTGCCATCGGTTAAAAATCGTCCCTGACAGCACCGGTAAGCCTCTTTGTTATAATGACGGCATGCAGCAGGCGTTAGATTTTTGTGGACGCGGCTGCAGCCGCAGCCCTAGCACTTAGGGAGAGTAAAGCAATCGCCTGTCTATGACGGGAACTGGATTGCACGGATCTCGGGTGCCGATTCGCAGGAACTGGCCAGGTTATAGTTTTAATATTGTTTCGACAGTTATTGCTCATGGGGCTTGCTTCTGTGGTTGCGCTCATTTTGGTTCAATTCGGTGACGGCCAGGCTTGATCCTGTATAGCATGAAAGCCGGCATCTCGCTTATTCTCCATTCCCATTGACAGATTCGCTGAGGGCGATATGGACAAGGGGTACGTTCTGGCAATTGATCAGGGGACGACGAGTTCGACCGTGCTGGTCTTTAACGATGCCGGGCAGGTCTGTGGCCGGGCGGGGGCCGAAATATCCCAGCATTATCCGCGGCCCGGCTGGGTGGAGCACGATCCGGAGGAGATCTGGACGGTGACGCAGGAGGTGGTGAAGCAGGCGCTGCAAGAGGCCAAGGCCGAGCCGCAACAGGTGCGGGCCATCGGTATTGCCAACCAGCGTGAGACCACTATGCTGTGGAACCGTCACACGGGCATTCCGGCCGCGCCGGCTATCGTCTGGCAGGATCGCCGCACTGCCCGATTGTGCGATGAGCTCAAGCAGGAGGGGTTGGAGCCTCTCTGGCAGCAGAAGACCGGTTTGCTCATCGATCCCTATTTTTCCGCCACCAAGGTGCACTGGTTGCTGGAGCATGCCGAAGGTTTGCGTAGCAGGGCCGCCAATGGCGAAATTGCCTTCGGTACCGTCGACAGCTGGCTGGTCTGGAAGTTGACCGGTGGCCGTTGTCACGTTACCGACTATTCCAACGCCTCACGTACCCTGCTGTACAATATCCATCAACTCGACTGGGACAACGAAATTCTGGCGCGGCTCGATATTCCTCGTCACATGCTGCCGTCCGTCAGGCCTTCTTCCGGTATTTACGGCGAGACCGATCCGCGCGCCTTCTTCGGTCACCGAGTGCCTATCGCCGGCGTCGCCGGGGACCAGCAGGCCGCGCTGTTCGGCCAGGCCTGCCATCGGCGGGGGCTGGCCAAGAATACCTATGGTACCGGTTCCTTTCTGTTGATGAATATCGGTCGCCAGGCAGTGGTCAGCCGTGAGAAGCTGCTGACCACCATCGCCTGGCGTCTCGGCGAGGAACCGGTGGAATATGCCCTGGAAGGATCCATCTTTATCACGGGCGCGGCGATTCAGTGGCTGCGGGATGGCCTGGGGGTGCTTGCGAGGGCTGCCGAAAGCGAGCAAATGGCAGCGTCCCTGACTGACAACGAGGATGTCTATTTCGTACCGGCCATGACCGGACTTGGTGCTCCCCATTGGGATCCATACGCGCGGGGCCTGATCATCGGGTTGACCCGCGGTACCGGCCGGGCTCACCTGGTTCGCGCGGCCTTGGAGAGCATCGCTTATCAGACTCGTGACGTGGTCGAGGCCATGAGTCGCGAATCGGGTATTCAACTTCAGGAATTGCGGGCCGACGGCGGGGCGGTGGACAATCGTTTTCTCATGCAGTTTCAGTCCGACCTGCTCGGCGTGCCGGTGGAAGTTCCCGCCATTACTGAAACAACAGCCCTGGGGGCCGCCTGTCTGGCTGGTCTGGCGGTCGGCATCTGGGCAAGCCGGGATGAGTTGACGGAACGGTGGCAGTTGGCCCGCCGCTACGAGCCCAAAATGGCATCGGCCCGGCGCGAAGCACTGTATGCCCGATGGCGCCAGGCTGTGGAGCGGTCTCTGGGATGGGCCGAGGCTGGCACCCCCTGACCAGGCCCAATTCGATTAACCGGCCCCAACGCCTCGATAAACAGGAGGTGCAGATGTCCGAAGCATCGTGGAACCCCCAGGCACTGTTGGCGCTTTCCAATGGCTATTGGCGGGTCTGCGCTCTGCATGCTGCCGTTAAGCTGGATGTCTTCAGCCATTTATACGATCTGGCCATGGGGGCCGAACAGTTGGCAGGCGAATTAGGGGGTGACCGGGACGGGGTGGAAAGGCTGCTCGTTGCTCTTGCGGCCATGCAATTGTTGGAAAAAGCAGGGGGGCGCTTTACTTGCACGCCAGGTGCCGCCGAATTCCTGGCGCGGCAATCCCCCCATTACATGGGCCACATCATTCTCCATCACCGCCAGTTGGTGGAGTCCTGGGCGCATCTGGATGAAGCGGTCATGACCGGTCGCCCAGTGCGGTCGCCTTACGCCGGCGATGATCCGGAGTGGCGAAAGAACTTTCTGTTGGGCATGTATGACCTGGCCATGCATCTGGCGCCCAAGCTGGTGGCGCAAATCGACCTGGCCGGGCGTCGGCGGCTGCTGGATCTGGGGGGTGGGCCTGGAACTTGGGCCATTCACTTTTGCCGGGAAAATTCCGACCTCGAGGCCACGGTATTTGATTTGCCCTCTACCCGCGGATTTGCCGAAGAGACCATCGCCCGCTTCGGCCTGCAGGAGCGTATCGCTTTCGCGGCCGGGGATTTTTTGGCAGGAGAACTGCCGGGCCGCTATGATGTCGCTTGGCTATCCCACATCCTGCATGGCGAGGGGGAGCAGGAGGTCAGGGCCATTTTAAGCAAGACCGCAGAGGTATTGGAACCGGGCGGTCTGCTTCTGATACACGAGTTCCTCCTCGACGACGACCGGGGCGGTCCTCTTTACCCGGCGCTGTTTTCCCTAAACATGCTGCTGGGCACCTCGGCCGGTCGCGCCTATTCGGCTCGACAGCTGTTCGAATTGATGCGGGAGGCGGGCTTCAAGGATGCCCGGCGGCTGGCCCTGGATCTTCCCGGAGAATCCTCCGTCATCGCTGCAACGGTCTGAACGGCTGTCTTTTACGCCTGCAGGGAAAAGGTTCGGGACAGTATCTGTGCGGGCTTGAAATTTTAAAGGAGGCCGAATCCATCGCACTGCGAAGAGGGGAATTCATGCGTCATAAAACAAAACGATCGTATCTATAGGGTCAGGGTTTGATAACTTGATTCTTGCGTATCTATGGATCTGGGGTCGGACCAAGTCAACCCATTGAATCTTCGAGAAATAAATCCCAAAAATAGGCATTATTTGGTCTTAAACGGCCATTTTTAGGGTCAAAATCGACACTGTAAGCTCCAGATCCTTCTTTCAACACAAATTGGTCGGACTTGCTGCCACACCGGCGCGAACCATGTAGAGATCGATATAAACGAGGCAGCGTATCAGGTGATCGTTTCGTTCAACGGCAGTGGCATGATAGCGGTCTTCCCAGAAAGCTCCCTTGCGTTGCTTGCGTTTATTGAATTCCTGGGCGGTTCTCCCGGCAACCAATTGAAGGCATTTGGCGATAACATTCGGCGCGCTATTCACGACAAGCAGGTGAATATGGTTTGAGGTAGCCAAGTAGTTGAGAACCCTCAAGCCGAAACGTTTCTTGGCTTCAAAGAGCCAGCAAAGCCAGCGCCTACGCTCCTTGGCGAATTTCAGTAGAAATTCCTTTTTGTGGCAACGGTGAGTAATGTGCCACACCTGCCCCTGAATATGATGCCGATTTGCCCTTGCCATCCTTAGAAACCCATTTTTGTGGGTGAAAACAGGGCTCTAAGCCCAAAAAAAGGGCCTATTTAGCCAATTAATTACGATATTTCAATAGCTTGGCTTGGTCCGACCCCCAGAGATGACCCATTCGAGTTTAGGAACTTTGCCACTTACATTTAAATGAACTTCGCACCCTTGTGTTGCATAGAAAAAACTTATTTCTAACTTTGGAAAATTGGAAGCTAGCTTTTCATATGCATTCCTAAATATACAAACTTTGCTGATTAATTCTTGATTGTATCTTTGAGTATAATTTTGGGGATTATTTGATAGATTGAATAAATCCTCTGCAGTTTCCCTGAATTTAGTTATTGCAGCTTCTTTAAAATTTGGCGATGTTTTTGATTGTATTAATTTTAGTTCGATAAAATTCTTTTTTTGGTTGGCATTTATAGTCGTATCTTCTTTTAATAATTCTCCATTCAGGAATGTAAAAATTGAGTCAATGCCGCCGTCACCACCGTCACCGACGATTCCGTATTTAATATCATCATAAGTCAAGTCATGATCTTTTAAGATTTCAGATGCTGAGTATATTTCGAAATATTCGGCCTCTGATAGTTCGTTATCGGCCTCCGCGCATCTGCTTCTAATTACTTGTTGCAAAATTACCTGATCATTTGTCAATTTGGACATTTTTTTACCTTCAGTTTAGGGCTAACGGCTCGCGTAACCTGCTGGCAATGAAGCGCAGCGTAATTGCCAGTCCGCGTTAACGCAGTGGTTGTGCATTAAGTCCTAATTGTTGGCATCGCTGCCCGTATCATCCAATTTTGAAAACATCGCCTTCGCCAATTTCCTATATAAACGCACTCCTTCGTGATACTCGTCGCGCTTATTAACTGGGTCAGGCAGAAAAGAAGTCGGGTTCAACAACTCGAACAGAGATGGTTCATCATGAGGCTGTAGCCCATCATGGCATGTGTCGCACAAGGTGAGAAGATTATCGTCCTCAGTCAACCCCCCTTTTTCCCAAGGTCGTATATGGTGGACGTGGAGTTCAATGTCAGTGTAGTCGTCAGGCCGTCGCCCGCATATCTTGCATCGATAATGATCCCTTTGGATAATTTTCATCCTGTGCTTGGGGCGGGGTGCCCGCTTGAAAACATGGGCCGGAAGGTCTGAGGCGGCCTTGAAACCCATAGCTCCATCGTATGCGGTCTCGTTGGCGCGGATTGCGTCAGAGAAGTACTTTTCGCCGATCTCTTTGACAACCAGGGCGTTTCCCCCGAGACGGAAGTAAACCAGTAACGCCGCAGTGCCGTTCACCACGAGGCAGCCTTCGCCCATCGCGGTCCAAGTATCGGCCATCCGCTCGGCATGAACGAGGGATGCCTGACGTATCTCTCTACCAGGCTTACCGTCCACCCACCCAACCCAATGCGTATAGGCCGTCCACTGCATCTTGCCGTCGGCGGTGCCGAGCAAGGTAATGGCGTAGTATTTGGCATCTGGTTCAATGCACCGTAATTCTTTTGCAAATTCTTCTGTAGCCATTGACTTCTGTCAGTAAGGGATATTTTCGGTCGACTTGCACAACGGATGAATTTAAACGGCAGCGTAGAGACCCACGCGCACCACTGAATTTTTCGAAAACCACTGCTGTTGAACTGTCCGCTTGAAATTTTTTTTAGCGGCTGCAGATTTTGCTACAGTTCTTTTGCTTTTGAAATCAGTTGATTAATCTCATTATACACAAGGTCCCCACCCATCGCCTGAACCTTTTGCCCATAAATTTGATTAAACTTATCAGAACTATCTTGCATAATCGATGGTGTTAATTCAGCAATTTTTTTTCCTAGAGCACTGTTATAGAATTTTATCAACTCATTCATTTCTGTTTCTGTGAAATGCTTTCTATATGTAGGTAGGTATACATTTGTAACTAAATCGTCGAATTTTATTTCCGTTGTAAAAATTTTTTCAAAGTCTGTTTTTAGGTTTTGTGATGCATTATTTATTATTGGCTTTAATTTTTCCTTTATGTCTGAAGGAATGTCTTTTTTGCTTATTCCGTCCATAAACCCTGCGACCATGCCTTGTTGGAAATTGGAGACAAGAATGTTTATCATTTGATAATATTGTTTTTCAAAACCAGCAACTTTCGCAAATTTCTGGAATGTCTGTGGTTTAATTTCTTCACTTGCAAAAACCGATGAGTCCAAAAGGATCATTGAAATTAGCAGAGCGACAAGGCCCAGATGTCTCCTCTTCATAATTCTCTCCTGAGTTGTTAATTTTGCCGCTAACAGATTGGATCGGTGGAAAAATTTCCGCCATATCAACCCTATAGCAGGCAAAAATTTCCACTTATCACGATATTAAAGGGGTAAAAGTGGAAAGTGGTTGTCTCCATTTTCCACCCGTTGATCGTAAAGAAAATCCTCAGAAATCCCGTGTCTCTTCCATGACATATCCGCAAAGGAACCATCCGCGCCAAATTCGCCTGGCGCTACAGCCATGGCCACAAATCCCTGGCCAAAAAGCATCCGGTCTTGCGAAAAACCATGCGAGGAGGAACAACCGCACCGGATTCCTTCCCAACCAAAATTCAATTTTGCGCCAATGGAAAAATTAGTCAATCATTTTAATGTCCACGGCTTTAATGTTTGCGCCAACGCCTCCCAAGCCTTGCCTTCCCCGTCGAATTCCCGTATAGAAAACAGAGCTGTTTCGCCCGCCCCGAGGAGCCCGTAGCTACCCATGTTTGCCACCCCCTGGAAACCCTCCGGATAGTTTTCGGCTACAGGGGGTATCACTGTGCAGCGGGAAAAAATCGGCCGGAGTTTCAGAATTTTCAGAGGAGAATAGGTGAACCTATGCGCAAGGAATCCGGACAAATGAACATCTCAGGCGGATTGTTCCCCTGGCGGGTATCGGGGAGTCTGGTGGGGCTGATGCTTGCCTTCGCACTTTTGGTATCGGCCGCCGGAGAGGCTTTCGCCGGGAACGACTGGCCCAAAATGGCCAGTTCCGCGGACGGCACGGCCATTTCCTATGAAACCTATGGAACCGGCACGCCCGCTCTCGTGTTCGTCCATGGCTGGAGCTGCGATGCCCGCTACTGGCGGCAGCAGACGGCGCATTTTGCCGACCGGCATCGCGTGGTGGTGCTGGATCTTGCCGGACACGGCCACTCGGGGAGCGGGCGGACGCGCTATACCATGGCGTCCTTCGGGGAGGACGTGCGCGCCGTGATGGATGCGGAAGGGATTGAAGACGCCATCCTTGTCGGCCACTCCATGGGCGGCTCCGTGATTGTGGAGGCGGCCCGGTTGCTGCCGAAGCGGGTGCGTGGCCTGATCGGTGTGGATACCCTGGAAAATATCGAATATCCCCTGACTCGTGAGGCATTTTATGGCATGGTCGCGCCGCTGGAACAGGATTTCCCGGCCGGCGCCAGAGAGTTCGTCGCCCAGATGATTTCCCCGCAGACGGATCCCCGGCTCCGGGATTGGATTCTGGCGGACATGTCCGCTGCACCGCCCGCTGTGGCCCTGAGTGCCTTGCGGGAAACCATGCAGCAGTACCTTACCGGTGAGGTGGCCAAGATATTCGAGGAGGTTCGTTTGCCCGTGGTGACCATCAATGCCGATGTGTGGCCCATCAACTACGAAGGCAACCGGCGGCACATGCTGTCCTACGAAGCCATTGTCATCGAAGGGGCCGATCATTTTCTGATGATGAATCGTCCGGGAGAATTCAATGCGGCGCTGAAAAAGGCCGTCGGTATGCTGCCCGGCCCCTAAATCGAGGCTGGCGGCGGTCTCCCCCGCCCGGATTCTCTGGGAAGGGCCCGGCAACTGCGCGGAATGCCTGAACCAAAGCTTCGAGCAGCTTGTCATTGATGCAGTCGCAAATTCGGTTCGACTTTTTGCGAGACCATCATTGTTGGGAGATTACCCCGGGCTGGTCAACAGGCCCAGCACCTTCTGGAACGGGAAGGCGCCCAGGGCGCCGAAATCCGGGTGCCGGCCAAGCTGGGCACGCTGGGCGGCGGGGCTGGTGAGGCCGCACAGAAAGCGGGCCAACTGGCGTGGGTGGGCCAGGGCCGGATGGTTTTCGGCCCGCACCCGTTGGACGATGGCGGTTTCGGCGGCGCCCGGTTCGAGGGGTGCGGTGCGCGGCAGAGGTTGCCCCTGTCCCTGGCGACAGCGGCTGCAGTCGTGACATTCGTCAGTGCCGGTTTCGCCGAAATAATCCAGCAGTTGCCGGGTCAGACAGCGGTTTTGCTCCGCATAGTCCAGGACGTTCCGCAGTCGGGCGATGTTGCGCTGTTCCCGCTCGGCGAAGGTTTTCTGCAGATCGGCGATGAGTTCTCCAGCCTCGACGGTTGGCTGCAGGCGGCGGTAACCGTGACGCAGGCCGGTGGCCTGGACCGTCACTTCCCCCTTTTCTTCCAGATAGCCGATGGCGGCCGTGATCCGTCCGCGTGGCTGTTTCAGGTCGGCGGCACTTGCCTCGGGATGGATGTGGCTCCAGATGCGCCCGGTTTTGGCGGTTGCGAACAGATCCTGCAGGAAGCCGGCACGCTGGGCATCGAAGCCGGCGCAGATCTCCTCCAGAGAGCGGTTGAGGCGAACCTTGAAGCTGTCGTAGAAGGGGCCCGTGGCGCGCAGCACGCCGTTCAATTCCAGATAGGTGAAAACGGTGGCCACGACCAGGGGGCGGATGTCGAACCGTCCGGCCAGTTCGAAGTGGGACACATTGAAGGCCTCTCCCGCGTCGAGGAGGTGCTCCACCAGGGACGCAAGGGCTTCGGGGACCGGGGTGTCCCCGTAACTGAAGTTGGCCAGTACCGTCAGGTCGTCGGCGCAGGCGAGAATTTCGCACCGGGCATCCTGTCCATCGCGACCGGCCCGGCCGATCTCCTGCATGTAGTTCTCCAGGGTCTTGGGCAGGTTGTAGTGATAGATGGCGCGGATGTCGGCTTTGTCGATGCCCATGCCGAAGGCGATGGTGGCGACCACCACCCGCAGATCGCCGGCCATGAAGGCGTCCTGCACGGCGGTGCGTTCTTCGTTTTTCATGCCGGCATGATAGGCTTGGGCGGCGATGCCTGCTGCGGCAAGAAAAGCGGCCATATCCTCAGCGGTCTTTTGCAGGGTGACGTAGACGATGGTCGCTCCGGTTGCCTCTTCACGCAGGCGTTGCAGCAGCAATTCCCCTCGCGCCGGGGCGGGGCAGGGGGAAACGGTGAGATGCAGGTTGGGCCGATGAAAACTGGTGCGGATCTGGTCGCTTTCAGTGATGTTGAAAGCCCGGCGGATGTCGGCGGCGACATCCGGCGTGGCGGTGGCGGTCAGGGCCAGCACCCGGCCGACGTTCAACTCCTCGGCCAGGCGGGCGATCTTGAGATATTCGGGGCGGAAATTGTGCCCCCACTCCGAGATGCAATGGGCTTCATCGATGGCCAGCAAGGCGATGGGTCGTCCCTGAAGACGATTAAGGAAGCGTTCGTTGGCCAATCGCTCGGGGGCGATGTAAAGCAGCTTGAGGCTGCCGTCGGCCAGTTGGCCATAGATGGCCTGGGCCTCGCCGGGGCCGATGCTGGAGTCGAGGCGCGCGGCCCGGATGCCGCGCTCCCGCAGGGCGTCGACCTGGTCCTTCATGAGCGCGATCAGGGGCGAGATAACCAGGGTCAGGCCGTCCAGCAGCAGGGCGGGCAGTTGGTAGCAGAGGCTCTTGCCGCCTCCCGTGGGAAAGATGGCCAGTGACGAGCGTCCCGCCAGCAGGCAGTCGATGACCGCCGCCTGCCCCGGGCGAAACGAGTCGAAGCCGAAATTTTCCTGCAGGCAGCGCTGGATGGGTTTGTTTGACATGATTGCCCTCCTGTGGTGCTGTGGGATGTGCCTCGTTGGAAATTGTTTATATCAATTAATTATTAATTGTTCAAGCATAAACTCCGCCATTCGTGCGGGATGGCTTCCCGGGAGAAGATTGCAGGAGCATGGATGCTATCTGAAGGAAGATCGATTTCTAATATTCTCGGAGCGAAAGGCATTGCAATCGGCATCGGATTGGGGTACAGGTGCTCATGCACCATCAGATAGAGTGGTGCCTTCTGCCAAAGCAGATCCGGTCCTGAAAACGCTTCTCACGCCTTGTCGGATTTGTCTCCAGCAAGTGTTCATCCGGCAACCCAGGATGAAAATCCGTTACATTTTGAGAGAAACCGCAAGCCTCCATGAGCCTACGTACCCTGACTGCCGACCAATTTCTGCGACTGGCGAAGCATTCTCCTATTTTCGATGTCCGTTCTCCGGGCGAATACCAGCAGGGGCATATCCCCGGTGCCCATAATCTGCCGCTGTTTTCCGACCAGGAGCGGCATCGTATCGGCCTGGCCTACAAGCACCAGGGGCGGGAGCAGGCGGTCATTCTGGCCTTCGAGTTCGTCGGGCCGCGTCTGGCGCAATACATCGCCCAAGTCAAGGCGGTCACCGACGCGAAGCAGATCCTGGTGCATTGCTGGCGTGGCGGGATGCGCAGCCAGGCCCTGGCCTGGCTGCTGGAGAAGGTCGGCTACCGGGTCGGCTTGCTGCAGGGCGGCTACAAGGCCTATCGACGGCATGTGCTGGCCGGTTTCGCCACGCCCCTGCCGTTGCGGGTACTGGGCGGCATGACGGGTAGCGGCAAGACCGATATCCTGCAGCATCTGCGGCGCCGGGGGCAGCAGGTGCTGGACCTGGAGGGTTTGGCCCACCATCGCGGCTCGGCATTCGGCGGCCTGGAGGAGACGGCGCAGCCTTCCAACGAGCAGTTCGAAAACGAACTGCACACGGCCTTGCTGAGTTTGAGTCCCGCTCAACCCATCTGGATCGAGGACGAGAGCCGCCGCATCGGCCGGGTCCTCATTCCCGAAGGGCTGTTTTTGCAGATGCGCAGCGCGCCCCTGATCCGTGTCCAGGTGTCGCGCGAAGTGCGGGTGGAACGCTTGTGCCGCGATTACGGCGCCGTGCCCGCGGAACGGTTGGCCGAAGCGGTGCGAAACATCAGCAAGCGCCTCGGCGGCGAAAAAAGCCGTTCCGCCCTGCAGGCCATCGCTGCGGGCGACTATGCGGCCGCCACCCATACCCTGCTCGATTACTACGACAAGACCTACCTGTTCGGCATTTCGAAAAGAAATCCCGCCCGGGTCATCGACCTCGACCCCACAATTGAGGAGCCCTCGGTCATGGCTCGGGCCCTGAGCGCGCTGATGGAAAAATGGACTGAAACCTGATGGCGTAATACTCAAACCCCGCAAAAAACAGGAGGCCGCAATCATGAATCCGAAAATTCGTATCATGCCTTGCCTGGACATGCAGAACGGACGGGTGGTCAAGGGTGTACATTTCGTGGACATCAAGGACGCCGGGGACCCGGTGGCCTGCGCACGTGCCTATTGCGAAAACGGCGCCGACGAACTGGCGTTGCTGGATATTACCGCCACGGTCGAAGGCCGGGCCACCATGCTCGAGGTGGTCGGGCGCGTCGCCGAGGTGACCACGGTACCCTTTACCGTCGGCGGCGGCATTTTCGATGTGGCGTCCGCGGAAGCGGTGCTCAAGGCCGGTGCCGACAAGGTTTCCGTCAGCAGCGCCGCCTTCCGCAAGCCGGATCTGATTCCGGAACTGATCAAGGCGCTGGGCGCGCAGTGTGTGACGGTGGCCATCGACGTGGATCGCAATCCGGCCCTGCCCTCCGGTTACGAGGTCTATGTCGACGGCGGCCGGACCGCTACCGGGGCCGATGCCGTCGAATGGGCCAAGCGGGTGGACGGCTATGGCGTGCCGGTCATTCTGCCGACCAGCAAGGCCGGTGACGGCGCCCGGACCGGCTATGATCTGCCGGTAATCCGGGCCATCAAATCCGCCGTGGCGGCGGAGGTGGTGGCGTCCGGCGGCGCCGGCAAACTGGAACACTTTTATGATGCCGTGCAGGCCGGGGCCACCATTCTGCTGGCGGCATCCATGTTCCATTTCGGCATGGTTCGCATCAGCGAACTCAAGCAATACCTGCGGGAGCGGGGCGTCGCGGTCGCCTGAGGTCCTTCGGGGGCAAGGCAGGCCGGTTACCGAACAGCGTTCCCTGAGATCGCAGTCCTGATTTCACAGGCCCCGGCGAAGGCCGTCGACGGGGCGTCAACCTACAGCAGCGGCTCCAGGGGCAGCAGTTGCAGCAGGAAGACCTTGATGCGTTTTGCCAGGGAGGCGAAACGATCCGGGCCGGCGGCGGCGTTCCAGCTGTTTTCCGGGTCCATGTCCTGCTCGATGCTGTTTTCCACCTGGGCGGCAAGCTGCCGGTTCTCGACCAGGATGCCCACCTCCGTATTGAGGTTGGCGGAGCGGGGGTCGAGGTTGAAGGTGCCGATGAACAGGGTTTCGCCGTCGACGACCAGGGTCTTGGCGTGGACGGCGAACACCGGCGCCTTGTCCTCCAGTTGCGGATAGCGCTCGATGAGGGCGCGCTTGATGGCGGGATCGGGCTTGAACTCGTAGATCCGGATACCGCTGTTGATGAGACGCCGGCGCTGTTTGCGGTAGCCGCTGAAGGCCATCAGATTGTCCGTGGAGGACAGGGAATTGGTGGAGATGCGCACCTCGACGCCGCGTTGCACCAGGCTGTTAAACAGCTCGAAGCCGCCCTCGGGCATGATCAGGTAGGGTGACTGAATGGTCACCCTTTGTTTTGCCTGGCGCAGCAGGTCGGCCAGTTCGGTGGTGGTCCGGCCGCCGCCGGAAAGCCCTCTGCGCTGCTCGTTTTTCCCCGGCGGATCGCTGAGAAAGCGGACTTCCTCCCAAACCATTCCACTCAGCATGCGGTCCAGCTTGCGCGGCAGATCTCCGAGAGCTTCGCGCACCTCCGGGGCGAAATTTTCCGGGTCGCCGGCATAGCGGCGCAGGTGGTCGTAGACGGCCCGGGTTCGTTCCGGATTCATGTTTCGCAGCTCCCGGGTCAGCAGTTTTTCAACCGGTACCGCCAGGGAACTTGCCCAGAACCGGTTGAAACTCTCCTCCATTCCCGCCACCACCGGCCCGACCACCAGCACGTCGCGATCGCGGAAGTTGTAGCGGTGATCATAGTCAAAGTACTCATCCGCCATGTTGCGGCCGCCGGTAATGCCGACGGTGCCGTCGAACAGGGCGGTCTTGTCATGCATGCGCTGATTGACGGCGCGCAGGGCGGTAAGGGCGTTAAGGATGCGTTTCAGCCTGGAGGTGCCGACGGTGACCTTCGGGTTGTAGATGCGGATGTCGATGTTCGGATGCTGCACCAGGGCCAGCAGAGCGGCGGGCGGCGCATCGATGAGCAGATCGTCGACCAGCACCCGCACCTTGACGCCGCGGTCGGCCGCCCGCAGCAGGGCTTCGCTGGCCAGAATGCCGATGTTGTCCGTGCTCCAGATAAAGTACTGGATGTCGATGCTGGAACGGGCCTGGTCGGCCAGCCAAGCCCGAGCCAGCAATGATTCTTCGCCCTTCTCCAGCACGTAGACCCCGGATTTTCCATGAGGGCCGCCGCCGGTTCCCCGGCTCATGAGCGCCAGCAGGGCTGCGGTGGAACGCGGTGCTTCATCCGCGCCCTTTAACGGAGCGGCCATGAGCAGCAACAGCAGGCAGCAAAGACAGGATGGAGCCATGCGCATGGGCATATCTTCCTGATCGGTTGAGGGTGATGGGTTCCAATGGCCATGAGGACTGCCCGGGCGATCACCACAACATGGAGCCGTCGAAAAATTTAGTCCAGCCCGTTGCGGGATGCAGCACCCGGGGTTTTACATCGCCGAGGCGTTGTCCGCGGGCGGCGCAGCCGTGCAGGTAGGTTTCGCGGCCGTTGGCGGTGATTCTGAACACCCGCAATGGCGCTAGCTGTCCCAGATCCCGGCAATAGCGATAGTGGAAATTGTCGCCGAGGTGTTCCTCAAACCGCTCCCCGCACCGTCGCAGTTGCTCCTCATGGGCGGCGGCGTCTTCGAGGTACAGGACATAGGCGGGCGGCGGGCCTCCATCCAGGGCGAGCATTGCGAAAGCCGGCCGCAGGCCGAACTCGGCCAGAGACTGGCGCAGGGCGCCGTCGACATGCTGCTCATGGAGCTTCTCGCCGAAATGGTCGGCGATGCCGTCCTCCCTGCCGACGAAACGCAACCGGGGCACGCTGCGGTAGAAGCCCGTCACCTGTACCAGGTCGCGCAGGCGGTAACGATACAGCCCGCCGGCGGTGGTCAGCACCAGAGAGTAAGTTTGCCCATCCTCGAGTTGGTGCAGCAGGCGGAACCCGCCGCCGTCGCCGGGCAGAAACTCGAAAAAATGGCTGCGCAGGGCCGGCAGACAGCCGCCGGCCATGACCGGCAGGGTGACGAAGCCTTCCGTAGCCAGCAAGCCCTTGCCCTGGATGGTCGCCTGAGGGAAGAGGTCGGCCAATTCGGCGGCCGGCTCGGCAGCGGCGCCGTCGCGCCAGCAGCTGATCAATCGCAGATGGGGCCAGAGGGCCTGGTGCACGGCAGCCGGGTTCGGAGGGCCGGCGAAAGCAGCGCGAACTTCTCCGGCGCGGACGGCATCCGGGCGCAGATGTCTGGTCAGTGTGGTCTGCAAAGGTTCGGTCAGGGGTTGCGGCGTGCTCAGGGTGCCGCGGGCCAGGTCCCCGGCCAATTGCGGCCACCAGCGCTGCAGATGGCCGCACAGCAGGATCAGAAAGGTCGGATTCCAGACGGAGATCAGGGCCAGGTTGCGGCTGCGCAGCAGGAACAGCAGGGTCGCATACCAGAAACTGTCCATGTCGCGAACCTGTTTGACGTCGGCCGGTACCGCCTGGGTGGCGCGCACCAGCCAGCCCTTGAATCCGCCCAGGTAGTCACTGTCGTCCTCGAAGCCGACGGGTATCCCGCCCGCCGTACGCTCCGCCTGCCGGGCGGCCGGCGTCACCGACCAGTAGCTCTGGCCCCCCAGCAGGGCCGGCATGCTGCGGAACAGGTCGGCCATCCAGGGGGCAATGCCGCGCTGGAACTGGGTTTTGAGTCCCCGGGTGTAGGGGATCAGCTTCGAGGCCGTCGCGGAACCGCTGGTCGGTTCCAGCAGCAGCACCGGTTCCGCCGTCAGCACCGCCGCTTCGCCGTCGGCAATAAGCCGGATATAGGGTTCGAAGTCCTCATAATCGGCCAGGGGCACGGCGCGTTGAAAATCCTCGATGGAGCGAATGGCATCAAAGCCGTGGCGGCGACCGAAGATGGTGGCGGTGTTCTGCCGCAAAATGTCCCGCAACACCGCTTCCTGAGCGGCGGCGCTGTTACCGAGGGCCCGGTGGAACCGGCGCGACTCCGGCAGGGTCGACAGATACCAGAGGCTGTTGGCCAGCAGGCAGCGCAGGCGGCTCATGGGGCACCGTTGCCTTGCAGACCCAGCATGCGGCGGCCGGCGGCGGTCAGGTTGGCATGGCTGACTTGAGCCAGGCAGGCCAGTTCGTCGCCGTGGATGTGGCCGGGGTTGGCCTGCTGGAAAAAGGCGATGTGGGGATCCCGCAATCTTTGCGCCGTTACCTCCGCCAGCCCAGTTCTCAGGGGGGTGGCCCGGTGCAGTCGCACCACTCCGTGGTCGGCATCGAACTCCTCCGGAAACTTGCGCCGGGCCAACACCTCAAGGATGGGGCGCAGGGCCGCCGCGTGATCCTGGCCGTGGCCGGGATAGAAGGTGCGGAAGAATACCGGCAGAAAGCGGTAGGTCTTGTATCCCGAACAGATGAGGAACCAGTACACCGGGCGATCCCGGATTTCCTCCGCCAGGGCAAAGACCAGGCGGCCCCACAGGCGCGGCAGGACCGTCTCCCCCCAGAAGGACCGGCTGATGACCGTGTCGCCGGAGAAGAAGGCAATCAGGGGTTGGTCGTCGACCACCTCCTCCATCCGCATGAGGGTGGAAAAGCCCTGCAGCGTGCCCTGCTCCCGTTCGTGGAGTAGAATCACCCACTCCTTTTCGGCCAGGTCCCCCTCAAAACTGCACCGGTCTACATTGTCGTAGGACGCGGTCATGAGTTGCAACATGGCGTCCCGTTCCGCTTCCGTTAAGGCCGTGACGGGCTTCACCGTTCCCGCCAGGCGCTCCGCCGCCAGGGTTGGCGGCAACAGTCGCCCGGTCGCCGTCCCGGGCCGTTCAGAGGGTGGCGATTTCGACCTGGCTGTTTCGTCCATCGAGGCGGTCATGGAAGGTGCTCCCGTTATCCCAGCCGACGGTATAGAGCCGGCTGACGTAATCGATATGGCTGTAGCGGCGCGCCACGCCCAGCAAGGGATCGCCGGCACTGAAGCCGGCCATGAGAAAAGCCAGTTGGCGCTCCCTGGCGGTGCGCAATTGACGGCGCAGCAACAGGTCGAAGACCGCCGCATCGTTCTCGGCGATGCAGTGCAGTGCGGCATAGCCCATGGAAATGACGGCTCCCGGTGGCGGCAGGGGCAGTAAACCGCGCAGGCGGTTATAACCGTTATACAGGGGGCGCCCCCAGCGCAGCAGACCTTGGTAGCCGCGCACCACCGATTGTTTGAACCCGCCCTGTTCCCAGAGTCCCAGGATGCCGACCAGGCGACCCCGGCGCAGGGCGATTAGCAGGTCCTGGCGCCCCAAGCCGCGCAGAAGTCCGCTTTCAGCACCAAAATCGGCCACCGTGAGCACCGGGAAAAACTGCCGCAGGGATCCCTGCCGGTTGAGAAAAGCGACCAAATCTTCCAGATCGATGTCGTCGCCCCGGCGGATTTCGCAGCCGGCCGAGGCCGGCTGTCCTGTGTCGCGGCTGTGCAGCGCCAGGGTATGCAGGCGCTCCAGGGGACGGTAGCGGGGAAAATGGCGGCGCGCCCGGGTCACCAACACCCCTTCGGCCTCCCGGTTGCCTTCGATGATGGTGGTCAGATAGCCCTGTACCCGCCGGTCCTGGTGCAGTTCCCATAGACAGCGGAAGCCGCCCGCGACCAGCCAGCGGGCCCGGAAGCGATGGTCCACCCGCAGTTGCCCGAGATAGCCGACGGTTTCCGGTCGGCCGTTGATGAAGCGCCGCCGCAGGGCGCGGCAGGCCATGGCGGCTACCGCGCCGCTCGGCAGATGGCGCGCGACCAGGGTCTGGCAGCCGTCGCCCAACACCTCGCAGCCGAGAAAGTAGGACGGCGCCCGCTCATAGCTGATGGTGACGCTGCCGGGCACCGGATTGTCCCGCAGCAGGCGGAGAATGGCGGCATCGTCGGCCGGGGTCGCCAGTTCGAAGGCAAATTCCGTCATGATTGTTCCTCCGCGGGGACCGGGGTGGCGGCCAAGGTGCCGTCCACGGTCAACAGCGGTACGCTGCAGCCTTCGTCACCGAGGGGATACTGGCGCCGTTGCAGCACCTCTCTGCGCATCAGCAGGTTGATGACGAAGAAGTGGCCCCACATGAACAGGCTGCGGCTGTTGACCCGGAAATCCAGGCTGCGGCGCAGGATGGAAGGCAGACCGAAAAATCCCCGGCGCGCGTCGATGCAGGATTCTTCCAGGGCCTGCGGGGTGATGCCGGCCGGGGTGAAAGGCAGCATGCCGTAGCGGTAGGCGGGGTCCAGCCACCAGCGCTCGAAAAGCAGACGGTTCTCCCTCTCCAGCCGTTGATAGAGGGGGGTGCCGGGGAAGGGCGTCAGGTGGTTGAAGGCGGCCAGGTAGAAGCGCTGCCGGGCGGCGAAGGCCCGCGCCTGGTCGAGGCTGGCGGCGGAGTCGCCGTCGTAGCCGAAGACGAAGGTGACGTAAAGGCGGATGCCCTGGCGCCGCAGGTTGGCCAGGGCCGTCTCGTAGCTGCCCCGGGCGGTGGCAAAGCCCTTGCCCATGCTTGCCAGGGTGTCCAGATCCAGGCTTTCCAGGCCCATGAGCAGCCCCTGGCAGCCGCTCTGCGCCAGCAGGCCGAGGAGTTCTTCGTCGAAGGCGGCATCGATCCCGGCCTGGCCGACCCAGCGGATTCGCAGGGGGATGAGGGCGCGCAGCAGTTCCTTGGCCCGCGGCGGGTCGGCGACGATGTTGTCGTCGACGAAAAAGATCAGGGGCTTTTTGATGCCGCGCAGTTCCTCGACCACCTCGTCCACCGGGCGCCAGCGATGGGTGCGGCCGAAGAAGGTCTGGATGGCACAGAATTCGCACGGATGTGGGCAGCCGCGGCCGGTCTCCACCAGGGCCACGGGCAGATAGTTCTTGCCGGCAAAGATGCGGCGATCCGGGGTGCTGCCCGCCAGGGACGGCCGCCTGTCGCTCTGGTAGCGGCGTGCCAGGCGGCCCCGGCGAAAATCTTCGACGACCCGGGGCCAGAGGCCTTCCGCCTCGCCGACCACCACCGCCTCGGCAAAGTTGGCCACTTCGTCGGGCATCAGGGTGGCGTGGAATCCCCCCATGACCACGGGCACCCCCCGGCGCCGGTATTCGCCGGCAATCTGGTAGGCGCGTCGGGCCGTGTAGGTTTCCACGGTGATGGCCACCAGGTCGGTGGGCTCGTCATAGGGGATGGGCTCCATCCGATCATCGAAGAAGCGGATGGTCACATCCGGCGGCGTCAGGGCCGCCAGCAGCGCCGGCGCCAGGGGCTCCATCTGCCAGGTGCGGATGTAGGGCGCGCCGCGCCGGCGCCCCATGCAGGGTTGGATCAGGGTCAGCCGCACCGGAAATCCTCCCGGCCAAAGGCCGCCCGATACCAGTTTTCCTGCGGCGGCGAACCGGGCCGTGTCACGGACCAGGGTTGGGCGAAGCGCGGTTCGCGGTAGAGGCGGCGAACGAACCGCCGATAGGTCAGGTTGCCCAGGGCGTTGATGGCCGAGTTGGTGGTCAGACCGCGCATGCGGCGAACGATGGAGCCGATTTTGAAGGTCTCCCGGTAGGCCCACTTGAAGCCCCGGTACAGTTCCTCCGGGGTCATGCGGGCCGGTTGGATGACTACGTGCATGGTGTCGTAATCATCCCAGTTGTAGCTCAGGATGCGACCTTCCCGGTGCAGACGCCGGAACAGTTCGGTGCCGGGATAGGGGGTGTAGAGGGAATAGCGCGGGATGTCGATGCGCAGGGCATTGACCCGTTCGACGGTGCGCTGAAAGGTTTCCGTGGTGTCATGGTCGAAGCCGAACACGAAGCAGCCCTGGACGCTGATGCCCAAATCGTGCATGGTGCGGACCAGAATGTCGTAATCCACCGGCTTGTTGAACCCCTTGCGAATGTCCTGCAGTACCGTCCGACTGTCCGATTCAAAGCCGAACAGCAGGTAGCGGCAGCCCGAAGCCCGCAGCAGTTCGAGAAGCTCCGGATCGTGGGCGATGTCGACGGTGGCCAGGCCGCCCCACTGCTTTTTCAGGGGGATCATGGCCCGAAACAGCTCCTTGGCGTAGTCCGGGTCCTCGGCGATGCTGACATCGTTGAACACCAGGTAGCGGCCCCGGGTCAGGCGGATGTCGCGGATGACATCCGCCACCGGCCGTTTCAGAAAGTCCGGCCAGACGGCCGGGACGGTGCAGAAATCGCAGACCTTCTTGCAGCCGCGGGTGGCCTGGACCGTATCGGGCAGCATGTAGCCGGAACGGCGGTGCAGATCCCGGCGTGGCGGCGGCACCTCGGCCAGCATGCCGTCGCCGATGGCATCCTCTTCGTAGACGCGCTGCAGGCGGCCGCGCCGGAAATCCTCCAACAGCCGCGGCCAGGCCTGTTCTCCCCGGCCGATGACGATGGCGTCGGCATGGCGGATGGCCTCCCCCGGGAGGATGGTGACATGCACGCCGCCCAGCACCACGGGAATGCCCCGGGCCCGGAAATGGTCGGCCAGCTCGTAGCCGCTGTTGGCGCAGCCGGTGATGAGGCTGATGGCCACCAGGTCGGCATCGGCATCGCGGGGAATGGGGTCGACGCTGCCGTCCACCAGTCGCACCTTCACCTCCGGCGGCGTCAGGGCGGCCAAGGTGCAGAGGGACAAAGGCATTTCGCGCATGGAGCGCACATGGGGGCCGAGGTGCAGCTTGTGCATGTGGGCGTCCGGCATGATCATCAACAGCTTCACGGGTTTTACCTCAGCTTGTTAGCAGTCAATCACGCCGCCGGCCCTGGATGGTTGGAAGTTTCGGGTCTGAATGTGCCGGAAGAAATGCCTTGTCAGAAGCAGCATAGCAGCGGAAGAGGGGCCAGGCAATAGCCATGCCTCGCCATGTTGTGCCGCATCATTCCAAACCCGTTCCGACGATGCTGGCCAGAAAAATGACGCTACCGCAATACGCAACATTGGGACATTCAGTCTTGACATGTCCAAGGGGGGATCGTTATAAAAAGGAAGGTTTTTTCCTGCTGGAATAAAACAACCTCTTTGCAAATTTTTCCCAAGCGGGAATTACGCCATTCCCTTCCAATCCTTTCTAAAATGCGCCCAGGAATCCTGGCGCCATATGAGTTCCCTTATGCATATGAGTTGGAAAATGCTGCAAACACAACGCAGGCGGACGGTGCGGAAACGCTGGCTTGGCACCTTGGCGGTGATGCTGGTGTTGGTGGCCCTGGGCTTTTCGTTGCACCTATCAGGCGGTCGGCCGGATTCGGCCGACTCCAATACGTCTCCGGTCCTTTCCGCCCGTCCGCCCGAACCGGAACACGTTTTTGTTCGAACCATCCAGACCGGCGACACTTTGAGTTCCATTTTTGGCCGCTTCAATATCAACCAAGGGACCCTGCACCAGATTCTGGCCGCGGATGAGGCGCTGCTGGCTCTGGATGTGTTGCGGCCGGGCAATGTACTTACCCTGACCCTGGATAAACAAACTCGCCAACTGGAAGAAATGGAATTATTCATCCATGCCGGCAGTCGGGTTGTCTATCGGCGCGTCAATGACAGCAGTTTTGACTTTGAAGAAATCATCCAGCCGGGAACCTGGGAACAGGAACTGCTGGAGGGCGAAATCAACGGCAGCTTTTTTGTGTCGGCCACTCGGGCCGGTTTGACCGATGGCGAGACGGCGGCCATCTCCGACCTGTTCAAGGATCAGCTCAATTTCCGGCGGGAAATCAAGGCCGGGGACAGGTTCCAGGTGGTACGCAAGCGCCAGTTTGTCGAAGGAGAATCTACCGGCCAGAGCCGCATCGAAGGCGTTCGCATTCTCCGTCCCAACCGGTTGTACAGCGCCTTTTTATTCGAAGACGGCAACTATTATGATCACCGGGGCGAGAGCCTGGTTCGCGCCTTCATGCGTTATCCCACCAAAAGCCGTCATCGTGTCAGCTCGCACTTCAATCCGGTCCGGCGTCATCCCGTTACCGGCCGTATCGCTCCCCATAACGGCGTCGATTTTGCCATGCCCATCGGCACGCCCGTCAAGGCTATCGGGGATGGAGTCGTGACGCGTGTCCATCACCACCCCTTTGCCGGGAAATACGTCGAAATTCAGCATGGCGGCCAGTATGTGACCCGCTATCTGCATCTGCATAAAACCCTGGTCCGGCGCGGCCAGCGGGTCCAGACCGGCGACCGCATCGCCCTCTCCGGCAATACCGGTCGTTCCACCGGACCGCACCTGCACTTCGAACTGCACGTCAACGGCCGTCCGGTCGATCCTCTTAGGGCCAAGATTCCCATGTCGGCTGCCGTTCCCAGGGAAAAGCTGCCGCAATTCCATCAGCGGGTGGCGGTTCTGGTTGCGATGATGGAGCAACCGCAAGGCCATGTGGCCGCCGCCGAAGACACGGAAGAGTCGGCGGGACGCATCTGATCGGCGGCCTTTTTTTCGAATCCAGATCGAAACACCCTCCCGTCCCTGTTCTTCGATTGCCATACGGCCCCAAAGGCCCTACTATTTTTTACAGGCAAGGTGTCGTTCCTTGTCTTCAATCAGCCTCAGGATAAATCATGCACAATTTGCCGAAATGTCCCAAATGCGGTTCCGAGTATACCTATCTGGACGGAACCCTGTATGTCTGCCCTGAGTGTGCCCATGAATGGACCGTCGGGACAAGCGACGCGGGGAAGGAAGCAGGGCGCGTGGTGCGCGATGCCTTTGGGAATGAACTTCAGGATGGCGATACGGTAACGGTCATCAAGGATTTGAAGGTCAAAGGTTCCTCGTCCGTCGTGAAGGTCGGCACCAAGGTCAAAAACATTCGGATTGTCGACGGGGATCATGATATCGACTGCAGGATCGAGGGCTTTGGGTCGATGCAATTGAAATCGGAGTTCGTCAAGAAGGCATAGCCGTGTTGCGCCTCAGCCAGGCTTTGGGGCGCGAGCTGCCGTTCCGACTCATTCTCTTGTTGATTGGTGTTGAGGCCGGATATGTTTCGTTCCCGTTGGTTCACGGTGCCGCTGTTTTTAATCCTGTTTTTTGGCGGCGGCTTTTTGGGCTCGCAATTGGCCGCTGTGGTGGCGCCGGATTCGCGGGTCGCGGAATTCATCAGTTTCTTTGCTCTGCCCGTGGCCTTTGTCTTCGGCGTGGCAGCTTGGGCCGGCGCCGCCATTCCCTGTGCGGTGCGGGTTCTCATCGGCCGCTTCCAGGGTCGGGAGCGTTCCCCTGCGCCCGGAAAAACCGCGGTTGATCCCCTTATCCCACCCGGATCCTTTTTGTTCGTCCCCCTCTCCGTTGTGACTTCATCTCTGGCCGGCCTGGTGGTTGCAATCCTGGCGACACGGCTGGGGTTTGGCTGGGTGGTGTGCCTGTATGTGATGCTCGGGCTGGGTTATGGCCTGACCTGCTGGAAACTCGCACAAGGGGGCTATCTGGAGTTTCCCACACACTAACCGTGGCGTATCCGACCTTTTGGGTCGGGGGCAAAAACGGCCAGCAGTTCAGCGGCCTTGCCGCGATTGGCGCCGTTGCAGCTGATGAACCTTTGCACTGGGAAGCTGATCAGTTCGGCATCGGCATAGGCTTGACGGGTGAAGTCCGTATCGTGGTTGGAAATGACCACCGTAATGCCTCTGGCGGCCACCTCCACGGCCACATCGGCCAGTCTCTGCTGGCTTTCCAGATCGAAACCGCCGGTACTGTAGTTGGTGAAATTGGCGGTACGGGAGAGGGGCACGTAAGGCGGATCGCAATAGATCACGTCCCCCGGTACCGCGGAAAGCATGGTTTTCTCGAAATCCCAGACGTTGAAAGTCGCCCTTTGCCGGGTTGCCTTGTCGCTGAAGAAGTGCATCTCCCGGGCGGGGAAGTAGGGTTTTTTATAACGGCCGAAGGGAGCGTTGAACTCCCCTTTGGCGTTGTAGCGACAGAGACCGTTGTAGCAATGCCGGTTCAGGAATAGAAACAGGGCGGATTTGAGTCGGCCATCATCCGTGGTGTTGAAGATGTTCCGCAAGGCGTAGAAAGCGTCTTCGGCATTATTTTCATGGGTGAAGAAGGTGCGGCAGTATGCGATGAACGATTCGCCTTCCTCTTGCAGGCATCCAAATAGAGTGATGAGGTCCCGGTTGGTATCGGTGAGGAAGTAACAGGGATAGCCGGTGTTGAGGAACACGGCGCCCGAGCCGACAAAGGGCTCGATGAGCCGACCGCCGGATGGCAGGACCTCCAGAATGCGCTGGAGAATCTGGAATTTGTTGCCGGCCCATTTGAGAAATGGTTTCACGTCAGTCCCCTTCCGATTGCAGGACTTGTAAAACATTTTGCGGCTCCGGGCAATGTTTTTCGCCGATTTGGTTAATTGTCGCTCGTGTTGTGCTGCCCGGATGCCGGTATGACCTCGACAGGGAATGGCGTTGAATCGGGCCGGCAGGATGTGTCGGGGCGGAAGTGGTTCTGCAGGCTTTGCACAATGCAAAAGAGCCTGATGTTGCGCTGAGTTGGTCCTCTTGCTCAAGGAGGATTTCAGCGATCATCAGGCTCTTTCCCCCGGTGCTCTCAGAAAGAATTTCTTCCTCAAGTTATGCACATCGATGACGCGGTGCGTTTCGATGTGGGAGCGGGGGTGCATAGGAACCGCTGCGTCGGAGGATTTTACCCTGCCTTGGCTTTTTTCGTCTCTGGCAACCACTTGATCTTCGGTTTGTCAGGACGGGCGGCACCTACGCTTTAAATATACCCCCGGCGTCTCGGAAGATCAACCGTCCCGGCCACTTTTTTTTCAAGAGCATTTTTCGAGGCGTAGGTCCGGAGGATGGCTCACCCTCGGAATGAAAGAAGGTGGTACGAGCAGGCAATGGGCCGCGTTGTTATGGAGAAAAACATTCGGGAGCGATGGTTCATCGCAAGCGGCTTGTCTATAATTGAATCCGAAGGTCTTTTCGTCCGAACTGAGCGAAGGAGAGGGATATGAACGATATGGATACGATCCTGATTACCGGGGCCAATCGCGGCATTGGCCTGGAACTGGCAGCTCAATATGCCGCCGACGGGTGGCGGGTACTGGCCTGCTGCCGGCATCCGGAGCGCGCGGAGCCCTTGCAGCGATTGCATGCAGCGACCTCGGGTCGCCTCAGCATCCATGGTCTGGAGGTGACCGACAACGAAGCTATCCAGGCGCTGGCGCGGGAACTCGATGGCCAGGACATCGACATTCTGTTCAACAACGCCGGTGTCGGCGGCGGCGAGCATCAGGCTTTGGGGAAGGTGGACGTCGAAGACTGGCTGCGGACCTTCCGGGTCAACACCATCGCGCCGCTGAAGGTGGCCGAAGCTTTTCTTCCGCATGTCGGCCGCAGTCGGCAGCGCATCATCGCCACCATGGGCAGCGTCATGGGCAGCCTCGCCGAAAACACCTCCGGAGGGCACTATATCTACCGCAGTGCCAAGGCCGCGGTGCACATGGTCGGCCGCTGCCTGGCCGTGGATCTGCGCGCGCAAGGCATCATTTCAGTCCTGTTCCATCCCGGCTGGGTGAAGACCGATATGGGGGGTGCCAACGCCCCGGTCGCCCCCGCAGACAGCGCCGCCGGCCTGCGCCGGGTACTGGCCGGCCTGCGTCTGGAGGACAGCGGACGTTTCTTCGATTACCAGGGGAATGAGCGTCCCTGGTAGTTGTGTTGGCCCAATGCGAACCAATCCAGAAGGTTGTCATTCTTCTGCAGTTTGACAATTCCTGCCCAGCGGCAACAATTTGAACAACGTTCAAATTGTTGCAAGACGGGCGATCGATAGCCGTCGGCGATTTGTCATACCCGCTGCGGCTGCCGGACCAGACTCTGCCTGGGTTATTGCTCGGAAGGAGGAACCCCCATTGCTGGAAGAATTTCCCTTTGCCGACGAACTCGGCCCCGCCCGAATCGTGCATGTCCACGAACCCCGCATCGGCCTGAAAGGGGTGCTGGTGGTCGACAACCTGGCCATGGGCCCCGCCATCGGCGGTTTGCGCATGGCACCGGATGTCAGCACCGCCGAGTGCTTTCGGCTGGCGCGGGCCATGACCCTGAAAAACGCTGCGGCGGGGCTGCCCCACGGCGGCGGCAAGTCGGTGCTGTACGGCGATCCAAGGATGCCGGCGGCGGACAAGGAGCGGTTGATTCGGGCCATGGCCTGCGCTCTGCGCCACTGCGATGACTACGTTTTCGGCCCGGACATGGGTACCGATGAGGCCTGCATGGCCTGGATCAAGGACGAAACCGGCCAGGCCGTGGGACTGCCCGAGGCTCTGGGCGGTATCCCCCTCGACCAGATCGGCGCCACCGGGTGGGGGCTGCGCCACGCCGTGGAAGCCGCTGCGCCGGCGGCCGGTTTGGCCCTGTCCGGGGCCCGGGTGGTGGTGCAGGGCTTTGGTGCCGTGGGGCAGCATGCCGCCCGCTTTCTCGGTCAGCTGGGAGCGGTGCTGGTCGGTGTGGCCGATTCCCGTGGCACCCTGTACGATCCCCAGGGTTTGGATATCGAGGGGTTGGCGCAATTGAAGCTGCAGGGCGGCAGCGTGCTGGATTATTCCGGCGGCCGGAAACTCGAGTTGGATGCGGTTATCGACCTGGAATGCGAAGTCTGGATACCGGCGGCGCGACCCGATGTCATCACTGAAGCCAACGTCGACCGGTTGCGCACCCGGATGGTCGCCCAGGGCGCGAACATTGCCCTGACCCCCGAAGCCGAGCAGATTCTGCACCAGCGCGGCGTTCTGTCCCTGCCGGATTTCATTGCCAATGCCGGGGGGGTGATCTGCGGGGCCATGGAATATCGCGGCAGTTGGAAAGGCCAGGTGTTTGAGGTGATTGCTGAAAAAATCCGCGCCAACACCGAAGAGATGCTGCGCCGGGTGCAAAAGGACGGATTGCTGCCGCGCGCCGCGGCGACGCATATGGCCTTGGCGGCCCTGCGTCAGGCCATGTCCACCCGCCGTTGGAGTATTTTCTGAGCAGGGCCTTGCCGATGCACCGGGAGGGGTTATGAGCGAAAAGGTGGGCAGCTATTATCACTGCGGCGGCCTGGAGCCGTTGACCGGGATGACCATCCCCGAGCATTTTGCCGAAGTTGTCCGGCGCTGCGGCGCCCGGGAAGCGATCGTGTCCCGGCACCAGCAGCGGCGCCTCACCTACCGGCAATTGGCCGCCGAGGTGGACGATCTGGCCCGGGGCCTGCTCGCCATGGGCTACCAACGCGGCGAGCGCATCGGTGTCTGGGCGACGAACAGCATCGAATGGCTGTTGCTGCAGATGGCCACGGCGCGCATCGGCGTGGCCCTGGTGGCCATCAACCCCGGCTATCGCCGGCAGGAGATCGCCTACGCCATCCAGCATTCCGAGGTGCACGGCCTGTTCGTCATGCCGGCCTTTCGCCGCAGCGACTACCTAGCCATGCTGGCAGAGGTGCTGCCCCCTTTGCAGAACCCGGAGCGTAACCTGAAGCATGCGGATTTCCCCTTTCTGCGCCAGGTGGTGTTGTTCGATCCGCGGAGTCCTGCCACGACTCCCAGGCTGCTGCCGGGCCTGACCCTCTGGCAGGAAGTGCTGGCCGCCGGTTCCGCCGTCTCCCCCGCGGCACTCGATGCCGCGACCGCCGCTCTGGATCGGGACGACACCATCGCCCTGCTGTATACCTCCGGTTCCATGGGCTTCCCGAAGACGGCGGTGCTGTCCCACCACAACATCCTCAACAATGCCTGGTTCACGGCGCGGCGCATGGCCTTCACCGAAACCGACCGGCTGTGCGCCCCGGTACCTTTTTATCACTGCTTCGGTATGGTGCTGGCCAACCTGCTCTGCCTGGCGGTGGGGGCCTGTCTGGTGGTTCCGGAGGAGTATTTCGACCCCCTGGCGACCATGGGGGCCATCGAAGCGGAGGGCTGTACCGCCTTGTACGGGGTGCCGACCATGTTCCTGGCCCAACTGGAGCACCCCCAGCGCGGCGATTTCGATTTGACCAGCCTGCGCACCGGCATCATGGCGGGCGCTCCCTGCCCGCCGATCTTGATGCGGCGGGTCATGGAAGAGATGCCCTGCCCGGAAATTCTCATCGGCTACGGTATGACCGAGGCCTCGCCCGTGACCCATCTGACGGCGGCGGAGGATTCCCTGGAGGTTCGCCTGGAAACCGTCGGCCGCAATCTGCCGCATCAGGAGGTGAAGCTCATCGATCCGGACAGCGGGGTCACCGTCTCCGTCGGAACGGTGGGGGAGGTATGTTTTCGCGGCTACCATGTGGCCAAGGGCTATTACGGCGATCCGGAGGCGACCGCTCTGGGCATCGATGCCGACGGCTGGCTGCACTCCGGGGATCTCGGCATCATGGACGGCGACGGCTATTTGCGCATCACCGGTCGTCGCAAGGAAATCATCATTCGCGGCGGCGAAAACATCTGCCCCTGGCAAATCGAACAGCAGCTTCTCCAGCATCCCAAGGTGGCCGAGGTGGCGGTGTTCGGCCTGCCGGACGAGTTCTACGGCGAACAGATCATGGCCTGGGTGCGGCTCAAAAGCGGGGAACGGGCCGATGCAGAGGAACTCAAGGCCCACTGCCGGAGCGGTCTGGCCCATTTCAAGGTGCCGGCCCAAATCTGGATTGTGGCAGAGTTTCCCAAGACCGGCAGCGGCAAACTGCACAAGCCGCGCATGCGGGAGTTGTCCCTGGAGTGGCTGGCGCACAAAACAATATGAGCCGACCCAGGTAAAAATACGGGAAGGATTGCATGCTGAAGGCAATCCTTCCCGTTTCTGAATGGCCATGATTCTGGAGGATGTGGTGGACCGAACCTCGGTTACGGCGAACGCCGCCGTTTTTTCCAGCGCGGCAGCGCCCACAGGTACAGTCCGGTACCCGCCAGGACGATAAGCGCCAGGGCCACAGCGTCATACACCAGTTTGCCGGGGGTGCCGGCGAGTTTTCCGGTATGCAGATCTTTCATCAACCGGTTCCAGTTGATGCTCTGTGGTTTCGGTTTTTGGTCGTCGGCACCTTCCCGAATTCGATAGCCGTCCACTTTCTTCCAGCTGCCGCTGTGGGCGTCGACAAACAGCTCTCGGCCCGATCCGGGCATAATCTTGTAGACCAGCCTCCCCTGGCTTTCCAGCACCTCGATTTTTTCGATGGGGACAACCCCCCATTCGTGCCGGGCCATCCCCAAGGCCTGCTCCAGGGTGACGGGAAGTTGTTTGACCGCTGTGTCCGTAGTTAGCAGGCCTTGCAACGGGGGTTTGGCCGCCCCCGGGGAGAACAGATCGCGGTGATTGAGCCAGATGCCGGTCAGGCTCAGCACAATCGTCAGTGGTACTGCGATCAATCCGAGCCAGATGTGCCAGGTTCGAGAAAGGGAAAAAAGCCGCAGGTGCAGATTATCCTTGGCTGTGCGCATCGCTTGCCGTCCTCTTAGAGTTTCACTTCCAAACCTGCCAGCCAGGTGCGGCCGATGCTCTCTTCGCGCCGGCTGGAACTGCCGTCCATAAAATATTCCTGTTCGACCTTGCTGCGATTGGTGATGTTGCGCCCTTCAAGGAACAGGCGGGCGTTTTTGCTCACCTTCTGATATACGGCGATGTCCACGGAGGAGTCGGCGGCCTTTATCTTACGGGTGCCGTCGGCTTTGTTCTCCGTGGTTTTGGCTACGTAATTCCAGGCGGTACTCAAGGTGGTGCCCCATGGTTGGTAGGTATAATCGATCCCCACGTTGACGATATAGTCCGGCTGATCCTTGAAGGGCTGTTTGCTGCCGGCCGCCGTTTTCAGTTCCGAGTCGAGCAGGGTCTGGTTGCTCCACAGCACCAGGCCGGCCAGCAGGGGGTTGCCGGTCCAGCCGAAGCCGATGCGCTGTTCGAGTTCGATGCCGGCGTTCCAGCCGTTGCCGACGTTGCGTACCGCATAAACCTCCTTGCCGCCCACTTCGACGCCGGTGCCTACCTCTTCCAGCACGCCTTGGATATCCAGGTAGAAGAAGTTGATGCCCAGCAGCAGGTCACGCCGGGCGAAATCGGCGCCGATGTCGTATTTCCAGGCGATGGCGGGGTTGAGGTCGGGATTGCCGCGCACCAGACGATCGCCCTTTTCCTCCTCGTAAGGGGCCAGTTCATCGAACTTGGGGCGGTTGACGGCGCGTGAGACCGCCCCCCGCAGGGTCAAATCCTTGCGCAGGGTATAGAGCAGGTGGAGCGAGGGGTTAAGGTCGGTGCGTGAACTTCCCAGGCTGAAATCGCCGCCGTCGCGGGCATCCAGGCGCACATGCTCCAGGCGCAGGCCGGGCAGAACGCTGAACCGCTCGGTCAGCCAGACTTCATTTTGCGCGAACAGGGCGTAGTAGTCCTCGTCGAGGCTGTAGTTGTCCTTGGGGCCGGTCTTGTCCGACATGCTGCCGGCCGGATTCTGCTCCAGTTTGGTTTTGTCGCGGTAGCGTTCCCGCAAGCGGGCCGAGGCGCCCACACGGGCTTCCTGCGCCAGGCCGAGATGAAAGGGAATCACGGCCTTGGTGGCGAAACTCAGGGTGCGATCCTTTTTCTCCTCCTCCTCGAGATCGGTTTTCTTCAGGACGTAGAGGTTCGAGCCGACGGCCGTTTCTTCGAAGGACGGCTTGCGTTTTTCTTTTTCCTCCCGAGTCTGGTGATAGCCGGCGCGACTCTCCAGAATGATACCGGAAGCGAAGTTGTGCTTGTGGCTCAACTCCAGGCCGGCGGTCTGCTGCTCCTTGTGTTCGGTTTCCTCCTCGCGCTTGCCCTTCTTGCCCGGTTCGAGATTGAACTTCACTTTGCTTTTCTTCTCGTCAACATCATGGATCAAGGGTTTGAGGCGGACCTCTCCGCGGTCGTAGAACAGGCCGAGATCGAGCCTTGCGCTGACAAAATCCTTGTCGCGATGTTCCGTTTCCGTTTCCATTTTGCCGTTGGTGAACATTTTTTCACGTTCTCGGGACACGGCATCGTGCAGGGCATCGGTGCTGGCCAGGAAACCGAAATGCTGCAGGGGGCGCATGCCGAAGGACAGCGCGCCGTGAAGCATATCGCCGTCGATGGCGTCGCTGCCACCGTAGCCAAGACGACCCTCGAGCTTGAATTTGTGCGGGATGGGACGGCTGACGATGTCAATCTGCCCGGCAAGACCGTCGCTTTCATATTCTGCCGTCGGGTTGCGAATCAGGCGGATTTCCTCGACCATGAAGGAAGGCAGGCGGTCGACCTGGAACTCCCGCTTTTCCCCGGCGTCAGGCAGCATGAAGCCGTCGACACGGATGCGGGTGAACTCCTTGTCGAGGCCCCGCAGGCGAATATCCTTATCCTCACCGATGGCGCCGCCGGTGGTGATGCCTGGCATGCGCTTGAGCACATCGCCGACGCGCAGACTCGGCAGGTTGTCGATCTGCTCGCGGTTGACGGCGGTTTGCGGCTGGCTGGCGATGAGGCGCTCTTCGCCGGTGACCGCAGCGGCATCGACATGCACTTCCGGGGCGACTTCCGATGGGGCCGCCAGGCCTGGCTGGGCGGTGGCCAGAAGCCAAATCAGCAAGGTTGCAGTTCTGCGATTGAAATTCATTTTCAACTTCTCCTCAAAAAAATATCCTATGACAGATGCCCCTTCAGGGGCGCTTATGTGACGGGCTGCTGAATAATTGCTAGGCCGGGGCGAGATTCCGGCACCCCTCTGGTCCGTCCTCGAAAACCGATTCCAGTTGCATAATGCGCCGGACAAAACTTCTCTTTGGTTCAACGCTGCAGGCTGAAACGCACCGGGACCACGCATTCGAAGATTTCCCCGCGCGGGATGCGCGGTGCCGGCAAGGGTTGGGCCTCGGCCACCATGCGCAGGATCGCGTCGTCCAGCATGCGGTGACCGGTACTGCGAACAATCCGTACCGAGATGGCTCGTCCGGTGTCGTCCAGTCGCAGTTGCACCAGGGCCTCTCCCTCCAGGCCCAGGCGGCGAGCGGCGATGGGGTAGTTTTTGTGCCGTTCGAGGCGCCCCGAAAGGGTGGCAAGGTAACTGGCCTGCCAGTCGGGACTGACGGCCCGGGAAGGTGCCTCCTGCGGTCTCGACACCGCCTTCGATTCCGGAAGCGGCGCAGGGTCCACGATGGCAGCATCGGCAACCGTCGGCAGCTGTGGTGCGGTCGGGGATTCCATCCTGGTTTCCGTCTTCGGTTCCGGCAGGGGTTCCGGTTTCCGCGCCGGTTTTTGCTCCGGCCGCGGCTCCGGTTTGGCTGTGGGTGCCGGTTTCTCCCGAGGTTGCGGCCTGGCCTGCGGCGGAGGAGGGGGCGATGGCATTGGCTCTGTCGACGCCGCCGGCATCAAGGGCTGCGCGTCCTGCAGGCGTACCTTGATGGCCTGCAGAGGCTCCGGCGCGACCAACGGGTCGGAGGTCGACATCCGGAGGCTCAGCAGCGCCCCATGGAGCAGTATCGCCACCGCCACGGCAACTTGATGGATGGTCAAGGTCTTCATGGTTTCTGATCGGTGACCACGGAAATATTTTCAGCGCCGGCCTGCTTCGCCAGATCCATGATTTCAACCACCTGACCAAAAGGTACCCCCCGGTCGGAACGCAGGCTGACATCCCGCTCCCGGGTTCGGGCCGACAACAGGACGGCCAGCTTTTCCGCAAGTTCTTCGCGAATCACCCTGTCGCCGTTGAGATCGAGGGTGCCGTCGCGCTGGATGCTGAGACTGATTTCGGGCTCCTGCAGAACCTGGCCGCTGGCCGCTTCCGGCAAGTCCAGGGGCAGCAGGGGGCGGGCGAAGATCGAGGTCAACAGAAAGAAAATCAACAACAGAAAGACCACGTCGAGCATGGGGGTCAGATCCAGGGATTTGCGTTCCGCAACATGTTCGCCGAAATCGATCATGCCTTGGCTCCCAGGTGCTTGGCTGCTTCCGTGCCGTAATGCTTCATGAAATAGGCGAAGGAACGCACCCGATCCTCGAAAAAGTGGTGCAGGATCATGGCGGGGATGGCGACGCATAGACCCGCCACGGTGGTGATGAGGGCTTCCCAGATGCCGCCTGCCAGCAAGGAAGGATCAACCGCGCCGCGGGCCCCGGCGACCTGACGAAAGGCGGCCACCATGCCCAGCACCGTACCGAGCAGGCCCATCAACGGCGCCATGCGGCCGATAAGGTCCAGAACGTGAAGGTTCTGGTTGAGGCGCTTCAATTCGGCTGCGCCGCGCAGACAGATGACCTCTTCCAAAAGATCTCGGCTGTTCCCGTTGTGGCGCAAGCCTTCCGCCAGGACTGCTGCCACCGGGCCGGGAGCCGCGGTAGCCAAGGACAGGGCCTGGTCGATTTTGCGCTCCTCGATGAGAGTATGGATTTTTTCCGGCGCACCGCCATCGCGAGCGGCGCGCAGGTAATGCCAGCCGCGTTCGATGCCGAACACGACGGTCAGGATGGAGCAGGCTAACAGGGGATACATGAGCGGTCCCCCTTTGATGAAAAATTCCCACAGCATGGATGACTCTCCTTTTTCCGAGGCGGGCGGTACGGAAACGGGCCCGCCGAGCAACGCAGTTTCGAGGCGGCGAGTAAAAAAGTTGATTGATTTGATACAGAAATTAAAAATCAAAGTCAACAAGATCTTTTTTCATCCGCGGCGGGTGTGTCCGGGCGAGGTCCGGTACTGGGCTGACGAAACGATGCTCCCCAAAAAAAGGGGGCCGCAACAATGCGTTGCGGCCCCGCTTTTCGACTGTCCCTTTGCCCTGCTCAGTGCCAGCGCACAAAGGGTTCCATGTTGTATTTTTCCTTTTTGGCTTCCTCCTCCTGCCCTTTGGGCCACCAGTGGAACACCTGCAACCCCTCTGCGTCGATGGGGTTTGCGGACATGGTGCTCTGGTCTTCCAGGTCCATGGATTCATACCGCATCAGCACCGGTCTTTCAGGGAAATTGCGGATTTCGATGATGTCGTCGAGATAGATTTCATCCACATCATCAAAGGCATGAGTACCATCATGGAGCGCCATGATTTTGTCGCGCATCATCCGCACCGCTTCTTCGGTATTGCCGGCGGAAAGCAGCATGGTGAAGTAGCCGTGCTTTTTGTGTTGGTCCTCATCGAAGCTGAAATGTGCCATGTATCTCATGTCGCCACCTCCTTGCAGGGAGTGGCGGATTCTCTGGCCCATCAACTTCAGCGGCTAAGGAAAATCCGCCAGGCTCCGGCTCGGTTGTGCAAAAGGCGCCATGGCTCGCTGGTGCCCGCCATCGCCCTTTTACTTGATTATTTTACTACAGAAGTGGGCAAGAAGAAAAGGCCGGGGCCGGTCGTCGTGCCGGCCCCTGCGCAGGCGGGCAATTACTCGATGGTGCAGATGGCGTCGACGCGCCGGATGAGCAGGGAGATGGTTTCGAAGACCCGGAAAATGTGGTTCATGTTTTCGGCGGCGGTGTAGCCGGTAACCAGGTCCTGGCCGATGGCCAGGTTCAGGTTCTGAATGCCGCTGGCGATGACCACCGCCTTGTTGCCCTGGATGGCACTGCAGGGATAGACATTGCCACGCAAGAGGGCCTTGACCTGATCCAGTTCCAACATGCCGGTGCTTCCGTACACTCGCACCATCTGCCCGTAAAGGAAGGGGCTCAGGGCCATGGAATAGGGGCCGCAGTGGCCCGCCGAGTTGAGGGCATTGACGGCTTTGACGGTATCGGCCAAGGGGCCGCCGCCCTGGGTCCAGTCGCCCTTTTTGATCTTGGTCCGGCCTTCCGCCGTCAGCAGACCCTTGTAGCCGAGGTCGGCGTTGCCGTTGAAAATCAGGTCGTCTTCCTGGCCCACGACATCGGCGGCGGCCACGGCGGCGACGCTGACATCAAGAGGAATACCGAGATGCCGATCGGCTTCGACATCCCGCCAGAAAATTTTGAAGTCCTTGAAGATCATGGGAAGGTTGATGGTCTCGCGGCGTTCCGCGGCGACGATGGAATCGACCCGATCGCCGATCATGTCGATGGCCGCCGGCTTGCTGCCGCCGAAAACAGCATAAGGCAGCGCGTAAACGCCGGGCCCGAGAGGGCCGAGAACTTCGATCATTTTACGCCCGACGAGCATGTTGCGGGCCGTGGAGAACACCGCTTCATCGATACGATGCCATTCTTCGCCGGTCAGCGGGGAAGAGCTTCTGTCCAGAATGTCCATGATCACTCCTTGAGGAAATGGGGCAGGGGTTTATTCTTTGCCGTAAAGGTTGCCGAGAGCGCTGGGCGGCAATCCGGCCGCCGGAACATCGTCTTCGGTTGCCGGTGCCGCCTCGGCGGGGGCTTCCGCCGCTGCGGGAATGGGGTTGCCCTCGGTCCTGGCAGCGCCCAGGGTTTCCATAAGCTCAATAACTTCCTCTTCGCCCTTGGCGTATAGGCCGGCTTCGCCGGGAGCCAGTTCCTTGAGCAGTTTGAGGAATTCACCCGCGTGGACGATTTCCTCATCGGCGATGTCCCTGAGGACCGCCTGGGCGAGTTGGTTGTCCGTGGACTCGGCCAGTTGCATGTACAATTGGACGGCCTCGTACTCGGCGGCAACCATGTAGCGGATGGCGCGGATCAACTCGTCATGGGTGACTTTGCGATCGGCGGCCAGGCCGGCAAAGGGATTTGCGAACTCAGGCATGCTTGTTTCCTCCTTTCAGGGTGGGGTCTGCCATGGGTAACGGTGGGGTTCCCATACCAAGGGAGTACGTTTAAAAAGACGGCACGAAAAGAATTGTTATAGAATTGATGCTATCAGAAAAATAGGGTGCGGCAAGGTACAGTAGATGCAATGCTTATCCTGGACGGCTGGTTTTGTGGACCGGTTTGGCCGGGGAGAGGAGCTGGGCTGGTTGCGGAACAGGGAGACGGCGACTTCCCGGATGCTGTTAATTTTAATTGTTTGACGGAAACTGGGGCCGCATGTATTTTGGCCAAGTAATCTTTAATTATTTTTTTATTTTTTAAAACAGGAGCAAAACATTTGACACAAGGATGGCCATGCCTTTGATTCGTTTGACCGTCACCCGAAAGATAGCCGCCGGTTTCCTGCTGGTGGTGGCATTCTGCTTGGCGGCGATCATTTTCGCCCTCATGGCCTTGGACAACCTGCGGGTTCGATCCGAGGAATTGGTGCGCCGGGATTTCAGGGCTTTGGTTCTGACGCGCGAACTATCCAGCAGTCTGGCTGATTTGGAACGGCTGGAAAAGCAGGTTCTGATCCTGCGGGACCCCTCCATGTTTCCCCTGATCGACCGTCGCGATGAAGACAACAACCTGCTGCACCGGCAACTCGCCGAGCTTCTGCCGGATGGACGGCTGGCAGAGGTGGAAAGACTGTTCTCTACGGTGGCGACGGCTCGTATCCAAAACCGGGCTTTGCTGGAAGAGCTGAACTGGGAGGAAGCGGATCGACATTCACAGCGGGTCATGACCCCTCTGAACGACCAACTTTTCTCTGCTCTACAGCGCTTCCGGTCGGCGCAGGAAGCTTTTTTGGATCAGACCATGCAGACCTTCAACAGCGCCAGCGTCAGGGCTTATCGCCTTACCTTGACCCTGGCCTTTGCCGGCATCGGACTGGCGGCCCTGGTGGCAGGGGGGATCATTCTCAAGATTCACCGGGCCATGGCGCGCTTGACCCAAGCCACCCGAGCCATGGCCGAAGGTCGTTTCGAACATCCTGTCGGTTTGGAGGGGCAGGACGAGTTCGGCATGCTGGCGCGCAGTTTTTCGGAAATGGGAATGAAACTGCGGGAATTGCAGAGTCTGAATCTGGATGCCAACCCTCTGACCCGCCTGCCCGGCAACCTGGTCATCGAACGGGAACTGGAACAGCGCATTGCCGGCGACCAGCCCTTCGCCCACATCTATATAGATTTGGACTATTTTAAAGCCTATAATGACCGCTACGGGTATCAGGCCGGCAGCGACGTGATCTCCAAGGTCGGCACCATGATCCAGCAGGTCACCGAACGCCTTGGCAACCCGGCGGATCTGATCGGGCATGTGGGCGGCGATGATTACGTGATTCTCAGTACGCCCGATCGTGCCGAAGCTCTCTGCGAGGCTGTTATTCGGGAGTTCGACGCCATGGTGCCCGACTTCTATTCAGAGCAGGATCGCAAGGCCGGCTGTTTCGAAGGTCAGGATCGCTACGGGGTGGTGCGCCGGTTCCCTCTGCTGTCCATGTCCATCGCCGTCGTCGGTACCCAGAACCTGCGGAATCCCTCGGCCGAGGCCATCGGCCGCGAGTGTGCCAAGATGAAGGAACATCTCAAACTACTTCCCGGCAGCAACTATCTGCTGGATCGTCGCGAGAGGCGCTGAGCATGCGCAAGGTTTTTTACGGCAGCCTGTTGATTCTGCTCTGTGCCTGCAAGTCCGGTTCGATCCCCATGCCTGCGCCCCCGCCGGACCAAGTGCTTTTCTATCAGGGGCTGAATGAACTTGATGGCCGCAAGAATGGTCTGCCGCCGGCTTTCGATGCCTTGCAGAAGGAGTATCCGGACAGTCCGTATGCCCTCCATGTTCGATCTATCGGTCAAATCCTGGAACGGATGCACAGCCAGCAGCAGGTCATCAATCAGTTGACGCGCGAGCGCAACGCCTGGCGGGACGAAAAGAAGGATCTGCAACAGACCATCGACGCCTTGGAAAACGATCGCCGTAGATTGCGCCAGTTGTTGATCGACCTGGAAAAGCGCCGGCAGTAGGTACCGATGGTCGGCGGGCAATCCGCATGAAATAGTCAGGGCCGGGACTCTCAGGAGTCCCGGCCCTGATGTGTTTCCAGGCCAATCCAAAATCCCATCCCTGGCTCAAGCCTGCCAAGGATGCCATTGAGGGTGGCGTACATGGCAAATTCCTGCCAGCGCTTGATTTAGCCGAGGCGTGCCTGCAGGGGCCGCGCCACCAGCCAAGCCAAAGTGAAGGTCAGCAACACCCCACACAACCCCGCCAGGCCGGTAGCCAGGGCCTCGTGACCGATGGCGGCCAACTGGTAGTCCGTCAGGGGCGACCAGAAACCGCTCTCTTCCACCGGCATGAAGTTCAGATTTTCCGCGACCCTTTCCAGACCGTCCGGCAGGCTGCTGGCCAGGGGGCTCAGCAGCAGCCCGATGCCGCAGGCCGCGGCGAAGGGCCGGGCCATCTGGCGGAAGCCCGACAGGTCGCGCTGTACGGGCCGGGCCAGCAAGGCCAGGGCGGCTGCCGTAATCAGCCCCTCGCCGAGGCCGATGAGAGCATGCACGCGGAGCATGGCACCGGCCACGGTGGCAAACTGCACGGCGCCGGCAAGGGCCAGTTGCAAACTGACGGCCAGGGCGGCGAGCAGCACCGACAACCAGCCGGCGGCGCCGAAAGCCAGGCCGGTGCGCCAGGAAGACCGCAACGCCTCGCTGTTCCACAGCCGCTGCAGGAGGGCGACGGCGGCCACACCGATGAGGGCCATGTTGAGGATGTTGGCGCCCAGCACCATAAGGCCGCCGTCGCCGAACACCAGAGCCTGAACCGCCACCACCAGGGTCATGGCCAGCACCGCGAAGGGCGTACCGAGCAGGGCCGTTGCCAGCGCGGCGCCCAGCAAATGCCCCGAGGTGCCGCCGGCGATGGGGAAGTTCATCATCTGGGCGGCGAAAATTAGGGCCGTTATGGCGGCAAAGCGGCCAATGGCCGGTTTGTTGCGGCTGCGGGATGCCGCCACCAGGGCCGCTCCCACGCCCGCCAGGGCGAGGGCTGCCGTGGCCGGGCAAATGGCGCCCTGCAGCATGTGATCGGGGATGTGCATGTGGTCCTCCTTCGGATTCGGGGTTTCGGTGCCCTGTCGGCAGTCGCAATGATTATCGTCAGGCGCCGGCCGGTGCCAGGTTCATCATGGAACGATAATAGCTCTCGCCGCGGGAGTCGGCAAGCACGCTGCCGATGGCACCCGCGACGGGTTCCCGCGTCAGGTACAGGTTGTAGATGTATCCGGCCAGGCGGGTATCGCCGATGAGGATGTAGCCGTTGACGCGTCCTTCCTGCAGATAAACGCGCCGGAACAGCCGCTGGTTGCGGAAGGTCACGGCTTCGCCTTCGAACCGGCCGGCGGAAACGATGGGAAAATCCAGGTGCTTGCGCAGCACGTTGGCGTTCAGGGAGCCGGCGTAGCGCGTCTGGCCGCCGAGCACGTAGGCCGCCGCCACCCGGGCCTGGGCGATGGCGTTGGGAGCGGTGGCATAGAGACCGGCCGGGCCGTCCAGGGCATGCCGGGTCACGGCCACGTCGCCGGCGGCCAGGATCCGTGCTTCGGCCAGCAGATCGTTGCCGACGGCGATCCCTTGTTCGGCTCCGGTCAGGGGGGCCGAGTTGGGCACGAAGCCGGTGGCGACGATCACCAGGGCGGCGTCGATGTCCCGGCCGTTGCGCAGCCGGACCCCGCAGGCCTGGCCGTTGCGGGCCGTCACCGTGGCCACCTCCGAAGACAGATACAGGTCGATACCGCTGCGCTGTGCCAGTTGCTCCGTGGCAAAGCGTCCGCCGTCGACATCCGTCATGCGCTCCAGCAGCCGCTCATGGCAATGCACCAGGCTGACCTGCAGGCCCCGATGACGCAAGGCCAGGGCGGCGTCCAGACCGATGAATCCGCCCCCGATCACCACGGCCCGTTGCACCCCCTGGGTGCGGATATGGCCGTCGATGGCCTGCATGTCGGAGAGGGTCTTGAAACCGAACACGCCGGCGGTGTCCAGCCAGTCGCGGCAGGGAAACCGGCTGCGGCTGCCGGGAGCGAAGAACAGCCGATCGTAGGGTTCCAAGCGGCCCTGTGCGGTGCGCAACCGGGTGTGCTGCCGGTCGATTTCCACCACCGGGTCGCCGAGGCGGGCCGTGACCCGGTAGCGCCGGTAAAAATCGCGGCCCTTCCAGAACACGTTGTCCGCCGGCTCGCCGGCCAGCAGATAGGGGATGACACAGGGCGAATAGGGGGCATGGGTTTCCGCGCTGCACATGACGATATCGCCGTCAAACCCGCCCAGGCGCAGTTGCTGGACGAATTCGGCCGCGGCCATGCCGGTGCCGACGGTGACCACTTTCATGTCGGTTCCCCCCGGCGCCGGGCAAAGGTTCTGCGCCGCAGTTCCCGGTGCAGGGCAAACAGGGCCGGCTCCCCTGCTTCGCCCAGCAGATAGACCTTGAGACCGGCCTTGGCCCGCTGTTCCCGGGCCGACTCCAGCTCGCGAAACACCAGGGCGCCGGAATGGCAGGCCTCCACGCAGGCCGGTACCTCGCCCCGGGCCAGGCGCTGATGGCAAAGGTCGCACTTGAAGGCCACCTCGCGGCCCGGCAGGGCGCGGTGGGTGTGTTTGAAGGAGATGGCATCGAAGGGGCAGACCATGGCGCACATGGCGCAGGCCTGACACCTTTCCGGATGCTGCACTACGGCGCCGCTGTCCGGATCGCGGGCGATGGCCCCTGCCGGGCAGGCACTCAGGCAGGCGGCGGGGTCGCAATGCCGGCAGGAGACGGGAAACGCCTCGTGCTCCACTCCCAGGACGCGCACGTTGACCTGGGTGCGGGCATCTCCGACCAGCCCGAAAAGGTTGCCGCTGGGGTGATGGGCCACGGCGCAGGCCGTTTCGCAGGACTTGCAGGCCACGCATTTGCGGTAATCGACGAGGATCTTTTTCATTCTTTGCCTTCCTCCTCCAGGGCTGCAGCAGATCTTTCGCGGCGTCGTCCTTCGAAGGCCAGCAGGTCCTCGACGAGTCGGTTCAGGCCCGACACATAGGCGCTTTCCTGGTCGAGGATGCGGGTTACGTCCGGCTCCAGGTCCTCGAACCGGGCCTCGCCGGGCAGGGTGTGAATGACGTCGAACAGGCGCTGCGTGTCCTGACCGGTGGCCTCCCGGAAGCGCTGCAACTTGTCGCCGGCGTCCTCCCGGTAGCGGTTGACCACCAGATGGATGCGACCGATGCCGAGCTGCCGGGCCAGGTCGGCGGCATGGCAGGCCACCGCCAGGGCGTTGAAGGACAGGTCGCTGACCACCAGGCACTGGGAAAAACCCTTGGCCAGGGCGCGGCCGAAATGCTCCACCCCGGCTTGCGTGTCGAGGAGGATGGCCTCCTCGTCGCGCAGCGCCAGGTAGTTGAGCACCGAATCGAGCAGCACGTTCTCCGAGCAGAGACAGCCGGCCGCCGCCTGTACCACGGTGCCCATGACCAGCAGGCTCAACCGGTCGTCGATGCGGACTCCGAAGCGCCCGACCACGTCGCTGACATCAGGGTTGAGACGAAACAGGGCGCCGAAGGACTTGCCGGGCCGTGCGCCGGTTTTTTCCGCGATGTAGTCGGGATTCCGGCTCAGGGGCACGATGGCCAGCGCCTGTTCCGGCGGCAGGCCAAGGGCATGGGGCAGGTTCATCTGCGGATCCTCGTCCGCGGCCAGCACCCGGATGCCGCGTCGACCCAGCAGTCGCGCCAGGCAACTGGTCAGGGTAGTCTTGCCGACCCCTCCCTTGCCGGTGATGACGACACGGAAACCTTTCATTTCATGCATGGCTCTTCTCCCTTACAGTCCCAGACCGGCGCGCTTTTCCATGATGATGGCCTCCATGCGGTCGGCGGTCGCCAGGGGATCCTCCTCGACGAAGAAATATCCGCCGAGCAGGTCCCGGGCCGATTCCGTGAGAATTTTGGTGACGGCCGGCGAACCGAGGACCGGCGGTACCGGCCAGAGATGCACCGGCAGGCCGCTGCCGATAAAATAGGTGCCGATGGCGACGGCCTTCTCCGTGGTCCATTCCGGCGCTGAACCGACTACCGGCAGGGCGGCCGTGTCCACCCCCAGGTGGTCGGCCAGGGCTCCGGTCAGGACCAACATGCGCGAACAGTCGACACAGGAGCCCATGTGCAGCACCGGCGGAATGCCGAGTTGCCCGCAGACCGCTTTTAGTCCCGGGCCGGCCAGTTCCAGGGCGTCCAGGTTCATCAGCCCGGCCTTGGCGGCGGCGATGGCCCAGCAGCCGGTGCCGAGCACCAGGATGTCCCGTTGAATGAGCTCGCGGGTCAGGGCCAGGTGGAAGAAGTCCTGCTGCACCTTGGCGTTGTTGCAGCCGACGATGCCGACCACGCCCTTGATGGTGCCGTTGGCGATGACTTCCACCAGCGGGTCGGGCGTGCCGCCCAAGGCAGCCAGGATCTGCTCGACGGTGAAGCCGACCATGGCTTCCTCCGTCTCCTGGGGGATGTAGACCTTGGCGGTGTTGCGGTTGGGGAAAGCGTCGATGGCGGTCTGAATGATGCGCCGGGCGATGGCGTCGGCCTGATGTTCCTCGAACTGAATGTGCAGGGCGCCGGGGATGTTGGTCTGCTCGCTGGTGGTGATGAAGCGGGTGTGGAAGCAGGACGACAGGTCGGCCAGGGACGGGAAGATGCACTGCACATCGACCACCATGGCCTCCACCGCGCCGGTCATGATGGCCAACTCGCTGTGCAGCAGGTTGCCGGCCACGTTGACCCCCTGGCGCATGAGGATCTCATTGCCGGTACAGCACAGACCCGCGACATTGATGCCCTTGGCGCCCACCGCCCGGGCGGCTTCGGCCATTTCGGGAGCGCGGGCCCATTCCACGACCTTTTCCGACAAGACCGGTTCGTGGCCGTGAACCAGCACGTTGACCATCGTCTGGTCGAGGACGCCGAGATTGGCCTTGATGGTGCGCACCTGAGGCGATCCGAACAGGATATCCTGGCATTCGGTGGCGATGAGGGAACCGCCCCAGCCGTCGCCGAAGGAGCAGCGCAGGGTCTGCGCCACCAGGGACAGGGGGTCGGCGTCGCAGCCGAAGTGGGTGCGGTGCATGATATCCACCACCTCCCGGTCGATGCCGCGTGGCAGCAGGCCGATGCGGGCGCCCGTCAGCTCTGTCAGGGTACCCTCCAGGCCTTTTAGCAATTCGACGCGCTGTTTCGGCATGTAGGCGGTGGCGAAGGGGATGACCTCCTCTCCCTGGGCGCCGAAACAGGCGATGGCCACATCGGCCACCTCGCCGGCGATATCCAGGATCTCCCGCCCGGCCGTGGCGATGCCGAGACGGCCGGCCACCACCAGCAATTTATCGGGATTGATGAGGGGATAATCCGTATTGCGACCCGCCGCGACTTCCTTCAGCAGCAGGGCCACCTTGCGGCCGTGGTCGGAGTGGGCCGAGGCGCCGGCCGCCGCCATGCGCGCCAGGTTGCGGGCCACCATGGTGTCGGCGTTGGCGCCGCATACCCCGCGTCGCGGACCCTGTTCCAGAGGATCGATGCGGCAGGGTCCCATGCTGCAATTGCGGCAGCAGGTGCCGAGTTGGCCGTAGCCGCACTGCGGTTGCTGGGCTTCCAGGCGGCTCCAGGCGGTCTCGAAACCGTCGCGATCGGCAATCTTCAACATCGCCGCAGCCGCCGGATCGACGCTGCGGTGGTCAGGTCTGGTGCACATGGTTACTCCTTCAGGTAGTTCGGCAGATGGACAATTCGTCGGGCATCCTAGGCGGAACGGGAGCGAAGGGCAATATACGATTGGTCAACGGCGGGATGGTTTGGTGAACGGTTGTGGGCGGTTCAGCGCAGACCGATGCGCTGCAGAAAATCCTTCGACCGGCTGCGGCTCACCGGCAGGCGCGCCTGGTCGCCCTCCATGACCACGGCGAGGGATTGGGCATCCCGATCGATCTTCTTCACCTTGCCGAGGTGGATCAGGTAGCTGCGGTGGATGCGGATGAATTCCTTGGTCGGCAGACCTTCCTCGATGACGCCGAGGGGCAGATCGCAAAAGAAGTCGCCGCGGGCGGTAAAGATGCGGCTGTAGACGTTTTCCGCCCTGATATAGAGAATTTCGGAGGGATCGATGAGCCGGATGCCGCTGGCTGTCGATACGGGGATTTTCAGCAGGGTGCGCTGGGCGGTGGTGATGAAGGGCGTGATGTCGTATACCAGGCAGCCGTTGATGGTCTGCTGCAGGCTGCTGTCGAGCAGGGGCATGAGCTTGAGAAACAGGAATCGCTCATCCCGGTCGCGGCCCAGGTGCCGGATGGTATGGGGAACCGGCCGGCTGGCATCCTTCATCACCCGGAAGATGTCCCGGATCTGGTTGCGAAGTTTTTCCTCGTGCAGTGCCAAGAGGTTGGTGCGGAACACCTCCTCGCGGGAGATTTTCGGGAAGATCAGCAACAGGGCCTGGTTGATGAAGAGGACGTTGAAGGCATCGTCGAACAGCACCACACCGGGGTCCAGTTGTTCAAGCAGTTTGAGGAGGTTATCGCTTTCCATCGAAGCCGCCTTCCGGGCTGTGAGGGCCGCTGGGTTCCGGTGCAGGGTGGAGCAGGGGGTGCGGCGCGATTTTAGCAGGGGCCATTCGGCATGGCCAGTCATTTTTAGCCGAATCAAGGCATGATTGACCGTCGATATTTCCTCGCCCGGCAAATTGCGGAACCGGGTGAAGGTCTGTTGCATTAATGGATGAACGAACCAAAAATTTGGTGAAAAATCTAATTGAAAAACAATGTAAATTATTATTTAATAATTTTACGTGGTGTTAGCCGTTCACTTTCTAAGGAGGTTGTCGATGCATTGGGAATACAGTCAGTCTACCGGTATCCTGACATTCGATGGGGCCAAAGTCGTAAAAGGCTAAGCCGGACGGGGAGCCGCAAAAAACCAGCTGGATATGGAACACTTGGTCGGTTTCGGGCCGATCCCGAAAGGAGAGTATGAAATCAAGAGTCCAAGGCAGAGTTCCAGGACGGGCCCATACGTGCTCCCCTTGGTGCCGGTCGGACATAATGCGCTTGGTAGATCCAGTTTTCAAATCCATGGCGACTCGATATCGAATCCCGGCTCTGCGTCCAGCGGTTGCATCATTGTCGGCCGCGAAATCAGGGAAAAAATTTGGAATAGTGGCGCGCGAAAGCTGGTGGTGATCCCCTAGGAGAATTTATATGAATGCGAGCATTAGATTATGGGTTTTTCTAACTCTATTGCTTCTTTCTGGATGTTGGGCGGTTGCGGAAAATTCTGAAAAGACGGTGGAGCATTTGCGCTCTGACGGGAAAAATTATGTTGAGTATATTGTTGAAAATAATAAATTTGAAAAATTGCTGGATAGGATAGAAAATGGAGATGAAATATTGATTATGAATTCACATCTATTCTTGCCTTGGATTGACGCCTCGAATTTAACTTCTTTGCATTTTTCTTTATCAAGAGCCTTGATTGAAAACCCAGAAGCAGTAATGTCCTTGATTCCCAGGTATTTTTCTGTTTCTGAAATTTGCACCATTCCCTATGTTGAGGGATTGCTAGAGGTAGAGAGAAGGCATGTGTCAAGAGCAATCGAGGCATTGGAGTCCGTGGCAAAATCCGAATTAACTCCAAGTTATTTTGAATGTCTGGGTATCTATAAAAATCTTCAGACAACCATCAGTCATGACTTGAATGGCGACTGAGACAACTGCCGGGTAGTGCCCACCCTAAGAGGTTGGTTGGGGGCAGGGATTGGGCAAAAAATCTTCCCGCTATTCTGTCCGCCCCAATACCCCGTCGGCCATACGGATGTGCCTTATCTGTCGCCAGGGGATGCCGAGCAGGGTGGCGCCGGCGAAAGAGATTGTCTTGCAGGGGCTCGACATGGGGCCATTCTAGCAAGCCATTGCGCGGGAAGGAAATTTCAGGAACTCCAGGCTGGTGTCAGGGGCGAAGAATCCGGTGCCGCCGGTTGTTGCGGCTGTCGGCCCGAAGCTGCAGGATGAAATCCTCCGCCTCGATGCCGAGAGTAAATCGGGAGCCACAGAAGCCGCAGTCCGCGGCTGCGTGGAGACGGGGCCACAGTTTCAGGGTCTTGCCGCAGATGGGGCACCACACGTCGACAACCGTTCCCCGTCGAAGCTCGGCCAGGGCCTGCTCGAAAATGCGCCGATGGGCCTGTTCCTGTTCCGCCACATCCCGAAACAGTTCACTGACGGGCCCGGAAGTTTCACGGGCGAAATAGCGGTAGATGGCATCGGCCCGCTGTTCCTGGACGATGTCCGTCACCAGGGCCTGGACGACCCGTCCCAGGCCCGGGATCGGTTCTGTTTCCGGAGGCGTGATCCCATGGAATAGATCCTCGGGGAACACGATGCGGGGCACGGGTTCTTGACCCGGATTGAGGGCCTCGGCGGCTTCCAGGAACCATTGCCGATGGACGATTTCCACTTCCATGATCCCGAGCAAATCCCAGAGAATCACCGGCACTGGTCGGACGGGATACACCTCGTCCAGAACATAGTACTGCGCCATCAAGGGCACCGTGGCAAAGGGGTCCCGATGCAGTTGGCGGGAGTAAAGATGGATGGCGAAGTCCTCGCGGCCCGCGCTTTCCAGCAGGCCACTGACGGCATATCGTTGCGTCGCGTCCATGATGGGACTCCTTTATGGAGCAGTACAAGAACCTGACTGAAGTTTACCCGGAATCTTTTGTTGTTGATTGCAATGGTTCTGTCTTGGTTGTCGATTTCTGAATTCTTTGCAAAAATTGCTATGCTATTGTTTCATGGAGCCATGGTCGACATGGTTTTGGGTGAAGGTCTGCCCGGACGGGTTGCGCGGAAGGTTTTTGTGCGATGGAGCGATGATGCGTTTGGGGCTTTGCTGTATTTTCGTCGAACAACCCATCCGCTTTCGCGCCACCACGGCCCGGATTCTCTCCGCCTTGCCCCGCGCAGGGCAACTTTCCCGGTTGTCGGACATCTGCCTCGAAAATGCCCGCAACCTGGTGCGTGCCGTCGAGACCGTGCATGGTTTGGGCATCGGCGCCTTTCGGGTAACGACTCCGCTGTTTCCGCGCTACACCCATCCTCTGGTCGGCTACCATCTGGATGAACTGCCGGCCGCCGGCGAGATCCGCCGGCAACTTGCGGAGGTCCGTCGGCTGCGCGGGAGTCTCGACATCCGTCTGAGTTTTCACCCTGACCAATTTGTCTCCCTGTCGTCCCTGCGTCCGGAGGTGGTGGACAAATCCATTGCCGAGTTGGAATACCAGGGGCTGCTGGCCGAACTCATCGGTGCGGAGGTGATCAACATTCATGCCGGCGGTCGGCAGGGCGGCAAGGAACAGGCTCTGCGGCGGTTGGCGGACAATTTCCCCCGTCTGTCCGAACGGGTGCGAACCAGGCTGACCCTGGAAAACGACGAGCTGTCCTATTCAGTGCGGGATTTGCTGCCTCTCTGCCACGCCCTTGGGGTGCCCCTGGTCTATGATGTTCACCATCACCGCTGCCTCCCCGACGGCCTTGCCGTCGAGGAGGCCACCACTTTGGCTGCGGCCACCTGGCGGGGGCGCGGCGAGCCCTGGGCGCACGTCTCTTCGCCGAAACAGGGTTGGCAGGGGTCCAATCCGAGGTTGCATGCCGATTATATCGACCCCGAGGATTTTCCGGTTTGCTGGCGTGGCCTGGCCTTGACGGTCGATGTGGAAGCCAAGGCCAAGGAACTGGCGGTCTTGAAGCTGATGTCCGATCTGGGAATGACGCCGAAGCAAGGCAGCGGCTCCGCAGGGCAAGCTTAAAGTCCCCACGCCAAATGTTTCGGTTTTTCGCCCCTCCCTTGCCGGGAGGGGCTGGGGAGGGTGTGCAGTGAGTATGACAAATTAAGAATTCGTGGTTTATCCATTCAGGCGACGTGATAAGATTGGCCCTGTTTGGAAAACTGGAATTTCAGGGAGGAACCATGGCTGAAAAACAACGCATCGTCATCGTCGGCTCCAGCATCGCCGGAGTGTCCGCGGCCGAGGGGGCGCGCAAACAGGACGCCGAAGCCGATATCCTGCTCCTTTCCCAGGAACCGTTTCTGCCTTACTACCGGTTGCGTATCTGCGAGGTGTTGGACCATCCGGAAACGGCGCCGCAATTGACCCTGCATCCACCGGAGTGGTATGACGATCTACGCCTGCGACGCCTGCAGGGTACGGTCACGGGAGTGGAACCCGCCGCAAGCCGCGTTCGCCTGGCCGACGGTACATGTCAGGAATATTCCAGCCTGGTGATCTGTACCGGCAGCCAGAGTTTCGTGCCGCCCATCCCCGGCATCCAGCGACCGGGGGTGCATACCCTTTGGCTGATGCAGAACGCCCTGGAACTCGCCAAGGTGATCGCCCGGTCGCGCAGCATCATTGTCATCGGCGGCGGTCTGTTGGGCCTGGAGGCCGCCTACCATGCACGGCGCGCCGGGCTGCAAACCACCATTATCGAAAAGGCTCCTCTGCTGTTGGCCAATCAGTTGGACGAAGCCGGTTCCGCGCTCTTCTGCCGACGAGTGCAAAGCCTCGGGATTCGAGTGGAGACGGGAGCCGATATTCTTGCCGTAACCGGTCGCGACGATGCCCCGGAAAGTCCCGCCCGCGGAGTGCGACTGGCCGATGGTCGCTGCCTGGAGGCGGACATGATTTTGGTCAGTATCGGCGTCAAGGCCAATATGGGATTCCTGGAGGGCTCCGGCATCAGGACGGAACGACGGATCTTGACGGATACCTGCATGCAGACCAATGTGCCGGGGATCTACGCCGCCGGCGACGTGGCCCAGCCCGACGGCTACTGGTTCGGTCTCTGGCCGGTGTCGCGACAGCAGGGTCTGGTGGCGGGGAGCAACGCCGCCGGCGGCAAAGCGGAATTTGCCATGAACATCCCGCCCTATATGATCAACACCATGGAAACCAGGGTGGCCGTGCAGGGGGACAAGGGGCTGAGCGAGGCGCCGGGCTATTCCCTCGACATCAGCCTGGACGAGGAACGGGGCCATTACCGCAAGCTGGTCTATCGGAATGGCATCCTGAGCGGTTTCATGCTGGTGGGCGATACTTCGGAATTCGTCAAGTTGCAGCAGGCCATGGGCAAGCCGACAGCCTCCTTGGTGGGAGCATGAAAAAGCCGTGCGGAGGCCGGGGCTTCCGCACGGCTGATGTCAAAGAAAAGATGAGCCTCAGGCGCCGGTGATGTTCATGCCCGTCGGCGGCATGAAGGTGCGCTGGCTCAGTTCCCGATCCAGCATCAGCAGGCCGCGCCCGTCGCTGCCGAGGCGTTTGAGTTTTTTCAGTTCCAGGCCGAAGCTGGCCTCTTCCTCCACCTGCTCGGTGACGAACCATTGCAAAAAAATTTCGGCCGCATGATTGTTTTCCTGTTTGGCCAAAGTCATGAGTTGATTGATGCGGTCGGTGACGAACTGTTCGTGCTTGAGAGAATATTCGAACACCGCCAGGGGTGACTCATAGTCCGTCTGCGGACCGTCGATGGGCAGCAGGATGGCCCTGCCGCCGGCTTCGCAGATGAAGTTGAAGAACTTCTCCCCATGGCAGAGCTCTTCCAGGGTCTGCAGACGCATCCAGTGGGCGAAGCCGGGCAGGTCCTCGGACTCGAACCAGGCGGCCATGGCCTTGTACAGGTAGGCGGAAAAGAACTCATTTTTCATCTGTTCGTTGAGCGCATCCTGCAATTTCTGGCTGAGCATTGCGGGTACTCCTTCTCCTTGGAAAGAATGTCAGGGGCAGGGCGGCGGTTCCTGGGACGACCCTTTCGGTAAGCATTGATCCAGCAGCAGCGGCGCCAATTGCTTCAACGTGCGCCGCAGGCGGGGTGAGGCCCCGAGCAGCAAGCCGCCGGCAAAGGCCACCAGCAGACCGCCCTTGGGATGCAGGCGGCTGGTGGTCAGCACGGACAGCAGCAGCGACGGCTCCCGGGCTGCCACCTGCCGCAACCGCGCCTTGGCATCGGCGACGCTCAGCGGAGCATGCGGCGTGCATAGCATAGGGCCCCTCCGGCGATGATCAGCATGATGACGGCGCAGCTGAACAGGGCTCCCGGTGGACCCAGGAGGCCTGCCAGAACCAGATAAAAGGCCCGCATCAGCAACCCCACGGCGCCAATGATGACGACGCTGGCGGAAATGCCGATGACAAAGGCCGCACCGACGCGGATGATCCCTCGCTGGAACGTTTTTGCTTCCGCTTCGAGCAGATCCAGCAGGGCAATGGAAAAATCGGTTAACGTCTTCAGCATGAGTCTATTTCCGGCTGACGAGCCAGCCGAGCACAAAGCCGACTCCTGCGGCGGTCAGCAGTGCCGTGAGGGGATGCTCGTCGACCTGCTTCTCGATTTTTTGAATGGCTTCCTGCCCATGGTGTTTCATGTTTTCGGCACCTTCCTGCAGGCGCTTGAGCAGGCGCTGGGTTTCCGTTTCCAGTTTCTGGCGGGCATTGCTGACCATGTCACGAGTCAGGTCGAGACCGGCATCCTTCAAACGGGCGGTATCGGCCTGCAACTGTTTGAGATCGTTGCGGATGGCTTCCAATTCCTGTTGCATGGTGCTTTCTGTCATGGGGGTCCTCCCTTTCCATGGGCAAATTATCAAGTACCTGGTGAAACCGGTCCGGTCCACGATGGATGGCAACCGGTTTTATTCTACACGTTACGTTTTATCTTAGCAAATTAAGGGCAAGTCTCAAGGGCCGGCGGGGTCTTTGCGCCCTGCTCCGCGGCAGCATGGACATCCCTGTTTGGCCTTGCAGGGGTGCCATGAATTCGGTTACCTTTAGAGACGGTTTTTCTGAAAATCACCCTTTTTCACATGCGTGAACAGGGCCGAGGGAGACAAGGGATGTTAAGGAACCTGGCAGACCTGACCATCAAAACCAAGCTGATTCTCTCTCTGAGTTTTCTCCTGGTCACCGGCTTTTTCCTGACCAATTACCTGAATTATCGGGCATCGAGACATTCGGTGCGCAGCAATATCATCGAACACTCCCTGCCGCTCACCCGCGACAACATCTATTCCGAAATCCAGACCGATCTGCTGCGTCCCATCTATGTTTCGTCGTTGATGGCCAACGATACATTCCTGAAGGACTGGGCGATTGAGGGCGAAAAGAATGTATCCCGGATTACCAAATACCTGTACGAAATCAGTCAGAAATACGGTTTTTTCTCGACCTTCTTCGTCTCAGATCAAACCGGAAACTATTACCATTTCAACGGCATTCTGAAACGCATCAGTCCAAGGGACGCGCATGACGTCTGGTTTTATGATTTCAAAAAACTCAATCAACCGTACGATCTTTCGGTGGACAACAACCAAGCCGCCGACAACCACCTGACCATCTTCATCAATCACCGATTGGAAGATCACCAAGGCAATCTGCTGGGGGTGACGGGCGTCGGACTTAACATGCAGATGGTGGGCGAATTGTTGCTGGACTATCAGCGCCGCTATGACCGCAATGTTTATCTGGTTGACCGGGACGGTTTGGTGAAAGTTCACAAGGATCAGGATTGGGTTGACCGGGTGAATATTTTGCAGCGGGAAGGATTGAATGAAATAGCCGAACAGGTGTTGACCGTAGGGGATGAACCTCGATTTTTCGAATACCGTAAGGACGGTCGGACCATGCTGCTGACCTCCCGGTATATCCCGGAATTTAAATGGTTTCTCCTGGTCGAACAGGATGAGAGCCGGGCTTTGGCAGGCATCCGCAACAGTTTTCTTGGTAACCTGGTTTTCGATTTGGCCATCATCGTCCTGGTTCTCGTCATCACCATTTGGACGATCAACAAATACCAGAGCCGACTCGAACAATTGGCGACCACCGATGAGCTGACTCAGGCCTTCAATCGCCGGGAATTCGAGCGTTGTTTCGAGTTGGCCGTCTATCAGAGCCGACGCAAGCAGGAAGCATTTTCCGTCATCCTGTTCGACATCGATAATTTCAAGGGCATCAACGATCAACGCGGTCACCTGGCCGGTGATCGGATTCTCAAAGAAGTGGCGGTCATCGCCCGGGATTGTTTCCGGAAGAACGATCTGCTGGTGCGTTGGGGTGGGGACGAGTTCGTCCTGCTGACCTACGGCGATTTGCACCAGGCGCAGAGCATGGCCGAGCGCATCCGTAGCCGGGTGCGGGATCTGCGCCCGGACCTGGACGGCCATGCTGCTCCGGAAGCGGCCAACCTGGTGAGCATCAGCTGCGGAGTGGCGGAATGGGTCGCCGGGGAAACCCTGGATCAACTCATGACGCGGGCCGATCGGGCCCTCTACCTGGCCAAAAGCGCCGGCCGCAACCTGACGGTGGTCCTGCCTCAGGGGGAGGGGGCCGCCGGTTGAGGCAGAGATTGCGTCTCAAGCGTGTGTCGTCGCGCGACGGTGGTGTTCGGCGGCATTGGCCGTTTCGCACAGGAAGTAGGCGCCGCCCTCGTACAGTTGATCGTTTTTGAGCTGGTTGCCGACCTCTTCCCAATTGGGAAATCCCCGCAATAACAGGCCCTTGCCATGTCGATGGGCGAGGGCCTCGCAATGGAAATTGCCGATCACCAAGTCGTAATCCTCCTGCCGAACCTCCGCATCCTCCAGATCGCCCACCAGTACCCGGTCGGCTGGGACCTCATCCAACCCGGGCGCATCGACGGTGGCCAGAGCGAGGGTAACCCGGCCGCCGGCCTCGGCCAGGGCCTGGCAGGCGCCGGCCAGAAAATCAGGTTCCCCGGCCACCAGGAAGCGGGTCTGGCCAAGGGCGAAGTGGGTATCGAGCATGGCATCCTGCAGGCGCCGGCGCCAGCGGACGATGGCCGGGTGGGGTAATTCCCGTCCGCTTTCCGCCAGCAGGGCGGCGGCCAATGCATCCGTCGCCGCCAGGCCCTGCAGGTGTGGGAAGTGCCGGTGGCACAGGGCCGGGTTTTTGTTCAGCAGGGCCGCCGCGCTCGGCAGCATGGAAGCACCGACGGAGATCACCAGGGCCGCCTCGGCCAGACTACGGATTTGCTCCACCTCGATGCCGCCGCTGCTCAGGGCGCTCTGCTTTTCGCCCAAGTGGCCGTCCAGGGCGGTGGACAGATCGGGCAGGGCGTGAACTTGATAGCCGAACCGGGCGATGAACTCCTTGATGCGTTCCACCTCGATGGGCTGCAGGCCGACATGGGGCAGCAGTATCGCCTTGCCCTTTTGAACCGCATCGCAGGGTTTGGTCAATTGATCGATCATGGCCCGGACCGCCTTGCCCCAGCCGCTTTCCAGCCCGCCCTCGTAATCGGTGGTATGTACATACACCAGGGGAAAATCGACCTGCCCGGCGATGCCGCCGAGGTCGTCGCCCTTGGTTTCCGTCAGACCGGTGCTGCACAGGCCGATGAGGCTCGGCGTGACCTTGGCGGTGATGTTGCGTACCGCTTCGGGAATGCTCGTATCGCCGCCGTCGAGCACCGCGCTGACGTCCGTCACGGCGGTGGTCTGGATGGCGATGGGCTCGCTGAAATGGCGGGTCAGAAACACCTTGGTGAAGGAGGTGCAGCCCATGCCGCCGTGCATCAGCGGCATGCAGCCATGGACGCCGAGAAACGCCAGGGTCGCCCCCATGGGCTGGGACAGGCGGATGGGATTGACCTGCAGCGGCTTGCCGGTTTTGCGTATCACTTCTCCCATGGCGCCCTCCTGGCGACGTTTTCGAATACCGGGTTCTCCAGCGCGTTCTTCAGATCCTCGGCCAGGTTCAACAATCCTGCGTAGCCGCCGTAGCTTTGCTTCTTTTCTTGATTGACATCGGCAAAGGCAATGCGTTTCTTGATGGCGGTGTACAGGCTGCGGCCGCCTGCCAGCAGCAGATCGGCGCCGGTCTCATCGATGATGCGGGCCTGCTCCTGACCGGGGTTGGTCATCAGAACCCCCTTCTCCCCCAAATATTGCCGGGCTTTTTCCCGATCCGCCTCGGTGGCCTTGCGCACCGAGGTCGCCACCACCTCGATGCCCAGATCCTGCAGGGCCGAAGCGATGGACCAGGATTTGTTGCCACCGGTGTTGAGCACCGCCTTGCGGCCGCGGAAGAACTGCCGATAGGGCGTCAGTCGCTGTTCCAGTCGGGCCTCCTCGCGGCCGATGAGCTGTCGGGTGCGGTCAACCAGGCCGGCGTCGCCGAGGGCTTCGGCGATGGCCAACAGTCCGGCGCTGGTGTCCCGCCGGCCATAGAAGGACACGGAAATGGACGGGGTGCCGTAGCGTTCCTCCAGTTTGCGGGTCAGGGACACCAGTGACTTGGCGCAGACCAACACGTTGAGGCGGGCGCGATGGGCGGTGCGGATGCGGGCCACCCGGCCGTCGCCGCTGAGGGTGGAGAGAATGCGGATGCCCAGCTCTTCGAGCAGCGGGCTGTACTGCCACATGTCGCCGGTGACATTGTATTCGCCGATGAGGTTGATGTCGAAGGGGGTGGTGTTTTCCGGCTCCAGGGTGCCGATGAGGTGCATCAGCACCGCCTCTCCGGCCAGCCGGCTGCCGAGGTTCTTGCTGCCGACGAAACCGGGTGCATGCACCGGTACCACCGGCAGGCCGTGGGCGGCTTCGGCCTGCCGGCAGATCAGGTCGAGATCGTCCCCGATCATGGCGGTGACGCAGGTGCTGTAGACAAACACCGCCTGGGGGGCGTAGTGCTTTACCAGGTAGTCGATGGCCTGACGCAACTTCGTTTCGCCGCCGAACACCACGTCGTTGGTGCCGATGGCGGTGGTGAAACCCATCTGGGTCAGGTCGCGCCCCGGCCAGCTGGTGCGCGTCAGGCGCGTTTCCCAGGAGGCGCCCAGGCAGGTAGCGGGGCCGTGGACCAGGTGGGCGGCGTCGGCGTAGGGAAACAGGGAGATCTGGGCGCCCTCGAAGGCGCACCCGCCGGTGGTGGCGCCGGGGACGGGGGCGTTGCAGGCGGCTTTTCGGGTCTGGCTGTGGGCGCAGGCCGTTTCGTCGAGCAGTTCACGGATCTTCGGTTTTTGGGCCACGGCCGGGACTCCTTTGGGAGGGGTGCGAAGGAGCCCGGAACGGCAGCTCCTGCCTTCTTACCAGCAAGAGTCCTGCCAACGGCAAACAGGCCTGTTTGGCGGGTTGCGGAGGGAAAAGGAACAACCCGCCAGACAGATTTCAGGCAGCCTGCCGTTTTTTGTGGCAATCAGGCCTGACGGTAGGCGGCCAACAGTTGCTCACAGGTTTTGCGATCGCGGGCCCGGAAGGGGCCGACCACCACCAGGTGCAGGGCCTCGGGCCGCAGCAGTTCCACCGCGACTGTTTGCAAATCCTCCCCCTTCAGGGCCAGGATGGCCTGCCGTTCCCCCTCCAGGGTCAGGGGATAGCCGACCAGTTCGCCCCAGGCGAAGCGGGCGGCGCGGCCGTCGGGCTGATCCTGGCTGAATTCCAGGTCGTAGAGAAAGCTTCGCACGGTCCGTTGCAGTTCCTCCTCCGCCGGCGCACGGGCACAGAGATCGCTGAAAATATCCAGCACCTCCGCCAGGGCTTGCGGCAGGCTCTCCGGCACCACCGCCAAGTCGACGCTCAGTACCCCGCAATCGTGATGCAGGCCGAGATTGGCTTCGACATGGTAGGTCAGGCCCAGTTCGTCCCGCAGGCGGCGCATGAGGCGTGCCGTGCCGCCGCCGGACAGCAGGCGGCGCAGCAACCGCAGGGCGCAGTTGCGCGAATCGCGCCAGCCCGGCAGACGAAAGCTGAGTTGCAGATTGACCTGGGAATTGGAATCCTTGACCCAGGAGGTGGTCGGACCGGCAGCGACGGTGTCGGGGGCCGGACACGGTGGTGGCGCCGGCTGACCCTGCCAGGCGGCGAAGGACTCGCCGAGGGTGCCCAGAGCCTGCGACCGGGTGACCCGCCCGGCCAGGGCGATGACCGTGTTGGAGGGGCCGTAGTATAGATGGTGATGCTGCTGCAGGTCGGCCAGGGTCAGGCCGCTGATGGACGCCTGGCTGCCGACGGTGGGCAGGCTCAGAGGGTGCTCCGGCCACAGCAGGCGGGCGGTGAGACTGTCGGGATTGATGAGTCGCCCGGCCTGGTTGAGATCCTCCAGGGCCTCTTCCAGGATGATGCGTCGCTCGATCTCCAGACCGTTCAACAAGGGCTGTTGCAGCAGGGAGGCAAACAGGGCGGCTCCTTCCTGAAGGTGCGCCGGATGGATGCGGGAATGAAAACAGGTCGACTCACTGTCCGTGGCGGCGTTGGCCATGCCGCCGATGGCTTCGAAGGCCGCTTCCAGGATCTGGCTGGTGGGGTAGTCGCGGCTGCCGCGAAACAGCATGTGTTCCAGAAAATGGGAAATGCCGGCCGTTTCCGGTGTTTCATAACGGCTGCCGATGCCGACGTAGCAGACCATTTCGATGCTGTGCAGGTGGGGCATTTCGACGGTGAGCAGGCGCAAACCGTTGTCGAGGGTGTCCAGATAGTATTCACGCATGTCGCAGGATTCTTCCAGAGGGTAAAGGGGTGTGGTGTCAGTCGACGCGTCCGGGGAAAATCAGATCGCGGCCGCCGCGGGCCCGGCTGCCGAGCTGCTGCAGCACAACCAGATGGCCGGCAAACAGCATCGCCAGAGTCAGGGTCAGCCAACCCGGAATGCGTCCCATGCCGGCCTGGGTCAAAAACTCCCGGAAGGTGCCTACCGGCGCCGGATGGAGCTGGATTTTCAGCATCCAGGCCGCCAGCAGGACTCCGAACAGGAAGATGTAATTGGAATGGATGCGTTGCCCGATGGCTTCCAGACGGGTCATCTTGTAACGCGGATGCAGCAGATCCTCCGCCAGGGCCTGGCGCCAGGGCGCATCCGGACCGTGTTCCAGGCGACCCTGCAGGATCTCGGCGACGAAGTGCTGATGCAGCAGCCGCACCCGGAATTCGTAGGCATCGTAAAACCGGAACCGTCGTCCTTCGACCACCAGCAGGATATAGACCATGGCCAAGGCGAAGAGGAAGATGGCATGGGGCAATTCCGGATGGCTGAAGGAAAAACCGAGAAATGCCGCAGCGGTACCCACCGCCCAGTTGGTGGTGCGATCCAGGCGCTCGCGCCAGGCCAGGGCGCGAGCCGATTCGGCCCGGTAGTAATGGATCAGGGTGGTGATGGCTTCACTGCGGCTCAGTTGGCGGCTTTCCGAAGCACTGTCGGCCATGGCGGTATCCCTTTGCTTCAGCGGGTGCGCAGCAGACGTGCTGCTTCCGGCGCGTGATAGGTGATGATGAGATCGGCGCCGGCCCGCTTCATGCCGGTCAGGGATTCCAACATGACCTGGTCATGGTCCAGCCAACCCCGTTCGGCGGCAGCCTTGAGCATGGCGAATTCGCCCGACACGTTGTAGGCCACCAGGGGCAGGTCCAGGCGCCGGCGCAGGTCCCGCAATATGTCCAGGTAGGCCAGGGCCGGCTTGACGATCAGGCAATCGGCCCCCTCCGCCACATCCAGTTCCGCTTCCCGGTGGGCTTCCCGACGGTTGGCCGGATCCATCTGGTAGCTGCGCCGGTCGCCGAACCGGGGTGCCGATTCGGCCGCTTCCCGGAACGGACCGTAGAAGGCGCTGGCGTATTTGACGGCGTAGCTCATGATGGGGAGCTGCGCATAGCCGGCGGCGTCGAGGGCGGCGCGCAGGGCCGCCACCCGGCCGTCCATCATGTCGCTGGGAGCCACCATGTCGGCGCCGGCCCGGGCATGGCTGACGGCCTGGGCGGCGAGCAGTTCCAGGGTCGCGTCATTGTCCACCTCGCCGCCACGGATGACCCCGCAGTGACCGTGGTCGGTGTATTCGCACAGGCAGACATCGGTGATCACCAGCAGATCCGGCCAGGCTTCCTTGATGGCCGCCACGGCCCGCTGCACCGCGCCATCGGGGCGGGCACCGGAGCTGCCCACGGCATCCTTGTCGGCCGGAATGCCGAACAGCAGCACCGCCGGAATGCCCAGTTGCCAGGCGCTGCCGGCTTCCAGCACCGCCTGGTCGACGGACAGTTGGCAGATGCCGGGCATGGAGGCGATGGGACGCCGCTGGTTCCGGCCTGCAATGCAGAACAGGGGGTAGATGAGATCCTCGACGGCCAAACGGGTTTCGCGGACCATGCCGCGCAGGGTCGGTGAGCGCCGCAGGCGCCGCAGGCGGGTGGCAGGAAAATGCATGTCAACTCCTTGCTGCAGAGGAAAGGGCGGAAAAATGGGCGCCGAGAGCCGCCACCAGGGCCTCTGCGGTCGGCTCGTCGGCCTCGACGCTGACGGCCAGGCCCAGCTCCCTGGCGGTGGCGCTGGTCTGCGGGCCCAAGGAGGCCAGCACGGCGCCCTGCAACAGTTTTCGACGGCCGGCATCGAGCAGTTCCCAGGCATGGCGCAGGGCCGACGAAGACGCGAAGGCGACGGCGTCGACACCGTCGTCCAGGGCCTGCCGCAAGGGTTCGGCGGCCGCCGCCGGACAGCGGCAGTGGTAGGCCACGGGCGCCGTGACTTCGGCTCCGGCGGCGATCAGTTCGCGGACCAGCAGGGGACGCGCCAGCTGACTGCGGGGATACAGGATGCGACCTCCGGCCACACCCTGCTCGAGGAGCATTTCGAGCATGCCTTCGGCATCTTGCCGGGCGGGCTGCAAGTCGGCGAGGATGCCGTGCCCGGCCAGGGCCGCGGCCGTTTTGCTGCCGATGGCGGCAACAACGATGCCGGCCAAGGCCCGGGAATCCAGATTGCGCGCGGCCAATCGGGCCAACAAGGACTCCACGGCATTGGTCGAGGTCAGAACCAGAAAGTCGGTACCGGCGAGGCGATCCAAGGCCCCGTCCAGGTCCGTCCAGTCGGGGGGCGGCACGATTTCCAGGGTCGGCACGGCCAGCACCCGGGCGCCGGCTGCTTCCAGCGCCGCGCTCAGAGCGCCGGCCTGCTCTTGGCTGCGCGTCACCAGGATGCGACGCCCGAACAGGGGGCGCCGGTCGAACCAGCGCAACTGATCGCGCAGGGCGACGACTTCGCCGACGATGATGATGGCCGGCGGCCGCAGGCCGCTGCGTCGAACCTGGGCGGCAATTTCCCGCAAGGGGGCGACCAGGGTCTGTTGTTCGGGCAGGGTGCCCCAACGGATGACGGCGGCGGGGGTGTCGGGATGACGCCCGTGTGCCATGAGCAGTGCGGCGATCTGTTCCAGGTTGGCCATGCCCATGTAGAAGACCAGGGTGCCGACCCCCGTCGCCAGCTTGGCCCAATCGAGGCTGGAGATCTGTCGGGCCGGATGCTCATGGCCGGTGAACAGGCCCAGACTGGTGGTGAAATCCCGATGGGTGAGGGGAATGCCGGCATACAGGGCGGCGCCGAAAGCCGCCGTCACGCCGGGCACGATCTCGAAGGGGATGCCGGCGGCGGCCAGTTGGCAGGCTTCTTCGCCGCCGCGGCCGAAAACACAGGGATCGCCCCCCTTGAGACGCGCCACTATTCGGCCTTGGCGGGCAAGTTCCACCAGCAGGGCGTTGATCTGTTCCTGGGGCAGGTGGTGCCGGCCGCTGGTCTTGCCGACATAGATGCGTCGGGCATCGACGGGCACTTCGTCCAGCAGGCGCGGATTGGCCAGGTAATCGTAGACCACCACCTCGGACCGGCGCAGGCAGTCGCGGCCGCGCACCGTGATCAGGCCCGGATCGCCGGGGCCGGCGCCGATAAGGTAGACCAGGCCCGTGGTCATGGCGTTTCTCCAGGGCCGCCGGCGGCGACCAGCAGACGCCGGGCGCCCCGGGCCAGCAGTTCTTCGGCCAGTTCCCGGCCGGCCTGTTCCGCGAGAGCCTTCGACACCCTGCGGCGGCCACGCAGCAGTTCGCGGCCATCGCAGCTGGCCACCAGGCCGTCCAATTCCAGCAGGTCGCCGCACAGGCGGCCATGGGCCGCCAGCGGCACCTGGCAGCCGCCTTCCAGGCGGACCAGAAAGGCCCGTTCTGCGGCCACCGCAATGGCGGTGGCGGGGTGGTGCAGGGGGGCGAGGAGCCGCTGTACCCGTTCGTCGTCGCTGCGGCATTCAAGGCCGAGGGCACCCTGGCCGATGGCGGGCAAGCATAGCTCCGGCGCCAGGAACTCGGAAATACGTTCTGCCAGGCCCAGGCGCTTGAGGCCGGCGGCGGCCAGGATGATGCCGTCCAGGGCCTGCTCCTCGAGTTTACGCAGTCGGGTTTCGACATTGCCGCGCAGGGGCACGATGTGCAGATCCGGCCGACTGTGCAGCAGCTGGGCCTGACGCCGCAGGGCGGAAGTGCCGAGGCGGGCCCCTGCGGGCAGGTCCGCCAGCCGCCGCCCGTCCCGCGTCACCAGGGCATCGCCGGGATCTTCCCGCTGAGGAATGCAGACCAGTGCCAGCCCGGCCGGCAACTGGGACGGCACATCCTTCATGGAATGCACCGCCAGATCGGCGCGGCCGTCGAGCAGGGCCTCCTCAATCTCCTTGACGAACAGTCCCTTGCCGCCAAGCTTGGCCAGGGGCACATCAAGGATGCGATCGCCGGTGGTCGTGAGGGGCAGCAGTTCGACTCGCAGGCCCGGCCAGGCCCTACGCAGTGCCGTGGCGGTCCATTCGGCCTGCCACAGGGCCAGCTGACTGGCGCGGGTGCCGATAATCAGATCAGGTTTTGTCATGGGACGCCGTCCTCCTTGTCACGGGTATCGGCCAAGCCGGGTCCCGCCTCCGGTTCCAGACGGAACAATCGGCGTGCCGTTTCCAGATAGAGTTCCCCCGCCTTTTCATGTCCCATGGCCTTGATGACGGTGATGGGTTGGTGCAGCACCTTGTTGACCAGCGACCGACTCATGGCTTCGATGGCCTGTCGATCGTCCTCCGACAGGTGGCTGAGGCCGGCCAGGGTTCGGGCCAGTTCCTGGCGGCGCAGTTCCTCCATCTGCCGGTGCAGGGCCACGATCAGAGGCTTGACTTCCAGGGTACGGAGCCAGCGGCTGAATCTTTCGACCTCCTGATCGACGATGTCCTCCGCCTTGTCGGCCGCCTTGCGTCGTTGCTGGCGGTTGGCGGCGATCACTCCCTGCAGGTCGTCGATGTCGTACAGGTAGAGATTATCGATGCGGTTGGCGGCCGGATCAATGTTGCGCGGCACGGCGATATCGATGAGGAACATGGCGCGGTTGCGGCGTTGCCGGATGACCTGTTCCAGTTGTTCGCAGGTCAGCAGTACGCCGCCGGCGGCGGTGGAGGTCAGCACGATATCCGCCTGATGCAGATGGTAGGGAAATTGTTCGAAGGCCACGGCGCGGCCGCCGATCCGCGCCGCCAGTTGCCGGGCCCGTTCCAGGGTACGATTGGTCACCAGGGTGGTACCCACCTGCTGGGTGACCAGATGCCGGGCGGCCAGCTCGCACATCTTCCCGGCGCCGATAATCATCACCGTGCGTCCGGCCAAATCGCCGAAAATACGTCGTGCCAATTCGACCGCCGCGTAGGAGACGGAAACGGCGTGCTGGGCGATGGCCGTCTCGCTGCGCACCCGCTTGGCGGTGGCAAAAGCGCGCGGCAGCAGACGATGCAGAATGGGACCGGCGCACCCGCAGGCGTTGGCGGCGGCGTAAGCCGATTTCAACTGGCCGAGGATCTGCGGCTCGCCAAGGACCATGGAATCAAGGCTCGAGGCGACCCGGAACAGGTGGCGAATAGCGGCCGCGTCAGCCAGTTCATAGAGGTGCGGGTCGAGTTGCAATCCGCCTTCCTGCCGTTGGGCGGAGAGCAGGCCGCGCAACTGTCGGCCCGCTTCGACGGGATCATGGCTGACGGCGTACAGTTCCACCCGGTTGCAGGTCGACAGGATCAGGCCCTCCGCCACCGACGGCAAAGCCATCAGGGCGCGCAGGGGACTGTTCGCGTCACAGCTGTGAAATGTCAGCTGTTCGCGGAGTTCGACCGGGGCGGTGTGATGACTCAATCCGACAACCAACAGGTGCATGAACGGTCAGCCTCAGGGCGCGCCGGGGGTAAATCCGCCGTACCAACCGGAAAACAGCAGATTAACGCCGACAAAAGTGAACAGCAGGCAGATGAAGCCGGCGATGGCCAACTGGGCCGCCTTGCGGCCTCGCCAGCCGATGGCCAGCCGCCCATGCAGCAGAATGGCAAACAGGAACCAGGAGAGCAGGGCCCAACTCTCCTTGGCACCCCAGCGCCAATAGCTGCCCCAGACCGATTCGGCCACCAGGGCGCCGAACACCATGCTCAGGGTGAGCAGGGGGAAGCCCAGGGTCAGGCAGCGCAGGTTGATCGTATCGAGGGTATCCAGGGCCGGCAGGCGATAGCAGAGGGGGGCGATGCGTTTGCTTTTCAGCATCCGTTCCTGCATCAGGTAGAGAATCCCGGCACCGGCGGCAACGGCGAAGGCGGCGTTGCCGAGCAAGGCCAGAACGACATGCAGTGGCAACCACCAACCGGCGAGAGTCGGGGCCGGTCGCAGCGGGGTGAGGCGGCTCAAAAGGAGCAGGATCAAGGCCAGGGGCGTGATGAATGCGCTCAGTACGGCTAAAGGATAGCGGCGGCTGAACAACAGGAACAGGGCGACCATGGCCCAGGAGAAAAAAGCCAGGGATTCCGGCCGGCCGGCCAGGGGCAGCAGGCCGGCGGCGGCAATCCGGGTCGTCAGGGTCGCACAGTGCAGCCCAAAACCGGCGAGCAGCGTCAGGCGTGCCGCGCGTGCGGTGCTCCAACGGCCGAAAAGGTCCGTCAGCGCCAGGGCGGAGGCCAGGCCATAGGCGGCCAGGGTGGCCTGAAAGAGCAGGGTGTCAAGACTCATGGGGCTCCTTGCCTAGTCCCAGGCGGGCCAGGGTGCAATCCGGGCCGAATTCGTTCTGCAGCAGGAGATCTACCGTCGCCAGTTCGCCGACGGCGAAAGCTTCCGCCAAGCCGTTGTCCAGCAGTCGGCCCAGTACCCCGGCGGTCACCGTGGGTGAACCTTGGGCAGTACGGCGCCGCAGGGCTTCCGCCAGGTCCAGGACCTGGTCCCAGGCCGAGGGCAGCCAGGCGCCCAAGCGGTCGCGCAGGGCCGCGGCCAGGGCGGGGCTGCGGCCGGCGGTGGCCACGGTCACCGTCAGATCGCCGCGCCGCAATACTGCCGGCAGGGTGAAATCCCCATTTTCCGGCTGGCCGGCCAAGGCCACAGGAATGCTCCGCTGCCGGGCGGCGGCGGCCACCGCCTCGTCAACAGCGCACCGACCGGTGGCGGCAATGGCCAGAAACATGCCATCGAGATGCGCGGGCCGGAAAGGCTCGATGAGCACTTCGATTCCGGCTGCAAGGGGTTGTTCCGGTGTCTGCAGGGCCACCATCCGCACCCGGGCACCGGCGGCCAGCAGGCCCAGGGCTTTGCGCCGGCCCACCGGTCCGGCACCGACCACTAGTCCGCAGCGGCCTTCCATGCGCCATATGACAGGATAATCTCCCATGAATGAATGGCCCAATGCCGGGGTCAGCTGCCGAACAGGGATTCTTCCACCAACTCGCATAGCAGGTGGCCGAAAAACAGTGCCGCTTCCGCGGCTCTGCCGACGGAGTCGGTGTTGAGGCGGAACAGGTAATGGGGGCCGTCGCCTGCCGGCTCTTCCTGATCCGGCAACAGGGCGGCGGTGACACAGCCCCGTTCCCGGGCTTCGGCCAGCCCGGCCATGACCGCCTCGTTGTGCGCCACGTCGCCCAAGGCGAGCACGGCATCATGTTCGCCGGCCAGCAGGCCGAGTTGTTGGGCGAAGAAGGTGCCGATCTGCCCTTCCTTGGCCAGGGCGGTCGCCAGGGTAATGTCGTGACAAAGGGAAAGCGCCGGTAGCGGTGGCCGTTCGAAACTCAGGCGGTGCCGAAACAGGTTGGCGACCAGGTTGGCGATGGCCCCCAATGAACCGCTGCCGAAGATCAGCAGGCGCCCTCCCTGGTTGAAGACTTCGACGATGCGGCCGGAGAATTCCACCAGCTCATTGGCCTGGAGCAGGAAGGTTTCTTCCAGAACGGCGGTGTGTTCCCGTAACGATTTGCTGATGCGGTCCTGTAGCATGGGCCTGGCCTTGCCTGAATAAGTGAAAAAATGTTAGGTTGACCCTATCCGTCTGTCAATGAAACTGCCGGCTGCCGCGGGACCGGGCCTTGCTTTTTTCGACGGCTCATCTATGCTAAAGCGGACTTCCTTGGGATGCGGGTTATTCAACTGATTGATAGTGCTATTCTTGCAAAGGAGAAACGACGATGGCAAGTGAGAATGTGTTGCAAGTTTCCGATGGCAACTTCGATAGCGAGGTATTGCAATCCTCCCAGCCGGTGCTGGTGGATTTCTGGGCTTCCTGGTGCGGGCCCTGCAAGGCTATCGCTCCGGTTATCGACGCCTTGGCCGAACAGTATGCCGGCCAGGTGCGAATTGCCAAGCTGAATGTCGATGAAAATCCTGCCACGCCGGGCAAATACGGGGTGCGCGGCATCCCGACCCTGATTCTGTTCAAGGACGGCCAGATTGTCGATCAACTGGTGGGCGCGGTGCCCCGCCAGCAACTGGAAAATCTGTTGCAGAAAGTTCTGTGATTACCGAACCGCACGTTGTACTTGATGGGGGAGGCGCCGCAGGGCGCCTCCCCTTTGTGGTTTTCCGCCAAACGGTCATGTCTCCGGTTGCGTCCCGCCGTCCTCCTCCATGGCTTGCCGCAGCAGCCGAAACAGGGCCCGCGCCGCCTGCTTGTCGCCATGGGTGCGGGCCGACTGGGCCAGTTGTCGGGTCCGGCGTTCGTCGAGGGAGGGGAAGCGGCGCACGCATTCCTCGAGGGCGGCGGTGTGATCTTCCTCGTGGCACAATCGGTCGCGCAGGGTCTCCAGGAGATGAAACTCCTGCTGCTTTTGCAATTGGCGTTCGCTGACTCCGCCCAGAAAGGCCAACACCTCTTCCTGCTGCTCCGGTTCCTCGCGCAGCAGGCCGGCCAGGTGTTTGACTTGTCGCTTGCGGGCGCCGTGGCTCCTGATGGCCCGAACCGCTTCCGCCTCCTTGCGCAGGTGCGGCGTCAAGGGCAGGGCGGAGAAGGTCGCCGGCGGCAGTTCGGACAGCTTGTGGGCCAGTTCCTCGACGGCTTGGGCGGCCCGTTTGCGGGCACTGCGGCTGGGAGGGCGCTGCTGGTTTTCTTCCAAATCGGTCATCAGAATACCTTGCGGCTGTCGAGCAGAAAAGTCACCGGCCCGTCATTGACCAGTGCGACCTGCATCATGGCCTGAAAACGGCCGGTGGCCACGGTCAGGCCGCGCCGGCGGAGATGTTGAACATAGTCCAGATAGAGGGCTTCGGCGACCGCCGGCGGCGCCGCGCCGGTAAAGCTGGGCCGGCGGCCCTTGCGGCAATCGCCGGCCAGGGTGAACTGGGAGACCACCAGCACCCCACCGCCGGTATCTTCCACCGACAGATTCATTTTGCCTGCCGCGTCCTCAAAAATGCGCAGTTCGGCGGTCTTGTCCGCCAGAGCGTCGGCGTCGGCGGCCGTGTCGCCCTGCTCGACCCCCAGCAAAACCAGCAGTCCCGGGCCGATGGCCCCAACCTCCTCGCCGGCGACCGTGACGTTGGCCTTGGCCACCCGTTGCAGTACCGCTCGCATGTTATGACTCCTCGGCGAGGGACCGCAGTCGGGCCAGATCCTGGAGATGGCCGGTATTGTCCGGACCAGGTGCCGTTTCCAGGATTTTCGGGATGCCCGCAAACCGTGCGTCGCGCAGCAGTTCTCGGAACACCGCCAAGGGAATATTTCCCTCACCGATATGCTCGTGACGATCGACCCGCGAGCCGTGGGTGCTTTTGGCGTCGTTGAGGTGAAACGCCTGCAGTCGTTGACAACCGATGAGCCGGTCGAATTCGGTCATGACGCTCCGGTAGCCTTCGCTGTTGGTCAGCTCGTACCCGGCGGCAAAGGCGTGACAGGTGTCGAAACAGACCCCGAAGCGGCCGTCGGGGACCCCGGCCATGATGGCCGCCAGATGCTCGAACCGGTATCCCAGGTAACTGCCCTGGCCGGCGGTATTTTCCAGCAACACCGTAACCGTGTCCGGGGCTCCGGCGAATACCTGGCGCAGCGCCTCGCAGACCCGGGCCAGGCCCACCGCTTCCCCTGCATCCAGGTGGGCGCCGGGATGCATGACCAGGGCCGGGATGCCGAGGGCGTGGCAGCGCTCCAGTTCGTCGGCGAAGGCCGCCAGCGACTTGCTGCGCACCTCGCCTTCGGCGGCGGCCAGGTTGATCAGGTAGCTGTCGTGGGCCAGGACCGCACGCACCGGACCGGCCTGCCAGGCCGTCGCGAAAGCGGCCCGCTCCTGGTCCTTCAGGGGCGGGACCTGCCAACGGCTGGCGTTGCGGGTGAAGATCTGGATGGCCTGGATGTCCAGTGCGGCGGCCCGCTCGAAGGCGCGGCTGACACCGCCGGCGATGGATACATGGGCACCGAGGAACAGTTCCTTCATCCGCTTACCGGTAGGCCGAGGGACGCAGCCGCGCCGGAGTCCGTCCAGGCGGCCAGGGTCTCGGGCACCTGCAGCACTGCCGACAGATGGGCATCGACGTAGGGTTCCGGGCGGTTGTCGCCGACCAGGATGGTGGCCATGCCCAGTTCCTTGGCCGGACGCAGGTTGGCGACACTGTCCTCGACCATGACGCAGGCCGAACCCGGCCGGCCCAGTTGCGCAAGAACCTGGCGGTAGGGTTCCGGCCAGGGCTTGGGGCGGTAATCGGCCACCCGGATATCGAATACCCGGTCGAACAGGTCGGCCACTCCCAAGGCGTTGAGCACCCGCTCCGTGTGGCACAGGGAACTGTTGGTGAACACCACCCGCTGCTGGGGCAGAGCCTGCAATGCCCGGCGCAGGGCGACATCGGGCTGCAGACGGCTGGCGACGTCGATGTCGTGCACATAACGGAGATAGTCCTCGGGATCGACCTGGTGGTGGCGCATCAGACCCTGCATGGTGACGCCGTAACGCTCCCAGTAGCGGCGCCGCAGGACATCGACATCCTCCAGAGGAATGCCCGCCACCTCGTGCATGTAGCGATTGATGCGCCGATCGATGAGGGAGAACAGTTCCCGCTCCGGCGGGTAAAGGGTGTTGTCGAGGTCGAAGAGGATGACATCCACCATGATTCTATCCTTTTGCGGCCGGCGAATGCGGCGGCAGGCCGAGGGCGTCGCGAATGGCCGCCGCCTGCCGGCGGTAGTCGACTTCGGTCAGCAGCCGTTCGGCATGGGGCTCGCTCCAGATGGGGCGGGGCCACAGGGGATCGTCCGTTTGGCGCGGCACCAGGTGCCAGTGCATGTGCGGCACCATATTGCCGAGCAACTCGTAATTCATCTTCGCCGGTCGATAGACGCGGTGGAGGGCGGCCGCCACCCGGGCCACCTCCTCCATAACCAAAGCACGTTCGGCCGGGTCGAGATGAAACAGTTCCGTCACGTGCCGTTTGCTGACCAGCAGGGTGTAGCCGGCAAAGAACTGGTCCTGATTGAGCAGGGCGTAGCAGAACTCCAGTTCGGCGATGCGCAGCGGCGGTTCATCCTGCCAGCGGGTGCAAAAGGGGCAGCTCATTGCGGGTCGAAGACCCCTTCAAAGACCTGCACCGCCGGGCCGGTCATGTAGACGCTGCCCTCCTCGGTCCATTCCATTTCCAGGTCGCCGCCCGACAGGTGGTTGAGAATGGCGCGCTCGGTGCGGCCGGTCAGCACCCCGGCGACGGCGACCGCGGAAGCGCCGGTGCCGCAGGCCAGGGTCTCTCCGGCGCCGCGCTCCCAGGTGCGCTGCCGGACTTCTGTCGGTGATATGACTTGGACGAATTCGACATTGGTGCGGCGGGGAAACAGGGCATGGTTTTCGATCACCGGACCGTATTTGTCGACCGGAAAAGCGGCGGCGTCGTCGACGAAGATGACGCAGTGCGGGTTGCCCATGGACACGCAGGTGATGCGGAAGGTGCGGTCAAGTATCTGCAACTCGACGCTCACCACCTGTTCATCGGCCGGGCCGGTCATGGGGATTTGGCCCCGGGTCAGGCGCGGCCGGCCCATGTTGACCCGCACCCGTTCGATCCGGTCGCGGTCGTTGGGGAACAGTTGCAGGGTGAGGATGCCGGCACCGGTTTCGGCGGTGATTTCCGTCTTCTTCACCAGGCCGTGATCGTAGGCATATTTGGCGACGCAACGAATGCCGTTGCCGCACATCTCCGATTCGCTGCCGTCGGAATTGAACATGCGCATGCGAACATCCGCCACTTCCGAGGGCATGATCAGGATCAGGCCGTCGGAGCCGATGCCGAAATTGCGATTGCTGACCTGCCGGGCCAGGGCCGCCGGGTCGGCTATGGTTTCCTCGAAGCAGTTGACGTAGACGTAATCGTTGCCGGCACCTTGCATTTTGGCAAACTTCATGGATTGGAGGGTCCTTTCCGCGGTTGGTCCTGCCATGCTTCAATCAGCCCGGACGCCCGGAAAGTCGAAGGACTGCCGGTAACGCCGGTGAACGGGCTGAAAAAATGGTGGATAAAGCTTTCGACAAAGGAATAAAAAGCGATTATAAGGGAAGAGTCTCTCCCTCACAAGGGGAAAGCCGACCGCCGGATTGACGGTTCGGGCACCTTGTCCTAACATTCAGGGAGACTGATGGGAAAGGAGTTGCCATGTATGGCATTTAATCTTATAACCAAGGTCTGGCAGACCGGAAACCTGGAGTGGTGGGGGCGCATCGATGGCCGGGACGTCTATCTCGGTCGCCGTGAGTTTCCTTTGCCGCCGATGGAGGGTGATCAGTGGCGGGTTGCCGCGACGGGTGCGATATTCCGGATTGAAAAGGGCGCGGTACGGTGTGTGCAGCCACCGCATGGGGAGTCCGGGCAGGAGGGTCAATGAAAGTCGGCGAATTGGAGATTGTGCAGATAGCGGCTGGCGAAATGGCCAATTTTGCCTACCTGATCCATCATCCCGCCAGTCGGCTGGGCTTGGCCGTGGATCCCTCCTTTGAACCCCAGCGGCTGCTGGATGAGATCCGGCGGCGCCAGGTCGCTTTGCGTTGGCTGGTGAACACCCATGGTCACCGCGATCATGTGGCCGGCAACCAGGTCGTGTTGCAGGCCACCGGCGCCCTGCTGGCGGCCCATCCCCTGGCTGTGCCCGGCGCCGATGTGGCCTTGGAGGAAGGCATGGTGCTGCATCTGGATGAGGTGCCCGTTACGGTTTTGCATACTCCGGGCCACACGCCGGGCGATTTGGTGCTTAACCCGCCCGGGGCGCTGCTGACCGGCGATACCCTGTTTGTCACCCATGTCGGACGGGCCGACTTGCCCGGTAGCGATGCCGAGGCGTTGTATGCCAGTTTGCAGCGTCTGGCGGCTTTCCCCGCGGACACCCTGGTGTTCCCCGGGCATGATTACGGTCCCATGCCGGTTTCCAGCATCGCCTTTGAACGGGAACACAACCCCTATCTGCGTTGTCCGGATCTGGCCAGTTTTCTTCGTCTGCGCCTCGGGTGAGGTGTTGCTTGCGCAACCAGCCGGAAAGAGAATGAAATGGCTCCTGCACTCCTGACGATGTTGATGGAAGCGGGTTTGTTGCAGCCGGAGCAGGCGCGACAGGCAGTGGAACGGGTGCGGGCGCAGGGTGGGCCTGTCACCACGGTGCTGCGGGAAATGGGCTTGCTCGATTCGGAAACCCTGGCCCGATTTCTGGCCTTCCACCTGAATCTGCCCTATTGCGATCCCGGCCGCCTGCCGGCAGTGCCGCCGGTCATGCTGGAGTTTCTGCCGGCGGCCAGGGCGGTGGAGTACCGTGCTCTACCCCTGTGTCTGGATCAGCGTGGTCTGCACGTTGCCCTGGCTGATCCGACGGAACGCCCTGTGCTGCAGAAGTTGGCGGGCATGATGGGCTATCCCTTGGTGGTGCGGGTGGCCCCGGAAACGGAGCTGCTGCGAACCGTACAACGCCTCTACGGTTGTTCCTTGCCGGAACGCGAAGCCCGTCTGCTGGAGATGGACGCGGCAGCCTTGCCGACCGCCGCCGGCCCCTTGGCCGAGGCCCTGCTCGAAGAGGCGGAGGTGGTGGAGGATGCGGATGCCGGGATACCGGAGGACTCCGATCCGGGTGCGGCCCTGGCTGCGGCCACCAGTCGCCAGGAAGTAGCCGAGATTTTGATGGCGTATCTGGGTCGAAGGTTTCAGCGTTGCGCCCTGTTTCTGCTGCGGAAGGGGCAGGTCGAGGGCTGGCAGGCTCGGCGGCAAGGGCACCCCTTGCCCGGTTTTGCCCGGTTTTGCATGGCCCTCGATCAATCCGCTTTGCTACACAGTGTCGGACTTGAAAAGACCTGTTTCCTGGGTCCGGTGGGGGCGGCGACCCAGCCTGCTGCGTTGCTGGAAGCATTGGGTGCGCCGGAGCCGGATACGGTCCTGCTGTTACCCCTGGTACTGGCCGGCCGGGTCATTGGCGTACTCTGGGTGGAAGGGCCGGAACCGGCATTGCGGGAGAGCTGTGGGGAATTGCAGTATCTGTTGGGCCAAGCCGCCTGTGCCCTGGAGATTCTGGTGCTTCGCTGGAAGTTGCTGCGCGCCTGATCCCCCGGGGTGTTTCAGGCGTCAGGTTCTTCATCGTCCTCAATGACCACCGCCACTCGACTGCCCGCCAGGCGGTCGTTCCAGCCCCGTCCCTCCCCATTGCGCAGTGCCGATAAAAAACCCATCCCTCCCGACAGCAAGCAGAGCAGGCCGCCGAGGCTGCGTCGCACGGCCTGTGGCCACCCCAAGGGCGACCCGTCAAGGCTTTCGACCTGTAGTGGGCCGGCCATCTTGCCGGGCGTCTGGCCGACCAGGTAATGAAACAGGGTAAAGTAACCGAAGGCCAGCAGGGCAAAAATCAGTCCGTAGGCTGCGGCCTGATTCAGTAAAAGGGACGGATCGGGCCAGGCAGGTTGCCAATGTCCCTGTCGCAATGCCTCGCCGGCCATTACGAACAACATGAAGGCCGCCATCAGCAATGCCATGTCGAAAACCCCTGCCAGCAGGCGCGCCGCCAGAGCCGGAGGCCCTTGGTCCTCGAAGAGGTCCGCAACCGGGGCCGCCGCCATCGACCGGGAGGCTTCGGAGGCGGAATCCAGTGCATTCTCAGGCCGGCCGGAGGTCGACTTCCGCGCGGGTGCATCCGTCAAAACAAGGTTCAAGGATGCCGGGGAGGGTGGATGGGAGGGGCGCAGGGGCGGGTCGTCCGCCTCCAGCCAGGCTTCCAGATCCCGATCCATTTCTTCCAGAGGGGAGGCGGCTGCAGGGAAAAAACCGCCCGGCGCCGGTATGTCCTGACCCAGGGGTGTCAAGGTCGACTCCGGCGGTGACGGCGGGAGTGCATCCCGACCCTGGGCCGGACTCCGGGGCGGGGTGACTGGAATATCCCGCCCCGTATTCGGGTGAACGGGAAGCTTCTCTCGGTCGCATTGGCGACAATGCCCCAAATCGTCGAAGCTCTGACATCCGCACTGCGGACATTTCATGGCCGGTTCTCCTCCTCGGGAACCGATGCCTTGCCCGCCCTCGCTCCCAAGTCGCCGTACCGGAACTGCAGCAGGCTGGCGGCGGCAAAGCCGGCGGTTTCGCTGCGCAAAATGCGCGGCCCGAAGCGGACCGGGATAAAGCCTGAGCGGCGGGCCTGAGCGGCTTCGTCCTCGGTAAAGCCCCCCTCCGGTCCGACCAGCAGGGCCGCCGAAGCGGGCGCGGCCTCGGGCAGGACCTCCGCCAGGGGCAGGCTTTCCTCCTCCCAGAGCATCAAACGCAATGCGGCCCGGCATTGTTGGAGGGCTTCGCTGAACGGGAGCGGCCGATCCAGGCGCGGCAGGACCGGACGACGGCATTGTCGGGCCGCTTCACTGATGATGCGCTGCCAGCGCTGCAGGCGCCGGTCCTCACGGCCCGGCGCCGGGATGCTGCGCGTGCAGTGCAGGGGGCTGAAATGCCCGATACCCAGTTCGGTGCCTTTTTGCAGGATGAGTTCCATTTTGTCGCCTTTGGGCAGTCCCTGCAGCAACTGCAGGGGCCAGGCGCTGTCCTGTTCCCGCCAACTCCGAAGCCTTTCGACCTGGGCGGATTTCCGGTCGCAGCGGGTCAGGCGACAGAGGTGGATGCCGCCCTCGCCGTCCAGCAACAGCAGTTCCGTGCCCGGTGGCAGGCGCAGGACTTCAAGGTGATGGTGCACCTCCTCGGGTAGGAGGATGGGGCACTCCCGCAGGATTGGAGGGGGAACGAAAAAGCGCTGCATCCCTCAACCCTTGCGATACACCAGGCAGGACCATTCCTCGCCGCGGCGAACTTGCGGGCCGTCCAGGGCGAAGGGCGCAAAGGCCTTGATCACCATGGCTTCCTTTTCCTGCAGGATTCCGGACAGCACCAGGCTGCCGCCGGGGGCCAGATGGGCGACCAGTTGCTCCGCCAGTCGGCAGTTCTCCTCGGCCAGAATGTTGGCCAGCACCACCTGGTACTGCCCTGGGAGTTCAACCAACGGGGACAGGGTGATTTCGATGCGCTCGGCCACGCCGTTGGCCAGGGCATTCTCCCGGGCCACGCTGCAGGCCGTCGCTTCGATGTCGCAGGCCAACACCCGGGTGGCGCCCAAGGCCGCCGCCGCTACGGCCAGAATACCGGAACCGGTGCCGACATCCAGCACCCGGTCGGGGAACGGAGGCTGTTGGAACAGGTCCGCCAAGGCCTCCAGGCACAGGCGGGTGGTGGCATGGCTGCCGGTACCGAAAGCCATGCCGGGATCGAGGACGACCACGGCCTCCCCGGCCTCGGGTCGGTAAGCCTCCCAGGTCGGTCGTACCACCAGTCGGCCGATGTGCTGCAGGCCGAAGTGCTGTTTCCAGTTTTCCGCCCAGTCTTCGTTGCGGATTTCGAGCACCGCCTCCAGGCAAGGGGCCTGCTCCGGAAACAGTTCGCTCAACCAGGCCAAGCGCTCGAGGATGCGCTGCTTGAGGTCGGCCGAATGGTCCTGCGCCGGGAAATAGGCTTTGAGCAGATAGGTGTCGGAGAGGATCTCGTCGGGATCGGGCGGGATAAAGGTATCCAGGGTACGTTCTTCAACCGTGGTACCCACGTAACCCAGTTCCGCCATTTCATGGCATACCTGGTCGGCTATGGCGGCGGCGGCGCGAATATGAACTTCCTGCCAAAATTCAGTCATTGTGGATGCTTATCGAAGGTTAGTAGTGAAAGGTAATAAAATACTTGACAAAAACCCATCATTTGGATTGTAATTCGCGACATTGTCTAATGAGTAAAATTCTTGAAGGGGAAATTATTACCATATAGTTTTGTTGATTCCGAGGCCCGCCGGCGGCGTTCCGAAATGCCCTGGATCGCGAGAGCCCGATTTGGGTACTTTAACCGTTTTTTTTGCGAAAAGCCAATTTAATCTGACGCATTCCCCTTGCATAAGAATGGTGAATTGCTAATATCTTAACGTTAATTTCATGAGCGGGCCGGTTGGCTGCCGGTCCGGTCTGGCTCATGGCTGCCACCGCTCAGGTCAGAGTCGAAAGTTCTGTTGCCGTTCAGCCTCAAGCATACCTACTTACAGGCAAAAGGAGAAAAACATGCGCGTACTGGTCGTTGAAGATGAAAAAAAGGTGGCCAGCTTTATCAAGCGGGGCCTTGAAGAAGAGCAGTTTACCGTTGATGTGGCCTATGATGGCGAAGAAGGACTGTTCATGGCGGAGAACAATCCCTATGACATCATCCTGATGGATCTGATGCTGCCCAAGAAGGATGGTCTGACCGTCATTCAGGAACTGCGGGCCAAGGATATTTCAACGCCGGTACTGAGCCTGACCGCCAAGGATACGGTGGAGGATATTGTCGCCGGTCTCGATATCGGCAGCGATGATTACCTGACCAAGCCCTTTGCCTTTACCGAACTGCTGGCCCGCGTCAAGGCGCTGGTGCGGCGCAGCACCAAGGATCGCGGTGCGGAAATCTATTTTGCCGATCTGCGGCTGGATCCCGTCAGCCACAAGGTCTGGCGGGCCAACCAGGAAATCGATCTGACGGCCAAGGAGTATGCCCTCCTCGAGTACTTCATGCGCAACCCCAACCAGGTTCTGACCCGGGCCATGATTGCCGAGCATGTTTGGGACTATGCGTTTGACTCCTTCACCAACATCATCGATGTGTATGTCAACTATTTGCGCAAGAAAATCGACCGCGACTTTGAAAAGAAGCTGATTCATACGGTTCGGGGCGTGGGATATGTCCTCAAGGAGGGCTGATTGATTTCCGGCACCATCCGGTTTCGCCTGGCCTGTTGGTATGCTCTGGCCTTGTTGCTGGTTTTGGGCATCGGCGGCATGGTCTGCTACCGGCAGATCCCCCGCATTCTGCAGAACCATGTGGATCAGGGTCTGCGGGCAATGGAGGCCGGGATCGGGGAATTGTCGGGCCGCGTCGGTGCGGGAGCGCCGGCGGATTGTTCGGCTCTGGCGGAGTTTTCTGGTCGAACTCCGCCGGGGGGCTATCTGCGCCTGGTCGATGCCGGAGGAAACGTCCTTTGCTTGGTGGGAAACGGGGCGGGCCGGGTGCCGCCGGTTGCCGGGCAGAGCCTGACGGCTGCGCAGCGCGGGGGATCGGTGCTGGAAACGGTCCCCGTTGCAGAGGGAAAATCGGTACGACAGCTGACCCTGACCCTGCAACCGGGCCGGGACAATGGCTTGTTTCTGCAGGTCGGTTCAGACATGTGCCAGCTGCAACAGGCGCTGCACGATCTGCGCAGCTTGCTCATATCCGTGTTTCTGGGCACCTTGTTGGTGTTGGCCCTGGCCGGCTGGTTCCTGGCCGGCCGTGCCTTGGCGCCGGTGCGCTGCGTGACGCGGGCCATGGCCCGCATCGACGGCGACAACCTGTCCCAGCGGTTGCCGGCGGGCGCGGGCCGGGATGAGGTCGCCCGGATGGTTGACGGCTTCAATGCCATGTTGACCCGCTTGGAGGAAGCCTTCCGCCGGGTCAAGCAATTCTCCGGCGACGCTTCTCATGAGCTGCGTACCCCGCTGACCATCCTCAAGGGGGAAACGGAGGTCGGCCTGCGCTGGGCCAAACAGCCCGATGAGTTTCGCAAGATTCTGGAATCCAGCATGGAGGAGATCGATCGCATGAGTCGCATCATCGACGATCTGCTTCTGCTAGCCAAGAGCGAGTCCGGCCAGAAGCCGCTGGCCATCAAGGAGTTGAGTCTCAGTGACCTGTTGCAGGAGCTTTATCTGCAAGGCCGGACCCTTGCCGAAGCGAAGGGTATCGAGGTCCTGCTGCACCCGAATGTTACCGAGGAAATCCGCATCCGCGGCGATGAACTGCGCTTGCGTCAGGTTTTTCTCAATCTGATTACCAATGCCATCAAGTACACTCCGGACCACGGTCGGGTGGAGATTTCCCTGGACGTGGCGGGGGACGAGGTGGTGGTGACCGTTTCCGATACCGGTGTCGGTATCGCGCCGGAGCATCTGCCGCATATTTTCGAGCGCTTTTACCGTATCGATTCGGCCCGCAACCGCCAGGATGGCGGCACCGGACTCGGTCTGGCCATCGTCCAATCCTTCGTCAAGGCTCATCAGGGACGCATTGAAGTCAATTCCCTGCCCGGCCAGGGCAGTTCCTTTGCCATCTTTCTGCCCATGGCCGGCCCGCAGACCCCGCCTTCCGAGGATTTTCCTTCCCGCTGAATCGTCTGTTGCGCATCGCTCCGCATTGACACCTGCGGCGGCAGTGATTACATTCAATCAAATGGCTTAAGAACCTGCCGACGGTTGCAGGGCATGGAGGCCCGTGGCCGTTCGGTCATTACCCCTTCCCCCTCTATCGCCTGGTACATGGAGGAGCTATGATCCGTTTGCGTTGTCGTTCTCTCTGCCTGTTGCTGTTCCTGTTGCTGCCGGCCTGGTCCGCCCTTGCGGCCGTGCCCGATTTCGTCGAATTGGCGGCCTCCCTCAAGCCATCCGTCGTCAATATCAGTACCTCGCGGCAGGTCAGATTCCGCCGCCCCATGCAGCCCGGATTCCGGACTCCCCAGGACGATCTGTTCAGCCAGTTTTTCGAACGCTTCTTTCAGGGCATGCCGGAAGAGATGCGCCGTCAGCGATCCCTGGGTTCCGGTTTCATCATTTCGGCAGACGGCTACATTCTGACCAACGACCACGTGGTGGACGGTGCCGACGAGATCCAGGTCCGTCTGGTGGACGGCCGCTCATTTACCGGCACGGTCAAGGGGCTGGATCCGAAACTCGATCTGGCGCTGATCAAAATTGATGTCGGTGGAGAAAAACTCCCGGTGGCGAGACTCGGCAGCAGCGATGGTTTGCGGGTCGGTGAATGGGTCATGGCCATCGGCAATCCCTTCGGTCTGGAGCAGACCGTGACTGTCGGCATCGTATCGGCCAAGGGCCGGGTCATCGGTGCCGGCCCCTACGATGATTTCATCCAGACCGACGCGTCCATCAATCCCGGCAATTCCGGCGGGCCCCTGTTCAATCTGCGCGGCGAGGTGGTAGGCATCAACACGGCCATCGTCGCCGGCGGCCAGGGTATCGGGTTTGCCATTCCCGTCGATGCCGCCAAGGTGGTCCTGCCTCAGTTGCGGGAAACCGGTCGGGTGGTGCGCGGCTGGATCGGCGTCGGGGTGCAGGAGGTCACGGAAGAACTGGCCCGCTCCTTTGGACTGCAGGAAGCTCGCGGCGCTCTGGTGACCGATGTGGTGGCCGATTCCCCGGCGGCCAAGGCCGGGTTGCAGCGGGGTGACGTCATTCTGGCGGTGAATGGCAAGCCCCTGCAGCGGTTGGATGACCTGCCGCGACAGATAGCGGCTCTGCCAGTGGGGCAGAACGCCCGTCTGAGCGTGTTCCGGGACGGGCGTGCCCGGAACCTCAGCGTCACCATCGGCAGCCAGCAGGAGGAAGGGGAGGCGCGACGTTCCACGGGTCCATCCCAGATGCTCGGCTTGACGGTCGGGGATATCAGCCCCGAAGCGGTGCGCCTGTATCGATTGACGGCTGAACGCGGCGCTCTGGTTACCGCCGTCGAACCTCAAGGTCCCGCCGCCGGGAAATTGCAGCCGGGTGACGTGGTGCTGGAAATCGACGGCCGCACCATCGCCAATGCCGAGGCCATGCGGACCGCCGTCGCCCAGGCCAAGGCCAAACAGGTGCTGCGGGTGCTGGCTCAGCGTCGCGAGCAGATGTTCTATACCACCCTGACGGTGCCTTAATCCTCGTCCGTGGCGTTGCCCGGCGCCGCCCCATCCCGGTTCCGCGGTGGAGGCCGTTGATGCGCTCGTCCTTTTATCCTCGGCTGATCAACGGTCCCTTCGGCGATCCCGCCCTGTATGTGCGCCTGGCTCATCGTGGCCAGGCGCTGCTTTTCGACTGTGGCGACTTGCGCAACCTGACCACCCGGGAGCTGCTCAAGATTCGCGCCGTGTTCATTTCCCATGCCCATATCGATCATCTCATTGGGTTCGACGTCCTGCTGCGCCAGTGTCTGTGTCGCAGCCAGGGGCTGATGCTGGTGGGGCCGGAGGGGATTCTGGCGCGCCTCGGCAGCCGCTTGGCGGGCTATACCTGGAACCTTACGGCGGGCTATCCCCTGACGCTGACGGTCCGTGAATGGACCGGCACCCAGGTGCGGGAGCAGGTTTTTCGGGCCTGTCAGGGTTTTCAACCGGAAACGGAGCGGCACTGGGACTGTCCCGACGGGGTGCTGTTCCAGACTCCATATTGCCAGGTGCAAGGGGTTGCCCTGCAGCATGGCGACATTCCTTCCCTGGCCTTTGTATTGCAGGAGCCCGTCCATATCGCCATTCGCAAGGAAGAATTGCTGCGGCGGGGATATCTTCCCGGACCCTGGCTGACCCGTTTCAAGGATATGCTGCTGGCGCCGCCGACGGCGGACGTGCGTGTGGCAGTGCCGTTGCAGAGTGGTGACATGGCCTGGGTCGGCCTGAAAGATCTGTGGGCCCGGATCGCCTCCACGGAGCGCGGCATGAAGATCGCCTATGTCACCGATGTCTCGCCGATCCCGGCCAATTATCGGCGCATCGTGCGGTTGGCTCGAGATGCCCATCTGCTGGTCATCGAAGCGACCTTTGCCCACCGGGACCTGGGGCGGGCCCGCTTGCGGAATCATCTGACGGCGCACCTGGCCGGCCGCCTGGGGCGCCTGGCGGGAGTCGCCAGGCTGCAGGTGTTTCATCATTCGCCCCGCTATCAGCATTCTCCGGAACTGCTTGCCGAGGAGGCTTGCAATGCCTTTCGGGCGGGCGATTGATTTCAACCCTGCGCGGTTCGGCCAGCTGCGGAGCGCCTGCCGACAAATCCGGACCGACCGGTCGGGCTGTGCTATTGCACAGTGTATCGGCCGGGAATCTGTGCTATTTTGCCGACCATGCGATTCAGTCTGAAACTCAAACATCAGATTCTGCTGGCTCCGGCCGTCGTCCTGCTGCTGATGACCCTGCAGTTGGGTTTTCTGCAGTATACCTATATGGATCTCAAGCAGAAGCGGCAGATCGGCCAGCAACTGGGGATGATTCTTTTTTCCCTGACCGAGGCCAACATGGCCGCTCAGCGCATGTACGATTTGGCCCGTCAGTACTCGCGGCCGACGGCCAGCATCGCCGGTGTCGAAGAGCTGGAGCGGTTGCTGGGCTACATGGAAGAGATGCATGCGCATCTGGCCAAGGCGGTAACCCGCATTCTGCCGTTGATGGAGCTGTCGGTACCGGACCAGCGCGAGGTTCTGGAAATCGTCGAAAGCCTGAGCCCGCGGCAGGGGTTCGATCCCAACCGGGTTATTGAAGAGCTGACCCGGTTGCAGCCGCACCTGGCCGGCATGTCCAAGCGTTATCAGACCCTGGTGGAGGAATCGCCGCGAGTGCGGGCCAAGGACATCGACCAATTGGTGGACCGGGCGGCGCTGGTGTCGGTGGTGGTGGTCGGCGTGGCCTTGAGCTTCGGCATCCTGCTGTCCCTGTTTTTTGCCCGTCGCCTGCTGCGCCGGGTGCAGACCCTGAGCGCCAGCGCCGGTCGCATCGCGTGGGGGGATTTGACGCCGCCGTCGGCGCCGCGGGTCGTCAAGGACGAACTGGATGATCTGGCCGTGTCCATCAACCGCATGACCGAGCAGCTGATTCGGGTCGTCGGCACGGAAAAACTGCTGGAAGGGGCCGAGGAAGAGCGGCGGCGCATCGCCATGGACATTCACGACCAGACCCTTTCCGATCTGTCGGCTATCCTGCGGGGACTGCAGACCTTGCCGGTCGCCGAGGAAGTGCAGCCGGAGGTCAGGGATCTCGAAGAGGATCTGGTGGCCTCCATCGCCAACCTGCGCCAGTTGATGGACAACCTGCATCCCCAAACTCTGGACATCCTCGGCCTTGGCGCCGCCCTGGAATCTCATCTGGAACGCCATCTGGGGCGCGGCGATCTGCCGGAATATCATCTCTACATCAATCCCGAAGTCGACAGCGCCAATTTGAGCCGGTTGCAACAGTTGACCCTCTATCGGATTGCTGTCGAGGCCATTCACAACATCATCAAGCACGCCCGGGCGACCCGCTATGAAGTCAGTCTCGATCGTCGGGACGGGCAGGTGGTCCTGACGGTGGAGGATAACGGCATCGGTTTGGACACGGCGCAGACCGCCGCCAGCAATGGCGGCCGCGGTCTGTATAATATTCGTGAACGGGCCCGGGCCATTGGCGCGCAGGCGCGCTGGAGCCCATCGCGCTTTTCTTCCGGAACCCGATTCGAACTGAGTCTGCCCGTCGCGGCGGAACTCCCGCAGGAATGATCGATTATGGCCGATTTGACGATCCTGGTTGCTGATGACAACCCGCGCGATTTCGAATTTCTCGAACAGTTGATCAAGACCTGGGAGGAACCCTGCCAGGTGGAGCGGGCGCCCAACGGCATGGTGGCCCTGGAAATGGCCCTCAAGCAGGAGTTGCCGCTGGTCATCAGCGACATTCAGATGCCGGAAATGAACGGCATCGAACTGGCCCGCAATCTCTGGCAGCGCAAGCCCCAGGCGCGCATCATTTTCTGGAGCCAGTTCAAGGACGAGATGTACGTGCGCACCCTGTCGCGCATCGTTCCGCCGGAAACGGTCTACGGTTACATCCTCAAATCCAACACCCGCGAGCGGATCATCTCCGCCATCCGCACCGTGCTGTTGGACGAGCAGTGCTGGATCGATCCTGAAGTGCGCAAGGTCCAGGGCCGCGCCGGGCACAGCCAGACGGCCCTGTCCGATATCGAGTTCGAGGCCCTCCTCGACATCTCTCTGGGGCTGACCGATAACCTTATTGCCCAGCGGCGTTATCTCTCCCGACGCGGTGTACAGAGTCGGCTCAATTCCCTTTACAACAAACTGGGTATCGACCAGGAGCAATTTCACGGTGAGAAATTCGGCGACGCCTTCAATCTTCGCAACCGGGCCGTGGCCGTGGCCCTGCGGCGTGGTTTGATCAATGCCTTTGAACTGGAACATGAAGAAAAGGATTTCCAGGCCTGGTTGCGGCGGTTTCGCGGCGGCCGTGAAGGGCGCTGAATCTCCCGCCTTCCACCTATCGGCGCTCCCCCCTCCCTTTCCCGCCGCCCGCCGTCAGGATCCGCCTGGTACGCTTTTCTCTGAACAAAATAATTATTTTATTGGCATTGAGTAATTAGTGTGATACTACAGTATGTCATAAATTTTTAGAGTAGCTTCCATCTGCCGCCCAGGGTCTGCCGGTGTCGGAAATTGTCCTGCCGGCGTTCCGCGCAGACCGGCTTGCGGAAGGAGTGGTTGATGCATGTCAAGGACTTGAAGACCTTTCCCCTGTTCTCCGAAGAGTTGGGCATCGCTCTGAACGGCCATGATGATCGGGTGCTTTTCAAGTGGCTGTTGGCCAGTGTGCTCTGGCAGGCCGATGTGGCTCCTGAAATCGCCTACCGGGGATTTCGGACCTTCGAGCGCCATCACCTGCTGGAGCCCAACCGAATCGTTCTGGCCGGCGCCGCCTTTATCCTTCATCCTGTTCTGCACGAAGCCGGATATTTGCGGTACGATGGGTTTTTTGCCCGCAATCTTGTGGATATGTGCCAGACCCTGCAGGAATTTTACCAGGGTAGTCTGGTGCGGTTGCACGATATGGCGAGCGGCCCCGTTGATCTGGAATGCCGCCTGAACGCCCTGAGGGGATTCAGTCGCCCGGGTGTCAATCTGTTTTTGCGCGAACTGCGGACCATATGGAGCAAAGCCGACCCTGAGCCTTTGCCGGAAGTCTGGCAGATGGCGGAGAAGTTCTCCCTCGACCTGCGCAAGGTGCCGCGTCGCAGCCTTGAATTTGTTCGCCTGGAGGCCGGCTTGCTGCGCTTGCACCGTGGTCGTTTCCTGCGACGACGGGCTCAATAGCGGCTCAATCTTTTTGACTCTTTTCCTATCCATGGATTCGGTTTCCCGATTGGCGCTCCCTCTGGGGAACGCCTTTTTTTTGTTCTCGTTTCCATCGCGCCTCACGGATGTTCAACCATCTACCTATTCTCCCGGATGTTGAGATAAAGATGCAGGGCTCCTGCCGCCATTAATGCAGTCAAGGCTATGGACGAAAAAATGGGCTCCGGATTTGGGTCCGGAGCCCAATGATGGGTGATCCCTCGCAGATTTTGTTCACCCATGAATCATGTTGATTTTCGGGGTCGCCCAGGGGCGGGGCTGGTTGACCCTTTAATGTGGTACCTGTTTAGAATGCGGCTTTGAGAATTCCGATGATGTCTTCCTTGGTTGCCTTGCGAGGATTGGTCAAGCCACAAACGTCTTTCAAGGCATTCTCGGCCAGGATTTCGAAATCTTTTTCATTGGCGCCAAGGTCGCGCAGCCCTGCCGGGATCCCGACGTCCCTGGAGAGTTTTCGGATGGCGGCAATCCCTTTGGCGCCTGCATCGACAGGAGCCAGGCCGCTGATGTCCTCGCCAAGAGCGACAGCAATACTTGCAAATCGCCTCGGCTTGGCAATCAGATTGAATTCGGAAACCGCGGGCAAGAGGATGGCGTTGGTAGCTCCGTGGGCCGTATTGTAAAATCCGCCTAGTTGGTGGGCAATGGCATGCACATAGCCGAGGCTTGCATTGTTAAAGGCCAACCCGGCCAGGTATTCAGCATAGGCCAATGCCTGGCGCGCTTCGATGTCCGAACCCAGAGCTACCGCCGGACGCAACCATTCGCCTATCAATTCAATGGCTTTGAGGGCCAGGGTATCGGTAAGCGGGGTGGCGATGGTGGAAACATACGCTTCCACGGCATGGGTCAGGGCGTCCAGGCCGGTGGAGGCGGTGAGTTTGGGCGGTTGTCCGGCATGTAACAAGGGATCATTGATGGCAACGCTTGGCGTAAGGCGCCAATCGACAATGGCTAGTTTTACATGCGTGTCCGTATTGGTGATGATTGCGAAACGTGTCAACTCGCTTGCCGTGCCGGCCGTGGTATTGATGGCCAAAAACGGCGGCAGGGGCTTGGACAGTTTGTTCAGGCCTTCGTAATCGCGAATATTGCCGCCATTGGATACGACAATGCCGATGGCTTTGGCCGCATCATGGGAACTGCCGCCGCCAAGGGAGACAATGCCGTCGGCCTTGATTTCCTGATAGACCTTGACCCCGTCGGCAACATTCTTGTCGGTCGGATTTGGTTCGGCACCATCGAAAATGGTCGCCTTCAGGCCGCTTGCCTCGAGTTGGGTTTTGATGGTGTCGGCAATCCCCAATTGGTTAAGGCCTTTGTCGGTGACGATCAGCAAATTTGTCGCCCCCAATGCCTTCGCCTGCTCTCCGGCTTCATCGGCACTCCCAACTCCGTGCAACGAGACAGCTGGTGTGAAAAAACCGAATGTCTGTTTTGCCAATGCCATGGTGCTCTCCTTTTCGGTTGATGGTTTGGGGGTCCATTGGTCAAGCCAGATGGCCAATGGGTTTCTCCCGGACAAATGGTGATCAAGACAGAGTGGCGTGCTACGAAAAAAGGCCGGGGAAATATCCCCGGCCTCCAGTTGTCTGGTCAGCATGTTCAGTTGTTTGCGAGCAATGTTTTCCTGGTGTTCCAATCCATGGATCGGGCGGCTAAGCATCAAGGTGGCGCTGTTTGTTTATTTCCGACCAAAAATGTAAAATTGCTAAAAAATTTGCATCTTCACTCTGTATGGATAAAAAATCGCATATAAAAGTTTCACTGTCAAGAAAAAAATTTATGGTTTTGCACTATTTCTATAAGCTTTTTACGCTCTAGCAATATATTGAAATTATTGATAAAAAAGATTTTATGCCGGGATCGTTAGCGCATGGCAGGGATTCGGGAACCTTTAGCAATAGGTCGACTGAAGTGCCCGCTGTAATTCGTGGTTGTGATGTCGTTGGTGGCACAAGAGAGAAAGATTAAGTATTGCCAAATTTATGGGGGCAAGAGGTAAAGCCCATCAAAACGATAAAAGATATATTTTTTTGTTGACTTAAATTGTGTGGTAGTATATCAACAAAAGGCGATGTGGTTTTAGTGATTTTTTGGCTGGATACGGGTTGACTGTTTCTGCCATGGCCCACGAGGCCATTAAGGGTGACGATTCATCCGATGGCATTGACTCCCATGTTGGGCAGCAGAGACCTTGCTGGGGCTCTTGGTAGAAGCTCCTTGGATCTTCTTAATACTTTTTGGTGGGCATTTCAGGGCAATGCAGGGGATGTTGCGGTGAGTTCGAGGCCTGAACGTTTAGGGCGGATAGCGGTGGCAATGAGCGGCGGGGTCGATTCCTCCGTGGCCGCGGCGCTGTTGGTGGAGCAAGGCTACGAAGTCGTCGGCGTGACCATGCAATTGTGGGACGAGCCCACTGTGGACGGGCATAAGCGTCCCTGCTGCACCTTGGACGATTTTCTCGACGCCGGGCGTACGGCCCGCAAGCTCGGCATCGAATTCGAGGTGTTGGATTTGCGCGAGGAGTTTCGTGCCGCGGTGGTGGAACCGTTCATTGACGAGTATCTGCAAGGACGGACGCCCAATCCTTGCATCGTCTGCAACGAGGTCATGAAATTCCAGGTGTTGCTGGAACGGGTCCGGCAGCTTGGCGCTTCGGCTTTGGCCACGGGGCATTACGCGCGTATCCTGAACGACGAGACAGGTCGCTTTGAGCTGCATCGGGGCATTGATGCGAACAAGGATCAATCGTACTTTCTGTTTTCCCTGACTCCGGAACAATTGAGCCGGACGCTGTTTCCTCTCGGAGGCTTGACCAAAAACGAGGTGCGTCGGTTGGCGCGGGAGCATGGCCTGCAGGTCGCCGAAAAGAAGGAGAGCCAGGAAATCTGTTTTGTCGCTGGTGGGGATTATGCCGCATTTATCGAGAAGGAACGGGGACCTCTTGACCTGGGCGGTGCGATTGTTGACCGTCAGGGAAGGGTGTTGGGGTGCCATGCCGGCACCCACCAATTTACTATCGGCCAACGTCGTGGATTGGGGCTGACGGCCCCGCATCCCCTGTATGTGATCGCCCTCGACCCGGTGGAGAGAACGGTCACCGTCGGGGGCGCGGAGGAGTTGAACAGCGCGGGGGTGGTGGTCAACCGGGTGAACTGGATTGTCCCTCCGCTCACGGAGTCCTTCTCGGCCGTTTGCCAGGTCCGGTACCGTCAGGCGCCGCTACCCTGTTCGGCGCAGATGCTTCCGGACCGGCGTCTTGAGGTCCGTTTCTCCCGGCCCCTGGGAGCGGTTGCGCCGGGGCAGGCGCTGGTTCTCTTCGAAGGTGAAAGGGTTCTCGGCGGGGGGTGGATCGAGTCGGTTTTCGAATGATGATCGCCTCTGCCTCCCGGGAAAACCGCACTGATAGGAAATGCGCGTGCCAAGCCGGGGACTCGTGGAATGTAGTAGTCTTTTGTTCCAAAATTGGTATGCTTTGTCTTGCCGTTCAGGATGCGCAGGGCAGCTCGATAGAGCACCACCGCCACAGTTAGTTATCAGCCTCCTTTTCAGGATGGCGACCAACCAGGAAAGAAGGGACGTCATGAGCACAGTTTTCACGGACAATTCGCTTTCCATCGGCCGCACCCCGCTGGTGCGCCTCAATCGCCTGGCGCCCGAGGGGGTGACCATTTTGGCGAAAATCGAGGGCCGCAATCCGGCCTACTCCGTCAAGTGCCGTATCGGCGCCGCCATGATCTGGGATGCCGAACAGAAGGGGTTGCTGGGGCCGGGCAAGGAGATCGTCGAGCCCACCAGCGGCAATACCGGCATTGCCCTGGCCTTTGTGGCCGCCGCGCGCGGTATCCCGATTACGTTGACCATGCCCGAGACCATGAGCCTGGAACGGCGCAAGGTGCTCAAGGCTTTCGGCGCCAACCTGATACTTACTCCCGGAGCCAAGGGCATGGGCGGGGCCATTGCCGAAGCCGAGGCCATGGCGGCTTCGGAGCCGGACCGCTATGTGCTGATGCACCAGTTCAAGAATCCCGCCAACCCGGCCATCCATGAAAAAACCACTGGTCCGGAAATCTGGGAGGACACGGACGGCAACGTCGATGTCCTGGTGTCCGGTGTCGGCACCGGCGGCACCATCACCGGCATTTCCCGCTATTTCAAGAATGTTCGCGGCAAGCAGATTCTTTCAGTAGCGGTGGAGCCGAGCGACAGTCCGGTCATCAGCCAGAAACTTGCCGGTCAGACCCTGCGCCCAGGTCCCCACAAGATCCAGGGGATCGGCGCCGGCTTCATCCCCGACACCCTCGATCTTTCCATCGTCGATCAGGTGGAACAGGTCAGCAACGATGAAGCTATCGAAACAGCTCGTCGTCTGGCCGTCGAAGAGGGAATTCTGTCCGGTATTTCCTGTGGAGCCGCGACGGCCGTTGCGCTGCGCCTGGCCTCCAAGCCGGAATTCAAGGGTAAGACCATTGTCGTCATTCTGCCCGACTCGGGGGAGCGCTACCTGAGCAGCGTACTGTTCGAAGGCATTGTCTGACAAGTTGGCAAGGCGGGTCTTTGCGGGCCCGCCTTGAATTAAACTTGTGTACAATAATCTACTAACTCTATAGACAAAAGAAAGGAATTAAAAATGCGACGCGCAATACTGGCTCTGACCGCGATTCTGTCCCTGGCATCCCCGGTTCTGGCCAAGGATGTCACTCTGCTCAATGTTTCCTATGACCCGACCCGCGAATTGTACCAGGAGTTCAATCCCCTCTTTGCAGCCCATTGGAAGGCCAAAACCGGCGACACCGTCACGATTCGGCAGTCCCACGGCGGTGCCGGCAAACAGGCGAGGGCGGTGATCGACGGATTGGAAGCCGACGTCGTTACCTTGGCCCTTGCCTACGATATCGACGAAATCGCTGAAAAAACCGGGCGTTTGCCGGCCAACTGGCAGCAACGCCTGCCACACAACAGTTCACCCTATACCTCCACCATCGTTTTTCTGGTACGCAAGGGCAACCCCAAGAAGATCAAGGATTGGGACGACCTGGTTAAGCCTGGTGTCTCGGTTATCACCCCCAATCCCAAAACTTCAGGCGGGGCCCGCTGGAACTATCTGGCGGCCTGGGGTTATGCCCTGCGGAAAAAGGGCGGCAACGACCAAACCGCCAGGGAATTCGTCACTCGCCTGTTCCGCAACGTGCCGGTGCTGGATTCCGGGGCTCGCGGCTCCACCACCACCTTCGTACAGCGCGGCATCGGCGATGTGTTCATCTCCTGGGAAAATGAAGCGTTCCTGGCATTAAACGAATTGGGACCGGACAAATTCGAGATCGTCGTTCCGTCCGTCAGCATTTTGGCTGAACCGCCGGTAACGGTGGTCGATAAGGTTGCCGAAAAGCGAGGCACTTTGGAAGTGGCAAAGGCTTATCTGGATTTTCTCTACAGCCCCGCGGGCCAGCGACTGGCGGCCAAGCATTACTATCGCCCCATTTCTCCGCAGCATGCCAACGCGGCAGATATCAAGCGGTTTCCCAAGGTCAAGCTGTTCACAATCGATGAGGTTTTCGGCGGCTGGCAGAAGGCCCAGAAAACCCACTTTGCCGACGGCGGCATTTTTGACCAGATCTACGTGCCTCAACGCTGATTGCTGAAGGGCGGCGAGCCACGGCTCGCCGCCCCCCAAAAAACGATACATGGGAGATTCAGGCATGCCTCCGCGTTTCAAACAACACAGCATATTACCCGGATTCGGTCCGGCACTGGGCTTCAGTCTGGCCTATCTCGGCCTGATCGTGCTCATTCCCCTGGCGGCCATGGTGCTTAGGGCGGCAACCCTTTCCTGGCCGGAATTCTGGTCGGCCGTGGCTTCTCCCCGGGTGGTGGCTTCTTTACGACTGACCTTTGGCGCTGCTTTGGCGGCAGCGATCGCCAACGGCCTTCTGGGTTTGCTGGCGGCCTGGGTCCTAGTTCGCTATTCCTTTCCAGGCCGCCGTTTGCTTGATGCCCTCATCGATCTGCCATTCGCTCTGCCCACGGCAGTGGCGGGTATCACCCTGACTTCCCTGTTTGCCGGGAATGGCTGGTACGGCAGATGGCTTGAGCCGCTCGGTATCAGGGTGGCCTATACACCATTGGGCATTGTGGTCGCCATGACCTTCATCGGCCTGCCCTTTGTGGTTCGCACCATCCAGCCGGTTCTTGAAGATCTCGATAGGGAATTGGAAGAGGCTGCAGCCTGCCTCGGTGCCAGTCGCTGGCAGGTTTTTTGGAGGGTCATTCTGCCGGTCCTGATGCCGCCGCTGCTGACCGGCTTCGCCTTGGCGCTGGCCCGGGCGGTAGGGGAATACGGCTCGGTCATTTTCATCGCCGGCAATATGCCTATGATCTCGGAAATCACTCCGCTGCTGATCATTACCAAATTGGAGCAGTACGATTATGCCGGTGCCGCTGCGGTGGCGACGGTGATGCTCTCCCTTTCGTTCGTCCTGCTATTGGGGATCAACCTGTTGCAGCGTTGGTGCCGTCGGTTTGCGGAAAGCTAAGATGTTCTTTGGTCTCGATATTTGATCCTTGAAAGATTTTCCGGAGTTCTGCGCATGAACGATACACATCTGTCCAAATCCGCCCTGCCGGATCGTCTGGAGCCTCGTTGGGTAAAACGGTTCTTGATCCTTGCAACCTGGTTGTTTCTGGGAGCCTTTCTGTTGGTGCCCTTGGCGGCGGTGTTCACCCAGGCCTTGGCCAAGGGCTTGGGCCCCTTTTTCTCTGCCATGGTTGAGCCGGATGCCCTGGCTGCCATTCGTCTGACCCTGCTTGCGGCAGCTATTTCGGTGCCGGCCAACCTGGTTTTCGGCGTGGCCGCCGCCTGGGCCGTTGCCCGCTTTCGGTTTCCGGGCAAAAGCCTTTTGATCACCCTCATCGATCTGCCATTTTCGGTCTCGCCGGTGATTTCGGGCCTGGTCTATGTATTAATGTTCGGTTTGCATGGCTGGTTGGGCCCGTGGCTTTCGGCCCACGACATCAAGATCATTTTCGCGGTTCCCGGCATCGTTCTGGCAACCATCTTTGTTACTTTTCCCTTTGTCGCCCGGGAATTGATCCCCCTCATGCAGGCTCAGGGCAGCGAAGAGGAAGAGGCGGCCCTGATTTTGGGTGCCGGCGGTTGGACAACCTTTTTCCGAATCACGATTCCCAACATCAAGTGGGGTCTGTTGTACGGGGTGATTCTCAGCAACGCACGCGCCATGGGCGAGTTTGGTGCCGTCTCCGTGGTTTCGGGCCATATTCGCGGATTGACCAACACCATGCCGTTGCATGTGGAAATTCTGTACAACGAATATAATTTTTCTGCCGCCTTTGCCGTCGCTTCGTTGCTGGCGTTACTGGCAGTCGTGACCTTGGTGGCCAAGACCCTCGCCGAAAGTAAAATTCGCGCCCAGGCTGCGGATCTGGAGCGCCTTGGAGAACAGGCATCATGAGTATCGAAGTTCAGAATATCAGTAAGAATTTTGGAACCTTCCAAGCTTTGGACGATCTGAGTCTGAAGATCCCTTCCGGTCAGTTGACCGCTTTGCTCGGGCCTTCCGGTTCCGGAAAAACGACCCTGTTGCGGATCATTGCCGGATTGGAACAGGCTGACCGGGGGCAGGTGTTGTTCGACGATGCCGAGGCGACCCGGATGCATGCCCGGGAGCGTGGCGTCGGCTTCGTTTTTCAGCATTATGCCCTGTTCCGGCACATGACCGTATTTGACAACGTGGCCTTCGGACTCACCGTCCAGCCCCGCCGACAGCGGCGCCCTAAGGAAGAAATTCGCAAGCGGGTCATGCATTTGCTGGAACTGGTGCAACTCGACAATCTGGCCGGGCGTTATCCGAGTCAGCTTTCCGGCGGGCAGCGGCAGCGGGTGGCCTTGGCACGAGCCTTGGCCGTGGAGCCAAGGGTGCTGCTGCTGGATGAGCCCTTCGGTGCTCTGGATGCCAAGGTCCGCCAGGAATTGCGCCGCTGGCTGCGTCGTTTGCACGATGAAATCCAGGTGACCAGTGTCTTCGTCACCCACGATCAGGAAGAAGCCATGGAGGTAGCCGACCAAGTAGTGGTCATGAACCGCGGCCGCATCGAGCAGGTTGGACCGCCTCAGGCTGTCTGGGATCAGCCGGCCAACCCCTTCGTATTCAACTTCCTCGGCAATGTCAATCTGTTTCATGGCCGGTTGAAGGGGGAAGAAGGGCAGCCAGGGACGGTGTTTCTGACCCCCTCCGCTCTCCAGGCCGACGCGGAGCGCAAGGTTTTGGCCTTTGTCCGCCCCTACGAATTGGAAGTCGATCGGCAACGGGTTTCGTCGGACGATATCGAAGCGCGGGTGCATTTCATTCATGGCACCGGTGCCCTGATTCGCGTGGAGTTGGAAGGCATTCAAAACCGTGAGCGCATCGAAGCCGAGTTGACCCGCGAGCGGGCCGGGGAACTGGCCTTGCAGAAGGATGAACGAGTGTATCTGCGACCGCGCAATGTGCGGGTATTTGTGGAGGATTACCAGATTTGATTTGTGTCGGCCGTGAGGTCTGGACGGCCTTTGTCCCTGGTGTTGCCGATCTGGCCGATTTGCCCGACCTTGGGCAACAGCGGCCGGTACGATTGGTAGCCGGTTGCAGCCGAAGGTGTTTGATATGCCGGACGAAATCAAAATAAGAACGAAAACCCTTATCGGGAACCGGATTGCCGGATTGGCTGAGGTGGTGGTCCCCTCCACCCTGGATGGAGTCCTGGAGCCGAGTCTTTTGTATTACCCGCCACATGGCGAAAGAGTTCCTCTTTTGGTCGGACTGCATACTTGGAGTTACGATCGATTCAACCAGTTGGACCGCCTGTTGCCCCTCTGTCGGCAACGAGGCTGGGCTTTGTTGTTACCCGAAGCACGCGGGCCGAGTTTAATCGGGAATCCCCGTGTTCGCCAGGCCGGCGGTTCCGTGTATGCCCAGCAGGACGTCATCGATGCCCTGATCTGGGTGCAGGACAATTATTCGGTGGACGAGGGACGCACTTTTCTTCTTGGCGGCAGCGGCGGGGGGCATCTGGCCCTGTTGGTGGCTGCGCGTGAACCGTTCCTCTGGTCGGCGGTCAGCGCTTGGGTGCCCATCACCGATTTGGCGGCCTGGCATGATGAGAACTCCGAATATGCCGGGCATGTTGCCGCATCTTGTGGCGGAACGCCGGCGGAGTCGCCTTCTCTGAAGGAGCGCTACCAGGAACGGTCTCCGCTGTTTCTGGCCCATCGCTTGAAGGATGTCAGGCTTTTCCTTCACCACGGCAGGTTTGATCCGGTGGTGCAGGCGCGGCATAGTTGGCAGTTGGCGCTGGCCTTGGAGGAATCGGGGGCGCAGCAGTTCTTTTTCGAGATTTTCGATGGCGGCCATGAGATCCGGGCTGAACAGGCGGTCAATTGGTTTGACCGGCAACCGTCGCAGGAAGAGTCGCTGAGCCGCCTTACCGGTTAAAGGGCGGGGCAAGCGCCCTTTTGCTGGAAAATAATATTGCACTGGATAGAGGCTGACCAGAGAACTGGAGGCCGGGGTTGATATCCGCACGCCATGCGGAGGCCCCGGCTTTTTTTGTGACGGAGAACATTCTGCCGGTAGTTCGTGCGAGGTGATGATGAACAACAAGACAAAAGCCAAGAGGGAAAAGCTCTCCTGTCAGGAGTGTCGGCAGTTCCATTGCTATCGACGCAACGGTCCGCTGCCCGGTTTCTGCCTGACCGAGGCCACCGCAAGGGAGGAACTGGCCGACCTTGCGCGCATATACCGCGAGGAGGAGAAAACGGCCGCCCTGTCTTGCGCCGCAGCCGAAGTCGAGGGGCGCTACTACGGACGGTTGACGCGCGTCGAAGAGGTTGCGGCATTTGCCCGTCGCGTTGGCGCCAGGAAAATCGGCATTGCTTCCTGTATCGGTCTGGCGGAAGAATCGCAGATCTTCACCCGGTTTCTTCACGCACAGGGTCTGGAAAGTTTCGCGGTTATCTGCAAGGTAGGCGCCATCGACAAAACGGCGGCTGGCATCCCGGAAGATTTGAAAATTCAGCCCCAGAGCCATGAAGCCTTGTGCAATCCCATTCTGCAGGCGCGCATCCTGGCTCGGGAAAATACCGATCTCAATGTCATGATCGGCCTGTGCGTGGGCCATGATTCGCTGTTCATGCAGCACTCTGCGGCACCAGTCACCTGTCTGATAGTCAAGGACCGGGTGCTGGGCCACAACCCGGTTGCGGCACTCTATGCCAGCTCCTTCTATTACAAGAGATTGTTCGAAAAGCAGGATTATTGACCAAAAACACCACCGAATCGGTATCAGGCTGTTGAACAACAGCCTGTGGGGTTCAGGGAAGGACAGCCAAAATCAAGGACCACCTCCTGATATCTTGATTATATGAGCATGACGGAAACGTGTTTTCGGCTTGTAGCCTTGAAAAAATCCAAGGCTGGACTTTTTAAACGACCTGTTATTAACCAAATTTAAAAAATTTCTTCGGAGCGATTATGAAAAACGGCCAGGAATACAAAAGAAGTCTCAGGAAGCTAAAACCGAATATCTTCAAGTGGGGCAAGCCGCTGCGGGACGTGGCGCGCCATCCGGCCACCAGGCTGCATGTGGAGGCCATCGCCGCCTGTTACGATGCGGCCTTCGACCCGCAGGTCGCTGCCCTGTTTACCGGCAAGTCTCATCTGAGCGGGAAAACGGCCCATCGCTGGAATACCCTGATGCGATCCGCCGAGGATGTCATGGCCAATGCCCGAATGAAAAGGGTTCAATTTCACCGTACAGGGACCTGCCATGGCGCGACCTGTGCCGGTTGGACGGCTCTCAACGCCTTGTGGGCGACAACCTGGGAGATGGATCGGGAATACTGTACCGATTATCATCAGCGTCTGATTCGCTATTTCGGTTATCTGGAAGACAACGCCCTGACCGCCGCCGGAGCCTTGACCGATGCCAAGGGCAACCGATCCCTGGGACCCGCTGCACAAGACTATCCCGACCATTATCTGCATATCAAAGAGGTGCGTGAGGACGGCATTGTCGTCCGTGGTGTCAAGGCCCAGATCTGCGGGGTGGCCGCAGCCCACGAGATAGTCTGTGTCCCGGGCGGTGCCCTCAAGCCTGGAGAAGATCGGTTTGCCGTGGCCTTCGCCGTTCCCCGGGACATTCCGGGATTGACCTTGGTGGAAACCCGGCGACCCAGCGATACCCGCGACGAGGAGGAGGGCTGGGATGCGCCCAAGACAGGCGGTATTTCCCAGGCATGGCTGCTTTTCGAAGATGTCTTCGTGCCCAGGGCGCGAATTTTTCTTCAAGGCGAAACCTCATATGCCGGAGCATTTGTCAACCATTTCACCGCTCTCTACCGGGCTCCCATAGGCGCCTGTGTCGCCGGGCAGGGAGATGTCATCATCGGTGCGGTGCTGGCCCTGGCGGAGGCGGGGGGGCTTTCGCAAAAAACCTTCCAGGACAAGCTGACGCGCATGGCTGTCAACAACGAAACCACCTTCGGTCTCGGCCTGGGGGCCATTCTGCAGGGGCGACCACATCCTTCCGGCCTGTGGCTCCCCGATCCCCTGCTTTCCCATGTGAACAAGGTGCAGGTTGCGACGCTGCCCTATGAAACCAAACGTCTGGCCCAGGAAATAGGCGGCGGCATCACCGAGACCGGCTGCTTCCCTTCCTGGAAAGACCTTCAGACGCCTGAATATGGGGCCAGACTGCTTGCGGCCCTGGGCGCGGTCGAGGACGGTGAAAGTCGGGCCCGCCTGGCGCGCCTGGTTGAATGGCTGACGGTTGGCGGCGGCATTCCCGGTTGCCTCAACGGCGGCGGCTCCCCCGATGGTGCACGATTGATGATTCGTGGCCTGGAACCCTGGAAAGAGTTTGCCGACCAGGCCCGGCGCATCGCCGGCCTGCCTGAAAAAGGGAAAACGCCATGCTGACCCTGGCTGATGAAACCCGAAAACCGGTTTCCTGTGGAGAATATCGAGATGCCGCCCTCGAAACCATGCCGAGGAAGAATCTCGAGGCCCTGCAGTTGAGATTGCTGCAAGAACACCTGGCGCTGGCCGCCGAACATTCCCCATGGTACCGGGCGTCATTTCGCGCCTCGCAGGTGGAGCCGGCGCGGCTCCGCTCCCTGCATGACCTGCGAGATTACCCATTTATCACCAAGGGGATCTTGAGGGAGCGTCAGATTTCAGCGCCTTTGCTGGGCGATCTGCTGGCGGTACCGGAGGTAGAGGTGGTGTACGCTTCCGCCTCCAGCGGGTCGACGGGCGTGCCGACCCTTTCACCTTTCACCGCCGGAGATTTCGAGGCCTGGCAAGAGGTTCAGGCGAGACTTTTTCACGCCGCCGGGATGCGCGCCAACGACCGCTACCTGCACGCTCTGAATTTCTCCATGTTTGTCGGCGGCCCGGATGTAATCGGAGCGCAAAAACTGGGTGCCCTCTGCTTTTGGGCTGGGACTGTGCCCGCCGAGCGCTTGCTGTTTCTGATGCAGGAATTTCAACCGACAGTCACCTGGACGACGCCATCCTATGCCTGGTACCTGGGCGAATCCGCCAAGGCGCAAGGTGTCGATCCCTCCCGAGAACTGGCCATCAATCGCATTATTGTCGCCGGGGAACCGGGTGGCTCCCTGCCGGCGACGCGCGCCGCAATTGAGTCCCTCTGGGGTGCGGAATTGTATGATTTCTACGGCATATCAGATATTTTCGGAGCCAGTGCGGGTATGTGCCGGGAGCGTAACGGCCTGCATTTCTGCGAGGATCACCACATTGTCGAGGTTCTCGATCCGGCCACGGGTTGGGCGGTGCCCGACGGCGAAAAAGGGGAGATGGTTCTCACCACCCTGCAAAAAAGGGCGCGGCCCATGATCCGTTTCCGTACCGGGGATATCGTTACCCGCGATTCCTCTCCCTGCCCCTGTGGACGAACCCACGCACGCATCTGGGTTCATGGTAGATGCGACGACATGTTTATCGTCAATGGCGTCAACCTGTTCCCGGCGGATATCGAGGTGGCGGTGCGATCCCTGGAGGAAGCGACCGGAGAATACCGTATCACCCTGACCCGCGAGCACCAACTGACGCGTTTTTATCTGGAAATCGAACGACGTCCGGACAGCCTGGTGACGGACGAGGCCTTGGCACAGAGGCTGAAATCGTTACTGAAAAGCAGGTACGGCATTGCCCCTGGAGCAATCAAAGTGCATGCGCAAAACACACTGCCCCGGGCCGTCCATAAGGCTCAGCGGATCATCGACAAACGTTGACCCCCTGAAGGCTAGAACGCTTCATCATTCTAACTATTAATGTTGAGCAATTATTTTGGATATCTTTAGTTATTTGGTGTGTATTTAAAAATTTTATTTGACTTCAAGAGTCAAAAATGGTACCAGGTTAAGCCACTAAAAAACTTTCAAAATTATTTATATCGAAAAGCTTGGTTGACCGGAAAACCGGAGGCCAGGGACCTTTCTCTTGAGCGAAAGGGCCCTGGCTTTTTTGTTATATAAGACTACTAAAACGATAGATTAAATTGAAAGAAAGGAGGGGAGCAGGCAGGGCGTCGCAAACGGCGATTTGATGCCAGAGAGGCATAACCGAACGAAAACCATGATTTTTTTATCGTATGACTGAAAGGAGACTCTACCGTGAAAACTGCGCGCATCATTTTGGCCGCCTTGACCGGCGTGGCTTTGGCCACGCCCGCCATGGCTCTCAACATCGACTGGCACGGCGACTTCGATAATCGATTTTCCTACAGCACCCAGGCGGATCTCTCCCGGCGTATTTCCAATGACACCCACACCTATTTAAGCGTGGGCGGCCTGTCCAACTATTCCGGTGTCCTTAATGGGGTTGATACCAAAAAAAACCGTAACGACAGCGACTTTTTCGGTGAAATCAAGTACCGCCTTAACGTCAATGTTTCCGATGATGACAAAAAGGTTAAAGGTGTGCTTGGCTTCGAATGGGGTGCATCCAAATACGGAGCGACAGGCGCCGACTTCGGTGGCGACGACAATACATTCGAATTGAGGTGGGCCTACACGGATATCGAGTTGCCCTTTGACGCGTCCTCTCGCCTGATTGCCGGCCTGCAGCCCGTAGGGTTTAACCCACTATTGTGGTCGGACAACGCCGGCGGGGTCAAGTGGGTGCGCAAGGATGGAAACTGGGCGTACAGTCTGGGTTGGTTCCGGAATGATTTATCTCAAATAGGCAGTGGCAATGCCAACAACGACAAATCGGATTATGACGATGCCTTTGGCGGGGATTTGACCTATACCTTCGACAATGGCAACAACCTCAACGCTTTCGTCATTTATCTGGATAAGGGCAAGGAAGCCAAGAGCCTTGCCAATGGGGGTCTCGTGGATGGTGGTCTAAATGGGCTGGTAACCGATGCCCAGGACCAGCAAATCTGGCTGGGGTTGTCCGGAAAAGGCAAATGGAATAATTATAGCGGCCAGTTTACCGGCATGTATCTGACCGGCGAAGTCAAGACCAAGGGAACGATAGAAGACAGTTTCGATCGGGAAGCGTATCTGTTCCACGGCCAAGTGGACTACAAGCTGGACAAGACCACCTTCACTCTCGGCGGGCTCTACTCCTCCGGCGACAAAAACCCGGATGATCGCAAATTGAAGAATTTCGATGTCATCGACATGGGGATCGGCTTCCTTGGTTCGATCATCATTTTCGATAATCTGGCCGATGACAACTCCTTCAGCCAGTCGCCTTACCTGTTCGACAAGGGGTATGCCCTGCTATATGCCGGCGCACGTCACGAACTGTCGAGCAAAGCCTGGGTATCGGCTCGTTACCTCTGGCATAACACCGCCGAAGATATCGTTGTTACAGGTCAGGGCCAGGGTGACGAAATTGGCCATGAATTCGTCCTCGGGGCCGGTTATCAGCTACTGAAGGGGCTGACGGCGGAAATCTATGCCGGATACCTTGTCGCCGGTGATGCCTGGGATGCCCTGTCCAGCACCGGCAAAGGCGACGACGTGTTCCGTACCGATGCCCGTCTCCGTTTCACATTCTGAGACCTGCATAGCACAACCTGACAGCCTGACGGAGGTGGCGGCGTCGCAAACCCGGATGCCGCCACCTCCGACCGGAGCCGTCAACGGCAGGCAATCTGAAAGGCAGTCAGGGTCCAATTGAGAGATGCCACGGACTATTTCGTTCTAAAGCAGAGGAGACCTCATCATGAAACGAAAACTGCTGTTCGCTCTTGTTTCGCTATTAGTATTGCAAACGGCCTATTTCAGCCAAGCCATTGCGGCGGCCAAACGGGTCCGGGTCGGATATCTGCCCGTGACCGGACATGCCAAATTTTTCGTTGCCCAGGAAAAGGGGTTTTTCAGGGAAGAAGGTATCGACGTCGAACTTATCGAGTTCCAGAACTCGGCCGATGGCATTAGTGCGGTCCGGGCCGGCAAGCTTGACGTCGGGGCTTTTGGTACCACTGCGCCCCTGGTGCATATCTCCCGCGGGGCCGATTTGCAGGTTATCGGCGGAGTTATGGGGGAAGATGCGGCGATCGTCGTCACCGCAGCCAATGCGGGGCGAGTTAAACGTGTTACTGATCTCAAAGGCAAGAAGGTGGCCACGGTACGGCTTGCCAGCGGCGATGCGGTGCTGCGCGGAGCCCTGAGCCGGGCAGGCATAGACTGGCAGCGCGACCTTGAAATTTTTGAATTGAAAAATCCGCCTGCGGTCATCGAGGCAGTGAAGTCGGGCCAGGTCGACGCCGGGGTGGTCTGGGGGCCCCATGACTTGCGCGCCGAGGAGCAGGGTCTCAAGGTCGTCCTTCGCAGCGGCGAGCTGTCGCCCGGGCATCCTTGCTGCCGGTTGGCGGCGAACCGAAAAACCGTCACCGACCAGCCCCGTGTGTGGGTCGGTTTTTTGCGCGCGATTCTCAAGGCCGAAAAGTTTGCAAAGGAAAATCGGCCGGAAACCGTGGCGATCATTGTCAAGTACCTGAAACTTGATCCGACATTGGTGGAGCAGGCTTATTACAGTCCGCACTTGGATCAGTCTTCCGATCCCAACGTAAAGGGAGTGGAACATTTCTGGTCTACGATGCAAAAAAGCGGCTTTATCGAATCGCAGGAGCAAATCAAACCCCACATCAATACCGATCTCTATCGGCAGGCTTTGGACAGCTTGGTTCGGGAACAGCCTAAAGAGCCCTATTGGCAGCAACTGCAAAAAACATTTTCACAGCGGAATCGATCATGAGCAGGAAGGTCTTCAACCTCGATGGACAATCCCGTTCCGGGCTGGCTGCCGAGCACCTGGGGTTCTGCTATGGCCCAACGGAAATCTTGAGGGACATCAATCTTCGGGTGCGGGAGGGGGAGTTTCTCTGCCTGCTCGGGCCGAGCGGTTCGGGTAAAACCACCTTGCTGCGCCTGCTGGCCGGCCTTGAGCAGCCTTCTTCCGGGCGCCTGGCGTTTCAGGGGAAACCGATCCGCGGACCCGGCATCGAGCGGGGAGTCGTGTTTCAGGATTACGCCCTGTTCCCCTGGATGAACATGGAGGACAACATCGGCCTGGCTCTGGAACAGTCGGCGCCGACCCATTCCGCCAAGGGGCGCCGTAAACTGGCGGCGGAATATCTGGCCATGGTTGGCTTGGCTGGCGCGGAACGTCGCTATCCCTTCGAACTCTCCGGCGGCATGCAGCAGCGGGGTGCGATTGCCCGGGCGCTGGCTTTGGGGTCGCGGGTGCTGCTCCTTGACGAACCCTTCGGCGCTCTCGACCCGGTCAACCGCCTGCGCCTGCAGGACTTGCTGCTTGCTGTCTGGAGTGCGGCGCGACCAAGTAAAACCGTGGTGTTCGTCACCCATGACGTCGAGGAGGCCATTTTTCTCGGCGACCGGGTGGTGGTGCTCGGATCGACACCCGGCCGGGTCATCGCAGACCTCGAAGTGCCGTTCACACGACCCCGCATTCGCGCCGAGGTGTTGGCCGACGCCACCTATCGGGAGTTGCGCAACCGCATCGAGGACCTCTATCGATCCGATACCTTGAACCTGCTAACCGCCGCGGAGACAATGCGTGCCCCGGCTGAGGGCATTTAGAATGGCGAGGACTGCAATGAAACAGGTTGGTGCATTTCTGCAACTTCGACTGCCGCGCTTGATCGCATGGCCCGGAACCGCCATTTTCCGGGGGCGTGAGGGAGGGCTGTTCATCCTGGGACTGTTTGCCATTTGGCAGTTACGTTCCAGCTTCGTTGAGCTTCCCTCCCATGGTCTGTTCCCTGCGCCAAAGGAGACTGCCGTGGCCCTTTGGCAGTCCCTGCCGGAATTGATCCAGGGCACTTGGGCTTCCCTGCGGATTTTCGCGCCTGGATATCTGCTGGCGATGCTTGCGGGGATCTTTTGGGGACTGCTGGTCGGCACCTGCGGCTGGTTGCAGCGGGCATTCAGTCCCTTTTCCAGAGTCGCTGCGCCCATTCCGCCGACCATCTATATTCCCTATGCCATCGCTCTGCTTCCGAGTTTCAGACTGGCTGCGATTTTCGTCGTATTCATCGGCGCATTTTGGCCGATTTTCGTCAACACCGCCGCCGGAGCGGCGACAACCCCCCAGCGACATCGGGATAATGCCCGCGTCCTGGGGTTGACCTATCCAGCCTATCTGCGGCGGGTCGTCTTCCCGGCGGCCCTGCCGCACATATTTGCCGGCATGAGCGTCGCGTTGGTGTTGTCCTTTATCATGCTGACGGTCGCAGAACTGTTTGGCGCCCATCGCGGATTGGGGCGTTTCGTCCAATATTACGCCGACTACGGGGATTATCCGCGAATGGTGGCCGGGATCATTTATACCGGCTTGGTGGCGTTTGGTGCCATGGCCCTGCTGGAGGCCGTCAAGCGTCGGTTTTTGTTCTGGGTGCGTTAATGCTGAAGGAGATAAATTGTGACGGATGAACTCTTGCGGGGCCTTGCCGCGGCGGTGGTAGACATGGATGAGGCAGCAACCGTGGAACTGGCCCGGGCCGTACTGGAGCAGGGAGCCGATGTGTACCAGGCCATCGAACATGGATTGGCCGCAGGCATGGAGCGGGCCGGAGAGCTTTTCGAGGAAGAAGAATATTTCATCCCCGAGCTTCTCATGTGTTCCGACGCCATGTATGCCGGCCTGGAGATTCTCAAGCCGCACATACCCCGCGAACAGGTTGCGGAAAAGGTCCGAATCGTCATCGGTGTGGTACAGGGCGATACGCACGATATCGGCAAGAATCTGGTCCGAATCCTGCTGGAAGCCGGGGGGTTTGAGGTTATCGACCTGGGCCGTGATATTCCGCCGGCCCATTTTGTCCATACCGCCCGGGAGGTGAACGCCCAAGTCATCGCGCTTTCAACATTAATGACGACCACCATGCGCAGCATGGAGGAAGTGGTGCGACTGCTCGAAAAGGAAAATGAGCGGGCCCGCTTCAAGGTGATCGTCGGCGGCGGGCCCATCAGTCAAGGATTTTGCGACCGGATCGGAGCCGATGGTTATGCCGCCAATGCCGCTGAGGCGGTCAAGTTGGTGCGGCGTCTGGTGGCCAGGGAAAAGGAGGCGCCGTGTACCGCGACACTTTGACGCCATTGGAGCGATTTGCCGCTTACGGCCGCGGAGAGGCCGTGGACCGTCTGCCCTGCGTGCCCATCATCGGCAACACGGCGGCCCGTGTCATCGGCGCCCAAGTCCGGGACCTGCGCGGCAATGCCGAATTGCTGGCCGATGCACAAATCGCCGCCTGGAAACGTTTTGGATATGACAACATCAGGGTTTTCACCGATCTTTACGTTCTTGCCGAAGCCATGGGCGCCCGGGTCATCTGCCCCGAGGACGAAACGGCCTATCTTTCCCGCCCTGCTATTCAGGGGGCGGCCGCCCTGGATTCCCTGAGTCCGGCGGACCCCTTGCGCGACGGATTACTGCCCGTGCATCTCGAAGCTGTCCGGCGCACCGTAGATGCCCTCGGAAAGCAGGTTCCCGTGACCGCCGCGGTGACGGGACCCTTCACCACTGCGTCCTTTCTGGTTGGCGCCGAAACCCTGGGACGGTTGATGATCAAGGACCCGGATTCGGTACACCGCCTGTGCCGGCTTGCTCTGGAAACTGCCATGCGCTTTGCCGAAATGGTCCTGGCGGCGGGGGCGGTTCCCAGTCTGACCGAACCGATGGCGTCCTGCACGGTAATCAGTCCGCGTCAATTCGACCTCTTTGCAGCACCCTATCTCAAAATCCTGGTCGATGCCGTGCATGCTCGCGGGAAATCCGTAACTTTGCATATCTGCGGCAAAACCGCCGGAATTTGGCAGGCCATGACGGCTACTGGAGCCGATTGCCTGAGTCTCGACAATGAGGTCAGCCTGACGGATGCCCGTCAATGTGTCGGCCATCGAGTCAGGCTGATGGGCAATGTGCACCCCACGGCCGTATTGCTGGATGGTAAACCCGCGGATGTGCGCCGCGCGGTCAGGGATTGTGTCAGGCAGGCACACACCAGCCCCAAGGGGCTCGTGGTCGCGTCCGGCTGCAGCCTGGCGACGGAAACACCCTTTGCCAATATCGACGCCATGATGGACGAAGTACGCCAAATCGGCTGGCCGGTCAGCGAGAGTCGACTGGAGGCTGCGCCATGAATGCCTTAAGTCCGAAAGAGCGTCTTTTGCGCACCTTTTCCAGGCGGAAAGTGGATCGCCCGCCGGTGATTTGCACCGGCGGCATGATGAACAGTGCCATTGTCGAGGTGATGGACCGAACCGGCCATGAACTGCCGGCGGGCCACTTTGATCAAAAGCTGATGGCCGACCTGGCTGCCGCCGTGCAGGCTGAAACCGGTTTTGAGAATATCGGTGTGCCTTTCTGCATGACCGCCGAAGCCGAGGTACTGGGCAGTGAGATCGATTTCGGGTCATTGATCTGCGAGCCCAAGATTGCCAGCGAGGTTTTCCCCTCTGTGGCCCAAGTGCGCTTTCAGCTTCTGCCGGATTTGCTCCGTCGTGGCCGCATCGCCGTCATCAGCGAAGCGGTTTCGCTGCTGGCTGCCAGGCAGCGGGATGTGCCGGTAGTCGGCAGCCTGACCGGCCCCGTGAGTACCGCTGCTTCCATTGTCGACCCGATGCAATTTCTTCGAGAGCTGCGCAAAGATCCCCAAGGATGCCACCGTGTCCTGACCTATGTCAGCGAATTTTTGGTGGCCTATGGGCGGCAGATGGCCGAGGCCGGGGCCACGGCCATCTGCATCGGCGATCCGACCGCGACGGGTGAGATTCTGGGGCCAAGGCTGTTTCGGGAATATGCGCTGCGATATCTGAATCAGGTGATCGATGGACTACATTGCGCCGGGGTGCCCGTCATCGTGCATGTCTGCGGAGATCTCCAGCCGGTGCGAAGCTGTTTGCCTGACTTGCATGCCGATGCCGTCAGCACCGATGCCATGGTCAACCTCAAGCAGTTGAAACGGGATTTTCCCGGTCTTGTCACCATGGGAAATCTCAGCACGTTTCTGCTCGAATTCGGCCCTGTCGACCGCATTGCCAGTCAGACCCGAAACCTGGTTGCGGATGGCATCGACATCATATCTCCAGCCTGCGGCCTCAGTACCTCCACGCAACTGCGACATATCCATGCGCTGACCGGCGCCGTGCGGGAGGGCCTGGCATGATTACCATCCGCTTTGTTGAAGCCGGGCGGTCCGTGCGGGTTCCTCGGGGGACACCGCTTCTGGAAGCCGGTTACCGGGCAGGGGTGGTAATCGAGGCGCCTTGCGGGGCAGGCGGAACCTGCGGCAAGTGCCTGGTCCAGGTCGTTCCCCGGCACGCGGTGCGGGCCTTGCCGGCGTGTTATGAGTTGTCCGGGCAGGAACAGGATCGCGGGCTGGTGCTGGCCTGCGCCACCATCGCCGTAGCCGATATGGATGTTTGCTCAACGGATCAGTTCCAAGATGGAGGACTGCGCATCCTCAGCGAGGGACGGGAAGCAGATCTCGTTCTTCAGCCCCTGATTCGTAAGAGTTTCAGCCCGGCCCTTGAACATACCGAGATTTTTTCAGGGGCCACTCTGCTGGGGCGGGAATTCGGCAATACGGTTGACAGGCAATTTGGTCTGGCAGTCGATGTCGGCACCACGACCCTGGTTGCGGCCTTGTATGATTTGGGCAATGGACGGGAATTGGGGGTCGCTACGGAACTCAACCCCCAGGCGCGATTCGCGCAGGATGTCCTGTCCCGAATTCGCCTTGCCGGGGTAGGTGAGCAACTCCAAGTTCTGCAGCAGGCAGTTATAGCGGAAATCAATCGCTTGATCGGCCGGATGATGGCTGAAGCGGGTGTCTCAAGAAACGAGATTTACGAGGCCGTCTTGAGCGGCAATACCTGCATGCTGCACTTGGCGGCCGGTGTCGATCCGACCTCTCTGGGGCATTTCCCTTATGCGGTATCCTTGACGGGCGATGAAATTCGATCAGCGGCCGCCATGAATCTGGATATCGCCCGATTCGGGCAGATTTGGCTGCCCCCAGTCATTTCCGCCTACGTTGGGGCGGATATTGTTTCCGGCATTTTGGCTTGTGGCCTGCACCGCCGCCAGCAAACCGTCCTGCTTGTGGATATCGGTACCAACGGCGAGATGGTGCTTGCCCATCAGGGTCGACTTTGGGCGACATCCACCGCTGCCGGGCCGGCGTTCGAGGGCATGAACATTCGTTGCGGCATGCGTGCTTCATCGGGCGCCGTGGAAGGTGTGCGTATCGATGAGCAAGGACAACTGGGTCTGACAGTCGTCGGCGAGGGGGCACCTCTGGGTTTGTGCGGCAGCGGCCTGCTCGACCTGGTCGCGGAACTGGTGCGGTCAGGAGTGATTACGGCCGGCGGCGGCCTTGTCCGGTCGCCGACCTCCGGGATTCCTGAAGCTCTTGGGCAGCGACTGGAAATATTTGACGGCAAACCTGTCTTTCGAGTTTCAACGAATGTCTGGCTGAGCCGCGGGGATATCCGCCAAGTGCAACTGGCCAAAAGCGCCGTACGAACCGGCATCGATCTGCTGCTGAAACATGCCGGCATCGATGCAACAACGGTGGAGGAAATACTGATCGCCGGCTCATTTGGCGCCCATCTGCGTCCGGAAAGTCTCCTTGGCCTTGGTCTGTTGCCGGTGGACTTCGCCGAACGCATTGTGTTTGTCGGCAATACCTCCAAGAGCGGGGCGCGCACCTTTCTGCTGAATGGCCCGTCACGCCGGGAGGCGGCAGAATTGGTTCCGCGGATCCAAGTGGTTGATCTCGGACGAGATCCGGACTTCGACCGGACTTTTGTCCGAAATCTGAGCCTAGGGGGTATATGATCTCTGCTTTAGTCTACAAAATAGATAGATAAACAAAATTTTTATTGACAGAAAATATCTGGTTAGGATATTAATATTTATCATCTGTTTGATAGAAAACTATTGCCTTGTGGTCAAATATAATATGATTTAATTTGTGTGGATTTTCCGGGCCGCATTTCTGGAAGGAAGTTTCTTTTTGTGAGCAAACCAAGTGCCACAGGGCCCTTTGTGCCGGCGGCATAACCCTAAGGAGGAAAAAATCATGAAGCCTAAGTTATTGGTTCTGGCCGGACTTCTGGCCCTGTTTGTCACACCCTTCAGTTCCCAGGCCGGCGCCGCGACTCTGAAAAAAGTCGTGGTTGCCGATGCCAACACGACCCATCACCTCAACCTTTATGTGGCGCAGGAACTTGGCTTGTTCAAAAAGCATGGTATCGAAGTAAATATCGTCGAAGCCAAGGAGTTGTCGGCTGCCCGTGATCTGGTGGTTTCGGGCCAGGCCGACATCTTCTGGGCTTGCCCCACGGTTGCCATCGCCGCCATCGGCAACGGTGCTCCCATAAAAGTGATCGCCCAGGTCAAGACGCCTTGCACCTCGGTGTTGCTGGTGCCCAAAAACTCTTCCATCAAAAGCTACGCCGACCTGAAGGGCAAGCGGATTGCCGGTATTTCACCGACTTGCGAGGCGGTCATCGCCTATACCACCAAAGCGCGCGCGGCCGGCGGTGAGTTCCAACTCGAGAAGTTGGCCGGCGGGCCCGCCATCGCCGCGCTTGAAGCTGGTGCCATCGATGGCGCCATCCTGGAAGAACCTCACGTGAGTATTGCCGAACTCAAAGGATTCAAGGTGGTGCTGCGCGATGCGGCGGAGAACGTACCATGCCGGACCATCAATGCCCGCAACGCCTTCATCGCCGCGAATCCGGTTTTGGTGAAGCACTTCGTGGCGGCAGTAAGCGAAGCCAATGCCATTATTCTCAAGGATCCTGCCGCCCCGCGAATTGTTGAAATTGCCGAAAAATATACGGGTGCGCCGGCCGATGCCATTCGTCATGGAAATCATCGCCTTAAATTCACGACCCAGATTCAGGAAAAAGGCCTCAACGCCCTTGGTGAGGAACTGCTGGCCCAGAAGAATATTCGCGAAAACCCGGGCAGCCGACTCTTTGCCGAAGAATTACGGGGCATTACCTGGGGCAGGAAATAGTCATTATACAGCGGATTGCTACGCCTTCGGCAGGTTCCGACAAACCAAGACTGTCCGCCGAGGGCGTAGGCGCCAAGAGGGATGTTGCAGATGGGCGGTGAAAAAAGAGCAACCGGATTGTTCAGGTCCAAAAGTCCTGCTTCACGTGCCGGTTTGGTTGTGGCTACGGGTCTGTTGCTGGTGGTGCTTGGCATGGCAGGACTGAGGTATTTCGGGCTGGCAGGCCCCCCCCTCGGGGGCAAGGATATTGCCAGGGACATTCTTGTCGGTCATATCGGCGGTCCCTTGCTCGGTCCCCTATATGCGGCCGCTGAGAGAGGGGCGGCAACCGCCGGCAAGCCAGGCTTGGAGCCTGTACAGTTTGCCGGCGGCGCCGATATCGGCTACGCCTTGCTGTCCGGCAAACTTGACGCCGGCTTTATGGAGACGGATAAGGCCCTTGCGCTATTGCAAGCGGCACAAGGATCCGGATTGAAAGTGGCCGGTGCCATCGAGTTTCCCTACGGTGCCACCCTTGTGGTGCGCAAGGATTTGGACCTGCGCCTTGAGAACCTGCCGGGCCGCACCGTTGCCACACGAGACCCGCATTGCGTCCTTTTGCGGCAGTTTGAAAAGGATGCCGTTCGACACGGGGTCGACTTTGGGAAACTGAAGGTTGTCTTCCTGTCTTTTTCCGACTTGTTGCCGGCGCTTGAGGCCAAGATTGTCGATGCGGCTTTGCTCAAGGGGTCCCATGCCCTGTTGGCGCAAAATGAAGGGCACAGGATTCTGTATCAGAACTGGGATACAGCCGTCGGTGGAGACGATTGCTGTCCGGCCACGCTGGCCCAAGTCGAGTTTCTGCTCGTTGTGCGCGATTTGGGACAAAAACGGATTGCAGACCTGGTCGAGCAGTTGGCCGCAACAGCCGAACTTGCCCCCGACCATATCCGGCAGACGGTGGCGAAAAACTCCGGATACGCTAAGGATGCCCTGGAACAATTTCCCGTATCCTGGTTCGCCCGCCTGAACAAGCATCTGGAAAGCCAACTGGGTGAAGGGGCCTGGTGTGAAAGGCACGATGAGCATGACCATTGATTGTTTGCAGTTCGCAGGGCTGTTTCGGCGGCTGCGGCATGCCTGGAACCTGATTTGGCGGGAATTGTGGCTCTTTGCCAAGGGGGCGTGGGGCAGTCTCTTGTCCCGAGAGTTCCTTTCCATATTGTTGCCCCTGCTGGCATTGTGGGAGACCTTGCCGCGCGTCGGGTTGGTGCCCCGAACCCTGTTGCCGCCCTTGTCGGCCGTGGCCACTACCTTTGCTGCAATGCTGGTGCGGCAGAATCTGATCGAGCATCTGGCGCAAAGCGGCCTGCGTTTTGGGCTTGGCTTTTTCCTGGCCTTGGTGACCGCTTTCCCCCTTGGGGTGCTGATGGGGTGGAACCTGTTTGTGCGCAAACACTGTCTGCCGCTTTTCCAGTTGCTGGCGCCGATTCCGCCTCCGGCCTGGGTGCCCATCACCATTATCGTTCTGGGAGTCGGGTTGCCGATGCAGACATTCCTGATCTTTCTTGGCGTATTCTATCCGATTCTGTTCAATACCTATCAGGGAATCAAGGAGACGGATCCCCGTTATCTTGCCTCGGCCCGGGTCTTCGGCGCCAGCGAATTGACTCTCATCACCCGCGTCTACATCTGGCATGCCCTGGGCTCTTTGATAATGGGGATCAAAATCGGCATTGCCCTGGGACTGGTGATGTTGGTTATCGCCGAGATGCACGGAAGTCGCAGCGGTATCGGCTATCTGCTGGTTGAAAGCAAGGAATTCTTCCAGATTGACCGAATGGTTGTTTGCATGTTGATTCTCGGCTTTGCGGGATGGTTTCTCATCGAGATCATGAAATACATTGAACTGAAGCTCGCTGTTTGGCGGGTCAACAGGTGAGCTGAATGATTGAAGCCAAACGTATCAGCAAATTCTTTTCCATTGTACGTGAAGACCGTACCGCCGAAGGCTTTACAGCGGTGCTGTCGGTTTCGCTGCGCATCGAGGAAGGCTCCTTCGTAACCCTGTTGGGCCCTTCGGGTTGCGGAAAATCGACATTTCTGGAAATTCTTGCCGGGTTGCAGGCTCCCAGCGAAGGCGAGGTCTGCATCGACGGCGAGCGTGTCCTGGAACCTCTGCCCGCAACCCGCAAGGAGATGGAAATTTATCGCAAGCGCTACCGCTTTCTCTCGCCTATCGCCAACAGTCTTTTGCGCGACCGACCGAAGCACGATATCGCCATGATATTCCAGGACTATGCGGTCTTCCCCTGGATGACGGCCCGTCAAAATGTCCTTTTCACCCTCAAGCTTCGAGGTGTTGCCAAGGCCGAGCGGGAACACCTGGCCAGCCATTACCTGGGCATGGTCGGGTTGGGCGCTTCCGCCAACAAGTATCCTTCTCAGCTTTCCGGCGGGATGCGGCAGCGTCTGGCCCTGGCCCGGGCGCTGTCCGTGGAGCCCAAGGTCATCCTTATGGACGAGCCTTTTGCGGCCGTTGACGCGCTGACGCGGGAACGGCTTCAGGAAGACCTGTTGCGAATCTGGCAGGAGACGGGCAAGACCATTGTCATGGTCACCCACGATGTCGATGAGGCGGTCTATCTTTCCGACGAGGTCATCGTATTCTCTCCGGCACCCGGCGAGATTCGGAACCGAGTGGTCGTCGACGTGCCCCGCCCCCGCCGCCGGATCTGTTCCGAACTGCAGGGTTTGCGCGAGCGCATTCTTCTTATGTATCGATTTGATACGGATCCAAAAACCGATTACATCATCTAAGCCATTTGCGAAGGATCGAAATGAATCATAACGTTCAAAGTCCAGTGCCGGCCCAGCCCAACTTCCGTGGTCGTATTCACGACGATATCACTGCCGCCATCGGTCACACGCCTCTGGTTCGCATCCGCAGACTCTCCGAAGGGTGTGTGGCAGACGTGGTGGCCAAACTCGAGTCGTTCAATCCACTAAACAGCGTCAAGTGTCGTATCGGCGCGGCCATGATTGAGGCGGCCGAAAAAGAGGGGCGACTCAAGTCGGGTATGACGGTCATTGAACCGACCTCCGGCAACACCGGCATCGGGTTGGCCTTTGCCTGCTGTGCCAAGGGCTACCGGCTGATTCTGACCATGCCTGAAACCATGTCCATAGAACGGCGCAAGCTGGTCAAGATGCTCGGTGCTGAACTGGTCCTCACTCCCGGTCCGGCCGGCATGAGCGGCGCGGTGGAAAAGGCCAGGGAACTGGCCCGACAGATTCCCGGCAGTTTCATCCCTCTGCAGTTTGAGAACCCCGCCAATCCCCAGGTGCATAGGGAGACCACGGCCGAGGAAATCTGGGCCGACACCGCCGGGAGGGTAGATATTTTTGTCTCCGGAGTCGGTACCGGAGGCACGATTACCGGCGTCGCCGAAGTTCTCAAGGCACGCAAACCTTCGGTGCGGGCTGTTGCGGTTGAACCCGAAGCATCGCCGGTCCTTTCCGGCGGGCAGCCCGGGCCGCACCGCATCCAGGGCATCGGCGCCGGCTTTATTCCCCGCATTCTGAACCGTAAAATCATTGACGAAGTGATCCGGGTGAGCAATGATGACGCCTTTTTTACTGCCCGTCGCGTTGCCCTGGAGGAGGGCATCCTGTGCGGCATTTCTTGCGGCGCCGCCTTGTCGGCAGCCTTGAACATTGCCCGACGGCAAGAAAATGCCGGCAAGCTGATTGTTGTCATTTTTCCCGATTCGGGGGAGCGTTACCTGACGACGCCCCTCGCCGAGAGCGAGTAAAATCGGTTCTCAACTTGGTTCGGAACAGTCTATGCCGAGATGGCGGCACCGTTCCTTCGTGGCCGATTTTTCGGGATTCGCAACAATCTGTTGACACTCGCTGGAAAGTGGTGTACTGAAAGGAAACCCGATAAAAACGATAGAGCTTTATGATTTCAAAAAAGACCAAATATGGATTGCTGGCCATGATGGCTCTCGGTCGTCGTCACGGCAGTGGCCCCATCCTCATTGCGGATCTTGCCGAGGAGGATGGCATGCCCAAAAAGTTCCTCGAGAACATCCTTCTGACTCTGAAGAATGCCGGCATTCTGCAAAGTCGCAAAGGCAAGGGGGGAGGATATTTTTTGGCCCGCCCTCCGGAAGAGATTATGGTGGGTCAAGTCATCCGGACTTTGGAGGGGCCTTTGGCCCCTGTGCCCTGTGTCAGTGAAACGGCCTATCAGAAGTGTTCGGAATGTCGGGATGAAACTGCCTGTGGGATTCGGTTGGTCATGAGTGATGTGCGCGATGCGGTGGCTGAAATCCTGGACAAGACGAGCCTTAAAGAAATGTTGGGTCGCTCCGATTCGGCCATGATGCAAGCGAAACAAGTCGTTGATTTTGTCATCTGAAAAATATTATCTATTAATCTATAAAATCAATAGACAAAATATATTTTAAGGCGCATGGGTTTCATTGGCACAGGGATGGAGAAAATAATCATGCCAAGACAAATTGATTACGAGGCTGAGGCGAGCCTGCCAGATGAAATTGCACGACGCCTTGCCAGGGCCCTCCAGAACCTCCGTTTCGGGACCATCACCCTGGTGATTCAGGACGGTAAAATCATTCAAATCGATCGCAATGAGAAGTTTCGTTTGAAGTAAGGCCTGCTTGCGAACACGGGCAGGTCGGCATCGCCTTGGTGCCGTGGTCGCCATAACCTATTGTTCAGATCAAAGGAGATGTTCCGTGAATACTTCATCGTTTACCCATCCGGAAACCCTGGCTCTGCATGCCGGGCAGCAGCCCGACCCGACCACCAATGCCCGGGCGGTACCCATTTACCAGACCACATCCTATGTTTTCAATGACGCGGATCATGCCGCACGACTGTTTGGTTTGCAGGAATTCGGCAATATCTACACCCGGCTCATGAATCCGACCAACGCGGTGTTCGAACAGCGGGTTGCGGCCCTTGAAGGGGGCGTCGCGGCCCTGGCGGTCGCTTCGGGCCAATCCGCCATCAGCCTGGCATTGCTGACCCTGGCTCATGCCGGCGACGAGATCGTTTCGGCTTCCAGCCTGTACGGCGGCACCTATAACCTGTTCCATCACACCTTCCCCCAGTTCGGCATCAGGGTCCGGTTCGTCGATCCTGCCGATCCGGACAATTTCCGTAAGGCCATCAATTCCAAAACCAAGGCCATTTTCGCGGAAACCGTCGGCAATCCCAAGTTGGACACCCTCGACATCGAAGCCGTAGCCGCTGTCGCTCATGAACATAACCTGCCTCTGGTGGTTGACAACACCACACCCTCTCCCTACCTGGTCAATCCCATCAGGCATGGGGCGGATATCGTTGTCCATTCGGCGACCAAGTTCATCGGCGGCCACGGAACCTCCATCGGCGGAGTCATTGTCGACGGCGGAAAGTTCGATTGGGGGAACGGCAAGTTCCCGCAAATCTCCGAACCGGATCCTTCCTATCACGGCATCAATTTCTGGGAGGCCCTAGGCAACATCGCGTACATCATCAAGGTTCGAGTGCAGTTGCTGCGCGATGTCGGTCCGGCGCTTTCGCCCTTCAACTCCTTCCTGTTCCTGCAGGGGCTGGAAACTTTGCACCTTCGCCTTGAGCGACACAGCACCAACGCCTTGGCGGTCGCCCGGTTCCTGAAAGATCATCCCAAGGTGGGATGGGTCAATTATCCCGGGCTGCCCGATCACCCGACCCATGGGCTGGCAAAAAAATATCACAACCGGGATTTGTACGGTGCTCTGGTCGGGTTCGGGATTCGGAACGGAGGGGTCGATGAAGGGAAAAAATTCATCAACTCCTTACAGTTACATTCTCTCTTGGCCAATATCGGCGATGCGAAATCGTTGGTGATTCATCCAGCTTCAACCACCCATCAGCAGTTGACGGCGGAAGAACAACTCGCACCAGGAGTCACCCCCGATTTCATCCGATTGTCGGTTGGCATCGAACATGTTGACGATATTATTGCCGATCTGGAGCTGGCTCTGACCAACCTTTGATGGAGCGAGGAGGGTTAATGCGTATTTCACTTGTGGGCGGCATGGACAGGCAGAGCAGGCACTATCGGCAGGAAGCGGAAAGTCGCGGCATCGACCTGCGAATTTTCAATACTTCCGAGGCCAACCTGTCCGCGAAAATCAGGCACTCAGATGCCGTGGTAATATTTACCGGCAAAGTATCCCACCAGGCTCGCCGGGAGGTTATGAAGGTGGTTGCGTCCCATGATATCCCGGTGTTCATGTCCCACAACTGCGGTGTCTGCGCCCTTAAGGATTGTCTCAATTGCGTCAGGGAAGGGCATCGGCCCGTGCCAACAGGGCGCGAATGACCTCCCCGGCCATGGTCAATCCGAATAGGGGCGGTATGTAGGATGAACTGCCCAGAATCAGTCGTAGGTGGCGGCAGTTCCAGACCTGCTCTTCTCGGTTGGGACAGATGCAGTGGCTTTTACAGATTGCTGTATTTTGAGCGGGCGGCCGATATTCTTCGTCGGAGAAGACAGCTTTGATGCCGTTGTTGATCCCCCGGCGGCGCAATTCCTTGCGCAGGATGCGGGCCAGCCGGCAGCTTCGGGTTGCGAACAGATCGGCTACTTTGATGCGGCTTGGGTCGAGCTTGTTGGCGGCCCCCATGGAGGCGATGACCGGAAGCTTTTTCTCGCGGCAGGTTTGCAGCAGATGAAGCTTGGACGTGACATGGTCGATACAATCCAGGACGTAATCGAAGCCCCCTGCGAGAAGCTTGTTCGAGCTTTCGGCATCATAGAAAGCCTGGAAAGCGTCAACGGTGACCTCGGGACTGATGGCGCGCAGGCGCTCGGCCATCACGGCGGTTTTGGCCTGGCCGACGGTATCCTGCAGGGCATGAAGCTGCCGATTGATGTTGGTCAGGCAGATGTCATCGTAATCAACCAGGGTGAGTCTTCCGATACCGGCTCGGCCGAGGGCCTCCGCCGCATAGCTGCCGACTCCACCCAGCCCGAAGATGGCTACGGAGGCTTCCCGCAGGCATTTGAATCCTGCATTGCCGACCAGCAGTTCCATGCGGCTGAAGCGATGGTCAATATTTGAATCAAAGGGTGACATCGGTGGGGATTTTTCCTTTGGGCGGCGGATCGGCATGGGTGAGGCTGACTGCCAAGATCCAGGTTTTATGGTCTTTGCGTTGCCTGCGTTGATGTAGGCGGCGCGGTTGTCTTCAGTCGGTTCTTGTCCAGGGGCCTGATTCTCAGATGCTCGATGGCGTCTTCATCCATGAAGTTCTCGGCATCCAGGCGAATCATGCCGGAAGGTCCTTTGCTTTGAATGTTGCCATTCGCCAGGCCGGCGTAGCGCAATATGAGGTTTGCCACCTGTCCCATTTCTCGCCGGCTCAGGACCTTACGAGACAGGGCCGTCGGGCCGTTGAAACCCAGTCCCTGCAGCAAAGTGTCCTTTTCGGTTGCCAAGCTTTGCAACAGGGCGTTTTCCTCCTGGTTACGCCCGAGGATGACTTTAACTCCCGGGCGCAGTCGGAAGTGCCGACCCGTTCGCAGCAGATGGACAGCTTGCAGATCATGCCCGTCTTTGTGCTTCATGTTTGGGGGCTCCTGATGCTGATTTGGTACGGGCTGCTTGAATACTATCGATCGGCAATCCGCCGCGGAAGAATGTCTTTGCGGTTGAGAATATAAAAACAGATGGAAAATATCAAGAAATGAGTTTATTTTCGATATATAAATTTATAAAATTTATCAATAAAGTGTCGATCAATTTAAAAGTATGCTTCGGGCATTTGGGGGGGAGGTACCGAAAACATGGAAAATGCCGGCTGTCGGCGAATGGTGCCACTTGGGTCTGGGGGGTATGGAATGCGTTAGCTTAGTTCATGCACCTGGCTCCTGTTTGGGCTGACCGTTGTCGTAATCGTTAAAGGAAACAACCGGATATGCGAAAAATAAAACATTAAATTTCAATTAGCATGGAGAAAGAGTCAATGCAGGCCACAGAAATACCGAAGTCGAAGGCAAGAGCCCAACATGTGGCATTTTTGGGCAGGGCGGGAGATGGCACGTCAACGGTGGTCAGCAATGTGTCTGCCCTGTTGGCCAAGGCGGGGGTTCGCGTCGTCCAGGTCGGTTGGAGCGATGATTGCAACTCGACGGAAATATTGCGCTATCACCGTACCGTTGTGCCCTTGACGCGTTCATGCCGAAACATCAGGAAAAATCTTCCTGTTCCGGTATGTGCCTTTGGTTGCAATGAGGTGGTTTGCCTTGAGGCAGGTTTTAAAAATCTTTGTGATCTTCATTGCATTCGGGAGTTGTCGGAACGTCTGGCTGAAGGTTGGCTGGAGGAAGAATTGGCGGCGGAATTCGTTCTTTACGATCTGAAGGCAGTTCAGGTCGGGCCGATTTCTGCGTTGCTGGAACACGGTCCGGTTTCAAAAATCTTCCCGGTTCTGCGGGCTCAGGCTGGCTCACTGAGGCAGATAAACAGAATTTTGCAGCAGCTTGCATCTGTAGGCCACCGGATCGGGTTGGGCGGCCTTGTCGGCAATGGTTTGCCGGATTCCTGCAGCGAAATGCTGGTGGAAAGTTTCGCCCGAAGTCTCGGCTCCCGAGTGGTTGCCTACCTGCCATGGTCACCGGCACTTTTGCGCTGCGAGTTTTTTGGCCAAACCTTTGTCGAAGGGCAGAACCACACAAGTTTGGCCGGCTTGTTTCGGCAGTTGGCGGAGGCCGTAGGTTCGGAACGAGGAAATGGCCCGATACGCGGTATGGAGGACGAACTGTTTCAGGATTGGCTTCTGGAATGGGGAGAGCGCCTTTATCAGGCGGACCAAGGCCTGGTGCGCTGGGGAGATGCCATTTGAAGTTTTCGCCTGGGGATTCCAGCGCGGCAGGTGTCCGGTTGCTGGCATATCGACGATGGTCGTGTTAGTATTTCGCAGTTCATTTCAAATCAGGTTGGGATTATGTGCCAGTTGCTGGGTATGAATTGTAATGTACCGACGGATATCTGTTTCTCCTTCACCGGTTTCCGTCGGCGGGGCGGTGGCACGGATATTCATACGGATGGCTGGGGCATCGCCTTTTTCGAGGGATGCGGCGTGCGGCTGTTTCTCGATCCGCAGCCGTCGGCGTCGTCCGCCATCGCCGATTTCGTGCGCCACTATCCCATCCATTCCCTGAATGTCATCGCCCACATCCGCAAGGCCAGTCAGGGGCCGACCAGCCTGCAGAATACCCATCCCTTCCAGCGGGAGTTGTGGGGGCGTTACTGGGTTTTTGCCCATAACGGCAATCTGCCCGACTTTCGACCGGAACTGGACGGCAGCTACCTGCCGGTCGGGGATACAGACAGCGAATGGGTTTTTTGCTGGCTGCTGCAGAATCTGCGGCAGCGCTATGGATTGCAAATGCCGCCGCGCGAGGAACTGTTTGCCTGCTTGGCGGAGTTGACCTGCCAGGCCGGTGCGCGAGGTGTCTTCAACTATCTGCTGTCCAACGGGGACTGCCTGGTCGGCCATTGTTCCACCGAACTGAGCTATATCGTTCGCTGCGCGCCTTTTGCCACTGCGCACCTGAAGGACGAGGATCTGCAGGTGGATTTCAGCCAGGTGACCACCCCCGAAGATCGGGTGGCGGTGGTGGCCACTCAGCCCCTGACGGACAACGAAGTCTGGAACATCATGCCACCGGGCACCTTGTGCCTGTTCCACCATGGCCAGGTACTGCTTTGCCGGCAGACCGTTGCCGGCCCGGAGTCCGGGCCGAGCCGGGATTAATCCGCTTCCTCGCCCTTCTCCACCACCAAGCGGAAATAGTCTCCGGCGTTCGTCTGGTCCAACAGCTTGTGGCCGGCCTGTTCAAGGCTGCGCGGTACATTGTTGATAGGTTCGCCGTCATCGAGGAAAAACTCCACCACCTCGCCGATTTCCATTTCCTCCAGGGCCAGCATGGCCTTGACGAAGTTGGTCGGGCATTTTACGCCTCTTAGATCAACGACCTGCATTTTATCTCTCCTGCACGGCAAAAAGGATGGGTGGGGCCCGATGGAAAGGTTGTCGCCGATGTCCATGACCACTCGGCGGACCCTCGTATTCTCATGCTTTGCGATGCCGCCAACCGATGCTCAGGCCTTGTCGAGATCGCAGAGGGTCATGGCTTCAAGTTGGTCCCGGACCTCTGTGATGCTGGGGGCGTCGCCGCATAGGGGGCAATCGCTCCTACGCTCCAGGGTGAGTTCCTGAAAGCGCATTTCCAGGGCATCGAGAAACAGCAGGCGATCGGTCAGCAGTTCGCCTTTGTCGAGCAGGTATTTGATGGCTTCCGTGGCCTGGATGGTGCCGAACAGGCCGGGCAAGACCCCGATGACGCCGGCCTGGGCGCAAGTGGGCACCGAATCCGGCGGCGGCGGCTCACGGAAAATGCAGCGACAGCAGGCCGATTTTCTTGGCAAAACCGTGATGGTCTGGCCGGAAAAACCGAGCACGCCGCAGTGAGAATAGGGCTTGCCGGCCAGCACGCAGGCATCGTTGATAAGGAATTTGGTGGCAAAACTGTCGGTGCCGTCGATGATGAAATCGTAATCGCCGATGATGTCGAGGATGTTATCGGCCTGAATCCAGGTCTGATAGGTAATAACCTGAATATCGGGGTTGATGGCCGTCATCTTATCTCGAGCCGAAAGCACCTTGGCCTTGCCGACATCCGTCGTATGGTGGATGACCTGGCGCTGCAGGTTGGAGACTTCCACGCAATCCGCGTCGGCGATGCCGATGGTGCCGATGCCGGCCGCCGCCAGGTACAGAGCGACGGGGGCTCCCAGTCCGCCGACCCCGATGATCAGCACCCGGCTGTTCAGAAGTTTTTTCTGCCCCTTGCCGCCCACTTCCTTGAGAATGATGTGTCGTGAATAGCGCTCGATTTGATCTTCGGTAAACATATCGCCTCTTTGTCGCATGTCTGCATTGGCATGGCCATGAAAGGGTATCCCAGGAAAAGGATTGGATTAAGCCCTGCCATTATGCAATAAAGCCATGGTTTGATCAACGAAAAACAAGTAATAAAGTAAACAAAAATACCAGGCACTACGAGCAAAGTTCTTGACAAAAGAGGCGCCCTGGGATAGAAAGACAGAAAGTATCAAACAAAGCAGCGTCTTTATGGAGAGTGGTGGAGGGACAGGCCCGACGAAGCCACAGCAACCGGTCCGCGGTACGTGGATGTCAGGTGCTAATTCCTGCCCTGCCATGGCGGGGAAAGATGAGGACGGTGCTTCCAGGGATCGTCCGCCATGAATGCGATCCTGACGAAGCCCCTTCTCAATTGCTGAAAGAAGGGGCTTTTTGCATGCCGTTTTTCCGGCAGGGGGACAAGAGATGAAAGCGAACGAGCAATGTTCAAGCTTGGACAGTCGTCTGGTACAGTACGGTGTCGGTCGTGATGCCGCAACCGGCGCCATCAGTTTTCCCATCTATCCCAGTGCCACCTATCGTCATCCGGCGGTGGGGGAGAGCACCGGGTTCGATTACACCCGCTCGGGCAACCCGACCCGCCAGGTCTTGGAGGAGGCCCTGGCCGATCTGGAGGGGGGTGCCCGCGGACTGGTGTTTTCTTCGGGCATGGCCGCCTTGACCACCCTGTTTCTGCATTTTTCGTCCGGCGACCACCTGGTGGTTTCCCAGGATCTGTACGGCGGCACCTACCGGGTGCTTGAACAGGTATTCGGCAAACTCGGCGTGACGGCCAGTTACGTCGACACTACGGACACGGCTGCCGTGGCGGCGGCGATTCGACCAGCCACCCGCGCCTTGCTGGTGGAGACCCCGGGGAATCCCTTGATGGGGGTGGCTGATTTGTGCGCTTTGGGGGAGTTGTGCCGGCAGCGAGAACTGCTGTTCATCGTCGACAACACCTTCCTGACCCCGGTCTTGCAGCGGCCATTGGAATATGGGGCAGACGTGGTAGTCTATTCAGCGACCAAGTATTTCGGCGGCCACAACGACCTCTGTGCCGGCGCCCTCGTCGCCCGGACCCCGGACTTGGGCGAGCGGCTCTACTTTTTGCAGAACTCCACCGGCGCCATATTGCCGCCTCAGGATTGTTGGCTGCTGTTGCGTTCTCTCAAAACCCTGGCCCTGCGGCTGGACCGGCATGGCCGCAATGCATTGGCGGTAGCCCGGTGGTTGCAACACCATCCCAGGGTCACGGCGGTCTACTATCCCGGGTTGCCGGAACATCCCGGCCATGACCTGACCCTGAAGCAGGCCCGCGGCTTTGGCGGCATGTTGTCCTTCCGGGTCGACAGCCCGGACCGCGCCCGTCAAGTCCTGAAGAAGCTGCGCCTGATCAGTTTTGCAGAGAGTCTTGGCGGGGTGGAATCCCTCATGACCCTGCCGGCGGTGCAGACCCACGCCGATATCCCCGAAGCAGAGCGGCTGCGCCTGGGGATCTGTGAAAGCCTGCTGCGCTTGTCGGTGGGGGTCGAAAATGCCCAAGACATCATCGCCGATCTGGCGCAGGCGCTGGCAGGCTGAAGACTGAAGGCTGAAGACTGAAGACTGAAGACTGAAGGCTGAAGACTGAAGACTGAAGACTGAAGACTGAAGACTGAAGACTGAAGACTGAAGACTGAAGACTGAAGACTGAAGACCGAAGCCGTATTTGCGGCATCTTTGCTCCGCGGAGAAGATGAATATGACCGACTATTCAAATGAACATGCCCAAGGCTTGCGTACCGCCACCCTGCTGGTGCATCAGGGCCGGGATCGGGATCCCTTTACCGGCGCCGCGGCGGTACCCATCTATACGGCGGCGACTTACCACCAACCGGGGGGGCAGGGGGGCGGTTACGATTATGCCCGCAGCGGCAACCCCAGCCGGGAGCAGGTGGAGGAGGCCATTGCCCTGTTGGAAGGTGGGGTAGCCGGTTTCGCCTACGCGTCGGGCATGGCGGCCATCGCCGGGGCCCTGTCCCTGTTGCAGAGCGGCGATCACCTGCTGGCCTCCCTGGATCTGTACGGGGGCAGTTATCGCTACCTGAATACCGTGCTGCCGCGGCAGGGCATCTCCGTCGACTTTGTCGATACCACGGATGTCGCTGTGGTCGCCGCGGCCATCCGCCCCGAAACCCGGGCCATTTTCATCGAGACGCCGTCCAATCCCCTGTTTCGCATCACCGATCTGCGCGCCATGGTGGCCCTGGCCCGCAGCCACAACCTTTTGACCTTGCTCGACAACACCTTCATGACGCCGCTGTTGCAGCCCGCCCTGGCCCTGGGCATCGACGTGGCGATTCATTCCGCCACCAAATTCCTGGGCGGCCATTCGGACCTGCTCGCCGGCCTGGCGGTCACCGCCGATGCCGACCTGGCCCAGCGCCTGAAGCACTACCAGAATGCCGCCGGCAATGTGCTGGCGCCCTTCGACGCCTATCTGCTCAGTCGCGGCATCAAGACCCTCAAGGTGCGCCTGGAAGCGGCCCAGGTTAATGCCGGGCAACTGGCCGAGCGCTTACGACGGCATCCTGCCGTTGACCGGGTCTTTTATCCCGGCCTGGACGATTTTCCCCATCGGGACCGACACCTTGCCCAAACCGCCGGGCCGGGCGCGGTGCTGTCCCTGGAGTTGCGCGATGTCGCCCGGGTCGGTCGGTTGCTGGAGCGGATCCGGCTGCCCATCATCGCGCCGAGCCTGGGGGGAGTGGAAACCATCCTGACCCATTGCTGGTCCATGTCCCATGCCGCCGTTCCCGAGGAGGTCAAGACGAGTCTTGGTCTGTCGCAGCGTCTGTTGCGGCTGTCCGTGGGCATCGAGGATGTGGAAGATCTTTGGGCCGATCTGGAGCAGGCCCTGGAAGGCTGACGGCTGAAGTCTGAAGACTGTAGGCAGGGCATTTTTGACGAGTCCCAGGCGGAACGGCGGCCCGGGAAGCAACTTTCCCTCAGATGTAAAACATGAGGTTCTGGTCGGCTTCGCGCTTAAGGCCCATGGTGGCGGCCCGTTCGCAAAGGGTCTGCAGGGTCACGGATTGAAAATATTCGTCGAGCAGGGCGGTGGCTTCCTGCCAGACGGTCTGGGTGACGCACCGCCCGGACAGAGGACATATCTTTTTTCTCTTGCTTGCTGCCGCCGGAGAGGTACAACTGACCAGCAAGGTATCCCCTTCGGCGGCTTCGATCACATCCCGTACGGTGATGCGTTCCGGTTGCCGTGCCAAGGAATAACCGCCCTGCGGTCCTTTCTTGCTTTGCAGGATGCCGGCTTTTTTGAAAGCCTGGAAAATCTGCTCCAGGTAGCGCGGTGAGATGTCCTGCCTACGAGCAATGTCTTTGATCTGAATCGGCTCGGCACCGGCGTTGTAGGCCATGTCGAACAGGGCGCGCAACCCATAGCGGCTTTTGGTCGATAATCTCACATTGGACTCCGAGCGTTAATGGATGATTTGAGGTGAACTCGGGTCTGGTTTTTCGATAACTCGGATATCGCACGCAAAAGAATCTCAATATCCTCGGAAGTGTTGAAAAGGCCCGGACTGATTCGAACCGTGCCGTCCGGAAAGCTGCCGATGGTCCGGTGAGCCTCTGGGGCGCAATGCAGCCCGGTGCGGACGCAGATGCCATAATCGGCGTCGAGTCGAAACCCAACCTCGGCGGGGTCGCGCCCGGCCAGATTGATGGAGACCACTCCGGCATGCCTGGTCGCTTCACCGGGACCGTAAATACGCACCCCTTCAAGGTGTTTCATGCCGTTGAGCAACTGGTCCAGGAGTGCTGTTTTGTGGCGGCGAACCTCTTGACGGCCGCGGGTTTCCAGGTATTGCAGACCGGCCCGCAGGCCGGCCAGTCCGGGCAGGTTGATGGTGCCGCTCTCCAGGCGTTCCGGCAGTTCCTCCGGTGGCAGGGGGGACGCGGAATCGCCGCCGGTGCCGCCGTAGTTCAAAGGCGTGGGTTGGAGACCGGGACGAACGTAAAGAAATCCGGTCCCGGCCGGGCCCAGCAGATTCTTGTGCCCGGGCACCGCCAACAAGTCGATGCCCATGGCCTCCACGTCGATGGGCAGCAGCCCGGCACTCTGCGCTGCGTCAACCAGCAACAGGACCCCCTCCTGGCGACACCATTCGGCGACTTCCTCGATGGGCTGAATGGTGCCGGTGACATTGGCGGCATGGGTCAGCACCACCATGCGGGCGCGGCGCGGCCCCTGGATTGCCGCGGCGCGAATCTCCTCCGCGGAGACGCGACCGCTGGCATCGGCCGTTATTCGCACTGTTTCGATTCCCCGTTCTTGCAGGGCATGCAGGGGGCGCAGGACGGCGTTGTGTTCCATGCTGCTGGTGATGACCCTGTCCCCGGGCTGCAGCAGGCCGAACAGGGCCAGATTGATGGCCTCGGTAGCGCCTGAAGTGAAAATAATCCGCGAGGCATCACTGCTGCCGAAAAAATCGGCAACCGATTCGCGAATTTCGAGCAGGAGGCGACCGGCTTCCAACGCCAACCGATGACCACCCCGTCCGGGACTGGCGCCAAGCTGATCAATCACTTCAGCGACGGCACGGCCGACACCGGGTGCCTTGGGGACGGATGTTGCCGCATTGTCAAGATAAATGAGCGCCATATGAATTCCTGATGACTGGGAATCGTTTGGTGCGGTTGAACGGCCTATATCGATTGGATCCCGGCCGAAGTCTGGCAAAAGGTCCTGGCCGGTTTCAGGTCTGCTGAGGCCAAAACCTCCAGGACCGTCTGGTGCATCTCGGCCGTAAATCGAATGGCCAAGCCACAGCCTTCCGCCAGGCCGGCCGGTGCCGGGATAAGAGTAATGGGCAGTTCGGCCTTTTTCAGCAGTTTTTCGGCTTTTAACGCCCGATGGGGCGTGCCGAACATGATGATGATATCGTCGCAATTCAGCATGACATGGTCCGAAACAATCGCCTGACTTTTTACCTTCCCTGCCTGGAAAGTTGGCGTGGGGTGATATCAGCTCTCCCTGGGTACCGCCAGCATGCGCTCCAGGGCGATACGGGCCCGCTCCGCGATGTCCTGCGGCACGGTCACCCGGGGCGCCATGTTCAGCAGGCTGTCGCGCAAATCCTCCAGGCCGATGAGCTTCATGTTGGGGCAGATCAGTACGTCGCCGGCCAGGATGAATTCCTTGTCCGGGTTTTCCTTGCGCATCCGGTAGAGAATGCCCATCTCGGTACCGATAATGAACTTGGGCCCGGGATGGTTTCGGACATATTCGTACATGCCGCTGGTCGAGCAGATGTGGTCGGCCAGTTCCAACACGTCCGGCTGGCATTCGGGATGGGCGATGAAGGGCGCGCCGGGATGAGCGGCCATGATCTTTTTGATGGCTTCGGGCCGCAGGTTTTCGTGGGTCGGGCAGAACCCGGGCCAGAAATGAAAAGTCCGTTCCGGACAGCGCGAGGCGACATAGCGCCCCAGGTTGCGATCCGGGGCGAAGATGATTTCCCCCGGCGGCAGGGAGCGAACCACCTGCACGGCATTGGCGCTGGTGCAGCAGATATCCGTCTCGGCCTTGGTGGCGGCGGTGCTGTTGACGTAGGTGACCACCGTGGCGTTGGGATGTTGCTGTTTCATCTCCCGCAGTCCTTCCGCGGTGATCATGTCGGCCATGGGGCAGCCGGCGTCCATGCGCGGCAGCAAAACGGTCTTGTCCGGGGCCAGGATGGCGGCGCTTTCCGCCATGAAGTGTACCCCGCAGAAGACAATGACGTCCTTGTCCGTTTGGGCCGCCGCCAGGGACAGGGCCAGGGAATCGCCCGTCAGATCGGCAATTTCCTGGATTTCATCGCGCTGGTAGTTATGAGCCAGAATCAGGGCGTTGTGCTGCGCCGCCAAGGCCCGGATTTCTTCAATCAATTTTTCCTCTTGCATCGGATTGTCCCCCTGCCAGAAAGTTTTTGTTCATAGGGAATTTTCCGATAAAGCCACTAAAAATGTCAACAATTTCTTCGAAATTCTGCCTTGGCCGGTATGCAAAGCATGGCGAAGCCGGTTTCGGACCCGCGGCGTCAACAGGACGCCACGGGTCCGGCGGATTTGCGCATCAGGCCCGCTGGCGTCGGGGCGCATCGCCGCGTCCGCGGCCGACTTCCCGACCGATGGAGCGGATGCGGCCGTGCATGCAGGCGCGACAGTCGGAAGCCGTCTCGTCGATACAGGCCTTGGATGGATAGATTTCGTAGAGGGCCCGGTATTTTTTCGGGGTCAGGTTGGGCATGACGATGTTCGCCCCGCGGGACAGGCAGAGTTCCCGGCCGGTCGGGGTGTTGAGGGTCGCCAGGGCGGTGGTGGCCGGGATGTTGGCCGACGGGCAGACCAGGCGCGCCAGGGCCATGACCTTGTAGGTCATCAGTTCCGTGTTGGGCACCTGTTCCTCTGGTGCGATGGTCGAGGCTCCCGGTTGACCCAGCAGGGTGGCGCCATGGGGGATGAAGGGGCCGACCCCGATCATGTCCAGGTCGAGTTCGCGGAACAGTTCGATGTCCGCGGCCAGATCATCCCAGGTCTGGCCGGGAATGCCGATCATGACACCGCTGCCCGTTTCGTAGCCGAGGGTCTTGATGGTGCGCAGCAGGGCAATACGGTCCGGCGCCCCGCCCGGCAGGGCCGGATGGATGTTTTGGAAGAGGGTGGGGTTCGAGGTCTCGAAACGCAACAGGTAGCGGTCCGCGCCAGCTTCGCGCCAAGCCGCCAGATCTTCTTCGCTGCGCTCGCCAAGGCTCAGGGTGACGGCCAGAGGCGTTTCTTCCTTGATGCGCCGCACCAGGTCGGCCACCCACTGCCGGGTCAGGCCGGGATCTTCCCCCGCCTGGAGGACCACCGTGCCGTAGCCGAAACCCAGACCTTCATGGGCGCAGGCCAGGATTTCTTCGACCGGCATCCGGTAGCGCGTCAGCGCCGCGTTGCCGACCTGCAGGCCGCAGTAGTGGCACTCGCGGATGCAGTGGTTGGAGATTTCAAGCAGGCCGCGCAGATGCACGGCGTCACCCACCTCCTGACGCCGAACTTGGTCGGCGGCCTGCCACAGGGTTTCCAGGTGACTTTCGTCGGTGGTTTTCAGGTAGTCCAGAATCTGTTCTCTGGTCATGGATAGCCCCTTTAAATGATGCGTTGCGCAGTTGTTAATAGACCAACTAGGCATATCTAATAACAAAACAAATCAAAAAGGTCAACTAAAAAACAGGAATCCGATGTCTTTTTGATTTATGAAAAAAATATTTAAAATGAATTATTTAGAAGAATTGGAAAGGTAAAGGACAAAAATTGTTGGTTTTATTATTGACAAATACTATAAGGTATGGTTTCTTCTGATCTCGTCCGATTTCCGGCCAAAAAGCAACCGCATAGGGTTTGTGTTTCTGCCCATGCCAGGAGATGGTCTTTCGAGGATCTTATGCTGGCACGCCTATTTCTTCTGCTCCTGCTGTTGAACCTGGCCGTTCCCTCCGGGGTTCTAGCCAAGGCATTCCATCATTGCAGCATGCCTGAGGCGAAGCAGCGGGCCTGTCCCTGTGGTGAGGCGCCGGAAGCCCACTCCGGAGCCGAATCTCATGCCGAAAACCGGGCCTGCTGCGAAGTCGGCGTTCCCCGCCGGGAGCCTCCGGCGCATCTCCCCATATCATCCGCCCCGCAGCCGCCCATACCTATCGTTGCCGATATTCCTTTGGTACCGTTGCCGGCCTTATCCATGGCCGCTCGGTCCGTCCACCGTTTTTCCCGAAAGCATGCCCAACGGCCAGGCCGGGGCGCACCCGTCTTTCTTTTCTGCTGTTCCTTCCTGATCTGATTCCCTTGGCAGATTCCTGCATTTCCAAACTCTTTTTGAACACTCTTTAGTACGCGACTGGACTTTTCGGGCTCCATGCCTGAGCGCGAAGGTCCGATTTTAACCGTCTGCCAAGCCCGTCTGACGGACTTCGCTGTGGAATTTTTGCAGTGGGCCGCTCCGTATCTGCTTGCAAAGGTTTTCGCGGATGCCATGGAGCAGCAAACGTCTTCGGCGGAAGGAGGCATTGGCAATCAAACCAGATGGGGAAAGCCATGATAGAACAACTTTCCGATGAACTGCCAACGCGACCAAGGCTGACAGCGCTTCACAAGGTCTTGCCGTGGCTCCTGGTCGGCGCCTTGCTGGCCGGAGGCTGTGCCTTCAACCGACGGCAGATCGGCGCCGCGGAAGAGTGGCTGGCGGCGGCCGCGGGTTCCTGGTTGGTGCCCTACGAGCAGCGCGAGCTGCCGGTATTGACCGAGCAGCCTGATTGGCAGGAGGTGCTGCAAAGAGCCTTTGCCGCCAATGGCGAACTGGAAGCGGCCTATCACCGCTGGGCCGCCGCCGTGGCACGACTGCGCGGCAGGTCCTCCTATCCCGACGGGAACCTGGCCCTGGGATACGATTACATGTTTTCCCGCGAACGCATGAAGACCTGGGATCGCACCACGCTCAGCGTTGGCTTCGATCCGGGAATGATGCTGCAGTGGCCCGGCAAGGTGGCTCAACAGGGCCGCATCGCCCTGGAAGAACTCCATGCCCGGCGGCTGCGTTTTGAGGCGGCCAAATTCGGCCTGCAGGAAAGGGTATTGTCGGCTTACCTGGATTACGCCCTGCAAGGGGAGCGGTTGCGGCTCCAGGGGGAACAGGTCCGGCTTCTGGATGCATTGGTTGCCACCGCTGAACAGCAGGTGCGCACCGGCGGGCCCCAGACGTCTCTGCTGCAGGCTCGGATCGAACTGGAAATGGCCAATAACGATCTGGCCGCCATGACCGCCGAATTACCGGCCATGAAGGCCATGCTGGCAAGCCTGCTGGCTCTGTCACCGACAACGGAACTGCTGCCGCCCGCCCGGCTGCCGGAACTCCGCCCGTTGCCACCCGAGGATGGACCGCTGCTGGCCATGGCCGTGGAGCGCAATCCCGAATTGCAGGCTCTGGGCCATGAGGCGGCGGCGCAATCCGGTGCCGTGAAGCTGGCCGGGATGGCCTATTTCCCCGATATCGCACCCCAGTTTTCCATCACCGGGTCCATTTCCCGGGCTGTGGGAGCCATGTTTTCTTTGCCGGGCAACCTGACGCGGGTGCGTTCCTCCATCGAGGAGGCCCGGGCCATGCTGCGCGAGGCCGAGGCGGAGTATCGGCAGGCGCGGCTGGAGCGGGCCGCGCAGTTTGTGGCAGCTTTGCGATTGGTGCGGGATCTGGAGCGCCAGCGGGACCTGCTGCAGGACCTTGTCCTGCCGAAACTTGAGCAGCAACAGGCCATTCTGGCCAGGAGCCTGGCCACCGGCGGCAGCACCTATGGGGAACTGATCGAGATTCAACGTTCCCAGCTTGCCATGCGGTTGCTGATTGCCGAGGCTCAGGTGGCGCGGGAGCGGAAGCTGCTGCAATTGGAAAGCCTGGCCGGGGTGGACAGCGAAACCCTTCTGGGGCGGGATTGAGTCGGCGCTTTTTGGACAACCGGCTTTGCCGGCTATTTTTACAAAGGACAGGACTATGAAAATAGAGTGGGAAAAATACCTGCATTGGAGAACTTGGTTGCGCTGGCAATGGGTGCTGGTACTGCTACTGTTGGTTGCCGCGGGACTTCTCTGGGGCCGCCGCGGCAGGCATGAACATCCAACGGCGGCCACCTCGGTCGCCAAGGAGCAGGCAGCCAAGCCGGCGTATTACACCTGCTCCATGCATCCCCAGGTACGTTCGACCAATCCCGATGACAAATGCCCCATCTGCGGCATGGACCTGATCCCGGTGCCTCAGGATGAACATGCCGGCCATGACGCAGAGGACGGGGATGGAGCGGACCTGCCGCGCCTGCGCCTGAGCCCGCGTTCCATGGCCCTGATGCAGATTCGGACCTATCCGGCGGAACGTCGCATCACGACTGCGGAGATCGCGGTGTTTGGGCGTATCGAAGCCGACGAAACCCGACTTCGGACCATTACCGCCCGGGTGCCGGGCCGGGTGGAAAGACTCTATGTCAACTTCACCGGCATGCAGGTTCGCCAGGGACAGCCCATGGTCGAACTTTACAGCCCGGAACTGGTCACCGGCCAGGAGGAACTGTTGCAGACCCTCAAACGCGTGGCTGCCGAACCGCCGGAATCAGCGTCGGGACTTCAGGCCATGCTGCGAGCCGGCCGGGACAAGCTGCGGCTGTGGGGATTGAGCTCGTCCGAGATTGCCCGGATCGAGGCGCGCGGCGAAATTCGTGAGCGTTTGGTGATCGCGGCACCGTTGGGCGGAACGGTCCTGGAGCGACAGGTCGCCGACGGCATGTATGTCGAAACCGGACAGCCGCTCTTTACCCTGGCCGATCTGTCGCGGGTCTGGGTCATGTTGGATGTGTACGAGTCCGACTTGCCCTGGCTGGCTACCGGGCAGAGCGTGGTGTTCGGCAGTGAAGCCCATCCGGGGGAACGTTTCCGGGGCAAGGTCGTTTTTGTCGATCCGGTGCTCAGCGATGGTTCCCGCAGCGTGCGGGTGCGGGTGGAATTGCCCAATCCGGAGGCTCGGTTCAAGCCGGGCATGCTGGTGCGCGGCACCATTCGGCCTGACGCGGCCAAGGTGTTGAAGGCGGCGACGAAGTCGGATGCCCAGCCCCTGATGATTCCCGCTTCGGCACCGTTGCTGACCGGCCGGCGGGCACTGGTTTATGTCCAGGTGCCGGGAACCGAACAGCCCACCTTCGAGCCGCGTCAGGTGGAACTCGGGCCTCGGGTCGGTGATTGGTACCTGGTTCGAGAAGGGCTCGCTGAAGGCGAACTGGTGGTGGTCCATGGCGCTTTCAAGATCGACAGCGAACTGCAGATCCGCGGCCTGCCCAGCATGATGGCGCCGGAGGGCGGCTTCCGGGGGGGCCACGATCATGGCGACCCTGCGCGAACGCCACCTGTCGCGTCATTGGTACCGAAACCGGCGACCGCTCCCCATGGGGAGCATGCTTTGCAGCCGCCTGTCGCTGCTGTCCCGGAATCGACAGCAGTAGCTCCTGCGGTTCTGGACACCGGGGTGCTGCTGCAGGCCAATTTCGCTCTTGTTGCGGCCTTGGCCGCTGATGATCCGGTGGCGGCGCAGCGCGCCGCCAGACAGGCCCGGGAGTCCATGGCTCGGATCGATACGGGTGCCCTGCCGCCGGCCAAGACCCGGCAGTGGCATGCCTGGCACGCCGAAATGGAGGCCGCCCTGGTCCGGTTGGCGCAATCCGCCGTCCTGGCGGAACAACGCCGACATTTTGAGAGCTTCAGCAACGTACTGCTGAAGCTCGTCGCCCTGCACGGGGTCGGCTCGGCAGGTCCCGCCTATCGTGCCATGTGTCCCATGGTGGAGGGTCGCGCAGGCTACTGGCTGCAGCCCGGTCGAACCATCACCAATCCCTATTTCGGGGCGGCCATGCTGCGTTGTGGCGAAGTGGTGGAAGAGCTCGGTTCACCTCCGGCTACCCCGCATCACCAGCACTGACCGGACCCTGCAACCCGTTGACGAATTGGATGGCTTCCCATGAATCAGAGCCCGACTCCCGAACCGGAGCACAAGTCCCCCATTGACCGCCTGATCCGTTTTTGCCTCGAGCAGAAGCTGATCGTTGCCGTGATCACTGTGCTGATTGTTGCCTGGGGCATCGCCGTGGCACCCTTTGACTGGCATATGGACTGGTTGCCGCGCAATCCGGTGCCGGTGGATGCCATTCCCAACGTCGGCGAGAACCAGCAGATCGTCTTCACCGAATGGCCCGGTCGTTCGCCCCAGGACGTGGAGGATCAGATTACCTATCCTCTGACCGTCTCGCTGCTTGGAGTACCGGGCGTCAAGGAGGTGCGCAGCCTCTCCATGTTCGGTGCCTCCATGGTGTTTCTGATCCTGGACGAGAAGGTGGAATTTTACTGGTCGCGTTCGCGCATCCTGGAAAAGCTCGGCAGCCTGCCTGCCGATTTGCTGCCCGATGGCGTACAGCCGACCCTGGGGCCGGATGCCACCGCCCTGGGTCAGATCTTCTGGTATACCCTTGAAGGCCGCGATCCCGATGGCCATCCCGTGGGCGGTTGGGACCTGCACGAACTGCGGCGGGTGCAGGACTGGTTCGTCCGCTATGGGCTGCAGTCGGCGGAAGGCATCAGCGAGGTGGCCTCCATCGGCGGCTTTGTGCAGGAATACCAGGTCGATGTCGATCCCATGGCCATGCGCACCCTGGAAGTGGGGCTGAATGAGGTGGTCGAGGCCGTGGGCCGCAGCAATCTGGATGTCGGCGCCGGCGTTACGGAAATCAACCGGGTTGAATATACCCTGCGTGGTCTGGGTTTTCTCAAGAGCATCGAGGATATCGAGCAGGCGGTGGTCCGTACCGGGCCGAACCGCATTCCCATCCGGGTCAAGGATGTGGCGACGGTGGTCCTGGGCCCCGCCGATCGACGCGGCGCCCTGACGGTGGCCGGGGCGGAAGCCGTCGGCGGCGTGGTGGCGGTGCGCGAGGGCTACAATCCCCTGCAGGCCATCAACAATGTCAAGGGCCGCATGGAGGAAATTCGTCCCGGCTTGCCGGCCAAGGTGGTGTTCGACTGGACCCGGACCACCCCGGCGGCGGTTCGTGCCTTCAGTGCCGCTCAGGGTTTTGAGGGTTTTTCGGGTACAGAACCCGATCACCGCGCCTGGCTGGGCTGGTTGCGCAGCCATCCGCGGGAGCTTTGGCCTGAAGGGGTGACCATCAGCCAGGTCAGCATCATCCCCTTTTATGATCGCACCGGGCTGATCAAGGAGACCCTTGGTACCCTCAACGATGCCCTGCTGCAGCAGATCCTCGTGACGGTGCTGGTGGTGGTCGTCATGGTCTTCCACCTGCGAACCTCGCTGCTGATCAGCATCATGCTGCCCATGGCGGTGCTGATGTGTTTCATCGCCATGAAGATTGTCGGGGTCGACAGCAATGTGGTTTCCCTGGCCGGCATCGCCATCGCCATCGGCACCATCGTCGACATGGGATTGATCGTATGCGAAAACATCCTCAAACATCTGGATGAGGCCGATGCCGGAGAAAATCGGCTCGAGGTGGTTTATCGGGCGACCCGCGAAGTCGGTTCGGCGGTTCTGACCGCTATTGCCACCACGGTGGTGAGTTTTCTGCCGGTCTTCACCATGACCGGTGCCGAGGGCAAGATGTTCGGTCCCCTGGCCTACACCAAGACCTTCGTGCTGCTCGCCTCGGTGATTGTCGCCCTGACTCTGATCCCGGCGGCGGCTCATCTGGTCATTGCCGGCCGATCCGGCGGGCACGGCGCCCTGCACCGCTACCGGGCCGGGGGGCAGGCGCTGTTGGCCCTTGCCCTGCTGGTGGTTGCCCTGTGGCGGGGTTGGAGCCTGGTGTGGCCGATTGCCCTGGTGCTGCTGGGTGTGGCGGTTGGCCGGTATTTTTGGGACCGTCTGCCCGCCGGGCTGCGCCGCCGGGGACCCTGGCTGACCAATGTTCTGGCAGCGGTGCTGGTGGCCTGGTGGCTGGCCGTGGCCTGGGAGCCGTTGGGGCCGGAGCGCGGCATGATGCGTAACCTGCTGTTCGTGGTGCTGCTGGTTGGAGGATTGCTGGGAGGGTTTCTGCTCTTCCGCCATTTCTACGAAAGCATCCTGCGTTGGTGCCTGGCGCATAAGGCGCTGTTTTTGGCCCTGCCCGTAGTGATGCTGACCTTTGGCGTGCTGGTGTGGCTCGGCTTCAGCCAGGTGTTCGGTTTCATTCCCGCTCTTGCCGGCCGGGTCGGCTTGAACGAGCACCGGCTTCGCGCCAGCGCGCCATGGGTCAGGGCGGCGCATGCCTTTCCCGGCTTGGGCCGCGAATTCATGCCGGCGCTGGATGAGGGGGCCTTTCTCTGGATGCCGACGGTCATGCCCCATGCCTCCATCGGCGAGGCCCTCGAGGTCATGCAGTACCAGGATCTGGCCATCGCTTCGGTGCCCGAGGTGGACACCGTCGTCGGCAAACTGGGGCGGGCCGACAGCGCCCTGGACCCGGCACCCATCTCCATGATTGAGACCATCATTAACTACAAACCGGAATATATTCTGGATGAGGCGGGACGCCGCACCACTTTTCGTTTTGACCGCCGGAAGGGGGAGTTTGAACGGGATGCCGACGGTGCGTTGATTCCCGATTCATCCGGGCGTCCCTATCGCCAGTGGCGGGAACACATCCGCTCACCGGACGACATCTGGCAGGAGATTGTCCGTGCCGCGCACATCCCGGGAGCGACTTCGGCGCCGAAGCTGCAGCCCATTGAAACCCGCCTGGTGATGCTGCAGACCGGCATGCGCGCTCCCATGGGCATCAAGCTGCGAGCCCCCGATCTGGAGACTCTGGACCGGATGGGGCTGGAACTCGAAGGCTGGCTGCGCCAGGTGCCGGCCATTGTCCCGGAAACCGTCAATGCCGAGCGGGTGGTGGGCAAACCCTATCTGGAACTGGCCATTGATCGGGCCCGCATCAGCCGCTTCGGCTTGACCATCGAGGATGTCCAGGAGGTGATATCCATGGCCCTGGGCGGCATGACCGTGACCCGGACCGTGGAAGGACGCGAGCGGTATCCGGTGCGTATTCGCTATCCGCGGGAACTGCGCAACGACCTGGAGCAGCTCGAAAGGGTTCTGGTACCGACGGCCGACGGCGCCCAGATCCCCCTCAAGGAACTGGTCTCTATCGATTATCAGCGCGGACCCCAGATGATTCGCAGCGAGGAAACCTTTCTGACGGCCTATGTCACCTTCGGCGGCCAGCCTGGTCTGGCCGAGGTCAATGTGGTGGAGGCCGCCCAGAACTTCCTCGAACAACGTATCGCCGCGGGAGAGTTGTTCATCCCGCCCGGCGTCAGCTATCGCTTTGCCGGCAATTACGAAAACCAGCTGCGAGCGGCCCGGACCCTGGCCGTGGTGCTGCCCATGTCCCTGGTGGTGATTTTTCTGATCCTCTATCTGCAATTCCGCTCGACCCTGACCACACTGATTATTTTCAGCGGCATCGCCGTGGCCTGGGCCGGCGGTTTCATTATGATCTACCTTTACGGTCAGGAGTGGTTTGCCAATTTCAGCGTGTTAGGCGTCAACATGCGGCAGCTTTTCCAATTGCACGACATCAATCTCAGCGTTGCCGTCTGGGTGGGGTTCCTGGCCCTGTTCGGCATCGCCACGGACGACGGGGTGGTCATGAGCACCTACCTGCAACAACGGTTCGGCAATGAACCCGCCGATTCCATCGAGCAGATCCGGGAGACCACTGTCGCCGCCGGGTTGCGCCGGGTGCGCCCCTGTCTGATGACCTCCGCTACCACCATTCTGGCCCTGCTGCCCCTTCTCACCTCCACCGGACGCGGCTCGGACATCATGATTCCCATGGCCATTCCGAGTCTGGGCGGCATGACGCTGGTCATGATCTCCATGTTTACGGTGCCGGTGCTGTACTGCCTCGTCGAAGAATGGCGGTTCAAACTGGCCGGCAAGGCGCTCTGCGAAGCAAGGGACAGTCGGTGAGCTGAGCGGTTGTGATGGAGCCTGATGAAAAAAGCAGGGTGCACAGGATGTACGCCCTGCTTTTTTTCGTCTGCGTCCTGGTTAGAGGTGTAGGCCAGGGATTCAGGCCCCAACGGCAGCATTGCCTTTCCCCGGGCGAAGGGCTAACATCGGTTTCGCTCGGGCAACCGTCTATTCGCCCGGGCGTGGTCGGTCGTCCAATCACAGCTTATCCACAGGAGGGTGTGGATGGAAAAACGTATTGCAGGCAGTGCGCAGATTTTTTTGCTGTTGGCCAGTCTGGTGATCATCGTTGCCGGGCTGGCAGCGGCCAAGGCGATCCTGGTTCCGGTGCTGCTGGCCGGCTTTATCGCCATCATCGGCTCCCGTCCCATGTTCTGGCTGCAGCGCAAGGGTTTTCCGGTCTGGCTTTCGGTGCTGCTGGTGGTGCTGCTAGTGATTCTGGCCGGCTTCTTGATCATGGGGCGATTCGGCGCCTCCATCAGCGGCTTTTATGAAAATCTGCCGACTTATGAGGCCAAGATCCGCGACGAGTCCGGCGCGGTCATCGACTGGCTGGAGCGGAGAGGAATCCGTAATGCCGGGGAAATGGTCATGCGGGTGGTCGACCCGGGATCGGCCATGCGAATGGTATCCTACCTCCTCAACGCCTTGGGCCATGTGTTGACCAACGGCTTTCTGGTAATGATGACCGTGGTTTTCATGCTCTTGGAGGCCTCCAGCTTTCCCGCCAAGCTGCGCCGGATTTTCGGTCATGAAGCGGCTCTGGGACAATTGACCGAATTCATCGACAATGTGCAGCGCTATATGGCCATCAAGATGCTGACCAGTCTGGTCACCGGCGGCCTGGTCACGGCGGGGCTGATAACCATCGGCATCGATTATCCGCTGCTTTGGGGGTTGTTGGCCTTTTTATTGAACTTTGTGCCCAATATCGGTTCCATCGTGGCGGCCATTCCGGCAGTGCTTTTGGCCCTGGTGCAGTTCGATGCCGCCCGTGCCGGCTTGGTGGCCGGCGGCTACCTCATCGTCAACCTGGTCATCGGCTGCCTGATAGAGCCGCGTTTCATGGGGCGTGGTCTGGGCTTGTCGACCTTGGTGGTGTTTCTGTCCCTGCTGTTTTGGGGCTGGCTGCTCGGTCCGGTGGGCATGCTGTTGGCCGCGCCTCTGACCATGATTGCCAAAATAGCCCTCGGCAGCCGCGAGGAAACCCGCTGGGCGGCCATTTTGCTGGGACCCGAGGGCAATGGTGCGGGCCTGCCGGTCCGTCGCAAAAAGCGGCGGGATTAGCGTTGCCGATTCATCCAAGGGTGACCGAAGCGGGTTGCAGGGATGGGTTGGGAAAAATTTCGGGTGGGTAAAATTTTGGTTGGTTTTTTTAGATACATTTGTGTATGTTTGTTTCTGTTGTTTTCTTCCGACCGAGGATTGAACCTATGGGTGAATCGATGTGCGAGGGGCAGGCCGGGGGCCGCCGGCGGTTGGTGGCACGCCGGTTATCGTGGGCCTGCGGCCTGTTGGTAGTACTGTTGGCCGCCGGTTGCATGGCCGTGGGGCCGGATTATCAGAAGCCCGAAACGGCGGTGCCGGAGGGCTGGCGGGAACTGCCGGACCCGGCCCTGGTGCGCGACGGGGCAGTGGTGCGGGAGTGGTGGACGCTGTTCGATGATCCGCTGCTCAACGACCTGATCGCCGCCGCCGAAGCGGGTAATCGCAACCTGCGCCAGGCCGTGGCCCGGGTCAAGGAGTCGCGTGCCCGCCTGGGGGTGGCCCGTGGCGAACGGTTGCCGCAGGTGGAGGCGCAGGGCAGCGCCATCCGGCAGCGGGGCAGCGAAAATTCCCTGACCGGCCGCGGCTATACCGAAACCCTGTACCGGACCGGCTTGGATGCCAGCTGGGAACTCGATCTGTTCGGTCGCATCAGCCGGTCGGTGGAAGCGGCGACGGCGGATTACCAGGCCAGCGAGGAGGAGCGCACGGATGTGCTGGTGTCCCTTTACGCCGAGGTGGCGCGGACCTATTTCGCCGTTCGCACCTACCAGGCGCGTCTGATTGCGACCCGCGGCAACCTCGAGTCCCAGCAGCAGGTGCTGCGCCTGACCCGCTCGCGCTTCGAAAACGGCTTGGCCACCGGCCTCGATGTGGCCCAGGCGGAGCAGGTGCTGGCCGCCTCCCAGGCCGAGGTGCCGGTCCTGAACACCCTCCTGACCCAGGCGATTCACAACCTGTCCGTACTGCTCGGCCAGCCGCCGGCAGCCCGTTACGAGCAGCTCAGCCAGATCGGTCCGATCCCGGTACCGCCGGAGGCGGTGACCGTCGGTGTGCCGGCCGATGTGCTGCGGCAGCGTCCCGACATCCGCCGTGCCGAGCGCCTGCTGGCCGCCCAGACGGCCCGCATCGGGCTGGCCAAGGCCGATCTCTATCCACGCCTGTCCCTGTCCGGCACCTTCGCCTTCGAATCCATCGACGCCGGCGATCTGTTCAAGGGTCCCAGCCGGGTTTTCGGTTTCGGCCCGACCCTGCGTTGGCTGCTGTTCGACGGGGCCCGGGTGCGCAGCCAGGTTCGCGTCGAGGATGCCCGTACCGAGCAGGCTTTGAATTTCTACGAACAGACGGTGCTGAACGGCCTCAAGGAGGTGGAGAGTGCTATGACCGAGTATCTCGAGCAGCGCGAGCGTCTGGCGGCCCTGGAGCGGGCCGTGGTGGCCGCGCAGCGTTCCCTGCACCTTGCCACCCGCCTCTATCGGGACGGTCTGGTCGATTTCCAGAGTGTGCTGGATGCCCAGCGCGCCCTGTTCGACAGCGAGAATTTGTTGGCCATGGCACGCGGCAATTCGGTCATCAACCTGGTCGATCTTTATCGTGCCCTGGGCGGTGGCTGGCAGCCCGGGTTGTATGGCGCTGCCGCGCCGGATGGGGTCGGGGCGTCGGGCGATAATTGAAAGCGATTTTTCGATTGGGCAATTAATACCCTTGGCGGCCGCTAGTGGCCGCCGTTGAGAACTGGAGAAAACAGATCATGACGGAGTATGGCAAACGGCTTAAGGGACCGGTTTTTGACAGCATCCTGCTTCTGACCGCGGCAGCGGCCATTTTTCTGGCGGGTTGCCGGGAGCAGGCCGGCTTTGTCGCACCGCCGCCGCCGACGGTTACCGTGGCCTTGCCCCAGCGCCAGGACATCACCCACTATGCCCAATACTCCGGTCAGACGGACGCGGTGGAATCGGTGGAAGTCCGGGCCCGGGTCGAAGGCTATCTCCAGAAGCTGCACTTTACCGATGCCGCCCAGGTCAAGCAGGGCGATTTGCTGTTCACCATCGATCCCCGACCCTATCAGGCCCGGCTCGACGAAGCCCGGGCCAACCTGGCGACCCGGCAGGCGGAATTGCGCCTGGCCGAAGCCACGTTGAAACGCAAGCAAAGCGCGTTTCAGGATCAGGCCGTCAGCGAGGTGGAAGTCATCGAGGCCCAGGCCCTGCGGGATCAGGCGCGGGCCGCCATCGATGCAGCGCGGGCCGCTATTGAGACGGCGCGCCTGGATCTGTCCTACACTCAGGTACGAGCCCCCATCAGCGGCCGTATCGGCCGGCGTCTGGTGGATGTGGGCAACCTGGTCGGCGCCTCGGAAAAGACCCTGTTGGCCACCATCGTCAATGCCTCGCCGGTGTACGTTTACTTCAACGTCAACGAACGCGATCTGCTGGAATTTGAAAAGTGCAGTAAACAGCAGCCATCGACCGCCGGCAACGGCGATGCCTCTATTTTCCTCGGGTTGGCCACCGATGCGGATTTCCCCTTCCAGGGCAAGGTCGACTTCACCGACAACCGCGTCGATCCGGATACCGGCACCATCCAGATGCGCGGCGTGTTCGATAATTCCGCCGGCCGGTTGCTGCCGGGTCTGTTCGCCCGGGTGCGCCTTCCGATACGGATTCAGCAACAGGCCCTGGTGGTGCCGGAGCAGGCCCTCGGCATCGATCAGCAGGGCTATTACCTGCTGGCCGTCAATGCTGAAAATATAGTCGAATACAAGCCGGTCAAGGTTGGGCCGGAGGTGGATGGCCAGCGGGTCATCGACGGCGGGATTACGGACAAGGACCGGATTATCATCAATGGCCTGCAGCGCGCCCGGCCGGGCGGCCAGGTGACGCCGATGGAACCTTCGCCGCCTGAAGCGGCCGGCACCGCTCCGGCGAAGCAGTAGGGGGACGGCCATGTTCAGCGGTTTTTTCATCCGGCGGCCCATTTTCGCCTGCGTCATTTCCATTGTCATCATCCTCGTCGGCCTGGTGGCGGCGCGCACCCTGCCCATCGCCCTCTACCCGGAAATCTCGCCGCCCACGGTGCGTGTCACCGCAACCTATCCGGGCGCCAATGCTCAGGTGATGGCGGAAACGGTGGCGCAGCCCATCGAGGAACAGATCAACGGCGTCGAGGGCATGCTCTACATGTCCAGCACCTGCTCCAACAGCGGGGTCTACAGCCTGACCGTGACCTTCGAGATCGGCACCGATCTGGATATGGCCCAGGTGCTGGTCCAGAACCGCGTGGCGGTGGCGGAGCCGACCCTGCCCGAAGAGGTGCGACGACTCGGCATCACCACCAAGAAGCAATCCACAAACTTTTTGCAGATTATTTCCCTGGTCTCTCCCGATGAGCGCTACGATACCACCTTCCTGAGCAACTATGCGACCTTGCGGGTCAAGGATGAGCTGATCCGGGTGCCGGGCGTGGGGGAGGTTACGGTATTCGGTGCGCGCGATTACAGCATGCGCATCTGGCTGGATCCCGACCAACTCAAGGCGCGGGGCCTGACTACCACCGATGTCATGGCGGCATTGCAGGAGCAGAACGTCCAGGTCGCCGCGGGACAGATCGGAGAGCCGCCGGCACCGTCCGGCCAGAGCTTCCAGTTCACCATCAATACCCAGGGGCGGCTGCGTGAAGCCGAGGAATTCGGCAACATCATCCTCAAGACCGGGGAGGGCGGCCGCCTGACGCGTTTGCAGGATGTGGCGCGGGTGGAACTGGGTGCTCGATCCTACAGCGATTTCGCCGAGTGGAAGGGCAAGCCGACGGTCGCCATCGCCATCTACCAGCTGCCGGGGTCCAACGCCCTGGAAGTGGCGGCCCGGGTCGAAGCCAAGATGAAGGAACTGTCTGGGGCTTTTCCCGAGGGCATGTCCTATCTCATCCCCTTCAATACCACGGATTTTGTCGATCGCTCCATCGCCGAGGTGGTGCAGACCCTGTTCATCACCGTGCTGTTGGTGTTTTTGACCATTTTCATTTTCCTGCAGGATTGGCGCGCCACCCTGATTCCGGCTCTGACCATTCCCGTGTCCCTCATCGGCACCCTGGCGGTCATGGCCGGCCTGGGCATCAGCATCAACCTGCTGTCCCTGTTCGGCATCGTGCTGGCCATCGGCGTGGTGGTTGACGATGCCATCGTGGTGGTGGAAAACGTCGTGCGCAACATTGACGAACTGGGGTTGCCGCCAAGGGAGGCGACCTTTCGTGCCATGCAGGAGGTCACCGGCCCGGTCATCGCCACCACCCTGGTGCTGCTGGCGGTGTTCGTGCCGACGGCTTTTTTGGGCGGAATCACCGGTCAGCTCTATCGGCAGTTTGCCCTGACCATCTCCACGGCCACGGTGTTCAGCTCCATCAATGCCCTGACCCTGAGTCCGGCCCTGTGTGCCATCCTGTTGCGGCCGACGCGCGGCGTGCATCATTGGTTTTTTCGCTGGTTCGACTGGACCTTCGACCGGACCCGCAAACTCTACGCCCGCAGCCTCGGCGTCCTGATCCGCCGCGCAACCCTGACTATGGTGCTGTTCGCCGTCCTCACCGCCGCCTCCTTCTGGGGCTACCTGCGGCTGCCGACGGGGTTCGTGCCGACGGAGGACCAGGGTTACTGCTTTGTCAGCGTACAGCTGCCGGATGCCGCGTCCCTGGAGCGGACCGCGGCGGTTCTGGATGAGATGAATCAGCGGCTGAGCGCCATGGAAGGTATTGCCAACTGGGTGACCATCGCCGGCTTCTCCCTGGTGGATATGGCCGCCGCGCCGAACATGGCCACCATCTGGGTGGTTTTCAAGCCCTGGGAGGAGCGCACCGCCCCCCATCTCAGCCAGGAGGCCCTCATCGGCCAGCTTTGGCAGAGCTTCGGCGCCATTCAGGAGGCGCAGATCTTCGCTTTCGCCCCACCGGCCATCCAGGGATTGGGTTTTGCCGGAGGGTTTCTGATGGAGGTTCAGGACCGCGGTGGGCTGGGGCTTTCTGTCCTGCAGCAGATGACTCAGGAAATGGTCGAGGCGGCCAATGCCCAGGAAAAAATCGAACGTTCCTACAGTACCTTCCGTGCCAATGTGCCGCAGCTGTATGCCGATGTCGACCGCACCCAGGCCAAGAGCCTCGATGTGCCCCTGAGCAATGTCTTCGGCACCCTGCAGGCTTACCTGGGTTCGTTGTACATCAATGACTTCAATATGTTCGGTCGGACCTACCAGGTCAAGGTGCAGGCCGACAGCCGGTTTCGCAGTCGCCCGGAAGATATCCGGCGGCTCGAGGTGCGGGACAGCAGCGGCCGGATGATTCCCCTCGGCACTCTGGTATCCGTGCGGGAAATGGTTGGTCCCCAGATCGTCAAGCGTTACAACATGTACCCTTCGGCCACCATCAACGGCCAGGCGGTGCAGGGGTACAGTTCCGGCGAGGCATTATCATTGATGGAGAACCTGGCTGCGGCCAAACTGCCGGCCTCCATGGGCTACGAATGGACCGGCATGTCCTACCAGGAAAAAAACACCGCCAGCGAAGCGCTGTATATCTTCGCCTTGGCCGTGGTCTTCGTCTACCTGGTGCTCTGCGCCCAGTATGAAAGCTGGTCCTGCCCTCTGGCCATCATTCTGTCCGTGCCCCTGGGGTTGCTCGGGACCGTCGCCGCAGTCATGATGCGTGGGATGGAAGTAAATGTTTACAGTCAGATAGGCATCGTGCTGCTCATCGCCCTGGCATCCAAATCGGCGATTCTGATCGTTGAATTCGCCAAAGTGCGGCGGGAGCAGGGGGATGATATCGTCGAAGCGGCCCTGTTGGCCGCCCGTCTGCGTTTTCGAGCCGTGTTGATGACCGCCCTGACCTTTGTCCTCGGCATGTTTCCGCTGGTGGTTGCCCGCGGCGCCGGTGCGGCCAGCCGTCAGGCTGTGGGCACCGCCGTGTTCGGCGGCATGCTGGCGGCGACGGTGCTGCTGGTGCTGTTCGTGCCGGTATTTTACGTGGTTATCCAGCGGGCCAGCGAGTGGCTGCAGACGCGGGTCTGGGCGAGGTTCATGGGCCGCGGCGAGCCGGAAAAAGGGTCGGAATGAGTTGCCGGGCGTTTCACCGGCAGGGATGAACCATGGCAAGAAAAACCAAAGTCGAAGCCGAACAGACCCGCCAGGACATTCTGGACGCGGCCTTGGAGCTGTTCAACAGCAAAGGTTATTCTCGGACTACCCTGGGGGATATCGCGCGTAGGGCGGGGGTGACCCGCGGTGCCATTTATTGGCACTTCAAGGATAAAGTGGAACTTTTTCTGGCTCTCAAGGAAGAGATGGAACGTTCCACCCAGACACGTCTGGAAGACATCCTGGCCAACGAAGTTCGCTCCCTCAATGATTTGCTGGAAAACGCTCTGCGTTTTCTGCGGGTGCTGGAAAACAACGATCGCTTTCGCATCTACTTTGAAATCATCTTCTATCGGACCGAGTTTACCGAGGAATTGCAGCCGGTGATGATCCAGCAGCGGGAGAAGCTGCAGAAGCTGGTGTTCAAGGACCACCGGGTATTTACCGCTTTGCAGCAAGGCGGTGAGGTGCGCGGTGACGTCGATTGTCTGCAGGCGGCCATCGGTTTTGTGGCCCTGGTCATCGGTCTGTTCGATCTGTGGCTGCTGGATCGGGACTTCTTCTGTCTCACCGAGAGGGGCGCGGCGCTTATCGGCGGCTATCTGGACAACCTGAAGCCGACCTGAATCGCCTGGAATTTCTTATGCCCCTCAAGTAGTCAACTTCAGCCTTCGGACTTCAGTCTTCAGCCTTGCCTACGCCGCCGGAATCTGCAATTCGCGCAGGCGCCGGGCGGCCTGTTTGCTTTCGCACCGCCGCACCCATCGGTCCAGGGTTTCGGCGACGGTTTCCGGCAGGTCCACGAAACGCAGTCCCATGCCTGGCTCAAGGGTTGATTTTCGGGAAAAATTGCGTCCCCAGACCACTTCGCACTGACAGGATATGGCTTCACCGAGGGGTGGGATGGGCACCAGCAGGGTAAACCGTTCTCCCGGGGTGCGCGGGTTGGCGGTGGCGATAAACAGGCCGCCGCAACTGATGTTGCGGGCATAGCCGAAAAAGGGTCGCGCGCCCCGTTCCTCGTTTTCGCGCAGGACCAGCAGGGGTGGTGAAAGGTGGGTGCGAAGGGCTGCTTTGCAATGGGCAGTCAGGGTCGATGTTGCCGATGCGGCCGGCGTTTCGTTCGTCCTGGAGGAAGGCATGGCACGGTCTCCTGTAGCTGTTGGTTCAAAAAGTCGTCCGGCGATGGGTTGCCCTTCGATTGCCGCCGGTTGCAGCCTGTAATCGCCGCAACTGCATCAGTTGCTGTTCCGCTCCGGCGGCGGCCTCAAGGCCGATGCCATTCATCAAATCCGGTACGGCATGTTCCGGACTGCAGCGCGGCCAGGGGCCGGAGGCCAGATAATGGAGCAGACGGGTGGTTTTCAGGCCGTCGAACCAGCCATGAAACGCTGCTCGTCGGGCGACGGCGGTGGCATGGTTGCGGGACAATCGGTCCCAGACCGCCACGAAGTTCTCTCTTTCCAAGAATTGTGCCAGGTAGGGATGGGTTCGGCCGGCCCATTGCTGGATTGCGGCGCCGGTGTCCTGCCAGTGCCCGGTGGCGTGCTTCAGCCAATCACCGAGCAGACTGTAGGCCCGGGGCTGATGGAACAGGCTGCCCCCGCCTGCCGGGTCGCACAGAGCGGCAACGCTGCGGCCGGTACCGAAGGGCGTGCGCTCCGAAATCCGCGCCGAGGGGAAAACCACCGTTCCCGAAAGCTGTTCGACCCCGTCGGTTTTGGCCAGTTGCTGCAGAAAATAGAAATCTTCCCCGGCCTGGCGCCGGTTCATGCCCCCGCAGCGCACGTAACTGTCGGCCCGGCAGGCCATGGTGCTGCCGATAGTGTGAAAGGCATAGGGCGAGCCGGCCAGTCCCAGGCCCAGAACATGGCAGCGCAGGTACAGTTCGTAGAGGACCATGGCCTGTCGCTGTTTGGCGTCATCGGGCAGAGGATGACAGAAGGGCAGCACGGCTCCTCCCTTCGCCGTTTGGGCAAAATGGTCGCGCAGGGCCGGCAGGTAATCGGGTTGGACCAAGGTGTCGGCATCCAGCGCCGCCAACAACGGATCCGTGTGCCCCCATGCCAACCGTTCCAGTACCAGATCGAACCCGATTTTGCGGGCCAGACCCACACCCCCGTCGGCGACCGGCAATTCCCGACCGGGCGAGGCGGCGTCGATCCAGGCCAGTTGCAGGGGTCGCAGGCAAAGGCACCGACGGTTCAATAATTCAAGAGTGCGACGGTTGTCGGCTTGTTGTGCGGTCGGCGTGTCCGGACGGTGGTTGACCACCACCAGGATCAGGAATTGCTGCAGCAGTTCCGGCGGGTTGGCGGCCAAGCTTGACAGAGTATGGAACAGGTCTGTGCTTTCCGCCAGAGCGGGAATGACCACCGCACCGGCAAAGCGCCGGCCGTCGTCCCCCTGGATCCGCCAGGGGCCCGGGACGGCGCGCCGTGCCAGATAACGCTGGACGGTTGCGGGCAGGGACATGGGCTGCTCTCTTCAGCGATGTGACGCGGTTCAGGCCGATCTCCATGCGGCCAACAGTTCTGCGAGGGTATCGCCGGCCCCGTCGAGCCAGTGGATTGCCACCCCCTGGCGTTCCATGCGCCGAAACCAGGTTTCCTGGCGCTTGGCGAACTGCTGGATGGCCGTGGTCAGTTGGCGGATCATGTCCTGGCGGCTCAGTTGCTCCTGCAGGAATTCGGCCACCAGCCGATATTCGAGCCCATAGCGCTCCAAGCGCTGCCAGTCCAGGCCGGAACGATGCAGATCCTGCACTTCTTCGATCAGTCCCTGCTCCAGGCGTTGCCGTAAACGTTCGGCAATGCGTTGCCGCAGGGCCGAACGCTCCCAGCGCACACCGAACACCAGCGGCTGGAGGGCCGGGAGGGACAGGGCCGCACCCCGGGCGGCCTGTTCTCCCAGGGCGATTTCGATGGCCCGCACCAGGCGTTCCGGTTCATTCAGGTCGGTGGTATTGTGCTGCGCCGGTTTCAGGGTCAGGAGGCGGGCCCGCAGTTCCATCAGGTCGAGGCCCATAAGTTCCCGACGGAGTTCCGGGTTTTCCGGAACTTCCACCAGTTGGTAGGCGCGCAATACCGCGTCCAGATAGAGGCCGGTGCCGCCGGCCAGCACCGGCAGCCGCCCCCGTTGGCGGATTTGTTCGAAGGCGGCACCGAATGCCCGCTGGAAATCGAAAACGCTGAATTCGGCACCGGGCTCCAAAATGTCGATGAGATGGCAGGGAACGGCGCCGTACTCGGCCAGATCCTTGCCCGTGCCGATGTCCATGCGGCGAAATACCTGGCGCGAATCGGCGGAGATGATTTCGCCGTTCAGGGCCCGGGCGGCAGCGACCGCCAGGCGCGTTTTGCCGGTCGCCGTGGCGCCGAGAATGACCAGAAGGTTGGGGGACATACGATTATCCTGATTTACGTTGTGGAAGTCGGTGGAATGTTTTCAAGCCGTTATCAGTCCGGCCTGATATTTATCCGTGGGGTGGCCGGGGCCGATCAGCCGCATGATAGGGACTTTTTTCATCCATGGCAATGCGCGGCCTTTTCATTGCCACGATTCTTTGCTAGGTTGTGTCATTCAGACCCGCGCTTTCCCATGCTTTGGGCCACGATTCCCGCTGGTCCGGAGAGCGCACCGAAATGTTCATGACCGGAAACGATTGCAGCCCGATGCACACACCTGGATCAGACACCACGGCCGGTGACGGCCTGCCGGTACTCCTGCCCCGCTCGCAGCACTCCATTTCCCGCCAACATATCAACGAACACACCCTGAAGGTGCTCTATCGCCTGCGGCGCAGCGGTTTTCAGGCCTTTCTGGTCGGCGGCGGGGTGCGCGACCTGCTGCTGGGCCGGCAACCCAAGGATTTCGACGTCGGTACCGATGCGACCCCCGAGCAGGTCCGGCAGTTGTTCCGCAACTGTTTTCTGGTGGGGCGTCGTTTCCGCCTGGCCCATGTGCGTTACGCCGACAACTATGTGGTCGAGGTGGCCACCTTCCGGCGCCAGCCGAAGCCGGAAGAGTTGCCTGAAAACCCCGAGGAACACTTCTTTTTTGCGGAGAATGTCTACGGTACGCCGCAAGAGGATGCCTTTCGTCGGGATTTCACCATCAATGCCCTGTTCTACAACATCGACGATTTTTCCGTGATCGATTATGTCGGCGGTCTGGAAGATTTGGCGGCCCGGCGCCTGCGGGTCATCGGTGATCCGGCGACGCGTTTCGCTGAGGATCCGGTACGCATGCTGCGGGCTTTGGAGTTTGCTGCCCGACTCGGCTTCAGCCTCGACGAGGCGACCCGCGAGGCCATCTACCGCGCTGCCCCCCTTATTGCCGAAGCCGCCCCGGCGCGGATCCGGGAGGAACTGCTGGAACTGTTCCGGCACCAGGTCGGCGGCGCCGTATTGCGCCAGGCCCAAGCCATGGGGCTGCTGCCGCACTTGCTGGCCGGCTACGAAGGCGATGATGAAACTTTCGCTTTGCTGGAGCAGCTTGATGGGCGTACTGCATCCGGAATCCCCATCCAGGAGCCTTTCGTGCTGGCGGCCCTGTTCCTGAGCCGCTTCCGGCAGCTCTGTTGCCCTCCTCAGGAGGCAACAGTCAGCGATGCCCTGCGCACCGCCAATCTGCTGTTGAACTCCATCTGTGGCTATTTTCGCATCGCCCAGGGCAGCCGTGCCGCGGCCCGGGAACTGCTGACCGGCTTCTTTCGCCTCTCCGGCGGCCGCGGTCGGCGGGGCGAAGGTCGTTTTCTGCGGCATCCCGTCTGGTCTCAGGCCATGCAGCTGCTACAGTTGTGGGTAGCGGCGACCGGCGAGGGACAGGAGTTGCTGGCGGCCTGGCAGGAGATGGGGGGGGCGGCGTCCCCGGCATCCCCGGCCGCCCCGGGCCGGCCCGGAACCGCCGGCCGCCGGCGCCGCCGGCCCCGCCGCCGCAAAAAACCGGCCGCGCAGACCGAAAAACGGCCTTCCGATTCCTGAGGCCTGTTGCCACCGACCCGAGCCCATAAAGGAGCCGTTATGCGCTGTGCCCGTTGCCATACGCCATTGTCCGAAAGCGATCGGTTTTGCCCCCAATGCGGACAGAAACGGGAGTTGGATCCCGGCAGCCTGCATGAGCAGGCGCTGCAGTTGTACCATCGCGGGCAAACCGAGGCCGCTGTGGCACTCTGGGACGACGCGGTGGCGCTGGATCCGGATTTCAGCCTCGGCCATTATTACCGGGGGTTGGCCCTCTATGACCGGGGTGATCTTTCGGAAGCTTTGAGCGCTTTCCGGGCTGCATTGAAGGGCTCTCGTGAGCCGTTCCGCATCCTGTTCAAATTGGGCCTGGCCCAGTATGGTCTCGGCGATCTGGCGGGCAGCATTGACAGTTTTCGGCGCGCCTTGCAGCTCAATCCGGACAGCGCCGAAACCTGCTATCGCCTGGGGTTGTCCTACCTGCGCCAGTCCGACCTGGAGCATGCCCGCGAAGCCCTGGACGGTGCCATTCGCCTGAACCCGAAGTATGCCCGGGCGCTGTTCATTCTTGGCATGGTCTATTCCCAGCAGGGCGACAACGATCGGGCCATCGAACTGTTCCGGCAGGTCGAAGAGGTCAGTCCGGCCTACACCGAAGCCCTGTTCGAACTGGGCATGGCCCTGCTACGCAAGGGCGAGCTGGCGGCCGCTGCCGACCAGTTCGAACGCACCGTGGCCAACAGCCCGCGCTTTACACCGGCGCAGTTCATGCTGGCGGAAGCGCGGCGGCGCCTGGAGGACTGGCCGGCGGCGGTGACGGCCTATCGGCGGGCCCTGACCCTCAATCCCCGGGATCTGGACGGTTGGCTGCAATTGGCAGACTGTCTGCGACGCCTGAGCCGTTTCCAGGAAGCGGTTGAAGCCGTCGGACAGGCCCTGGCTCTGAGTCCCGACCATCCCGGCGCCAAAGCATTGGCCGCGACGCTGGGCGATGTTGGGCCGGAAACCTGAGCGTCGGGCCGGCCGGATGTCGTCGGCAACAGCTCCGCGCCAGGATGTGAAAGTATAGCGAACATGGCCAGTGCCCCCGAGGGAGTCAGGGATTTGCGCGGTTTCATCGAACTGCTGAAGGCCCGCGATGAACTGCGCCAAATCGGTGCCGAGGTAGACCCTTGCCTGGAAGTCGCCGCCATCACCCAGCAGGTCAGCAAGGGTGCGGCGGGCGGCCGTGCCTTGCTGTTCGAGCGGGTGCGGGGGCACCGCTGGCCGGTGGTCACCAATCTGTACGGTTCCCACCAGCGCGCCGCCTGGGCTGTCGGTGCCGCTTCGGGAGCCGCCCTCCAAACAAACTGGCGACGGGCCCTGGCCGACATGGCGGCCAACCGTGCCGAAGATGGCCTGCGCGAGCTGCTGGCCCGGCAGCCCTCCCCCTGCATGATACATTCTCAGGCCGCACTCTGCCGCGAGGTATGGCTGCCGCGTCCCGATGCCCTGAGCTTGCCGGCTTTGCAGTCCTGGTCCGGGGACGGCGGCCGCTACCTGACCCTACCCCTGGTTTTCACCCGTGATCCTGACACCGGTGCCGGCAATTGCGGCCTGTATCGGGTGCAGCTGTTTGCCGACGGCCGCCTGGCAGTGCGCTGGAAACCCGGCAGCGACGCGTACCGCCACTGTGCCGCATGGCATCGCCGGGGTCGGGCCATGCCGGTCGCCATTGCCTTGGGCGGCGACCCGGCGTTGCTTTTCGCAGCCGCCTTTGCCCTGCCGCCCGATGCGGACGAACTGGCCCTGGCCGCCTGGCTGCGGGGCCGGCCGATGACCATGACCCCCTGCCTGACCAGCGACCTGGCCGTGCCGGCCACCGCCGAATTCGTTCTGGAAGGGCTGGTCGAACCTGGCGTCGAGGGCCTGGAAGGGCCTTTCGGCAACCACACCGGCAGCTATCAAGCAGCTGCTCCCGCGCCTTTGCTGCGGCTCACCTCCATGAGTCACCGGCAGGCGCCGGTGTTGCCGGCCACCGTGGTCGGCCCGCCCCCCATGGAGGACTGTTTCCTGGCCGCTCTGGCCGGTCACCTGCTGCTGCCTCTGCTGCAGATGGATTTCCCAGACATCGTCGATCTGCATCTGCCTCTGGAAGGCATATTCCACGGCAATGCCTTGCTCTCCGTGCGTTCCGGTTGCTGTGGGCGGAGCTTGATCCAGGCCTTGTGGCGGCACGGCCCGTTTCGCCATGCGCGGTTGCTGGTGGTGCTCCCGGCGGCGGTGTCGCTGCGGGATGCGGCGATCTGTTACTGGCATGTCCTCAACCATGTCAGGCCGGAGCGGGATCTGGTAATGGCGGAGGGCCGTCTGGGCATCGATGCCACGGCGGGTGGCGAGGCGGCTTTTCTGGACCATGGTCCGGCCATGTCGGGGCATCTGCGGCGACGCTGGCGGGAGTACGGTTTGGAGCCCTGAAGTCCGTTCTGAAAAGATTCCCAAAATGGGCTAGAATGTAGAAGCGGGCGGTAAACCATTGGGGAGAAGGTCATGACAGAAGCCGGCAAGCCGATAAAGGTGGAGCGACTGGTGCCGAAGGAACGTCACGGATTGATCGTGGTCCTGACCGGCCATGGTAAGGGCAAAACCTCCTCGGCACTGGGGATGGTGCTGCGAGCCTGTGGCCACGGCCTGCGCAGCTGTATTATCCAGTTCATGAAAGGCGACCTGTATGCCGGTGAGTGGGACGGCATCAAGCGCCTGGGCGACAATGTCGAGCTGTTTGCCACGGGCAAGGGTTTTTGCGGTATTCAAGGCAATCCCTATCCCTTCAGCGAGCATCGCGCCAATGCTCAGGAAGCCTTGCACCTGACCCTGGATAAAATGGCCTCGGGCCGCTTCGACCTGCTGGTACTGGACGAGATCAACAATGCCTTGCACCTGAAGCTGATCGATCTGGAGCAGGTGCTGGAAGTCATCCGGCGCAAGCCGCCCCTGTTGCACCTGATCATGACCGGCCGCGACGCCCATCCCCAAATCATCGAACTGGCCGATACGGTCAGCGAGGTTCGCGAAATCAAACACGCCTTCCGCAAGGATATCGAGCCGCAACCGGGCATCGATTACTGAACCTTGGCGGTCGGCGACGGGGCGTTGCGGCCACGGGCACAAGCTGGAGGACGAAGAACCGGCGTCGCCGAACGGCAACAGTTACCGGCCCGGCGTCTTCTTCCATGGCCTCCCGCAAACTCTATTTTGCCTCTGTTCCGGCAGGCTACCGGTTTTCAGCTTTTGTCGCTGTTTGGCGACGAGATGGTCCGGCCCGGGATGCCTTGCCGGAACCAGCGCGAGGAGAAGACCATGAAACGCATGCTGAAAGGCGCAGGTGCCTTGGTGTTGCTCGGTCTGCTTGCCGCTTGCGGATCCGTGCTTTCCAAGGATGCCCGTTACCAGGTAAACCATGAGGTGGTTTATTCGTCCTTGAAACAGAACCCCGATGCCTATCAGGGCAAGACGGTGATTCTGGGTGGCCTGATTCTTGAAAACGCCATCTCGGATGATGGCAGCACTCTGGAGATACTCAAGTACTCTTTGGACCGGCGGGATGAGCCCAAGGATCCGGATGAAGCCGGCGGTCGATTTTTGGCCCGTACCGATCGTTTGCTCGATCCGAGCATCTACAAGTCCGGCCGTCTGGTCACCCTGACCGGCACTCTGATCGGCGAAGAAGTCCGACCGTTACAGCAGGCTCGTTACCGGTATCCCGTATTTCGTATCGGCGAACTGTACCTGTGGCCGGAATCGACCCCGGAGATGCGTTATCCCTATCCGGGATATTACTATCCGTACCCTTATTGGCCCTACATGCCCTACCGTTACCGGTATCCCTATTGGTGGTAGGGAGCGGAAAAATCAACCATACTCGATTTGCAACGACCGAAAGGAACTCTGCCATGATGGCAAAAACCGTAGGCCCCAAGGTCTGGGTGATGTTTTTGGTGTTACTCAGCGGCCTGATGTTCGGTTCGACGGCCTTGGCCGAGCCGGAAAGCCAAAAGATTGAAGAAGCGACCACGGTGCTGGAACAGATCATGGCCATCCCGGAAGGCGCCATTCCTCCGAGCCTGCTCGGCAATGCCTATGGCATCGCCATCATCCCGCGGGTCATCAAGGCGGGCTTCATTGTCGGCGGCCGCTACGGCACCGGGGTGGTGCTGGTGCGCGGTCCCGGCGGCGCCTGGAGCAACCCTTCTTTTGTGTCGATCACCGGTGGCAGCCTCGGTTGGCAGATCGGCGCCCAGTCGACGGACGTCATCCTGGTGTTCAAGAATCCCAGCAGCATCGAAGGCCTGATGAAGGGCAAATTTACCCTCGGGGCGGATGCCGCAGTCGCTGCTGGGCCGGTTGGGCGCCGGGTGGAAGGGGCGACGGATGTCACCCTGCAGTCGGAGATCCTCTCCTATTCACGCAGCCGCGGCTTCTTTGCCGGCGTTTCTCTGGAGGGCTCGGCGTTGCAGATCGACGCCAAACGCAACGCCAATTTTTACGGCAAGCGGGGCATTACCGCCCTGGAAATTTTTCATGGGCATACCAGTACCCCGCCGGCTGCCCAGGCTTTGCGCCGGACCCTGGACCGCCACGCCCCTCGACCTCAGTAACACGTCCATCATCGGAGTGCATGGGGCCGTCACCATGGTGGCGGCCCCATGTGTTTGAAACTCCGTCAGGTTGTCCGGACACTTCCGGCTTGGCCCGCCGCGAGGCTCAGGCTATAATCCGCCCGGAGGTGCTCATGTCGTTGTTGTCCCCGATTCTGCTCCGGCTGCGCCTGGTGCTGGAGATGATCAAGTTTTCCCATTCCCTGTTCGCCTTGCCCTTTGCCCTGATCGGCGCGCTGCTGGCGGTGCGGGTTTCAGGTCAGTGGCCGACCGCCGGCCAACTGGTCTGGATCGGCCTGGCCATGGTCGGCGGCCGTTCCGGGGCCATGGCTCTGAACCGGCTCATCGATGCCGACATCGATGCCGCCAATCCCCGTACCGCCGACCGCCATCTGCCGACGGGAAAGGTTTCAAGGCATACGGCCTGGCTCTTGACCTTCTGGTCCTTCGCCCTGCTGCTGCTGGCGGCGGCCCGTCTCAATCCCCTGTGTCTGGTACTGGCTCCGCTGGTCATGGTACTGTTCGTCCTCTATCCTTTCTGCAAGCGCTTCACCGCCTGGTCGCACCTGGTGCTGGGCGCCTGCCTGGGGGCGGCGCCCGTCGGCGCCTGGATCGCCCTGCGCGGCGATGTGTACTGGCCGGTAGTGACATTGGGGCTGGCGGTGCTGTTATGGGTGGCGGGATTCGATATCTTCTATGCCCTGCAGGATGAGGATTTCGACCGCCGCTACGGCCTGTTTTCCCTGCCGGTGCTCCTGGGGTCGAGCCGGGCCCTGGATTTGGCGCGCCTGTTCCATGCCGCCATGGTGGTGTTGCTGGTGCTGGCCGGCTGGGGCGGGGGGTTGGGGTTCTGGTATCTGTCGGGGGTGGCGGTGGTGGCCGGGCTGCTGGCCTGGGAACACCATCTGGTGCGGCCCCATGATCTGAGCCGCCTGAATCTGGCCTTCTTCAATCTCAACGGCCTGGTGAGTGTGCTGCTGCTGTTGTTCACCCTGGTCGATGTTCTGAACATGAGGCACCCATGAAAAAATCCGTCCCGAACCAGACCCTGGTGGCCGTGACCGGCGCTTCCGGAGCTGTTTACGGTTTGCGCCTGACTGCCGAACTGTTGCGGGCCGGACAGACGGTCACCCTGCTGACCAGTGCCGCCGGGCGCATCGTGCTGGCCGAGGAGACCGGTCTCGACTGGTCCGGCAGTCCGGAACGGCAGTTGCGCTGCATGCGGCAGTATTTCGCCGCCGGCGAGGAATTGCGCCATTATGCCGAGGACGATCTGCGCGCCCCTGTGGCCAGCGGATCCTCGGCGCCGACGGCCATGGTCATCGCCCCCTGTTCCATGGGCACGGCGGGGCGCATCGCCGCCGGCATCAGCGGCAATCTCATCGAGCGGGCCGCCGACGTCATGCTCAAGGAGGGACGGCCGTTGCTGCTGGTGCCGCGGGAGACGCCTCTGTCCACCATTCATCTGGAAAATCTGCTGCGCCTGGCCCGCGCCGGCGCCCGCATCCTGCCGGCCATGCCGGCCTTTTACCAGCGCCCGGCAACGGTGGCCGAACTGGTCGATTTCGTGGTCGGCAAGGTGCTGGACGGACTCGGCGTGGAGCATGACCTGTTCACCCGCTGGGGGGACGGTCATGGCAACTGAAGCGGCTGTCATCGGCCAACGGGTCCTGGCCGGCGAACGCCTGACCGAGGAGCAGGCCCTGGCTTTGCTGCGTGCTCCCGACTTGCTGGCGGTCGGGGAATGGGCGGCCCGGTTCAAGAACCGCCGCTTTGGCAATCATGTCTTTTTCAATGTCAACCGCCACCTCAACTACACCAACTGCTGCATCCATCATTGCGCCTTTTGTGCCTTCCGGCGTGATCCGGAGGCGGTTGACGGTTATCTGCTGTCGCCCCGGGCCGCGGCGGACTTGGCCGGTCAGGCCGCCGCCGACGGCGCCACGGAACTGCATGTGGTCGGCGGACTGCACCCCGAACTGGGACTGGCGGAGGGGTGCCGGTTGCTGGCCGCCATCCGCGCCGCCGCGCCGGGTCTGCACCTGAAAGCCTTCACCGCCGTGGAATTGGATCACATGGCACGGCTCAGTGGCTTGCCCCTGGCCGTCGTCCTCACCGAATTGCGGGCTGCCGGACTCGATTCCCTGCCCGGCGGCGGTGCCGAGATTTTCGCGCCGCGGGTGCGTCGGCGGATCTGCCCGGACAAGATCTCCGGCGAACGCTGGCTGGAGGTCATGGCGACGGCCCATGAGTCGGGGCTGCGCAGCAACGCCACCATGCTCTTCGGCCACCTGGAGACCCTGGAGGAGCGGGTCGAGCATCTCGCCCGCCTGCGTCGCCTGCAGGACCGCACCGACGGTTTCCAGGCCTTCGTCGCCTTGCCCTTCCAACACCGCAACAACCCCTTGGCCGACCTGCCTGGGCCGACGGCGGTGGACATTCTGCGCACCCTGGCGGTGGCACGGCTGTTTTTGGACAACATCCCCCACATCAAGGCCTACTGGGTCATGCTCGGTGTAAAATTGGCCCAGGTGTCCCTGGCCTTCGGCGTCGACGACCTCGACGGCACCGTGGTCGCCGAGCAGATTGGCCATGCCGCCGGCGCCGAGGCTCCGCAGAGTTTGAGCCGCGCCGACCTGGAGCGGCAGATCCGGGTAGCCGGTTGCCGGCCGGTGGAGCGCGACAGCTTTTACCGGCCGGTGACATCGGGGATGAAGCATGCTTGAGGCCATCGAGGGAAAACTGGACCGGGGCCAGCGCCTCGACCGCCGCGACGCCCTGTATCTGCTCACCGAAGCGGAACTGCCGGCCCTTGGCCGCTTGGCAGCCGATGTGCGCCGCCGCCTGCATCCGGGAGACCGGGTCACCTACGTGGTGGATCGCAACGTCAACTACACCAATATCTGCCTGAGCCGTTGCCGCTTTTGCGCCTTCTATCGGGAGTCGGGGGCAGCGGGCGCCTATCTGCTCAGTCATGACCAGATCCTGGCCAAAGTGGCCGAGCTGGATGCCTGCGGAGGTACCCAGTTGCTGCTGCAGGGCGGCCTGCATCCGGAGTTGGAGCTGACCTGGTTCGAGGACCTCTTCCGAACAATCCGGCGCGACTTTCCCGGCATTCGGATTCACGCCCTGTCGCCGGCCGAGATCGACCATTTATCCGCGTTGGCGGGCCTGGACCTTGAGGACTGTCTGCGCCGCCTGCAGGCCGCCGGTCTCGGCTCTCTGCCCGGCGGCGGCGCCGAGGTGCTGGTCGATGCCGTGCGCCGGCGGGTGTCGCCGGCCAAGATCGGTTGGCGGCGCTGGGCCGAGGTGATGGCCACCGCCCACCGGTTGGGGCTGCGCGGCACCGCCACCCTGGTCTTCGGGCTCGGCGAGACCCCGGCCGACATCGTCACCCATCTGCTGCGGGTGCGGGCTCTGCAGGCCGCAACCGGTGGCTTCACCGCCTTCATCCCCTGGAGTTTTCAGCCCGGCCATACGGAACTGGGCGGAGCGGAGGCCACCGGCGTCGACTATCTGCGGGTGCTGGCTACCGCCCGCCTGGTGCTGGACAACGTCCCCCACCTGCAGGCCAGTTGGGTGACTCAGGGACCGCATCTGGCCCAGGTGGCCCTGCTGTTCGGCGCCGACGACCTGGGCGGCACCATGCTCGAGGAAAATGTCGTCGCCGCTGCCGGCACCCGCTTTCGCCTGCCCGTGGAGCAACTGCTGCGGCTCATCCGCGAGGCCGGATTCCGGCCGGTGCAGCGGGATACGGATTATGGGGAGGCCAAGGGCTGGAAAGCAGTCCGAAGGCTGAAGGCTGAAGGCTGAAGGGTGAAGGCTGAAGGCTGAAGGTTGAAGGGTGAAGCTGGAGGCTCTGCTTGCGCTGGGCGGTGTTTTCCATTAGGGTAGCGGCTGCGTAATTACCATCGATTTTCCTGCGGAGGTCCCATGATTCGTTTGCGTCCGAATATCGAGGCCATGGCCGGCTATGTGCCCGGTTTTCAGCCCCGGGATGCCCAGTCCTATATCAAGCTCAACACCAACGAAAATCCCTATCCACCCTCGCTGCAGGTGATTGACGCCATCCTGGCAGAGGTCGGAGAGCGCCTGCGCCAGTATCCCGATGCCGCCAGCCGCGCCGCCCGCGAGGAGGCCGGCCGGCTGTACGGCTTCGATCCGGAGTGGGTGATCATGGCCAACGGTTCCGACGAGGTGCTCAACAACCTGATTCGGGCCTTTGCCGGGGAAGGGGAGGAGATCGCCTACGTCCATCCCTCCTATTCCTATTACGCCACCCTGGCCGAAATCCAGGGTGCCCGGGTTCGCACCTTTGGCCTGACGGATGATTTCCGCATCCGGGATTTTCCGGCTTGTTACGAAGGGCGGCTGTTGTTCCTGACCAATCCCAACGCTCCCCTCGGTTTCTGCTTTCCGCCGGAGTACATCGAGGAACTGGTCGGCCGGGTGGCCGGCACCCTGGTGGTGGATGAGGCCTACATCGATTTCACCGACGGCCACTCCCTGGACCTGGTGCGCCGCTACGACAACGTGGTGGTGACCCGCACCCTGTCCAAGAGCTACTCCCTGGCCGGCATGCGCCTCGGTCTGGCCGTGGCCCGGCCGCAGGTGATTGCCGCCCTCAACAAGATTCGCGACCACTACAATCTGGATCGGCTGGCCCAGGCAGCGGCCGTCGCCGCCCTGGCCGACCAGGAATACTTCCGCGGCTGTGTAGCGAAGATCCGTCAGACCCGCGATTGGTTCAGCTCCGAGTTGCGCCGGCTCGGCTGGCAGGTGATCCCGTCCCACGGCAACTTCGTGTTCGCCAGTCCTGTCGACGGCAACGGCAAGCGGGTCTACGAGGCCCTCTACCAGCGGCATATTCTGGTGCGGCATTTCAGCGATCCCCAGTTGGCCCACGGCCTGCGCATTTCCATCGGCACCCGGGAGGAGATGGAACGCACCCTGGCAGCCATGGCGGAGATCGGCTGAGGATGGCCGACGGGCGGTACGCCGCAGTGGTCCCCGAGCGGACGGCGCAGCGGTTGCTGGCCTGGTACGGCCGCTCCGGACGCGATCTGCCTTGGCGAAATACCCGCGACCCGTACCGTGTTTGGGTCTCGGAAATCATGCTGCAGCAGACCGGGGTGGATACGGTCATCCCGTATTATCAACGCTTTCTGAGCGCTTTTCCGACCGTGGCCGACCTGGCCGCCGCGCCCCTTGAGCGGGTGCTGGAACTCTGGGCCGGGCTCGGCTATTATTCCCGGGCCCGCAACCTCCATGCCGCCGCCCGGCAGGTGATCGAGGAGCACAGCGGCAGCTTTCCCGCCGATGCGGGGGCGCTCATGGCCTTGCCGGGGGTGGGTCGCTCCACCGCCGGGGCCATCATGTCCATCGCCTTCGATCGTCCGGTTCCCATTCTGGACGGCAATGTGCGGCGGGTGCTGTGCCGACTGTACGGCATCGACCGGGATCCGCGCCGGCGAGCGGTGGAAAACCAGCTCTGGGAGTTGGCTGCCGCCCTGACCCCGGCCGACCGGCCCCACGATTACGCCCAGGCCATCATGGATCTGGGCGCGACCCTCTGCACGCCGCGCCGTCCGCTTTGCGACCCCTGCCCGCTGGCTTTCTGCTGCGCCGCCCGTGCCTCGGGGCGACAAGCGGAACTGCCGGTCCGGGGACCGAAAAAGACCGTGCCCCAGGTGGTGCAGGTGGCTCTGCTGCTGTCCTGTCGGGGGCGCTACCTGGTGTGTCGCCGCCCCCTGGATGGCATGCTCGGCGGCCTGTGGGAGTTTCCCGCCGTCACTTTGCCGGATGGCGCCGAGGCCGCCTCGGCAGCGCAACGACTGCTGCAGGAGAGGGGCTTGCGGGCAACCCTGCGGGAGGCGGGGCAAGTCAAGCATGCCTACAGCCATTTTCGGGTGGAAGTCCGACTGTTTTTGGGCGAGGCCGACGATCCGGCCTGGGTTGCGGAAGGGGACCAACGCTGGGTGTCCGTCGAGGCGCTGCGCGACTGGCCCCTGCATGGCGCCCATCGCAAGGCGCTGACCGTGCTGCCCCCCGAACTGTAATGGTAACCATGAGGTAACTGCTCGGCAAAGTGGCTCGCGTCCCCCACGCCGCGAGGGCCGCATGAACCCATCCCTGGGGCTTGGCCGACGTCCACCCCTATTGAATATTGTCATCAAGAAATACGGCCCCTGGGCCGTTTGCCAAGGAGAACCTGATGTCGCAAACCCCCGTCCTGGTCGATGTTGCCGCTCTGGAGCGCCTGGCACAGAAACTGCGCACCGAGTCGTCCATCGCCGTCGACCTGGAAGCCGATTCCCTGCATTCCTATCGTGACAAGGTCTGCCTGCTGCAGATCTCCACGCCGACCGAGACGGTGCTGGTCGATCCCCTGGCGTTGGCCGATCTTGCTCCTCTGGAACCGATTCTCGCCGACCCCGCCATCCGCAAGATCTTTCATGCCGCCGATTACGATATCCGCTGCCTGCACCGGGATTTCGGCTTCGAGATCCGGGGTCTGTTCGACACCATGATTGCCAGCCAACTGCTCGGCGAGGAACGGGTCGGCCTGGCCGACATGTTGCAGAAATACCTGGAGGTCAGCCTCGACAAGCGCTACCAGCGGGCCGATTGGTCGAAACGACCCCTGGAACCGGGCATGATCCGTTATGCCGCCGAGGATACCCGCCATCTGCACCGCCTGGCGGCTTTGCTTGAGCAACGGTTGCGGGATGCGGGACGTCTGAGTTGGGCCGAGGAGGAATTCGCCCTGCTGGAGCAGGTGCGCCACAGCGAGCAGGCGCCGGGCCCCATGTTTCTGCGTTTCAAGGGGGCAGCGGGCCTGGACCGCCGACAACTGGCGGCCCTGGAGTTGCTGCTGCAATGGCGTGACGGCGAGGCCTGTCGGCGCGATCGGCCGCCCTTCAAGGTTCTCAACAACGCCACTCTGCTGGGGTTGGTGCAGGCCGCGCCCCAGACCCTGAAGGCCCTGGAAAGCATCGACGGGATATCTCCGCGCCTGGTGGAGCGCTACGGGCGCCGCCTGCTGGCCCTGCTGGAGGACGCTGCGGCGCTGCCCGAAGCAGAACTCCCCAGCTTTCCCCGCGGCGAGCGGCGGGTGCGGGAACCGGAGGTGGAGGCGCGGGTGGCGCTGCTCAAGCGCTGGCGGGGCCAAATCGCCGAGGAACTGGCCCTGGATCCGGGGGTGTTGATCAACAATGCCCTGCTGGAAGAGGCCGCCCGCTTGCGGCCCCGGCAGGTGTCGGAGTTGGCCGCGTTGCCGTTGAAAAACTGGCAGCGGCAGGTGCTCGGGGAAGGGCTGGTCGCCGCCTTGGCGGAACAGGCGTGATTACCGGGGGCGCCCACCTGGGCGCCCCGTCCCGATTTTATCGGGTTATGCCCGGCACGCCCGGTTCGGTCATGGGCCGCGGGTCGAGCAGTCGCCGCAGTTCCTCTTCCGGCAGCACGCCCAGTTGCCGGGCCACTTCGCGTACCGTGCGGCCGGAGGCGTAGGCCTGCTTGGCAATTTCGGCCGCCCGGTCGTAGCCGATCACCGGCACCAAAGCGGTGCACATGGCCAGGCTCTGCTCCACCAGGCTTTCGCAGCGAGCGCGGTTGGCCTCCAGGCCCTGTACGCAGCGTTCGTTGAACTGCCGCACCCCGGCCGCCAGCAGATCGATGGACTGCAGCAGGTTGTGAATCATCACCGGCATCATGACATTCAACTCGAAGTTGCCGGACAGTCCCGACAGGGTTATGGTGGCGTCGTTGCCTACCACCTGGGCGCAGACCTGCAGCAGGCTTTCCGCCATTACCGGATTGACCTTGCCGGGCATGATGGAACTGCCCGGCTGTACCGCCGGCAGATTCAGCTCACCGAGACCGCAACGCGGACCGCTGCCCAGCAGACGGATGTCGTTGGCGATCTTGAACAGGGCGCAGGCCGTCCGTTTGAGGGAGCCGCTGGCGGAAACCACCCCATCTTTGCCGCTCTGGGCTTCGAAATGGTTGACCGCTTCGCGAAACTCCAGTCCGGTGGCGGCACTGATGGCCGCGATGACCCGGCCGGCGAACTGCGGATGAGCGTTGAGACCGCTGCCCACGGCGGTGCCGCCCAGGGCGAGTTCCAGCAATTCGTCCTGAGCCGATTCGATGGCGCGGATGGCCAAGGCGATTTGCCGCGCATAGCCTGAGAAAACCTGGCCGAGGCGCACCGGGGTGGCATCCTGCAGGTGGGTGCGGCCGATTTTGACGATGTCGTTGAAGGCCAGGGCTTTTTCGCCCAGGTTCTCCTGCAGGGCGAACAGGGCCGGCACCAGGGTGAAGCGCATTTCCACCGCCGCTGCGATGTGCATGGCCGACGGGATCACGTCGTTGCTGGACTGGCCGAGATTGACGTGATCGTTGGGGTGCACCAGGCGAGAACCGATGGTTTGGCCGAGCAGTTGGGCGGCGCGGTTGGCGATGACCTCGTTGGCGTTCATGTTGGTACTGGTGCCGGAACCGGTCTGGAAGATGTCCAGCACGAAGTGCTCGTCCAACTGGCCGTTCATGACCTCTTCCGCCGCCGCCATGATGGCTTCGGCGCATTGTTCGTCGAGCAGACCGAGGTCGCGGTTGACCTGGGCGGCGTGCTGCTTGATCATGCCCAGGGCCCGCAGGAAGGGGCGGGGAAAGCCGGTGCCGGAGATGGCGAAATTGGCTTTGGCGCGAGCGGTCTGGGCGCCGTACAGGGCCGCGGCGGGGACCTCCATGGTGCCCATGGAATCCTGTTCAATACGTGTTTGGTTCATGCAGATCTCCCACTGGAAAATCGGAATAACGGGGCATGGCACTGCTGTCCGGGAAAAGAGTCCGGGCAGCCTGGTACTGCCGGCTACTGAGGATAGTTGAGCCTCTTCATCCTGTCAACGATGTCCGCCGCATGCCCATGCAGGCAAGGGGAAGCACATGAAAAATCTGGCCCACTTTTTCTTTGAGGTCGGCATGTTGAAGCGCACGCCTCGCACCGGATTCCAGTTTTTGGGCTCCGGCGCCGAGTCGGTGGCGGAGCATTCCTTCCGGACTGCCATCATCGGCTTTGCCCTGGCCCGTCTCGACGGCCAGGCCGATGTCGCCCGGGTGTTGCAGCTGTGCCTGTTTCACGATCTGCCCGAGGCGCGTCTCGGTGATCTCAATTACGTCAACAAGAAGTACGTGACGGCCGACGAGCAACGGGCGGTGGACGATCTGGCGGCCACCCTGCCGTTTGGCGATGAATACCGGGCCACTCTGGGAGAATTTACCGCCCGCGAAACCCGCGAGGCGCTGCTGGCTCACGACGCCGATCAACTGGAGATGATCCTGGCCCTGAAGGAATACAAGGATCTCGGCAATCGCTACGCCGATGAATGGTATCCCTTCGCCGTCCGGCGTCTGAAAACCGACCTGGCCCGCAAGCTGGCGGAATCCATCTGGAGCACCGACTCCACCCGCTGGTGGTTCGACGAGGACCAGGACTGGTGGGTGAACGGCGGCCGTCCTTCCATGCAGGAGTGATGAGGCCGGCGTGGAATGGGTTGACTGCACTGCGGATAAGTGCTAGAAAACGGCCTTCGACTTGGTGGTAAGAGGGGGGTCCATGCTCGATCTCAAGTATCTGCGCGACAATTTTGCCAAAGTGGAAGCAAGTCTGGCTACGCGAGGCGGTGCCATCGATCTGTCCCCTTTCACGCAGCTGGATGTTCGCCGGCGCGAATTGCTGGGCGAATCCGAGTCCCTCAAGGCGGAGAAGAACCGGGTTTCCGCCCTCATCGGCAAGACCCGCGATAAAAGTCAGGTGCAGGGCGAGATCGCCCGCATGAAAGAGGTTTCGGCCCGCATCAAGGATCTGGAAGAGGAACTCCGCCAGGTGGAAGAGGACTTGCGCGGCCTGATCATGGTGCTGCCCAATATCCCCCACGAAGACTGTCCCCGCGGCGCGTCCGAAGAAGACAACCGCGAGGTGCGCCGCTGGGGAACACCGCGCCAGTTCGATTTTGCGCCCCTGGCCCACTGGGACCTGGGTGAGAACCTGGGTATTCTGGATTTCGAGCGGGCCGGGAAGCTGACCGGTGCCCGCTTTGCCCTCTACCGGGGCGCCGGCGCGCGGTTGGAACGGGCCTTGATCAACTTCATGCTCGACCTGCATACCGAAGGGCACAATTATGTTGAAATTCTTCCGCCCTTTATGGTAAACAGGGAGGCCATGACGGGGACCGGACAACTCCCCAAGTTTGAAAATGATCTTTTTCACTTGGACGATCCGGATTTCTTCCTGATCCCCACGGCGGAAGTGCCGGTAACCAATATCCATCGGGACGAGATACTGTCCGGGGAACTGCTGCCGGTCAGTTACGTGGCCTATACGCCCTGTTTTCGCAAGGAAGCGGGCTCGCACGGTCGCGATACCCGCGGGTTGATCCGGCAGCACCAGTTCAACAAGGTCGAACTGGTCAAATTCACCCGGCCGGAAGACTCGGACCGGGAGCTTGAAGCTCTGCTCGGGCATGCCGAAGAGGTGCTGCGGCGCCTCGAACTGCCCTATCGGGTGGTTGATCTGTGCACCGCCGATCTCGGTTTTTCCGCGGCACGGACCTTCGATATCGAGGTCTGGCTGCCGGGGCAGGAGACCTATCGGGAGATTTCTTCCTGCTCCAACTTCCGGGACTTCCAGGCGCGGCGCGCGGGCATCCGTTTCCGGCGCGAGGAAGGGGCCAAGTCCGAACTGGTCCATACCCTCAACGGCAGCGGCCTGGCTGTGGGCCGGACCTTGGTGGCGGTATTGGAAAATTATCAGCAGGCGGATGGATCGGTGCTGATTCCAGCGGCTTTACGGCCCTACATGGGCGGGCTGGAGCGCATCACGGCATAGGATAGGCACGGTAAGCCACGGAGGAGTGGCCGAGTGGTTTAAGGCGGCGGTCTTGAAAACCGTTGTGCGAAAGCACCGTGGGTTCGAATCCTACCTCCTCCGCCATTAACGTTGTAAGGATTCGAAGCGAAGCAAGCTGCTACAACTGAATATGTACCACGGAGAGGTGGCCGAGTCGGCTGAAGGCGCTCGCCTGCTAAGCGAGTGTACGGGGTAAACCCGTACCGAGGGTTCGAATCCCTCCCTCTCCGCCATTTTAACCAGGCCTCCCCTATGGGAGACGGAAAAATAGTTGACAAAAATTTTGGGATCGGCGATAAATAGCCTCCCGATACGCGCCGCTAGCTCAGCTGGATAGAGCGTCTGACTACGGATCAGAAGGCCGGGAGTTCGAATCTCTCGCGGCGCGCCAGTAAAATTGAAAAGCCTCAGACCTTTACGGTGCTGAGGCTTTTTTCGTTGGGGTGCAATCATGGTGCTTGGCTTTTGATTCAAGGGTTTTGTGTTAAACTCCCAAGGTTGTGGGCAAGTCGGCCGATTCGAATCCAAACATCTTCCTCTTCCGGAGAGTTCATGACCGACGAACACCTGTCCTTGCAGAATCTGGTGGACATTGCCGAACTGCAAAAGCTCTTTGAGCATTTCTCCGAGGCGACCGGGTTTACCACCGGCCTGGTCGATCAAAAAAGCGGAAAAATGTTGGTCCGCAGCGGATGGCGGGAAATCTGTACCGGGTTTCATCGAATCAATCCGGAGTCGGAGTGGCTATGCATTGCCAGTGATTTCGAACTGTCCAAGTGTCTCAACGAAACCGGTCAGATTCGTTTTGCGCACTGCGGCAACGGCCTGGTCGATGGCTGTACCCCGGTCATCATTCAGGGCCGTCATCTGGCGACCCTGTTTACCGGCCAGGTCTTGCTGGAGCCTCCCGATGTGGACCGGTTCCGTCGCCAGGCCCGACAATTTGGATTCGACGAAACGGCCTACCTCGAGGCCTTGGCCCAGGTTCCGGTCATCAGCGAAGAGCAGCTGCTCGGCATGCTGCGGTTCCTCGCCCAGATTACGGCCATGATGGCGAACTCGGGCCTTGCGCGGCAGGAAGCCAGAGTCGCGCAACGGGAGTTGGGCGATCAGAAGGCACTGTTGGACAGTTTGATCAATTCCATCCCGGATCTGATTTTTTACAAGGATTGCCAAAGCGTTTACCTGGGTTCTAATGCTGCCTTTGAAGCATTCTCGGGCCAAAGCCGGGAAAAGCTCGTGGGCCATAATGATTTCGATTTTTTTCCCTACGAAACGGCCAGACAGTTTCGGGCCCGGGATCGGGCGGCTTTGGCCGAGGGCAAGCCTTGCCGCAATGAGGAATGGGTCACCTATGCGGACGGTCGCCGGGTTCTGCTTGACACCCTGAAGACGCCTCTGATCGGTCCCACCGGGGAGGTTATGGGCCTGGTGGGCATAAGCCGTGATATTACCCGCATGAAAGTCATCGAGCAGGAATTGGCCGATGAGCGGGAGCGGCTGCTGGTGACCCTGCGCAGCCTCGGCGAAGGCGTCATGACCACCGACAACGACGGCAAAGTCGTGCTACTCAATGAAACCGGAGAAAAACTGACCGGTTGGGGGCAAGAAGAGGCCAGGGGCTGCTCTGCGAAGCAGGTGCTCCAGTTGCTGGATGATTCAACCGGGCAGCCGCTTGGCAACCCCGTCTTCCAGGTGTTGGCGGCGGGGCGGTCCCTTGGCGAGGATAAACAAGTGGTGCTCGTCGCCAGGGATGGGAGACGGCGCAGCCTCAGCTATAGCGGGGTTCCCCTGCGCGATCGTCAGGGTAATATTGTCGGGACCGTCCTGGTGTTTCGCGATATTACGGCCCAGTTGCGCATGGAACAGGAACTGCGCCGCATCGAGAAACTTGAATCCCTGGGGGTCCTGGCCGGCGGCATCGCCCACGATTTCAACAATATACTGACCGCCATCGTCGGCAACGTCAGTCTTGCCATGCAGCTTGTCGGCGCAGGCCACCGCGCCGAGCCGCTGCTCGAAACGGCGGAAACGGCCTGCTGGCGGGCACGCGATTTGACGCAGCAATTGCTGACCTTTGCCAAGGGCGCCGCGCCGATGCGCAAGGCCACCGCCATCGACGGCATCATCCGGGAAGCCGCGGGTTTTGCCCTTCATGGCAGTACCGTGGCCTGTCATTTCCACCTTCCCGACAACCTGTGGCTGGTGGACGTCGATGCCGGTCAGATCGGCCAGGTCATTCAGAACCTGGTCATCAATGCCCGCCAGGCCATGCCGGAAGGCGGCTGTATCGATATTGAATGTGCCAATATTCATGATATTTCGGCAGAGGGATGTCCGCATCTGGCGAACCGGGATTACGTCAAGATTGTGGTGCAGGACAACGGTCCGGGTATCGGCCGGGAACATCTGGACGACATTTTCGATCCCTTCTTTTCCACCCGCCAGGGCGGCAGCGGCCTCGGTTTGGCCATCGTGCATTCCATCGTTCGCAAACACGACGGCTATATCCGCGTCAATTCCGAGCCCGGTGCAGGCGCCACCTTTGAAATCTATCTGCCGGCCAATCGCACTGCGGCCGTTTTACCGGACGGCCCGGCGCCGGTTCCCGGGCATGGCAGCGGTACGGTGCTGGTCATGGACGATGAAAAGATGATTCGGGACATGGCCAGGCTGTTGCTGACCCATCTGGGATACGATGTGCTGCTTGCCGCGGATGGTCATGAGGCGGTTCGGATGTTCCGTGAACTGCGTGAACGGGGGCAGCCCGTGCTGGTCACCATCATGGATCTGACCATCCCCGGCGGCATGGGAGGGCAGCAGGCTGTCAAGGAGATCCTGGCCATCGATCCCTCCGCGAAGGTGATCGTCTCCAGCGGCTATTCCGATGATCCGGTGCTGGCCCACTATCGGGATTTCGGATTCCGAAACGCCATTTCCAAGCCCTTCAGCCTGCCGGAATTGGGCCGGGCGGTCAGCGAAGTTTTGGCCGAAACGTCGGATCCGGCATGATAGGATGTCACCGCACAAGCTGAAATCCCTTGTAGCGGCAATCCCTTTCATGTTATCAACGCCCTCCGGGCCGGCCGAGCAGACTGGCTGTGCCAATCGTGATTGCACTCGGGCAAATCGGATGCGGAAGCCGTGAACGCTGAGCAAGGGCAGGACCAAGTTTTCATGGCAGCGGCCCTGGAAGAGGCGCGCGCTGCCGCCCGTCGGGGAGAGGTGCCCATCGGCGCCGTCGTCGTCAAGGACGGCGAGGTGATCGGCCGCGGCCACAACCTGCGCGAAACCAGCAACGACCCCACCACCCACGCCGAGATGATCGCCATTCGCGAGGCCGCAGCCCGTATCGGTCACTGGCGGTTGCTCGACACCACCCTCTACGTGACCCTGGAGCCCTGCGTCATGTGCATGGGCGCCATCATCCTGGCCCGTATTCCGCGCCTGGTGTTCGGGCCGCGCGATCCCCGCGCCGGTGCCGTCGGTTCCATCTATGATTTTTCCCGGGACGATCGCTTCAATCACCGAGTCGCGGTCACCGAAGGGGTGTTGGCCGAGGAATGCGCCGAACTTTTGAGCGGATTTTTCCGTCAGTTGCGGCAGGAGAAAAAAATGGCCCGCAATAACGATATTGGCAGTTGAACAGCGGGCCGGAAATTTGCTAGGATAGGCAACCTTGCACGGAGGGGTGTCCGAGAGGTCGAAGGTGACAGACTCGAAATCTGTTGTACCGCAAGGTACCGTGGGTTCGAATCCCACCCCCTCCGCCAGTAAAAACAAGCACTTAGGGGAAGATTTTCTGAAACTTTCCTGGAAAAACGGCCGCTCCGAGCAATCGGGGCGGCCGTTCCCTTATCATTCTCCCCAGAAGTCCTCACCGTAAAATTCCTTGATCGCCTTCCGGTCCTTTTCAAGTCCATTGACGTACTTCCCGTACCTGCGGTTGATCATGTCTTTGTCTGCATGACCCATAAGGCCGATGATGCGCGGCTTGTCGATACTGCGTTCGGCTGCGGAGCCGGCATACAAGGAGCGCGGGCCGGGTCACGTCCTGTCAAGTGGTGTAAGAAGCCACCGGGGTCATGCTCCGGTTTAACTTATGCGGCTGAGGGAATAGCTTGGGAGTCTTCCCGCTCTTCGGTTTTTGATATTTGCTGGCCCTGGATCGCTTCTGCGATGGATTCCAGGCTCATGTACCGGCGACTGACTGCCTATTCATCGTTCTGTTCGGCCAGGACCGAACCGACCAAGCGAATGATGGCCGTGCGGTTCGGGAAAATGCCCACCACATCGGTGCGGCGGCGAATTTCCCGGTTGAGTCGCTCCTGCGGGTTGTTGGACCAGATCTGCCGCCAGTGTTTCTGCGGGAAATCGGCAAAAGCCAGCAATTCCGAACCGGCATCGATCAGCAAATGGCCGGCCTCGGCAAATTGTGGCAATAGCCGCTCGACAATTGTTTTCACCCTGCTTTGATGCAGGCGAACACCGTGTACTCATCCTCTCCCGGAGAGTACCTTCCCTCATGCACCTCGAAACCCGTTTCGCGCAGAACCTGTCTCCAAGTTTCCAGGGGAAATATCCCCATGGTCCAGTGGTCGGTCTCAATTCGCAGGCGGCCGTGATCGCGAATCAGATAGAGGACCGTCGTTTCATACTGTTCATCCGCGGGGTCGGGGTCATAGACGTTCTCGACGAAGACAACGTCTAAGCCGTCCCGTGTGGCCGAGGTGGTGCTGGTCCTGTTCTGCTGGAAGGTCTCGGTGGTCACGTCCGGTGTGGCGACCAGAACACCGCCGGGGTTCAGGTGGGCATGGGCGGTGCGGAATGCTGCCACGAAGTCCGTCAGGCAACTCATGTATGAGATGGCATCGTCCATCAGCACGGCATCAAAAGTCCTGCCGAGCCTGCAGGTCCGCATATCGCCCTGGACGAAGGCGCACTCCGGATTCAGTTCCTTCGCCTGGGCAAGCATGGCGGCACTCAAATCGACACCCGTAACGTCGAACTGCCGCTTCAGGTTCAGGACGTTCTTTCCGCCCCCGCACCCGATGTCCAGCAAGGTGGTTATCGGGCGCTTGGCGTACTGATGAATCAGAGCCGTGACGTGCCGGCAATAGTGCGCGTATTCAGTGGCGGCATCATCCCACAGGGGCCATAGCCACGCCAAGTCCGTGTAGAGGTGACAGGTGTCTTTCATTTCCTATACGAACGCTTCATGTTGTTAACCCTCCGGGGCCTGGGCGGCGTGCGACGAAAAATTCATAGCCGTAGTAATCTGAGTATCTGCGGTGCATTTCGGGCTCCAGCGCTAGTTGGTCGAGTATGGCAAGCGCGTCGGCATCGTTGTCATACTTGCCGCGTAACTCCTTGAGTCGCAGTTCCATCGGCGAGTAGAAGTCGCCCCACCAGGCATCATCCGGCAGGGTGAAGCGGCCAATAAACTTAAAGCCGCGGTGCTGGATGGCCGCCACCACGTCAGTGGCCGTGCCCATGGTTGGGTAATCCAGAGCGAAGCTTGCCTTGACCTCGCATGGCGGGTTTTCCATGCGCCAGACCGCGTCGGTGAAAGCAAGATAGCCACCGGGGCGCAGCAATCCATGGCAGATACCCAGGGCGTTCCCAAGCCCGATATTGTAGAGCGCGCCCTCTGACCAGATCAGGTCGAAGCTTTCCGGGGGCAGGCCGGGATGCGCCATATCGCCAACCTGCGCCTGGACTCGTTGCGAAAGACCTCGCACAGCAATTGTCGTCTTCAGCCGCTCGATGCTGGGAGGATGGCTGTCGATGGCCACGATGGAGCCCGTCGTCAACTCGGCGAGGTGCATCGTCTGACCGCCGACCCCGCAGCCCAAATCCAAGATCACAGGTGCAGCAGGAAGTCCCTCGCAAAGACGGAGAGCGCGTGCGGCGCAATCACGACTACCCGGCCCTTGCCTGGGCAAGCTATCAAAAACCTCAAAAAATATCTGCCAGAAACGGGTGTCGGACTCATTCATGAGGGCTCCCTTTATCCCTTTGCTGGAAAACCACAAAGCCCTCCCAAATAGGAATAAGCTGGAAATTCCCCTGCAGCATCTTTACTTTACCCTCTCTCCTGCAGGAGAACCCGGAAATGGTGTAACTTTTTTTCGTGTCCTTCCTTTAAAGACCACCGCTCGATTTCAACAAAATCGATATCAGAGGCGCATTCAACCAGGAGAGTCTGTTCCAGTCACTGACGATCATTCCAATGGAAATAGGTGGCCAATCGATCCTTGACGCAGTCCGTTGGCGATAACGCCGTCAATTCCCCTGTCTCAAAACCCAAGACGACAATTTTTTGCGGCGCCTCATCCCCTACCGCCAAGGAGCCGGCAGGAAACTCGAGAAAATATTTGGTTTCCGGATAGATATCTCCAGAGGAAACTGGCACTTTCTTTGCCTTCAACCTTCCATTCTATGCTTGTCATTTTGACCTGTCATTGCTGGAAGCCAGTCCTCTCGGTTCCCCTCCTATTGTCTGATAAGTCTTAAATGCTGAGTGCCAGGACATCGTTAACACATTTTTGTGCCAGGACATCGTGAACACTCGGTCGTCAACGTAGTTGATAGTTGAACTCCTCGATCTGGGTTGGTCCCAGATAGAGTTTGAGTTTCTGTTC